>OIEP01000002.1_pt1 | contig 558663 bp, 477 predicted proteins | sample 1581861 | NCBI WGS metagenome assembly OIEP01 (sample SAMN03281009, study PRJEB24777) | human gut metagenome | isolation source: fecal sample PR192 from 1 month old female Indian infant, vaginally...
GTGTTTAAACTATGGCTTTTCCAGTTACTAAAAAGAGAGATATGAGAATCATAGGTAATATTATTTAACGTCGTGGAAAAAAAACAAAAAAAGGAACCGATCCGAATAATGTTAGACCGCTCACAGTATTTTATCTTCTTCCTTATCCCCTGCCCCACGCTTTTTCGCTGCCGCTTTTGTTTCCCTACGGTACAGCCGGGATATATTTTTTAGCCAGTACAGCGCATCGAAAATACTTATTAAATAATAAATTAAATCAATATGATAGATAGGGCTTTTCGCAGAAAATCAATTCGTTGTTGGCGCTGCGGTTCTGACGAGACGGGATAACGGTCACAAAAAAGGCCACCTGACGGTGGCCAACCATGTCGAAATCGGACAGATTTCTGCTTGCGGACAAGCAGAGAGGGTTTACTTGATAATAGCTTTCAGCGCTTCGCCGATGTCGGCCAGGCTGCGAACAGTTTTCACACCCGCCGCTTCCAGCGCTGCGAATTTCTCATCCGCTGTACCTTTACCGCCGGCGATGATAGCGCCCGCGTGGCCCATACGCTTGCCTTTCGGCGCGGTAACGCCCGCGATGTAGCCGACAACCGGCTTAGTGACATGATCTTTAATATAAGCAGCCGCTTCTTCTTCCGCGCTGCCGCCGATCTCACCGATCATGACGATCGCTTCGGTCTGCGGATCTTCCTCGAACATCTTCAGGATATCGATGAAGTTGGAGCCCGGGATCGGGTCGCCACCGATACCGACGCAGGTAGACTGGCCGAAGCCGTAATCGGTGGTCTGCTTAACCGCTTCATAGGTCAGGGTGCCGGAACGGGAAACGATGCCCACTTTACCCGGCTTGTGAATGTGACCCGGCATGATGCCGATTTTGCACTCGCCCGGAGTGATAACGCCCGGGCAGTTCGGGCCGATCATACGCACGCCCGCTTCGTCCAGCTTCACCTTCACGGTCAGCATATCCAGCGTTGGGATACCTTCGGTGATGGTGATGATAAGCTTAATGCCCGCGTCGATCGCTTCCAGGATGGAATCTTTGCAGAACGGCGCCGGAACGTAGATCACGGTCGCGGTCGCGCCGGTCGCTTCAACGGCTTCGCGCACGGTGTTGAACACCGGCAGGCCCAGGTGAGTGGTGCCGCCTTTGCCTGGCGTCACGCCGCCAACCATTTGCGTACCGTAAGCGATCGCTTGTTCAGAGTGGAAGGTCCCCTGGCTACCGGTGAAGCCCTGGCAGATAACCTTGGTATCTTTATTGATTAAAACTGACATTATTTCCCCTCCACTGCGGCAACAACCTGCTGTGCTGCGTCCGTCAGACTTTTCGCTGCAATAATATTCAGGCCGCTGTCAGCCAGTTTTTTCGCGCCCAGTTCGGCGTTGTTACCTTCCAGACGAACCACAACCGGAACGTTAACCCCTACTTCCGCTACCGCGCCGATGATGCCGTCAGCGATCAGGTCGCAACGCACGATGCCGCCGAAGATGTTAACCAGCACCGCTTTAACGTTGTCGTCAGAGAGGATGATTTTGAACGCTTCGGTCACGCGCTCTTTGGTCGCGCCGCCGCCTACGTCGAGGAAGTTAGCCGGTTCGCCGCCGTGCAGCTTAACGATGTCCATGGTACCCATCGCCAGGCCTGCGCCGTTAACCATGCAGCCGATGTTGCCGTCCAGCGCGACGTAGTTCAGTTCCCACTGCGCCGCCTGCGCTTCACGTGGGTCTTCCTGAGACTGATCGCGCATTTCGCGCAGATCCGGCTGGCGGAACAGCGCGTTGCCGTCAGCGCCCAGTTTGCCGTCGAGGCAGATCAGGTCGCCCTGCTTGGTGATCACCAGCGGGTTGATCTCGATCAGCGCCAGGTCGCGCTCAAGGAAAATGGTCGCCAGACCCATGAAAATCTTGGTGAACTGCTGAACCTGTTTACCTTCCAGACCCAGTTTGAACGCCAGTTCACGACCCTGGTAAGGCATCGGGCCCGCCAGCGGATCGATGGCGATCTTGTGGATCAGGTGCGGGGTCTCTTCCGCCACTTTCTCGATTTCCACGCCGCCTTCGGTAGACGCCATGAACACCACGCGACGGGAGCTGCGGTCAACAACCGCGCCCAGGTACAGCTCTTTGTCAATATCGGTCGCCGCTTCAACCAGGATCTGGTTAACCGGCTGGCCGTTCGCATCTGTTTGATAGGTCACCAGACGTTTGCCCAGCCAGTGCTCGGCAAATGCGCGGATCTCTTCTTTGCTCTTAACTACTTTCACACCGCCCGCTTTGCCGCGGCCACCAGCGTGAACCTGACATTTCACTACCCACGGACCCGCGCCGATTTTTGAAGCGGCTTCTTCTGCTTCACGCGGAGTAGTACAGGCATAACCCACCGGCGCCGGTAAGCCATAGCGGGCAAAAAGTTGTTTTGCCTGATATTCATGTAAGTTCATGTGTTCAGTCCATCCTTCAGGGTGTAATTATCTTTAAACCTGTAGGCCTGATAACGGCGCTAACGCGTGTTATCCGGCCTACGGTAGGTAATACGCTTGCTGACTACACGTCCAGCAGCAGACGGGTCGGATCTTCCAGCAGCTCTTTAATCGCCACCAGGAAGCCTACCGATTCACGTCCGTCGATCAGACGGTGGTCATAGGAGAGCGCCAGGTACATCATCGGCAGGATCTCTACCTTGCCATTGACCGCCATCGGACGGTCTTTAATGGCATGCATACCCAGAATAGCGCTCTGCGGTGGGTTGATGATCGGCGTGGACATCAGGGAGCCGAAGACGCCGCCGTTGGTAATAGTGAAGTTACCGCCGGTCAGGTCGTCTACGGTCAGCTTGCCGTCGCGGCCTTTCACTGCCAGCTCTTTGATATTCTTTTCGATATCCGCCATGCCCAGCAGGTCGACGTCACGCAGAACCGGGGTGACCAGACCGCGCGGAGTGGATACGGCCATGCTGACGTCGAAGTAGTTGTGGTACACCACGTCGTCGCCATCGATGGAAGCGTTCACTTCCGGATAGCGTTTCAGCGCTTCCACTACCGCTTTCACGTAGAAGGACATAAAGCCCAGGCGGATGCCATGACGTTTTTCGAACGCCTCACCGTACTGCTTACGCAGATCCATGATGGGCTTCATGTTGACTTCGTTAAAGGTCGTCAGCATGGCGGTAGAGTTTTTCGCTTCCAGCAGACGTTCGGCTACGCGTTTACGCAGACGGGTCATCGGGACGCGTTTTTCCGAACGGTGGCCCAGCTGCGGCGCCGGCGCGGCTGCCGGGGCGGCGGCTGGCGCTTTGGCTTCTGCCGGCGCCGGGGCTTTCGCCAGATGTTTCTCAACGTCTTCGCGGGTCAGACGGCCGCCGACGCCAGTGCCTTTGATGGCCGCTGGGTCAAGGTTGTGTTCAGCCAGCAGACGACGGATCGCCGGGCTCAGCGCGTCGTTGTTCTGCTCTTCCAGAGAGGCCTGCTGACGCTGCGCCGGAGTGGACGCTTTCGCATCGGCTTTCTCGCTGCTTTCTTTACCTGCGCTGTTGCCTTCGCGCAGGCGGCCAAGGATCTGGCGAGACAGGACGGTGGCGCCCTCGTCTTCCAGCACTGCATCCAGAATGCCGTCCGCTGATGCCGGTACTTCCAGTACCACTTTGTCAGTTTCGATTTCGACCAGAACTTCGTCACGGACGACCGCGTCGCCCGGTTTTTTGTGCCAGGTGGCGACGGTTGCGTCAGCTACGGACTCAGGCAGGTCGGGAACCAGAATATCTACGCTACTCATTGTGTATCCTTTAATTAATCGACGTTCAGCGCGTCATTGACCAGATCTTGTTGCTGTTTCTGGTGAACGGACATATACCCTACCGCCGGAGAGGCGGAGGCCGGGCGGCCTGCATAACGCAGAGAGGCCCCAAACGGAATCACTTCACGGAAGTGATGCTGGCTGCAGTACCATGCGCCCTGGTTGAGCGGCTCTTCCTGGCACCAGACAAAATCATGCACGTGCGCATACGCTTTCAGCGCTTCCTGCACCGCCTGATGCGGGAACGGATAGAGCTGCTCGATACGAACGATAGCGACATCTTTTTGCTCGTTTTTGCGGCGCTGTTCCAGCAGGTCGTAGTAAACCTTACCAGAGCACAGCACAACGCGCTTCACAGCCTGCGGATCAAGTTGATCGATTTCACCAATAGCCGGCAGGAAAGTGCCGTTCGCCAGCTCATCCATGCTGGAAACCGCCAGCGGATGACGCAGCAGCGACTTCGGCGACATCACCACCAGCGGACGACGCATACCGCGCAGCGCCTGGCGACGCAGCATGTGATAAACCTGTGCCGGCGTGGACGGCACGCAGACCTGCATGTTTTGTTCAGCGCACAGCTGCAGATAACGCTCCAGACGCGCGGAGGAGTGCTCCGGGCCCTGGCCTTCGTAACCGTGCGGCAGGAGCATCACCAGGCCGCACATCCTTCCCCACTTCTGCTCACCGGAGGAGATGAACTGGTCGATCACCACCTGCGCACCGTTGGCGAAGTCGCCAAACTGCGCTTCCCAGATGGTCAGAGTGCGCGGCTCGGCGGTGGCGTAACCATATTCGAACGCCAGCACCGCTTCTTCAGACAGTACCGAGTCCCAAACGCGGAACTGGCCCTGGCCGTTATGGACATGCTGCAGCGGCGTGTAGGTTGAACCATTGGTCTGGTTATGGATCACCGCATGACGGTGGAAGAAGGTGCCGCGGCCGGAGTCTTCGCCGGACAGACGAACCGGAATACCTTCGTCAACCAGCGTGGCGTAGGCCAGATTTTCAGCGCCGCCCCAGTCAAACAGCTTCTCGCCTGCCGCCATCGCCTGGCGGTCGGCGTAAATTTTCGCCACGCGGGACTGCATTTCGATACCTTCCGGTACCGTGCTGATGCGTTTGGCCAACTCCTGCAGACGTTTCGGCTCAACTTTATCCGGATAGCTCTCGTCCCACTCGTGGTTGAGGTACGGCGACCAGGTAAAGGAATGCATATTCATCGGACGCCATTCCTGCACCACGCATTCGCCGGCATCCAGCGCATCGCGGTAGAGGTTAACCTGCTCGGTCGCATCTTCCAGAGTCGCCACCTTCTCCTGCTCCAGCTTGTCAGCATAGATTTTGCGCGGAGTCGGATGCTTTTTGATCTTCTGATACATCAGCGGCTGGGTTGCGCTCGGCTCATCGGCTTCGTTGTGGCCGTGACGGCGGTAGCACACCAGGTCAATGAAGACATCGCGTTTAAAGGTATTGCGGAAATCAAGCGCCAGACGGGTGACGAAGGCGACCGCTTCCGGATCGTCCGCATTGACGTGGAAAATCGGCGCCTGCACCATTTTACCGATGTCGGTGCAGTACGGCGTTGAGCGCGCATCCAGCGGGTTAGAGGTCGTGAAGCCCACCTGGTTGTTGATAACGATGCGCACGGTACCGCCCACTTCGTAACCGCGGGCTTTGGACATGTTCAGAGTTTCCTGAACCACGCCCTGGCCGGTGACGGCGGCGTCGCCGTGGATGGTAATAGGCAGAACTTTGTTGCTGCTTGGCTCGTCCAGACGATCCAGACGGGCGCGTACGGAACCGATAACCACCGGGCTGACGATCTCGAGGTGCGACGGGTTAAACGCCAGCGCCAGGTGCACCAGACCGCCTTCGGTTTCCATATCGGAAGAGAAGCCCATGTGGTACTTCACGTCGCCGGTGCCGAGGTGTTCTTTATGTTTGCCCGCGAACTCGTCGAACAGGTCCTGCGGTTTTTTACCCAGCACGTTGACCAGCACGTTGAGACGGCCGCGGTGCGCCATGCCCAGCACCACTTCGCGGGTGCCGCTTTTGCCTGCATGGCGGATCATCTCTTTGAGCATCGGGATCAGGGCGTCGCCACCCTCCAGCGAGAAGCGCTTCGCCCCCGGGAATTTGGCGCCGAGGTAGCGCTCCAAACCTTCCGCGGCGGTCAGTTCGCTGAGGAAGCGTTTTTTCTCTTCCGCGGTAAAGCTCGCTTTGCCAGCTACCGATTCAATGCGCTGCTGGATCCAGCGTTTTTCTTCGGTAGAGGTGATATGCATGTATTCCGCGCCGATGGAGCCGCAGTAGGTTTGCTTGAGGGCGGCAATCAGCTCGCCCAGCTTCATCGTGTCTTTACCGATGGCAAATGAACCTACGTTATAGCTTTCCTGGAAATCGGCCTCGGTCAGATCGTGGTAGGCCGGATCGAGATCCGCCACTCTCTCTTGCTTCCACAGCCCCAGCGGATCGAGATTCGCATGCTGGTGGCCACGGAAACGGTATGCGTTGATGAGCTGCAGGACTTTAACCTGCTTCACATTGGTGTCTGGGTCGGAAATCGAAGAAGTGTAACGTGAGGCATCCTTCGCCAGTCGACGGAAATAATCACGCGTTTTGGAATGAAATTGATCCGGTTTAACTCCGGTGCCAGGTAACTGCTGGAACATTGAACGCCAGTTGGCGTCAACAGAGTCAGGATCGGTTAAGAAGTCTTCATAGAGCTGTTCTATCCAGCTCTGGTTCGAACCAGAGAGGTAAGAAGAGTCCAGCCAGGCTTTCATTGCGCCGTTCTGCATCGTGATCCCTTAAGCATTCATATGCTTATTTCGCCGTAGAAACTACCACGCACACCGAGTGCACGTGCCGGGGTTCACTTGTTGCGGACGAGTTGTGGTTTCTATCCGCTAAGGAACCTTTAAAAACTGCCATTAATCTTCAGCGTTCAGGCTGCGGTTGCGTTGGCTGCCTTCGCTTACCCCGGTCACATAGTTCACTATGCTCCCGGGGATGCGCTCAGTTGCCGCCTTACCTCGCACTGAACGCCTCGATTACTGGTACATCTTGTGGCGGTTTTTAAAGATTTCCTGCTATATCCCCCGGCGGCGCTAACGCTTGCCGGGGCTACTGCTTTGGTAGCCCGGATAAGCGCTAGCGCCATCCGGGACAGACCGTGTTGCTTACGCGCTGCGCTGCAGCAGCATCGACTTAATATGGCCGATGGCGCGCGTCGGGTTCAGCCCCTTCGGACACACACTGACGCAGTTCATAATGCTGTGACAGCGGAATACGCTGAAAGCATCGCTCAGGCCGTCCAGGCGCTCGCTGGTTTCGGTATCGCGACTGTCGATCAGGAAGCGATACGCGGCCAGCAGGCCAGCCGGGCCGATGAACTTGTCCGGGTTCCACCAGAACGACGGGCACGAGGTCGAACAGCAGGCGCACAGAATACACTCGTACAGCCCGTCGAGTTTCTCACGCTGCTCAGGCATCTGCAGATGCTCGCGAGCCGGAGGATTTTGCCCATTATTCAACAAGTAAGGCTTAATCTTCTCATATTGTGCATAGAATTGCCCCATGTCCACCACCAAATCACGGATAACCGGTAATCCTGGCAGCGGACGGATAACAATCTTCTTGCCCGGCTGATTCAGCGCGGAGATTGGCGTGATGCACGCCAAACCGTTTTTCCCGTTCATGTTCAGACCATCGGACCCGCAGACCCCTTCACGGCAGGAGCGGCGGAACGACAGCGACGGATCTTTTTCTTTCAGCTGGATCAGCGCATCCAGCAGCATCATGTCGCGACCTTCTTCCGCTTCAAGGGTGTAATCCTGCATGTGCGGAGCGTCGTCAACATCCGGGTTATAGCGATAAATTGAAAACTCGAGTTTCATTTTCCTGTCTCCGCATTAGTAAGTACGAATCTTCGGCGGGAATGCCGGACGCAGTTTCGGTTCCATATTGACGCTACGACGCGTCATGGATTCCGACTCTGGCAGGTACAGGGAATGGCACAGCCAGTTTTCATCATCACGATCCGGGAAGTCGAAGCGGCTGTGGGCGCCACGGCTCTCGGTACGGAAGTTAGCGGATACGGCGGTCGCGTAGGCGGTTTCCATCAGGTTATCCAGCTCCAGGCACTCAACGCGCTGGGTGTTGAACTCGCTGGAGGTATCGTCGAGACGGGCGTTTTTCAGGCGCTCGCGGATCACTTTCAGTTGCTCCAGACCTTTGTGCATCGCATCGCCTTCGCGGAACACCGAGAAGTTATGCTGCATACATTCCTGCAGCGCTTTACGAATCGCCACCGGATCTTCACCAGAGCGGGTGTTGTTCCAGCGGTTGAGGCGATCCAGCGAGCCTTCGATATCGGATTCGCTAGCGTCGCGCAGCGTGCCCTGCTCGGCAATGGATTCCTGCAGATGCAAGCCCGCCGCGCGGCCGAAGACCACCAGGTCGAGCAGCGAGTTGCCGCCCAGACGGTTGGCGCCGTGGACCGATACGCAGGCGATTTCGCCTACCGCGAACAGGCCCGGGATCACCACGTCTTCGCCCTTCTCATTCACGGTCAACGCCTGGCCGGTGACTTTGGTCGGGATACCGCCCATCATGTAGTGACAGGTTGGGATAACCGGGATCGGCTCTTTCACCGGATCGACGTGGGCAAAGGTACGGGAAAGTTCAAGGATACCCGGCAGACGAGATTCCAGAACCTCTTTACCGAGGTGATCCAGTTTCAGTTTCGCGTGCGGGCCCCACGGACCGTCGCAGCCGCGGCCTTCGCGGATTTCGATCATGATGGAACGCGCCACCACGTCACGGCCCGCAAGGTCTTTAGCGTTCGGGGCATAACGCTCCATAAAGCGTTCGCCGTGTTTGTTCAGCAGGTAACCGCCTTCGCCGCGGCAGCCTTCTGTAACCAGAACCCCAGCCCCGGCGATACCGGTCGGGTGGAACTGCCACATTTCCATATCCTGCACCGGCACGCCGGCGCGGATGGCCATCCCGACGCCGTCACCCGTATTGATGTGGGCGTTGGTGGTGGACTGATAGATACGGCCTGCGCCGCCGGTCGCCAGCACGGTGGCGCGGGCTTTAAAGTAGACCACTTCGCCGGTCTCGATGCACAGGGCGGTACAACCGACTACCGCGCCGTCCTGGTTTTTCACCAGATCGAGGGCGTACCATTCGGAGAAGATAGTGGTGTGGTTTTTCAGGTTCTGCTGATACAGAGTGTGCAGCAGGGCGTGACCGGTACGGTCAGCCGCCGCCGCGGTACGCGCCGCCTGTTCGCCGCCGAAGTTCTTCGACTGGCCGCCAAACGGGCGCTGATAAATACGGCCATCGTCAAGACGAGAGAACGGCAGTCCCATGTGCTCCAGCTCAAGAATCGCTTCCGGGCCGGTCTTACACATGTATTCGATGGCGTCCTGGTCGCCGATATAGTCCGACCCTTTTACGGTGTCGTACATATGCCATTCCCAGTTATCTTCATGGGAGTTACCGAGCGCGACGGTGATTCCACCCTGCGCGGATACGGTATGGGAACGGGTAGGGAACACTTTGGAGAGCAGTGCACAAGTCTGTCCGCTCTGGGAAATTTGCAGCGCCGCGCGCATACCTGCGCCGCCGGCACCGATGACAACAGCATCAAACTCTCTGACTGGCAATTTCATTACACACCCCACACCACAACAAATCCATAAAGAACGTAAGCCACCAGCGCCACAACGATAGCCAGTTGCAGAACCAGGCGCAGAGCCAGTGGTTTAACGTAGTCTGTTAACACCTGCCACATCCCGATCCAGGCATGGATGAGAATGGAAACGAGAGCCAGCAGAGTGAAGACCTTAGTGAAGCCGGAGGCAAAGAATCCGGTCCACACTTCCCATGAGATTTCACCGGTGGTGGCGAAGAAGCCAACCATGTAGATGATGTAGAGGGTCAGAACGATGGCGGTAGCACGGACCAGGATAAAGTCATGTACGCCGTTGCGTCCCAGTGCTGAGGCGTTGCTTACCATACGAGGACTCCTGCGAGAAGTGAAAGCACGACAGTAATAACAAAAGAAATTTTGGCGGAACGTTTCCCTGCTTCGAGGGTTTCGTCCAGGTAGCCAAAGTCCATCATCAGATGGCGAATACCGACAACGACGTGATAGGCCAGCGCGGTGAGAATGCCCCACATGATGAACTTCACAAAGAAGCTATCCATGATGGAGGCCGCCGTCAGAAAACCTTCTGGGGAGGAAAGGCTGGTGCCCAGCAGCCAAAGCAGAATTCCGACCGCCACGAAGGTGATGACACCGGAAACGCGATGGAGAATGGACGCTATCGCCGTGATTGGGAACCGTATCGTTTGTAGATCCAGATTGACAGGTCTTTGTTTTTTCACATTTCTTACCATGAATAACGCCCACATGCTGTTCTTATTGTTTCCTTCCTCCGGTCTGCTTGCGGGTCAGACAGCGTCCTTTCTATAACCAGAAGTCATGTTAAAACGTCTTTTCAGGCATTAAAACATCACTAAACAACGCTGGGTGGCTCGGGATTGCAGGGTGTTCCGGAGACCTGGCCGCAGTATAGGCCGTTCACAAAATCATTACAATTAACCTACATATAGTTTGTTGGGTTTTCTCCGGAACAGTGATCAAGGTCACGATACCAACATTTTTTTAATTTTTAATCACCTGATTTGACAAATATTAAACATTCTTGTTACAACCATTACCAGTTAAATGCAATAATGCTCAAAAGTTATGGGGTCACTCTTTCACCTGAGAATAAGTTATGTAACAGTGTGTCAGTATTGACCGATGTAATCAGGACAGTTATTAGTGGTATATAGGTTTTAATATTCGGACTGCTAAAACGCTGATTTGCTGTTGTTTCACCGCAGCCCTGAAGGACGTGCCATCAAGCGCCGTTGCTCTGTACCCTGCCCTTTTCGCTGACGCAGAGCTGTGTGCAACATAACAAACTGGTAACGTATGCAGGCGCGGGCCGAAAGCAAATCCACCACCCGGCAGTCTTAAGCAATAAAGGCGCTAAGGAGACCATAAATGTCTGATGCTAAAGCAAAAATCACCCTGGGTGGTGACACTGCTATTGAACTGGATGTGCTAAAAGGCACGCTCGGTCAGGATGTTATTGATATTCGTAGTCTTGGTTCAAAAGGCGTATTTACCTTTGACCCAGGTTTCACATCAACGGCTTCTTGTGAATCTAAAATTACGTTTATCGATGGTGACGAGGGGATCCTGCTGCACCGCGGCTTCCCGATCGACCAGTTAGCGACCGAATCTAATTATCTTGAAGTCTGTTATATCCTGCTGTACGGCGAAAAGCCGACCCAGGCCGAATATGACGAATTCAAAACTACCGTCACCCGCCACACCATGATTCATGAGCAGATCACCCGTCTGTTCCACGCGTTCCGTCGCGATTCCCACCCGATGGCGGTGATGTGCGGGATCACCGGCGCGTTGGCGGCGTTCTATCATGATTCCCTCGACGTGAATAACCCGCGTCACCGCGAGATTGCCGCCTACCGTCTGCTGTCCAAAATGCCAACCATGGCAGCCATGTGTTACAAATATTCTATCGGCCAGCCGTTTGTTTATCCGCGCAACGACCTCTCCTACGCCGGCAACTTCCTGCGCATGATGTTTGCGACACCGTGCGAAGAGTATGAAGTCAATCCGGTGCTGGAGCGCGCGATGGATCGTATTCTGATCCTGCACGCCGATCACGAGCAGAACGCGTCGACCTCCACGGTACGTACCGCGGGCTCCTCCGGCGCTAACCCGTTCGCCTGTATCGCTGCGGGCATCGCCTCCCTGTGGGGACCGGCACACGGTGGCGCCAACGAAGCGGCGCTGAAAATGCTGGAAGAGATCAGCTCCGTTGAGCACATTCCGGAATTTGTTCGTCGTGCGAAAGACAAGAATGACTCTTTCCGCCTGATGGGCTTCGGCCATCGTGTTTACAAAAACTACGATCCGCGCGCCACCGTAATGCGTGAAACCTGCCATGAAGTGCTGAAAGAGCTGGGCACCAAAGACGACCTGCTGCAGGTGGCCATGGAGCTGGAGCATATCGCGCTGAACGATCCGTACTTCATCGAGAAGAAACTGTATCCGAACGTCGACTTCTACTCCGGTATCATCCTGAAAGCGATGGGTATTCCGTCCTCCATGTTTACCGTTATCTTCGCCATGGCGCGTACCGTGGGCTGGATTGCGCACTGGAACGAAATGCACAGCGATGGCATGAAGATCGCCCGTCCGCGTCAGCTGTATACCGGCTACGCCAAACGCGATTTCCAGTCCGACATTAAGCGTTAATCTCACTGTCCGGATCATAAAAACGCGCCTGCTGGCGCGTTTTTTTATGCCTGATAACGCGCTTCATGCTGAAATCGCCCGCCAGCCGGCTTAATGCTGGCATCCTGGACACCAGTAAAATGGCCGCGAGGAGAGCGTCGTCTTCTCAATGATTCCCCCACAGCGTTCGCACCTTTCCCCATCGCGATGGAAGACCTTAAAGCGAAACAGCGCGCCATGATGCTTGTTGTCATCCACCAGACCGCGAGTACGATAGGACAGCCGCGGGATATCGAGCAGCGCGTGCGCCAGCGCATCCAGCTGACTGTCGCTCAGTTCAGCGGCTTTACGCTTCCCGCTTAATCCCACCTGCCAGAGAATTTCCACCCGCAGATAGTTTCCGAGCCCGGCAAGAAAAGCCTGATCCAGCAGCAGGCCGGAAAACTGACGATTGCGGAATTTGGCCGACAGCAGCCGCGCTTTCACCTGCTCCGCGGTTAACGTCATGTCCAGCACGTCCGGTCCGACGCGCAGCAAGAACGGATGGTTGGCAACCTGCTCCGCCGTGAGGATATCAATGTCCGACGCGCTGTAGAGCAAAATCGCCTTGCTGGCGGTCTGCAGCCTGACGCGCAGTACGCGGTTCGATTGCGGCTCAACGCCGGCATCCACCACGCGCCAGACGCCGTACAGCTGGTTATGGCTATACAGGGTCAATCCGCCGGAGAAGTGGGTTAGCAGGGCCTTGCCGCGGGTGGCGATATGGGTCACCCGCTGACCAGTTAGCTGAGTTTGATAGGGTTGCAACTGAGGAAAGGCGAACCAAACGTTGGTTAAGGATTCGCCTTTGATTGCCGCCTCCAGTTTATCCGCCGCACGGCGGATCTCCGGACCTTCCGGCATACTGTCATCCTTCTGTTAATGGGTGGCGCCGCCGCCAATTTTGACATCGTCATCCTGTTCAAGGGCGACGGCAATCGCCGTTTCCAGCGCCGCGCGTACCGTCGCGACCGACATACTCGCCTCGCCGGGGTGGGCCGCCGCCTGTTCAGGCAGATACGGAATATGGATAAAACCGCCCTTCTGTCCGCGTTTTCCCTGCAGCTGATGCAGCAAACCATACATCACGTGATTACAGACGAAGGTGCCCGCGGTTTGCGACACCGAGGCCGGGATCCCCTGCTGGCGCAGCGCGCTGACGATCGCTTTGATCGGCAGCGTACTGAAGCAGGCCGCAGGGCCATTAGCGACGATCGGCTCATCGATCGGTTGCTGGCCTTTATTGTCGGGGATCCGCGCATCATCGACATTGATCGCTACACGTTCGACGGTGATATCGACACGGCCGCCGGCCTGTCCGACGGCAATCGTCAGCCGCGGTTGATAGGTTTCCAGCGCCGCCTTCAGCACCGTCAGCGCTTCGCCGAATACGCAGGGTAACTGTTTAGCCACCACCTGCTGTCCGCGAATAATCATGCCATCCAGCTGCTTAACCACTTCCCATGAAGGGTTAACCGTTTCGCCGCCGAACGGCTCAAAACCGGTAATCAATACGCCAGCCATCATCCCTCCTTACAGGAACATCAGGAAATAGAGTAAGAATACATTGACGATAAGCAGCAGGATACCGGTCGGTATCTGGGCTTTAATCACCGCGTTTTTATCCGGCAATTCCAGCAGCGCCGCCGGGACAATATTGAAGTTCGCCGCCATCGGCGTCATCAGTGTGCCGCAGTAGCCGGAAAACATACCAATCGCCGCCATTACCGCCGGATTGCCGCCGTGCTGCAGGACTAAAATCGGAATGCCAACTCCGGCGGTCACAATCGGGAAAGCGGCAAAGGCGTTGCCCATCACCATTGTCAGCACCGCCATGCCGATGGCATACACAGCCACGGCGATAAAGCGGTTATCGACCGCCAGATAGTGCTCGGTCAGCCATGAAATGCTGGTTCCGACGCCCGCAGCGGTAAACAGCAGCCCCAGCACCGCGAGGATTTGCGGCAGGATAAAGGCCCAGCCGACGGAATCAAGCAAACGGCGCGCTTCCTGCATTGGCTGCGCCACCGTTTCATGCGTCATACGAATCGCCATCGCCAGGCCAATCAGCGTACCGACAGTCATCGAGAACAGAGTAATCAGCGTCGCGTGGTTGCCCGGCCCGAAGAGCGCCACCTGCCATGAGGGCAGATTGTTAAACAGCAGTACGCCAATGACGGTGACGACCGGAATCGCCAGCGCCGGAAAGAAAAGTTTGTTGCCGAGGCGTTTCGCGCTGGCGGTTTTCTCTTCCTGGGTACGCTGATGGTAGCTGCCGAGGCGCACGCCGCCAAAACCGGCGATCAGCGCCAGGACGACCACCACCCCGCCGACAGCGATATTCACCGTACGCTTATCGCCCACCAGTTGATATGTCCAGTCGCCGAGCAAGAACACCAGCCCGTACAGGCCCCAGAACAGACCGGTTGTCAGACGCCGCGGATTGCTTTTGTCGCGCCAGGACATGATAGCCACGACCAGCAGTACCGCGCCGGCCAGCCAGTATAAATAGGTTTGCTGGAAATTCATGCCGCACCGCCTTTCGCCTGTCCGGCGTTTATCCGGTCCAGCTCGCGCTGGAGATGGCGATCGAGTCGCCACAGGCGCGCGGCGTGGATCAGAAAGGCGCAGATCGCCGTCGGGATCCCCCACAGGGCAATATGCAACGGTTCTGTCTGGATCCCACCCGACTCCAGCATAAAGTTGTGCATGAAGATGATCGCGCCGAAGGCGACAAAAATATCTTCGCCGAAGAACAGTCCGACGTTATCGGTCGCCGCCGACATCGCGCGCAGGCGGTAGCGTACATTGCCCGGCAGCGGGCCAAAGCGCTTTTCCGCCGCCCCCTCCGCCATCGGCGCCAGCAGCGGGCGCACCATTTGCGGATGTCCGCCGAGGCTGGTCAACCCCAGAGCGGCGGTGGCTTCGCGCACAAACAGATAGACGATCAGCAGACGTCCGGCGGTCGCGCTATGGATCTTCGCGATCCACGCCTGCGCCCGCTCTTTCAGACCATGGCGCTCCAGCAGCCCGATCACCGCCAGCGGCAGCAGCAGAATAAACGGCAGATTACGGGTATTCAAGAAGCCCTCGCCCAGTTTCTCCAGAATAGTGGCTATTGGCATATGCGCCGCCACGCCGGTGACGATCCCGGAGATAATCACCACCAGCACCGGGTTAAAGCGTAATACAAAACCGACCACAATCACGGCAATGCCGATTAGCGGCCAGAGGGATATCGCCTCTTGCATAATAACGTCCTGTTCAGTTGTGAGTATTGTGAGTGTTGTTAATTATTTGATTTAATTATTATTAATAACTTAGGCGGACTATTACTCGAGGTCCGCGCTGACGTCGATATTCCGCCCGGCAAACGCGGCGCGCAAGCGTCGGGCGAAATCGAGCGCGTGAGCGCCATCGCCATGCAGGCAGACCGTTTCCGCCTTAACATGCGCCCATTCGCCGCTCAGGCTGCGCACCCGATTGTGCTGCACCATTTCCAGCGTTTGCGCCAGCGCCTGCTCTTCGCTCTCAATCAGCGCGCCCGGTTGGCTGCGCGGCACCAGGCTACCGTCGGCCTGATAGCCGCGATCGGCGAAGACTTCCTGGCGCGTCGTCAACTGATAATGCTGTCCGGCGCGGATAAGCTCGCTGCCCGCCAGCCCAACCAGCACCAGGTCGGCGTCGGCATCACGCACCGCACGGGCGATAGCGTCGGCCAAAGGCGGCTCTTTCGCCGCCTGGTTGTACAACATGCCATGCGGTTTGACGTGCCGCAGCTCGCCCCCCTGGGCGTGTACGATTGCCGCCAGCGCGCCAATTTGATACAGCACCTGGGCGTAGACCGTCTCTGGCGGTAACTGCATCGCGGTTCGACCGAAATTTTCCCGGTCCGGGAAGCTCGGGTGTGCGCCAATAGCGACGCCGTTTTTCAGCGCCTCGCGCACGCATTGCTGCATGAGAACCGCATCGCCGGCGTGAAAGCCGCAGGCGATATTGGCGGAAGAGACCAGCTGCAGCAGCGCGCTATCGCTGGCGCAGCCTTCGCCGAGGTCGGCATTTAAATCAATTTTCATCGCTTAATCTCCAGGCCAGTTGTTCAAGGTAGCGCTGCTGGTCGGCGCGCGCTTTTAGCGCTTCCTCCAGCGAACAGGGGGCGAAATGGATCGGCTGACCTAGCGGAATTTGCGCCAGTTGGTACATATCGGCTTCAATAATGCAGGCTATACGCGGATAGCCGCCGGTGGTTTGCGCATCGTTCATCAACACAATCGGCTGGCCGTTATGCGGTACCTGTACCACGCCGGGCAGCAGGCCATGAGAGAGCATTTCCCGGTCGGTTGTGCGCCTGAGCGGCTGCCCCTGCAGGCGGTAGCCCATACGGTTGCTCTGCGGACTCAGCTTCCACGGCGAGCGCCAGAAAGACTCCTGCGACACGCTGTCGAATTCGTGATACTCCGGCCCCGGCAGCGCGCGAATAATATTGCCTATCGGCAGCTGTTTAACGCCGCGCGAGGCGCTAAAGCGGCGGGACGATTTCCCAATCTTCACTTGATCGCCATCCTGCAACCGGCGCCCTTCGATTCCGCCGATACCGACTTTCAGATCGGTAGAGCGGGAACCTAAAACTTCAGGGACATCAATACCGCCCGCGACCGCCAGATAGCTGCGGATCCCATGCTGAGGATTTTTCAGCACCAGCCGCTGCCCGGCCTTCGCCTCCATTCGCCAGCCCAACCAGACCGGCGCGCCGTCGAGCGTCGCTTCACAGGCGGCGCCGGTCAACGCGAACCAGCAGTGGCGGGTAAACTGCACATCGATCTGACCCAGCGTAATTTCCAGCGCCGCCGCCTCCGGCGCATTGCCCACCAGCAGATTGGCAATGGTCATCGCCGGTTTATCCAGCGCGCCGCAGCGGCTAATCCCCCACTGGCGCTGGCCTTCCCGGCCGCCATCCTGTACCGAGGTATACATGCCGGCGCGGATAAATTTCAACATACCCCCTCCTTCTGCGGCACAAAGCGCACGCGATCGCCGGAACGCAGCAGCACCGGCTCTTCACGTTTTGGATCGAATAATGCCAGCGGCGTGCGCCCCAGCAGCTGCCAGCCGCCCGGCGTCGCCAGCGGATAAATACCGGTTTGCGATCCGCCGATACCGACGGATCCCGCCGGTACCAGTACGCGCGGCTCGGCGCGACGCGGCATCGCCAGCTGCTCCGGCAGGCCGCCAAAATACGGAAACCCCGGCTGGAAACCCAGAAACCACACCATATACTCCACCGAAGAGTGCAGTTCGACCACCTGCTTTTCGCTCAAACCGCTATGGCGCGCGACGTCGCCAAGATCTGGTCCCGCCTCGCCGCCGTAGATAACCGGGATACTTATCTCACGGGATTCCGGCTCCAGCGCATCGCTCTCTTCCCACCAGCGCTGCAGCTTGTCAATCGCCTCCCACGCCATCTCCTGCGGATGACGCAGCACAACGGTGATGTTGTTCATCCCCGGGATCACTTCAACCACCTCTTCGCGATCGGTCAACCGCTGCGTCAGGCCCCAGATACGTTTTTGGCTCTCCAGGGTCACCGGAGGCTCAAGCTCCAGGACCACCGCCGTTTCACCTAACAGATAACAACGCGCTCGCTGCACTTTCTTCTCTCCCGTCAGGCAGGGTTAGGAATATCAATAAAGGTAACATCCAGATCGGTCGTTTCCGTCAGCCATTCGCTGAGGGCGCGAATGCCGCCCCGCTCGGTGGCGTGGTGGCCGGCGGCATAAAAATGCAGGCCCTGCTCGCGGGCAGAGTGAATAGTTTGTTCCGACACTTCGCCGGTGATAAAGGCGTCCACGCCAAAGCGCGCCGCGGCGTCGATAAAGCTCTGGCCGCCGCCGGTACACCAGGCGACGCGGCTGACGGTGTCCGGCCCGGTATCGCCGCACCACAGCGGCTTGCGCCCCAGTCGCGCTTCGATCCACGAGGCCAGTTCGAGGCCGGAAACCGGCATCGACAGCTCGCCCCACGGCACCAGCGGTTCGATTTCGCCGAGCACGTTAATCCCCAGCAGATGCGCCAGCTGCGCGTTATTGCCCAGCTCCGGATGGGCATCCAGCGGCAGGTGCCAACCGTAGAGATTGATATCGTTGGCCAGCAGGGTTTTCAGGCGACGGCGCTTCATGCCGCGGATCACTGGCGATTCGTTTTTCCAGAAATAGCCGTGATGAACAATCACCGCATCCGCCTGCAGACGGACGGCCTCATCCAGCAGCGCCTGGCAGGCCGTCACTCCGGTGACGATCTTGTGCACCGTTTCGCGTCCTTCCACCTGCAGACCGTTAGGGGCGAAGTCACTGATGGCCGCACTATTGAGCTTGTCGTTGATCAGTTGTTCCAGTTCGCTATTTTTCATCGCCACTCCAGCAGATAATCAGGTTATACAAAGGCATAACATAACCATATCCATTCGGGTCGTCGATAGTCCGCTACCGTCACTGACCATGACTTTTTAACGAATCCCGCAATTTGTCTATTCATCCCGCCGCGCATTAGTGTATATTTATGCACTAATAAAGCATATTAAATAATCAGAAAGCCCCTCAAGCCATGAATATGACTGATAAATCGCTATTCATGCAGAACGATCGACTTTCGCTTTACGCCAGGAAACACACTTCATATGCAGACAACATCATCGCAGCCGCGGGCGATCTACTACGTCGTGGCGCTGCAAATCTGGGAGTACTTTAGCTTTTACGGCATGCGCGCCCTGCTGATCCTCTATCTCACCAATCAGCTCAAATATGACGATAACCATGCCTACGCCCTGTTCAGCGCCTACTGTTCGCTGGTCTATGTGACGCCGATCCTCGGCGGCTATCTGGCTGATAAGCTGTTAGGCAACCGGATGGCGGTCATGCTCGGCGCGCTGCTGATGGCCATTGGCCATCTGGTGCTCGGGGCCAGCGAAACCGCTCCGCTTTTCCTGTACCTGTCGCTGGCGATCATCGTCTGCGGCTACGGGTTGTTTAAATCCAACGTCAGCTGTCTGCTGGGCGAACTGTACGAACCCGCCGATCCGCGTCGCGATGGCGGCTTTTCGCTGATGTATGCCGCCGGCAATATCGGCTCGATTATCGCGCCGATCGCCTGCGGCTACGTACAGGAGGAGTATAGCTGGGCGATGGGCTTTGCCCTGGCGGCCATCGGCATGGTCGCGGGGCTGGTGATTTTCCTCTGCGGCAACCGTCATTTCCAGCATACCGCTGGCGTCAACCGCCAGGCGCTGTGCGCGCGCCGCTTCCTGCTGCCGAACTGGGGCTGGCTGCTGGTGTTGCTGGTTACCGCCCCGCTGCTGATTGCGGTACTGTTCTGGCAGGAGTGGTCGGTGTATGCCCTGATCGTGGCCACGGCCATTGGCCTCGCGGTACTGGCGCGGATCTACCTGCGCGCCGAAACCGATAAACAGCGCAAGGATCTGCGCCTGATCGTCGTCCTGACCGCCTTCAGCCTGCTGTTCTGGGCCTTCGCCCAACAGGGCGGGAGCTCCATCAGCCTGTATATTGACCGCTTCGTTAACCGCCATATCATGAGCTACGAAGTCCCTACCGCTATGTTCCAGTCAATCAACGCCTTCGCGGTGATGCTCTGCGGGATGGTGCTGGCGTGGCTGGTGAAAGAGAGCGTGAACGGCAATCGTACCGTGCGCATCTGGGGGAAATTTGCCCTCGGTCTGGGCCTGATGAGCGCCGGGTTCTGCATTTTGACCCTCAGCGCCCGCTGGTCGGCGGCCTATGGTCAGTCGTCCATGCCGCTGATGGTGCTGGGTCTGGCGGTGATGGGCTTTGCCGAACTGTTTATCGACCCGGTCGCGATGTCGCAGATCACCCGCATTGAGATCCCGGGTGTCACTGGGGTGCTGACCGGTATCTATATGCTGCTCTCAGGGGCCATCGCCAACTATCTGGCCGGCGTTATCGCCGACCAGACCTCGCAGGCGTCATTCGACGCCGCCGGAGCGGTGAACTACTCCATTGACGCCTACATTACCGTCTTCAGCCAGATCACCTGGGGCGCGCTGGCCTGCGTCGGCGTGGTGCTGGTCATCTGGCTGTATCATTCGCTGAAAGTCAGGACCCGCCGTCTGGCGGTGGAGTAATTCCTTTTCTGGCGGCCTCCCAGGCCGCCAGCGTCTCCTGCCGCGCCTGCTTGTGATCAACTATCGGGCGCGAATAATCCAGCGTGATCCCTTGTTTATCCGCCCACGCCCACGGCTGATGCAGGGCCTTCTCCGGCACCTTTGCCAGCTCCGGCAGCCAGCGACGTATAAACACCCCCTGTTTATCAAACTTTTCGCCCTGGGTGGTGGGATTAAATATGCGGAAATAGGGCGCGGCGTCGGTGCCCGTTGAAGCCGCCCACTGCCAGCCGCCGTTATTCGCCGCCAGGTCGCCATCAATCAGCTGGCTCATGAAATAGCGCTCGCCCGCCCGCCAGTCGAGGCGCAAATCTTTGGTCAGGAAGCTGGCGACAATCATGCGCAACCGGTTATGCATCCAGCCGGTGGCGTTCAGCTGGCGCATGGCGGCATCGACTATCGGAAAACCGGTCTCCCCGCGCTGCCAGGCCTGCAGGGCGGCCTCCTCTGCGCGCCAGGCGACCTTATCTGTCCAGGCAGTAAATGGCCGTCCTTTACAGAGCTTCGGATAGTAGACCATCAGATGGCGGTAAAACTCGCGCCAGATCAGCTCGTTAAGCCAGGTGGCGCCGGCTCCGCCGTCCAGCGCGGCGGGATGTTCCGTCAGCAGACGATGCAGGCACTGGCGGGGGGACAGCACGCCGATGGCCAGGCAGGGCGACAGGCGACTGGTCCCTTCCACGGCCGGGAAGTCGCGCTGCCCCTCGTAATCCGCCGCCGCTTGCTGACAAAACGCGCGCAGACGCGCCAGCGCCGTTTTTTCATCCGCGGCAAACAGCAGCCCGTCAAACGGCGTTTGCGGGTAGTTAAGCTCAGGCAGCGGCGGCGCCTGGCGGGCAGGCGCCTGGCGCGGCTTCGGGGCCGCCACGCACGCCGGCAGCCCGTCCCGCAGACGGCGAATAAACGCATTTTTAAACGGGGTGAAGACTTTATACATTTCGCCGCCACCGGTCAGTACGCTGCCGGGCGGCAACAGGACGCTGTCGTCAAAGCCCTGGCAAATCACGTCGCACAAGGTGTTCTCAACGGCGGCATCGCGCTGGCGTTCATTGAATTCGTACTGATAGTTGTAGAACAGGTGACTGACCTGATGCTGCTGGCAAAAATCGGCCAGCCGTTCGACGCTGGCGGTAAAATCGTCCGCCTCTTCTACCCACAGCGGTATGCCCCGTTCCGCCAGCGCGGCATGCAGACTCTGTAAATGGCTGGCGATAAAAGCGGCCTGCCGTGGCGCCAGGTGATGTTCACGCCACTGCCCCGGGGTGGCGATATACAGCGCCAGCACCTGCGCCTGCGGATCGCGGCAGGCGGCAGCCAGCGCCAGGTTATCGTGAATGCGTAAATCCGTGCGTAACCAGACCAGATGGGTGGCCATATCACTCCTTATTATCCGTCAGCAATAATCATCTTATGATCTAAGCCGGCAAAAATAGCGCGCTCCGGCAAAATACGCACCTGCCAATTCCTAGGCGGCGCATAAAAACGAGTGTAGACAAGCGGCGAAAAAAAACCGCCGGGGCAACCCGGCGGTCTTGTTATTTTCTTCGCAGCAGGAGGATTAATAGAAATCGTGAGCGGCTTTCTCCGCCTGCGCCATCCACACCGGCTGCTCGCTGGTTTTCGACCACACCCGGTGCAGCCAGCTGTAGTAGCGGGCGCGATCTTTCCAGAACAGCATCACCGGCAGCGCCGCGACGCCAGCCACGACGGCGAAAGCACGACGCAGCAAAATAATATGAGCAGGATAAGCTTTGTACAACGCCATCATTTCTCTCCCCTTTGTCAGGCCGGCAAGCAGCGCCGGTAAAATTAATCATGTTTGTCTGAGCAAAATAATACCGCTCTGCTTGTAATTTTACTACTCATCCGACCACTAAAAAGCACGTATTTATACTTAATTTACATTCGCCACGTAAATTAGTTACGAAAAAGTTAAATTAATACTAACCATCAGTTAATTTGTGCCTTTGTCATTTTTATACTTTTTTTACACCGCACCCGCGGATTTTTGCGAAATCTTTGCGCCGTAATTTCTATCCTCCAGGTAAATCGAAAACACACCCGGAGGTGGATTGTGACTGCAGGCGTACTCACTGGCGTTGGGCTGGTGTTCCTGTTACTGGCTTATCTGGTTTATGCCTTGATACATGCGGAGGCATTCTGATGGCTGCCCAGGGATTTTTATTATTAGCCAGCTATCTGCTGGTATTGCTGGTGCTGGCGCGCCCGCTGGGGATGTGTCTGGCAAGAATGGTGAATGACATCCCGCTTCCCGGCCTGGCCGGGGTCGAGCGCATCCTGTGGCGCGTGGCAGGGATCCGCGCCGAAGAGATGGGCTGGCTGCAGTATTTGCTGGCGCTCCTGCTGTTTAACGCCCTCGGCGGCCTGGCGCTGTTTGCCCTGCTGATGCTCCAGGGCGTGCTGCCGTTTAACCCGCAGCACCTGCCGGGGCTGTCATGGGATCTGGCGCTCAATACCGCGATCAGCTTTGTCAGCAATACCAACTGGCAGGCTTACGCCGGCGAAAGCACCATGAGTTATCTCAGCCAGATGGTCGGCCTGACGGTGCAGAATTTCCTCTCCGCCGCCACCGGCATCGCCGTGGTCTTCGCCCTGACCCGCGCCTTCGCCCGGCAGAAAATGTCGACCCTCGGCAATGCCTGGGTCGACCTGACGCGCATTACCCTGTGGCTGCTGCTGCCGCTCTCTCTGCTGGTGGCTCTGTTCTTTATTCAGCAGGGCGTGCCGCAGAATCTGCAGGCCTACCAGCCCTTTACCACCCTCGAAGGGGTGCACCAGCTGCTGCCGATGGGGCCTGTCGCCTCACAGGAAGCGATTAAGCTGCTGGGCACTAACGGCGGCGGTTTCTTCAATGCCAACTCCGCCCATCCGTTTGAAAACCCGACCGCGCTGACCAATCTCGTGCAGATGCTGGCGATCTTCCTGATCCCGGCGGCGCTGTGCTTCGCCTTCGGCGAGGTGGTAAGCGATCGGCGTCAGGGACGCGCCATCCTGTGGGCAATGACGCTGATCTTTATCCTCTGCGTCGCCGTGGTGATGTGGGCGGAGACCCGCGGCAATCCGCATCTGCTGACGCTGGGTGCCGACAGCAGCCTGAATATGGAAGGAAAAGAGAGTCGCTTCGGTATTCTCGCCAGCAGTCTGTTCGCGGTGATCACCACCGCCGCCTCCTGCGGCGCGGTCAATGCCATGCATGACTCCTTCACCGCGCTGGGCGGCATGGTGCCAATGTGGCTGATGCAGATTGGCGAAGTGGTATTCGGCGGCGTCGGCTCGGGCCTGTACGGCATGCTGCTGTTCGTTATGCTGGCGGTATTTATCGCCGGGCTGATGGTCGGCCGCACCCCGGAGTACCTCGGGAAGAAAATCGATGTCCGGGAAATGAAAATGATCGCCCTCGCCATTCTGGTCACCCCGACGCTGGTGCTGCTTGGCACGGCGCTGGCGATGATGACCGACGCCGGCCGCGCCGGGATGTTCAACCCTGGACCGCACGGCTTTAGCGAAGTGCTGTACGCCGTCACCTCGGCGGCCAATAACAACGGCAGCGCCTTCGCTGGCCTGGGTGCGGCGACGCCGTTCTGGAACCTGCTGCTGGCGTTCTGCATGCTGGTCGGCCGCTTCGCCGTCATCATTCCGGTGATGGCCATCGCCGGCTCGCTGGTGGCGAAGAAAATTCAACCGGCCAGCCCCGGCACCCTGGCCACTCACGACGCCCTGTTTATCGGTTTACTGATCGGCACCGTGCTGCTGGTGGGCGCCCTGACCTTTATTCCTGCGCTGGCGCTTGGCCCGCTGGCTGAACACTTTTCCTTACTTTGAGCGATGCGGAGCACCCTGTTATGAGTCGCAAACAATTAGCCCTGCTGGAGCCGACGCTGGTGCGCCAGGCGCTGCTGGATGCCGTGAAAAAACTCAGCCCGATGGTGCAATGGCGCAATCCGGTGATGTTTATCGTCTGGGTGGGCAGTCTGTTAACCACCCTGCTGGCGATCGCCATGGCTGGCGGCGCCCTGACCGGTAGCGCCACCTTTACCGCCGCCGTCAGTATCTGGCTGTGGTTTACCGTGCTGTTCGCCAACTTTGCCGAAGCGATGGCGGAAGGCCGCAGCAAAGCCCAGGCCAACAGCCTGAAAGGGGTGAAAAAAACGGCCTTCGCCCGCAAACTGCGCGCCCCGCAGCATGACGCGCCGGTCGATCACGTGCCGGCGGAAGACCTGCGCAAAGGCGACGTGGTACTGGTGGAAGCCGGGGATATTATCCCCTGCGATGGCGAAGTCATCGAAGGCGGCGCCTCGGTGGACGAAAGCGCCATTACCGGCGAGTCTGCCCCGGTGATCCGTGAATCCGGTGGCGATTTTGCCTCGGTGACCGGCGGGACACGCATTCTCTCCGACTGGCTGGTGATCCGCTGCAGCGTGAACCCGGGAGAAACCTTCCTTGACCGGATGATCGCCATGGTGGAAGGCGCCCAGCGCCGTAAAACGCCGAACGAGATCGCCCTGACGATCCTGCTGATCGCCCTGACGCTGGTGTTCCTGCTGGCCACCGCCACCATCTGGCCCTTCTCGGCGTGGAGCGGCAATGCGGTCAGCGTTACCGTACTGGTCGCCCTGCTGGTGTGCCTGATCCCGACCACCATCGGCGGGCTGCTGTCGGCCATCGGCGTCGCCGGGATGAGCCGTATGCTCGGCGCCAACGTGATCGCCACCAGCGGCCGCGCGGTGGAAGCCGCTGGCGACGTCGATGTCCTGCTGCTGGATAAAACCGGGACCATTACCCTCGGCAACCGCCAGGCTTCCGCCTTCCTGCCGGCTCGCGGCGTGGAAGAGCGAACCCTCGCCGACGCCGCCCAGCTCTCCTCGCTGGCGGATGAAACCCCTGAGGGGCGCAGCATCGTGGTGCTGGCGAAACAGCGCTTTAATCTGCGCGAACGCGATCTGCAGTCGCTGCACGCCACCTTTGTCCCCTTTACCGCGCAAACGCGGATGAGCGGCATCAATATCGATCAGCGCATGATCCGCAAAGGGTCGGTGGACGCCATTCGCCGCCACGTGGAGGCCAACGGCGGCCACTTCCCTGTCGATGTCGATAAGCAGGTGGAAGAGGTCGCCCGCCAGGGGGCCACGCCGCTGGTGGTCGCCGAAGGCGAAAAGGTGCTGGGGATTATTGCGCTCAAAGATATCGTCAAAGGCGGCATCAAAGAACGTTTCGCCCAGCTGCGCAAAATGGGCATTAAAACGGTGATGATCACCGGCGATAACCGCCTGACCGCCGCGGCGATCGCCGCCGAGGCCGGCGTCGATGATTTCCTCGCCGAAGCGACGCCGGAAGCCAAGCTGGCGCTGATCCGCCAGTACCAGTCGGAAGGTCGGCTGGTGGCGATGACCGGCGACGGCACCAACGACGCGCCCGCGTTGGCTCAGGCCGACGTGGCGGTGGCCATGAACTCCGGCACCCAGGCGGCGAAGGAAGCGGGCAACATGGTCGACCTGGATTCCAACCCCACTAAGCTGATTGAGGTGGTCCATATCGGCAAACAGATGTTAATGACGCGCGGCTCGCTGACCACCTTCAGTATTGCCAACGACGTGGCGAAATATTTCGCCATTATTCCGGCGGCGTTTGCCGCGGTCTATCCTCAGCTGGCCATGCTGAACGTGATGGGCCTGCATTCGCCCTCATCGGCGATCCTCAGCGCCGTTATCTTCAACGCGCTGATCATCGTCTTTCTGATCCCGCTGGCCCTGAAAGGCGTCAGCTATCGCCCGCTCTCCGCCTCGGCGATGCTGCGCCGCAACCTGTGGATCTACGGCCTCGGCGGTCTGCTGGTGCCCTTTATCGGTATTAAAGCCATCGACCTGCTGCTGACCCTGAGCGGTCTGGTGTGAGGAACAAACTATGTCATTGATTCGTCCGGCACTTGTGCTATTTATTCTGTTAACGCTGCTCACCGGCGGCGTCTATCCTCTGCTAACCACCAGCCTGGGACAATGGTGGTTTAACTCACAGGCCAACGGCTCGCTGATTCGCCTGAACGGTGAAGTGCGCGGCTCGGCGCTGATTGGCCAGAACTTCACCGCCGCAGGCTATTTCCAGGGCCGCCCGTCGGCCACCGCGGAGACGGCGGATAATCCCATGGCCTCTGGCGGCAGCAACCTCGCCGCCAGCAACCCGGCGCTGGATAAAGCGGTGAGCGAGCGCGTGCAGGCCCTGCGCGCCGCCAACCCGGACGCCGACCCGCGGGTGCCGGTCGAACTGGTCACCACCTCGGCGAGCGGTCTCGATAACAACCTGACTCCGGCCGCCGCGCTGTGGCAGGTGCCCCGGGTGGCTCAAGCGCGCCAGCTGAGCGTTGAGCAGGTAACCCAGTTGGTGAATCAGGCCACACAAACCCCGCTGCTGAGCTTCCTTGGCCAGCCGGTGGTCAATATACTGCAACTCAATATGGCGCTGGATGCCCTGAAGGATAAGTAAATGAGTGACGAGCCGCTGCGCCCGGACCCTGACCGCCTGCTGCAGCACACCGCCGCCCCGCATCGCGGCAAACTGAAAGTGTTCTTTGGCGCCTGCGCCGGGGTGGGGAAAACCTGGGCGATGCTGGCGGAAGCGCAGCGGCTGCGCGCCCAGGGGCTGGATATTCTGATTGGCGTGGCGGAGACCCACGGCCGTAAAGAGACCGCCGCGATGCTGCAGGGCCTGAGCACTCTGCCGCCGCGGCGGCTTGCCCATCGCGGGCGGTACGTCTATGAGTTCGATCTCGACGCCGCCCTCGCCCGCCGTCCGGCGCTGATTCTGGTAGATGAGCTGGCGCACAGCAATGCGCCAGGCTCCCGCCATCCAAAGCGCTGGCAGGATGTGGATGAACTGCTGGAGGCCGGGATAGATGTTTTCACTACCGTTAACGTCCAGCATCTGGAAAGCCTGAATGACGTCGTCAGCGGGATCACCGGCGTGCAGGTGCGGGAGACGGTTCCCGATCCCTTCTTTGACGCCGCGGACGACGTGGTGCTGGTGGACCTCCCCCCTGACGATCTGCGCCAGCGGCTCAATGAGGGCAAAGTCTACATCGGCGGCCAGGCCGAGCGCGCTATCGAAAACTTTTTCCGCAAGGGCAATCTGATTGCGCTGCGCGAGCTGGCCCTGCGCCGCACCGCCGACCGCGTCGATGAGCAGATGCGCGCCTGGCGCGACCGCCAGGGCCAGGAGAAAGTCTGGCACACCCGCGATGCGATCCTGCTCTGTATCGGGCACAATACCGGCAGCGAAAAGCTGGTGCGCGCCGCCGCCCGGCTCGCCGCCCGCCTGGGCAGCGTCTGGCATGCGGTGTATGTCGAGACCCCTTCCCTGCACCGGCTGCCGGAAGGCCGGCGGCGGGCTATTCTCGCCGCGCTGCGTCTGGCCCAGGAGCTGGGGGCCGAAACCGCCACCCTCTCCGACCCGTCGGAAGAGAAAGCGGTCCTCCATTACGCCCGCGAACATAACCTCGGCAAAATCGTCATTGGCCGCCAAAGCAAGCGCCGCTGGTGGGATCGCAGCGGCTTCGCCGATCGTCTGGCTCGCCATGCGCCGGACCTCGATCTGGTGGTGATCGCCCTCGATGAGAAACCCTTCCCCCTTGCCGCACGCGCCAGCGACAGCCGTCCGGCGCTGGAAAAGTGGCGCCTGCAGCTGCAGGGCTGCGCGGTGGCGGTGGCGCTATGCGCCATCATTACCCTGGTGGCCATGCAGTGGTTGATGGCCTTCGAAGCCGCCAACCTGGTGATGCTCTATCTGCTGGGGGTGGTGCTCATCGCCCTGGTCTATGGCCGCTGGCCGTCGGTGCTGGCGACGGTGATCAACGTCATCAGCTTCGATCTCTTTTTTGTCGCCCCGCGCGGGACGCTGGCGGTGTCGGATGTCCAGTATCTGCTCACCTTCGGCGTGATGCTCACCGTAGGCCTGCTTATCGGCAACCTCACCGCCGGCGTACGCTACCAGGCGCGGGTGGCGCGCTACCGTGAACGCCGTACCCGCCATCTGTATGAGATGTCTAAAGCGCTGGCGGTGGGTCGCAGCCAGCAGGATATCGCCACCACCAGCGAGCGCTTCATCGCCTCCACCTTTCAGGCCCGCAGCCAGCTGCTGCTCCCGGACGCCCAGGGAAAACTGCTGCCCTTAACCCACCAGCCAGGGCTGACCCCGTGGGATGATGCCATCGCCCGCTGGAGCTTTGATAAGGGCCAACCTGCCGGCGCCGGCACCGATACCCTGCCCGGCGTGCCGTATCAGATCTTGCCCCTGAAGAGCGCCGCCCGCACCTGGGGACTACTGGTGGTGGAACCGGAGAATCTGCGCCAATTGATGATCCCGGAGCAGCAGCGGCTGCTGGAGACCTTTACCCTGCTGGTGGCCAGCGCTCTGGAGCGCCTCACCCTGACCGCCAGCGAAGAGCAGGCCCGTCTGACCAGCGAGCGGGAAAGCCTGCGTAACTCGCTGCTCGCCGCCCTGTCGCACGATCTGCGTACTCCGCTGACCGTGCTGTTTGGCCAGGCGGAAATTCTGACCCTCGATCTGGCCAGCGAAGGTTCAAAACATGCCCCGCAGGCCAACGAAATCCGCCAGCATGTGCTCAACACCACCCGGCTGGTGAACAACCTGTTGGATATGGCGCGGATCCAGTCCGGCGGCTTTAATCTGCATAAGGAGTGGCTGACGCTGGAGGAAGTGGTCGGCAGCGCGCTGCGCATGCTCGAGCCAAGCCTCGGCGGCCAGCATATTCAGCTGGATTTACCCGATCCCCTCCAGCTGGTGCATGTCGACGGGCCGCTGTTCGAGCGGGTGCTGATCAACCTGCTGGAAAATGCCCATAAGTATGCCGGCGCCCGGGCGAGCATCGGCATTCGCGCCGAGGCGGACGCCCGGCAGCTGTCGCTGGAAGTATGGGATAACGGTCCTGGGATCCCGGCAGGCCAGGAACAGACTATCTTTGATAAATTCGCCCGCGGCAACAAAGAGTCGGCGATCCCTGGCGTCGGGCTGGGCCTTGCCATCTGTCAGGCCATCGTCGACGTCCACGGCGGGACCATCTCCGCCAGCAACCGGCCCGAGGGCGGCGCCTCATTCCGTGTTACACTGCCTGGAGAAACGCCCCCTGAACTGGAAGAGCTACCTGAGGAATTGTGATTAACGTTCTGATTATCGAAGACGAACACGCTATCCGACGCTTTCTGCGCACCGCGCTGGAAGCCGAGGGCATGCGCGTATTTGAAGCGGAAACCCTGCAGCGTGGGCTGATTGAAGCCGCCACCCGTAAGCCCGACCTCGCGATCCTCGATCTCGGCCTGCCGGATGGTGACGGCATTGATTTTATTCGCGACCTGCGTCAGTGGAGCCAGATGCCGATTATCGTCCTGTCAGCGCGTAGCGAAGAGCATGACAAAATTGCCGCCCTGGATGCCGGCGCCGATGACTACTTAAGTAAACCCTTTGGCATCGGCGAGCTGCAGGCCCGCCTGCGCGTCGCGCTGCGTCGCCACGGCGCGGCGCAGGCCGATGAGCCGGTGGTGCGCTTCGCTGACCTGGAGGTCAATATCCCCGCCCGCCGCATCCTGCGCGGCAGCGAAGAGATCCACCTGACGCCTATCGAGTTTCGCCTGCTGGCGGCGCTGTTGAATAATCCCGGCAAAGTGCTTACCCAGCGCCAGCTGCTGAATCAGGTGTGGGGGCCTAACGCCGTGGAGCACAGCCACTATCTGCGGATCTATATGGGTCATCTGCGACAAAAGCTGGAGGCCGATCCGGCACGGCCGCAGCATTTGCTGACCGAAACCGGGATTGGCTATCGCTTTATGCCCTGAATCCCGCCTCTGCAGTACCAGAGGCTGGCGATTTTCAGCCCTTCAGAGAGCAGCAGAAAGCCTGCCAGGATCGCTAAATGCCGGACGCCGGCAGCCTGAATCAGCCACAGGCCCAGCGATAGCGAAGGCTGCATAAACAGCAGCCTGAGCGGCGCCTGCCCCCAGGCCAGCCACAGCGCATAGCGGCTCTGGCGGAAAAAAAAGATCATCGATAGCGGGATGCTGATAATCAGCAGAACATTCAGCGGGTACAGCCAGACCGCCGCGGATCCCCAGGTGTGCAGCAGCTGGAGATAAGCCAGCAGATCGTCGTAAAAAGGGAGGCGGCGGTGGGCAATATTCCACCATAAGAATTGCAGGACGAAAAAGAGATCCATCCACGCCCAGAACAAAAACAGGGACTTCCGTTGTATTTTCATCGCTATCCTTGCGAAAAAAATCAGGCCCGCAAGGGGCCTGATGGTAGTGCGTCGTTAAGCGTTCTTCAGCACTTCGCTGACAATCTCTACCGCTTCTTTTTCAATCAGCTTGCGATGCTCTTCGCCGAGGAAGCTTTCGCAGTAGATCTTGTAGGCGTCTTCGGTGCCTGACGGACGCGCCGCGAACCAGCCGTTGTCGGTCATCACCTTGAGGCCGCCAATCGCCGCCCCGTTGCCCGGCGCCGCGGTCAGACGGGCAGTGATCGGATCCCCCGCCAGGGTGTCAGCGCTGACCATTTCCGGAGAGAGCTTGGACAGCGCCGCTTTCTGCGCGGAGGTCGCGGAAGCCTGCAGACGGTTATAGCTCGGCGCGCCGAAGCGTTCCGCCAGTTCGTTGTAATGCTCCTGCGGGTTTTTCCCGGTCACCGCGGTGATTTCCGCCGCCAGCAGGCACATGATGATGCCGTCTTTATCGGTGGACCACGGCGTGCCGTCGAAGCGCAGGAAGGAGGCCCCGGCGCTCTCTTCGCCGCCGAAGCCGAAGCTGCCGTCGAACAGGCCGTCGACAAACCACTTAAAGCCCACCGGCACTTCCACCAGCTTGCGGCCCAGATCGTTCACCACGCGGTCAATCATCGCGGAGGAGACCAGCGTTTTACCCACCGCCACCTCTTTGCCCCACTGCGGACGATGCTGGAACAGGTAGTTGATCGCTACCGCCAGGTAGTGGTTCGGGTTCATCAACCCCGCCGGGGTGACAATCCCGTGGCGGTCGTAATCCGGGTCGTTAGCAAACGCCAGATCGAACTTATCGCGCAGCGCCAGCAGGCCGGCCATCGCACACTCTGAGGAGCAATCCATGCGGATGGCGCCGTCTTTATCGAGGTGCATAAAGCGGAAGGTCTGATCCACCTGATCGTTAACAATGGTCAGATTGAGCTTGTAGTGCTCGCCAATGCGCTTCCAGTATTCGATACCGGACCCGCCCAGCGGATCGACGCCCAGCGTCAGGCCGGCTTTCTGGATTGCGGCCATATCGACGATATCCGCCAGCCCTTCGATGAACGGCTGCACCAGATCCTGTTCTTTAACGTGGCCAGAAGCCAGCGCCGCGTCCAGAGAAATGCGTTTCACGCCCTGCAGGCCCGCGGCCAGCAGTTCGTTGGCGCGGTTTTCCACCACTTTGGTGACGTTGGTATCAGCCGGGCCGCCGTTTGGCGGATTGTACTTGATACCACCATCTTCCGGCGGGTTGTGTGACGGGGTTATCACAATGCCGTCCGCCAGCGGACCGCCTTTTTTGTTATGCACCAGAATCGCGTTGGAGACCGCCGGCGTCGGGGTGAAGCCGTTGTTTTCCTGCACGATCACGTCGACGCCGTTGGCGGTTAACACTTCCAGCACCGAAATAAATGCCGGCTCGGAGAGGGCGTGGGTATCTTTGCCGACATAGCACGGACCGGTGATCCCGTTTTTCGCACGATCTTCCGCAATGGCCTGGGCGATGGCCAGGATATGCGGTTCGTTGAAGTTGTGGCGCGCCGCGCTACCGCGATGGCCAGAGGTGCCGAATTTTACCGCATGCTCCGCATTACCGACTTCAGGCTTCAGCACGTAGTACTGAGCAGTCAGTTGGGCGACGTTAATCAAATCACTCTGTTGCGCAGGCTGCCCCGCACGTTTATCGATTGCCATTGCCTGATCCTTCTGGTGCAAATGTTAAAAAGCTAGATCGTGCCGCAAACCTTTTCAATCAGCTCCGCAGGGAACTGCATCGACTGCATGATGTGCTCAATCATGCTGCATTTACGGCCGGTATTGGTATTGGTGATCACCCACCACGGTGTACCAGGAACCTGTTTCGGTTTGGTCTGATTACCGCTTTTCAGCAGCGTACGCGCATCTTCCGCGAAGTAAACGCGCGTGCGGCCGTGCAGAGACTCGGTGGCCTCGGCAAATGCTTTACTGTCCAGGGAGTAGAGGGTCGTCAACACCAGCATAAAACGGTTCACCGCGCGCTTCTGCTCGGCGTATTCATCAGATAACAGCATCTCGCGCATGGCGCGGACTTTATCTTTCACCGGGTTAGCGGGTTTCACCTCAGCGACAGGCGCTGGCGCCAGCGTCGGCGCGGCTTTGCTGACCGGTGTAGCCGGTTGGGAAACGGCGGAAAATTTCAGCATACGCCGTAAAATGTCGGATGCGCTCTCGCCGATATGCAGAGTGTGGCTGGCAATATAGCGATAGAGTTCATCATCAACTTCAATTGTTTTCATCTTAATCCAGTGCGATATCTTTTCTGAATACAAATCGTTGGGATTATAAGTACAAATCCCAACCGCGGATAGCGTCAAACCAGGATGGCGGTAAAACTCAGAAAACTTCTGGGTCTTGCAGCCGGATGGCAGAATGTCCAACATAATACCCTAACCCGACGGAGCGAAAAAAAGAACTTTGCCATGAAATTAAATAGCCGAGCGCAATCTGCACAGAATCCGCACAACCACTCCCCGATCGTGCTGGTCCACGGTCTGTTTGGCAGCCTGGACAACCTGGGCATCCTCGCCCGCGACCTGATCGCCGACCATGATATTGTGCAGGTCGATATGCGCAACCACGGTTTGTCGCCGCGGTCGCCAGAGATGACCTACCCCGCCATGGCGCAGGATCTGCTTGATACGCTCGACGCGCACCAGATCGAGCGCGCCACCTTTATCGGCCATTCGATGGGCGGGAAAGCGGTAATGGCGCTTACCGCCCTGGCGCCTGAACGCATCAGCGGTCTGGTGGCGATCGATATCGCGCCGGTGGATTATCACGTTCGCCGCCATGATGAGATCTTCGCCGCTATCCGCGCCGTCAGCGAATCCGCCGCCAGCACCCGCCAGCAGGCGGCGCAGGTGATGCGCGAGCACCTGCAGGAAGAAGGCGTGATTCAGTTCCTGCTGAAATCATTCGTCGACGGCGACTGGCGCTTCAACGTGCCGGTGCTGTGGGACCAGTATCCGCATATCGTCGGCTGGGAAACCATCCCGGCCTGGCCGCACCCGACGCAGTTTATTCCCGGCGGCAACTCGCCCTATGTGACCGACGCCTACCGCGACGCGCTGCTGGCCCAGTTCCCGCAGGCCCGGGCCCACGTCATCGCCGGCGCCGGACACTGGGTCCATGCCGAGAAACCCGAGGCGGTGTTACGCGCCATCCGCCGCTATCTGACGAGCATCGCCGCCTGATTGGCTAAAATATGCCCGACCGCGCCGCAGAATGCCCGCGGTCGTTGGCGCAGCCGTTCGCCTGATGTATGATGGCGCGCTATCTGCGCCGGCTAGAGCCCGGCAGCTTGTTTCCCCGAAGTCACTCAGAATCATGGCAAAAGAACAAACGGACCGTACGACATTAGATTTGTTCGCAAACGAGCGTCGCCCGGGAAGACCGAAAACCAATCCGCTGTCGCGCGATGAACAACTGCGCATCAACAAACGTAACCAGCTGAAACGCGATAAGGTTCGCGGGCTGAAGCGCGTGGAGTTAAAACTCAACGCCGATGCGGTCGATGCGCTCAACGAGCTGGCGGAAGCGCGTAATATGAGCCGCAGCGATCTCATTGAAGAGATGCTGATGACCCAGTTAACCGCCCTGCGCAGCCAGGGAAAAGTCTAACTTTCCGCGAAAAACCCGCATTCATGTAGCAGAGTGTGCAGTCGGGCGTGATTGCTGTTTCCGCGCCCTTGCCTGTTCTGCTATGATTGCCGTTATCTATGGGCATTGCGTCCCTACCACATCATTTAAGTTTCAAGAGGTTATTTTACTCATGGCAATCATCGGCATCTTTTTTGGCAGCGACACCGGCAACACCGAAAATATTGCAAAAATGATTCAAAAGCAGCTTGGTAAAGATGTTGCTGATGTTCACGACATTGCCAAAAGCAGCAAAGAAGACCTGGAAGCCCACGACATCCTGCTGCTCGGTATCCCGACCTGGTACTACGGTGAAGCGCAGTGTGACTGGGATGACTTCTTCCCGACGCTGGAAGAGATCGACTTCAATGGCAAACTGGTGGCGCTGTTCGGCTGCGGCGACCAGGAAGATTACGCAGAATACTTCTGCGACGCGCTGGGCACCATCCGCGACATCATTGAGCCGCGCGGCGCGACCATCGTCGGTCACTGGCCAACGGCGGGGTATCATTTTGAGGCTTCCAAAGGCCTGGCGGATGACGACCACTTCGTCGGCCTCGCCATCGATGAAGACCGCCAGCCGGAGCTGACCAACGAGCGCGTTGAGAAATGGGTGAAGCAGGTTGCCGAAGAGCTGCACCTCGAAGAAATCAAAAACGCCTGATGATTAAGCGGCGCAATCATTGGGTTGCGTCGCATTAATAGACAAAAGCAATCAAACTAATAGCTACAAGTTTTTAACTTTTAATCACATATCTGTACAATGTCCTCTGATTCTACGAGGCACGTGACGCAGTTTGTAGCTGGTGCCTCGTTTTTGACAGCAAACCAGGCCCGATGCTTGCAGTTTTCATTTACCAGTGGCAGTTCTATAATGAGACGCATTACGTCGGGTTAATTTCTGTATGACTTCCGTTGAAGGAAGTAGATCGTTTAGCAACAGGACAGATTCCGCATGACTGACAACAATACCGCATTAAAGAAGGCTGGCCTGAAAGTCACACTTCCTCGACTAAAAATCCTTGAAGTGCTGCAGGAACCGGATAACCATCATGTCAGTGCGGAAGACTTATATAAACGCCTGATCGACATGGGCGAAGAGATCGGTCTGGCGACCGTTTACCGCGTCCTCAACCAGTTTGATGACGCCGGCATCGTGACTCGTCATAATTTCGAAGGCGGAAAATCCGTTTTCGAACTGACCCAGCAGCATCACCACGATCACCTGATCTGCCTCGACTGCGGCAAAGTGATCGAATTCAGCGACGACTCGATCGAATTACGCCAGCGTGAAATTGCCTCCCGCCACGGCATCCGCCTGACCAACCACAGTTTATATCTGTACGGTCACTGTGCGGAAGGGGATTGCCGCGAGGACGAACACGCCCACGACGCGGTGGAAAAATAATTCCCCGTTTCGCTGAGACTGAAAAGCCAACCTGCCGGTTGGCTTTTTTATGGGCGCCTCTGGCACCCTTCCCGCACACGCCCCTGGGGTGACTTTCCTCATCCCCGCTTTGTCCGGAGAGTTGATATGGAACTTCGCCAGCGGGGCGATCTCTGATCGGATCGGTCGTCGTCCGGTGCTGATGGGCATTACCGTGCTGGCCCTGCTCACCACCTGGCCGGTGATGCACTGGCTCACCGTCGCGCCCGATTTCACCCGTATGACGCTGGTCCTGCTATGGTTCTCGTTCTTCTTTGGCATGTATAACGGCGCGATGGTCGCGGCGCTTACCGAAGTGATGCCGGTACACGTCCGCACCGTGGGCTTTTCGCTGGCCTTTAGTCTCGCTACTGCCATTTTCGGCGACCTGACGCCAGCTATTTCCACCGCACTGGTCGAGCTCACCGGCGATAAAAGCCCGCCGGGCTGGTGGCTAATGTGCGCCGCGCTGTGCGGATTCATTGCCACCGCGCTACTGTTCGTGCGGCTGAGCCGCGGCTATCAGCCGGCGGAGAGTCAGCGCAAAAAAAACAAACGGGCGGAGATATGCCCCGCCCGTTTGCCGCTGTCGTCTGATTTAATGGGTCGTATTATTGCTGCGGATCTCCTTCCAGATCTGATCGCAGCGCGCTTTCACCGCCTGATCGTTGCCGGTGCGGGTGGCCTGAATACACTGTTGGTAATCCAGGACGCGAACGCTCTCCTGGTTGGCGAACTGCTGGTGCTGTTTATCCTTTTTCAGCACATTCAGTACGCTCTGGCAGGCTTCAATCTTGTCCGGATTCCCTTCCGCCGTATTAATACAGGCGCTATAGGCATCTTTCAGTTTGGTGTCTTCTTTCGGCGCCGGCGACGTGGTGCAGGCCACCAGGCCCGCTGCCATCATGGCAATAAGCAGCATTTTTTTCATTGTCGTTCTCCCAGAGGTGCGGCAGGCTCACGCCCGCCGCGCAGGCATCAGAAAATAGTGAACGGGGCGATAACCATGAACTTCACGTCGCGCTCATCCTGGAAGATGTTGCCGTAGCCGCCGCTCCAGCTCGGAATATCGGAATGGTTGTCGTATTGGGTAAAGTGCAGTTTGAACAGGGTGCCCTTCGCCCGCCCTTCCTGTACGGTATACATTGCATCCAGGCTATAGGCCGACTCTTTCAGGCGATAGTCAGGGTCATAGTACGCATCCGGAGAGGACATTCTTCCCGGCTTCGCATCCCAGGCGTAGACATAAGACGCGCCGAACGCCCAGCCCGGCATATCCCAGTTTTTCATGTCATACATCGCGCCAAAGAAGACCGCTTTTTCGCCGTTGGCGTTAAAGTCGGAGCGGTTATCCCACCAGATATCGAGACGACCATTGGAAGAGGCGTAGGTCGGGGTCATACGCTGCAGGAAGTAGCCCTGCTGGCCATCAGCCTTCACCCAGGTTCCCTCGAGACGCAGATCCAGGACATCCGCCACCTTATAACCAAAGGTTAACGCCTGCAGCCATGCGGTGCCATCATAGATGTCGTTGACCCCGCCGTTGCTGACCTTATCGCGGGTGCCGTAGAACTGGTAGCTGGTGCTCAGCGGCGCGCCGGCGACGTCAAACTTGTAGCTGGCTTTAGCAAAGTACTGATCGATATAGCCCTGAGCCTGACCAAATGCCGCCTCCAGCACCAGGTCATTTTTGAAATCATATTTAGCGCCGACGGAGTGGAGATAATCGACTTTGGTCTTCTTATCGTTCTGATAGAAATCGTCCATCTCGATATGCCATGGCGCTTTATACTCGTTCGTCCACATATAGGAGAAACTTAACGCGCCCGCCGTGCCATAGTCGAAGTTAGCCCCGGCCTCCGCCCCCTGATAGGTACCTGGCATAAAACTCCAGTGCGGGGCCAGCAGAGTCTGGCCGGTTGGCTGGATATAGCCCGCACGTGCCCACGCCGGACCATATTTGAATTTCGCTGCGGCTTTATACAGGCTGATGCCGCTCTTATCGCCGGAATAGTCTTCGTCATAGGCTTTGTTACGTGACGAGAAGGCAATTTCGTTCGGGTGGCCGCTATCGCCGTTCTCCGCCATTTCAATCGCGGTAAACGCGGCAATATCAAGGCCAAACATATCGGCGGCATAGCCGGACTGGAAGTCCAGGTTGGCGTTCCAGGTGGAGTGGGAAAGGTTGGTTTTGTATTTGTCGCCGTCGGTCACATCTTTACGGTCACGCTCACGCTGCCAGTAATAGATACCGCCGGTTAAGGTTGAATCATCGATAAAGCCTGCTGCGCTGGCCTGTGGAGCCACAACCCAGCCCGACATCGCGGTGACGGCGGCAATAGCCAGCGCCAGCGTACTACGTTTGCCACTAAACGTACGCATGTGCATATCCTCTTTGACGTTTTAAAAGGCGAAGACCAGCGGTCAATCGCTAAAAAATAAATAAAACTGCAAAATGTGGGGCGGTAAAAAAGACCGCGAAACCACTGTAGATAGACTATTTTTCGTGACGCGAATTATCAATGTTTTTCGTGAGGCAAAGCTTAAGATTATGACAAAGCGCACATATTTTATGTCGTTTTGTTACAGTCTTATCTCTGATGATTTTGTTATGGAAGTCATTGCAAAATCAGGGAAAAACGCAATCATTGAAAGCGATTACATTGGTTTTTTGTATGTGACAGGAAACATCAGAAGCGCTATTTATTACCGCGCAGAAACAGAATTAATTCGCATCGCGAAAATGCAAAGTTTAATTAGCTGATTCTGAAACAAAAAAAGCGCCGCTGGGAGCGACGCTTTGACAGAAAAGAAATGTTATTCGCCCGCTTTCGCCCAGGTATCACGCAGCCCGACGGTGCGGTTGAACACCAGATTGGTTGCGGTTGCATAGCGGCTGTCGAGGCAGAAATAGCCTTCACGCTCAAACTGGTAAGCTTTACCGGCTTCGGCCTGCGCCAGGCTCGGCTCCGCGTACCCCTGTTTGATCACCAGCGATTCCGGGTTGATCACTGCGAGGAAATCGTCCGCCGCGCCCGGGTTTGGCACGCTGAACAGACGATCGTAGAGACGGATCTCTACCGGCAGCGCATGCGCCGCGCTTACCCAATGGATCACGCCTTTGACCTTGCGGCCGTCGGCCGGATCTTTGCTCAGGGTGTCGGCATCGTAGGTGCAGAAGATGGTGGTAATATTGCCTTCGGCATCTTTCTCCACGCGTTCCGCTTTGATGACGTAGGCGTTGCGCAGACGCACTTCTTTACCCAGCACCAGACGCTTGTACTGTTTGTTGGCTTCTTCGCGGAAGTCCGCGCGATCGATCCAGATTTCGGCGCTGAACGGCACTTCACGACTGCCCATTTCCGGCTTGTTCGGATGGTTCGGCATCACCACCATTTCGCTTTCGCCCTGCGGATAGTTCTCGATAACCAGTTTCACCGGATCGATCACCGCCATCGCGCGCGGGGCGTTTTCGTTCAGATCTTCACGAATGCAGGACTCCAGCGACGCCATCTCGATGGTATTGTCCTGCTTGGTCACGCCGATGCGCTTGCAGAACTCACGGATGGATTCGGCGGTGTAGCCGCGACGACGCAGACCGGAGATGGTCGGCATACGCGGGTCGTCCCAGCCTTCCACGTGCTTCTCAGTCACCAGCTGGTTCAGCTTACGCTTGGACATCACGGTGTATTCGAGATTCAGGCGCGAGAATTCGTACTGACGCGGATGCACCGGGATGCTGATGTTGTCCAGCACCCAATCGTACAGGCGGCGGTTGTCCTGGAACTCCAGGGTACACAGCGAGTGGGTAATGCCTTCCAGCGCATCGCTGATGCAGTGGGTGAAGTCGTACATCGGGTAGATGCACCACTTGTTGCCAGTCTGATGATGCTCAGCGAACTTAATGCGGTACAGCACCGGATCGCGCATCACGATAAACGGCGACGCCATATCGATCTTCGCGCGCAGGCAGGCTTTGCCCTCTTCGAAGCCGCCGCTGCGCATTTTTTCAAACAGCGCCAGGTTCTCTTCCACGCTGCGGTCGCGATAAGGGCTGTTTTTACCCGGCGCTTTCAGGGTCCCGCGGTATTCGCGAATTTCATCAGGAGAGAGTTCATCAACATAGGCCAGACCTTTGTTGATCAGCTCAACCGCATACTGATGCAGCTGATCGAAATAATCAGACGAGTAGCATACGTCCCCGGACCAGTGGAAACCTAACCACTGCACGTCGTTTTTAATCGACTCAACGTATTCGATATCTTCTTTCACCGGGTTGGTGTCATCGAAACGCAGGTTGCATTGGCCCTGATAATCCTGGGCGATGCCGAAGTTCAGGCAGATGGATTTTGCATGGCCAATGTGCAGATAACCGTTCGGCTCCGGCGGGAAGCGAGTGTGAACGGTGGTATGTTTACCGGTAGCCAGATCTTCATCAATAATCTGACGGATAAAGTTAGTCGGGCGGGCTTCTGCCTCACTCATCACGGGTTCCTCAAAGCGTAAACAACGTATAACGGCACATGATCTTACAAGCAGGGCGTAGTGACAACTATTAGTTACGTAAAATAGGTATCAGAAGAGGATTATGGGGCCGATTGCTGGAAAAAAAAGCGGCGAAGGTTTCCCTTCGCCGCTGAGGCAAAAACTCGACTCAGGAGCCTTACTTGCCTTTAATCTCATACAGCGGCGTCTGGCCAGCAACGACCTTACCGCTCGCCAGTATCACCAGCGCGCTGTAGTCATCGCTGTTGCTGCAGACGACCGGACTGATCATTGAGCGCGCGTTGGCGTTGAGGAAGTCCAGATCCATTTCCAGAATCGGCTCACCCGCCTTCACGTCCGTGCCCTCTTCAACCAGACGTTTGAAGCCCTTGCCTTCCAGCGCCACGGTGTCGATACCCATGTGAACGACGATTTCCGCACCGTTGTTGGTTTCGAGGCAGAACGCGTGGTTAGTGTTGAAAATTTTCACCACGGTACCGGCGGCCGGGGCCACCACGATGTTGCTGGTCGGTTTCACCGCGATCCCGTCGCCAACGGCTTTGCTGGCGAAGGCTTCGTCCGGCACCTGCTCAAGGGCCACCACGTCACCGGTAATCGGCGAAACCAGCGACTCAACGGTCTTCGCGTTCGCTACCGCCTGCGGTTTAGCCGCGGGCGCTGCGGTGGCGACGTTGCCAGCCGGTGCGGCTGCCGCTGCCGCTACCGGGCCGCGGGTAACCACTTTTTTCATCTCATCGCCGATAGACTCTGCTTTCGCACCGACGATAACCTGAATGGTTTGCTTATTCAGTTTCACCACCCCGGACGCGCCGAGACGTTTACAGGCGGCGTCGTTCACCTTCGCCGAATCGCCCACGGTCAGACGCAGACGGGTGATACAGGCGTCAATGGCTTTCAGGTTGTCCGTTCCGCCCACCGCGGCGATATAGCTGGTCGCCAGCTGGGTCAGCCCCTCTTCAGTGTTGCTGTTGGCTTCTTCCGTTACCACGTCAGCGGCTTTGTCTTCACGACCCGGCGTTTTCAGGTTGAACATGCGGATCACCGCGCTGAACAGCAGGAAGTAGACGAAGAAGAACACCACGCCCATCACCAGCAGCATCCAGACGTTTTTGCTGGCGGCCGGCAGGCTGTACATCAGCACGTAGTCAATTGCACCTGCGGAGAAGGAGAAGCCCGCATGGATCCCGAGCGCCGTTGCGATGAACAGGCTGATACCGGTCAGCACCGCATGCAGGAGGTACAGCAGCGGAGCCAGGAACATGAACAGGAATTCCAGCGGCTCGGTTACCCCGGTCAGGAACGCGGTGATGGCCACGGACAGCAGCATACCGCCTACCATCGGACGACGCGCTTTCGGCGCCGCCAGATACATCGCCAGCGCCGCACCCGGCAGACCAAACATCATGATTGGGAAGAAGCCGGACATGAACATCCCCGCGGTGCCGTCGCCGGCGTAGAAGCGGTTGATGTCGCCGTGGAACACAGCGCCAGCGGCGTTAGTGAACTCACCAATCTGGAACCAGGCGATGGTGTTCAGCACCTGATGCAGACCGGTTGGGATCAGCAGACGGTTGATGAAACCAAAGATACCGGAACCCAGCGCCCCTGCGGAGACGATCCATTCGCCGCCAGAGTGGATAGCGTGCTGCACCGGCGGCCAGACGTAGCCGAAGATCGCCGCGAGGATCAGACAGAAGAAGCCGGTGGCGATCGGCACGAAGCGTTTGCCGCCGAAGAAGCTCAGGAAGTCCGGCAGCTTGATGCCGGCCCAGCGGTTGTATACCGCCCCTGCCACCAGACCGGTAATGATACCGGCCAGCACGCCCATATTGATTTCCGGGTTGATGGTGACCATCGCTTTGGTCATCACGAAATACCCTACCGCACCGGCCAGCGCCGCAGAACCGGCGTTATCCTTGGACCAGCTTGATGCCACACCAATTGCGAAGATCAGCGCCAGATTATCGAAGATCGCCCCACCCGCTTGCGCGATGAAGGGTACATTCAACAGGTCTGGTTGCCCGAAACGCAGCAGCAATGCCGCGACCGGCAGCACTGCGATAGGGAGCTGCAACGCCCTACCCAGTCGCTGAAAGAAACCTAAAATATTCATCTTATTCCCCCTATGAGACCCCGATGAGGCTCATTTCAAAGCCACTTTTTTATTGTGTAACAAGGTCGGTTTTATCACTTACCGGCAAAGTGTGTGAAAAATTAATTCGTATCGCAAATTAAACGGGTATTTTTTGTGATAATTATCACCAAATATCGTATTCCCTCCTCCCTTGCACTGGCTAACAACGAAAACTTATTTTATCATTCAAAAAATCAACACGGATTGACCCCGGTCGGCGCAGTTGCTGCAATACTCTCCTTAGAGTGCTGGCGCCAATCCGCCAGAATCTACTTTGACTATAGAGGTGAAGAATGAGACTGATTCCCCTGGTAACCGCTGAGCAGGTCGGTAAATGGGCTGCCCGCCATATCGTTAACCGCATTAATGCATTTAAACCAACCGCGGACCGTCCGTTCGTCCTGGGTCTGCCAACCGGTGGTACCCCGCTGACCGCCTACAAGGCGCTGGTTGAAATGCATAAAGCAGGCCAGGTTAGCTTCAAGCACGTCGTCACCTTTAACATGGATGAATACGTTGGCCTGCCGAAAGAGCATCCGGAAAGCTATCATAGCTTTATGCACCGTAATTTCTTTGACCACGTTGATATTCCGGCAGAAAATATCAACCTGCTGAATGGTAACGCGCCGGACATCGATGCGGAATGCCGTCGCTATGAAGAAAAAATTCGTTCCTACGGTAAAATCCACCTGTTCATGGGCGGCGTGGGCAACGATGGTCATATCGCGTTTAACGAACCGGCCTCTTCTCTGGCGTCCCGCACCCGTATTAAGACCCTGACCCATGAAACCCGCGTAGCGAACTCCCGCTTCTTCGACGGCGATGTGGATCTGGTGCCGAAATATGCGCTGACCGTCGGCGTGGGCACCCTGCTGGACGCAGAAGAAGTGATGATTCTGGTGCTGGGTCATCAGAAAGCGCTGGCGCTGCAGGCGGCGGTAGAAGGTAACGTCAACCACATGTGGACTATTACCTGTCTGCAGCTGCATCCGAAGGCGGTGATCGTCTGCGACGAACCGTCCACCATGGAGCTGAAAGTGAAGACGCTGAAATATTTCAACGAATTAGAAGCTGAAAATATTAAAGGTCTGTAATGTAGTCCTTCCCGCGCCCTGGCGCGGGATCATCTTTTTCTTTGTACGCACCATCATGCCGGCGGCAAACGAACGAACGCTGACCTGATGAGGCGTATATACCGGGGGTCGTAATGTATGCATTAACCCAGGGCCGGGTTTATACCGGTCATGAAATTCTCGATGACCATGCGGTTGTTATCGCTAATGGCTTTATCGAACGTCTTTGTCCGCTGGCAGATTTGCCGTCTGACATCGAGCAGCGCTCAGTCAACGGCGCAATAATCGCCCCCGGTTTTATCGACGTCCAGCTCAACGGCTGCGGCGGCGTGCAGTTTAACGACAGCCCAGAGGCGGTCACTGTCGAAACGCTGGAGATCATGCAGAAGGCCAACGAACGCTCAGGCTGCACCAGCTTCCTGCCGACGCTGATTACCTCCAGCGACGATCTGATGAAGCAAGGCGTGCGCGTGATGCGCGAATATCTGCAAAAACATCCGAACCAGGCGCTGGGCCTGCATCTCGAAGGGCCGTGGCTGAATATCGTTAAGAAAGGCACCCACAATCCGGACTACGTGCGTAAACCGGACGCGGCGCTGGTCGATTTCCTGTGCGACAACGCCGATGTGATCACCAAAGTGACCCTCGCCCCTGAGCGCGTTGAGCCAGAAGTGATCCGCAAACTGGTCGCCGCCGGGATCGTTGTCTCCGCGGGCCACTCCAACGCTACGCTGAAAGAGGCGAAAGTCGGCTTCCGTGCGGGCATTACCTTCGCCACCCACCTGTATAATGCGATGCCGTACATTACCGGCCGCGAACCGGGTCTTGCCGGGGCGATTTTTGACGAGCCGGATGTCTACTGCGGTATCATCGTCGACGGGATGCACGTCGATTACGCCAACGTGCGCAACGCCAAGCGCCTGAAAGGCGACAAGCTGTGCCTGGTCACCGACGCCACCGCGCCGGCGGGGGCGAATATTGACCAGTTCATTTTTGCCGGGAAAACAATATACTACCGCAATGGGCTGTGCGTAGATGAAAACGGCACCCTCAGCGGATCTTCCCTGACCATGATTGAAGGGGTGCGTAATCTGGTTGAGCATTGCGGCGTGGCACTGGACGAAGTATTGCGCATGGCGACGCTCTATCCTGCGCGCGCTATCGGCGTGGACAAGCAGCTCGGCAGCATTGCGCCGGGCATGGTCGCTAACCTGACCGCCTTTACACGCGATTATAAAATCACCAAGACCATCGTTAATGGTAACGAGGTCGTCACTGAGTAAGTAAAAGTATGACAGCAGGCGGACAAGCTCAAATTGGTAACGTTGACCTCGTAAAACAACTGAACAGCGCGGCCGTGTACCGCCTGATTGACCAGCATGGGCCCATCTCGCGCATTCAGATAGCCGAACAAAGCCAGCTTGCCCCTGCCAGCGTGACCAAAATCACGCGTCAGCTTATTGAGCGCGGCCTGATCAAAGAAGTCGATCAGCAGGCCTCCACCGGTGGCCGCCGCGCTATCTCTATCATCGCAGAAACCCGCAGCTTCAACGCCATCGGCGTGCGGCTTGGCCGCTATGACGCCACTCTGACCCTGTATGATTTAAGCAGCAAGACCCTGGAAGAGGAGCACTTCCCGCTGCCCGAGCGCACCCAGGAAACGCTGGAACACGCCCTGCTGAATATCATCGCCACCTTTATCGAAAACTGTCAGCGCAAAATTCGCGAGCTGATCGCTATCTCAGTGATCCTGCCGGGCCTCGTCGACCCGGAAAGCGGCGTGATCCGCTATATGCCGCATATTGCGGTGGAAAACTGGGGCCTGGTCGGGGCGCTGGAGAAACGCTTCAACGTTACCTGCTTTGTTGGCCACGATATCCGCAGCCTGGCGCTGGCCGAGCACTATTTTGGCGCAAGCCAGGATTGCGAAGACTCCATTCTGGTGCGCGTGCACCGCGGTACCGGGGCGGGGATTATCTCCAACGGGCGCATTTTTATCGGCCGCAACGGCAACGTTGGCGAAATTGGCCATATTCAGGTCGACCCGCTGGGCGAACGCTGCCACTGCGGCAACTTCGGCTGTCTGGAGACCGTCGCGGCCAATGCCGCCATTGAACAGCGGGTTCGCCACCTGCTGGAGCAGGGCTACCAGAGCCGTCTGACGCCGGATGACTGCACGATCAAAACTATCTGCAAAGCGGCCAACAAGGGCGATGCCCTGGCCTGCGAGGTGATTGAGTACGTGGGGCGCCACCTCGGGAAAACGATCGCCATCGCCATTAACCTGTTCAACCCACAAAAAATCGTCGTCGCCGGCGAAATAGTGGAAGCTGAAAAGGTCCTTCTTCCGGCCATCGAAGGCTGCATTAACGCCCAGGCGCTTAAGGCGTTTCGTAAGAACCTGCCGGTGGTGCGCTCCACCCTCGATCACCGCTCTGCAATCGGCGCCTTCGCGCTGGTCAAACGCGCCATGCTTAATGGCACGCTGCTGCAGCGTTTGCTTGAGAGCTAATCGCCCCTTTTCTGATAGCGCGTCACCTTGATACGGGCGGGCCTCGCCCGTCAGAGGTGTGAAACCTCATCGATGACGCGTATAGTTTCGTCTTTGTTAATGATTCTGGACCCACCATGACCATTCAAAACATAATTTGTGATATAGACGGCGTACTGATGCACGATAACGTCGCCGTTCCCGGCGCAGCCGAGTTTATCAAGCGCATCCTCGATAAAGGCATGCCGCTGGTAATGCTGACCAACTACCCGTCGCAAACCGGCCAGGATCTGGCGAACCGTTTCGCCACCGCTGGAATTGATGTTCCGGATAGCGCCTTTTACACCTCAGCGATGGCCACCGCCGATTTTCTGCGTCGCCAGGAAGGCAAAAAAGCCTACGTGGTGGGAGAAGGGGCGCTGATCCACGAGCTGTACAAAGCAGGCTTTACCATTACCGATGTGAACCCGGATTTTGTCATCGTCGGGGAAACTCGCTCCTTTAACTGGGAAATGATGCATAAGGCCGCCTTCTTCGTCGCCAACGGCGCCCGCTTCATTGCCACTAACCCGGATACGCACGGTCGCGGCTTCTACCCTGCCTGCGGCGCGCTGTGCGCCGGGATCGAGAAGATCTCCGGCCGTAAGCCGTTTTACGTCGGCAAACCCAGCCCGTGGATCATCCGTTCAGCGCTGAATAAAATGCAGGCTCACTCCGAGCAGACGGTGATCGTCGGCGATAACCTGCGCACCGATATACTGGCCGGTTTCCAGGCGGGGCTGGAGACTATTCTGGTGCTCTCCGGCGTCTCCACCCTCGACGACATCGACAGCATGCCGTTCCGCCCGTCGTGGATTTACCCTTCCGTCGCGGAAATCGATATTTTCTGATGCCAACCACGTCGCAGGACGTGGTTTTTCATTTCTAGCGCCCATCAGAATTACTCCATCTAATAAAAACGGCCTATAAATACGAATTCCTCAATAAAGCCGTTCAAAAGATACTCTTTTTTCACTGTTCAACAATCACGGTTGCGTTTTTTCTTTTTCCGGCCGCAAACCCCTTGCGCCTGCTCCCCCTTTACGGCATTTTCTTAAGCACGCACTCAGGCTTCGCCACGAGACGAAGCCAGCACAACATCAAACACGACAGGGTAATGGAGAAGGCTATGTGTTCTATTTTTGGCGTACTGGATATTAAAACTGACGCAGGCGAGCTGCGTAAAAAGGCGCTGGAGCTTTCCCGCCTGATGCGCCACCGCGGTCCGGACTGGTCTGGCGTATATGCCAGCGACAAAGCGATTCTGGCGCACGAGCGCCTGTCGATTGTCGACGTCAACGCCGGGGCCCAGCCGCTGTACAACGCCGAAAAAACCCATGCGCTGGCCGTTAACGGCGAGATCTACAACCACCAGGCGCTGCGCGCGGAGTATGGCGATCGCTACCAGTTCCAGACCGGTTCCGACTGCGAAGTGATCCTCGCGCTGTATCAGGAAAAAGGCCCGGAGTTCCTCGACGACCTGCAGGGAATGTTCGCCTTCGCCCTGTACGACAGCGAAAAAGACGCGTACTTAATTGGCCGCGACCATATCGGCATTATCCCGCTGTATATGGGCCATGACGAACACGGCAACTTCTATGTCGCCTCCGAAATGAAAGCGCTAGTGCCGGTATGTCGCACCATTAAAGAGTTCCCGGCGGGCAGCTACCTGTGGAGCAAAGACGGCGAAATTCGCCAGTACTATCAGCGCGACTGGTTTGATTACGACGCGGTGAAAGACAACGTTACCGATAAGAACGAGCTGCGCCAGGCGCTGGAAGAGTCGGTGAAAAGCCACCTGATGTCCGACGTGCCTTACGGCGTGCTGCTCTCCGGCGGTCTTGATTCATCGGTCATCTCGGCTATCACCAAGAAATTCGCCGCCCGTCGCGTCGAAGATCAGGAGCGTAGCGAAGCCTGGTGGCCGCAGCTGCACTCTTTCGCGGTCGGTCTGGAAGGCTCTCCTGACCTGAAAGCGGCGCAGGAGGTGGCCAACCACCTCGGCACCGTGCACCACGAAATTCACTTTACCGTCCAGGAAGGGCTGGATGCCATCCGCGACGTTATCTATCACATCGAAACCTACGATGTGACCACTATTCGCGCTTCGACGCCGATGTACCTGATGTCGCGGAAAATTAAAGCCATGGGCATCAAAATGGTGCTTTCCGGCGAAGGTTCGGACGAAGTGTTCGGCGGCTACCTCTACTTCCATAAGGCGCCGAACGCCAAAGAACTGCACGAAGAGACGGTGCGTAAGCTGCAGGCGCTGCATATGTTTGACTGCGCCCGCGCCAACAAAGCGATGTCCGCCTGGGGCGTGGAGGCCCGCGTGCCGTTCCTCGACAAGAAGTTCCTCGACGTCGCGATGCGCATTAACCCCCAGGATAAGATGTGCGGCAACGGCAAAATGGAAAAACACATTCTGCGCGAATGCTTTGAATCCTACCTGCCGGCCAGCGTCGCCTGGCGCCAGAAGGAGCAGTTCTCTGACGGCGTCGGCTACAGCTGGATCGATACCTTGAAAGAAGTGGCCGCCAAACAGATCAGCGACCAGCAACTGGAAACCGCAAGCTTCCGCTTCCCGTACAACACGCCGACCTCCAAAGAAGGCTATCTGTACCGCGAGATCTTCGAAGAGCTGTTCCCGCTGCCGAGCGCGGCGGAGTGCGTCCCTGGCGGTCCGTCGGTGGCCTGCTCTTCAGCGAAAGCCATTGAGTGGGATGAAGCGTTCAAAACCATGAACGATCCATCAGGCCGCGCGGTCGGTGTCCACCAGTCGGCCTACAAATAAGCCCAGACGGGCGGTGAAACGCAAAACGGACCCTCCGGGGTCCGTTTTCTTTTTGCCGGATTTATACCGCTGAAAAACGATAAATAACCAATAATTGCCGAATATTCCAGCGAGCTGTTCGCAACCTAACCAAACAGTCACATTACAACGATTTTCCTTGAAAAAGAGGTTGACGCTCGCAGGCCCAATACGCATAATGCGCCCCGCAACGCCGATAAGGTTACGCGAAAAAAAGATGGCTACGTAGCTCAGCTGGTTAGAGCACATCACTCATAATGATGGGGTCACAGGTTCGAATCCCGTCGTAGCCACCATCTTTTTTGCGGGAGTGGCGAAATTGGTAGACGCACCAGATTTAGGTTCTGGCGCCGCAAGGTGTGCGAGTTCAAGTCTCGCCTCCCGCACCATTCACCAGTTAGCGTTGTACGGATGGGGTATCGCCAAGCGGTAAGGCACCGGTTTTTGATACCGGCATTCCCTGGTTCGAATCCAGGTACCCCAGCCATATTTCTTCGATATTTGCGGTTCACCGCGACGGTATTGGGGTATCGCCAAGCGGTAAGGCACCGGTTTTTGATACCGGCATTCCCTGGTTCGAATCCAGGTACCCCAGCCATCGAAGAAGCAGTAAGACAATTAGGCTACGTAGCTCAGCTGGTTAGAGCACATCACTCATAATGATGGGGTCACAGGTTCGAATCCCGTCGTAGCCACCACATTCTGGACGTATCGATACGCATCGATAAATCCGCAAACAATTTGTTGGGGTATCGCCAAGCGGTAAGGCACCGGATTCTGATTCCGGCATTCCGAGGTTCGAATCCTCGTACCCCAGCCAAATTTAAAAGTCGTTCAGCAGTGAACGCACTGTTGTCCTCAACCGGCGTAGTTACGGTCAAGCGCAACAGACAATTGGGGTATCGCCAAGCGGTAAGGCACCGGATTCTGATTCCGGCATTCCGAGGTTCGAATCCTCGTACCCCAGCCACTTCAATGCAAAAAAGCTCACTTCGGTGGGCTTTTTTGCTATTGGCGTCCTGACATGCTTACTCCGTACTGACTGCCGGGCAGGTGCTCTCCGCTACGCCCCTGCCCGGGAAGCCGGTTTTACAAGCCTAACGCATACTTCAGCGCCTGACGCTTCAGCATCCCGGCGCGTTCAGCCGCCATCAGGCCAATATTACGCAGCATCCGCACCGGCGCCAGGTCATTGCTGAATCCGGCATAAAAGAGATCCATCCCCGACTGCATGATAAAATTATCCGCTCGCCGCCGCGCCTGGTAGCGCTTCAGCACCGGCAGGCTGGCCCAGTCTTCGCCGCGGCCGCGCGCTTCCGCCAGGATCTCCAGCAGGGCATCGACATCACGATAGCCAAGGTTAACCCCCTGCCCCGCCAGTGGATGAATGGTGTGCGCCGCATCGCCCACCAGCGCCAGGCCGGGCTGAACATACTGCAGCGCATGACGCCGGGTAAGCGGGAAGGCGCCGGCCGCCTGCGGCGTCACCTGCCCCAGCCGCGCCGGAAAGTGACTGGCGATCTCCTGCTGGAGCTGCGCCATGGTCATGCTCTGCAGCTGACGGATCCGCGCCGGGGCGTCGTACCAGACCAGCGAAGCCCAGTGGTCGAACAGCGGCAGGAAGGCGCGTGGGCCGCTGGGAGTAAACTGCTGCCAGGTGCTGTCGCCGGGATCGTCGGCGCATTCGACGCTGATCAGCATACAGGACTGCTGATATTGCCAGGCGTGCACGCCGATGCCGGCCATCTCCCGCACCTGGGAGTTAGCGCCGTCGGCGCCGATAACCAGCCGGGCGTGGATCGTCTCCCCCTCGCGCAAATGCAACGCCGTCTGCGTCTCGCCGCGCTGCATCGTTTTCAGTTCGCTACCGACGCGCAGGGTAACCGCCTCATGCGCCGCCAGCGCTTGCCACAGGCCCCATTGCAGAACCTTGTTCTCGACCATATAGCCCAGCTCCGGCAGCTTGAGCTCCGCGGCGTCGAAGGCGACGTGCGCGCTCTCCCACTCCCAGGTCTCCAGACGGCGATAAGCATGGACGCGCATCGCCCGTATGGCATCCCAGACGCCGAGACTCTTCAGCAGGCCGACCGAAGCCGCGCTGATCGCCGAGATCCGCACATCCGGGGCGGATGCCGGATCGAACGCCGGTGGCGCCGCTTTCTCAAGCACCGTCACGGTAAATCCCTGTTGCGCCAGCCCTAACGCCAGGGCGCCGCCGACCATGCCGCCGCCCACGATGGCGACATCTGTTACGTGAATTGTCATGGCTATTATCCTTAAAGCAGAATCCGTTAAGTTTACCGGATTTTTCGCCCTCTTGCGGCGATAACGCTCGCACTGGTCAGGGGGCGACCAAAGCATTACAATACGCGCCCTGGAATGCGAAATTCACCCTGTATATATCCCCGCGTTTTGGATATCTATTACTGAGCATGAGCAAGTCAATGACAAAAAAACTCCATATTAAAACCTGGGGCTGTCAGATGAACGAGTATGATTCATCAAAGATGGCCGATCTGCTGGATGCGACACATGGGTATCAACTGACCGAAGTGGCGGAAGAAGCAGATGTGCTGTTGCTCAATACCTGCTCAATTCGTGAGAAGGCCCAGGAAAAAGTTTTCCATCAGCTTGGCCGCTGGAAGCTGCTGAAAGAGAAGAACCCGGACCTGATTATTGGCGTCGGCGGCTGCGTGGCTTCCCAGGAAGGCGACCATATTCGCCAGCGCGCGCACTATGTCGATATTATTTTCGGGCCGCAAACCCTGCACCGCCTGCCGGAGATGATTAACTCCGTGCGCGGCAACCGCAGTCCGGTAGTTGATATCAGCTTCCCGGAAATTGAAAAATTCGATCGCCTGCCAGAGCCGCGCGCCGAAGGGCCGACCGCCTTTGTCTCGATTATGGAAGGTTGCAATAAATACTGCACCTACTGCGTGGTGCCGTATACCCGCGGAGAAGAAGTTAGCCGTCCGTGCGACGATATCCTGTTTGAAATCGCCCAACTGGCGGCGCAGGGCGTGCGTGAGGTCAATCTGCTGGGGCAGAACGTTAACGCCTGGCGCGGTGAGAATTACGACGGCACCACCGGCAGCTTTGCCGACCTGCTGCGCCTGGTCGCCGCCATCGACGGCATCGACCGCATTCGCTTCACCACCAGCCACCCGATCGAATTTACCGACGATATCATCGACGTTTATCGCGATACGCCGGAGCTGGTGAGCTTCCTGCACCTGCCGGTGCAGAGTGGCTCCGACCGTGTGCTGAACCTGATGGGACGCACCCATACCGCGCTGGAGTATAAAGCGATTATTCGCAAGCTGCGTGAAGCGCGCCCGGATATTCAGATAAGCTCCGACTTTATCGTCGGCTTCCCCGGCGAAACCACGGAAGATTTCGAAAAGACCATGAAGCTCATCGCCGACGTCAATTTCGATATGAGCTACAGCTTTATCTTCTCCGCTCGCCCGGGCACCCCGGCGGCCGATATGGTCGACGACGTGCCGGAGGCGGACAAAAAACAGCGTCTGTATATCCTGCAGGAACGCATTAACCAGCAGGCGATGGCCTGGAGCCGTCGCATGCTCGGCACGGTACAGCGCATCCTGGTGGAAGGCACCTCGCGTAAGAACATCATGGAGCTTTCCGGACGTACGGAGAATAACCGGGTGGTCAACTTCGAAGGTACCCCGGACCTCGTCGGTAAGTTTGTCGATGTCGAAATCGTCGATGTATACACCAACTCGCTGCGCGGTAAAATCGTGCGCACCGAAGCGGAGATGGGTCTGCGTATCGCTGAATCACCCGAATCAGTGATTGCCCGCACCCGTAAAGAGAACGATCTTGGCGTGGGAATTTACCAGCCATGATCCCTTCAGGCCTGTCGGTTCCGGCAGGCCTTGTAATTCCTCTCTCCGTCCCTATATCTACAGCAATGCTTGCGCCATTTTCCTGTGACGTAAATAATTTCCTGATTAGCCGGCCACGCGCCGCGTCCGGCCACCTGCGTAAAGAGGAATAGTTTGAACATAGACACTCGTGAGATTACCCTGGAGCCAGCGGATAACGCACGCCTGTTAGCCCTGTGCGGCCCGTTTGACGACAACATTAAACAGCTGGAGCGTCGGTTAGGCATTGAGATCAACCGCCGTGACAATCACTTTAAGCTGACCGGTCGCGCCCTGTGCGTGCACGCTGCCGCCGATATTCTGCGCAGCCTGTATGTCGACACAGCGCCAATGCGCGGTCAGATTCAGGATATTGAACCAGAGCAGATCCACCTGGCGATCAAGGAAGCGCGCGTACTGGAGCAGAGCGCCGAAAGCGTGCCTGAGTACGGTAAAGCCGTCAATATCAAGACCAAGCGCGGGGTAATCAAACCGCGTACGCCGAACCAGGCGCAGTACATCGCCAATATCCTCGATCACGACATCACTTTCGGCGTGGGTCCGGCGGGTACGGGTAAAACCTATCTGGCGGTGGCGGCGGCGGTCGATGCGCTGGAGCGCCAGGAGATCCGCCGTATTCTGCTGACCCGTCCGGCCGTCGAGGCAGGCGAAAAGCTCGGCTTCCTGCCCGGCGATCTGAGCCAGAAGGTCGACCCGTATCTGCGCCCGCTGTATGACGCGCTGTTTGAGATGCTCGGCTTTGAGAAAGTGGAGAAGCTGATTGAGCGTAACGTCATCGAAGTGGCCCCGCTGGCCTATATGCGCGGACGGACGCTGAATGACGCCTTTATCATTCTTGATGAAAGCCAGAACACCACCATCGAACAGATGAAGATGTTCCTGACCCGCATCGGCTTTAACTCCAAGGCGGTGATCACCGGCGACATCACGCAGATTGACCTGCCACGCAGCACCAAATCCGGTCTGCGCCATGCCATCGAAGTACTGGCGGAAGTCGATGAGATCAGCTTTAACTTCTTCCATAGCGAAGACGTGGTGCGCCATCCGGTGGTCGCCCGCATCGTGAACGCCTATGAGGCATGGGAAGCCGCAGACCAGAAACGTAAAGCAGAGCTGGCCGCCGAGCGCAAACGCGAAGCCCAGGAACAGGAGCAAAAATGAGTCAGGTGATCCTCGATTTACAGCTGGCCTGCGAAGAGACCAGCGGCCTGCCGGACGAAGCCCTTTTTCAACGCTGGGTCGACGCCGTCATTCCGCCGTTTCAGGAGGAGTCAGAGTTAACGATTCGTCTGGTCGACGTTGCAGAAAGCCATGAGCTGAACCTGACCTATCGCGGCAAGGATAGGCCGACCAACGTCCTCTCCTTCCCGTTTGAAGCGCCGCCGGGAATTGAAATGCCGCTGCTCGGCGATCTGATCATCTGCCGTCAGGTGGTAGAGCAAGAAGCCAGCGAGCAAGGTAAGCCGCTGGAGGCGCACTGGGCGCATATGGTGGTGCACGGTAGCCTGCATCTGCTGGGCTACGATCATATCGAAGACGACGAAGCGGAAGAGATGGAAGGCCTTGAAACAGAGATAATGCTTGCTCTGGGCTATGAGGACCCGTACATTTCCGAGAAGATTGCGGAATAGCGCCCAGCCGGATGGCGGAGCTTGCGCCTCATCCGGCCGCTGTTTCTGCGTTTTACCTGCCAGAAAGTCAGGCAACCCATGCCGTCCGGCGCTGAGTCTACGCGCGACGAGCGACAGTTAAATCAACATGAGAACCCAAACGACGCCATGAGCGACGACAATTCACACAGTAGTGACACAGTAAACAGCAAAAAGGGATTTTTCTCCCTGTTACTCAGCCAGCTTTTTCACGGGGAACCGAAAAACCGCGATGAACTGCTGGCGCTGATCCGTGATTCCGGGCAGAACGATCTTATCGATGAAGATACGCGTGACATGCTCGAAGGGGTAATGGACATTGCCGACCAGCGGGTCCGCGACATTATGATCCCCCGTTCACAAATGATAACCCTGAAACGTAACCAGACGCTGGACGAGTGCCTGGATGTCATCATCGAATCCGCCCACTCGCGTTTCCCGGTCATCAGTGAAGATAAAGATCACATCGAAGGGATTCTGATGGCCAAGGATCTGCTGCCGTTTATGCGCAGCGACGCCGAAGCCTTCAGCATGGAAAAAGTGTTACGGCCGGCGGTTGTCGTCCCGGAAAGCAAGCGGGTCGACCGCATGCTGAAAGAGTTTCGCTCACAGCGCTATCATATGGCGATCGTTATTGACGAATTCGGCGGCGTCTCTGGCCTGGTGACCATCGAGGATATCCTTGAGCTCATCGTCGGGGAAATTGAAGACGAGTACGACGAAGAAGAAGATATCGATTTCCGCCAGCTGAGCCGCCACACCTGGACGGTGCGCGCCCTGGCCTCCATCGAAGACTTCAACGACGCCTTCGACACGCACTTTAGCGATGAAGAAGTGGATACCATTGGCGGGCTGGTGATGCAGGCCTTCGGCCATCTGCCGGCCCGCGGCGAATCTATCGACATTGATGGTTACCAATTCAAGGTAGCAATGGCAGATAGTCGTCGTATCATTCAGGTGCATGTAAAGCTGCCCGATGACGCTCCCCAGCCGAAGCTGGAAGAGTAAGCGGTAGCGCTGAAATGGCCAGCCGGGAGACCGCGAGTCATACACGGTTGTAGGTGCCCCGCGTCCGGCTGGCAAAAAGAATAGCCTGTAGCAGCAGGCGTTAATTAACGGGACGATTAACCTAAATGGTATTTGCCTCTCTTCTTGAACGCCAGCGCGTACGTCTGTTGCTGGCGCTGTTGTTTGGAGCCAGCGGAACGCTGGCTTTTTCACCTTATGACTTCTGGCCAGCGGCTATCGTTTCGCTGATCGGTCTGCAGGCGTTAACCCTCAACCGACGCCCGCTGCAAAGCGCCGGGATCGGCTATTTCTGGGGACTCGGGTTGTTCGGCACGGGTATCAACTGGGTCTATGTCAGCATCGCGCAGTTTGGCGGAATGCCCGGCCCGGTTAACGTCTTCCTCGTCGTTCTGCTGGCGGCCTATCTCTCGCTCTACACCGGCCTGTTTGCCGGCCTGCTCGCCCGTCTGTGGCCTAAAACTAACTGGATACGGATGGCTATCGCTGCCCCTGTCGTCTGGCAAATCACCGAGTTCCTGCGCGGCTGGGTGCTGACCGGCTTTCCGTGGCTACAGTTCGGCTACAGCCAGATTGACGGCCCGCTGAAAGGTCTCGCGCCGGTGATGGGCGTCGAGGCGATTAACTTCCTGCTGATGGTAGTCAGCGGCCTGCTGGCCCTGGCCCTCGTCCAGCGCAACTGGAAGCCGCTGGCGATTGCCGCGCTGCTGTTCGCCCTGCCGTTCCCGCTGCGCTATATCCAGTGGTATCAGCTGCTGCCGGCGCGCGCGACCCAGGTCTCGCTGGTGCAAGGCGATATCCCACAGGCCATGAAATGGGACGAAAAGCAGCTGGTCAATACCCTGAAAACCTACCTGGCGCTGACCCAGCCGCATATCGGCCACTCGCAGCTGATTATCTGGCCTGAATCGGCGATCCCGGATCTGGAGATCAACCAGCAGCAGTTCCTCAGCATGATGGACGATCTGCTGCGCGCAAAAGACAGCTCGCTGATCACCGGCATTGTCGATGCGCGTCTCAACAAGCAGAACCGTTACGATACCTACAACACCATCATTACTCTCGGCAAAGATAACCCGTACCGCTACGACTCGACCAACCGCTACAACAAGAACCATCTGGTGCCGTTCGGCGAGTTTGTACCGCTGGAGTCGATTCTGCGTCCGCTGGCGCCGTTCTTTGACCTGCCGATGTCCTCCTTCAGCCGCGGCCCCTACGTGCAGCCGCAGCTGATGGCGCATAACCTGAAGCTGACCGCGGCCATCTGCTACGAGATAATCCTCGGGGAACAGGTGCGGGATAACTTCCGGCCGGACACCGACTTCCTGCTGACCATCTCCAACGACGCCTGGTTCGGCAAGTCCATCGGCCCGTGGCAACACTTCCAGATGGCGCGAATGCGCGCCCTGGAGCTGGCCCGCCCGCTGCTGCGCAGCACCAACAACGGCATTACTGCGGTGATCGGCCCGCGCGGCGAGATCCAGAAGATGATCCCGCAGTTTACCCGCGAGGTGTTGACCACCACCGTGACCCCCGCCAGCGGCTTAACCCCTTACGCCCGCACCGGCAACTGGCCGCTATGGGCGCTGACGGCGCTGTTTGGTTTCGCCGCGCTGCTGATGAGCTTGCGCCAGCGTCGCCGATAAGTTTCTCCGCCGGCGACGCCCGTCGCCGGCTTTTTCTTCCCGTCATCTGCCACTCTGGCACAGTCATTGCTTTATTTAACCTGGTAGCGGCATTGTCCGACCCAGTGCAACCGGGTTGCACCAGAAACGATCGGTGGTCGCGCTATTTTGGTGCAATGGAAGATATTTGCCTCCGATTGGTGCGGAGCGCTTCGCAAAAATAAACAATAAAGCAGCAAAATCTTTACATTAAGCCAAACTAAATGCTAACAAACACATACAAATGCGGCACGTGGACGCGTGCCCCCAATAACAACACACACAATCACAATGGGTATCAATAGCGTCGCTGACGCTGCGGATAAGGAGTTGGATATGCAATTACGTAAACTGGCCACGGCAATGCTGGTAATGGGAATGACCGCTGGTCTGGCGCAGGCGGAAGATGCTGCCCCGGCGGCTGGCCAGAACACCCTGGATAAGATCGCCAAAAACGGGGTTATCGTTGTCGGCCATCGTGAATCTTCGGTCCCGTTCTCTTACTACGATAACCAGCAGAAGGTTGTGGGCTACTCTCAGGATTATTCCAACGCCATCGTCGATGCCATCAAGAAAAAACTGAACAAACCCGATCTGCAGGTCAAACTGATCCCGGTCACCTCGCAGAACCGTATCCCGTTGCTGCAGAATGGCACCTTTGATTTCGAGTGCGGCTCAACCACCAACAACCTTGAGCGCCAGAAACAGGCGGCCTTCTCCGATACCATCTTCGTGGTCGGTACCCGTCTGCTGGTGAAGAAAGGCGGCCCGATCAAAGATTTCCCGGACCTGAAGGATAAAGCGGTCGTCGTCACCTCCGGAACCACCTCAGAGATCCTGCTGCATAAGCTGAACGATGAGAAAAAAATGAATATGCGCATTATCAGCGCCAAAGATCATGGCGACTCTTTCCGCACCCTGGAGAGCGGACGCGCCGTGGCCTTTATGATGGATGATGCCCTGCTGGCTGGCGAACGCGCCAAGGCGAAGAAACCGGATAACTGGGAAATCGTCGGCACCCCGCAGTCGAAGGAAGCCTATGGCTGCATGCTGCGGAAGGACGATCCGACGTTCAAGGCGCTGGTTGATGAAACCGTCGCCCAGGCTCAGACCTCTGGCGAAGCGGAGAAGTGGTTTGACAAATGGTTCAAAAACCCGATTCCGCCAAAAAATCTTAACCTCAACTTCGAGCTGTCGGACGACATGAAAGCGCTGTTCAAATCACCTAACGACAAAGCACTGAACTAATTATAACAACCAGGGGCGGGATATCCTGCCCTCCCGATGATTGTCACAGCACGGACAGACTATACGGCGGCTGGTCGTTCCCCAGCCGCCGCGAATACCGAAACAAGCTGGACAACCGTCTTCGAGGGTAGCAATGGCTACCCTTTTTTTTCCAGGAGTCATGTATGTCAATAGACTGGAACTGGGGGATATTCCTGCAACAGGCCCCCTTCGGCAACACTACCTACCTGGGCTGGCTGTGGAGCGGTTTTCAGATAACCGTCGCCCTCTCCATCTCGGCCTGGATCATCGCTTTTCTCGTCGGCTCACTGTTTGGCATTTTACGCACGGTCCCCAATCGCTTCCTCTCGGGCATTGGCACCTGCTATGTCGAACTGTTTCGCAACGTGCCGCTGATCGTGCAGTTCTTTACCTGGTACCTGGTGGTGCCGGAGTTCCTGCCGGAAAATATCGGCATGTGGTTTAAATCGGAGCTGGACCCAAACATTCAATTCTTTGTCTCCTCCATGCTGTGCCTGGGGCTGTTTACCGCCGCTCGCGTCTGCGAGCAGGTACGCGCCGCCATCCAGTCGCTGCCGCGCGGGCAGAAGAACGCCGGCCTGGCGATGGGCCTGACCCTGCCGCAAACCTACCGCTACGTGCTGCTGCCGAACGCCTACCGCGTTATCGTGCCGCCGATGACCTCGGAGATGATGAACCTGGTGAAAAACTCGGCCATCGCCTCCACCATCGGTCTGGCCGATATGGCCGCGCAGGCGGGCAAACTGCTGGACTACTCCGCTCATGCCTGGGAGTCTTTTACGGCCATCACCCTGGCCTATGTTTTCATCAACGCGGTGATTATGCTGATTATGTATGTGGTCGAGCGTAAGGTTCGCCTGCCTGGCAATATGGGAGGCAAATAATGTACGATTTTGACTGGAGTTCGATCGTTCCCTCCATGCCCTATCTGCTGGCAGGGCTGGTGATCACCCTGAAGATTACGGTGATCGCCATCGTGGTCGGCATCGTCTGGGGCACCCTGCTGGCGGTTATGCGCCTGTCCAGCTTTCTGCCGCTGGCCTGGTTTGCTAAATCCTACGTCAACGTATTCCGCTCAATCCCACTGGTGATGGTCCTGCTGTGGTTCTACCTGATTGTCCCGGGCTTCCTGCAGAACGTGCTGGGACTGTCGCCGAAAACGGATATTCGCCTGATCTCGGCGATGGTGGCGTTTTCGATGTTCGAAGCCGCCTACTATTCAGAGATTATCCGCGCCGGCATTCAGAGCATCTCCCGCGGCCAGTCCAGCGCCGCGCTGGCGTTGGGGATGACCCACTGGCAGTCAATGCGGCTGGTGATCCTGCCGCAGGCCTTCCGCGCCATGGTGCCGCTGCTGCTAACCCAGGGGATCGTCCTGTTCCAGGATACCTCGCTGGTGTATGTATTGAGTCTCGCCGACTTCTTCCGTACCGCCTCCACCATTGGCGAGCGTGACGGAACCCAGGTCGAAATGATCCTGTTCGCGGGCGGCGTCTATTTTGTGATTAGCCTCAGCGCCTCGCTGTTGGTCAGCTGGTTGAAGAAAAGGACTGTGTAATGATTACCCTGAAAAACGTTTCAAAATGGTATGGTCACTTTCAGGTGCTGACCGATTGCTCCACGGAAGTGAAAAAAGGCGAAGTCGTGGTGGTCTGCGGGCCGTCAGGCTCCGGTAAATCCACGCTGATTAAGACTGTGAACGGCCTTGAGCCGGTACAGCAGGGGCAGATTATCGTCGATGGCACCGTGGTTAACGATAAAAAGACCAACCTGGCTAAACTGCGCTCGCACGTCGGCATGGTGTTTCAGCATTTTGAACTGTTCCCGCATCTGTCAATTATCGACAACCTGACGCTGGCGCAGGTCAAAGTGCTTAACCGCGATAAAGCCTCAGCGCGCAAGAAAGGCCTCAAGTTGCTGGAGCGCGTTGGCCTGGCGGCGCACGCGGAAAAATACCCGGCGCAGCTCTCCGGCGGCCAGCAGCAGCGCGTGGCCATTGCCCGAGCCCTGTGTATGGACCCGATCGCCATGCTGTTTGATGAGCCCACCTCAGCGCTTGACCCGGAGATGATTAACGAGGTGCTGGACGTTATGGTCGAACTGGCTAACGAAGGGATGACCATGATGGTCGTGACCCATGAGATGGGCTTTGCCCGCAAGGTGGCGAACCGGGTGATCTTTATGGATGAAGGGAAGATTGTCGAGGATGCCGATAAAGAGGCCTTCTTTGCCAATCCGCAATCCGAGCGTGCCAAAGATTTCCTCGCCAAAATACTCCATTAATGGTTTTTCTCTGCGCATACCGCCCGGTATGCGCAGTTAATCTTTTCCGCCATATTATTCGCCAATGTTATTTATGCGGCGGATTATCGCTACTATCATTTACGTACCCAATAAACCTGGGCGATAAAAGCTGAACTTATTTATTAAATCGATCAATTCATAAAGAATTCAATAATGAATTCGTGGACCGGCCTTGCCACCGCCGCTAGCATATAACGCCTCGTAACAGGTTCGTCGCACGATTATTTTATTAATTGAATATAATATTCTTGCCTGACCTCGCCTGCGCCGAAATAAAGGCCATCAATATTCTCTGCCGCTCGCAGAATAATGGATGCGCCACCAAACCAATGAAACAAATGGATATTGCTTCATGTTAATTCGATCTCGCACGCTCACCGGGCTGCTGTTTATCACGCTGGCGGGCACCTCAGCCGCCGGGGCCGCGCCATTGACCTCTTCTACTCACCAGACGGAGCAGGATAAAGCCCGCCAGGAGGCGCTGGCGCCGCAGCAACAGGATTTTCAGTCTTCACAACAGCGCGTGGCGCCGCAGGGTATCCCTTTTCCTGAGGAAACGCATTGCAAATTGATCAACCGGGTCGATATCGACTCCGATAACCAGGCGCTCACCCGGAAATTACTGGCGAAAACCGCGCGGCAGGCGCAGGGACGCTGCCTGGGCAGCGAAGGCATTCGCCTGCTGGCCTATACCTTGCAAAATGAGCTGATCGCGCAAGGCTACATCACCTCGCTGATTGATGTGCCCTCCCAGTCGCTGGAGCACGGCATACTCAGGTTCACGCTGCACTATGGCAAAGTGGGCGCTATCGACTATGCCGACGGCTCGGACACCACCCGCCTGTGGAATTCCCTGCCCACCTCTTCCGGTACTATCCTGCGCTTAAGCGACCTTGAGCAAGGGATGGCCAACCTGCAGCGTCTGCCCGGCGCCACCGCGCACATGAAACTGCTGCCGGGCCAACACGAGGGAGAAAGCGATATCCAGATCGCCCGCAGCCTGGCGAAAAAATGGCAGCTTGGCGCCTGGCTTGACGACGCCGGCAGCAAAGCCAGCGGACGCTACCAGGCCGGCGGGGCCCTCTATCTCTATGACCTGACCACCCTCAACGATATCCTGTACCTTTCCGGCGGGGGCGATATTGAATTCAATCAGCATAACGACGGCAACCACAACGGCAGCCTGTATTACTCCATTCCCTTTGGCTACTGGACACTAAGCGCCTACGGGGCATACAGCCAGTATCGTCAGCAGTTTAACGGCAACTGGTCGACGATGGATTATAAGAGTAAAAATCGCTACTACAGCGCCACGCTGAGTCGTCTGCTCTCCCACACCCGGCAGCAAAAAACTACCGCCGACCTGCGGATCGCCAAGAGTACCTCGCATTATTACTTCGGCGGCAGTGAGCTACTGGTGATGCGCAAGCAGAACCCCTCATGGGAATTCACCCTCAACCACCAGCACTACTTTAACAAAAAGATTGTTGATGCCAGCATCGGCATCCAGCGCAGCCTGCCGTGGCTCAGCTCGACAGCAACGCCGGAAGAGCAGGCCGGGCTGTATAGCCCGCTGTCGCGGATTGTGCATGGTAATCTGCAGGCAATGATGAAATTTGACGCCACCGGCGACAAATTTACCTGGGCTCCCCGCCTCAGCGCCCAGTTCAGCCCGGACAAACTCGCTTCCGATAATAAATTCAATATTGGTAGTCGCTGGAGCGTGCGCGGTTTTGACGGTGAAAACAGCCTGTCCGGCAATCAGGGATGGTACTGGCGCAACGATTTTATCTGGGATCTGGCCACCGACGAGCGGCAATTCTATTTGGGCGCGGATATAGGCCGCCTTATCGGCGCCGATCTATATCAAAAAGGCAAAGTGCTCTCCGGCGCCGTCAGCGGGCTGCGCGGTCAGCTATGGTCAACGCAGTACGATCTGTTTATTAGTACCCCGCTGAGTAAACCGGATAAGTTTCATAGCGACGCCCTGAATATGGGCTTTTCATTACAGTGGAGGTATTAATTCGCACATTATTGACTCGTCATATTTACATTATTTATTAATCATTATTTAAAGGAATAAAGAAAATGTTTAAGTTTAAGGCTTCTTATGTCGCACTGGCGGCAGTATTAACCTCGTCGGTAGTTTATGCCGACCCCACAAGCTATACGCACTCTTCCGGCGCCACGGTTATCGATATTGAAAAGCCGAACGCCGCCGGTGTCTCCCATAACCTGTACCGCGACTTCAACGTCGGCGCCAATGGCACCATCCTCAATAACAGCGGCGATGATGTCAGCCACAGCACATTTGGCAATATCGCCCGCAACAATAATCTGACCGCCGGCAGCGCTTCGGTGATTTTGAACGAGGTGACCTCCAAAAACGCCAGTAGCCTGAAGGGCTTTATCGAAGTCAACGGTCAGAAAGCGGATGTGGTAATCGCCAACCCGAACGGCATCACCTGTTCCGGCTGTAGCTTTGTTAATACCAACAAGGCTATCCTGACCACCGGCAAGGTTAATATGACCGACGATGGCGCCATCGGCAGCTATACCGTAACGGGCGGCACCCTCACCATCGGCGAAAATGGCATGAACGCCGCCAACGGCTATGCGGTTCTGCTCGCCGACGCGATCAATATCAACGGTAAAGTGCAGGCCAACAACGCCCTGGTCAGCGCGGGCAACTTCACCATGGATAACAGCTCTGGCTCGGTGACCTCCGCTGGTAAAAAGGCCACCCTGATCCAGATGACGGTTAACCCGCAGTACAGCATCGACGTCAGCAGCCTTGGCGGCATTGAGGCCAACAGCATCAGCATGGTCGGCAATAACATCGGCTTTGGCGTACGTAATAAAGGCTCTATCGTCGCGAATAGTTCGCTGCAGCTCACCAGCAACGGTAATCTGCTGAACAAAGGCACGATCAAAAGCAACGGTCTGCTGAGTCAGGTCGCCACCGCCTCGGGCATCACCAATGACGGTAGCATCGCCGGCGCCTATTATTTAATGCTCTCCAGTGGCGATTATATCGTTAACACCGGTTCTCTCTCCGGCGGCCAGCTCATTGCCACCGCCAACGGCAACATCACCAACGGCGACTCAGGCACGATGACCGGCACCAGTGGATTAAGCCTGACCAGCGGCGGGAAAATCCGCAACGAAGAAAAAGCCTCCCTGCTGTCAAATAACCAGATTGCCGCCACGGCAATCGGTGATTTCCTCAATGAAGGCAAAATCAGCGCCAAAAACACCAGCCTGACGTTTGTCGGCGACAGCTTTAAAAACACCGGCAATATTAACTCTACTGGCCAAACAACCATTCAGTCGCTTAAACAGGACGGCAGCGCCAATACGGGCGAAATCTATAACCTCGGCAATATCACCGGCGAAAATATCAATCTGCAGACCAACGGCACGCTGGCGCAAAGCAGCAGTGGTCGTATTGAGGCAACCAACGCCATTACCGCCCACAGCTACTGGCTGAACCAAAATGGTTATATGAAAGCCGCCGATATCACCACCGATCATGGCGTAGTGAATAATTATGGCAATATTACTGCCAAAAATATTTCAATTACGACCTACTCAGATATCACCAACGAAGGGCAGATCAGTAGCACCGACGACCTGACCTTAAATACCAAAAACAAAGGCGCGATCTACAATTATTCAACCCTCAGCGCGGGCGGCAACATGACGTTAACCGCCACCAAAGTGGTCAATGGTGGTAAAAGTTGCGGCATCCTGGGCCTGGCGAAATGCGGCGTCGGAACGTTAACTGCTGACAAGCTGGTACTGAACTCATCGCAGAAATATGTTAGCGACATGGGTGGAAAACAGTATTTCAAGAGCACCGAAGTCAACACGGTGAAATAAGACAAACCACGATGCGCGAAGCCTCGCGCATCGTTTTTCGCACGCTTAGGGCTCGAAGGGCCGACGCTGGAACTGATCGTGGCCACATTTTGGACAGCGCGGCAGCACGTCCGGGGTGTATACCGCCAGGTGATAGTGGCACTTCTCGCAGACCAGATTACCCAGACCAACCACCTCTCCGCTGTGGTACACGCCGTGGTGATTCAGATCCTGAAAGACTTCCCGCCACTCGAGCTGGGTTTTGTCTGTGATATCAGCCAGCTCCTGCCACAGGCTCTCTTTGATCACCCGCATAAACACGCTGTCGCTCTCGTCTTCGTGACTCTCTTCGTAGCTGCGGGCAAACTCCTCGAGGTCGCGCTTGACCGCCGCAATCACCGACTCGATCTCGCTCTGCGTCAGATCGCCGGCGCGGACGATTTTTTCCCGCGCCTGCGTCACCAGCGCGTCGATATCGCGCTCTCCATGGCGGAGCCGTTCGCTGAGCGAGGAGACCAGTTCACGGTAATATTGAGCAACCTTGTTCATCATTTCGCCTCCGGTGGGGTTAACGTCTTCTGATAATAGACCTTATTCCTCTCCCGCTGTGTCTGACAAGCCACAGAGTCGCGAAATAATCTGCGCAGCTTTTGCCGATGTTGATGTGCGAAAAGCTGTTTTGACGTGGGCGTTTGGGCTATGCTATGCCGATCTGAAATAACACATCCATTGGCTACACTTTGTAGCTGTATTGAAAACAGGACCACTGGCTGCCATGCAAGAGCAATACCGCCCGGAAGAGATAGAATCGAAAGTCCAGCTTCACTGGGACGAAAATCGTACATTTGAAGTAACTGAAGACGAGAGCAAAGAGAAGTATTACTGCCTGTCGATGCTTCCTTATCCTTCTGGTCGACTACACATGGGTCACGTGCGTAACTACACCATCGGCGACGTGATTGCCCGCTACCAGCGCATGCTGGGCAAAAACGTCCTGCAGCCGATCGGCTGGGATGCGTTCGGTCTGCCGGCAGAAGGGGCGGCGGTGAAAAACAACACCGCGCCAGCGCCGTGGACCTACGACAACATCGCCTACATGAAAAACCAGCTCAAAATGCTGGGCTTCGGCTATGACTGGAGCCGCGAGCTGGCGACCTGCACCCCGGAATACTACCGCTGGGAGCAGAAGTTCTTCACCGAGCTGTACAAAAAAGGCCTGGTGTACAAAAAAACCTCCGCAGTGAACTGGTGCCCGAATGACCAGACCGTGCTGGCCAACGAACAGGTTATCGACGGCTGCTGCTGGCGCTGCGATACCAAGGTCGAGCGTAAAGAGATCCCGCAGTGGTTTATTAAAATCACCGCCTACGCCGATGAACTGCTGAACGATCTGGATAAGCTGGACCACTGGCCGGACACCGTGAAGACCATGCAGCGCAACTGGATCGGCCGTTCGGAAGGGGTAGAAATCTCCTTTGACGTCAACGACTACGCTGACAAACTGACTGTCTACACCACCCGTCCGGACACCTTTATGGGTTGTACCTACCTGGCCGTCGCGGCGGGTCACCCGCTGGCGCAGCAGGCTGCGGCGAACAATCCGGCGCTGGCCGCCTTTATCGACGAGTGCCGCAATACCAAAGTGGCCGAAGCCGACATGGCGACGATGGAGAAAAAAGGCGTCGATACCGGCTTTAAAGCCATTCATCCGCTGACCGGTGAACAAATTCCGGTCTGGGCGGCAAACTTTGTGCTGATGGAATACGGCACCGGCGCGGTAATGGCCGTTCCGGGTCACGACCAGCGCGACTACGAGTTCGCCAGCAAGTACGGTCTGAACATTAAGCCGGTTATCCTCGCTGCCGACGGCTCCGAGCCGGATCTCTCCGAGCAGGCGCTGACCGAGAAAGGCGTCCTGTTTAACTCCGGCGAGTTCAGCGGTCTTGATTATGAAGCGGGCTTCAACGCCATTGCCGACAAACTGGCTGCCATGGGCGTGGGCGAGCGTAAAGTTAACTACCGTCTGCGCGACTGGGGCGTATCCCGTCAGCGCTACTGGGGCGCGCCGATCCCGATGGTGACCCTGGAAGATGGCACCGTGCTGCCGACCCCGGAAGATCAGCTGCCGGTGATCCTGCCGGAAGACGTGGTCATGGACGGCATCACCAGCCCGATCAAAGCCGATCCTGAATGGGCCAAGACCACCGTCAACGGCCAGCCGGCGCTGCGCGAAACCGACACCTTTGACACCTTTATGGAATCCTCCTGGTACTATGCGCGCTACACCTGCCCGCAGTATCAGGAAGGAATGCTGGATTCGAAAGCGGCCAACTACTGGCTGCCGGTAGATATCTACATCGGCGGTATCGAACACGCCATCATGCACCTGCTCTACTTCCGCTTCTTCCATAAGCTGATGCGCGACGCGGGCATGGTGAACTCCGATGAGCCGGCGAAACAGCTGCTGTGCCAGGGCATGGTGCTGGCTGACGCGTTCTACTATGTGGGCGAAAACGGCGAACGTAACTGGGTTTCCCCGGTTGACGCCATCGTTGAGCGCGACGAAAAAGGCCGCATCGTGAAGGCCAAAGACGCGGCGGGCCACGAGCTGGTGTACACCGGCATGAGCAAGATGTCCAAGTCGAAAAACAACGGCATCGACCCGCAGGTGATGGTTGAGCGCTACGGCGCGGATACCGTGCGTCTGTTCATGATGTTTGCGTCCCCGGCGGATATGACCCTCGAGTGGCAGGAATCTGGCGTTGAAGGGGCGAACCGCTTCCTGAAACGCGTCTGGAAACTGGTCTACGAGCACACCACTAAAGGAGAGGTTGCGGCACTGAACGTGGCGGCTCTGAGCGAAGATCAGAAAGCGCTGCGTCGCGATATCCACAAAACCATCGCCAAAGTGACCGATGACATCGGCCGTCGTCAGACCTTCAACACCGCCATCGCGGCAATCATGGAGCTGATGAACAAGCTGGCGAAAGCGCCGCAGGAAGATGAGCAGGATCGTGCGCTGATGCAGGAAGCTCTGCTGGCGGTGGTGCGTATGCTCAACCCGTTCACTCCGCACGCCAGCTTCACCCTGTGGCGTGAGCTGAACGGCGAAGGCGATATCGACAACGCGCCGTGGCCGGTAGCGGATGAGAGCGCGATGGTGGAAGACAGCACCCTCGTCGTCGTCCAGGTCAATGGCAAAGTTCGTGGTAAAATTACCGTTGCGGTAGATGCAACTGAAGAGCAGGTTCGCGAGCGCGCCGGCCAGGAACATCTGGTGGCGAAATATCTCGACGGTAAAACCGTGCGTAAAGTGATTTACGTTCCGGGTAAACTGCTCAATCTGGTCGTTGGCTAAGCGCGGGAGGAAGCGTGCGATATCTGGTAACAATGTTGTTATCTCTGGCGGTGCTCGTCACCGCCGGCTGTGGCTGGCATTTGCGTAGCACCACCAAGGTGCCCGCCACCATGAAAACCATGATTTTCCAGTCGAGCGATCCGAACGGCCCGTTAAGCCGCGCGGTACGTAATCAGCTGCGTCTTAACGGCGTGGAACTGATCGACGCCAGCACGCTGCGTAAAGATGTCCCTTCTCTGCGCCTCGATGGCTCGTCGATTCAGAAAGATACCGCATCGGTGTTCCAGGATGGTCGTACGGCGGAGTATCAGATGGTCATGACCGTTCATGCCAGCGTCCTGATCCCGGGTCACGATATCTATCCGATTACCACCAAGGTCTATCGGTCGTTCTTTGATAACCCGCAGGCGGCATTAGCGAAAGACGCCGAGCAGGATATGATTATCCAGGAAATGTACGACAAAGCGGCGGAACAGCTGATTCGTAAGCTGCCAAGCGTTCAGGTAGCGGATGTTGAAGCAACCCAGCAGGAAGAGAAACCGGCCGCCAGCAGCGCGGCGCCGGCTTCCTCGGGTAACCGCGTCTCCACCACGCTGGGTCAATGATGATTCGGTTGTACCCGGAACAGCTCCGCGCGCAGCTCACTGAAGGGCTGCGCGCGGCCTATCTGCTGCTTGGCAACGATCCCCTGCTGTTGCAGGAAAGCCAGGACGCCATTCGCGAAGCTGCTGCCGCGCAAGGCTTTACCGAGCACCATACTTTTTCAATCGACAACAGCACCGACTGGCAGGCGATTTTCGCCTTAAGCCAGGCGATGAGCCTGTTTGCCAGCCGGCAAACCCTGCTGTTGATCCTACCGGAAAACGGCCCCAACGCGGCGATCAATGAACAGCTCGCCACGCTGGTTGGCCTGCTGCACGACGACCTGCTGCTGATAGTTCGCGGAAATAAGCTGACCAAAGCCCAGGAGAATGCCGCATGGCTCACCGCCCTGGCTCAGCGCGCAGTCCAGGTCAGTTGCCAGACGCCGGAATACGCGCAGCTGCCGCGCTGGCTGGCCGCCCGGGCCAAACAGCATCAGCTGCAGCTCGACGACGCGGCCAGTCAGCTGCTGTGCTACTGTTACGAAGGCAATCTGCTGGCGCTGGCGCAGGCGCTGGAGCGTCTGGCGCTGCTCTGGCCGGACGGTAAGCTAACCCTGCCCCGCGTTGAGCAAGCGGTAAACGATGCCGCGCACTTTACGCCTTACCATTGGGTCGATGCCCTACTGGCAGGCAAAAGTAAGCGCGTGCTGCACGTCCTGCAGCAGTTACGCCTTGAAGGCTGCGAGCCGGCGATCCTGCTGCGTACTCTGCAGCGGGAGCTGCTGCTGCTGGTTACCCTCAAGCGCCAGGCGACGCACACGCCGCTGCGCTCGCTGTTTGATAAACATCGGGTCTGGCAAAACCGCCGTCAGCTGCTCAGCGACGCCCTCACGCGCCTGAGCGGGGAACAGCTGCGCCAGGCGGTGACCCTTCTGACCCGCGCGGAGCTCACCTTTAAACAGGATTACGGGCACGACGTCTGGCCCGAACTGGAAAGTCTTTCGTTGTTGCTCTGCCACAAAGCCCTGGCGGACGTTTTTATTGATGGTTGATATGACTCAGTTACAGGCAATCTATGGCGGCACCTTCGATCCGGTGCATTACGGTCACCTCAAGCCGGTTGAGATCCTGGCGAATCAGATTGGCCTGAGCAAGGTCATCATCATGCCTAACAACGTCCCGCCGCACCGGCCGCAGCCGGAAGCCACCAGCGCCCAGCGCGTGCACATGCTGAAGCTGGCGATTGCCGATAAACCGCTGTTCACGCTCGATGAACGCGAACTACGGCGCGATACCCCCTCCTGGACGGCGCAAACGCTGCAGGAGTGGCGCCAGGAGCAGGGGCCGCGCAAACCGCTGGCGTTTATCATTGGCCAGGATTCGCTACTGACCTTTCCCACCTGGCACAACTATGAAACCATTCTCGACAATGTCCACCTGATTGTTTGCCGCCGCCCGGGTTACCCGCTGACCATGGCGCAGGAAGCGGATCAGCGCTGGCTGGATCGCCATTTAACCCACGACGTGGAGTCTCTGCATAACCGCCCTTCCGGCGTGATCTACCTGGCTGAGACGCCGTGGTTCGATATTTCCGCGACGATCATCCGCCAGCGCCTTGAGCGCGGCGAGTCCTGCGCCGAGATGCTGCCCGCCGCCGTGCTGGATTACATCCGCGAGCAGGGACTCTATTGCTGACCCCAGGCTGGGCCTGGCGCGAAAAAAGCGCTATCGTAACGCCATCTCTTCATCGCCTGTCAGAGCCTGTTCATGAAATTGTGGTTAGTTCGCCATGGCGAAACCGAAGCCAACGTTGCCGGGTTATACAGCGGCCATGCCCCAACGCCCCTGACGCCGCGCGGCGTCGCTCAGGCGCGCGCGCTCGGCGAACGACTGCGCCTGGCGCCTTTCGATAAAGTATTCTGTAGCGAGCTGGCGCGGACCGGGACAACGGCCGATCTGCTGCTTGGCGACCGCGCTATTCCGCGTGAGCGCCATCCCGCGCTCAATGAGATGTTTTTCGGCGACTGGGAGATGCGTCATCATCGCGACCTCCAGCGAGAAGATGCGGAAAACTATGCCGCCTGGTGTGCCGACTGGCAGCATGCGGCCCCCACCAACGGCGAAAGCTTTCAGAATTTTGCCCGCCGCGTCAGCGAGTTTATCCCAACGCTGACCGACTGCCGCCATCTTGACCATCTGCTGATCGTCGGCCATCAGGGCGTCCTGAGCCTGCTGACCGCCCTGCTGTTGCAGATGCCTGCGGCGGCGATGTGGCACTTTCCCATTGCCCATGGCGCCTGGAGCCTCCTCGAAATCCGCGACGATTTCACCACCCTGCGGGTATTAAATAGCCAGGCCGTCTGGCAGCCGCAAGAAGAATTCCCGCCAGACCATTGACAGGCCAGAGCAGGCTGTTATTCTCCGCTGCCAGGCAGCATCCGCCAAAGCCGGTTTGCAGAAATTGTTTTACAAAAATGGCGATGCAATCCGCGGCGAGGGATGGGATGATAGCCCGCCACGAACGCCTGCCGACAGACATTTCACCCGACTTTTTCATCAGTTCAGGTATACTGTCAGGCTCTTTATGATTATCAATCTTCACGCACCCAGGGGGAACACTTGCAGGGTAAAGCACTCCAGGATTTTGTTATCGACAAAATTGATGACCTGAAAGGTCAGGACATCGTTGCCATTGATGTACATGGCAAATCCAGCATCACCGATTGCATGATTATCTGCACCGGCACCTCCACGCGTCATGTGATGTCTATCGCCGACCACGTGGTTCAGGAGTCCCGCGCCGCCGGCATGCTGCCGCTGGGCGTTGAAGGGGAAGCCGCCGCCGACTGGATCGTCGTCGACCTCGGCGACGTGATGGTCCACGTCATGCAGGAAGAGAGCCGTCGTCTGTACGAGCTGGAAAAACTCTGGAGTTAATGCGTGAAGTTGCAGCTGGTGGCCGTTGGCACCAAAATGCCGGACTGGGTACAGACCGGCTTTAGCGAGTATCTGCGCCGTTTTCCCAAAGATATGCCGTTCGAGCTGGTGGAGATCCCTGCCGGTAAGCGCGGTAAGAACGCTGATATCAAACGCATCCTCGAAAAAGAGGGCGAGATGATGTTAGCCGCTGCCGGTAAGAACCGCATCGTGACCTTGGATATTCCGGGTAAACCATGGGATACACCGCAGCTGGCGCGCGAACTGGAACGCTGGAAACAGGACGGGCGCGACGTCAGTTTACTGGTAGGCGGTCCGGAGGGTCTCTCTCCCGCCTGTAAAGCAGCGGCGGAACAGAGTTGGTCGCTCTCCACCCTCACCTTACCTCACCCGCTGGTGCGCGTACTGGTGGCCGAGAGTCTGTACCGGGCGTGGAGCATCACCACCAACCACCCGTACCACCGTGAGTAATGATGATCAGGGTAGACTAAGCAGCGAATGAAATTACAGAATTCTTTCCGCGACTATACGGCTGAATCCTCGCTGTTCGTGCGCCGGGCGCTGGTCGCTTTTTTGGGGATTTTGCTGCTTACCGGCGTTCTGATCGCCAACCTGTACAATGTGCAAATCGTTCGCTTCGACGACTATCAGACGCGCTCGAACGAAAACCGCATCAAGCTGGTGCCGATCCCGCCGAGCCGCGGCATTATTTACGATCGCAACGGCACCCCGCTGGCGCTTAACCGCACCATTTACCAGCTGGAGATGATGCCGGAGAAAGTCGATAACGTACAGCAGACGCTGGATGCGCTACGCGACGTCGTCGATTTAACCGACGATGACATCGCCGGTTTCAAAAAGGAGCGCGCCCGCTCCCATCGTTTTACCTCGATTCCGGTAAAGGTCAACCTCAGCGAAGTGCAGGTGGCCCGCTTTGCCGTCAACCAGTACCGCTTTCCCGGCGTGGAAGTCAAAGGCTACAAGCGTCGTTATTACCCCTATAATTCGGCGCTGACTCACGTCATTGGCTATGTCTCAAAAATTAACGATAAAGACGTCGACCGCCTGGATAAAGAGGGCAAGCTGGCCAACTACGCCTCGACGCACGACATTGGTAAGCTGGGTATAGAGCGTTATTACGAGGACGTTCTGCACGGTCAGACCGGCTACGAAGAGGTTGAAGTGAACAACCGCGGCCGCGTCATTCGTCAGCTGAAAGAGGTGCCTCCGCAGGCCGGACGCGACATCTACCTCACCCTCGACCTCAAGCTGCAGCAGTATATTGAAACGCTGCTGGCCGGCAGCCGCGCCGCCGTGGTGGTGACCGACCCGCGTACCGGCGCTATTCTGGCGCTGGTTTCAACCCCGAGCTATGACCCGAACCTGTTCGTCGACGGCATCTCCAGCAAAGATTACTCCGCGCTGCTCAACGACCCGAACACACCGCTGGTCAACCGAGCAACGCAGGGGGTCTATCCGCCGGCGTCGACGGTCAAACCGTACGTCGCCGTCTCGGCGCTGAGCGCCGGGGTGATCACCCGCAACACCAGCCTCTTCGACCCCGGCTGGTGGCAGTTGCCTGGCTCAGAGAAACGCTATCGTGACTGGAAAAAGTGGGGCCACGGCCATCTGAACGTCACCAAAGCGCTCGAGGAGTCTGCAGATACCTATTTCTACCAGGTCGCCTATGACATGGGCATCGACCGTCTCTCAGAGTGGATGAGCAAGTTTGGCTACGGCCACTACACCGGTATCGACCTCTCCGAGGAGCGCTCTGGCAACATGCCGACCCGCGAATGGAAGCTCAAGCGCTTTAAGAAACCCTGGTACCAGGGTGACACCATTCCGGTGGGCATCGGCCAGGGTTACTGGACCGCCACGCCGATCCAGATGAACAAAGCGCTGATGATCCTGATTAATGACGGCGTGGTGAAGGTGCCGCATCTGCTGCAGAGCACCGTGGAAGACGGCAAGCCCGTACCCTGGGTCCAGCCCCATGAGCCGCCGGTAGGCGATATCCATTCCGGCTATTGGGAAATCGCCAAAGACGGCATGTACGGCGTGGCCAACCGCGGCAACGGCACCGCGCACAAATACTTCGCCAGCGCGCCGTATAAAATCGCGGCCAAGTCAGGTACCGCTCAGGTGTTCGGCCTGAAGGCCAACGAAACCTATAACGCGCACCGGATCTCCGAGCGCTTGCGCGACCATAAACTGATGACAGCGTTTGCGCCTTATAACAACCCGCAGGTTGCCGTGGCGATGATTCTGGAAAACGGCGGCGCCGGCCCGGCGGTCGGTACGATTATGCGCCAGATCCTCGATCACATCATGCTGGGCGATAACAACACTACGCTGCCAAGCGAAAACCCGGCGGTAACCGCAGGGGAGGATCAATAATGACGGATAATCCGAACAAAAAATCGCTATGGGATAAAATCCATCTTGACCCCACCATGCTGCTTATCCTGCTGGCGCTGCTGACCTACAGCGCGCTGGTTATCTGGAGCGCCAGCGGTCAGGACGTCGGCATGATGGAGCGTAAAATCGGCCAGATCGCCATGGGCGTGGTGATCATGATCGTCATGGCGCAGATCCCGCCGCGGGTCTATGAAGGCTGGGCGCCCTACCTCTATATTTTCTGTATCATCCTGCTGGTAGCCGTTGACGCCTTCGGCGCCATCTCCAAAGGGGCGCAGCGCTGGCTGGATCTCGGTATTGTGCGCTTTCAGCCGTCGGAGATCGCCAAAATAGCCGTGCCGCTGATGGTGGCGCGGTTTATTAACCGCGATGTCTGTCCACCGTCGCTGAAGAACACCGGCATTGCCCTGGTGCTAATCTTCCTGCCGACGCTGCTGGTGGCGGCGCAGCCTGACCTCGGGACCTCGATCCTGATCGCCCTATCCGGGCTGTTTGTGCTGTTCCTCTCCGGCCTCAGCTGGCGCCTGATTGGTATCGCCGTGGTGCTGGTCGCCGCCTTTATTCCGATCCTGTGGTTCTTCCTGATGCACGACTATCAGCGTCAGCGCGTGATGATGCTCCTCGATCCGGAAACCGACCCGCTGGGCGCCGGCTATCACATTATTCAGTCTAAAATTGCCATTGGCTCCGGCGGTCTGCGCGGCAAAGGCTGGCTGCACGGCACCCAATCGCAGCTGGAGTTTCTGCCGGAACGCCACACCGACTTTATCTTCGCCGTCCTCGCCGAAGAGCTGGGCCTGATTGGCGTACTGATCCTGCTAGCGCTTTATATTCTGCTGATTATGCGCGGACTGTGGATCGCCGCCCAGGCGCAAACCACCTTTGGCCGGGTCATGGCCGGTGGTTTAATGTTGATTTTATTCGTTTATGTCTTCGTAAATATTGGTATGGTGAGTGGTATTTTACCGGTGGTGGGCGTACCGTTGCCGCTGGTGAGCTACGGGGGCTCCGCCCTGATCGTACTGATGGCCGGGTTTGGTATCGTAATGTCGATCCATACCCACAGAAAAATGTTGTCGAAAAGCGTTTAAAGGGGTTAGCAATGCGTAAGCAATGGCTGGGGATCTGCATAGCAGCGGGGCTGCTGGCGGCATGTTCGAGTGATGACGTGCAACAAAAAACGGTCAGTACTCCACAGCCGGCCGTCTGTAATGGCCCGACGGTTGAGATCAGCGGCGCCGATCCGCAGTATGAAACGCCGAACGCCACGGCGAATCAGGATTATGAGCGCGACGGTAAAAGCTACAAAATCGTTCAGGATCCGGCCAACTTTACTCAGGCCGGTTTCGCGGCGATCTATGACGCGGAACCCAACAGCAACCTGACCGCCAGCGGCGAACCCTTCGATCCGACTCAGTTGACCGCAGCGCACCCGACGCTGCCGATCCCGAGCTACGCGCGGATCACTAACCTTGCCAACGGACGGATGATCGTCGTGCGGATTAACGATCGCGGTCCCTATGGCAACGATCGGGTCATCTCGCTTTCCCGCGCATCCGCTGACCGCCTGAACACCTCCAACAACACCAAAGTGCGCATCGACCCCATCATCGTCGCGCCTGACGGTTCGCTTTCCGGCCCGGGGATGGCCTGTACCACCGTCGCCAAACAAACTTACGCCCTGCCCGCCCGTCCGAATCTGGACGGTGGGGACGCCGCTGGCATGAGCCAGCCCGCACCCACTGACGTTCGCCCGATCAGCAACAGCACGCTGACGCCGGCAGACAGCGTGGGCGCGCCGGTGAACAGCGGCGGTTTCCTCGGCGCGCCGACGCCCCTGAACAACGGCGTGCTGGAGAGTAGCGAACCAGCGGCAGCCGCCGCGACGGCTCCTGCCGCCGGCGCCACGCCAACAGCGCCAGTGACCGCGCCTGGCTCCATTCAGGGTAATGTGGCGCCCGCTGCGGCCACCGCCGCAGCCGCTGGCGCCGTGGCGGCCTCGTCCTCCGCGACCTCCAGCGCCAGCGGTAATTTTGTTGTCCAGGTGGGCGCAGTAAGCGACCAGACGCGGGCGCAGCAGTATCAGCAGCGCCTGAGCCAGCAGTTTTCTGTGCCAGGCCGGGTCATGCAAAACGGCGCGGTCTGGCGTATTCAGCTGGGTCCCTTTGCTGATAAAGCACAGGCCAGCGCCGTGCAGCAGCGCCTGCAAAGCGAAGCGCAGCTGCAGTCCTTTATTACTCGCGCCAACTAAACGCCGCGGGCCGCCCGTTCACCTCGCGCATGTAAAAGTCATTAACAAACTCATGCGCAATGTCGGATGCTGGCCCGCAGAGCATTTGCTATAGTAAGGCACTTTTTTAACTCCATCACGGATGCCGTTGTTCTGACCATGAAGACCTCTTTCACCGCTCGTTTACTCATTACGGCGCTCTCCGTTGCAGCGCTCTCCTCCGCTGCCCGCGCCGATGACCTGAATATCAAAACGATGATCCCAGGCGCCCCGCAGATTGACGCCGAATCCTGGATCCTTATCGATTACAACTCTGGCAAGGTACTGGCTGAAAACAATGCCGACTCCCGCCGCGACCCGGCCAGTCTGACCAAAATGATGACCAGCTATGTTATCGGTCAGGCGATGAAAGCGGGCAAATTCAAAGAGTCCGATCTGGTCACCGTCGGCAACGATGCCTGGGCCACCGGCAACCCGGTTTTCAAAGGCTCTTCTCTGATGTTCCTCAAGCCGGGCATGCAGGTGCCGGTTTCTCAGCTGATCCGTGGTATTAACCTGCAGTCCGGTAACGATGCCTGCGTGGCGATGGCCGACTACGTCGCCGGCAGCCAGGACGCCTTCGTCAGCCTGATGAACAACTACGTAAACGCTCTGGGCCTGAAAAACACCCATTTCCAGACCGTTCACGGTCTTGATGCTGACGGACAGTACAGCTCCGCGCGCGACATGGCGCTGATTGGCCAGGCGCTGATCCGCGACGTACCGAACGAGTACTCCATCTATCGTGAGAAAGAGTTCACCTTCAACGGCATCCGCCAGCTGAACCGTAACGGCCTGCTGTGGGATAACAGCCTGAACGTCGACGGCATCAAAACCGGCCATACCGACAAAGCGGGTTACAACCTCGTCGCTTCCGCCACCGAAGGCCAGATGCGCCTGATCTCCGCGGTAATGGGCGGCCGGACGTTCAAAGGCCGTGAGTCAGAAAGCAAAAAACTGCTTACCTGGGGCTTCCGCTTCTTCGAAACCGTCAACCCGATTAAAGCTGGCAAAGAGTTTGCCTCCGAACCGGCCTGGTTCGGCGACAGCGATCGCGCTTCGCTGGGGGTGGATAAAGACGTCTACCTGACCATTCCGCGCGGCCGAATGAAAGATCTGAAAGCCAGCTACGTGCTGAATAACACTGAGCTGCACGCCCCGCTGCAGAAAAACCAGGTTGTCGGCACCATTAACTTCCAGTTGGATGGTAAAACCATCGACCAGCGTCCGCTGGTGGTCCTGCAGGAAATTCCGGAAGGTAATTTCTTCGGCAAAATTATTGATTACATTAAATTAATGTTCCACCACTGGTTTGGTTAAAAATCGAACACTTGAAAGTGTGATTTCCATCCCCATATACTATTCATCCAAGTAACCTGATAACTCCCGCCCTTGGTGGGAGTTATTATTTTGTCGTAACACCGGAGCTGACATGAAAACCAAACTTAACGAACTGCTTGAATTCCCTACGCCATTTACTTACAAAGTAATGGGGCAGGCGTTGCCGGAGCTGGTTGATCAGGTGGTGGAAGTGGTACAGCGCCATGCGCCTGGTGATTACTCGCCGTCAGTAAAACCGAGCAGCAAAGGTAACTACCACTCGGTCTCCATCACCATCAACGCCACCCACATTGAACAAGTGGAAACGCTGTACGAAGAGTTAGGCAATATCGATATCGTTCGGATGGTGCTGTAACCTTTTCCCTGACCCGGCCGCCGTGCCGGGTCTTCTCATTCCCTTCTGCACGGCTGTGATATACTCCCCAACCTGAATTCTCTCTTCCCGGCGGAGATGTTGTTTTGCAGCACAATAAAATTCTTATCCGGCAGCTTGGCCTGCAACCTTACGAACCCGTCTCGCAGGCGATGCATGAATTTACCGACGCCCGTGATGAAGATACCCTCGACGAGATCTGGCTGGTGGAACATCACCCCGTATTCACCCAGGGTCAGGCCGGCAAAGCGGAACACGTGCTGGTGCCCGGCGATATTCCGGTGATCCAGAGCGATCGCGGCGGCCAGGTCACCTATCACGGTCCGGGACAGCAGGTGATGTACGTCCTGTTGGACCTCAAGCGCCGTAAGCTGGGCGTGCGGGAGCTGGTGACGCTACTGGAGCAAACGGTCGTCAATACCCTGGCTGAATATAGTATCGAGTCGCACCCCCGCGCCGACGCCCCTGGCGTCTATGTCGGCGAACGCAAAATCTGCTCTCTGGGATTGCGGATCCGTAAAGGTTGTTCTTTCCACGGTCTGGCGCTTAATATCGCCATGGATCTCACACCGTTTTTGCGTATCAACCCCTGCGGCTATGCCGGTATGGAGATGACGCAAATGCGCCAGTGGCAGCCGGCAGCCTCCCCGGAGACGGTCGCTCCGCGACTGGTCGCCAATCTGCTGGCGCTGCTAAATCATCCACCACACGAATATCTTCCCCGGGATTAAGCGGCAGGCCAACGTCCCGCTGTCAGCGGGGCGCTAAACGAGTAACACGTTATTTTTGCAATCAATTGTCACGCACGGCAACGCGGTGGGCCGCTATACTTGGCCTATCATTCCCAACCGGACTCATCGCGTGCCAGAGAATACGCCTCCGTCAGAATCTCCTGACAGACAGGATGAACGTTACGATCGTCAAATGTTTCGCATCCTGCGTAATATTGACCTCAATCTGTTGACGATCTTTGAAGCGGTATACGTACATAAAGGTATCGTCAACGCCGCGAAGATACTCAATATCACACCCTCGGCGATTAGCCAGTCAATTAACAAACTGCGGGCGTTGTTCCCCGATCCGCTATTTATCCGCAAAGGACAGGGCGTCACCCCCACCGCCTATGCCACCCATCTTCATCAATACATCAGCCGCGGCATGGAAGCTTTCCTCAGCGCGCTGGATATCACCGGTAGCCCGCACCAGCAGCGGGTGATCACTATCGCCACTACGCCAGCGATGGGAGCGCTGCTGATGCCTGGCCTGGCCAGCGCGCTGAAGCCGACCTTCCCGCAGATCCTGTTGCACAATATCGCCATCGTCGACGCCGCGCGGCAGCTTGACCAGCGCCAGGTGGATCTGCTCATTGATACCCACCTGCACAGCGGCCAGGCGATAAGCCATCATGTGCTGTATCAGGATCGGGTACAGATGTACTGCCGCGCAGGGCATCCCGCGCTGGACGGTCCGCAGGATGAAACGACCCTCGCGGAGTACGAATTTGCGCTGCTGCTGCCGGAAGGCCAGCGCTACCCCACCCTCCATCGCCGACTACAGGAAGAGATGGGCGAGCGCCGCTGCGGCTTTAGCACCTTTAACCTGATGACCCAGGCGGCGATGATCGCCGGGAGCGATATGCTGGGTCTGACCACCGAACGCCTGTTCGCCATGGTGTCCCGTCTCTGGCCGCTGCAGACCCTGGATTTCCCTTCCCTGGGTGGAGAGCAGATTGACGTTGCGCTGCACTTTAATAAGCTGAGCGGGAAAGAGCCATTGCTGAAAGAGATCATCGAGACGGTGATCCGCTCGTTTAAGGCGTAGCGCACGGAAGGGAAAAGGATAAAACAACAACTATTTTACAATTTGCCGGGCAGGCAGGCTGCTTTCTGCCCCTTTTCAATGGTATACTGCCTGCTCTTGATTCAAAAATAGTTGATAATTGCAACATTTCATTGAATTAATTCGCTTTCCTTCGTGACTCGCAACTGGAACACGCACGCTATGAGTAAACCCATTGTGATGGAACGCGGTGTTAAGTACCGCGACGCCGATAAAATGGCCCTTATCCCGGTGAAAAACGTGGCAACTGAGCGTGAAGCTCTGCTCAGAAAACCGGAATGGATGAAAATCAAACTTCCGGCAGACTCGTCCCGTATCCAGGGAATCAAAGCAGCGATGCGTAAGAACGGCCTGCACTCTGTGTGCGAAGAGGCCTCCTGCCCGAACCTTGCAGAATGCTTCAACCACGGTACCGCGACCTTTATGATCCTCGGCGCGATCTGTACCCGCCGTTGCCCGTTCTGCGACGTCGCGCATGGACGCCCGGTCGCGCCAGATGCAAACGAGCCACAAAAGCTGGCGCAAACTATCGCCGATATGGGTCTGCGCTATGTCGTAGTCACCTCGGTAGACCGTGACGACCTGCGTGATGGCGGCGCACAGCATTTTGCCGACTGCATCAGCGCCATTCGCGAGAAAAACCCGTCGATTAAGATCGAAACGCTGGTTCCGGATTTCCGCGGCCGCATGGATCGCGCACTTGATATTCTGACGGTGACCCCGCCGGATGTCTTCAACCATAACCTCGAAAACGTGCCCCGTCTTTATCGTCAGGTACGTCCGGGCGCGGATTACAACTGGTCGCTGAAGCTGCTGGAGCGTTTTAAAGAAGCGCACCCGGAGATCCCGACGAAATCCGGCCTGATGGTAGGTCTGGGCGAAACCAACGACGAGATCATCGAAGTAATGCGCGACCTGCGTCGCCATGGCGTCACCATGCTGACGTTAGGCCAGTATCTGCAGCCGAGCCGTTACCACCTGCCGGTGCAGCGCTACGTCAGCCCGGAAGAGTTTGAAGAGATGAAAGCGGAAGCGATGGCGATGGGCTTCACCCACGCCGCCTGCGGTCCCTTCGTCCGCTCTTCCTATCATGCCGACCTGCAGGCTAAAGGGATGGAAGTTAAATAACCCACCGCTTCCGCCGCTGCGCGCCTTTTCGGCGCAGCGGCTCTCTCCGCTTCATCCGTTTCGCCTGTCCGTAACAGTTAGTTGCATCTTTTCTCCGCGGCGTCGACAAAAACGACAAAGGCCGCAACGATAAACGTCGCGGCCTCTTCGCCGTACCGCCAGCATCCCGTCAGGGGACGCAGCCGGAGAATTACTCTTTATGAGAGAGCTTCTGCGCCGGCGCTTCTTCTTCTGCGGTGGTTTTCTTCGCGCTATCGTCATCTTCGTTCATGGCTTTTTTAAAGCCCTTGATAGCCGACCCCAGGTCGCCGCCCAGCGTACGTAATTTCTTGGTACCAAACACTAAGATAATCAGTGCTGCGACTACCAGCAGTTTGGTAATACTAATCTCACCCATAGCTAACCTTCTTCTCTATACAAGCTGCGAATACGCCATCATACACGCATTTATCCGTCCTATTGTAATCCACCTGTGCGTGGGCTGCGTGTTTCGGCCCATAGCCTCCCCTCCGGGAGTGAGCGCTGAGATGTCCATCCTGACGTGCACAGCGAATTATTGGGATAAACAATACGGGTATTTGACGCGCGGACACAATAGCAATCTGTAACAAGGTGAATCAAGCCTTGTTTAAAAAAACGTCATAATAATTGCGGTGGCGCAAATCGTCGGTTCCGCAGCACTGGCAAACGCTCGCGAACGCGCGCAAGGTCATCCGCTGAGAGATCGGCAAAGATCAGCTGCGGCTCGCTCCCGGCCCCCGCCAGAGTGGTCCCCAGCGGATCGACGATGCGGCTCAGCCCGATATTGCGCGTTCCGCATTCGCCTGCCGCCACGATATAGCAGGTAGTATCGAGAGCGCGTGCCGCCAGCAGCGTCGCCCAGTGATGCTCTTTCTGCGGCCCTTTCACCCATGCAGCGGGCAGCACCAGCAGCTGTGCCCCATTCAGGGCCAACGAAAGCGCCAGTTCCGGAAAGCGAAGATCGTAGCAGGTCATCAGGCCAACGCGTAATCCCGCCACCTCAATCACCGGCGGGATCTGCTGACCGGGATCCACCCGCCGGGACTCCTGCATCGCGAAGGCGTCATATAGATGAAGTTTATGATAATGGGCAATCACTGCGCCTTCCCGCAATACCACCAACGTGTTGGTCGCTCTCCCCTCCCCTGACGGCACATGGAGCGTCAGGACCGTGGTCAGGCTGTTACGCCTGCTCTCGGCCAACAGCGGCTGCAAAAATGCGCCATCCAGCGGCTGGGCCGATTTAACTGACAGATCCGGGTCGTTGTCATCCCGCGCCAGCAACGCCTCCGGCAGCACCAGCAGCGCCGCCCCTTCTTGCTCCGCCTGCTGCATCATCGCCACACAGGTTTGCGCATTCGTCCGCCATACTGGCGTGACGGCAAATTGTCCTGCCGCTACCCGCATGTTCTTCTCCCGTCAGGTTATGGATAGCCAATCGCGCCCGATGCGCGCTACACTTGACACTCTCTTACATCAAATAGCAGGAAACGACCGTGTTTCAACTTCTTTGCGCCGTTTTTATTGGCGGCGGCACCGGCAGCGTATTGCGCTGGTGGCTCGGCATGAAGCTCAATCCTGTGCACCATGCTATCCCGATTGGGACTCTAACGGCCAACCTGTTAGGCGCCTTTGTGATTGGCGCCGGGCTGGCGTGGTTTAATCGTCTGACCGGTATTGACCCGATGTGGAAACTGCTGATTACCACCGGTTTCTGCGGCGGCCTGACCACGTTCTCCACCTTTTCTGCGGAAGTGGTGTTTCTCCTGCAGCAGGGCCGGGTAAGCTGGGCACTGCTCAACGTCGCGGTGAATTTGCTGGGTTCGTTTGCGATGACGGCGCTCGCCTTCTGGCTTTTCTCGCAGGCGGCCAGCCGCTAAAAGCGAAGGAGACAGGCAAAAAAAAACCCGCTTATTAGCGGGTTTTTATATTCTACTGACGCGTTGCTTACAGAGCGATGACGTTTGCAGCAGAAGGGCCTTTGGCACCGTTAGTGATTTCGAACTCTACGCGCTGACCTTCAGCCAGAGTTTTGAAACCGTTGGACTGGATTGCAGAGAAGTGTACGAATACATCTTTGCTGCCATCTTCCGGAGTAATGAAACCGAATCCTTTGGACTCATTAAACCACTTAACGTTACCTTTAATCTTAGACATCAAAATTACCTTTATATGAAAAATCGACACTAATGCTGTGTCGGGTATCAGTACACCAATTGTGGTACCTTTTGTCCAGTGCAACTTTGCTAAAAAGTGATAAAAGTCGCTATCTTTTTTAGTGGGTAACGCTTTAGTCCTTGTTTTTGCACAAGACCTTCCGCTTATCTCATTTATTGCTAAGACTTAGCGAATTAAAACTGGATGCGCGCCCAGGCGAAGTAAACGTTACCGTTATTGTAGGTGCCGGGAATATAGGTCATCTGGAAAGTTGCCGGACCGTAACCTATTGACGCCAATGGCAAGATCACCGGGATCGGGATGTAGTTCCAGTTATCGCGCGCCGTGACGCCGAGGGTATAGCCAAGGCCGAGGTGGAAATTCTGGTCCGTCAGCGGGCGCCAGGTTTTCTCCCAGCCGTAGCCGCCGATGGGCTCCCACTTATTAAAAGAGTCTTTAAACGCCATCAGGTACAGGCCATGCCAGTTCCCTTTCTCATCCCAGCGCGAGACGCCGAAACCTGCCCCCCACGGACGTTCGTTATACTTATCGGTTTTTTCCTTGTCATAGGCAAAGCGCGCATGCCAGGTGATGGCTGGAACGTACAAATCATAGTGCTCCGGCTCATTCCAGGTCTGCGCTACGTTATTACTTAAGGTATGGTAACCTTCGCTAAGGGTCGATGAAAACGACGCGCTGGCGTTTCCGGACACCAATAACCATCCTAAAAAACCAAGAGAAAACAATGAAAAACGACGTAACATCAACACTTTTCTATTACCACTTTGATTTAAAAACCACCTAAAATAGCAAAGATAATCTCAATGCAGGTTGAACGAAATAAGGCAAACTCCTGATTTTCGCCCGCTGTCCATCAGAACGGCTTAACTATCCATCTGGTGATTATATCCAGGCGTGACGGGGGACGTGTAGTTCTTATCGCTTTATTGATTTGCATCAGCGAGTTTTGTCCGTTTTTTCGGCACATTCGCACATTAAAATTTGGTGTGGTGCTTTTTAGCTACATATTCTTTGGGTTTAGGGGTAATAAATGCTGACGTTTATTGAGATCCTGATAGGGATCGTGGTCATTGTGGGCGTAGCCCGCTATATCATTAAAGGCTACTCGGCCACCGGGGTCCTGTTCGTCGGAGGCTTAATCTTACTGATCGTCAGCGCCCTGCTGGGACATAAAGTGTTACCGGGTAATACCGCGAGCACCGGCTATTCCGCTACCGATATTATTGAATACATTAAGATTCTACTCATGAGCCGCGGCGGCGATCTGGGCATGATGATCATGATGCTGTGCGGCTTCGCCACCTATATGACCCATATTGGCGCCAATGATATGGTGGTCAAATTAGCGTCGAAGCCGTTGCGCTATATTAATTCGCCCTATCTGCTGATGATTGCCGCCTATTTTGTCGCCTGCCTGATGTCGCTGGCCGTCTCCTCCGCGACCGGCCTTGGCGTACTGCTGATGGCGACGCTGTTCCCGGTAATGGTGAATGTCGGTATCAGCCGCGGGGCCGCCGCCGCCATCTGCGCCTCACCGGCGGCGATTATCCTCTCGCCAACCTCGGGTGACGTCGTCCTGGCGGCCAAAGCCGCTGAAATGCCGCTGATCGACTTTGCTTTTAAAACCACGCTGCCGATCTCCATCGCGGCCATTATCTGCATGGCGATCGCCCACTTTTTCTGGCAGCGCTATCTGGATAAAAAAGAGCACATTTCTCACGAGATGCTCGATGTCAACGACATCACCACCACCGCCCCGGCGCTGTATGCCATTCTGCCGTTTACCCCGATCATCGGCGTGCTGATCTTTGACGGTAAATGGGGGCCGGAGCTGCACATTATCACCATCCTCGTTGGCTGCATGCTGCTGGCGGCGATCCTCGAGTTCCTGCGCGGTTTCAACACCAAAAACGTCTTTAGCGGGCTGGAAGTCGCCTACCGTGGAATGGCCGACGCCTTCGCCGGCGTAGTGATGCTGTTGGTTGCCGCCGGCGTCTTTGCCCAGGGGTTAAGCACTATCGGCTTTATCAACGGTCTGATCTCAATAGCCACCTCCTTCGGCTCGGCCAGCATTATTCTGATGCTGGTGCTGGTGATCCTGACCATGCTGGCGGCGATGACCACCGGTTCCGGTAATGCCCCGTTCTACGCCTTCGTTGAGATGATCCCCAAGCTGGCGCACTCCTCCGGCATCAATCCGGCCTACCTGTCGATTCCGATGCTGCAGGCTTCTAACCTCGGCCGCACGATATCGCCCGTCTCCGGGGTGGTGGTCGCCGTTGCCGGGATGGCGAAGATTTCCCCATTCGAAGTGGTCAAGCGCACCTCAGTGCCGGTGCTCGTTGGCCTGCTGGTGGTGATCGTTGCTACTGAAATCCTGGTGCCCGGCAGCGCGCTCCACTAATGGTCTAACCACGCGAAAAGGCGCCAGCGGGCGCCTTTTTTATGCTTTAATAACTCCCCGTTATCTTTTGCCATCCATAATCAGGAATAAAAATGTTCAGGAAGGATTTCGCCGCGATTGCCCTTGTGCTTACCGCCACTCAGGCCGGTGCTGAACCGCTCACCGCGACGCGATACGCTGATTTTGACCGCTACGTCCTTGCCCTCTCCTGGCAAACCGGATTCTGTCAGAGCATGTATGACCGCAATCGCAACGAACCGGAAGAGTGTCGCCTGCAGCAGGACACCGCGAATAAAGCCGACTTTCTGACCGTGCATGGCCTGTGGCCCGGGCTGCCAAAGTCCATTGCCGCGCGCGGAGTGGATGAACGTCGCTGGATGCGCTACGGCTGCGCCACGCGTCCGGTGCCTAACATGCCGGAGGTAAAAGCGAACCGCAAATGCCAGGCGGCGGAGACCGGACTGTCGCTGGAGATGGCCAATAAACTTAATAATGTGATGCCGGGATCGGGCGGCACCTCCTGTCTGGAACGCTACGAATATGCCAAACATGGCGTCTGCTTCGGCTTCGATCCCGACAGCTACTTTGGCGCCATGGTGCGACTAAACGGTGAAATTAAGCGCAGCCCGGTGGGGGATTTTCTCGCGAAGCACTATGGCCAAACGGTCAGCCGCGCCGACTTCGACGCCGCCGTGGCCCGCGCCTGGGGTCCGCAGAGCGTGAAGGCGTTTAAGCTAACCTGCAACGGTAATCCGGCCTATCTGACGGAGATGCAAATCTCGCTCAACGCCGCGACCATCAACGCCCCTCTGGCCACTTCCGCTTTTCTGCCCCAGCCTCACCCGGGTAACTGCGGCGCACAGTTTATCCTCGATAAGGTTGGCCACTAGCGCAAAGCGGGATGCTGATTGGAAAACACCGTCCGCCGGATGGTGTTGCACGCTGAATGTGCGTTTCATCACTTCAAACTGCCGGCAACTCTCAGTATGATGGTAGGACCTTAACCCTTGCCCCTTTCGGCGAGGGTTTTCTTTTACGGACAGGTTCCTGGATAACATGGAGTATGCAATGACCAGACCCGCAATCATCATTAATGAACTGGATGCCGAACGTATCGACAGGCTGCTGGAGCAGCCGGCTTTCGCCAACTCACCGGTTGCCGATGCCCTGAATGAGGAACTCGACCGCGCGCAAATGCTGGCCCCGGAAGCGATGCCGCATGATGTCGTCACCATGAATAGCAGGGTAAAATTCCGCGATTTAACCAGCGGCGAAGAGCGCGTGCGGACGCTGGTGTTTCCGTCACAGGTGACCGACAGCGCCAGCCAGCTCTCCGTCCTCGCGCCGGTGGGCGCCGCGCTGCTGGGCCTGAAAGTCGGCAGCACCATTCACTGGGAGCTGCCGGGCGGCGCATCGACGCACCTGGAAGTGCTGGAGCTATTGTACCAGCCGGAAGCCGCTGGCGAATTCCACCGCTAATTCCGCTGCCTGAGGCGTTTCGCGCTTTATTCAGAGGATGTCCGCACATCCTCTTTCTGCTGTTTTCCCGCCGCTTACCCTTTTTTACGCTTTGCGCCTGCCTGGCTGACAGTTTTGCGACCTGAATGACACAATATCCGCATATAATATGTTGATATAGACGCAAACGAACAAGGAGGATTGCATATGTATAAGACTATCATTATGCCGGTTGATGTCTTTGAGATGGCGCTGAGCGATAAAGCCGTCCGGCACGCGGAGTTTCTGGCCCAGCAGGACGGGGTGATCCATCTGCTCCACGTCTTACCGGGTTCCGCGAGCTTTACCATGAGCCGTTTTACCGCCGACCTGCGGCGGTTTGAGGAACATCTGCAGCATGAGGCGGAGACTCGCCTGCAGACGATGGTCAGCCACTTCAGCATTGACCCGTCTCGTATCAAGCTACATGTCCGTTTTGGCAGCGTGCGCGATATGGTCAACGAGCTGGCCAGCGAAATTAACGCCGACGTGGTAGTTATTGGCTCACGCAATCCCTCCATCAGTACCCACCTGCTCGGCTCCAATGCCTCGAGCGTGATCCGCCATGCCCATATCCCGGTAATGGTCGTCAGGTAAGAATGACGAAAAGAGCATAAAAAAAGAGGCTACCCCTGGGTAGCCTCTTTGTTATGCAGGTCTATTGTCTGACTTGTTATGCGGTTTTCGTGCGGATCAGGTAGTCGAAAGCGCTCAGCGACGCTTTTGCCCCTTCCCCTGCCGCGATAATAATCTGTTTGTACGGCACGGTGGTGCAATCGCCCGCGGCGAACACGCCTTTGACGTTGGTTTCGCACTTCGCATCGATGATGATCTCGCCCATGCGGTTGCGCTCAACGGCGCCTTCCAGCCAGGTGGTGTTAGGCAGCAGGCCAATCTGGACGAAGATCCCCGCCAGCGCGACATGATGCTCATCGCCGCTCACCCGGTCACGATACTGCAGACCGGTGACTTTGCTGCCATCGCCTTTCACTTCCGTGGTCTGCGCATTAAGAATGATGTCGACATTCTTCAGGCTGCGGACTTTATCCTGCAACACCTGGTCGGCTTTCATCTCTGGGGCAAACTCCAGCAGGGTCACGTGCTCTACGACGCCCGCCAGGTCAATGGCGGCTTCCACGCCGGAGTTCCCGCCGCCGATTACCGCTACGCGTTTGCCCTTAAACAGCGGACCATCGCAGTGAGGGCAGTAGGTCACGCCCTTGGTGCGATACTGATCTTCGCCCGGCACGTTCATATTGCGCCATTTCGCCCCGGTGGCGATGATGACGCTACGCGCCTTGAGCACCGCGCCGGAGGCGGTTTCGATCTGATGCAGGCCGCCCTCTGTCGCCGCCGGCGTCAGTTTGGTCGCACTCTGGGAGTCGATCACGTCTACGTTATAGTCATTGACGTGCGCTTTCAGCGCGCCTGCCAGCTTCTGGCCTTCAGTTTTCGGCACCGAAATATAGTTTTCGATATCCACGGTATCCAGCACCTGACCGCCGAAGCGTTCGCCCATCAGGCCGGTACGAATCCCTTTACGTGCAGAGTAGACCGCCGCCGCCGCGCCGGACGGGCCGGAGCCAACGATCAGTACATCGTAAGCGTCACGCTGATTCAGCTCTTCCGCTGCGCGTTTTTCCGCACCGGTATCCACTTTGGCGACGATTTCAGTCAGCGTCATCCGTCCCTGACCAAACTCCTGACCGTTCATGAACACCGCTGGCACGCCCATGACGTTACGCTCGGTGATCTCATTCTGGAAGGTCCCGCCGTCAATCGCCGTGTGTTTGATGCGCGGGTTGAGCACCGCCATCAGGTTCAGGGCCTGGACCACGTCCGGGCAGTTATGACAGGAGAGCGAATAGTAGGTTTCGAATTCGAAATCGCCATCAATATCGCGGATCTGCTCCAGCAGCGACTGGGCCTCTTTCGACGGATGACCGCCGGTCCACAGCAGCGCCAGCACCAGCGAGGTAAACTCGTGGCCCAGCGGCGAGCCCGCAAAACGCGGCCCCTGGTCGGAACCTGGGTTAGTAATCAGGAACGAGGGCTTACGTACCGCGAGCGTGTTGTCTTCTTTAAAGGTGACTTTGTCTGACAGTTCAGCGATTTCAGCCAACAGTTCCTTGATTTCTGCCGATTTAGCGCTGTCATCCAGCGTGGCAATCAGCTCAACAGGCTTGGTCAGCTTCTCAAGGTAGGCCTTGAGCTGGGTTTTCATGTTGGTGTCGAGCATTGTTATCTCCTGGGCTTAAAACATCATCATGCAAGCGGCCTCGTCAGGCTGCCTGAATGCGCTTGCATCATGGTGTTGGAATAAAATGGGCGCGAAAGCGCCCATTGATTGCCGGGTGGCACGCCGTTTACCCGGCCTACGATCTTGTAGGCCCGTGCAAGCGTAGCGCCGCCGGGCACAAACAGACTTAGATCTTACCAACCAGATCTAAAGAAGGAGCCAGCGTCGCTTCGCCTTCTTTCCATTTCGCCGGGCAGACTTCGCCTGGGTGAGAAGCAACGTACTGCGCCGCTTTGATTTTACGCAGCAGGTCAGACGCATCACGGCCGATACCTTCAGCGGTAACTTCGATCGCCTGGATGATACCCTGCGGGTCAACGACGAAGGTAGCGCGGTCAGCCAGACCTTCATCTTCACGCATGTTGTCGAAGTTACGGGTCAGGGCGCCAGTCGGGTCGCCGATCATCGCATATTTGATTTTGGCGATGGTTTCAGAACTGCTGTGCCACGCTTTGTGGGTGAAGTGGGTATCGGTAGACACAGAGTAAACGTCTACGCCCAGCTTCTGCAGTTCTTCGTAATGGTCAGCCACGTCGCCCAGTTCGGTCGGGCAGACGAAGGTGAAGTCAGCCGGATAGAAGAAGAAGACGCTCCAGCGGCCTTCGGTGTCTTTCTCGGTGACTTCGATGAATTCACCATTTTTGAATGCCTGGTTTTTGAACGGTTTGATTTTGGTGTTAATTAAGGACATCTATACTTCCTCCGTGTTTTCGTTGAGGTCTAAGTTAACGAATTTTTCCTGACCCGACCAATGCGTTTACATTATCGAATCAATAAGCGTTATCTAACAACCGGAACAAGACAACTCTGTGAACCTGTCGACGCGTTCAGCGCTAATCGCTGTTTTTCGCATCATTTGCCGCGACAAAAGTAAAAAGGCCACCTTTTCAGGCGGCCCCGTTACCTGAAATACCCGAGGGTAGGTTCAGCGCCAGTCAGACTGGCTATGTGTTGCGCTCTACATTACCTTAATGTAACAGCATCCAGGATTACATCACCCACGCCAGCAAAGGGCAATCCGTCATTCTGCTGATCTTGCCTATGACTGTGATAGGTTCGACAATCGTTTTGCCCTTTCCTGCTGATTTTACAAGGAATACTTATGTTAAAGCGTCTGCTGTTACTCAGCCTTTTGCCGTTATGCAGCCATGCGGAGGAACTCCCCGCTCCGGTAAAAGCGATTGAAAAACAGGGCATTACCATTATAAAACCCTTTGAGGCGCCGGGGGGAATGAAAGGCTGGCTGGGCAAATACCAGGACATGGGGGTCGCCATCTACCTAACGCCGGATGGTAAACACGCGATCTCCGGCTATATGTATGATGAGAACGGCAGCAACCTCAGCGAGCAGCTGTTTCAGAAAGAACTCTATACCCCGGCGGGACAAGAGATGTGGAAGAAGATGGCCAGCGCCCACTGGCTGCAGGATGGTCGCAAGGACGCCCCTATCGTGCTGTATGTCTTTGCCGATCCCTTCTGTCCCTACTGCAAGCAGTTCTGGCAGCAATCCCGCCCCTGGGTAGAGGCCGGTAAAGTGCAGATCCGCACTCTGCTGGTGGGGGTGATTAAGCCGGAGAGCCCGGCCACCGCCGCGGCGATTCTCGCCAGCAGCGATCCGGCGAAAACCTGGCATGATTACGAGCAATCGAATGGGAAAATGGCTCTGACGATCCCGAAAGCAATTCCGCCGGAGAAAATGAAAATGCTCAACGTCAACCAGCAGCTGATGGACGATCTGGGAGCCAACGTGACGCCGGCGATTTATTATATGAATAAAGATAATATGCTGCAGCAGGTGGTCGGCCTACCGGATAAAGAGAAACTGCATATTATGATGGGTGAAAAAGAGTAATTCCATCCCGCAATGGCGCCTGGCGGAAGCGACCGCTGGCGCCACCGTCGACGATAAGATATATTAAGCAGAACTTAACTGTATTTGCCAATAATTAAATTCACACCGCAAATATTAAGCCACAAAACATTATCATTAAGAATATTATAATCCGCACCGGTAATAAACAGGACTGCATTAATGGCAAATCTTTACGATCTGAAAAAGTTCGATTTGAATTTATTGGTTATTTTCGAATGTATCTATCAACATTTGAGCATCAGCAAAGCGGCGGCGATGTTATTTATCACCCCCTCAGCGGTGAGTCAGTCGTTGCAGCGTCTGCGCCAGCAGTTAAACGATCCGCTATTTGTTCGTGTTGGCAAAGGAATGACGCCCACCACCGCCTGCGTCAATCTTCATTATCATCTACAGCAAAATCTGGAGCAGCTGGAAAAAACCATCAATCTTAATAATCGCTCAGAACTGCGTAAACGTATTGTGATATATGGCCCCCCGCTGTTCTGTTCAGTCAATAGCCACGTTATGATTAACCAGCTCTGTCATCAGGCGAACTTGCAAATTGAGCACCATAACCTGACCACCACCGAATCGGCTGAGGAGCTGCTGGCGTATCGCCAGGCGGACCTGGTGTTCACCCGCATGCCCATTACCAACCGCGCCACGATCTGTCAGCCCTATCAGACGGTGCAGACGCTGGCGGTTTGCCGGGCGGGCCATCCGCGACGCGAAACGCTTACCTCGGTAGAGTCACTGGCACAGGAGTTTTTCACTCACTATATTACCAACGATCCCGTCATTCAGCGCGTGCAGCAAAGCAGCATCGCCTGGCTGAATCCGCGCAATATTGCCTTTCGCAGCGACTCTTTTATGACCATTCTTAACATGATTAATAAAACCGACTTAATTGGCTTTTTGCCTTCCTATTTATATGACTTTATCTCACCCACTATGCAGCTTCACGCCATCAACATAGATAATCTTTTTCCGGATATCACGATCTACATTAATTACCACCATGCATCTTCGCAAAATCATTTTTTAACTGAATTAATCACCATATTAATGAATGATCGAGAGGCATCACGGCCCCAATTTAATCACAGCGAATAACGCCCTTCTGTTCCCCCGCTGCCAGAAACAATAATCGACCATTAATTTCCTACCCCTCATCGTTTATACTGAGATAACGGGAATTTTCTACTATTAAAGGATTAATGGTCATGTCGTTTATTAAATATCCCTTACCGGAATCGGTGCTGCAGGCAACTGAGCAGCGGATCCAGTGGGTCATGGATAATTTTTCGCGCATCTGTGTCTCTTTTTCCGGGGGAAAAGACTCCACCGTTATGCTGCATTTAACCGCCCAGGCGGCGCGGTTACAGGGGAAAAAAATCTGCGTGTTGTTTATTGACTGGGAAGCGCAGTTCTCCTGCACCATCGCCCACTGTGAAAAACTGCGTGCGCTGTATGCGGATGTCATCGAAACCTTTTACTGGGTCGCCCTGCCGCTCACCACCCAAAATGCCCTGACGCAGTATAAGCCGCAATGGCAATGCTGGGAGTCCGGAACCGAGTGGGTACGCCAGCCGCCGCCCTGGGCCATTACCCACCCGGGCTATTTTTCATTTTATCAACCCGGAATGAGCTTTGAAGCCTTCGTCAGCCACTTCGCCGAGTGGTTTTCGCAGCGTCGTCCCGCCGCCGTGCTGGTGGGCATTCGCGCCGACGAATCGCTAAATCGCTTTATGACGATTTCTTCACAGCGTAAACAGCGCTTCGCCGACGATAAACCATGGACCACTTCAGCGCCGGGCGGCCACGCCTGGTACATCTACCCGCTCTATGACTGGAAAACCGCCGATATCTGGACCTGGTTTGCCAAAAGCGGCGAGCCTTATAACCCGTTGTACGATCTGATGTATCAGGCCGGGGTGCCGCTGCGCTATATGCGCATTTGCGAACCGTTTGGTCCCGAGCAGCGCCAGGGGCTGTGGCTGTATCACGTGCTGGAACCTGAGCGCTGGGCCGCGATGTGCCAGCGAGTGAGCGGCGCGCACAGCGGCGGGGTCTATGCCGGGCATGATAATCAGTTCTACGGTCATCGGAAAATCGACAAGCCCGACCACCTGACGTGGAAAAGCTACGCCCTGTTCCTGCTCGACAGCATGCCGGAAACCACCGCCGAGCACTACCGCAATAAAATCGCCGTCTACCTGCGCTGGTACCAGAAAAAAGGTATGGAGGATATTCCGGATACCCAACCTGCGGACATTGGCACCAAAGATATCCCGTCCTGGCGGCGAGTCTGCAAAGTACTGCTCAATAACGATTACTGGTGCCGTCAGCTTTCGTTTAGCCCAACCAAAAGCAGCCACTATCAGCGCTACCGTAAACGCATGGAAAAACATCGCCAACAATGGGGGATATTATGCAACAACAACTGACGCAGGCGCTGGAAGCTTACCTGCAAAAGCTGGATGACGAGGCGCGCATTGAGGCTATCAACGCGTTTCGCCAGGTGCTCCACCACTACAGCCCCTTCCGCTCGCAGCCCGTCGACTGCGTGCTGTGGGTCAAACAGGAGCTGGTCGCCCCCAACGATTACAACCCGAATAACGTGGCGCCGCCGGAGAAGCGTCTGCTGCAAACGTCGCTGGAGGCCGACGGCTTTACCCAGCCGGTCGTCGTCATCCAGCAACGCCCACAGGCGTATACGATTGTCGATGGTTTTCACCGCCATGAGCTGGCCTGCAGCAAAGCCGCGCTGAAAAAAACGCTAAAAGGCTATTTGCCGGTGACTTGCCTGACGAGTGAAGCTGCCTCGCGTGACGGGCTGATGGCAGCGACCATACGCCATAACCGGGCGCGCGGTCGCCACCAAATCCACGCCATGTCAGAGATCGTCCGCGAGCTGACCCAGCTCGGCTGGACGCCGCAGAAAATCGGCAAAGAGCTGGGGATGGATGCCGATGAAGTGCTGCGTCTGAAGCAAATTAGCGGCCTGACAGAAATGTTCGCCGGCCGCCAGTTCTCCCAGGCGTGGACGATTAAGTAACTACAGCTGGCACAAACGCGCCGCCGCAGCCAGCAGAGTCGCCGGCTGTTTGGCGAAGCACAAGCGGATCAGCTTGTGCGGGAACGGATCGGCGCAGAAGACGGAGAGCGGGATCGCCGCCACGCCGATCTCAGTGGTCAACCAGCGGCAGAAGCTGACATCGTCAAGATCGGAGATGGCGCTGTAGTCCGCCAGCAGGAAATAGGTCCCTTCACAGGGCAGGATTTCCAGCCGGCTTGGGCGCAGCGCTTCAATAAACAGATCGCGACGTTCCCGATAAAACGCCGGCAGCTCACGATAATGCTCCGGCGCTTCGCGCAGCATGTCGGCGATCGCCAGCTGCGCCGGGGTATTCACCGAGAAGGTCAGATACTGGTGCACCTTGCGCAGTTCGGCGCTGATGGCCGCCGGGGCCACGCAGTAGCCGACCTTCCAGCCGGTCATATGAAAGGTTTTGCCAAACGAAGAGACCGCCACCGCCCGCTCGCGCAGCTGTGGATGCGCCAGTACACTGGCGTGGCCGCCCTCAGCAAAGCAGATATGCTCATAGACTTCATCGCTCAGGACATAGATCTCACGTTCGGCGATCGCCTGCCACAGGACGGCAAAATCCTCGCGCTGCCAGACGGTGGCCGAAGGGTTGTGCGGGGTGTTGAGGATCACCAGCCGGGTTTTCTCGCTCAGGGCGGCGGCAAATTGCCGCCAGTCGACGCGAAAATGCGGCGGCTGCAGCGCAATACGCCGTAACTCGCCGCCGGCCAGCGCCACCGCGGGGGCGTAGCTGTCATAGCTGGGATCGAAACAGATCACCTCGTCGCCGCGGCGCACCAGGGCGGTGATCGCCGCATACAGGGCCTCCGTCGCGCCGGCGGTGACCGTGATCTCGCTGTTAACGTCGGGCTGGTAACCATACAGCTCCGCCGTCTTCCCGGCGATCGCCTCGCGCAGCGCCGGCACGCCGGTCATCGGGGCGTACTGATTCGCCCCCTGCGCCACGTGGTACGCCAGACGCTCCTGCAGATAGCGCGGGCCGTCAAAATCGGGAAAGCCCTGGGACAGGTTTATGGCCTGATGCTGCTGGGCCAGGGCGCTCATCTGGGTAAAAATCGTGGTGCCGAGCGCAGGAAGTTTACTCTCTGGAATCAAGGGGTTATTGTTCATTCTTTTTATACCGATTGTAATGCTGTTGTTGAAGCCACTATAACACGATGTTAATATTTGGCAATCAAGACGCTTAGACGTCTAAATGCTAATGTTATTCCACGCTACGCCCACTCTGGAGAAACCATGATCCGCGCCATCGTGACCGACATAGAAGGCACCACCAGCGATATCCGCTTCGTGCATAACGTGCTGTTCCCCTACGCCCGCGAACGACTGGCCGGCTTTGTGACCGCTCAGCAGCACGCTGAACCGGTCAAAACCATTCTCGACAACCTGCGCCGCGAAACAGACGCCCCCGCCGCCAGCACCGCCGACCTTATCACTACCCTCTTCGCCTTTATGGATGAAGACCGTAAATCCACGGCGCTGAAGGCGCTGCAGGGGATCATCTGGCGTGACGGCTATCTCAACGGCGACTTTACCGGCCATCTCTACCCGGACGTACTGCCGGCGCTGGAGAAATGGAAAGCGCAGGGCATTGATCTGTATGTATATTCCTCAGGCTCCGTTGCCGCGCAGAAATTGTTATTTGGCTACAGCGATGAAGGTGATATTACTCATCTGTTCACGGGCTATTTCGATACCCTGGTAGGCGCCAAACGTGAGGTGCAGTCCTACCGTAACATTGCTGAACACCTGGGCCATGCCCCTGGCACCATCCTGTTCCTGTCGGATATCCATCAGGAACTTGATGCCGCCGAGGCCGCGGGTTTGCGCACTGTGCAGCTGGTTCGCGGCGACCGCGACCCGGCGAGCCACCATCCTCAGGTTCAGCGTTTTGACGACATTCATCCGGAGCAGATCCCAGCATGAGCGCATTAACTCTTTTTTCCGTGACCGATCCGCAAACGCCGGTCTGGCACAGCACCGACGCCAAAGCGATTCAGGATCAACTTAACGCCAAAGGCGTCCGCTTCGAGCGCTGGCAGGCCGACCGCGACCTCGGCGCAAATCCCAGCCCGGAAACGGTGATTGCCGCCTATCAGCATGCGATTGATAAACTGGTCGCCGAAAAGGGCTACCAGAGCTGGGACGTCATCAGCCTGCGCGCCGATAACCCGCAAAAAGAGGCGCTGCGGGAAAAGTTCCTGAACGAGCACACCCATGGCGAAGACGAGGTCCGGTTTTTTGTCGAGGGCGCTGGCCTGTTTTGCCTGCACATTGGCGACGAGGTGTTCCAGGTGCTGTGCGAAAAGAACGATCTGATTTCGGTTCCTGCCCACACTCCGCACTGGTTTGATATGGGATCAGAACCGAACTTCACCGCCATTCGCATTTTTGATAACCCGGAAGGCTGGATCGCTCAGTTTACCGGCGACGATATCGCCAGCGCCTACCCGCGGCTGGCGTAACGTCAAACTGTCGTCAGTCTAAAACCGCCAGGCGCGCACTTTGCCGGAGGCGGCGCATACCGCGCCTCCTCCGGACTACCCGCCCCGCCGCCGGCGAGCGCCAACGCCTAAACCTCAATAAACCTCGGCGGATCAAAGGCGGTGATCGGCGGCAGTTCATCACGCCACGGGGCGATCTCCACCCAACAGCTCTGGGCGCTACAGCCTTGCCCCAGGCGCGAACTGCCGCGATCCTCGGTTAACACGTTGGGATTACCGTGCTTATCGAGCGACCGTTCTTCCTTCGGATCCAGCGGGTCATACCAGGCGCCGGTGGACATCTGTACCACGCCGGGCAAAATCTGCTCGCTCAGGTGCACCCCCGCCAGAATCGCCCCGCGGTCGTTATAGACTTTCACCACGCTGCCTTCGCGGATATCCCTTCCCTGCGCATCGCTCGGATGCATCCACAGCGGCTCGCGTCCCTGAACTTTCGTCGCCCGGCTGACGCTGCCGTGGTCGTACTGACTGTGCAGGCGGGCGCGCGGCTGGCTGGAGAGCAGATGAAGCGGCCACCGCGCCGCCTCCTGTCGCTGCCGGGCGACCTCCTGTTCATCCCACCACGGATGGCCAGGGCATTCGCGATAGCCAAACCCGGCGACGGTGGCGGAAAAGAGTTCAATTTTGCCGGAGGGGGTGGAGAGCGGATAGCGCTCAGGATCGGCGCGAAAATCGGCGAGAAAAATTTGCGGCCGCTCCGGCGCGCTGTACTCCAGCACCCCTTGCTGCCAGAAGTCATCGAACGAGGGCAGCGCAATACCCTCCTCCTGCGCCCGCGGTCTTGACTCCTCATAGAGATGACGCAGCCACTGCCCGGCGTCCCGCCCTTCGCTGAACGCTTCTCCGAATCCCAGCCGATCGGCGAGATCGCAGAAAATAGCGTAATCGTCACGCGCCTCGCCCACCGGCGGGATCTGCGCGCTCATGGCGATCATAAACCCGTCGTGACCGCCGCTGCCGATATCCTCTCGCTCCAGCGAGGTGGTGGCCGGCAGAACGATATCGGAGAATTTGGCCTGCGCGGTCCAGTACTGCTCATGCACCACCACCGTCTCCGGGCGGCGCCAGGCCTCGCACAGTCGGTTGATGTCCTGATGATGATGAAACGCATTGCCTCCCGCCCAGTAGACTAAACGGATATCGGGATAGCGCCGCTGCTGACCGTCGAACTCATAGGTTTCTCCCGGGTGCAGCAGCATATCGGACAGCCGCGCCACCGGGATAACGCTGTCCACCGCATTCTCCCCGGCGGGTAAGCGCGGGCCGGAAAACGCTTTTCGTACCGCGCCCGCCAGGTTAGTGCAGGCGTAGCCAAACCCGAGGCCGCCGCCCGGGGTGCCGAGCTGTCCCAGCAGTGCGGTCAGGGCCACCGTCGCCCAGTAGGCCTGCTCCCCTTGACGGGCGCGCTGGATAGACCAGGAGATATTCACCATCGTCCGGTGGCGGGCCATCTCCCGCGCCAGGTCGGCGATGCGCTGGGCGTCCAGGCCGGTAATCGCCGCCGCCCACGCCGGGGTTTTCGCTACGCCATCGTGCTCGCCCAACAGATAAGCGCGATAGGGGGCAAACCCGACGGTATGGCTGGCAACAAACGCCTGGTCGTAGAGAGACTCAGCGATCAGCACATAGCTCAGGGCCAGCAGCAGTGCGGTATCGGTACCCGGCCGAATGGCCAGCCACTCGGCGTCGGGCACCGCGCTGAGGTCATTGCGCACCGGACTGATATTGATAAACCGCGTGCCGTTGGCCTGCATCTTATCCAGCCAGTACTGGAGCATATGGTCATTGGAGCCGCCGCCGTTGACCTGGGCATTGCGCAGCGGCAGTCCGCCGATGGCGACAAACAGCTGACACTCCCGGGCCAGCTCGGAAAAATGGGTATGCTGCCGGTGCAGCGGGCTCAGCGGCCCGAGAATATGCGGCAGAATACGCTCGCCCGCGGCGCTGCTATAGGTATTGGTGCTGGCGGTGTACCCGCCAAAGCCCTTGAGAAACCGGTGCAGCTGGCTCTGCGCATGGTGAAAGCGTCCAGCGCTGGCCCAGCCGTAGGAGCCGCCGTAGATCGCCTCATTGCCGCAGCGCGCCTTGACCGAGCGCAGCTCGCGCGCCAGCAGGTCCAGGGCCACCTCCCAGCTGACTTCGACAAAGGGCTCTTTACCTCGCCCTTCTCGTGACGCCGGCCCGTGCTGGAGATAGCCGGCGCGCACCGCCGGACGGCGAATGCGCGTTTGGCTGGTCACCGCGTCGGGAAGCGACTGGCCGATGCGTGAGGGATTTTTATCCCAGGGCACCGGCTTAACCGCCACGATCTCGCCCTCACGGCTCTCCACCTGCCAGGTTCCCCAGTGCATCACCGTATAATTATGCTGTTTCTTCATAGCGCCCGCGTTCTTCTCAGCTTAAGGTTCATTACAATAAAGCGGGGAAATAGGGTAATAATCCTTACCCGGCCAGACATTGCTCTGCTAAAAAAAGCTTTAGCCCGCGCAATCTTCTTTTTTTCTCTGTAGACGCCGTATTTCCCATGCACTCACAATATTAAGAAAATTGTTTTTATCCGCTAAATAAACACGGAATAAGTCAAAAATAAAACCACAAAATAAAAAGGTCTATCCGCCATCATGAAATATTTTCAGGTTCCTCATGACAAAATAAACTTTTTCTCTGACGTTTCTGCGATATAACATTCCTGGCATAACTTAGACTTATTTTGTATTTGAGGTGGCGAGGTGCTTCTTGTCATGCTACCGGTCCGCAACCACCTTCATCACAGGATCATAATAACAATGTCGCAGAAAAGAAAATTATTGCCTGCCGCGCTGGGACTGCTTTCCCTTGCCTCGCTGAGCGTCGCTGCCGCAGACGCCCTCTCCTTACAGGGAAAAACCATTGGCGTTGCCGTGGTCGGCACTCAGCATTTCTGGGATCGCGAGGCCTTTAAAGGCGCGACAGAGGAGGTGGAGAAGCTGGGGGGCAAAGTCATTGGCGTCGATGGCGGCCGCGATAATCAGGTGCATGCCAATAACCACGATATTTTACTGTCACGCAAGGTGGACGCGGTAATTAGTATTCTCGGCGATAGCGCCGTCGAACCAAAATTTAAAGCATTGCGTGATGCCGGTATCCCGGTATTTACCGTAGATCATGTTTCTCAATATTCGGTCAACAATACTACTTCCGATAACTACACCTTAGGCTCAACCATCGGCCGCTACATGGCGGATGAATTAGGCGGCAAAGGCAACGTCGCCGTATTTAACGCCTTCTCCAGCGCGCTGCGTATTTGCGGAATTCGCTACGATCAGTGGAAATATGTCCTTAAGGATTATCCGGATATTCATATTATCCAGCCCGAGCTCGCGGAACAGTTCGCCAACTCGCCGGAAGACGCGCGCAAGAAAACCCTCGAATTACTCAGCCAGTATCCGAAAGGCAAACTGGACGCCATCCATGTCGCCTGCTGGGATCAACCGGCCATCGGCATCGTCCAGGCGCTGGAAGAGACCGGTCGCGATAAAGACGTGAAAGTGACGGCCATCGACGCCGGTCCGGAGACCCTGGAGATCATGGCGGAGCCCGGCAGCCCGTTCGTGGCTAACGTCGCGCAGCAGCCGCATCTGATCGGCCAGACCTCGGCTGACAACGTGGCCCGCTACTTTGCCGGCCAGAAACTACCGGTGCAAACCTTTATTCCGGTGGTTCCGGTGAAAGGTCCGCAGGAAGCGAAAGCGGTGTATAAACAGTTGGGATACGGCGAGCTGCAGTGATTAATCAACATCCAGGCGGGGAACGCCCCGCCGCTGGTCTGGTCATGGAGCAGATCGGTAAACGTTTTGCCAGCGTCACCGCGCTTAATGCGGTTACCCTGCGCCTCAATCCGGGGGAGATTCATGGCCTGATTGGCGAGAACGGCGCCGGTAAATCGACGCTGATCAAGATCCTCGCCGGTGTCTATCAGGCCGACAGCGGCAGCGCCACCCTCGACGGTCACCCGCTGCCCCTCGGCAATCCGGCAGCCATCGAAGCCGCCGGCATCCGCGTTATCCACCAGGAGCTGAACCTGATCCCGCACTTTACCGTCGCGGAATCGGTGTTTCTGGGCCAGGAATATCGCACCCGCTGGGGGGCGCTGGATCGCCGACGGATGAAGGCCGCCACGGCGCAATTTTTCCAGCAAAACTGGCAGCTGGCGATCGACCCCGAACGGTTGGTGCGCGACCTGAGCCTGGCCGAGCGCAAGCTGGTGCAGATTGCCCGCGCGCTGATCGACGGCGCAGCGCGGCTGGTGGTGTTCGACGAACCCACCGCCCCCCTGGAGGCGCAGGAGGCCAGTCTGGTCTCCTCCGCTATCCTGCGCCTGCGCGACCAGGGCATTGCCATTCTGTATATTTCCCACTACCTCAATGAGATAGCCACCCTCTGCGACCGCGGCACCGTGCTGCGCAACGGGGAAGTGGTCGGCTACCCGGACCGCGACCTGCTGCAGAATACCGAAGCGCTGATCGCCATGATGGTCGGCCGGGAAATCGACCAGCTGTATACTCCGCGCCAGCGCCCGGCGGCAGACAATGGGGCGACCCCGCTGCTCTCGGTGCGCCAGCTGAGCGACGGGCGGCAGTTGCAGGATCTCTCTTTTGATATTCAGCCGGGCGAAATCGTCGGCGTCGCCGGCCTGCTGGGCGCCGGACGCGATGTGCTGGTCGACCTACTCTACGGCTTACGCCCGGCGGAACGCGGCACCATCCACCTCGAGGGCCGGCCGCGGCGCATTCGTACGCCAAAGCAGGCGATCCGCGCCGGCATGGCGCTGGTGCCACGCGACCGCCGCCATCAGGGGCTGATCCTGCCCTTCACCACCGCCGACAATATTAATCTCGCCTCACTGCCGGAGACCGCCACCTTTGGCTGGGAGCGGCGGGGTCTCGCCGAGCAGAAAGCGCGCGACTGGATAGAACAGCTGGCGATCCGCCCGGGACGCCCGGGGCTGCCGGTACGCTACATGAGCGGCGGTAATCAGCAAAAAGCGATCCTCGCCCGCTGGCTGGGGACCGATGCCCGGCTGTTTATTCTCGATGAACCCACCCTGGGGGTCGATATCGGCGCCCGCCGGGATATTTATCAACGTACGCGCCAGCTGGCCGATAAAGGACGGGCGGTGCTGGTCTCCTCCAGCGACGCCCCCGAACTGCTCGGACTATGCGACCGGATCCTGGTCCTCTGGCGCGGCGCGCTGGCGGCCAATCTGCCCACCCGCGGGCTAACGCTGGACGCCCTGCTGGTGGCGATCAACGGCGGACAGGAGCCTTCACCATGAGTACTGCTATCCAGCGTCGCGGCCGTCCGGGCCTGGCGACGCTGATTGAAAAATTTCCCCTGATCCTGTTTCTGGCGCTGCTGGTATGGCTGAGCGTACAGTCGCCCTACTTTCTCAGCTGGCAAAATATCAGCCTGATGCTGGTCCAGAGCGTTCCGCTGGCAATCCTTTGTTTCGGCCTGGTCTGCGTTATCGCCGTGGGCGGAGATGACGTGGTCTCCGGCGGCATCGACCTCTCCCTGCCGGCGACGGCGGTGCTCGGCGTCGCGCTGCTCAGCCTCGGGCTGGCCGAATGGCACACGCCGTATCCCCTGCTGCTGGCGCTGCTGGCGGCGGTTTGCCTGCTGTGCGGGGCGATCAACGGCTTGCTGGTGCTGGCGGCCGGCCTGCCGCCGCTGCTGGCCACCCTCTCGACCTCGGTGGCGTTTACCGGCCTGACAGATCTGTTGACCGGCCAGCGGCGCATCGCGGTCAGCGATCCGCTGATGGTCGCCTTTCGCGACAACAGCGTGCTGGACCTGCCCTGGCCGCTGGTCTACCTGCTGGGGGTGTTTATCCTGTTCCAGTTCCTGCTCCACCACTCCCGCTTCGGCCAGCATGTGCAGGCGGTGGGCGGCAATCGCGATATGGCGCAGATGAGCGGCCTGAACGTGCGCCGCTTGACCCTGCTGGTCTGGCTGTTAGCGGGCATTGCCGCCGGGCTGGCTATTCTGCCGCTGCTCAGCCAGGGCTCCGGCAGCTCCAGCGGGACGGCCACGCCGCTGCTGCTGGAGACCGTGCTGGCGACCTTTATCGGCGCCGCCTTCTCGCGCCGTCGGGTGGTCACCATCTGGGGCGCGCTGCTGGGGGCAATCCTGGTCAACGCCCTCTCTAACGGGCTCGGCCTGCTGGGGGTCAATATCTTCTGGATGGGCGCCATTAAAGGCGGCCTGATCCTGGTGGTGCTGGCGGCCTCGGCGGTCAGACACAAAGGAGGCGAGGCATGAGTCAAATCACCCTGAAAACCTCTGCGTCGGCGGAACAGACGGCCAGCAGCCCGCTGGCCTGGCTGTCGCGGGCCGGATTTGGCGTCATCATCCTGCTGGCCATCGCCCTGTTTGGCTGGGCGAATCCGGTATTTTTAACCGTGGATAACTGGGCCAACCTGCTGCAGGGCAGCGCGATCCTGCTGATTGTGGCGATGGCGATGACCCTGATCGTCAGCGCCGGGGCGATTGATCTGTCGGTGGGCGTCGCGCTCGATTTCGGCGCCGCCTTCGCCCTCGTCGCCCTGAAAACCTGGCATCTGCCGTGGCAGGCCGCGGTGGGCTGCGCCCTGCTTGGCGGGGTGCTGATTGGCCTGCTCAATGCCTTTCTGATCCTCATCTGCCGGATCCGTCCTTTCCTCGCCACGCTCGGCACCTGGTTTATCGCCAGCAGCGCCGAGCGCATCTATACCGACGGCGGCGGCGCGATAGCCTATCGGCGGATGGCTCCGGAGTATCACGACCTGGCGGTGGGCAACCTTGGCGGGATCCCCACGCCGGTAGCGATCGTGCTGGCGCTGTGGCTGGCGGCCTGGCTGGTTACCGAGCGCACCCTGTGGGGCAAATATGTCCGCGCCATCGGCCAGAACAGCGAAGCGGCGCGTATCGCCGGGATCCGCGATCGCCTGACCATGCTCGGCGTGCTGGTGGCCGCCTCGGCGCTCTGCGCCGTCGGCGGGGTGATCCTCTCCGCCAACCTGCGGCAGTTTACCCCGCTGGCCGGGCAGTCTTACCTGATGGACGCCATTGCGGCTGTATTTATCGGCACTGCCTTTACCCGTCTGGGCCGGGTCAGCATCCTCGGCACCCTCGGCGGCGTGCTGTTCCTTGCCATTATTGATAACGGCCTGAACCTGATGGGGCTCAATTATCTGGTGAAGGACGCGCTGGTCGGCGTGATTCTGGTGGTGGCCCTCGCCCTATCCTTCTGGCAGGCGCGCCTGCGCCAAACGCATCGCTAAACGGGAGAACGATGGCAACCTTTGACGCCGTATTTGTCGGCCTGACTGTTCTGGATATCGCCGGGCGCCCGGTGGTGGCGATCCCGCCGCGCGGCGGCGTCGCCTTTATTGAGCAAATTCGTCTCAACCCCGCCGGCACCGCCGCCGGGGCTAATATCAACGCCGCGAAGCTCGGGATCCGCACCGCAGCGGTGGCCTGCCTGGGCGAAGATGAAAAGGCCGACTTTATCCTCGCCAGCTATGCCCGGCTGGGCATCGACTGCTCGCTTATCCAGCGCACCGCGCTGAAGGAGACCTCGGCGACGATCCTGCCGATTCGCCCCAACGGCGAACGTCCGGCCCTGCACTGCCGGGGCGCGTCTGACGCCCTGTTTGTCAGTGAAGCGGAATTTGACGCCGTCCTTGACTGTCGTTTCCTGCATCACGGCGGGACCGGGCTGCTGGCGGCAATGGACCAGGGACAGAGCGCGCGGCTGTTGCAGGCGGCCAAAGCGCGCGGAGTCACCACCAGCTTTGACCTTATCGCCCCGAATGAAGAGACCCTCGAACTACTGCGACCCCTGTTGCCGTCGGTGGATTATTTCATGCCTTCGCTGGAGGAAGCCGCCTTTCTCTCCGGAGAGACGCAGCCGGAGGCCATCGGCCGCTTCTTCCTGGCGCTCGGCGTGGGCACCTGCATTCTGAAAGACGGCGAGAACGGCTCCTGGCTTATCGGCCGCGATGGCGGGCCGCAGCATATTGCGCCGTGGCTGGTCGAGGCGGTGGATACCACCGGCTGCGGCGACAGCTACTGCGGCGGGTTTATTGCCGCACTGGCGCGCGGACTCAGCGTGAAAGCAGCGTGTGACGTCGCCTCGGCGGTGGCCGCGCTGGTGGCGACCGGGATGGGATCGGATGCCGGGGTAGTGGACTGGGAACAGACCCAGGCTTTTATGGCGGCCCATCGCCCCTGACGATGGACCCGCGCCGCTGCAGAACGCGGCGGCGCAAGCGGCTTAACGCCACTGGTACAGCAGCGGCTCCCCGGCGACATAGCGCTGAAGATCGGCGGCAATCATCGCCGTGTGTTTGGCGATACTCTCCCGGGTGGCTCCGGCGATATGCGGCGTGATAATCACGTTATCGAACTCGATGACAAAAGGATGATCGCGCCACAGCGGTTCGCGGTGATAGACATCCAGCGCCGCGCCGCCCAGCGGGCCGTGGCGCAGGGCATCAATCAGCGCTGCCTCGTCGACCACCGCCGCGCGAGAGGTATTGATCAGCAGCGCGCCGGGCTTCATGCTGTTTAACAGCGCGGCATTCACCAGCCCGTCGCTGTGCGGCCCGCTGCTCAGGTGCAGGCTGACGATATCCGCCTCGCGGAACAGCGCCTCCAGGGTCGTTTTCTGTAGCCCTGGCTCATTGATATCCTCTGCGGCGACGAACGGATCCACCACCAACACCGCCATGCCGAACGCCCGGGCGATACGCGCCACCCGGCGGCCAATGTTGCCATACCCCACCAGCCCCAGCGTTTTATTGCGCAGTTCAGTGCCTTTAAACACTTCATAGGGACTTTCCGGGCTCACGTCCCAGACCACATCCCGCCGCAGACCCTGCTGGGTGGCGGCGGCGGCATTGTCAGCCTGCGTGAATTCCCCCCGCTTCAGCGCCGCATGGGATTGCGGAATATGGCGCGCCAGGCTGAGCATCAGGCCAAGCGTCAGCTCCGCGGCGGCATCGGCATTGCGCCCCGGGGTGTAGAGCACCCGGATGCCGCGCGCCTGGGCGGCCTGGGTATCAATATTCACCGGATTCGCGCGGGTGCAGGCGATCACCTGCAGGCGCGGACAGGCGGCCATCACCGCGTCCGTCACCTCATCATAGCTGGTCACCAGCACCTCGGCGTCGTGGGCCAGCTCAATCAGCTGACCGGCGCTGAGTTTCGGTTTGCCCAGCGCCCACCCCTCCACCAGCAGCTCGCCCAGCTGGTGGAAGGCGCTAAGGTCGCCAGCATGCTCGGCGGTAAAAACGATTTTCATGGTTGTAGGTCCTGAGAAAGAGGTTGAAGGGCGGCCTGTCTGGCCTGCCATACCGGCAGCATCTGCTCGCGCAGCAGGCGGTAAACGGGATACAGCGCCGCGTAGCGGGCATGCGCCTGAGGGCGCGGCAGATAGCGGGTCTGCGCCAGCGGAGGCGTCTCGGCCAGCGCCGCGACGCTACGGGCCGCCAGGATCGCCGCGCCGCGCGCGCTCAGTTCGTTAAAGGCGCTGGAGACCACCGTGCGTCCGGTACAGTCGGCGATAATCTGCAGCCAGGTCGCCGAGGCTGCGCCGCCGCCGGTCAGATACAGCTCGCCGCCCTGCGGATAACCCTGCAGCGCATCGACAATGGCGAAGGCCAGTCCTTCAAACACCGCGCGCTGCAGTTCGGCGCGGGTGGTGTGCGGGCTAATGCCGAAAAAGCCGGCCCGCGCGTCCGGGCTGTAAAACGGCGCACGTTCGCCATTGAGGTACGGCTGCCAGAAGACGCCGCCGCTGCCTGGCTCCACCGCCGCGATCGCCTGCTCCAGGCGCCCCAGATCGGCGTCCAGCGAAATATGCTGCTGCAGCCAGTCAATGTTTGGCGTACCGGCCTGCATCGGAAACAGGGAGATCACCTGTCCGGCTTCGGTATGGGTGACAAAGCGCGTCGCCTCGTTCACCGTCTGCGGGCCGCGGCAGACGATCCCGGTGCAGCAGGTGGTGCCGAGGATCGTGTAGATATCCCCTTCGTTGACCGCGCCGCAGCCCAGCGCGGCGCTACAGACATCCAGCGCCCCGGCGGCCACCGGCGTCGCGGCGGGCAGCCCGGTCAGCGCCGCCACCGCGTCGCTCAGCGTGCCGGCCGGGGCATCCGGGGCCAGCAGCGGGGGAAACAGCGGCAGCAGTTCGTTCAGCCCCATCTCGTTCATCACCACCGAGGACCAGCTGCCGGTCTGCTGATTGAGTAACGAGCTGCTGGCGTCCGTCAGCTCCAGCGCCGCCACGCCGGTCAGGCGAAAGCGGATCCAGTCCTTGGCGAAAAACAGATAGCGCGCGGCCGCCAGCCGCGCCGGCTGATACTGTTTCAGCCAGTACAGCTGCAGGCTGGTATTGCAGGGCTGCAGGTGGGTGCCGGTATCGGCGAAATAGCGGCGGTCGAAGCCGGGTCGGCGCAGCAGGTCGCTCATTAGCTCGTGGCTGCGGGTATCGCTCCACAGGATCCCCGGGCCCACCGGTTCGCCCTGCTCATCGCTGAGCCAGACCCCCTCCCCTTGCCCGGCGAGGCCGATAGCCCGCAGCCGCCCCGCCTGTAGCGCCGGATGGCGGGCAATCTGGCGCAGAATAGCCAGCACCGAATGCCACAGCTGGGTCATATCCTGTTCCGCGTAGCCATTGGCCGACAGGCGGGGTGAGGTATTTTCCGCGGCGCTGGCGCAGGCGGTGAAATGCTGATCAAACAGCACCGCTTTCACCCGCGAGGTGCCAATATCGATACCAAGATAAAAATCCATACCTGCTCCGGCTCAGGGCTCGTAGCGGCGGCGCATCAGCTCGCACTCGAACAGGAACTCCAGCCCCTCCAGTTGACGGCGGGCCTCCTGAATATCTTTCCCCCAGCAGGTCAGGCCGTGGCCGCGCAGCAGAAAGCCGTAGCGCAGCGGGCGCGCTTGCGCATAATCGGCAATCCGCGCCGCCAGGGCGTCAATATCCTGGTCATTATCGAAGATGGCGATCGGAACGGTATCGAGATGGCTATGCTGCCCGCTAAGGGTTTTCTGCATTTCATACCCCTGCAGCGCCAGCGTGTCGCTTTTTTCGATGCGCGACAGCACAGTGGCGTTGACGGTATGCACATGCAGCACCACGTTGGCTTCCGGGAACAGGCGATACACCAGGGTGTGCAGACCGGTCTCGGCCGACGGCTTCCGTCCGGAAGGCGCCTGGTTGGTGGCGATCTCAACCTGCAGAAAATCCTCGGTTGTCAGGCTGCCTTTGTCGCGGCCCGACTCGCTTAGCCAGCACCAGGTATCATCCTGACGCACCGACATATTGCCGCCGGTCGCCGGCGCCCAGCCTTTCGCGCCGATCCAATGACAGGTGGTGACCAGTTGCGCGAGTCTTTCTTGCCACATAGCAGTTCCTTAGGTTAGCGATGATTTATTTAGCCGTCTAAATGGCTATTTATCCGATACTAACACCGCTAACCGGAGGGGACAATATTTCAGGAAACACACACAAGACAAATGGTTATATCATAAAAGCATATTAAATAACCTTTATTCACAGTGATTTAACCAACCGTTTTCAGTACACCACTATTCTCCACTACTCTCTGGCCAAAAACAGGCGGATCGTCCTGGCTAAAATTCTCCTCCGGCGCCAGGGATGCGCTCACCGCCCTCCTCTGCCCTGGACTGGTGCAAAACCTGGCAGGATGCACAGTAGAATGGCATTACCCCTCCGGGATCCTTCAATAACTGTGCATGTTGCACACCGCGCGCTATTCCCCGTGCCCGGTTTTTCCTGGCACATCTCTTGCTACTTCCGGCAATCACCGCCCATCTACCAGCCAGAGGTTCCAGGATGTCAAACAGCAATGATTTTCCCCTCGTCGAAGCGCCCGCCGCCGGACGCAAAGGCGTATTTTCCATCGCCATGGTGTTGTTCAGCTTTACCTTTTTCACCGGCACGATGTTCGCCGGCGGTAAACTCGGCGTCTCCTTTTCCATCGTCAATCTGCTGTGGATAGCCGTCATCGGCAACGCCTTGCTGGCCCTCTATGCCGTGTCGCTGGGCTGGATCGCCGCGCGCAGCGGCCTGAATACGGTGCTGATGGGCCGCTTCTGCTTCGGGGAGATTGGCAGCAAGCTGGCCGATTTTATTCTTGGCTTTGCCGAGCTGGGCTGGTACGCCTGGGGCACCGCCACGGTCGCTATCTCGTTGGTGAAGATCCTCGCTCTGCCCGAGGCGCTGACCCAGCCGCTGATGGTGCTGTTTGGTATTCTGTTCTGCGTCACCGCGCTGGTGGGCTACAAGGGGCTGGACGCGCTGTCGCGCCTGTCGGTGCCATTGATGTTTGTGCTGCTGATGGTCTCCATGTATCTGGCGCTGCACCACGCCGGCGGCTGGCAGGCGATGACCCGTATTGCGCCGAGCGACACCATGACCTGGTCGGCGGCCATCACCATGGTCTTCGGCACTTTCGCCAGCGGCGCCACCCAGGCGACAAACTGGACCCGGCTGGCCAACTCCAGCCGGACCGCCATTCTCGCCAGCATGGGCAGCTTCCTCATCGGCAACGGGCTGATGATCGTCGCCGGCGCCTGGTGCGCTATCGTCTATCAACAGGCCGATATCGTTGAAGTGCTGATCCTGCAGGGGCTGTCGGTGGCCGCGGTGATCATGCTCTGTCTCAACCTGCTGACCATCCAGGGCCCCACCATCTATAACGTCTCCGCCGCCGCCTGCCATCTGCTGCGCAGCGAACGTCGCCGGACGCTGACCCTCGCCGCCGCCGGGGTGGGCATTGTGCTGGCCATTGGCGGGATGTACGAAATGCTGATCCCCTTCCTCGTGCTGCTGGGCAGTATTATTCCACCCATCGGCGGGGTGATCCTCGCCGACTACTGGTTCGCCCGCGGCGGGCGCTATCCCCTGCTGCAGAACGCCCGCCTGCCGCGTTTTAACTGGCTGGGACTCGGCGCCTACGCCGCCGGCGCGGTGGTGGCCTATCTTTCGCCGTGGATCGCGCCGCTGGTGGGGATCTCCGTCTCCGCGCTGGTCTATATCGCCCTGACTCTGCTAAGCAAACGCCAGCCTGCCGCCGTCGCGGAGCAGGAGCCATGAGCCTGACGGTCAGCGAACTGCTGGCCCTTGAGGGACTCTCCGCCCTGCGTCTGCGGGCGGGAAAGCAAGGGCTGCAGCGGGCCGTACGCTGGTACTATGTGGCGGAAAATGAACATATCGCCGAGTGGATCATGGGCGGCGAGCTGGTGTTTATCACCGGCATCAACCATCCCCGGGATGAAGCCAACCTGATCCAGTTGCTGATGGAGGGCAAACAGCGCGGCATCGCCGGGATGGTGATCCTCACCGGCGAGGCCTATATCCACGCCATTCCCACCACGCTGATCGCCCTTGCCGACGAGCTGGGCATGCCGCTGATCGAGCAGCCCTACCTGCTGAAGATGGTGATTGTCACCGAGCGCATCGGCACCGCGCTGGTCCGCAGCGAAAACGCCCTGCAGTCACAGCGCGACATTCTGATGCAGCTGGTCACCGGCGACTATCCGGACCTGCAGATGCTCCATCAGCGCGCCCTGCACCAGCAGCTCGATTTTACCCGTCCGCTGCGGCTGGCGGCGCTGCGTCTGGAGGGGCTGTCCCGCCTGTTTCGCCAGTTCCCGCCCGAACAGGCCGAAGCCTGGCTGCTGCAGGCCCACCGCAGCGTACGTCAGCAGCTGCAGCAGCAGCTCAACCAGCAGGGCAATCCCTTCCCGCTGCTGGAGCGCAGCAATATGTTTCTTTTCCTGCTGCCGGATGAGGAGGGGGAAGGCTTTCAGCAGAAAAAATGGCTACAGCAGTGGCTGCAGGCGCTGGCGGACGGAGAGGAGAGTTTGTCGCTGCTCTGCGGCCTCTCCGCGCCGGTCAGGCAGCTGCAGGGTTACCCGCGGGCGCTGTCGCAGGCGCGCCAGGCGCTGGATCTGTGCGATACCCTGCGGCCAACCCAGCGCATCAGCGACTATCAGCAGCTGGGGTTTATCAAACTGCTGTCCGCGGTCAGCGACCCGGCGCTGCTCAACGATTTTATGCACGACACCCTCGGCTGCCTGATCGAGCCGGGCCGTAAAGCGCCGTGGCTGCTGCTGGAGACCCTCGAGACGCTGCTGCAGGAGAACGGCAACGTGGTGCGGGCCGCCGACCGGCTGGGTCTCCATCGCAACACGTTGCATCAGCGCATCCAGCGCATTGAAAAACTGACCGGCTACCCGGTCAGCCACCCTCAGTTTCATCTCAACGCCTCGGTCGCGCTGGTGATCTGGCGTTTATCGCAAAACCATTTACAGGACCCACCATGAAAATTATTAACGCTCGCCTGCGCCGCCAGGAGGCGCTGTTTACCCTTGACCTGCAGGACGGGATGATTCACCGCATCACCGCCCAGGCCGCGATGCAGACTGCCGACGCCGGGGCTATCGACGCCCGGGGCCGGCTGGCGATCCCGCCCTTCGTCGAGCCGCATATCCATCTTGACGCCACCCTCACCGCGGGCGAGCCGGAGTGGAACCGCAGCGGCACCCTGTTTGAAGGCATCACCCGCTGGAGCCAGCGCAAAGCGAGTATTACCCCGGAGGACACCCGTCAGCGAGCGCTGAAAACCATCGGCATGCTGCGCGATTTCGGCGTCCAGCACGTCCGCACCCATGTGGATGTCACCGACCCGTCGCTGGCGGCCCTGCAGGCGCTGCTGGCGGTGAAACAAGAGGCCGCCGATCTCATCGATCTGCAGATTGTCGCCTTTCCGCAGGAGGGAATCGAATCGTATCCCAACGGCCGGGAGCTGATGACGCGCGCCATCGAGATGGGCGCCGACGTGGTGGGCGGCATTCCGCACTATGAGAACACCCGCGACAAAGGGGTCAGCTCGGTGATGTTTTTGATGGACCTCGCCCAGCGTTACGGCCGCCTGGTGGATGTCCACTGCGATGAAATCGACGATCCGCAGTCGCGTTTCCTCGAAGTGCTGGCGGAAGAGGCGCGGGTGCGCGGCATGGGGGCGCAGGTCACCGCCAGCCACACCTGCGCGATGGGCTCTTATGATAACGCCTACTGCTCAAAGCTGTTTCGCCTGCTGAAAGCCTCAGGCATCAACTTCATCTCCTGCCCGACCGAAAGCATTCATCTGCAGGGCCGGTTTGACAGCTGGCCGAAACGGCGCGGCGTCACCCGGGTGGCGGAGCTGGATCGCGCCGGCATCAATGTCTGCTTTGCCCAGGACTCGATTCAGGATCCGTGGTACCCGCTGGGGAACGGCAATATCCTGCGCATTCTGGATGCCGGACTGCACATCTGCCATATGCTCGGCTATGACGATCTGCAGCGCTGTCTCGACTTTGTCACCGACAACAGCGCCCGGGCGCTGTGTCTGGGCGATAACTACGGCCTCGCCGAAGGCCGCCCGGCGAACCTGCTGATCCTCGATGCGGAAAACGACTACGAGGCCGTCCGTCGTCAGGCACGGGTGCTGACCTCCATTCGCCACGGCAAGGTGATTTTGCAGCGTGAGGTGGAGCACATCCGCTACCCGGCATAGGGCGCAAGGCGCTGCGCGACGACGCCTTTCTGTGATACCTTTTCAGGCAGTGTGCGTGACCGACGCCCGCCCGGGCGTCGGCTTCCTGGAAAACAGACGGCGCGAAACGACGATGAGCGATAAAAAATGGATTAAGGCCGAGGACGTGGCCAGACTGGCCGGGGTCTCGCGCTCGGCGGTCTCCCGCACCTTCACCCCCGGCGCCTCGGTGTCGGAGAAGACCCGGCAGAAGGTGCTGAGCGCCGCGGAAGCCCTGGGCTATCAGGTGAATATCATCGCCCGGACGATGATCACCGGCAGCAGTAATTTTATCGGCATCGTCACCGCCGGTTTCGACAACCCGTTTCGCAGCAAACTGCTGGCGCCGCTGGTCCATCAGCTGGCGCTCAATGGCTTTATGCCGCTGCTGATGAACGCTGACGATCCGCAGCAGCTCGCCCCCTCGCTTAAACAACTGCTGAGCTATCACGTCGCCGGGGTGATCATCACCTCCGGCGCGCCGCCGCTGTCGCTGGCGGAAGAGTATCTGGCGCGCAAGATCCCCGTCACCCTGATCAACCGCCATGCGGACCTCGCCGGCTGCGACCGGGTGTGCAGCGATAACGCCCAGGGAGCGAAGCTGGTGGCGGATCTGTTCAGCCGCCGAGGCTGGCGGCAGGTTGGCTTTATTGGCGAAAATCGCGAGAACTTCAGCACCCGCCAGCGCTATGAGGCTTTTATTGCCCGGACGTCGGATATGGCGGTGAGCAGCCGCTTCTGCGACAGCGGCGGCTATCAAGCCGGCTACCAGGCTGCCAGAGAATTGGTTGCTGAAAACCCCGGGATGCAGGCGCTGTTTTGCGCCACCGATATGCTGGCGCTGGGCGCCCAGGACGGCCTGCGGGACGCCGCCGCCCCGCTGCCGGCCATCGTCGGCTTTGACGATATCCCGCAGGCGGACTGGCAGCCCTATCAGCTCACCACCGTTCAGCAGAATACCGCCCTGCTGGCCCACCACGCGGTGGATTTGTTAATGACGCGGATCGCCCGCTTCAGCCTGCCCTCGCGCCATCGCGAAGTGCCGGTGAAACTAATTATTCGTCATAGTGCTAAATGAAAAAATCATTTTATGCTGGAGCGATCACAGAATCTTCTGCGAAACCCGGCCACACTCATTCGGCCCTTCGGGGCTGTTTTTTTCACGCAAAATGCACACGTGTGCAAAATAGGGAGTCACTATGCAATCTCAGGAATCAGAAGCGCTACAGGCCCGCTACCGTCTGGCCTGCGAGCTGGCGAAAGCGGGGGCTGAGCTGGCGTTTGAATACTATCAACAGCGCGAGGCGTTGACCGTCGACCATAAGGGCGACGACCTGCAGGATGTGGTCAGCGTGGCCGATAAGCGGGTGGAGGCCTTTGTCAAACAGCGCATTCAGAGCGCGTTTCCGGAGGATGGTTTTCTCGGCGAAGAGAGCGGCGCCCGCCTGCCCGACGCGCGAGTGCTGTGGGTGGTCGACCCCATCGATGGCACCAGCTGTTTCCTCAACGGCCTGCACACCTGGTGCCTGTCGCTGGCGATCGTCGCCGACGGCGAACCGGTCATCGGCGTGGTCTACGACCCCAACCATCGCGAGCTGTTTCACGCCCTGCGGGGCCATGGCGCCTGGCTCAACGACGCTCCGATCCGTCCGCACCCCGCGACGACGGTCAAAGAGGGCGTGATGGGCGTCGGCACCTCGCATCGCGTCACCCCGGCGGACTTTCTGCCGTTTCTGCAGGCGCTGCTCAGCGACGGCGGCATGTTTATCCGCAACGGCTCCGGGGCGTTGATGAGCGCCTGGGCGGCGGCGGGCCGGTTGATTGGCTACTACGAGCCGCACATGAACCCGTGGGACGCCCTGCCGGGGCTGGTGCTGATGCGCGAAGCGGGCGGCGCCAGCAACGATTTTCTGGCGCAGGAGGGGATCCAGCGCGGCAATCCGCTGCTGCTGGCCAGCCCAACGCTCTACCCGCAGCTGAAAAAGATGATCCCACAACCATTACATTAACCCTTACGGGTCAGGCTATTTCTGATTATGTACTCTACACAGTAACGATAACTTCATTCACGGACGAACCACATCAATCAGTCAGGCCTCCGACCTGCGGAGAACCACCTATGTCTGGAATTATCGCTTTTTTCCGGGCGTCGCCGCCGAAAGCGGGCGCCGCGTTTGATGAACACCGTTTTCGCCGGGTGCGCTGGCAAACCTTTATCGCCATGACCCTGGCCTACGTCACCTTTTACGTCTGCCGGTTATCCTTCACCGTCGCCAAAAGCGCGCTGGTGGAGCTGGGGATCACCCCGACGGAGCTCGGCATGATCGGCTCTACCCTGTTCTTCAGCTACGCCATCGGCAAACTGGTCAATGGTTTTATCGCCGATCACGCCAACGTGGTGCGCTATATGAGCCTCGGTTTATTGCTCAGCGCCGGGATGAACCTGATGATGGGGATGACCACCAACGCCCTGCTGCTGGCCATCTTCTGGGGGATCAACGGTTGGGCGCAGTCGATGGGCGTCGGCCCCTGCGCGGTCTCGCTGGCGCGCTGGTACGGCGTTAAGGAGCGCGGCACCTTCTATGGCATCTGGTCGACGGCGCATAATATCGGCGAGGCGGTGACCTATATGGTGATCGCCGCGGTGATCGCCGGGTTTGGCTGGCAGATGGGCTACCTGTCCACCGCCGCGCTCGGCGCCGCCGGCGTGGTGCTGCTGGTGCTGTTCATGCACGATTCGCCGCAGAGCAGCGGCTTCCCGTCCATCAACGTCATCCGCGATGAACCGCAGGAGGAGGTCGAAGCCCGCGGCTCGGTGTTTAAAAACCAGCTGCTGGCGCTGCGCAACCCGGCGCTGTGGACCCTCGCCCTCGCCTCCGCCTTTATGTACATCGACCGCTACGCCGTCAACTCCTGGGGGATCTTCTTTCTCGAGCAGGATAAAGCTTATTCCACGCTGGAGGCGTCCGGGATTATCGGCGTCAACGCTATCGCCGGCATCGCCGGGACTATCATCGCCGGCATGCTCTCCGACCGCTTTTTCCCGCGCAACCGCAGCGTGATGGCCGGATTCATCAGCCTGCTGAACACCGCCGGCTTCGCCCTGATGCTCTGGTCGCCGCACAATTACTACACTGATATTCTGGCGATGATTATCTTCGGGGCCACCATTGGCGCCCTGACCTGCTTCCTTGGCGGGCTGATCGCCGTCGATATCTCTTCGCGCAAGGCCGCCGGGGCCGCGCTCGGCACCATCGGCATCGCCAGCTACGCCGGCGCCGGCCTGGGCGAGTTTCTCACCGGGATCATTATTGATAAAACGGCTATCCTTGAAAACGGCAAAACGCTGTATGATTTCAGCACATTGGCGCTGTTCTGGGTGGGTACCGGTCTGGGTTCCGCGCTACTCTGTTTTACCACTGCCGCCATCGTCGCCCGGCGCCATGCCGTCGAACGGCAGACCTCGTTCTCCTCATAACCGATTAACGAATAAGGAAGAAGATATGATGCCTGCAAGACATCAGGGGCTGTTACGCCTGTTTATCGCCTGCGCGCTGCCGCTGCTGGCGCTGCAATCTGCCGCCGCCGCGGACTGGCAGCTGGAGAAAGTGGTCGAGCTCAGCCGCCACGGTATTCGTCCGCCGACGGCCGGCAACCGGGAAGCCATCGAGGCCGCCACCGGACGACCGTGGACCGAGTGGACCACCCATGACGGGGAGCTCACCGGCCATGGCTATGCCGCCGTGGTCAACAAAGGGCGTGCGGAAGGCCAGCATTACCGCCAGCTCGGCCTGTTGCAGGCCGGATGCCCGACGGCGGAGTCGATATACGTGCGCGCCAGCCCGCTGCAGCGGACGCGAGCGACCGCCCAGGCGCTGGTGGATGGCGCCTTCCCCGGCTGCGGCGTCGCTATCCATTATGTCAGCGGGGATGCCGATCCCCTGTTTCAGACCGACAAGTTCGCCGCCACGCAAACCGACCCCGCCCGCCAGCTGGCGGCGGTGAAAGAGAAGGCCGGGGATCTGGCGCAGCGTCGGCAGGCGCTGGCGCCGACCATCCAGCTATTGAAACAGGCGGTTTGTCAGGCCGATAAGCCCTGCCCGATCTTCGATACCCCGTGGCAGGTCGAGCAGAGCAAAAGTGGGAAGACCACCATTAGCGGACTGAGCGTGATGGCCAATATGGTGGAGACGCTGCGTCTCGGCTGGAGTGAAAACCTGCCTCTCAGCCAGCTGGCGTGGGGCAAGATCACCCAGGCCAGGCAGATCACCGCCCTGCTGCCGCTGTTAACGGAAAACTACGATCTGAGTAACGATGTGTTGTATACCGCGCAAAAACGCGGGTCGGTGCTGCTCAACGCTATGCTCGACGGCGTCAAACCGGAGGCGAATCCGAACGTACGCTGGCTGCTGCTAGTGGCCCATGACACCAATATCGCCATGGTGCGCACGCTGATGAACTTTAGCTGGCAGCTGCCGGGCTACAGCCGGGGAAATATCCCGCCGGGCAGTAGCCTGGTGCTGGAGCGCTGGCGCAACGCGAAGAGCGGAGAACGCTATCTGCGGGTCTATTTCCAGGCCCAGGGCCTCGACGACCTGCGTCGTCTGCAGACGCCGGACGCGCAGCACCCGATGCTGCGTCAGGAGTGGCGTCAGCCGGGCTGCCGTCAGACCGACGTCGGTACGCTGTGTCCCTTCCAGGCGGCTATTACCGCCCTCGGTCAGCGTATCGACCGATCATCCGCCCCGGCGGTAGCCATGGTCCTGCCGTAGCGGCGCGGTGTTTGTCCGGGCCCGGGAAAACCTTTTTTTCCAGGCCCGGCACGACGTCCGTTATCCGTTGTCCGGCGCAAACGCCCCGGCGGCGACCTGCGCCGGGGTGACCACCCCGCTGTCCAGCACCCAGCCGCTTATCAGCCCAGCAGGCGTGACGTCGAACGCCGGATTGTAAACGGCGGCCCCCGTCGGCGCCCACTGTACCGCGCCGAAGCTGCCCGCCACTCCGGTCACTTCCGCCGCCGCGCGCTGCTCAATGGGGATCGCCGCACCGTTCGGGCAATGGCGGTCGAGGGTGGTCTGCGGGGCAGCGACGTAAAACGGGATCTGGTGATAATGGGCCAAAACCGCCAGAGAATAGGTGCCGATTTTATTCGCCACGTCGCCGTTGGCGGCGATACGGTCGGCGCCGACCCACACCGCATCCACCTGCCCCTGCGCCATCAGGCTAGCGGCCATTGAATCGGCGATCAGCTGATAGGGCACGCCCAGCTCGCCCAGCTCCCAGGCGGTTAAACGACCGCCCTGCAGCAGCGGCCGGGTTTCATCGACCCATACGTTGGTCACCTTTCCCTGCCGGTGCGCCAGCGCGATAACGCCCAGGGCGGTCCCTACCCCGGCGGTCGCCAGGCCACCGGTATTGCAGTGGGTCAGCAGTCGACTGCCGGGCTTCACCAGCGCACTGCCCGCCTCAGCGATGCGGTCGCACAGCTGTTTATCTTCTTCGACCAGACGCAAGGCTTCCGCTTCCAGCGCCTGCGGGTAATCCTCCCGGGCCAGCGCCTGCTTCATGCGATCCAGATTATTCATCAGGTTGACCGCCGTCGGCCGCGCCGCGCGCAGCGTCTCCAGCGCCTGCTGGAGTGCATCCCGGTTCAGGCCGCGCTGGGCCAGCAGGGCCAGCAGCAGGCTGGCGGACAGGCCAATCAGCGGCGCGCCGCGCACCCGCAGGGTATGAATATGGTCCACCAGCAGCGCAACGTTATCCGCCGCCAGCCAGCGTTTTTCCTGCGGCAAGGCCTGCTGGTCGAGAATAAAAAGCTGATTTTCACTCACCCGCAGGCTGGTGGTCTGTAATGTCTGCATGTCGTTAAATCCCTGTTGCGTTGTTGTATCACATTGTGTCAGGATGGAATCCAGAAGTATAGACGTCTGAACGGCTTAATCAGAATTCGAGGATCGAGGCAATGTCGCAATACCATACCTTCACCGCCCACGATGCCGTGGCTTACGCGCAGCAGTTCGCCGGCATCGACAACCCATCTGAGCTGGTCAGCGCGCAGGAAGTGGGCGATGGCAACCTCAATCTGGTGTTTAAAGTGTTCGATCGCCAAGGCGTCAGCCGGGCGATCGTCAAACAGGCTCTGCCCTACGTGCGCTGCGTCGGCGAATCCTGGCCGCTGACCCTCGACCGCGCCCGTCTGGAGGCGCAAACTCTTATCGCCCACTATCAGCACAGCCCGCAGCACACGGTAAAAATCCATCACTTTGATCCCGAGCTGGCGGTGATGGTGATGGAAGATCTTTCCGACCACCGCATCTGGCGCGGAGAGCTTATCGCTAACGTCTACTATCCCCAGGCGGCCCGCCAGCTTGGCGACTATCTGGCGCAGGTGCTGTTTCACACCAGCGATTTCTACCTCCATCCCCACGAGAAAAAGGCGCAGGTGGCGCAGTTTATTAACCCGGCGATGTGCGAGATCACCGAGGATCTGTTCTTTAACGACCCGTATCAGATCCACGAGCGCAATAACTACCCGGCGGAGCTGGAGGCCGATGTCGCCGCCCTGCGCGACGACGCTCAGCTTAAGCTGGCGGTGGCGGCGCTGAAGCACCGTTTCTTTGCCCATGCGGAAGCGCTGCTGCACGGCGATATCCACAGCGGGTCGATCTTCGTTGCCGAAGGCAGCCTGAAGGCCATCGACGCCGAGTTCGGCTACTTCGGCCCCATTGGCTTCGATATCGGCACCGCCATCGGCAACCTGCTGCTGAACTACTGCGGCCTGCCGGGCCAGCTCGGCATTCGCGATGCCGCCGCCGCGCGCGAGCAGCGGCTGAACGACATCCACCAGCTGTGGACCACCTTTGCCGAGCGCTTCCAGGCGCTGGCGGCGGAGAAAACCCGCGACGCGGCGCTGGCTTACCCCGGCTACGCCTCCGCCTTTCTGAAAAAGGTGTGGGCGGACGCGGTCGGCTTCTGCGGCAGCGAACTGATCCGCCGCAGCGTCGGACTGTCGCACGTCGCGGATATCGACACTATCCAGGACGACGCCATGCGTCATGAGTGCCTGCGCCACGCCATTACCCTGGGCAGAGCGCTGATCGTGCTGGCCGAGCGTATCGACAGCGTCGACGAGCTGCTGGCGCGGGTACGCCAGTACAGCTGAGTGCGCCTGTTTCCCTCACCCCAACCCTCTCCCACAGGGAGAGGGAGCACCCCCTAAAAAAGTGCCATTTTCTGGGATTGCCCGGCGGCGCTGCGCTTGCGCGGGCCTACAAATAGCCGCATAACGGTTTGATCTTGCACTCTTTCGTAGGCCGGGTAAGGCGAAAGCCGCCACCCGGCAGACATGCAAGCACAATTTTGCATTTACCTTACCCTCACCCCAGATACTCAATCACCGATAGCCCGCCGTTGTAATCGGTGCTGTAGATAATGCCTTGCGCATCGACAAACACGTCACAGGACTGGATCACCCGCGGGCGGCCGGGACGGGTATCCATCATTCTCTCAGGCGCAGCCGGCACCAGCGCCCCGGTCTCCAGCGGGCGATACGGGTTGGAAATATCGTAAGCCCGCACGCCGGCATTCTGATACGTGGCAAAAATCAGCGTTGAGCTGACAAAGCTCCCCGGCCGGTTCTCATGCAGGTTGTGCGGACCGAAATGCGCCCCTTTCGCCACATAATCCGCTTCATCCGGCGGCGGGAAGGTGGCGATGCTCACCGGGTTGGTTGGCTCGCGGATATCAAACAGCCAGATCAGCTTCTCGCCGTCCTCCTGGTTGTCGAGCACCGCTTCATCCAGCACCACCAGCAGGTCACGATCCGGCAGCGGCAGCGCGGTATGCGTTCCGCCGCCGAACGGCGGGCTCCAGTTGCGATGACTAATCAGCCTCGGCTGGGTACGGTCTTTGACATCCAGCAGCGTCAGGCCGCCGTCGCGCCAGCTGCCGTAGGCGGTATCCCCGGCAATAATGGCGTGATGCAGCGCATAGCGTTTGCCCTGCGGCCAGTCCGGTGTTTCACCGCCCGCCTGGTGCATCCCCGGCAGCCACCAGCGCCCGGCCACTTTGGGCTTACGCGGATCGGCCAGATCGATGGTCAGGAAGATGTAGTCGGTAAAACCGTCGATCAGCGCAGACACATACGCCCAGCGCCCGCCGACGTACCAGATGCGGTGAATACCGATGCCGTTAAGCGACAGGAAACTGATTTCCCGCGGCTGCGCGGGAGTGGAAATATCAAAGATGCGCAGCCCGGCGCTCCAGCCCCTGTCCTGCACATCGCTGACCGTGTCACCCACCGAGCGGGTGTAGTACACCTTCTCATCAGCAAAACGGGCGTCAGCAAACAGATCCCGGGCGTTGATCACCAGCAGCAGATCGTCATGCGCCTGGAGATGCACGTTCCAGGTGCCCGGCGGCGCGGCAATATAGTTGACGGTGGTGGGCCGGGTCGGATCGCGAACATCGACCACGGAAAAACCCTGCGACACCATATGGCCGATATAGGCGAATCCGCGGTGCACCATCAGTTGCACGCCGTCCGGACGACCGCCCTGATCGCTATGGCCAATCAGCCGCATATTGCGGCTGTATTCGGGGGAAGGTAATGCTGACATAGGGGATCCCTCTCGCCCGGTGGCATGGTTTTCCCCCTCTCCCTGCGGAGAGGGCCGGGGCGAGGGCACCAGGCCGCCACCCACCGCCACCCGGCTTGATTTTATTTGTTCTTCGCTTCCAGCGTCGCGAACCACGGCGCGATAAAGTCTTCGGTCTGGCCCCAGCCAGGGATAATTTTCCCCAGCGACGCCACGTTTACCGCTCCCGGCTGGGCCGCCAGCAGCGCCTGGGGAATCGCTGCCGCCTTGAAGTCGTAGGTGGCTGGCGTCGGCTCGCCGGCGATCTTGTTGGCGATCAGCCGCACGTTGGTCGCGCCGATAAGCTTCGGATCCACCGCCACGCTCACCTTCCACGGGCTGCCGGCCTCGCGCATCAGCTGCAGATCCTGGTTGGAAATATCAATGCTGTAGAGTTTGATCTCGGGGCGGCCGTTCTCTTTCAGCGCCTTATAAGCCCCCTGGCTAAAGGCATCCCAGGTGCCCCAGATCGCGTCAATTTTCCCTTTCGGATACTTGGCGAGGATCGCCCCCACCTTGTTGGCGGTGTCGCCCTGCACATCGGATGACACGGCGCCGATCGACTCCAGCTCTTTAATCCCCGGGTTTTGCTTCAGCAGCGTCTGGTAAGCCGCCTGACGGCGCTCCATCGGCGGGAAGCCCGCCACCCACAGCTTGACGATGTTGGCCTTGCCGTTGAAATCTTTCACCAGCTGGCCAAAAGAGAGCTCGGTCAGTGAGGCATCATCCTGCTGGCTGACCGTCACCCCGGGGATCTCACCGCTTACCGCGGTATCGAACACCGCCACTTTGATCCCGGCGTCCACCGCCTTTTTCACCAGGGCGGTGGAATACGGGTCACGCCCCTGAGAGAGAATAATGCCATCGTATTTCTGGCTGATGGCCTGGTTGACGAAGTCCTGGAATTTGGCGTCATCGCCGTTGCTCAGGAAGGTGCTGATTTTGAAACCGAGCTTTTTGCCTTCCTGCAGCGCCCCGGCGACAAACTGGGTGGTGTTATCGTCAGACCCGAGGTTGCGGATCACGGCAATGCGGATCGGGCCGTTGTGTTCGGCAATCGCCGCCGGCACCGGCGTCGGGGCGGTGGCCAGCGCCGCCGTCGACTGCAGCAGACCCAGCGTCATCAGAGAGAGTGCGATCTTTTTCATGCGGTTTACCCTGTAAAATGTTAAGTACGGCGCTGAAAATAGGTCAGTGCCAGCGCGCCAGCCAGCACCAACCCTTTAATAATGTCCATCGCGTAATACGGCACCGAGAGCATCACCAGCCCGTTGGAGAGCACGCCGAGGATCACCGCCCCCACCAGCGTCCCCAGGGCGTTTGGTTTGCCGGAGCCCGCCAGCGAAAAGCCGATCCATGCCGCGGCCACCGCGTCCATCAGATAGCCGCCGCCGGCGTTGACCTGCGAAGAGCCGATGCGCGAGGCCAGCAGAATGCCGCCGAGCCCGGCCAGCAGCGAGGCAATCACGTATGCTGCGACTTTGTAACGCGTGATCCGCAGGCCGGAGAGCCGCGCCGCCTCCGGGTTGCCGCCGATGGCGTACATCCGCCGTCCGTGGGTAGTGAACGACAGCACCAGCTGGGCGACCAGCGTCACCACCAGCATGATAATGACGATGGTCGGCACCTGCCCCAGCGCGCCAAAGGCCGCCGGGATAGTCCCCTCCGCCATCTCGCCGCTCGGCAGAACCATGTTTTCGGTAATCGACCCACCGTAGCTGTAGGTCATTGCCACGCCCTGAATCACAAACAGGCTGGCCAGGGTGGCGAGCATGTCAGGAATGCGCAGCACCACGATCAGAAAGGCGTTAAACAGCCCCACCAGGGTGCAGAGCGCGAGGGTTATCAGAATCGCTTCGGTGGTCCCCAGGCCATGCCAGACAAACAGGGAAATCACCAGCGCGTTAGCCAGCGATGCCGTCGATCCGACGGACAGATCGAAGCCGCCGATGGTGAGGGAAATCGACACCCCAATGGCAATCACCGTCACGATGGCAATCGAGCGCAGAATGTTGATGATGTTGAACGGGTCAAGGAAGTTGTCCGAGGCGAGGCCAAAGACCGCCACCAGCAGCACCACGGTCAGCAACATGCCCCACTTATAGAGAAAATCAAAAAATCGCTGACGGCCCGATACCGTCGCGTTTACTGCCAGGGCCTTGCTCACGCTGCCGCTCCTCCGGTTGAATAATAAAGCAGTGTCTCTTCCCGGGCTTCCGCGCCGGGGATCTCCGCTACGATCCGTCCGTCCCACAGTACGCAGATGCGGTCGCATAAACCGACCAGCTCGGCGAATTCACCCGAGGCATAAATCACCCCTTTGCCTTCCCGCGCCAGACCATCGATCAGCATGAACAGATCGGTTTTCGCTTTCACATCGACCCCTTTGGTCGGTTCGTCAAAAATCAAAACGTTGGCATCACCGCGCAGCCATTTGCCAATGGCCACCTTCTGCTGGTTGCCGCCAGAAAGATGGCGCAGCGTCTGACCGGGACCGGTAGCGCGCACGCCGAGGCGGGCAATCACCTCCTCCGCCCAGCGCCAGGCCTGCCGATGGCCAAACAGGCTCCAGCGCGAAAAGCTGTTATCGGCGCTGACCGCCAGGTTCATCGCGATCGGCTCTTCAATGAAAATGCCCTCTTTGCGTCGCTCCTCCGGGACCAGCGCCAGGCCGCGCCCCACCGAGTCGGCTGGATCGCGCGGTCGCCACGGCTGGCCGTTCAGCTCGCCCCTCTGCACCCGGCTTTTGCTGGCGCCGAACAGCGCTTTGCACAGCTCGGTTTTGCCCGCGCCGGCCAGCCCGGCGATACCCAGAATTTCCCCCTTCCGCAGGCGCAGCGAAATATCCTGCAGCAGCGCCTCATCATGCAGACCGTCAACCTGCAACAGCACCTCTTCGCCGTGCGGCGGGCGCGGCGGCGGGAAGATATCGCTCAGCTCGTGGCCCAGCATCTTTTCGACGATCTGTTCCCCGCTCAGCGGCGCCATCGGGCCACTCTCAATCAGCCGTCCGTCGCGCAGCACCGTCAGGGTGTCGCAGATCGCCTTCAGCTCATGGATACGATGCGAAATAAACACCACCCCGATCCCCTGATGCTGCAGACGGCGTACTACCGCAAACAGACGCTCACTTTCATGCTGATCCAACGGCGCGGTGGGTTCATCGAGGATCAAAAAGCGGCAATGGTGCGACAGGGCGCGGGCCAACAGGATTTGCTGTTTTTCGGCGAGCGTGCAGCTGTCAATGGAGCGCCGGACGTCCAGCGCCACATCCAGCTGCGCCAGCGCCTCGCGCGCCAGCTGCCGAACCCGCGACCAGCGGAAGGTCATGCCCGGCTCCGCCAGCCTGTCCAGCATAATGTTTTCCGCAATGCTCAGGCCCGGCACCAGCGCCACGTCCACCTCCTGCTGCACCAGGTGGATCCCCAGCTGTTTAGCATCCCGCGGCGAACGAATGGTGACCGGCAGGTTGTTGATCGTCACTTCGCCCTCATAGTGGGCGTGGGTGCCGCACAGCACGGCCATCAGCGTCGACTTACCCGCGCCGTTGGCCCCGGTCAGGGCATGCACCGACCCGCCATGGAGGGTAAAGTCCACCTTGTTCAGCGCCTGAAAGCCGGAGAAGGCCAGGCTAATGTTATGCATCTCAAGGCGATTCGCGCTCATCACTGCTCCCGTGCGGCAATTAATCTTCTGATTTAACGAATTTTTCATAGCCGCCGCTGGCTGACAACTGCGTAAAAAGCATAAGATACAACGAAATAATATTAGCCATCTGGATGTCCAGACATAACATCAGGTTAGCCCAACACCCATAAGGACAGCTTCCATGAGCAACAGCGATATCCGCGTCGTGCCCGGCCCGGCCAACTATTTCTCCCATCCTGGCAGCCTTGAGCGGCTGAGCGATTTTTTTAACGCCGACCAGCTCTCGCGAGCGGTGTGGGTCTATGGCGAGCGCGCTCTGGCCGGCGCCGAACCTTTTCTGCCGGCGGCCTTCCACCTGCCGGAGGCGAAAAAGATCCGCTTTACCGGCCACTGCAGCGAACGCGACGTGGCGGGGCTGGTGCAGGCCTCCGGTGACGATCGGGCGGTAGTGATTGGCGTCGGCGGCGGCGCGCTGCTCGACAGCGCGAAAGTGCTGGCCCGCCGCCTGGGGGTACCGCTGGTGGCCATCCCAACTATCGCCGCCACCTGCGCGGCGTGGACGCCGCTGTCGGTGTGGTATAGCGACGCCGGACAGGCCCTGAATTTTGAGCTCTTCGATGACGCCAACTTTCTGGTGCTGGTCGAACCGCGCATTATTCTCAACGCCCCGGCGGAGTACCTGCTGGCGGGCATTGGCGACACCTTAGCCAAATGGTATGAGGCCGTGGTGCTGGCGCCGCAGCCGAAGGCGCTGCCGCTCACCGTGCGGCTGGGGATTAACGGCGCGCTGGCGATCCGCGACGTGCTGCTGGCCAGCAGCGAAACGGCGCTGGCGGACCAGCGCCGCGGCGATCTGACCCAGGCGTTTCGCGATGTGGTGGAGGCGATTATAGCCGGCGGCGGGATGGTTGGCGGGCTGGGGGAACGTTACACCCGGGTCGCCGCCGCCCATGCGGTGCACAACGGACTGACGGTGCTGCCGCAGACGGATAAATTTCTCCACGGTACCAAAGTGGCCTACGGCATTCTGGTACAGAGCGCCCTGCTTGGTCAGGACGATGTGCTGGCGCAGTTAGTGCAGGCGTATCAGCGCTTTAACCTGCCGACCACCCTGGCGGCGCTGGAAGTCGATATCAATAACCGCGCAGAGCTGGACCGGGTCATTGCCCATACCCTGCGCCCGGGCGAGTCGATTCACTATTTACCGGTGACGTTAACCCCTGAGGTTCTGCGCGCGGCGTTTGAGAAGGTGGAATACTTCAGCCGTTAATCACCCCGACCGTCTATACCTAATGATGATGCTCACCACTCTCGCAACGAGGTCATCATGCAGATCGATTTAACAGGTAAGAAGGCGCTGGTTACCGGCGCCAGCCGTGGGTTGGGTCGCGCCATCGCGCTGTCGCTGGCGCGCGCCGGCGCCGATGTGGTTATTACGTATGAAAAATCGGTCGATAAAGCCCAGGCGGTCGCCGATGAAATAAAGGCGCTGGGTCGGTACGGCGAAGCGGTACAGGCCGACAGCGCCAGCGCGCAGGCGATTCAGGATGCCGTCACCCATGCGGCCCGGTCCCTCGGCGGGCTGGACATTCTGGTCAACAACGCCGGAATAGCCCGCGGCGGTCCACTGGAATCCATGACGCTGGCGGACATTGACGCGCTTATCAACGTCAATATCCGTGGGGTGGTCATCGCCACCCAGGAAGCGTTGGTGCATATGGCCGATGGCGGACGAATCATCAACATCGGCAGCTGTCTGGCTAACCGCGTGGCCATGCCGGGCATCGCGGTTTACGCCATGACCAAGTCCGCCCTCAACGCCCTGACCCGTGGCCTGGCGCGTGATTTAGGCCCTCGCGGGATCACCGTTAACCTTGTCCATCCAGGGCCGACCAACAGCGATATGAACCCGGAAGACGGAGAACAGGCGGAAGCCCAGCGCCAGATGATTGCGGTCGGTCACTACGGCCAGCCGGAAGACATCGCCGCGGCGGTCACCTTCCTCGCCAGCCCGGCCGCCGGGCAGATCTCCGGTACGGGGCTGGACGTGGATGGCGGATTGAACGCCTGATCGCACATTTTCTGCAAGCCTCTGTCGCCCGGCAGAGGCCTTTCCGCGCCGCCTCGACGGGTTGCGTTTTGCCTCTTACCTGCGTTTTTTCTCCGCTCTACAGTACCCCATAAGAAATTCGGAATTTATCTAATAGTCTTATTATTTCCTTATATTTTGTGTGGGCGTACAGTGGAGGTACGGATGAAAATTGTCTGGTCAAAAACGGCAGATAAGCAATTTTCTAAAATCGATACTCGGTATAAGAGCCGCATTAAATCCAGGCTGGAGAAGATGGATGATAAAGCTTCACCTATCTCGGATATCAAAAAATTGTCCTCTCCCGAAAACCACTACCGGCTGCGATTAGGTGATTACAGAGTCATCTACACCTTTGGGGATCCGCCGGGCGATACCTGCTACGTCGTGGCGGTTAAACGCCGAACCACCACCACCTACCTTCATGAGGAAGATACCGAATATGACTATTCAGTACATCAAGGATGAAGAAGGAAAAGACCAGTATGTCGTCATTCCTTACAGCGATTACTTTCGTATGCGCCTGGCTCTGCTGGAGTACGACGACGAGGATGAAAGCGACTGGGAAGATATTCCTTATGAATCAGATATCTATGATGACGTCATGCTGCCGGGCGAAGTATGCGACGTGATGCATAAAGAAAACGTCAGCCTGCAGGCCGCGTGGCGCATCCTGCGCGGGATGTCCCAGCAGGAGGTAGCCGAAAAGCTTGGCATCAGCCAGTCCGCGGTGTCACAGCTGGAAGCGCTGGACTCCCGTCCGCAAAAGCGCACCCGCGAGAAGCTGGCGGCGATTTACGGCTGTACTCAGGAGCAGATCAGCCTCTATCTGCCGAAAGAGGGTTAACAGCACTTCGCCCCGCCCTTGCCGCCGTAGCGCGCGTCCTGGCGTTCGCGAAAGAACTCTTCATAAGTCATCGGCGTCTGATCCGGGTGGGTTATTCGCATGTGCTCGACGTAGTTATCGTAATCCGGCACGCCGATCATCATTTTGGCGGCCTGGCCTAAATATTTTCCTGCTTTGGAGAGGGTGTCAAACATATGTCATTTCTCTTTTGTATCCCTCACCCCGAGCCTCTCCCAAAGGGAGAGGGAGGATCGGAAATGTAGGCCGGGTAAGGCGAAGCCGCCACCCGGCACACCGGTTAATGCGCCCCTTTCGCCTGGGTCTCAATCGCGTCCAGGTTTTCAGGCATTGGCTCATACGGCGTCTCTTTCGCCGTCGGTTTATCCTCTTTCAGCGCCGCCAGCGCGGTTTTAATCGAGAATAGCGCCAGCACCACCACCACAATCATAAAGAAGATGGTCAGCCCGGCATCGAGACGGTTGTTAAACACCAGCTGCGCCAGCTGTGATTCGGTATATTGCGGCGGAATGTTGCCGCTGTCGATCATCGCCTGGAATTTATTGGCGATCGCCAGGAAACCGACTTTGGTGTCCGGGCTAAACGACTTCTGCCAGCCGGCGGTCAACGTACAGATCAGCAGCCAGCTGGTCGGCAGCAGCGCCACCCACGCATAGCGCTGGCGTTTCATCTTGAACAGGACCACCGCGCAGAGCATCAGCGCCATCCCCGCCAGCATCTGGTTGGCAATACCGAACAGCGGCCATAGGGTGTTAATCCCGCCCAGCGGATCGACCACCCCCTGATGCAGGAAGTAGCCCCAAGCCAGCACGCACAGCGCGGTCGCCAGCAGGTTGGCCGGTAGCGAGCTGGTTTTTTTCAGCCCCGGGCTAATCACGCCCAGCAGATCCTGCAGCATAAAGCGCGCCGCGCGGGTGCCGGCGTCAACCGCCGTCAGGATAAACAGCGCCTCAAACAGAATGGCGAAGTGGTACCAGAACGAGACATCCATCAGTCCGCCCAGCGAGCCGTGCAGGATGTAGGCCATCCCCACCGCCAGCGTTGGCGCGCCGCCGGCGCGGGAGATAATCGACTGTTCGCCGACCTCGCTGGCGATTTGATGCAGCGTATCAGGCGTAATGCTAAAGCCCCAGCCGCTCACCACCTGCGCTGCCGAGGCGACGACATCGGTGGTACCCGCCGGCGCCAGCACCGCCATCGGGCTGTTCATCGCGAAGTAGACGCCCGGATCGATAATACAGGCCGCCACCAGCGCCATAATAGCGACGAAGGATTCCATCAACATGCCGCCGTAGCCGATAAAGCAGGCCTGGCTTTCGTTGGCCAACATTTTCGGCGTGGTGCCGGAGGAGATCAGCGCATGGAAGCCGGAGACCGCGCCGCAGGCGATGGTGATAAACAGGAACGGGAACAGGTTGCCGGTCCATACCGGGCCGGTACCATCGACGAACTTGGTCAGCGCCGGCATCGTCAGGGTCGGGCGCATAATCAGGATGCCAATCGCCAGCCCCACGATGGTGCCGATTTTCAGGAAGGTGGAGAGATAATCGCGCGGGGCCAGCAGCAGCCAGACCGGCAGTACCGCAGCCACAAATCCGTAGCCCACCAGGATCCAGGTCAGCTGTACGCCGGTGTAATCAAACCACGGCGCCCAGGTCGGGCTTTCCGCCACCCAGCCGCCGGAGATGATGGCGAACACCAGCATCACCAGGCCTATCACCGACACCTCGCCGATGCGTCCCGGACGCAGATAGCGGATGTAGATGCCCATAAAGATCGCCAGCGGAATGGTAAAGGCGACGGTGTATGTCCCCCACGGACTGTGGGTCAGCGCTTTCACCACAATCATCGCCAGGACCGCGAGGATGATCACCATGATCATAAAGCAGGCCACCAGCGCCAGGACGCCAGCGGTCGGTCCCATCTCCTCTTTAACCAGTTCGCCAAGCGAACGGCCATCGCGGCGGGTCGAAACAAACAGCACCATAAAGTCCTGTACCGCCCCAGCCAGTACCACGCCGGCGAGGATCCAGATCATCCCCGGCAGGTAGCCCATCTGCGCGGCGAGCACCGGGCCCACCAGCGGCCCTGCGCCGGCAATGGCGGCAAAATGGTGACCGAACAGCACTTTTTTGTCGGTTGGAACGTAGTCGAGGCCATCGTTATGCCGCACCGCGGGCGTCATCCGCGTCGGGTCAACGCCGAGCACGGTTTTAGCGATATACAGGCCGTAGAAACGATACGCGATCAAATAAACGCAGACCGCGGCGACGACAATCCACAGCGCGTTTATCTGCTCACCCCGGTTTAAAGCGATATAGCCGAGGGCGAAGGCTCCGATGACGGAGAGCAGCGCCCAGATAAGGTATTTCCCTGAATTATTCATTGTTGTGGTCCACCGGTAGGGTAATCAGGATGTTACATTTTGTTTCTAGATCACAACGCAGAATTTAACAACACCGAAACATCGCAGATGCCGTACACCCACAGAGATTTGTCTCACATTGCTAGCGAGATCACTTAAGGCAGGAAAATGAATGAAAGGGTTACCGTGAACGGTGCCGTTTTTTTTGTCGGGTGGCGGCTAACGCCTTACCCGACCTACAGATCCGTAGTCCTGCTAAGCGCAATGCGAGCAGGGAAACTCCCGGATGGCGGCGCGCTGCGCCTTATCCGGGCTACCCCATTGCGCCGATACGTAGCCCGGCTAAGCGTAGCGCAAGCCGGGGAAACAGCGGCTTCTTAGCCCAGCACCGCGGTGCCCAGACGACAGGTGCAACAGCGCCGCCCCTTCTCGTCATACACCACAATCTCCCAGCTCTGGCTCTGGCGGCCAAGATGCAGCGGACGGCACTCGCCGCGCACTTTCCCGCTGGAGACGGCCCGGTGATGGCTGGCGTTAAGCTCAGTCCCGACGACGCACTGCCCTTCTTCGGTCATCAGCCAACCGGCCATCGAGCCCAGCGTCTCCGCCAGCGCCGCGGAAGCGCCGCCGTGCAGCAGGCCAAACGGCTGATGCGTGCGCGCATCCACCGGCATCTCCGCCTCCAGCAGCCCCTCTTCCAGTCGGGTGTAGATGATGCCAAGATGCGCCACCATGGTATTTTCGCTGCTGGCGTTCAGCGCCGCCAGCGTAAGCTCTCGCTTCCAGGCCATTTACGCCCCCAGCGTCGAGCCGCCATCAACCACGATATCCTGCAGGGTGATATGGCTGGCGTGAGAAGAGGCGAGGAACAGAATGGTATTGGCGATCTCCTGCGGGCGGGCGATTTTACCCAGCGGGATGCCGAGCTTAAACTGCTCGCCGAAGCCGCGGATCCGCTGCTGCTCTGCATCGTCGCTGACCCACAGGGTGCGCTGCATATCGGTATCGGTGGAGCCCGGCGACACCAGATTACAGCGCACCCCGCTGCCCGCCAGCTCAAGGCCGACGGTCAGCGCCAGGCTTTTCAGCGCCGCCTTCGAGGCGCCATAGGCGCTCATGCCGATACGCGGCGTGTGCGCGGCATCGGAGGCGACGGTGACGATCGCCCCGCCCCGCTGGCGACGGAACTGGGCCATCGTCTGCTGAAACAGGTTGAACGCCCCGCCGACGTTGACCGCGAAGGTCTGCTGCCAGTCTTCCGCGCTCAGCTGGTCGGTAGCGCCCATGCGCAGGATCCCGGCGGCGTTCACCAGCACATCTAAACGCTCGGTGTTCGCCAACAGCCGGCTGCATGCCTCGCGTACCTGGTCGGCATCGGCGACGTCCAGCGTTTCGGTGGCAAACGGGTAGCTTTCGCCGTCAAAGGCGAGGTCGAACCCGGTGACGTTGGCCCCGGCCTCGACGAAAGCCAGCGCGGTGGCATAGCCAATCCCTTTACCTGCGCCGGTCACCCACACGGTCTGACCGCGAAAATCCAGCGCCGCCATTAGTGCACCTCGCGGGTGAGCAGCGCCCACCAGGCGTCGATGGTCGGGTTTTTCGCCAGCATCACGAAGTCGATATCGCCGTGCACTTTGCGCCAGCGGGCGGCCAGGGCCATCATCCGCACCGAATCCAGACCGTAGTCGATCAGGTTTTCATCATCCAGCGGTTCATCGGATTCGTCGAGCAGCGGCAGAATTAGCGCGCGCAGCGCCGCTTTGGAGGCTGGGAGCGGTAGCAGCTCTTCGGTCATCACCACGCGGCCGGAGCGGCCGGCGACGTATTTCAGCGCCATCAGGTGCTCTTCACGGCTGAAATCTGCCAGCGCGTCGGCGACAAAGAACGGTTTGATATCGCGCATGAAAGCATCGGTGGCGGTGGTCATGCAGCCGATATGGGCGTAAACGCCGGTGATGATCAGCTGATCGCGGCCGGTCTCTTTCAGCATCTCCTCCAGCGGCGAGCGATGAAACGCGCTGTAGCGCCATTTCACCAGCACGGTATCGTCTTCATCCGGCGCCAGCGCGGCAATCACCTGCTGCTGCTCCGGCGAGCGGGTCAGACCCGGCCCCCACATATCATTCAGCAGGGCGCGGTCTTCATCGCTCTGCTCTTTCGGCTGGGCGGTGTAGTACACCGGAATGCCGTTCTGTTTGCAGAAGTCGCGCAGGGCGGCGATATTAGCCACCACTTTCTCCATCATCGCGCTGTTTTCGCCCCAGAAGTTGAGGAAATACTCCTGCATGTCGTGGATCAGCAGCGCGGCGCGCGACGGCTCAAAGGCCCAGTTGACCTTGTTCGCCGGGATATCGCTGGCTTCCGGCAGCGCATATGCCTGTAATTTAGGGATTGCCATTCTCTGTTCTCCTTCAGCCCAGCTTGCCTTCGGCCAGCCACTGACGTAATTGTTTTTTATCGACTTTGCCCACCGGCGTCAGCGGCAGCGCGGCAACGCACTCCACGCGGTCCGGCAGTTTAAATTCCGCCACCCCCTGCTCGCGCAGGAAGCGGCGCACGGCGACGGCGCGCAGCGGCGAGGTCACCACCAGATAAGCGCAGCTTTTCTCGCCCAGCAGATTGTCTTCGATGCTGACCAGCGCGGCGTGGATCACCGCCTCATGGCGCAGCAGCAGGTTTTCGATCTCTTCAGCGGCGATCTTCTCGCCGCCGCGGTTGATCTGATCTTTTTCCCGGCCCTGGACGGTGATATACCCATCTTCGTCGATCGAAATCAGATCGCCGGAGCAATAAAACCCCTCGGCGTCAAAGGCTTCCGCGTTATGCTGCGGGCTGTTGTAGTAGCCGCGGAAAGTGTACGGCCCGCGGGTCATCAGGCGGCCCACTTCGCCGCGCGGCAGCGGGTTGCCGTCTGCATCCGCTACCCACACTTCATCGTCCGGGCACATCGGACAGCCCTGGGTATTGATGATCCGCTGCGGGCTATCGTTAAGGCGGGTGTAATTCACCAGCCCCTCCGCCATGCCGAACACCTGCTGCAGCTGGCAGCCGATTTCCGCCGGAATGCGCGCGGCGAGGGTCGCTGACAGGCGCGCGCCGCCGACCTGCAGCAGCTGCAGCGATTGCAGCTGGGCGTTGCTGCCCCATTCGTGAATCGCCTGCAGCCACAGGCTGACCGCCGGCGGCACCAGCGACGCGACGTTAATCTGATGTTTTTCGATCAGCGGGAAACACAACGTGGCGCTCGGGTCAGCGGCGAGGATCACCCGCCCGCCGGCGAGGAAGACACCGAGCGAACCCGGGGAACTCATCGCATAGTTATGCGCCGCCGGCAGCGCGTTGAGGTAGCGCGTTTCAGCGTTAATCCCGCAGATCTCATTGCTGCGGCGGATGCTGTAGTCGTAATCGTTATGGGTGCGTGGGATAAGCTTCGGCGTCCCGGTGCTGCCGCCGGAGAGCTGGAAAAAGGCCACTTCGTCGGCAGGGGTTGGATTGGCGATAAAGTTATCCGCCGGGCGGTTAATCTCCGTCGCCAGATCGCGCTCGCCGCCGTCGTTACGCAACAGTGCGACGCGCAGGGAAGGATGTTCCGCGATAAACGCGTGGAGAAAGCTATCGTCAGCAAACAGCGCGTGCTCGCGATCGGCAATCAGCAGCGCCGGTTTAATCTGCGCAGCGTAGGCGTTAAGTTCGCTGCGCTGGTGGCTGAACAAAGCGTTCACTGGCGCGACGCCGATGCGCAGCAGCGCAAAGAAGGTCATGTAAAACTCGGCGACATTGCCCAACTGCACCAGCGCGGTCTCCCCGCGCTTCAGTCCCTGGCGCTGCAGCGAGCAGGCGAGGTTGTCCACCAGCTGGTTAAACTGGCGGTAGCTAATCTGCCGCTCGCCATCGATAATCGCCACGGCGTCGTTTTCCGCGTGACGGGTGATCAGATTGGTTAACGGCAGATCCTGCCAGTAGCCTTTTTGACGATAGCGGGCCGCAAACTCTTCCGGCCAACGGGTAAATGCAATCATCCTTGCCTCTTAGTTCAAGCCAAATACGTTAAGCATGGTGGTCAGTTTGACGCCGGTTTCGCGCCATTCGCCCAGCGGCGAGGAGGCCGGAACAATGCCCGCGCCGGCAAACAGGCGCAGCGTACGCTGCTGCAGACGCGCGCAGCGGATAGTCACCACCCACTCGCCGTTGCCTTCGTCATCGCACCAGCCGACGATGCCGCCGAACAGCTGGCGATCGAAGGGTTCCAGTTCAGCAATCAGGCGCTTCGCCGCCTGATGCGGGAAACCGCTCAGCGCCGGCGTCGGGTGCAGCAGACAGGCCAGCGACATGGCGTTTTCTTCCGCCAGCGCGGTGCCTGCGATCGGCGTCGCCAGATGCCAGAGCGTCGGGGTGGTAATCAGCTGCGGCGACTCCGGTAGCGACAGCTGACTGCTGCGCGGGCCCAGCACGCTCTTCATCGCCTGGGTCACCAGCTCGTGCTCGTGGCGATCTTTGCCGGAGGCCAACAGCCTGTTGCCTGCTTCCCGGTCCAGCACATCGTCCGGCTGGCGACGGGCGGAGCCGGCCAGCGGCAGAGAGCTGAAGTGCTGTCCTTCTTTACGCAGCAGCAGCTCCGGGCTGGCGCCCAGCAGCACGCCGCCGTCGGAGAGCGGCACGTGGAAGTTAAAGCTGGCGGGGTTCTGGGCGATCAGTCGCTCCATCAGCGCGCCGCTGTCGACGCGGTCGCGGGTGGTAATATCGATAAGCCTTGATAGCACCACTTTGTCGACTTCCGGGGTGGCGGTCAGCGCGGCGGCGCGTTCCACCATGGCTAAAAACGCGTCCTGCTCCGGGATCTCCCGACGCTCCACCACCTCCATCGCCTCCAGCGGCGCGGCATAGCGGGCGGAACGCTGCTTTTCCGGGCGAGAGAACGCTTCCCAGCGCTCGGGGATATAGAGCTCGGAAGGCTGACAGGTGTCGAACGGGATAGCCCCGACCATCACCGGCTTGCGGATCCCCGCCGCCCGGGCCTCGGCAAAGGCGGCCGCCATCTGCTGCTGGAACTCGCCGTTCAGCGCATCGCCGCCAACGGCGGGCTGTGAGAAGCGACGGAAGCAGCCTGAAGTGGTAAAACTGCGGTACGGCGACATAAAGAAGAAGCTGTCCGGCGACAGGGTCCGGGTCGGTTTCTTTACATCCTCAGCCAGTGACGTTTCCATATCATCCTCCAAAAACGATAAAGATATTAAGAATAATTATCATTTATATTTTGGTTGGCTAACCTAAAAGGTATTGCCCGCCATGTCAACCGCGTTACGTCATGGCGCCGCCACTTTGGCTTGCATCCTGCTGACACAAAGTTGAAAATGAGACGCATTTATCACCTTTCAAATCAGGATGCGATGACGTGAACTTCTTTTCTTTCTGCCGCCGCGGTGCGCTGACCGGCATGCTGTTGCTTTTAGGAATTACCTCAGCCCAGGCGGCGGACTGGCCGCGCCAGGTCACCGACAGCTACGGGACGCATACCCTGCCGAGTCAGCCGCTGCGCATTGTCTCTACCAGCGTGACGCTTACCGGTTCGCTGCTAGCGATTGACGCTCCGGTGGTCGCCAGCGGCGCGACCACGCCGAACAACCGCGTCGCCGATAGCCAGGGCTTTCTGCGCCAGTGGAGCGAGGTTGCCAAAGCCCGCAAGCTGGCGCGGCTGTACATCGGCGAACCAAGCGCCGAAGCGGTGGCCGCCCAGATGCCGGATCTGATCCTGGTGAGCGCGACCGGCGGCGACTCCGCCCTGCCGCTGTACGATCAGCTTAAAACCATCGCCCCGACGCTGGTCATCAACTATGACGATAAAAGCTGGCAAACCCTGCTCACCCAGCTGGGGCAGATCACCGGTCATGAACAACAGGCCAGCGCGCGCATTGCCGACTTCAATAAACAGCTCGTTTCGTTAAAAGAAAAAATGAAACTGCCGCCGCAGCCGGTGACCGCCCTGGTCTATACCGCCGCCGCGCACAGCGCCAATATCTGGACGCCGGAATCGGCTCAGGGGCAGATGCTCGAACAGCTGGGCTTTAGCCTGGCGACGCTGCCGGGCGGCCTGCCCGCCAGCCATAGCCAGGGTAAACGCCACGATATCGTGCAGCTGGGCGGGGAGAACCTCGCGGCCGGTCTGAACGGCCAGAGCCTGTTCCTGTTCGCCGGCGACCAGAAAGATGCGGATGCCATCTACGCCAACCCGCTGCTGGCGCATCTCCCTGCGGTCGCAGGCAAACGCGTCTACCCGCTGGGCACCGAGACCTTCCGCCTTGACTACTACAGCGCTCTGCTGGTGCTCCAGCGTCTCTCCAGCCTGTTCGGCTAACGCGGGCTGCGCCATCAGGCCGGGCACTCGGCCTGCACACCTTGCCGGGCGGCGCGGCGCTTGCCCGGCCTACAATGCCAGCGTCCCCAATCCAGACCGTAGGCCCGGTAAGGCGCAGCCGCCACCGGGCAAGCGCACCCTACTTAACTTTCGTTGACAATTTCCGGGCGCTGGAAACGGCGCAGCTCGCGTAGCAGCCCAACCAGCAGCACACCGACAAGCGCCAGCGCCCAGCCGCTGGCGCTGGCGGATGCCGCCGGCGTCATCACCGCCCCTAAGCCGCCGAGCAGCGCCGCGCCGATGGCGTCGCCGGTGACGTTTTGCGCGGTCCACAGACCGTTAATCCGCCCGAGCATATGTTCCGGCGTCTGGGTCTGAATCAGGGTGTACTGCAGCAGCGAGCTAATAGCGCTCAGCCAGCCAAACAGCGCCAGGCACAGCGCGCCCAATGCCCAGTGCGGCATCAGGCTGAACAGCGCAATGGCGACAAACGATCCCACCGTCGTCGCCAGCATCAGCGCGCCCGGCCGCACCGTCTGGGCCAGCTGGCCGCTGGTCAACGCCCCCAGCGCCGCACCGAGCGGAATAGCGGCGTACAGCAGGCCAATCTGTCCGGCCGACATCTGCCAGCTACCGGCCAGCGCCGGATAGAGCACCCGCACCGCGCTGGCCATGGTCAGCAGACCGCCAAGCAGCGCAATCCCGCCGATAAGCGGGCTCCGGCAGAGGAAGGTCAGCCCCGCCAGCAGGGAGCGCAGCGGATGCTCGCGCGGCTGCGGAGGCGGCGGCAGCTGCGGCAGACGCAGCAGGGTTAAGGTGGTGATAAAGGTCCCCGCCGCCGCCAGGCCGAAGTTCCACGCCACGCCGCCGGTGGCCAGCAGCAGGCCGCCGATCATCGGCGAAATCACTGAGCCAAGGCGCACCGTCAACATAGTGATGGCCCCGGCCTGCATCAGGTTTTCCCGCCCCACCAGCGCCGGGGTCGCCGCCAGCAGCGCGGTCACCCCCAGCGAGGCGAAGAACCCATCCCAGATCCCCAGCAGGTAGATCGCCGCCAGCGACGGCTCCGGCAACAGGGCGTTGAGACACAGGCCGACAAAGCCCACGCCGCAGGTGCCGCGCGCCAGCAGGATCAGGCGTTTACGTTCATAGCGGTCAGCCAGCACGCCCCCCACCATCAGACCAACAAACATCGACGCCCCGGTCAGCGTCACCGACAGCCCGACCTGCCAGGTCGAATGGGTCATCATCTGGATCTGCACCGGAATGGCCACGCCCAGCAGGCCAAGCGACAGAATAGAGATAAAGCGAGCGATAAAAACGGCGCGAAACGCCGGGTGAGTTTTCAGCAGGCTGAGATTGAGCAGCCAGGATTGTCGGTTCATTACAGCGCCTTGTCGTTATTTTTAATACCCTTTTTACTGTGGGTCATGCTACCATAGCTGAATAAAATCGATAACGATAATTACTATCATTATCATATCAGGAATGTCAGTTATGTCGTTTTCTACGACCGCGGTACGCTCTGTCGCCGTGCCCGGATTGTTGCTATTACTCGCCTTAGCCGCCGCGCTTAGCCTGACCATCGGCGCCAAATCGTTGCCGATCGGCACGGTATTCACCGCCTTCAGCGGAACCTGTCAAAGCGCTGATTGCACTATCGTGCTGGACGCGCGCCTGCCGCGCACTCTGGCCGGTCTGCTGGCCGGCGTCGCCCTCGGCCTCGCCGGCGCGCTGATGCAGACGCTCACCCGCAACCCGCTGGCCGACCCCGGCCTGCTGGGGGTCAACTCCGGCGCCAGCTTCGCCATCGTCCTCGGCGCGGCGCTGTTCGGGATCACTTCCCCGCAGGAGCAGCTGCTGCTGGCGTTCTGCGGCGCGCTCTGCGCCTCGCTGCTGGTAGCCTTTACCGGCAGCCAGGGCGGCGGTCAGCTGAGCCCGGTGCGCCTCACCCTCGCCGGGGTCGCCCTTGCGGCGGTACTCGAGGGGCTGTCCAACGGCATCGCCCTGCTCAACCCGGACGTCTACGATCAGCTACGCTTCTGGCAGGCCGGTTCGCTGGATATCCGCACCCTGCAAACGCTGAAAATTGTCCTGCTGCCGGTAGTGGTGGCGGGGATCGCCGCTCTGCTGCTGAGCCGGGCGCTGAACAGCCTGAGCCTGGGCAACGATACCGCCACCGCCCTCGGCAGCCGCGTCGCCCGCACCCAGCTGATCGGCCTGATCGTCATCACCGTCCTGTGCGGCAGCGCCACCGCCGTCGTCGGCCCCATCGCCTTTATCGGCCTGATGATGCCGCATATGGCGCGCTGGCTGGTGGGGGCCGATCATCGCTGGTCGCTGCCGGTCACCCTGCTCGCCACCCCGGCCCTGCTGCTGTTTGCCGACGTGATTGGCCGCCTGCTGGTGCCCGGCGAACTGCGGGTATCGGTGGTGAGCGCCTTTCTCGGCGCGCCGGTGCTGATCTGGCTGGTGCGCCGCCAGCCGCGGGGAGGTGGCCTGTGATTGCCCCGTCCCGCCGCCTGATAGCCAGCTGTCTGCTGCTAATGGCCGCCAGCCTGCTGATTTCCCTGCTCGGGCTGGCGCAAGGCCCGGTGCCCCTGACGATTGACCAGGTGTTCTCGGCGCTGTTCGGCGATGCGCCGCGCAACGTCGCGATGGTGGTGAACGAATGGCGGCTGCCGCGGGTGTTAATGGCGCTGCTCATCGGCGCCGCGCTCGGCGTCAGCGGCGCCATTTTCCAGTCGCTGACCCGTAACCCGCTCGGCAGCCCGGACGTGATGGGCTTTAACACCGGCGCCTGGAGCGGCGTGCTGGTGGCGATGGTCCTCTTCGGCCAGAACCTGACGGCGATCGCCCTGGCGGCGATGGCCGGCGGGGTGCTGACCTCGCTGGTGGTCTGGCTGCTGGCCTGGCGCAACGGGATCGAAACCTTCCGCCTGATCATTATCGGCATCGGCGTGCGCGCCATGCTGGTGGCATTCAACACCTGGCTGCTGCTGCGCGCCTCGCTGGAGACCGCCCTTTCTGCGGGCCTGTGGAACGCCGGATCGCTCAACGGCCTGACGTGGGGTAAAACCTGGCCGTCGGCGCCGCTGATCCTGTTGATGCTGGTGGGCAGCGCCCTGCTGGTTCGCCGGATGCGGCTGCTGGAGATGGGCGACGATACCGCCTGCGCGCTGGGGGTGCAGGTCGAGCGTTCGCGCCTGCTGCTGATGCTGGTGGCGGTGGTGCTCACCGCCGCCTCGACGGCGCTGGCCGGGCCGATCTCATTTATCGCGCTGGTGGCGCCGCATATCGCCCGCCGCCTGAGCGGCACGGTCCGCTGGGGACTGACCCAGTCGGCCCTGTGCGGCGCGCTGCTGCTGGCGCTGGCCGATTACGGCGCCCAACGGCTGTTTATGCCGTGGCAGCTGCCGGTTGGCGTGTTAACCGTCAGCCTCGGCGGTATTTACCTTATTGCATTGTTGATTCAGGAGTCCCGCAAAAAATGAGTGCTGTCCCCTCCCGTTTGCGCGGCGAGCAGTTAACCCTGGCCTACGGGAACAAGACCATCGCCGAGTCGCTGAACGTGACCATCCCTGACGGTCACTTCACCGCCATTATCGGCCCCAACGGCTGCGGCAAGTCGACGCTGTTGCGCACCCTCAGTCGCCTGATGACGCCCGCCAGCGGCCACGTCTGGCTCGACGGCGCGCAGATCCAGCAGTACGCCAGTAAAGAGGTTGCCCGCCGCATCGGGCTGCTGGCGCAGAATGCCACCACCCCTGGCGATATCACGGTGCAGGAGCTGGTGGCCCGCGGGCGCTATCCGCACCAGCCGCTGTTTACCCGCTGGCGCAAAGAAGATGAAGAGGCGGTGAACAAGGCGATGCGAGCGACCGGGATCAGCGATCTGGCGCTGCAGAGCGTCGACACGCTTTCCGGCGGCCAGCGGCAGCGGGCGTGGATTGCGATGGTGCTGGCCCAGGAAACGGCGATTATGCTGCTGGATGAGCCGACCACCTGGCTGGACATCAGCCATCAGATCGACCTGCTGGAACTGTTGAGTGAGCTGAATCGCGAGAAGGGCTATACCCTGGCGGCGGTGCTGCACGATCTTAACCAGGCCTGCCGCTACGCCACCCACCTGATCGCCCTGCGCGACGGCAGGATCGTCGCCGAGGGGGCGCCGAAGGAGATCGTCACCGCCGATCTGATTGAACGGATTTACGGTCTGCGCTGCACGATCATTGAAGATCCGGTGGCGCATACGCCGCTGGTGGTCCCGCTGGGCCGCCGGTAATCTCCTCTTTCCCCGGCTTGCGCTACGCTGAGCCGGGCTACCTGCTGTAGCCCGAACTCAACCGTTACCCCAGAATCTCCCTGACCACCGGACCGATGGCCTCAAAGGCCTGCGGGGAGATGATATCGACGTGGGCGCAGTTCTGGCTGAACACCTCCAGTTCCCCCACCCACGGGCCCCATACGACCTGCGGATCCATCCCCTCCTGCCGCGTCTTCTCCGCCACGAACAGCGTCGCCTTGCCGTCAAACTTCGCGCTGTGGGCAGTAGTTAACAGCCGCACCGCATCGGCATAGTTGCCTTCGATAGCGCTGAACAGCTCGCCGGAGGCTTGCCCCTGCTGGGCGGCGAGGAACGCTTCGCGCTCGCGGTCGATCTCCGCCAGTACCTCGGGATCCAGCCCGTTGGCCTCTTTCTCCGCCCAGTTTTGCGTCTCCGGCGGCCAGGTATCCAGCAGGCCGAGGAAGGCCACCGCTTCGCCGCGCTGGCGCAAGCGGGCGGCAATCCCCTGGGCTAAGGTGCCGCCCAACGAATACCCGAACAGGTAATAAGGGCCGTGCGGCTGCTGCGCCAACAGCGTTTGCAGATGATGCTCGCACACCTCGTCGAGGCTGGCGGCGCTGGCCATCGGCCCCTGCGGGCGCGGCGACTGAATACCGGTAATCGACCAGCGCGGGCTGAGATAGCGCGCCAGCACGCTGAACTGCCAGGCGAAGCCGGAGGCGGGATGGAAGCAGAACAGCGTCGGGCCGTCGCTCTCGCGCAGCGGCAGAAGCGTATCCAGCCCCAGGCGCTGGGCCTGCTCATCGCTGAGATCGGCGGCCAGCAGCGCGCTCAGTTTGCCCACCGTCGAGGCCACCATCACCTGCCCCGGGGTCACCTGCCGCGCCAGCTGGCGGCTGAGCTGTGCCGCCAGGCGCATCGCCAGCAGCGAATGGCCGCCAAGGGCGAAGAAATCGGCGTCGATATCGTTCACCTCGCAGCCCAGCAGCTGGCTGAAGGCGGCGGCGACAAGAGTTTCCATGCCGGGCTCCGGCGGCCGGCCGCTGCGCTCGCCGCCGAGGGTCGGCAGCGGCAGCGCTTTGCGGTCCAGTTTGCCGTTGGCGCTCAGCGGCAGCTCAGCGAGCTGCATCAGCACCACCGGCACCATATGCGGCGGCAGCTGTTCCGCCAGCCGCGCTTTCAGCGCCGCGGTATCCAGCGGCAGGCCGGAGTCAGAGACCAGATAGCCCACCAGCTGTCGGGCATCACCGCCGGTCGCCGCCGCCTGGTTGAAGACGCAGGCGTGACTCACCGCCTGCCCCACGTCCGGCAGGGCCGACATCACCCGATCAATCTCGCCAAGCTCGATGCGCTGCCCGCGGATCTTCAGCTGATCGTCGCTGCGGCCAAGGTACTCCACCGCGCCGTTCGCCAGCCAGCGCGCCACGTCGCCGGTGCGATACATCCGCTCGCCGGGGGCAAACGGGTCGGCGATAAAGCGGCTGGCGGTGAGATCCGGGCGCCCCAGATAGCCCTGCGCCAGCTGGATGCCGGTGAGATAAAGATCCCCCGCCACCCCCGGCGGTACCGGGCGCATCGCGGCATCGAGAATGCGCAGCCCGGTGTTCCACACCGGCCAGCCAATCGGCACGCTGCTGCCGGTCACGGCCGCCAGCTCAGGGCCGCAGGCCGGATACCAGCTGACGTCCACCGCCGCCTCCGTCGGGCCGTACAGGTTATGCAGCGGCGCGCCGGTCAAGCGCTCCCACTCGCGGCACAATTCCGTCGGCAGCGCTTCGCCGCTGCAGAATACCCGCCGCAGCGTGCGGCAGGCAGCGACGCTGTCGGCATCCAGCGAGGCGACAAACGCCGCCAGCATCGACGGCACAAAGTGGGTGGTGGTCACGCCGTAGCGGGCGAAGAACTGCTGCATCGCCTGCGGGTCGCGGTGCGCCTCCGGCTCGGCCATCACCAGCTGCGCGCCGGCGATAAACGGCCACCAGAATTCCCACACCGACACGTCGAAACTGCACGGCGTTTTCTGCGCCACCACGTCGTCGGCAGATAACGGATAGCGATCCTGCATCCACAGCAGGCGGTTGACGATGGCGGTCTGGCCGACCATCACCCCTTTCGGCCGCCCGGTGGAGCCGGAGGTAAAGATGATGTAGGCGGTATGGTCTGGTTTTGACAGCGCCAGCGGCGCGTCATCCCCGGCGGCCAGCGGCTGCTGGTAGCAGAGGCTTTCCAGCCCCGGAATATCGCTGAAGCGGGCCAGTTGATCCTCCGTGGCGATCAGCAGCGACGGCCGGGCGTCTTCCAGCATCATCCGCAGGCGGTCGTCCGGGTAGCCGGTGTCCAGCGGCAGCCAGGCGGCCCCCGCTTCGACAATGCCGTGCAGCGCCAGGGTCAGGAACACCGAGCGCGGCAGGGCCACCGCCACGCTGTCCCCAGGCTTCACGCCGCGCTGACGCAGCAGCTGCGCGAGCGCCACCACCTGCTGACGCATCTCGCGATAGCTGAACTGCCAGCGGGCGTCCGCCAGCGCCGGCGCATCCGGGGTCTTCCGCGCCTGGTCGGCCACCAGCGCGCTGAGGGTGGTGGCAGGCAGCGGCACAGCGGTATCGTTGACCGCCGCCAGCCGGGCCAGCTCGTCGGCGGAGAGCATCTCTGCTTCGCCGCAGCGCAGCGTCGGATCGGCGGCGAACTGCGCCAGCAGCGCGGTCAGTCGCGCCATGTGGCGACGGAGCTCGGCTTCGTCGTACCGGGCCTTGTTGGCGAGGATTTCCAGCGACAGCCCGCCGGTCTCATCCGGGAACAGCGCCAGCTCGAGATCGTTGACCGGGCCGGTGGCGAGGGTGTGGGTCACTGCCTGCACACCATCGATATCCAGCTGGTAATCAAAGACTTTGACGTTCAGCACCGGGCCGAACAGCGGTTCGTCCCCTGCCGCTTTGCCGCTGTCGCGGACGATCTGCTCGGCGTCATAGCGCTGATGGCGGCGCATCTTTTTCAGCTGAGCGGCGAGGCGCATCGCCAGGTCCGCCAGCGTCTCCCGGGCGTCAATATGCACCGCCAGAGGCAGGACATTGAGCACCGGCCCTGTCGAGGTCAGCGCGGCTGAACCCATCCGACGCATAAAGATAAAGCCCGCCGCGTAGTCCATCCGGTTGCACAGGCGGCCCAGCCACAGCGTGGTGAGCGCCAGCGCCAGGTCAGCGGGCTGACACTGCGGCGCATGGCTGGCCAGGCGGCGGAAGGCGTCGGCGTTCATCTCCAGCTTCATCCGCCAGATATCGCTCCCGGCGGCGCGCCCGCCCAGCGGCGCGGCAGAGAGTGAGGCAGGCGCCGGTAACGCCTGGCGCTGGGCCTGCCAGAAAGCTTTATCCCGCTGCCAGGCCTCGCTGCCGGCGTAGCGCTGGTACTCGTCCACCACCTCGGCGAAGGGGGTGAAAGGCGACTCAGGAGTGGCTTCCCCCCGCTGCCAGGCGCGGTAAATGGCGGCGATCTGCCGGGTTATCGCCGGGAAGCTGAAGCCATCCACCAGCAAGTGGTGATATCGCTGATACCAGTACCAGCGGTCGTCGCCGACGCGCAGCAGCTGATGGCACACCAGCGGGTTGCCGCCGTCGACGCGCAGATCCTGCGCCAGGTCCGCCTGCATCCGCTCCATGGCGGCGCGATGCGGATCCGGCGCCGTACGCAGGTCAATGATCGACGGTTTGCCAAAGGTGCGGTCGGCCGCCAGCCACTGCCAGACTTCCCCCTCCTCTTCCTCAAAGCGCAGGCTGAGGGTGTCCGCCTGCTGCAGACCGGCGACAATCGCTTTTCCCAGCAGCGTCGGATCGAGGGCGCCGCGTAGTTCAACATAGTGGGCTACGCTCCAGGCGCCTGGCAGAGTGGAGAGGCGCTCGGCCATCCAGATCCCCGGCTGCGCGGCAACCAGCGGTAAACGAGTGGTCATTGTCAGCTCCTTATGACGCATGATGGGCGGGGGTCAGTGTCGACCAGTTGGCCGCCAGCCAGGCGTTGCAGGCCTCGGCCGACTGCGGGGGGCACACCACCGTCCAGCCGGCAGGCAGGTCGCAGTGCGCCGGCCACAGGCTGTACTGCTGTTGATCATTGCGCAGAATGTAAAACTGCCCTTGCGGATTGTCGAAGGGGTTACTGAATTGCATATCAAACTCCTGTCGTAAAACGCGATGCTAAGGGTGCGACAGCAGAGGCTGCCAGAGCTGGATAAGCCCTGCCGTCAGCCCGCCGCGCCAGCAAAGCGCATCATGCCCGCCGTCAACCTGACGCCAGAAAATCGTCTGCTGTGTTGTGGTGAGTTGCGCCAGTAGCGCCTGGTTCGCGCGAAAAATAATCGGTTCGCGTTGGCCCGCTTCCAGCCAGACGCGCAGCCCGGCCGCGGACACCTCACCCTGGCGAAGCTGTTCGCCGATAAAGCCCATCCCGCGGCCATCGCGGTGCGGCCACCAGTAGGAGCCTGACTGGCTGAGCACGCAGCCAAAGCGCTGCGGCCAGTTGAGAGCGGCGAACATCGCCGCCAGACCGCCGAAGCTTTGCCCGGCCACCACCGTCCGATCCGGGCGGTCGCTGAACGGGGCATAGCCGTGGACCAGCGGCAGGAGCTCCTCCTGCACCGCCAGCCAGAAATCGCGGTGACAGGGCAGCTCAACCCCGCGGCGCTGGTTGTCGATCGCGTCGATCAGCAGGTAGACCGCCGGCGGCAGTCTCCCCTCGCGGGTCAGGGCGGCCAGCGGCGACCACACCGGCATGCTCTCGGCCCAGAACTGGCCGTCGAGCAGGATCGCCAGCGGCCGCGTTTGCGGGTCGACGGCCTCGCCAGGGGTGTAGATCCAGACCCGGCGATGGTTGCCCAGACGCGCGCTGCGCCACTCAAGGCAACGGGCGGCAGGATGCGCCTCATTAAGCGGGTCCCAGCCGGGCTGCGCGGGGGCCTGCGGCATCTCCAGGGCGGACACGCCATGGCCGCGTCCGCCCAGCCAGCTGTGCGGGTTCAGCGGATCGGCTATCGCCCGCGGCAGCAGTTTGCGCCAGCCTTCGCGTAGCAGCGCGCGGTCGGGCGCATCAGCGCTGAACACCTCAGGGGAAAAATCATCGTCACGGTCGGAGGGAATAAAACAGTAGCTGCCGCGCCAGGTCGGCGACAGTGTAGTGCGCCAGAACCAGGCGTCGGTCCCGGGGAGACGTTGCAGCGATTGCGGTCGCGCATTCTGATGGTGGTCGGTCACGCCGGTGATATAGAGCCATACCCGACGATGGGGAGAGCGGGTTTCATCCCCCGCCGGGTCCCGCCACCAGAACGTTACCTCGATGGCGTCATCCACTGCGCGGCACTGCGGCCCCCGCAGGGTTTGCCACCACTCCTCGCTTCCTGTCCTTAACATTCTGTCATTAACCCTATGTATAGCGTGACTTTTTTAATTAATTGTCATTATTTATTGATAATATTATTGATAACTATTTGCATTTGCAATAGCGTATTAGCGCGCCGTGGGAAGCGCGTCTTTCATCAGAACATGTCAAATCGGGCTTATTCAGCCAGCGACGGAGTGCCTTTGCCCGCTTTTGGCAACATTTATGCCGCCTCCCCTCCCGGTGGGAAGGGGCGTTTGGGGAACGTGGCGACAAAAAGCAGGAATAACAATGAATAACAGGATCAAATCCCTGGCCTTGCTGGTCAATCTGGGAATTTACGGGGTTGCTTTTCCGTTAAGCGCAGCGGAAACCGCCACCGACGATAAAAACAGCGCCGCTGAAGAGACCATGGTGGTCACCGCCGCCGAGCAGAACCTGCAGGCGCCGGGCGTCTCCACCATCACCGCCGATGAGATCCGCAAACGCCCCCCGGCGCGCGACGTCTCGGAGATCATTCGCACCATGCCGGGGGTCAACCTGACCGGCAACTCCACCAGCGGCCAGCGCGGCAACAACCGCCAGATTGATATCCGCGGCATGGGCCCGGAAAATACCCTGATCCTGATCGACGGCAAGCCGGTCACCAGCCGCAACTCCGTGCGCCTTGGCTGGCGCGGCGAGCGCGACACCCGCGGCGATACCAGCTGGGTGCCGCCGGAGATGATCGAACGTATCGAAGTGATTCGCGGCCCGGCCGCCGCCCGCTACGGCAACGGCGCCGCCGGCGGCGTGGTGAATATCATCACCAAAAAAACCGGCGATGAGTGGCACGGCTCATGGAACACCTATATGAACGCCCCGGAGCACAAGGATGAAGGCTCCACCAAACGCACTAACTTCAGCCTCAGCGGCCCGCTGGGCGGCGATTTCAGCTTCCGCCTGTTCGGTAATCTCGACAAAACGCAGGCCGACGCCTGGGATATCAACCAGGGCCATCAGTCCGAACGTACCGGGATCTATGCCGACACCCTGCCGGCCGGGCGCGAAGGGGTGAAAAACAAAAACATCGATGGTCTGGTGCGCTGGGAATTCGCTCCGATGCAGTCGCTGGAGTTTGAGGCCGGCTACAGCCGCCAGGGCAACCTCTACGCTGGCGACACCCAGAACACCAACACCAACGACCTGGTAAAAGAGAACTACGGTAAAGAGACCAACCGGCTGTACCGCAACACCTACTCGGTCACCTGGAACGGCGCCTGGGACAACGGGGTGACCACCAGCAACTGGGCGCAGTACGAGCGCACCCGCAACTCGCGCAAAGGCGAAGGCCTGGCCGGGGGCACCGAGGGGATCTTTAACAGTAATCAGTTCTCGGATATCGATCTGTCAGATGTGATGCTGCACAGTGAAGTCAGTATCCCGTTCGACTACCTGGTTAATCAGAACCTGACGCTGGGCAGCGAGTGGAATCAACAGCGGATGAAGGATAACGCGTCCAACACCCAGGCGCTGTCGGGCGGCAGCATCCCGGGCTACGACAGCACCGGCCGCAGCCCGTACTCGCAGGCGGAAATCTTCTCGCTGTTCGCTGAGAACAACATGGAGCTGACCGACACCACCATGCTGACCCCGGCGCTGCGTTTCGATCATCACAGCATCGTGGGCAATAACTGGAGCCCGTCCCTCAACCTGTCGCAGGGCCTGTGGGATGACTTCACGCTGAAGATGGGCATCGCCCGCGCCTATAAAGCGCCGAGCCTGTATCAGACCAACCCGAACTACATTCTCTACAGCAAAGGCCAGGGCTGCTATGCCAGTAAAGACGGCTGCTATCTGCAGGGTAACGACGACTTAAAAGCCGAGACCAGCATCAACAAAGAGATTGGCCTCGAGTTTAAACGCGACGGCTGGCTGGCGGGCGTCACCTGGTTCCGCAACGACTACCGCAACAAGATTGAAGCGGGCTATGCCCCGGTCTATCAAAACAATAAAGGTACCGATCTCTACCAGTGGGAAAACGTGCCGAAAGCGGTGGTGGAAGGTCTGGAGGGGACGTTGAACGTTCCGGTGAGCGAGACCGTCAACTGGACCAACAACATCACCTATATGCTGCAGAGTAAGAACAAAAAGACCGGCGATCGTCTGTCGATTATCCCGGAATACACGCTGAACTCCACCCTGAGCTGGCAGGTTCGCGATGACGTTTCGCTGCAGTCGACCTTCACCTGGTACGGCAAGCAGGAGCCGAAGAAGTACAACTACAAGGGTCAACCGGTCACCGGCAGCGAGAAGAACGAGGTCAGCCCCTACAGCATCCTCGGCCTGAGCGCGACCTGGGACGTCACCAAATACGTCAGTCTGACCGGCGGCGTGGATAACGTCTTCGACAAGCGCCACTGGCGCGCGGGCAACGCCCAGACCACCGGGGGCGCCACCGGCTATATGTATGGCGCCGGCGCCGAGACCTATAACGAATCGGGCCGCACCTGGTACCTGAGCGTCAACACCCACTTCTGATAGCGGGTTCTCCCTCCCCCCGCCCTTGCTGGACAAAGGGCGGGGGCAACCGCGGTAACCTTATCCTATGCGCCACCATCGCACCGTTTTGCCTCTGGCCGGCTATACCATCCAGCAGATCGACTTCGACCCGGCGACTTTCCAGCCTGAAGATCTGTTCTGGCTGCCCTATCACGCCAGCCTGACCGGGTGGGGCCGCAAGCGGCAGGCGGAGCACCTGGCCGGACGCATCGCCGCGGCATACGCCCTGCGCGAGGTGGGGGAGAAACGGCTTCCCGCCATCGGCGACCAGCGCCAGCCGCTGTGGCCCACGCCCTGGTTCGGCAGCATAAGTCATTGCGGCCAGCGCGCGCTGGCGGTGATCGCCGATCGGCCGGTGGGCGTCGATATCGAGCGCCGGTTTACCCCACAGCTGGCCGCGGAGCTGGAGAGCAGCATTATCAGCCCGGCGGAAAAAACGGCGCTGCTGCGCAGCGGCCTGCCCTTCCCGCTGGCGCTGACGCTGGCGTTTTCGGCGAAAGAGAGTGGGTTTAAGGCCTGGTCCTCACACGCTTCCGGCCTGCCCGGCTTCCACAGCGCCCGGATTGTGGCGCTCACTGCGCAGCAGGTTCATTTACGTTTTACCGCCAGCTTCTCCCTGCAACTTGCTGATTTCCCCCTTCAAATCAATCATCTGATAAAAGACGATCTCGTTATTACCTGTACCTGCCCGACTCGCGAAGCGTGATCCTTTTCGCTTTTTAAGAAATTACCTGTGCAAACCGTAGACAGTTCTCACTGGCCGCTTTATGGTTACATTGAATAATAAATCATTATTGAATATATATTCAATGCGGAGATAATAATGAAAACTACCCTGATAAAGTCTGTTCTGTTTGCCTCCATGATGGCCGCATCTGGCTCACTTTTCGCCGCCGATAATGGCCTGATCGCAATCATTACCCCTTCACATGATAATCCTTTCTTTAAAGCCGAGGCTGACGGCGCAGCGGCGAAAGCAAAAGAACTGGGTTACAGCACCCTGGTCGCCTCTCACGACGACGACGTCAACAAACAAAACCAACTGATTGAAACGGCTATTGCGCGGAAAGCCAAAGCCATCATCCTTGATAATGCTGGCGCGGATGCTACCGTCGGCCCGCTGGAAAAAGCAAAAGCGGCAGGTGTGCCGGCATTTTTAATCGACAGGGAGATCAATAAAACCGGCGTCGCCGTGGCGCAGATCGTCTCTAACAACTATCAGGGCGCCCAGCTTGGCGCAGAAAAGTTTGCCAGTCTCCTCAACGGTAAAGGCAAGTATGTCGAACTATTAGGTCGTCAGTCAGACACTAACGCCAGCGTCCGCTCGCAGGGTTATCACGATGTGCTGGACGACTATCCGGAAATGAAAATGGTCGCCCAGCAGACGGCGAACTGGAGCCAGACGGAGGCCTTTACCCGTATGGAAGCCATTCTGCAGACGAATCCGGATATCGTCGGCGTGATTTCCGGCAACGATACCATGGCGCTGGGGGCGGAAGCGGCGCTGAAAGCCGCGGGTAAAAACGACGTGATTGTTGTCGGCTTCGACGGCAGCGACTACACGCGCGACTCGATACTCAAGCAGGGCAACATTAAGGCCACGGTTCTCCAGCCCGGCTGGAAGCAGGCGCAAATGGCCGTGGAACAGGCGGACTTTTTCCTGAAGAACGGGAAAGCCCAGAAAGAAGAGAAGCAGTTGATGGACTGCATCCTCATCGATAGTGGCAATGCGAAAAAACTCAACATGTTCAACCTCAGCGAGTAAGGCGGAAATGATGCGGTTAAAACAATGGGGCGCCGTGCTGATGGGCTGCGCCGCCCTGTTGCTGACGGCCTGCACGGTGGTGGACTTAGATGAGAATGGCAAGCCAGTGCTGCCTGCCGACCCGAACGCGAAACCCAGCTTCGACCATCTCACCCCGCAGCAGATCGCGCAACAAACCTGGCAATCTCGAGTGATTGACGCAGCGAACCAACATGCGCTGGACGCGACTGCGCTGGAAAAAGTGCGCCAGGCGTCTGGCGCTACGCCACAGAGCGTCTTTGTCCGCCTGAACAGCGAGGTGACCGGGACTGACGTCAGCAACCCACGCGAGCAAAAGCTCACTCTTACGCTACTGGGCCAGCCGTTGGTCGTGCAGTTGGGTCCTGTCATGAGAGGCAACGCCATTCGCGATGCCAGCGGTTTAAAATTTGAAGACTTTACCAACCAGGTGCAGTTTGCGCAGCTTTCACGCGCCTACAACCGGGAGGCAATAAAATCGTTGCCGACAGTGGACGCGAGCTGGACAGGCAAGCCTGTCGATATTCTCTTTGCGGTCACGGTGGTTAACGGCAGCCTGCAGGATGCGGCCGCTCTTGAGCTAAAACAGGAGGCGCGCTGATGGCCAGTTCACCCGCAGAGGAAATCATTTTACGCACCCGTGGTATTTCCATGCTGTTCCCCGGCACGGTGGCCCTGGATAACGTCGACTACAACGTCTGGCGTGGCAAAGTTAACGTGATCATCGGCGAAAATGGCGCGGGTAAATCAACGCTCATGAAAATTCTCGCCGGTGTGCAACAGCCGAGCCTGGGCGAAATGGAACTCAACGGCAACATAGTCCATTTCTCCAGCACCCGCGAGGCCGCCGCCCACGGCATTGGTATGGTCCACCAGGAGCTGAACCTGTTTGAAAATCTTAGCGTCGCGGAAAATATCTTTCTTGGTCGCGAGCTACAGCGCGGGCTTACGCCAATTAACGAAGCAGAGCAGGAACGACAAGCCGCGGAGCTGTTGCAGCGACTCGATCAGCCGATCTCGCCGCGGGAGCTGGTGGGTAACCTGAAGGTCGGTCAGCAGCAGTTGGTTGAGATAGCCAAAGCGCTGGCGGAAAATGCGGACATTCTGATCCTTGATGAGCCCACCTCCGCCTTAAGCAAAACCGAGGTGGATATCCTGTTTCGGGTCATCCGCGAACTGACGCGTCAGGGGGTGTCCATCATCTACATCTCACACCGTCTGGAGGAGCTGATGGCCATCGGCGACGTCATTACCATTCTGCGTGACGGCAAATTCCAGGCGGAGGCCAGGGTGAGTGAAATTGATGTGCCATGGATCGTCCGTGAAATGCTGGGAAGCGATCCGGTAAGTCATTTTCTTCCCCCGAATCGCCGCTTCGGTGCCCCACTGCTGGAAGTGGAGAACCTGACCTGCGTGAATGCCGCGGGCAATACGGTGGTGGATAACGTCAGTTTTAAAGCACATGCCGGTGAAATTATTGGGATCTACGGTCTAATGGGCGCCGGACGAACCGAGCTGTTTGAATGTCTGCTGGGGACAGCGCGCCACTACTTTGGCAAGATCTGGCTGGACAGCAAACCGGTTCCCCAGCGGTTAACCACGGCCGAACGCATCCGCATGGGCATGAGTCTGGTGCCGGAAGATCGTAAGCGGACCGGGATTTTTCCGATCTCTTCAGTCGCCAGCAATCTGACCATTGCCAGCCTGTGGCGTCGTCTTCAGCGCGGGGTAACCATTGCCAATAAAGAGGAAGAGGCCGTCGTCGCCAGCACAATTGGCAATCTATCCATCAAGGTCTCATCACCAGAAGTCGAGATCCAGGCGCTCAGCGGCGGCAATCAGCAAAAGGTGGTTATTGGCCGTTCGCTGTTAACCAATCCGAAGGTGCTGTTTCTTGACGAGCCTACGCGCGGAATCGACATCGGCGCCAAGGGGGATGTGTTTCGCATGATGGTGCAATTGTCGCAGCAGGGAATGGCGGTGGTGTTCTCCACCTCCGATTTAAAAGAAATCATGGCGGTCTCTGACCGTATCCTGGTGATGTCAGGCGGCAAACTGACCGCCGATATCGTTCGTGACCAGGCCGAAGAGTCGGCGCTGGTTTCAGCAAGCGCTCAGGGGTTCTAAGATGAAAATGACACAATCGGTCGCACTGGCGCCGCGCGGCGGAGCCTCTCTCTCCCGTGAAAATATCCTGCTGTTGTTATTAAAACTGCGCACCTTTATCGCGCTGTTTCTGATTGTCGGCTTCTTCACGATGACCGTGCCCGGATTTTTATCCGCTGGCAGCATGGTGATTATGATTAAACACATTGCGATTAACGCCTTTCTGGCGTTGGGGATCACCTTTGTCATTATCACCGCCGGTATCGACCTCTCGATTGGCGCCACGCTCGGTCTCTGCGGAATGATAGCCGGCTGGCTTATCACCAAAGGGATCGTCCTGCCGATGTTCGGCATCGCCATTTTTCCAAGCGTGTGGGTCATTGTGCCCCTGGTGCTGCTGATAGGCGCCCTGATTGGCGCCGTTAATGGCTGGATCATTACCCGCTACAATGTGGCGCCGTTTATCTGCACCCTCGGTACCATGTATGTGCTCCGCGGAGCCGCGATGCTGACCTCTGATGGCCAAACCTTCCCCGGGCTCGCGGGCAATCCGCAGCTGGGCAACACGGGTTTCGATGAAATTGGCGCAGGTGCGCTCTTTGGCATCCCGTGGGCCATCTGGCTGATGATCCTCCTGGCGCTGATCATCGCCTATATCGCCCGGCGTTTGCCTTTTGGCCGCCATGTTTATGCGATCGGTGACAACGAGCGCGCCGCCGAGCTTTCCGGCGTGAAAGTGAAGCAAATTAAAGTGCTGGTCTACACGCTGTCCGGTTTTTGCGCCGCCATTGCCGGGATCGTGGTCTCCGCGCAGCTGCTGGCCAGCCATCCGGCTAACGGTACCGCTTTTGAGATGAATGCTATCGCCGCCGTCGTACTGGGCGGAACATCACTGGCCGGCGGCCGGGGAACCATTCTGGGTACGCTGATTGGTGCGTTTGTCATCGGTTTTCTCGCCGACGGGCTGGTGATGATGGGGGTGAGCGAGTTCTGGCAGATGGTCATCAAAGGGATCGTGATTATTGTGGCGGTCATTATCGATCAGATGCAAAACCGGATGCAGCAGAAAGCGGCGGTGGTCGCCCAGAAAGCGGTCATGGAGAATAAGTAACCGCAAGACCTCCTGTGGCTCAGGCCACAGGGGGAGCGGGCCTGACTCACGATGCGCCTTTCTCCGAGGCGCTTCGCAAAATCTCATCGAAAAATCCTGCCCGACGGCAAGCGGTGGTAGCATCCCGCCACTCTGCTCTGCCAGGCAAGGAAGCCATGAAAAAACGTCCGCACTCGACCCCGCACGACAGCCTGTTTAAACGCTTTTTGCGCGACAACGAAACCGCACGCGATTTTCTGGATATTCATCTGCCGCCCGCGCTGCGGCAACTGTGCGACTTAAGCACTCTGCACCTGGAATCCGGGAGCTTTGTTGAGGACAACCTGCGCGCCAGCTATTCCGATATTCTCTACTCTCTGCATACCAGCAAGGGAGAGGGCTATATCTATGTCGTCATTGAGCATCAGAGCACCCCGGACAGCCATATGGCGTTCAGACTCCTGCGCTATGCCCTCGCGGCCATGCAACAGCATCTTGATCGCGGCCATAAAGCGCTGCCGCTGGTAATTCCCATGCTGTTTTATCATGGCAGCATTTCTCCCTATCCCTTTTCACTGTGCTGGCTGGACGAGTTCCCACCTGACTCACCGGCAAAACAGCTTTATCTCGGGGCCTTTCCGCTCGTCGATGTGACCGATATTCCCGACGACGCCATATTACAGCATCGGCGGATCGCGCTTCTGGAACTGGTCCAGAAACACATCCGTCAACGCGATCTCAGCTATATCCTCCAGCAGTTGGTGGAGGTGGTGCTGATGGGATACACTGACCACCAGCAGTTCAAAACGTTATTTACCTATATGTCGCTGCATGGCAATAGCGCCGACCCAGAAAACTTTATCGACCAGCTGGTCGAACGTCTGCCGCAATATGAGGATACCCTGATGACGATTGCCGAGTACCTGAAGCAGAAAGGTCGCGAAGAGGGAAAACAACGCTGGTTACAGGAAGGCTTGAACGAAGGTTTACAAGCGGGTGAGCATCGCGAAGCCTGCCGCATCGCGCTGATGATGTTAGAGAACGGCATGGACACTGAAACCGTATTGCGGATGACTCGCCTCAGCGCGGACGAACTGGCGACGCTGGCGCGCCAGGCACGCCAGTCTTCACCCCCGCTTAACCCTTAATTAACGCGCGCGCGGTCGGGAAGTCGGTGATCAGGACATCAATATAGTCGCCCTGCAACGCGCCGCGGATGGCGTTCTCTTTGTCCACGCCGCCAGCCAGCGCAATCACCTGCGGACAACGACGAATTTGATCAAGCTCCATACCGATCACCGGATCCTCATCCTGGCTCAGTACCGGTTTGCCCGCCGCATTATAGTAATGCAGGCAGATATCCCCCACCGCGCCGCGCGCCGCCAGCAGCTGGAGCATGGTTTCATTATAATAGTTACCGGAATTTTTCAGCAGCTGCGAAGGCTCCAGTTCACCAATACCGACGATGGCCACATCCACTTCGGCAAATTTCGCCACCACCGCCGCGACGTCCGGACTGTTTACCAGACGGCTGCGCTCCTCCACGGAGTGCTCAATACTCTGCGACGGCAACAGCCAAGCCGGGCAGCCTAAATGCGCCGCCAGCTGCTGGGTTAAAATGGTAGCCTGCACGTTGCCGTTGGGACCGACGCCGCCCAACAGCTGTATCACCCCGGCGGCGCGAATGTTCTGCGGATGCATCTCATCCACCATGCAGCGGATCGTACTGCTCCAGGACGAGATCCCCACGAGGTCTTCCGGCCGCAGCCGCGTTTCGACATAGTGCGCCGCTGCGCTGCCGATGGCATGCTTTACCTGACTGTAACTGGCGTTCTCGCCCACATCTACGACTATCGCCTGTCGAATGCCAAAACGCTCCTCAATCGCCTTTTCCAGATCGACAAAAATGTTTGTCGGCTGGACCACGGTAATTTTCACCAGCCCCTCTTTCTGACAGCGGGTAAGCGCCCGTGAAACAAAAGACTGGGACAGATGCAGCAGCGAGGCGATCTCGGACTGCTTTTTATTCTCGCTGTAGTAAAGCGTGGCGATCTTCACCAGCAACCGCTGTTCATCCTGCTTCGACATGGCATTCCCCTCTGTTTTCTGCTCGTTATTTTTATGCATCATTGAATAGATAACAAGCGCAGCGCCCTTTTCCCGACGATCCAAATGTGATCGTTTTCTCCTTTTTTAGAAAATAGGCCGTACAAATCGTGGACAAACCCCCTCACAGGGCATATCTTACCAATGTGAATAATAAATCAGTAGTGAATATATATTCAATCACTTATTAATACCTTGTTTTGTCGACGATAAAAGGTAGTCAGGATGGGAAGTGTTTCTTTACCCTGCTGGAATATTTATTCACACAAGAATTTACTTTCAAGAGGTGTTTTATGAATCCGTTTTCACTCTCCGTTAAGGAGTTAGAACAAAAAGCACGCGCCATCCGCCGCCGCATCATCGTCTTAAATGCGGAAAGCCCGGCAGGCGGCCACACCGGTGCCGATCTGTCACAAGTCGAACTTCTGACCGCCCTCTATTTTCGTATCCTTAACTGCTCCCCTGCGCGAAAAGAGAGTGACGACCGCGATATCTATATTCAGTCGAAGGGGCACGCTGTCGGTGGTTACTACTGCGTGCTGGCCGAAGCAGGCTTTATTCCCGTTGACTGGCTGGCAACCTATCAACACGCCGACTCGGCTCTGCCAGGACACCCGGTAAAGCACAAAACGCCAGGTATTGAGCTCAATACCGGTGCGCTGGGCCATGGTCTGCCCGTGGCGGTAGGCATTGCGCTGGCAGCGAAACGCGATAACAACCCGCGTCGCGTATTTGTCGTCACCGGCGATGGCGAACTGGCGGAGGGCAGCAACTGGGAGGCCGCGCTGGTCGCCGCCCACTACCAACTGGATAACCTTATTATTATCAACGACAAAAATAATCTGCAGCTGGCCGGTGCGACCAAAGAGATCATGAATACCGATCCGCTGGATGAAAAATGGCGCGCTTTCGGCATGGAGGTCACACAGTGCAACGGCAACGATATGGCGGAGGTGGTCGCCACGCTTGAGCGCTTGCAGCCGAACGGGAAACCACACGTCGTGATTGCCAATACCACCAAAGGCGCAGGTATTTCCTTTATTCAGGGACGCCCCGAATGGCATCACCGGGTACCGAAAGGAGAAGAAATTGAACTGGCGCTGGAGGAACTGAAAGATGAGTAATAGCGAACATCTCGCCACGGTGATGGTGAATGCCTTTATTGATGCTGTAGACCGCGGCGTGGATCTGGTGCCGGTGGTGGCCGACTCCACCTCAACGGCGAAAATTGCCCCGTTTATCAAAAGATTCCCTGGCCGGCTGGTCAACGTCGGCATCGCCGAGCAGACGCTGGTTGGCGCTGCCGCCGGCCTGGCGCTGGGGGGTAAAGTGGCCGTGACCTGCAACGCGGCGCCATTCCTTATTTCACGTGCTAATGAACAGATTAAGGTCGACGTTTGCTACAACAACACCAACGTCAAACTGTTCGGGCTGAACGCGGGCGCCAGCTACGGTCCACTGGCCAGCACCCACCACAGTATTGACGATATCGCCATTCTGCGCGGTTTTGGCAATATTGAAATTTACGCGCCGTCCAGTCCCGGCGAGTGCCGGCAGATTATTGATTATGCCCTTGCCCACGTCGGGCCAGTGTATATCCGCCTCGACGGTAAAGCGCTGCCGGAACTGCATGATGAACGTTACCGGTTTGTTCCGGGCAACATTGATGTGCTGCGTCTGGGGCGCGATATTGCGCTGATTGCCATGGGCTCAACGGTACATGAAATTGTGGAAGCCGCCGCACAACTCGCTGCAGAAGGTATTGACGCCACCGTTATCAGTGTCCCATCTATTCGTCCTTGTGATACCCAGGCGCTACTGGCGGCAATCCAGTCCTGTCCGGCCGCGATCACGGTTGAAGAACACAACGTCAACGGCGGCGTCGGGAGCCTGGTGGCGGAAGTGCTGGCCGAGGCCGGGTGCGCTATCCCGTTGCGGCGCTTAGGTATCCCTGACGGGCAATACGCCATTGCCGCCGATCGCGCCGCCACGCGCGCGCGCCATGAAATTGATGCCGCCGGGGTGGTGAAGCACGCCCGCAAGCTGCTCACAAAAAAAGCATGCTGAAAAATAACAAGAACATCTTACTGGAGAGAACGCAATGTCCCGTATTCCTCAACAACTCACCATGGGCGTCATTATTGGCAACCGGGGATTTTTCCCCAGCTACCTGGTCGCCGAAGCGCGCGAACAGGCGGTAGCGCTGTTTAGCCGCCTTGGGATTAACACTATTATGCTTGATCCATCCCAGACGGAACTGGGTGGCGTGGAAACCCGGCAGGATGCCAAAATTTGCGCCGAGCTGTTCCGCACCCACCGCGACAACATTCACGGTGTCGTGGTGCTGTTACCCAACTTTGGTGATGAAAAAGCCATCGCCGAAACGTTGCGCCTCTCCGGTCTCAACGTCCCGGTGCTTATTCAGGCCGAAGAGGATACTCTGGATAAAATGGGGTTGTCGACTCGCCGCGATAGCTTTTGCGGCAAAATTTCCCTTTGCAACAACCTGCGCCAGTACGGTATCCCGTTTACGCTGACCACCCAGCACGTTTGCGCGCTTAGCGGCGAGGTGTTTGAGCAGGATCTCCGGCGCTTCACGCAGATATGTCGCGTGGTGAACAGTATGCGCGGCGTGCGCGTTGGCGCGATTGGCGCCCGTCCAGCGGGCTTTAACACCGTTCGCTACAGTGAAAAACTGCTCGAACGTTTAGGCATCGCAGTGGAAACGTTAGATCTATCAGAGGTATTTACCCGGATTAAAGCCCTGCGTGATGACGATATTCGTGTGGATGAGAAGCGCCGCCTGCTGATCGATAATGCCGACGCCAGCGGTATTCCGGCAGATAAACTGATCACCATGGCGAAACTGTTTGTGGTCCTGAGCGAGTGGATTGTTGCCAACGACATCGACACCACCGCAATTCAGTGCTGGACCTCGCTGCAGGAAAATCTGGGGATTAACGTCTGCTCCATCATGAGCGTGATGTCCGGACAACTGATGCCAAGCGCCTGTGAGGTCGATGTCATGGGCGCGCTCTCCATGTACGCGCTCGCCAGCAGCAACCTGAGCCCCGCCTCGATCGCAGACTGGAACAATAACTTCGGCGACGATCGTGATAAATGTGTGCTGTTCCATTGTGGGAACTTTGCCTCGGCCAGCCTTGAGTCGCCGCACATGGGAACGGCCGATATTATCGGCACCACCGTCGGCAAAGAAAACACCTGCGGTGCCGTGCACGGTCGCATGAAAAGCGGCGCGCTGACCTATTTTCGCCTCAGCACCGACGACCTGACTGGCGAAATAAAGGCCTACGTCGGAGAAGGTCAGTCAGTTGACGATCCCCTCGATACGGTAGGCTGTCGGGCGGTCATTCAGGTTCCCCACCTGGAAAATCTGCTGTCGTGGATCTGCCGCAACGGCTTTGAGCACCATGTCGCGATGAACCATTCTGCCAGTGCCGCAATTTTGCACGAGGCATTTACGCGCTACCTGGGCGTGTCGACCTATCTCCACCAGTAAGGCCGGAGGCCGCTATGTCGGTAAACAAGGATATTATTATTGCCCTCGATGAGGGCACAACCAATGCCAAAGCCGTTGCCTTCGACAGCCACGGGCGGGTAATCGCGCAATTTTCCCGCGCGCTTGAGATCGCTACGCCGCAGGAAGGATGGGTTGAACAGTCAGCGGAGCTTCTGCTTGCCGCGTCGCTGGAGGTGATTTCTCGCACAGTGGCCGCCGTTGGCGCGGAGCGTGTGGCGGCCCTGGCGATCAGCAACCAGCGCGAAACCGTCGTGGGCTGGTATCGGGAAACGGGCGAGGCCATAGCGCCTGCCCTGAGCTGGCAATGTTCACGTACTGCCGCATTTTGCCACATGCTGCGTGAACAAGGTCATGAGCCGCAGATCAAGGCGGTAACCGGCCTGCCAGTCGCCCCGCTCTTTTCCGCCTCGAAAATGCGCTGGCTGCTGGACCACACTCCGGATGGTCTGAACCGAGCGAAAGATGGCGAGATTTGCCTCGGTACGGTGGATAGCTGGCTACTCTGGCACCTGACGCAAGGCCAGCATTTTTGTTGTGATTATGCAAACGCGTCTCGTACACAGCTCATGAATTTGCAAACAGCGGACTGGGATACCGATATGCTCGCCCTGTTTGGCATTCCGTGTGCAGCACTCCCGGTGATAAAACCTTCAAGTGGACTGTTTGGTTACACCGCTGGTTTAGCCACCCTCCCTGATGGTATCCCGGTAATGGCGATGATTGGCGATTCGCATGCCGCCCTTTTCGCCCACGGTCTGGGCGCCGCCGGTTGTGTTAAAGCCACTTACGGTACAGGGACCTCGGTGATGGCGCCCGTCGATTCGGTGGCGTTTCACGTCAGCAATCTCGCCACCACGGTGGCCTGGCACGACGGAGAAAAGCTGGTCTACGCACTCGAGGGGAACATTCCCCATACCGGCGATGCGGTGGCGTGGATGGCCGACAGTACCGGATTGAGCGAACGCTCTCCCGCCGAACTGGCCCAGGCGCTGAATGCTCTGCCTCGTTCGGTAGATTCCACCTTAGGCGTCTTTTTTGTGCCGGCGCTCACCGGCATGGGCGCACCCTGGTGGGACGATAAGGCCCGCGGTTTGATCCATGGATTAAGCCGGGGCGTGAAGCGGGCCCATCTCATTCGTGCCGCGCTAGAGTCAATTACCTACCAGATTGCCGATGTAATCACTGCGATGCGTGCCCATCATGGCTTTACGCTCAACACGCTGCTGGTGGATGGGGGACCCACCAAAAACGACTGGTTAATGCAGTACCAGGCCGACCTGCTAGGTTGTCCGGTGATGCGCAGCGATGTGGCCGAGCTGTCGGCGACCGGCGCGGCACTGCTGGCGCGTAAAGCGTTGCACAAGCTGACGGTGGCAGAGCTTCAGCCCTTTTTACCAGAACACATCACTTATGCACCAGACCTGCTCCGGCATCATCGGCTTGTGCAGCGATGGCAGTCCTGGCAACACGCGGTGAAGCTGGCAAGACGCTGAGCGCAACCCAGCCGGGCGATAACGTCTTCGTCCGGCTGCAATCCAACGCCCCCTGCCGTTAACCCAGCGGATACTGTTGAAACGCCGGCAGCGCCTCCCCCTTCTCCGCCAGCGCGCGAATATGTGGAAACTCAGCTGTCGACACCACCGCCGGGATCATCAACTGGATAAAGGACCAGACCACCGTGCTGGTGACCAGCACCTGATCCGGCTGCGCGGCGGCGGCGCGGTCTGCCAGCCGGGCGTCCCACTCCCGGCAGGCGGCCAGCAGCTGGCCGGTCACCCGGGCTATCCACGGCTGGTGCTGCTTCTCTTCCGGCCGCAGACGGTGCTCATAAACATGCTGGACCGCTTTTTCACAGGCGGCGAGGATCACCCCCAGCAGGTGCAGATCGCGGGCCAGCGCCTCGGGATGCGCGGGAAGCAGCCGGCGCCCGGCCGGATTGGTCGTTTCGAAATAGTGGAGGATCAGCGTGGAGTCCATCAGCTGCGTCCCGTTATCGAGCACCACCGTCGGCGCCTTGACCACCGGATTAATGCGGGAAAATTTGTCAAAGCCGCTAAAGACCGATAGCGGCAGGCTCTCGAATTCCACGCCATAGAGCGCCAGAGAAACCGCCACGCGTCTTACATAAGGTGAATCCATCATACCAATGAGTTTCATCGTCACTCCTGCCTGCGATAAAGAGGTTGCGGCTTTACCTTACTGGAAAACCGATGCCGCGAATATCACCAGATACTTACCGCAACGGTTAGTAAAACTTACAGATTGGCGACTCGCTGTAGCCCTCCAGTCCCCCTTGTGCTATACCGACTGAGGCGGCATTTAGCCCCTTTTTCAGCCTGTTCGCGGCGGCTATAAAACCCGCTAACCCGGTAGTAACGTTAACGTATCGACTCACTGACTGAGAGATCACCATGGCAGATTTTCCCCCTGTCGCCAGCCTGCGCAGCTTTGAGGCGGTGGCGCGCCTCGGCAGCGTGACGCAGGCCGCCCACGAGATGAGCGTGACCCATTCGGCGGTCAGCCAGCACATCAAACAGCTGGAAGCCCTGGTCGGCGTCACGCTCTTTATCCGCCACGGCCGCGGAGTGCGCATCACGGAAGAAGGACGGCTCTATGCCCTGCAAATCCGCGAGGCGTTACAGCACATCGCCGACGCCACGCGCATGGTGCAGATCAAACCCCGCACCCTGGAAGTGACCCTGGCGACGCTCCCCTCCTTTGGCTGCCACTGGCTGCTGCCGCGGCTGGCGCGCTTTCAGGCGCGGCATCCGCAGATCGCGGTGCGCCTGCTGACCAGCCTGGCCGTGGTTAACCTGCAACAGGAGGGTATCGATCTGGCCATTCGCATGGGGCAAGGCGATTGGGAGGGAACGGAAAGCCGGCATCTGTTTGCCGATGAACAGCTGGTGGTCGCCGCCCCCGGCTATCGCGGCGGTAACCTGCCGACCACCCCGCAGGCGATCGCCGCCAGCGATATTATTTTTTCCATGGAGTCCTGGAACGCCTGGTGCAGCCAGGCGGGGCTGGAAAAGCCGATCGTCCCCGCGGGCCTGCGCCTGAACGACTCTAATCTGGTGCTGGAGGCGGTCCGCCTGGGGGCCGGCGTGGCGCTGGAGCGGCGCTCCCTGGTGGCGGGGGCGATAGCCCGCGGCGAGCTGGTGCAGCTCACCGCCGTCACCGTCCCCTACCCCTGGCACTACTGGCTAACCGTCTCCCCGCAGGTGGAGAACCGGCCGGAAGTCGCCCGGTTCATCGCCTGGCTGGAGGAGGAGATCGCCCTCTGGCGCCAGCAGATCAGCGCTTAGCCTTCGGCCGACGGCGGCAGGCCCGTCCGGGCGGCGTGCTCCTGGGAGAGACGCCAAAAATCGTGCCCGGCGGGATACTGATAGAGGCGCAGGGAAAACTGTCCGGCCACCGCGGTAATGTACTCAAATATCGCCGACTGGGTGTTTTCGTAGTCTTTCCACAGCGTTGAGGTGGTGAAGCAGTAAATCTCCAGCGGGATGCCCGACGGCGACGGTTTCAGCGTTCTCGCCACAATGTACATCTCCTTAATAATATCCGGCCGCTCGGCGAGATAGTGCATCAGATAGTGGCGAAACAGGGTCAGGTTGGTCAGCCCGTTATCGATAAACCAGCGGTCGGCCACGCCGCCGGGATCCCGGCCGTCAAGCAGCGTCGCCAGAGGCTCACTCACCCCGCGGATGGTCAGCATCGAGGAGAGCATCTCCTGGTCGAGAAAACGCACCGAGTGCTGATCGATGGCGATACTACGCATGATCCGCCGCGCCCCGGAGGAGAACATCGCCTGCCAGTTGGTATAGGTCTCGGTGAGGAAATTCTTGGTCGGGATACGGGAGATCGTATTGTCCCAGTTGCGGATGGTAATGGTGTGCAGCGCGATATCCGTCACCTCACCGCTGAGGTTCTTGTCAGGCATTTCAATCCAGTCCCCCAGCTGGAGCACGTCGTTGGACGACAGCTGAACGTTCGCCACCAGCGACAGCAGAGTATGCTGGAACACGATCATCAGTACCGCCGCCACGGCCCCCAGACTGGAGATAATAATGATCGGCGATTTGTTCGACATCACGGCGAGGATCATAATCGCCGCCAGGATGTGGACTAAGATTTTGCCTATCTGGATATAGCCCTTAATGGAATGATTTTTACGTTTGGTCTTTCGCAGATAGGAGCTGTTGACAATATCCAGCATCTCGTTGAAAAACACCGACATAAAAATAAAAAACAAGATCCCGCAGATAGTATTAATCGCCGTCACCAGCGATGCCGGCATCGCCGGCATAAACTGCAGAACGTAATAGACGATAATAACCGGAATGAAATTGGACAGCTTTTCGGCGATACGTCGATCCTTCTCCAGCGGCACATCCTGTTTGTGGCTACTAAAGAAGACCTTACGCACCACTTTAATCAGCAAGAACTTGCATAAAAGATGGGCAAATATGCCGGAGAGCAGCAGCAGAATAAGATTAAACCCCACCGCCAGCGCCGGATTACTCTCAATAAACGTCAGTAGATGATTCACATACGCCATGCTTTATCGCCTGAATAACTATGCCACTTCGCTAACTGCTTTATCCCAAGGGCATATATTTGGAAAATAAATCAATCCGCATCATGGCATATCGCTTAGCGTAACGTCCATGCGCGCACCGCTTCTAATCATTCACAGAAAATATGTCAGAGTTTGCATTAATCATTCTCTACGCTCACTATAAAGAGGCTTGTTATGAGGACGGAATAAGTCCAGGAGGAAACATGTTTAAAGCTCTTACCGCTATCGTCGCCTTAGCCGCCTCCGCCAGCGTTATGGCGCAAGGCGATGTCACGCTGAACAGTCTGGCTCACGATGCCACCACCCGGGCGTCGTTTAACCAGATGGTCAAAGGCCATCAGCTGCCCGCCTGGGTGACCACCGGCGGCACCGGTTCGCCCGCGCAGACGGTGAAACTGGGTAGCGAATCCTGGCAGGTGTTAAGCGCCTGCAAACCCCACGACTGCGGCCATGAACGTATCGCGGTGATCTGGTCGGAAAAAAGCAAACAGATGTCCGGCGTTTACTCGGTGGTCGATGAAAAAACCGACCAGGAGAAGCTGACCTGGCTTAACGTCAGCGATGCCCTGTCCATCGATGGCAAAACCGTGCTGTTTGCCGCCCTCAGCGGCAGCCTCGACAACCATCCGGACGCCTTTAACTACCAGTAACGACCATCGCCCCCGTCAGCCTTTCCCCGACGGGGGCTTCCCTGATTAGCCATCCGGGAACATCACGCTGTTCCCCGGCGCTTCCCGATGCAGATGGATAAAGTTCAGGTGCCGCTCGTACTGGTCGAGAATATCGGTGATCACCTGCTCTTTGCTGTAGTCCATCAGGTCGTTACCCTGACTGCCCTCCAGCAGGAAGGTCTCCAGCCGGTAATAGGTGGATTTCCCGCTGCGCGCCCGATAGGTAAAGCCCGGCACCGAGTACTGCTGCGGCCAGATCTTGTAGATAAAGTTCTGCTCGTCGCCCATGTGCACCAGCAGATCGAGGTGGCCAAGGTTCTCACCCTCTTCCGGCGGCAGGCTCTTCAGTTCCACCGCCGCGCCGCGCAGCCGCAGCTCCTGGGCCACCTCCTCCATCGCCGGGTAGCACACCGTCTCCATCATCAGTTTGGTATAGCGCGTGCCGGGGTAATTCATCAGCCGCGACAGGCGCTTCTTCCAGCTCAGACGATCCTGGAGGCCCATCGGGCGCGGGGCGGTGTCGCGGCTGGCGCTGACCCGGCGGTAATCTTCCACTTTCAGAGATTTATACAGTCCGGCCATCACGAAGAAAATCACAAAGCTGAACGGCAGCCCCATGATCACCGTGGTGTTCTGCAGCGCCGAGATGCCGTTGGTCATCAGCATCCCGAGGGTCAACAGACCGATGGCTACCGACCAGAAGATGCGCAGCCAGTTCGGGGCGTCGCTGTTGATGTCCTTCAGCTTCGAGGTGAAATTCCCCAGCACCAGCGCGCCGGAGTCGGCGGAGGTAACGTAAAACAGCAGACCGGTGATGGTCGCTACCGACGCGCTAAAGGTAAACGCCGGATACTGCGCCAGCAGGCTGTAGAAGCCGCGCTCCGGGTGGGCCATCGCCTCCTGGGCAAAGGCCGCGTCGCCGTGGATGATCTCATACAGCGCGCTGTTGCCGAACACCGACAGCCACAGCAGGGTAAAGGTGAAGGGAATAATCAGGGTGCCCATCACAAACTGGCGGATGGTGCGCCCGCGCGAAATGCGCGCCAGGAACAGGCCCACAAACGGCGACCAGGCCACCCACCACGCCCAGAAAAAGAGCGTCCAGTTGTTCATCCATTCCACCGGCCGGTCGAAGGCGAAGCTGTTCAGCGTCATGCCCATAAAGCGATTGACGTAGTCGCCGACGTTGAGCACTAACGCATTGAGCAGGAAGGAGGTATCCCCCATGAACAGCACGAACAGGATCAGCCCCAGCGCGAGGGCGACGTTCAGCTCGGAGAGCACGCGGATGCCCTTGTCCACCCCGGAGGTGACCGAGATGGTGGCGATGATCACCGACAGCGCAATCAGGGCCGCTTTCGCCGCCAGCGAGTCCGGAATATCGAACAGCACGCTCAGACCGTAGTTGAGCTGCACGACGCCGATACCGAGGGTGGTGGCGATGCCGAAGATGGTGCCGATCACCGCCGCAATATCGACGCTGTGGCCGATGGGCCCATTGATCCGTTTGCCAAAAATCGGGTACAGCGCCGAGCGGATGGTGAGCGGCAAATTATAACGATAGCTAAAGTATCCCAGCGCCATGCCCATCAGGGCATACATTGACCAACCGGTTAAGCCATAGTGAAACAGGGTCCAGACCATCGCCTGGCGCGCCGCCTCGATGGTCTGCCCCGCCCCTTCCGGCGGCTGCATATATTGCGTCACCGGCTCGGCGACTGAGAAGAACATCAGGTCGATGCCGATGCCGGCGGCGAACAGCATCGCCGCCCAGCTCAGCAGGCTGAACTCGGGCTTTGACTGCTCCGGCCCGAGCTTCACCGAGCCGAAGCGCGAGCAGGCAATGCAGACGACGAAGACGATATACAGCGTCGCCGCCAGCAGATAGTACCAGCCGAAGGTTTTCGACACCCAGTCCAGGGTGCGCCCAATCCACTCGGCAGAAAAATCGCGAAAAAAGATCGTCATCAGGGAAAACAACAAAATCAGTCCGGCCGAGGTATAAAAAACCACCGGATTGATTTTGTCCTTTTCTCTGCTTTGCGAAAGATCTGTCATCCAGTATCCCCACTGTTTTTGTAACTATTAAAATCCAAATCCGCAACAATTAAGACACATTTTATATTGAACGTCCAATCAAAAACCGCTTTAATAGTTAACCAACGCTGATGAATGGAGTGGCAAAAATGCCCAAACTGGGGATGCAGCCGATCCGGCGCAGGCAGCTGATCGACGCCACGCTGGACGCAATAAATGAAGTCGGAATGCACGACGCGACCATCGCGCAGATTGCCCGGCGGGCGGGCGTATCGACGGGGATCATCAGTCACTATTTCAAAGACAAAAATGGTCTGCTGGAGGCGACCATGCGCGACATCACCAGCCAGCTGCGCGACGCGGTGCTCAACCGTCTGCACGCTCTGCCGGACGGCAGCGCCAGCCAGCGCCTGCAGGCGATTGTCGGCGGCAACTTTGATGAGACGCAGATCAGCAGCGCGGCGATGAAGGCCTGGCTGGCCTTTTGGGCCAGCAGCATGCACCAGCCGATGCTTTATCGGTTACAGCAGGTCAGCAGCCGTCGCCTGCTGTCGAACCTGGTGTACGAATTCCGCCGCGAGCTGCCGCGCGAGCAGGCGCAGGAGGCCGGCTACGGGCTGGCGGCGCTGATAGACGGCCTGTGGCTGCGGGCGGCGCTCAGCGGCAAACCGCTGGATAAAACGCTGGCGCAGTCGCTGACCAGCCACTTTATTCGTCAGCATTTACCGAACCCATAACCGAGGAGGCGTTATGTCCCGAATGGCAGAACAGCAGCTTTATATTAATGGTGGTTATACATCGGCCACCAGCGGTCGCACCTTCGAGACCATCAACCCTGCCACTGGCGAGGTGCTGGCGACCGTTCAGGCTGCCGGACGCGAGGATGTCGACCGCGCCGTCGAGAGCGCACAGCGTGGGCAAAAAATCTGGGCGGCGATGACCGCCATGGAACGCTCGCGCATCCTGCGTCGCGCCGTCGACCTTCTGCGCCAGCGCAACGACGAGCTGGCGCGACTGGAGACCCTGGATACCGGGAAACCCCTCAGCGAAACCGCCGCCGTTGATATCGTCACCGGCGCCGACGTGCTGGAATATTACGCCGGATTGATCCCGGCGCTGGAAGGCAGCCAGATCCCGCTGCGCGACAGTTCCTTCGTCTACACCCGTCGCGAACCGCTGGGGGTGGTAGCCGGGATCGGCGCGTGGAACTACCCGATCCAGATCGCCCTGTGGAAATCGGCGCCAGCGCTGGCCGCTGGCAATGCGATGATTTTCAAACCGAGCGAAGTCACCCCGCTGACCGCCCTCAAGCTGGCGGAAATTTACAGCGAAGCGGGCCTGCCGGACGGGGTGTTTAACGTCCTGCCAGGGATCGGCGCGGAAACCGGCCAGTATCTGACCGAGCATCCGGACATCGCCAAAATCTCCTTCACCGGCGGCGTCGCCAGCGGCAAAAAAGTGATGGCCAACTCGGCCGCTTCATCACTGAAAGAGGTCACCATGGAGCTGGGCGGCAAATCGCCGCTGATTATCGCCGACGATGCCGACCTCGACCTCGCCGCCGATATTGCCATGATGGCCAACTTCTACAGCTCCGGTCAGGTCTGCACCAACGGCACCCGGGTGTTTGTCCCGGCGAAACAGAAGGCGGAATTCGAGCACAAGATCCTCGAGCGGGTGGCCCGCATCCGCGCCGGCGATCTGTTTGCCGACGACACCAACTTCGGCCCGCTGGTCAGCTTCCCCCATCGCGACAACGTTCTGCGCTATATCGAGAGCGGCAAACGCGAAGGCGCGCGCCTGCTGTGCGGCGGCGAGGCGCTGAAAGGCGACGGTTTCGATAACGGCGCGTGGGTCGCCCCGACGGTGTTTACCGATTGCAGCGACGAGATGACCATCGTGCGCGAAGAGATCTTCGGCCCGGTGATGTCGATCCTCAGCTATGCCGACGAAGCGGAGGTCATTCGCCGCGCCAACGCCACCGAATACGGCCTCGCCGCCGGCGTGGTGACGCCCAACCTCAACCGCGCTCACCGAATTATCCACCAGCTGGAAGCCGGCATCTGCTGGATCAACAGCTGGGGGGAATCCCCGGCGGAAATGCCGGTTGGCGGCTACAAACACTCCGGCATTGGCCGCGAGAACGGCGTGATGACGCTGCAGAGTTACACCCAGGTGAAGTCCATCCAGGTTGAGATGGGTAAATTCCAGTCCATATTTTAACCGGGAGGTTTTTTTGCAATTTGACTACATCATTATTGGTGCCGGCTCCGCCGGCAACGTTCTGGCAACACGACTGACTGAAGATCCAAACACCACCGTCCTGCTGCTGGAAGCCGGCGGCCCTGACTACCGGTTCGATTTCCGCACCCAGATGCCCGCCGCGCTGGCTTATCCGCTGCAGGGCAAGCGCTACAACTGGGCCTACGAGACCGAACCTGAGCCGTACATGAACAATCGCCGCATGGAGTGCGGACGCGGCAAAGGGCTCGGCGGATCCTCGCTGATCAACGGCATGTGCTACATTCGCGGTAACGCGATGGATCTGGATAACTGGGCCAAAGAGCCGGGTCTGGAACACTGGAGCTATCTCGACTGCCTGCCCTACTACCGGAAAGCGGAAACCCGCGATATCGGGCCTAACGACTACCACGGCGGCGATGGCCCGGTGAGCGTGACGACGCCGAAGCCGGGCAATAATCCGCTCTTCGAGGCGATGGTTGAAGCCGGGGTGCAGGCGGGCTATCCGCGTACCGACGATCTCAACGGCTACCAGCAGGAAGGCTTTGGCCCGATGGACCGCACCGTGACGCCGCAGGGCCGTCGCGCCAGCACCGCCCGCGGCTATCTCGACCAGGCGCGCGGTCGCCCGAACCTGACCATCCGCACCCATGCGCTGACCGATCACATTATTTTTGCCGGCAAGCGCGCGGTGGGCGTCGAGTGGCTGGAGGGAGAGAGCACGATCCCGTCAAAAGCGACGGCCAACAAAGAGGTGCTGCTGTGCGCCGGGGCGATTGCCTCGCCGCAGATCCTGCAGCGCTCCGGCGTGGGTAACCCGGAGCTGCTCAGGCAGTTCGATATCCCGGTGGTGCACGATCTCCCCGGCGTGGGTGAGAACCTGCAGGACCATCTGGAGATGTATCTGCAGTACGAGTGCAAAGAGCCGGTATCGCTCTACCCGGCGCTACAGTGGTGGAACCAGCCGAAGATCGGCGCCGAGTGGCTGTTCGGCGGCACCGGCATCGGCGCCAGCAACCAGTTCGAAGCGGGCGGTTTTATCCGCAGCCGCGCAGAGTTCGCCTGGCCGAACATTCAGTACCACTTCCTGCCGGTGGCGATTAACTACAATGGCTCCAACGCGGTGAAAGAGCACGGCTTCCAGTGCCACGTCGGCTCGATGCGTTCGCCCAGCCGCGGCCACGTGCGCCTGAAGTCGCGCGACCCGCACGCCCATCCGGCGATCCTGTTTAACTATATGTCCCATGAGCAGGACTGGCAGGAGTTCCGCGACGCCATCCGCATTACCCGGGAGATCATGAACCAGCCGGCGCTGGATAAGTATCGCGGCCGCGAAATCAGTCCGGGAATAGAATGCCAGAGCGATGCCGAACTGGATGAGTTTGTGCGCAACCACGCCGAGACCGCGTTCCACCCGTGCGGGACCTGTAAGATGGGTTACGACGAGATGGCGGTGGTCGATGGCGAGGGCCGCGTCCACGGTCTGGAAGGATTGCGGGTGGTCGACGCCTCGATCATGCCGCAGATCATCACCGGCAACCTCAACGCCACCACCATTATGATCGGCGAGAAGATGGCCGACGCCATTCGCGGCCGCCAGCCGCTGCCGCGCAGCACCGCGACGTATTATGTCGCTGGCGACGCGCCGGTTCGCCGCTAACAGGTCAATGCCGGGCGGCGACTACGCCTTGCCCGGCCTACCCTGAGGCGATGTAACGTAGCCCCGGTAAGCGCAGCGCGACCGGGGTGCCGTTCCGGGTTTTGACCCCATAGGTTGATGTTAGCGAAACGCCTCCAGGCGCTTAATCTGCTGACCGTCGGCAGTAAAGTTCTCCGCTGCCAGCCACGCCCGCAGCGCCGCATCGCGCGCAGGCCACTCGCCGTCGATGATGGACAGCATATCGCTGTCGCGCGTCCGCCCTTTACGCACCAGCCTCTGCCGCAGACGTCCTTCCCAGCTAAAGCCCAGCCGCTCGGCGGCGCGGCGCGAGGCGACATTCATCGAATCGCATTTCCACTCCAGCCGACGATAGCCATGGTCAAAGCCGTTTTTGAGCAGCAGCCAGACCGCTTCGGTACCCAGCGGGGTGTTTTTCATCCGTCGCGACCAGGTGACATGGCCGATCTCAACCGTGCCCATTTCCCGCTCGATCGCCATATAGCTGACGATGCCCACCGCCTGCTCGCTACGCAGGTCAACCACCGCATACGGCACCAGGGCATCATCATTCACCTTGCCCGCGATCCAGTGGGCGGTCGCCGCCACGCTCTCCGGCCGCGTAGACGCCAGCCACGTCCAGTCGCTGTTGTCGCCGAGCGCATAGGCGGCAAACAGATCCGCCGCATGACGGTCAACGTCCAGCGGCTCCAGGCGGCAAAAACGGCCATTTAACGCTGTCCGCCGCAGGACTTGCGCCCCCTGCCAGCCAGGGACCAGGTCGTTCACCTGCTGGCCATACTCATTGATTTCCGGCACACCCACCTCCTCGCAATAGACAATGCGTTATAACAAGAACCCCGCAGCGGAGAAAGGCGCTTCTGCGCGACCGGCAATAACCTGTCGTTCTTGAATATGCATTTTTAGCATAAGGATATCCTTATTTTGACTTTACGCCTTATGGCAAGCGGCCTAACGTAGCGAGGCATAAAACAATAAAATAACCATTCTTCAGGGATTGCACATGACCAAAAAACTGTTGCCTTTACTGCTATTGTCGGCGCTCTCCGCCGCCGCGCATGCCGCCACGCCGCCCAACACGCTGGTGGTCGCCCAGGGTCTCGACGATATCGTCAGCCTCGACCCGGCGGAAGCGAACGAACTCTCCAGCATTCAGACGGTCCCCAGCCTCTATCAGCGTCTGGTGCAGCCGGACCGCAACAACCCTGAAAAAATCGTACCGATCCTCGCCGAAAGCTGGCAGGCCGATCCGGCGGCGAAAACCCTGACCATTAAACTGAAGCCGGATGCCAAATTCGCCTCCGGTAATCCGCTGCGCCCGGAAGATGTGATTTTCTCTTACACCCGCGCGGTGACGCTGAATAAATCGCCAGCGTTTATTCTCAACGTGCTCGGCTGGCAGCCGGACAACATCGCCAGCCAGCTGAAAAAGGTTGATGACCATACCCTGACGCTGCACTGGACCGCCGACGTCAGCCCGGCGGTGGCGCTGAATATTCTCTCCACTCCCATCGCCTCTATCGTTGATGAAAAACAGGTGGCGCCGAACGCGAAAAATAATGACTTCGGCAACGACTGGCTGAAGATGCACTCGGCGGGCAGCGGGGCCTATAAAATGCGCGTCTACCAGCCGCATCAGGCCATCGTGCTGGAGGCCAACGCCAGCTCCCCCACCGGCGCGCCGAAGATCAAGAGCATCATTATTAAAAACGTCCCCGACCCGGCTTCCCGCCGCCTGCTGATCCAGCAGGGGGATGCCGACGTGGCGCGCGATCTCGGCGCTGACCAGATTGCCGCCCTGCAGGATAAACCCGGCGTGAAGGTGCTGAGCATCCCGTCCGCCGAGCAGAACTACCTGGTGTTTAATACCGCCAACAGCGCCAACCCGCTGCTCAATAATCCGGCCTTCTGGGAGGCGGCGCGCTGGCTGGTTGATTATGATGGCATCACCAAAAATCTGCTGAAAGGCCAGTACTTTATTCACCAAAGCTTCCTGCCGGCCGGCCTGCCGGGGGCGCTGGAGACTAATCCGTTCACCTTTGATCCGCAAAAAGCTAAGGCTATCCTCGATAAAGCGGGCATTAAGGATGCCCACTTCACCCTCGATGTGGAGAACAAACCGCCGTTTATCACCATCGCCCAATCGCTGCAGGCCAGCTTTGCCCAGGGCGGGGTGAAGGTGGATCTCCTGCCGGCCGCCGGCAGCCAGGTCTATGCCCGGGTGCGCGCGAAGCAGCATCAGGCGGCGATCCGCCTGTGGATCCCGGACTACTTTGATGCCCACTCCAATGCCAGCGCCTTTGCCTGGAACGATGGTAAATCCAGCACCGTGGCCGGGCTCAACGGCTGGCAGATCCCTGAGCTGAATAAAGCCACCCTCGCCGCGGTGGCGGAGCCGGACCCGGCGAAACGCCTCGGCCTGTACAAAACGATGCAGGAAACCCTGCTCCAGCATTCGCCGTACGTCTTTATTGACCAGGGGAAAACCCAGATCGTGGTGCGTGACAACGTGAAGGGCTATCAGCAGGGACTGAACGCCGACATGGTCTGGTACGATAACGTGACCAAGTAAGCGGGTTTTGTCACCGGGTACGGCGGCCTTGTCTGCCCGGATGACCGACTCCTCACCCGGGCCCGGTCGGCATCGCGCCGCCGGGTACAATGCTGATATACCAGGAATTTCCATTCTCCATGCCATCGTTTTCCACTCACCTTACCCGCCTGCTGCAGGGGCTGTTTACGCTGCTGCTCACGCTGTTCGGGCTGTTGCTGGTCACCTTCTCGCTCTCCGCGCTGTCGCCCGTCGACCGCGTACTGCAGATCGTCGGCGACCATGCCAGCCAGTCGACCTATGACCAGGTTCGCCATCAGCTGGGTCTCGACCAGCCGCTGCCGGTGCAGTTCTGGCACTACCTGGTCAACCTGGCCCATGGTGATCTTGGCATCGCCAGCGCTACCGGCCAGCCGGTGCTCCACGACCTGCTGGCGGTCTTTCCGGCGACCCTTGAGCTGGCGACCCTGGCGCTGATCGTCGGCGCGGTACTGGGCATCGTCGCCGGGGTGCTGTGCGCCCGTTACGCCGGTTCGCCGTGGGATCTGGCGGTTCGCACCTTTACCCTGTTGGGCAACTCGGTGCCCATTTTCTGGCTCGGCCTGCTGATGCTGGCCCTGTTCTACGCCCGGCTGCAGTGGGCGCCAGGCCCGGGTCGCCTCGACGATATTTATCAGTACACCGTCGAGCCACGCAGCGGTTTTGCGCTGATCGACACCTGGCTCTCCGGCGATACCGCGGCGTTTAAAAATGCGATCGGCCATCTGGCGCTGCCGGTGCTGGTGCTGGCCTATTACTCGCTGGCGAGCATCACCCGCCTGACCCGCTCCGCCTGTCTGAGCGAGATGAACAAAGAGTACATTCTGCTGGCGCGGGCCAAAGGGGCCGGAGAGATGACGATTCTGCTGCGCCACGTCCTGCCCAATATCCGCGGCACTCTGCTGACGGTGACCGCTCTCGCCTGGACCTCCATGCTCGAAGGGGCGGTGCTCACCGAAACCGTCTTCTCGTGGCCGGGGATCGGCCGCTATCTCACCACGGCGCTGTTCGCCGGGGATACCACGGCGATCATGGGCGGCACGCTGCTGATCGGCGTGAGTTTTGTGCTGATCAATAACCTGACCGATCTGCTGGTACGGTTAACCGATCCGAGGATGCGCTGATGCCGACTTATCTGTTTTTACGCCGTCTGCGCCGCTCACCCGCCGCCTTCAGCGGCCTGACCCTGGTGATCCTGCTGGTACTGACCGCGCTGTTTGCCCCGTGGCTGGCGCCGCACGATCCCAACTGGCAGGATGCCGCCGCTCGTCTGCAGGGGCCCGGGGCGGGACACTGGCTCGGCACAGACAGCTACGGCCGCGACCTGCTGTCGCGCTTGCTCTACGGCGCCCGCCCGGCGCTGGGTCTGGTGGCGCTGGTGACCGCCATTACCCTGCCCGTCGGGCTGCTGGTAGGTATCCTCTCCGGCTACTATGGCGGGTGGCTGGAGCGGATACTAATGCGCTTTACCGACGTGGTGATGTCGATGCCGCGCCTGATCCTCGCCTTCGCGTTCGTGGCGATGCTCGGCCCGGGGCTGGTCAACGGCGCGCTGGCGTTAGCCCTGACCACCTGGCCGGCCTACGCCCGTCAGGCGCGCAGCGAAATTCAGCGCCTGCGCCATAGCGACTACCTGGCCGCGGCGGAGATGCTGGGCATTCGCGGCGGGCGGCTGCTGGTCGGCCATATTCTGCCGCTGTGTCTGCCGTCGGCGATTGTCCGGCTGGCGCTCGATCTGGCGGGCATTATCCTTGCCGCCGCCGGGCTCGGCTTTCTCGGCCTGGGCGCCCGCCCGCCGATGGCGGAGTGGGGAGCGATGATTGCCGACGGGATGCAGGTGATTTTCGACCAATGGTGGATCGCTGCCATCCCCGGCGCGGCGATCCTGCTCGCCAGCCTGGCGTTTAACCTGCTGGGCGATGGCCTGCGCGATATTCTGGAGCCGCAACATGACTGACATCCGACTGACCGTCCAGGGACTCGTCGTCGACTATCCCACCGCCCGGGTGGTGGACAACGTCAGCTTCACCCTCGGCAACGAGCGGCTGGCGCTGGTGGGCGAATCCGGCTCCGGCAAATCGATGACCGCCCGGGCGCTGATGGGCCTGGTGCGCAAGCCCGGGGTGGTGAGCGCTGAACGGCTGGAGGTGCTGGGGCGCGATGTGCTGACCCTCAGCGCCCGCGGCTGGCGCGCGCTGCGCGGCAACGATATCGCCATGGTGCTGCAGGACCCGCGCTATGCGCTGAATCCGGTGCAGTCCATTCAGACGCAGCTGGAGGAGGCGTTAACCCTCCATCAGCGTCTCAGCCGCCGCGCGCGCGCCGAGGCGGTCAAAGACGCCATCGCCGCCGTCGGTCTGGATCTGCCGGTCCTCAGCCGCTATCCCGGCGAACTCTCCGGCGGGATGGGACAGCGGGTGATGATCGCCCTCGCGCTGCTCAATAACCCGAAGGTGCTGATAGCCGACGAGCCGACCTCGGCCCTCGACGCCCGCCTGCGCAACCAGATCCTCGAGCTGCTGGTGGAGCAGAGCGCGCAGCGGCAGATGGCCATGTTACTGATCAGCCACGATCTACCGCTGGTAGCCGCGCATTGCGATCGCGTGCTGGTGATGTACCAGGGGAGACAGGTCGACGAGATGCCGGCGCGGGCGCTGCCGAGCGCAACGCACCCTTACACCCGCACCCTGTGGACCTGCCGGCCAAATGCCCACACCTACGGCCAGATGCTGCCGACCCTCGACAGAACCCAGGACTTTACGGAGACAGCCCATGGCGATCGTTAATCTTCAGGATTTACAGGTTACATTCGGCGCGAAGACGGCGGTCTCCGCCGCCAGTTTCCGTGTCGACGCCGGGGAAACCTTCAGCCTGATCGGCGCCTCGGGCTGCGGCAAATCGACGATTTTGCGCGTGCTGGCCGGATTGCAGCGCGAATGGCGCGGCAGCGTGGATCTGCTCGGCCAGGCCATTACGCCGGGCGCCCGCTTTCAGGGCGATCTGCGGCGCAACGTGCAGATGGTGTTTCAGGATCCGTACGCCTCGCTGCATCCCAACCATACCCTGTGGCGCACCCTGGCGGAGCCGCTGCAGATCCACGGCATCCGCGACGTTGCCCCGCGAGTAACCACCGCCCTTGAGCAGGTGGGTCTGGCCGCCGACGCCGTGCGCCGCTATCCGCATCAGCTCTCCGGCGGCCAACGGCAGCGCGTGGCCATTGCCCGCGCCCTGCTGCTGCGCCCGCAGATCCTGCTGCTGGATGAGCCGACCTCGGCGCTGGATATGTCGGTGCAGGCGGAAATCCTTAATCTACTTAATCGTCTGAAACAGGAGCACGGCATGACCTATCTGCTGGTCAGCCATGATGCCGACGTCATCGCCCATATGTCCGATCGGGCGGCGTTTATGGCGGAGGGCGTGATCCAGCGCTTTTTCGATCGCGAAGCGTTGGTCAACGGAGAGCACCGGATGAGGTGAGGTCAGCGGATGTGCGGTTGTTTTGTCGGGTGGCGCTTCGCTTACCCGACCTACTGTCCGTGCGGCCTGCCGTTAATTTATTCACCATTGTTGCTGAAACTGCCGGTGTTGCGGCCTCAACATCGCTGAGACGTTCCCGGAAGGCCGGGGCAGCCCGCATGGATGCGGGCTGAGGGCCGTGTTTTGCAGGGACGCTGCCTCGGCCCGACCCGAAGCCTGCAGGGAGAAGTCGAAGGGACCGCGCAGCGGCGATGTTGCTGGCCGGAGCCCGGGGGTACAGGGGCGGCGGCGACTGGCCGCCCCCTGTGCGCTCCCTGCGCCATGAATGACATAACGCAGAAGAAATATTGGGAGCGCAAACTACGCTGAAGCCACAGATAACATAAGGGACTCCCCGGCGGTGCTTTCCCTCACCCTGGCCCCCTCCCCTACTTCGCCAGACTGGCAAAGCGAGCAAAGACCGCATCAAAAATCGCCAGCCCTTGCGCCACCTGCTCAGCAGTAATGGTGCACGGCGGCACCACGTGAATGCGGTTCTCCACCACAAAGGCCAGCAGCCCGGCTTCGGTCAGGGCCCCTTTGATCGCGGCCATGTCGGCGGCGGTCAGCGGCGTTTTTTGTTCACGGCTGCTCACCAGCTCCAGCGCCTGGAACAGGCCGCGACCGCGCACCTCGCCGATAATGGCGTGCTTCTCCGCCAGCGCCTCGAGACCGGGGCGCAGCACCTCGTTGCCGATAGAGGCCGCGTTCTCAACCACCTTCTCCTCTTTCATCGCGTCAATGGTGGCGACAATCGCCGCCATCGCCAGCGGATGGCCGGAGTAGGTCAGCCCCCCGGCAAAGAAGTGGTCGTCAAAATAGCGGGCAATCGGCTCGCTAATCAGCACCCCGCCCGCCGGCACGTAGCCGGCGTTAACCCCCTTGGCAAAGGTCACCAGATCCGGCACCACGCCATCCTGCTCGAAGGCGAACCAGCTGCCGGTGCGGCCAAAGCCGGCCATCACCTCATCGAGGATCAGCACGATGCCAAACTCGTCGGCCAGGGCGCGCACGCCCTGCATATAGCCTGCCGGCGGCACGAGGATCCCGGCGGTGCCGGGGATGGACTCCAGCAGGATCGCCGCGATGGCCGTCGGCCCCTCGCATTCAATGATCCGCCGCAGATGCGCCAGCGCGCGCTGGCACTCCTCTTCTTCAGTCGCGGCGTTGAACTCGCTGCGGTAAAGGTAGGGGTTGAAGAAGTGAACATGGCCGCGGGAGAACTCATTCGGCACCCGGCGCCAGTCGCCGGTAGCGGCGATCGCGCTGCCGGTGTTGCCATGATAGGAACGATAGGCCGACAGCACCTTGTCGCGCCCGGTATAGAGCCGCGCCATGCGAATCGCGTTCTCATTGGCATCCGCCCCGGCGTTAGTGAAGAACACCTTACTGAAGCCCGCCGGCGCCAGGTCGACGATGCGCTTAGCCGCTTCGCCGCGGGCAAGGTTGGCGGTGGCGGGCGCGATGGTGACCAGGGTCTCCAGCTGCGCCTTCATAGCCGCCAGTACCCGAGGGTGCTGATAGCCAATGTTGACGTTCACCAGCTGGCTGCTGAAATCGAGCCAGGTGTTCCCCTCATAATCCCATAGCTCGCAGCCTTGCGCCCCGGCGATGACCAGCGGGTTGAGATTGCCCTGCATCGACCATGAATGAAACACATAGGCGCGATCTAATTGCCGAACTTCGTCATTGCTTACCGCGACCTCGTTGTGAATTGCCAGCTTCATACCCTGCCCTCTCTCATGTCGTAGTGGTTGGCTTCATCATTGGCCTTGGCCGCGCAAATCGGATAGAGCCAGTGCGCGCATAACGATGTGACACGGTGTCACATCCCTGCCCGTCGTCTGGCCCTGTGCCTTGTCGTCCGGCGTTTTTATAGTGAAGGGACAACCGCACAGGAGAATGAGATGGCAACGAGCAACGTAGTGTTTATCACCGGGGCGACCTCGGGTTTTGGCGAAGCGGCAGCGCAGGTGTTTGCCGACGCGGGCTGGTCGCTGGTGCTGAGCGGGCGCCGCTATCCGCGACTGAAGGCCTTGCAGGACAGACTCGCCGCCAGGGTGCCGGTGCATATTATTGAGCTTGACGTTCGTGACAGCGAGGCGGTGGCTGCCGCCGTGGCGTCGCTGCCCGCCGATTTCGCCGATATCACCACCCTGATCAACAACGCCGGGCTGGCGCTGTCGCCACTGCCGGCGCAGGAGGTGGCGCTGGAGGACTGGAAAACGATGATCGACACCAACGTCACCGGTCTGGTGACAGTCACTCACGCCCTGCTGCCGACGCTGATCCGCCATGGCGCCGGGGCGAGTATTATCAATATCGGCTCGATCGCCGGGCAGTGGCCCTATCCCGGCAGCCATGTGTATGGCGCCAGCAAGGCGTTTGTGAAGCAGTTCAGCTATAACCTGCGCTGCGATCTGCTTGGCACCGGCGTGCGGGTCACCGATCTGGCGCCGGGGATTGCCGAGACCGAATTCACCCTGGTGCGTACCAAAGGCGACCAGGCGGCATCGGATAAGCTCTATCGCGGCACCACGCCGCTGAGCGCGCGCGATATCGCCGAACAGATGTTTTATATCGCCACGCTGCCGGCGCATATGAACATTAACCGGGTGGAGGTGATGCCGGTGCGCCAGGCATGGCAGCCGTTCGCTATCGACCGGGATTAAGCGAAACCCGACGCATCCCCTGTCGGCGCTGCCGGCAGGGAATGCAGGCCGGACTAACGGCTGCTTTGCAGAAACTGCCTGACGCGTTCGGAGTCAGGCTGAGTGAAGAACTTCTCCGGCGGCGCCTTCTCAATCAGCAGTCCCTTCTCCAGAAACACCACCTCGTTGGACACCTGGCGGGCAAAATCCATCTCGTGGGTCACCACCACCATGGTGTAGCCCTCGGCGGCAAGGGCTTTCATTACCCCCAACACCTCATTAACCAGCTCCGGATCCAGCGCCGACGTCGGTTCATCGAAGAGAATAACTTCCGGCGACATCGCCAGCGAACGGGCGATCGCCACCCGCTGCTTCTGTCCGCCGGAGAGAGTGATCGGGTAGACATCGGCTTTGTGCGCCATGCCGACTTTCTCCAGCTGCTGCATGGCCATGGCCTTCGCCTCGTCTCGTTTCATGCCCTTAACGCGCAGCAGCGCCTCGCTGACGTTCTGCTGCACGGTCAGGTGCGGCCACAGGTTAAAACTTTGAAAGACCATCCCCACCCGCTCGCGGATTTTGGCCAGCTGGCGGTGCGACATCGCCCGGCCGCGCTGTTCATCAATCCCCAGCCGTTGACCGCCGATATGAATTTCACCGCGGTCCGGCTGTTCCAGCCAGTTCATACAGCGCAGCAGGGTGGATTTTCCCGACCCGGACGAGCCGAGAATACTCACCACGGTCCCCTTCTCCACCGTCAGGTTAATATCCCGCAGGACTTCCACATTATCGAACTGTTTGGAGACGTTTTTGACGCTTACGGCAATAGACTCAGGCATGGCTCATTCCTCTTTTGGCTCCCCAGGCGGTCAGGCGCTTAATCAGCAGCTCCAGCAGAATGCTGATCGCCCAGTAAAGCCCAATGGCGACGATAAAGGCGTTAAACGGAATAAAATAGGTCGCCTGGACGCTGTTGGCGGCGGCGGTTATCTCCTGAACGGTAATAATGCTCAGGAAAGCGGTGTCCTTCAGGCAAATAATCAGCTGATTGCCGATCAGCGGTAAGGCGGAAGAGACGATATTGGGTAAAATAATCCGCCGAAAAATGGCATAGCGAGAAAAGCCCTGAGCAATCGCCGCTTCAATATATCCGCCGGAAAATACCCGCCGCTGGCTGCGCAATATTTCAAAGAAATAGGCGCCATGATAAATAATCAGGGCCAGTAAACCGGCGGTCCACGGCTCCATGCTAATACCGAGCTGCGGCAGTCCGTAATACAGAAGATAAGCGAGGATCAAAAAAGGGATCGCGCGCATCAGGCTGACGAAACCAATAATAATCCGGTTAATCACTTTCTTTTGATATTCGCTAAAATAACACAGCGCAATACCGATAATCAGCGCCGCCAGGGCGGCGGTAATAAACAGTTCGAGGGTCGCGAATAACCCGGCAATAAAGCTATCGCGAACCGACCAGATAATGCCCCACTGATTCATAATGCCTCCCGTTCCTAGCGCGCCAGACGCCTGGCTTTACGTTCCGCGATACCCTGCAGCTTCAACAAACAGCCGATGATCGCCACATACAGCAGGCCGGCGGCGAGGATCGGCGACAGCGGCTCGTAGGTGACCGAGGAGATACGGTTGGTGACCCGGGTGAGATCCACCACGCCAATCACGGCGATGGCGGGGCTACCTTTGATCAAAAAGGACATCTCATTGACCAGCGCCGGCAGGCTCTCGATCCACATCTGCGGCAGCATGATGTAGCGGAAGTAGGTCCAGCGGCGCATCCCTACCGACTCCGCCGCCTCCCGCTGTTCGCGCGGAAAGGTGCGGAAGGCGTTGCGCCAGATCTCAGCGTTAAACGCCGAGGTGTTAAGCGTCAGCGCCACAATGGCGGCCACGTTCTTGTCGAGGTTAATGCCCATCGTCGGCAGCGAAAGAAACAGAAATAGCACCAGCGTCACCAGCGGCGTCGCGCGGGCCAGACTGATATAAACCACCAGCAGCTGGTCGATCACCGGCAGGCGCAGCATCCGTACCAGGGCGATCAGCAGGCCAGCCACCACCCCGAAGGCGATAGCGATGGCCGAAATCCAGAGGGTCGTCCATGCGCCTTCGATTAATAACTGCCAGGAAATTGCATCCATGAGGCCCTCCTTCTCAACAACAGGCGGCGGTCGCCCGCCGCGGAATATTACAGTCCGGCGAGTTTGTGAAACTGTTCCGGGCTGGTGATCGCCTCGGTCGGCAGGTTGTCATAGGTTTCGCCGAACCATTTTTTCTGCAGCTCGGCGAGCTTGCCGGTCTCCTTCATGTGGTTCATAAACCTGGTCATATAGGCCAGCAGCTGCGGCGAGTTTTTCGGGATCGGCCACGCCATATACCCCGGTCCGGAGACGGCCAGCCCTTTGGCGAAGACCTTCGGTTTGGCTTTCGCCAGGTCGTTTACCGAGATCACCACGTTAATCACGTAATCCAGTCGCTTATTCGCCAGGTCGGCGTAGGCTTCCGGATAGGAGGGATACTCCACCACCGGTCCCAGCTTGCCGCCGGTCTTCTCCAGCATCGCCTTCAGCTCCGGCAAACGCGCCAGCAGCGCGCTCCCGGCCTGTAACCCCACTTTTTTGCCGCTGAGATCGGCAATGGTATTTAGCGAGGTATCGCCAGCGCGTTTGACGAAATAGTGCTGCGCGGAGGCCCACGGTGGGGTGAAATCAAAGACCTTCAGCCGCTCATCGGTAATAACCGCCCCGGTTAAGGCCATATCGTATTGCCCGGTGGAGACAGCCGCTAATAATCCGGTCCACGGTAATATGCTCTGGTCGACATGGAATTTGGCGTACTTACGTAATTCCTCAAGCATATCTTTGTTAAAGCCATCAGCCTGGCCATTATTCATAAAGTTAAATGGCGCATAATCATCTTCCGTCGCCACTTTCAGGGTGCCGGATTTTTCTATTTCCGGAAGATCGGCCGCGACGGCGTGATAAGAAAAAGCGACCGTTAATACAGCGCTCAGACACATTGATGCCAATGATTTTTTCATTATTTCACCCCTGATGGATTGGCCAGACGGGTTCATTCCAGAACGCGAAAAGGTTTCTGCAAAATAGTGGCCGGGGACGTTCCAGTCCACGGCGGCTGAATACGTTTTTAATGTGGGAGCGTTTTTCAATTCCGTATAGAGCCAGATGGGCCGCATCGCTGTGTCAGATGGCGGCAGGGTGGTATGGAATTTGCTGAGTGTAACGGGTGGTCGCAATGCGTTATTGCCAGAGGAGCCCCGTATGATCCGTCACCTGTTACACGTTGATTTTCAGCCTGGCCGCGGTTTGCAGGAACAGGTGCGAGAGACGCTGGTGAATGCCATTCTCAGCGGGATCTTCGCCGCCGACACCCCGCTGCCCTCCTGTCGCCAGCTGGCCAGCCAGCTTCGCGTCTCGCGCAACACCACCGCGCTGGTGTTTGAAAGTCTGGTCAACGAGGGCTACCTGATTAGCCGCCCACGCAGCGGTTACTACCTGCATCCCGACTATCATGAAGCTTCGCCTGCCGCCGTCGAGAGTGCACCGCAGCGCGAAGCGGCTGCACCACGCTGGGGCGACCGGCTGCAGATGACCCCCAGCCAGCAGGAGTCGATCCTCAAACCGGCGGGCTGGATGCACTACCGCTACCCGTTTATCTACGGCCAGCCCGATACCCGGCAATTCCCGCTGGCCACCTGGCGCTCGGCGGCGAACTGGCTGCACGGCGGGGTGCGCGACCCGGCGTGGGTCATCGACCATATTGACCAGGATGTGCCGATGCTGATCGAGCAGATCCGCACCCGGGTGCTGCCCAAGCGCGGCATTGTCGCCGCGCCGGATGAAATTCTCATCACCCTTGGCTCGCAAAATGCCCTCTACCTGCTGACCCGACTGCTGCTCTCTTCCACCACCCGCATTGGCGTCGAAAACCCCTGCTTCCGCGAAGCCATCAACACCTTTCTGCTCGCCGACGCCGAGGTGGTGCCGCACCCGGTGGATGAAGAGGGGATCGTGCTTAATGAGCGTCCCTGCGATTACTACTATGTCACTCCAGGTCATCAGGTGCCCACCGGGGTGACCATGAGCAGTGCGCGGCGTCGCCAGCTGCTGGAGCATGCCGCCCGCCATGACGCGGTCATTATTGAAGATGATTATGACTCGGAGAGTAACTTTACCCTCAACCCGCTGCCGGCGCTGAAGGCCAGCGATCGCAGCGGCCGGGTGGTGTATGTCAGCAGCCTGTCAAAAGCGCTGTCACCGGGGTTGCGGTTGGGGTTTATGGTCGCCGACCCGGACCTGATCGACGAGGCGCGCGCCCTGCGCCGGCTGGTCTATCGCCATCCGCCGACCAACATTCAGTACCAGATGGCCCACTTCCTTGCCCAGGGCCATTATGAGACCCATCTGCGGCGCTACCACTATGACTCCGCCCAGCGCTGGGAGCGTCTGCATGCCGCCCTGCAGCGCTATCTGCCGTCGTGTCGCGCGCTGGCGGGGAGCGAACATGCTAACGCCTTCTGGCTGCAGACCCCGGCGCAGATCAACACCCAGCAGCTCACCTGGCGCGCCGCCCACGCCGGCGTGCTGATTGAGCCCGGGGCGCGCCATTTTCTTAACGCCGCGCCGCCGGATAACTATTTTCGCATGGGATTCCACGCCATTAACCCTGACGCCATCGCCCAGGGGGTGGAGGTCCTGCGCGGCCAGCTGGAGCAGATGGGTTAGCGGTATTGTTCATACTCAACGGCGTCGCGCACGCTGAGCAGCGCCGGGCGCAGGCTGTCGAAAGGCACCGATCCGAGCGCAATGCGCAGCGCCTGCGGGATCGTGGTGGAGACGCAGAACGGCTCGGCGGTCGACACCGAAATACGGCGTTCCATCAGCGCATTCGCCAGTCGATCGGCCCGGCTCTCTTCACCCAGCGGCAGCCAGACGAAGTACGAATCGGGATGACTGACGACGGGAAGCCCACAAAGCACCTCGCGGGCCACCTGCTGTCGCTGTCGCGCATCCTGGCGTTTCTGCGTTTCAAAGCGCGCCACCGTGCCATCTTCAATCCAGGCGCAGATCAGCGAACTTATCAGCGTCGGCGTATTCCACGTCGTGGCCCGGATGGCGCGCTCAATCTCCGGGCGATAGCGCGGCGGAGAAATCACCACCCCCACGCGCAGTCCGGTGGCGATATTTTTTGAAAATCCGGTGACATACACCGTTCTTTCCGGCGCATAGCTGACCACCGGCGGCGGCGGATGGCTCACCAGCCGGGCATAGGCGGCATCTTCAATAATCAGCAGATCGTGCTGGCGCGCGAGATCGGCCAGCGCCTGTCGCTGCCCGGTGTTGAGCACCCAGCCCAGCGGATTGTGCATCGTCGGCATGGTATACACCGCCCGCACCCGCCGCTGCTGGCACAGCGTCTGCAGCGCCTGCAGGTCCGGTCCCTCCGGTCGACAGGGGATCGCCGCCAGCTCCAGATGATACAGCGCCGCCAGAACCTTGAAGCCCGAATAGGTCAGCGCATCCACCGCCACCACATCCCCCGGACGTAACAGCCCCATGACGGTCACCGCCAGCCCGTGCTGTGCGCCGTTGACGATCAGGACATTTTCCGCGTCCGGCGCAAAGTGCTGGCAGGTCAAATGGCGGGCGATAATGTCCCGCTCGGCAAGCCGCCCGGCGTGAGGCTGATAGCGCAGATGCGAGTCAATATCGCCCGCCATCGCCAGCTGCCTGAGCGCCTCGCGCAGCGCATCGCCCTGATCCGGCAGCGAAGGGTAGTTGAAATTGAGATCCACGACATCGGCGGCGACCACCTGCTGATCGACCCCATGCCCCGGCGGCAGCGAGAGGTCGCGCACGAAGGTGCCGCGGCCGGTTTCGCCGCTGACCAGCCCCATCTCTTCCAGTTCACGATAGACGCGCGTGGCGGTGGCCAGCGAGATGCGCTCCCCGGCGGCAAGGGTACGGTGCGTCGGCAGTCGGCTGCCTGCGGGCAGCTGCCCGCTGCGGATCGCCTGCGCATATCGGTCGACAACGGCTTTATATCGGGCTTTCATCGTGAAATGTATCTATGACAATAATTTGATTGTATTAGATTGGGCACATTACCATCGCCGCAGACGATGCTCAAGCGGGCGCAGCCCAATCTGATAACGCGAGGTTAACGTGGTAGATTCAGCAATGGATAAATCGGCGCCCGGTCCCTGGTCCGGATGGCTTCATGGTTTACTGGGGGTGATCATTTTCAGCGGTTCGCTGCCCGCGACGCGGCTGGCGGTGCAGGATATGGATCCGTTGTTATTGACCTTTCTGCGCGCCTCTATCGCCGGGCTGCTTGCCATCGCGCTGCTGGTGGGCTTTCGCCAGAAACGCCCGCGCCTGGCGCAGCTTGTGTCCCTGATCATCGTCTCATCCGGGGTGGTGCTCGGCTTTCCGCTACTCACGGCGCTGGCCCTGCAGCGCATTACCTCGGCGCATTCGATTGTGTTTATTGGCCTGCTGCCGCTGATGACCGCCCTCTTTGGCGTACTGCGCGGCGGCGAACGCCCGCGGCGGGCTTTCTGGATCTTTTCGCTGCTGGGCAGCCTGCTGGTGGTGGGATTCGCCCTGACGCAAAGTGCGGCGGCCTCACTCAGCGGCGATCTGCTGATGCTGGCGGCGGTTATCGCCTGCGGCCTCGGCTATGCGGAAGGGGCAAAGCTGACGCGGGAGCTCGGCGGCTGGCAGGTGATCTGCTGGGCGCTGGTGATAGCCCTGCCGTTGATGCTCCCCGCCTCGCTGCTGGTTCAGCCCGCGTCCTGGCATGCCATCTCGGCCTCCTCCTGGGCGGCGCTCGGCTATGTGTCGCTGTTCAGCATGCTGATCGGTTTCATCTTCTGGTACAAAGGGCTGGCCGCAGGCGGGATCGCCGCCGTCGGCCAGCTCCAGCTATTACAGCCGTTCTTCGGACTAGGCCTGTCGGCAGCGCTGTTGCACGAAACCGTCAGCCCCTTGATGCTGGCGGTCACGCTGGGCGTGGTGCTGTGCGTGGTGGGCTCGCGCAAATTTGGCCGCCAGCGGGTTGGCGAAGAAAACGGGGGCAACAATTGACCTGACGCGTCGCCTAATATCGCGGGATGCGGCGCGAGGCGAATGGATAAGCTGCGTAGCAAAGCCAACGTAAATGTGTGACGGGTATATACTTCAGGGAATACATCGACCGGGAGAGACTATGCCTTTAGCCGATTTTCACCGCTCCGATCCTTTTACCCTCGGTATCGAACTGGAGCTGCAGGTGGTGAACCCGCCGGGTTACGACCTCAGCCAGGATGCCTCGACGCTGATTGCCGACGTCCAGCATGAGCTGACCGTGGGAGAAGCCAAACACGACATCACCGAGAGCATGCTGGAGATCGCCACCGGGGTGTGCCGCGACATCAGCCATGCGCAAATCCAGCTCAGCGCCATCCAGCAGGCGGTCCAGCGCGCGGCGCTGCGCCATCATCTGCAGATCTGCGGCGGGGGTTCCCATCCCTTTCATGCCTGGCAGCGCCAGCAAATCAGCGATAACCCGCGCTATGTCAAAACCGTCGAGCATTTTGGCTATCTGGCGCAGCAGGCGACGGTCTTTGGCCAGCATGTGCACGTCGGCTGCCAGAGCGGCGACGACGCCATCTATCTGCTGCATGGCCTGTCGCGCTTTGTACCGCACTTCATCGCCCTTAACGCCGCCTCGCCGTGGTTTGACAGTACCGACAGCCGCTTCGCCTGTTCACGCCTGAACCGCTTCTCCTCCTATCCCGACAACGGTCCGATGCCGTGGGTGGCCGACTGGCAGGGGTTTCGTCGCCTGTTCCGCCAGCTGAGCTACACCAGCATGATCGACAGCATGAAGGATCTGCACTGGGATATTCGCCCCAGCCCGCAGTTTGGTACCGTCGAGGTGCGGGTGATGGACACCCCCTTGACCCTTGCCCAGGCGATCCACATCGCCGGCTTTATTCAGACCCTGGCCTGCTGGCTGTTGACGGAGCGTCCTTTTAAGCACCAGCCTGATGATTATCTGCTGTATCCCTTTAACCGCTATCAGGCCTGCCGCTACGGGCTGGACGGGACCCTCACCGACGTGCGCAGCGGGGAGCAGCGCAGCATCCGCCAGGAGATCCTGCAGCTCGCCGACCGGCTGGCCCCTTTCGCCCATCAGCTGAAGGCGACGGCAGCGCTGGAGGCGGTGGTTCGCCAGGCGAAATCGCCGCAAAGCGAGGCGCAGCAGATGCGCGACTTTATCGCCAACGGCGGTTCGCTTTCCGGGCTGGTGCAAAAACACTGTGAGATTTGGGCGGCATAAGGCAGCGAGGCGGGTATACTCGGCGCAGACTATAGAAAGGACTGCCCATGTTATTACGTTGCCTGCTCCCTCTGGCGCTGCTGCCCCTGGCCGCCGTCGCCAGCGCCGCCTGTACCCTCACCGACCCGACGCTGACCCTGCAGAGCTATCGGGTGGATGCGCAGAAAGAGCGCATTGCGATGTACTGGCAGGATCGGCACGGCAAAGCCTGGGGTTCCCTGCGTTCGCTGCTGGCGGGTATCGATGGCGACGGCCGAGTGCAGATGGCGATGAACGGCGGCATTTACGATAAGGCCTACGCGCCGCTGGGGCTGTATATCGAAGACGGCAAACGGCTGACGCCGGTCAACCGCTCCGCCGGCGGCGGGAACTTCTTTATCCGCCCCGGCGGCGTATTCCTGGTGGAAAACGGCCGGGCGAAAATCGTGCCGCTGCCGGCGTACAAACCCTCTCCCGCCATCCGCTATGCGGTGCAGTCCGGCCCGATGCTGATTGAAAATGGCGCCATCAACTGGCGACTGAAGCCCTCCGCCAGTTCGCGCAAGCTGCGCAACGGGGTTGGTATCGATAAGCAGGGCCGGGTGGTGTTTATGCTCAGCGATCGCGAGACCAACTTTTACGATTTTGCCTGCTATGCGCAGTCAAAGCTTGGCGTGCGGCAGATGCTTTATCTCGACGGCACCCTGTCGAAGATGTACCGCAAAGGCGGCAGCGTGCCGTGGCAGTATCATCCGTTCGTGACCATGATAACGGTGGAGAGAAAATAGCGGGCGCGTTTGGGGGCGGCCATTCCAGCCAGGAGAGTGAATAAATTAACGACAGGCCGGGCAAGGTATTGCCGCCGTGCCCGATGTCCTTGCCCGGTGGCGCTGCGCTTACCGGGCCTACAGAGTCTGTTCGCTATGGTGTGGCTCCTGAAATCTACGGGCGTGCAGCAGGGCTGATTCCCGCTGAAATCGGCGAACCGAAGGTCGGCAGATAAGGCGGGGCTCACGCCCAAACGCAACGTGAAGCAAAACCCACCCTCACCCTACCCCTCTCCCAAAGGGAGAGGGGACCGCCCGGTAGTCGTTGCAGCCTGGAGTATCCCTGTTACCGACCAGTAGCGCCGCGCTTACCCCCGCCGATGCGCCCACTCGCGCATACGCTGAAACAGTACATACAGCGACGGGATAAACAGGATGCCAACCATCGTCGCCACCAGCATCCCGCTGAATACCGTGGTGCCGATGATCCGCCGGCTCTGCGCCCCGGCGCCGGTGGCGAGCATCATCGGCATGATACCGATAATAAACGACACCGCGGTCATCATTACCGCGCGGAAGCGGCGGGTAGCCCCCCCTCGCGCAGCGTCGACTATCGACAGCCCCTCCTCGCGCCGGCTGCGGGCGAACTCAACGATCAGAATCGCATTCTTCGCCGCCAGGGCGATCAGCAGCACCAGCCCTATCTGAACATACACATCGTTGGCATAGCCCGCGGTCCACAGCCAGAGCAGCGCTCCGCCGATGGCGAACAGCACCGAGAGCATGACGCTCGCCGGCAGCGTCCAGCTCTCATACTGCGCCACCAGGAACAGCCACGCCATCGCCACCGCCGCCAGCACGATCCACACCGCCTGATTACCGGTCTGCTGCTCCTGCCAGGAGATCCCGCTCCAGGCATAGTCATATCCCGGCGGCAGATGGGCCTGCAAAATCTGCTCCATGGCCGCCATCGCCGTGCGGCTGCTGACCCCCTCGGCCGCTGAACCGCTCACCGACACGGACGGGAATTGATTGTACTGCTGAATAAACGGCGCCCCCACCGTCGGCGTAATGGTGACCAGATTGCTCAGCCGCACCCGCTCGCCGTCGCGGCTGCGGACGTACAGCTCGCTAATCTGCTCAGCCCGCTCACGCCACTGCATCTCATTTTGCATCACCACATGATAGACACGATTGTTACGGCTGAAATCGCCGGCGCGCGTGCCGCCGAACGCCGTCTGCAGGCTGCTGAAGATCTGCGCCACCGGCACATCCAGCAGCGCCGCCCGGTCGCGGTCGACCGTCAGGGTCAGCTGCGGCACGTTGCTGCTCCAGGTGGTAAACACCCGGCTCAGCTGCGGATGCTGGTTCGCCAGCTGGAGGATCTCCCGCGTCACCTGCTCCAGCTCCGCCGACGACTGACCGGCCTGCGCCAGGATGCGCAGATCAAACCCCGAGGCATTGCCCAGGCCCGGCAGGGTCGGCGGCGCGAAGGTCATGATCGTCGCCTCCGGTAGCGACAGCAGCTGGCGCTGAATATCCGCCATCACCGCATCCAGCGGCGGCCGCTGATGCCAGTCCTTGAGCATTACCGAGATAAACCCGCCGTTAGAGGCGCTGGTGCCGTTGAGAATGTTGAACCCGGACACCTGAATCACATCCTCCACCGCCGGGTTAGCCATCAGCAGCTTGCGCGCCTGGGCCATCACCGCTTCGGTACGCTCCAGCGACGCCGCCTCCGGCAGCTGCACGCTGGCAAACAGGTAACCCTGATCTTCCTGCGGCAGGAAGCCTTTCGGCATCGAGGTGAAGCTGAACGCCACCAGAGCGCCTGCCGCCACCGTCGCCGCCAGCGCCAGCCAGGGACGGCGGTTCATCCAGCCTACCAGCCGGCCATAGCCGTCGCGGGTGCCGTCGAGAAGACGGTTAAACGCCCGCCACACCGCCGCCGGCCGGGCGGGACGCGGGCGCAGCAGCAGCGCGCAGAGGGCCGGGGTCAGGGTTAACGCCACCAGGCTCGACAGGGCCACCGCGGTGGAGAGCGTCACGGCAAACTGCCGGTACAGCTCGCCGACGATCCCCGGGAGCAGCGCCACCGGCACAAACACCGCCAGCAGCACCAGGGTCGTGGCGATCACCGGCCCAGCGATCTGCCGCAGCGCCTGGGCGGTGGCCTGCAGGCGATCCAGCCCTTCCGCCATTTTGGTTTCCACATTCTCCACCACCACAATGGCGTCATCCACCACCATCGTCAGGGCGAGAATGATCGCGAACAGGCTGAGGGTGTTGGCGCTGTAGCCCAGCAGATAGAGCACCGCAAAGGTGCCGATCAGTGACACCGGGATCGCCAGCACTACGATCAGCGTCGCCCGCCAGCTCTGCAGGAACAGCGACACCACCACGACCACCGCCAGCAGGGTCAGCGCCAGCGAGACGCCGATCTCTTTGATCGTCGCCGCCACAAAGCGGGTGGTATCGAACTTCACCTCCCAGGTGAGATCCGCCGGAAAGCGAGTGTGCAGGCGGTTAAGCTCCGCACGCACTGCGCTGGCGACCTGCAGGGCGTTGGCGGTGGGCGTCGGATAGATCCCCAGATAGGCCGACGCTTTACCGTTCAGCTGGGCGCCGGAGCTGTAGCTGCGGGCGCCCAGCTCAATGGTCGCCACGTCGGCGAGGCGCACCAGCTGCCCCTGCGCGCCGCGGCGGAGGATAATCTCGCCAAAGCTGGCCGCCTCGTTCAGACGCCCCAGCCCGTTGATGGTCAGCGTCTGCTGCTGGCCGTTAAATACCGGCGGGGTGCCCACCTGCCCCGCCGCGCCCTGCACATTCTGCTCGCGCAGCGCCTGGGCGACATCATCCGTGGTGATGTTGAGCGCGTTCATGCGGTCCGGGCGCAGCCAGATACGCATGCTGTAATCCCGAGCGCCAAACATCTGTACCTCGCCGACGCCGGGCAGGCGGGCCAGCGCCTCGCGCACCTGGGTGCTGGCGTAGTTGCTGACAAACAGCGGCGACAGCGTGCCCAGCGGCGAGTAGAGGCTTACCCCCATAAGCAGATTGCTGGCGCGCTTGCGCACCTGGACGCCATTCTGCTGCACCTCCGCCGGGAGCTGCGCCAGCGCCTGCGCCACCCGGTTTTGCACGTCGATCGCCGCCAGGTCGGCATCGGTGCCCGCCGCGAAGGTTATGCTCAGGCGGTACGTCCCCTCATCCGAGCTGGTGGACTCCATATACAGCATATGATCGACGCCATTGAGCTGGGTCTCCAGCGGGGCGGCGATGGCTTCCGCCACGTCTGACGCGCTGGCGCCCGGCCAGCTGGCGCTGACGTTCACCACCGGGGGGGTGATCGCCGGGTACTGCTCCACCGGGATCAGCTTCAGCGACACCGCGCCGACAAAGGTCAGCAGCAGCGCGATCACCATGGCAAATCGCGGACGACGGATAAAAAAGGTCAGCATCCCTTCTCCTTAGCTAGTTCAGCACCTGTACCGCGGCGCCTTCACGCAACCGCTGCGCGCCGTCGGTGATCACCTGCTCGCCCGCCTGCAGCCCTTTCTCGACCGCAAACTGCTGCCCCTGCTGCCCCGCGAGGGTCAGACGACGCTGCCCGGCGGTGTGGTCCGGCTTCAGCACCCAGCTGAAAAAGCCCTGCGGATCCTGCTGCACGGCGGCGGCCGGGACCATCACCCGCGACGGCAGTTCCTGCGGACGGAACAGGATCGTCACGCTGCCGCCCGGCAGCAGACGGTGCTGCGGATTGGCAAACTCGGCCCGCACCGCTACGCTGCCGGTGCGGGCGTCGATCCGGTTATCGATAGAGGTCAACACCCCGTCGCGCCGTTTACCATCAATCTCAATCTGCGCCAGCCACGCCTGCTTCAGGGCGTGGATGTCGGCATGCTGGCCGGTTTTACTGAAAAACGCGGCTTCGTCGAGGGCGAACGAGACCCGCACCGGATCCAACTGCACAATGTCCACCAGCACGCCGCTGGACGAATTAACCAGCGTCCCGACGTGAAAGGCGCTATGGCCCACGCGACCGGTCACCGGCGCCGCAATCTGAGTGTAGCTGAGCACTATCCGCTGGGCCTCGACGCGGGCTTTGGCCTGCTGCACGGCAGCGGCGGCGACGTCGCGCTGCATCCGGGCCGTATCGACGTCGTTGCGGCTGATGGAGTGGTTGTTGATAAGCCGCTCGTAGCGAGTGAGCAACTGCTGCGACTGACGTAATGAGGCTTCGGCGCTTTTCAGCTCGGCCTGCGCCAGAGCCAGCGCCGCGCGGGGCTGCGCGTCGTCGAGGGTAAACAGCAGGTCGCCTTCGGTAACATACTGGCCGTCCTGGAAGTGGCGCTGAACAATCACCCCTTCGGTGCGCGCGCGAATGTCGACGGCGCGGATCGCCTCGACCCGCCCGGGGATAGCGCGTTCTTCAGCATGAGGAGCCAGTTCAACCGTGGCGACGCGGACCGGCACCGCCGGCGCGGCGGTCGCCGTCAGGGCGCCGCCGACCAGACCGCAGGCCAGCAGAGCAAAGCGGAAGGTTTTAATCATAGAGGATCCTTGCGACAGTAACGCGCGCCTGCAGCGAGGCGCGCGAGATTGTTCAGGCCGTTTTGCGGAACCGGCGCGTCAGACGCTTCTCGACTTCCACCACCAGGAACATGGCGACGCCGATGACCAGAGTGACAAACCAGTAGCGCAGCGGCAGCGCTTCCGTACCAAACATGCTCTGCATCAGCGGGACATAGATAATGACCAGCTGCATCAGCAGCAGGACGCCGGTCACCAGCCAGATGCCTTTGTTGCGCAGCAGACCCATGCTCAGGGAGAAGCTGTCGCTGCTGCGGCAGTTGATCATGTAGACCCACTGCGCCGTCACCAGCATCTGCAGCAGCACGGTGCGGATAAACTCCGGACTGTGGCCGCGCGGCGCCAGCCAGGCCTCAAGGATAAAGGCGGCAATCGCGATCATCGACCCGACGAAAGCCACTCGCCACACGGCGAAACCATCCATCACATGCTGGCCGGTTTTACGCGGCGGACGGTTCATCACGTTGCGCTCTGCGGCCTCAAAGGCCAGGCCGAAGGAGAGCGTCGCCGACGTCGCCATGTTCATCCACAGGATCAGCACCGGGGTCAGCGGAATAATGTTCCCCGCCAGCAGGGCGATGATGATCAGCAGCCCCTGCGCCAGGTTGGTCGGCATGATGAAGAGGATGGTCTTCTTCAGGTTGTCATAGACCCGACGGCCCTCTTTTACCGAGCTGGCGATGGTCGCGAAGTTATCATCGGTTAACACCATGTCGGCCGCCTCTTTGGTGACTTCGGTGCCTTTGATACCCATGGCGATACCCACGTCGGCCTGGCGCAGCGCCGGCGCGTCGTTAACGCCGTCGCCGGTCATGCCGACCACTTCGCCGTTATCCTGCAGGGCTTTCACCAGGCGCAGCTTATGCTCCGGGCTGGTACGGGCAAAGATGTCGTACTCCACCGCCGCCTTCGCCAGCGCCGCATCGTCCATGTGCTCCAGCTGGTAGCCGGTCATGGCCTGGCTGCTGTTGGTGATCCCCAGCATCTGGCCGATGCTCATCGCCGTCTGCGGGTGGTCGCCGGTGATCATTTTCACGCGGATGCCGGCGGTCTGGCAGGCGTGGATGGCGTCAATGGCTTCCGGACGCGGGGGATCCATCATCCCGGCGATGCCGAGGAAAATCAGTCCCTCCTGCAGGTCCTCATGGTTGAGGGTGGTGGCATCAAGGCTGGCCGGCTTACAGGCCGCCGCCACCATCCGCAGTCCCTGACGGGCGAAGCGCGCCATCTCCTCTTCCCAGTACTGCGCCTCGAACGGCACCGCGCCGTGGCGGCTCATCTGCTCGCGGCACATGGCGAAGATAACGTCCGGCGCACCGGTGATCAGCACCCGGGCATCGCCATCGATGTGCTGCAGGGTCGACATATATTTGTACTGCGAGTCAAAGGGGATCTTGGCCACCAGACGGGCCTCCACCGCCGGGAGCTGCGCTTTCGCCGCCAGCACTTTAAGCGCCCCTTCGGTCGGCCCGCCGGTGATCCCCCAAAGACCGCGCTCATCCTGGGTAAGCTGGCTGTCGTTACACAGGTCGATGGTGCGCAGCCAGGTCTCCAGCACGGTGCCGGGCTGAACCTGCACGGGCTCATCGCTCCCCTCGAGGAAGATCCGCCCCTGCGGCTCGTAGCTGTCGCCTTCCACCCGATAGCAGCAGTCGGCGGTGATGATCGCTTTGACGGTCATTTCGTTCATCGTCAGGGTGCCGGTTTTATCCGAGCAGACCACGGTCATGGCGCCGAGGGTTTCCACGGTCGGCAGCTTACGAATAATCGCCCGCTTGCGCGCCATCGTCTGCACGCCGAGCGACAGAATAATCGAGATGATCGCCGGCAGTCCTTCCGGTACCGCGGCTACCGCCAGGCTAATCAGCGACAGCAGCAGCTCGCCCATCGGGATATCCCGCAGCGCGAGGCTGAAGATAAACAGCGCCACCATCATGGCGAGAATAATGGCGAAAATCGCTTTGCCGAGCTTATCCATCTGCACCAGCAGCGGGGTACGGTGCTTCTCAATACCCGCCATCATCTGGTTGATATGGCCGAGTTCGGTCTGCGCGCCGGTGGCGGTCACCACGCCGACGCCGCCGCCGGCGCTGACGGTGGTCCCGGAAAAGACCATGTTCACCCGGTCGCCCAGCGGCAGATCGCCCTCCAGCGCGTCGGTGATTTTATCCACCACCGTCGACTCGCCGGTGAGGATCGCCTCTTCCACCCGCAGGTTGTGGGTTTCAATCAGGCGCATATCCGCCGGCACGCGGTCGCCGGCGCGCAGGATAACGATATCCCCCGGAACCAGGTCGCGCGTCGGGATAGTCTCATGCTTGCCGTTACGCTGGACGCGGGCATCGCTGGAGAGCATGTTGCGGATCCCCTGCAGCGATTTTTCGGCGTTGCTCTCCTGGATATGACCGATCAGGGCGTTAATCACCGTCACGCCGAGGATCACCAGGGTATCGACCCAGTGCCCCATGATGGCGGTCAGCGCCGCGGCGGCCAGCAGCACGTAAATCAGTACGTCGTTAAAGTGGGCGAGAAAGCGCAGCCAGCCCGGTTTGCCTTTCTTTTCCGGCAGCGCATTCGGCCCACAGGTATTTAGGCGCTCGGCGGCGTCTGCGGAACTTAACCCAGCGGCCTGGCTTTTGGTCTGCGCCAGCACTGCGTCAACGGTCTGCTGCCAGACCTGCCGTGGCGCGGTGTCGCCCGAGGGCGTCGTAAACTTTGGGTTATTCATCTTGGTCAATTTACATTTTCCTTATAAATTCCGTGAGTCGGAAAGCCTGAAATCATTCCTGGCCAATGAAGTAAAAGAGGGCAAAAATGCCGATAAAAATGTGAACCAATACAAGTCTAAATTTTTCGCAAAATAAAAATTTTGTGATAAGTTAATTCCACAAACCAACTATTACAGAATATTAATAAACCAAAACTAAACGAGGTAAAATATGTTTGGAATCTACCGCGGGCGCCGTCTGGCGCTGTACATCGCGTTAGCTATCATCATTGCTACGCTGGTGGGATATAGCACTTACAGTTTTGTAAAAGCGCTGGCATAATAATGACGTTAATTTACACCCGGCTGCAATTAATTTAATTACAAATTATTTCAGATTAATTAACATGAGAGCGAAAGGCAGGCGATAATATTTAAAATAGTCGTGTTATAGCGAGTAAAAAAACAAAGCATATTGCGTTAAGCATTATTTTACCGGACAATATGTTTTTTAACTGATGATTAACATGACATGAAACATCCACTGGAAACGCTGCTCTCCGCCGCCGGGATCTTACTGCTGGCCCTGCTCTCCTGTCTGCTGTTGCCCGCGCCTTCGCTGGGCCTGACGCTGGCGCAAAAGCTGGTTGAGACATTCCATATGATGGATCTCAACCAGCTCTATACGGTGCTGTTTTGTCTGTGGTTCTTAGCGCTGGGCGCCATTGAGTATCTGGTGCTGCGCTGGGTGTGGCGTCGCTGGTTTTCCCTCGAGCGGTAAACCAGGAGAGGCGCGCCTCAGTGGGCGCGACTGTGGTTCTCTTTGCGGTAGGCGCCCGGCGGCTGATTGAAGGTCCGGGTAAAGACGCGGGTAAAGGTCTGTTGCGAATCGAAGCCATACTTCAGGCAGATATCGTAGACCCGCTGATCGGTGTCGCGCAGATCGCGGGCGGCCAGCAGCAGCTTCCTTTCGCGAATATAGCGCCCCAGGCTCTCCCCTTTGTACTGTAAAAACAGCCGTTGCAGATGCCATTTCGAATACCCGGCATGGCGAGCGATATCATCAATACGCAGCGGTTGATGCAGGTTATCATCAATCCACTCGACGATAGTATCAATCACCTGAGCGGAAATCGTCATATGCTCTCTCCTCTGATACTGCACTGGCGCTTAGCGCCACCAGGCGTTAAATGATTGCGTCTTATCGGCGACCCACACCGGCTCGCCCTGCACAGGCGTCAGCAGACGCCAGGCCCTTCCTTCGCTGGCAGCCGCCAGCCGTTGATACGGTTCATCCCAGCTGTGTTTCGCCAAAACGAATCGTCCTGCATGCCCAGGCAGCACCGCGCGAGCGCGCAGGTCGTCGGCAGCCTGAGCCGTTTCATCCGGCATCATGTGGATATATTTCCAGTCCTGGTCATACTGCCCGTTCTCCATGATCGCCAGATCGACCGGACCGAACTCATCGCCTATCGCTTTAAAGTGCGGCCCATACCCGCTGTCGCCGCTGTAATAAATCTTTTGCTGCCGGGTAACGAACAGAAAACTGGCCCACAGCGTCTGGTTACGCTTCAGCCCACGGCCGGAAAAGTGCCGCGCCGGCAGCACGTGGACGGTGAGCTCGTCGCTGGCCGGTACCGCCTGCTGCCAGTCCGCTTCGGTAATCAGCGCCCCGTCCATTCCCCAGTAGCGCAGATGCGATCCGACCCCCAGCGGCGTAATGACCCGCTTAATTTTCGGCAGTAAGGCGCGAATGGTGGCGTAATCCAGATGGTCGTAGTGATCGTGGGAGATGATCAGCAGATCGATCTCCGGCATCCCTTCCGCCCGCCACGGATAGTCGCCGGGGAAGGCTTTATTGATAAAGGAGAACGGCGCCGCGTAATCGCTGAACACCGGGTCGATCAGGATGCGTTTTCCGGCCAGCTGCAGGTACCAGGAGGAGTGGCCGAGCCAGACCATCACGTCCTGCCCGAGGGGCAGCGTCGCCAGATCGGTCTTCACCAGCGGCAGCGGTTGCGCGGGACGGGCGTTTTCCCGTTTGGTCATCAGGAAATCCCACCACGCCGCCAGCATATTTTTCTGCCCGGTGAACCCTGGCGTGGGCAATTGGTTATGGAACTGGCCGTCCCGGTAGTGGGGAGACGCTTCCACCTGGCTAAGCTGTGCCCCCTGCGGCGCCTTACCAAAACCGGCATTAAGAACAAACGGCAATGTCGTTGCTGCTGCGAGTAACATGATGGCGACCACGCTGAAAGTGACACGGTTCATATCCTGACCAGACAAAAGCCCCCATCCCGAAGGCTTTATGATATAACTTGATTATGAGTGAGTACGCACTCATTATTAGGAAAGCGATGAAAGTCGTCAAGACGATTTTCAATTTTTGCGTTCCGCCGTTGCAGCGACCTGGTCAGACGTGCCAAGATCGGCGGTTTGTTTAAACCTGCGTGAGGAAAAAAGTAGTGGCTCGTCCAAAGAGTGAAGATAAAAAGCAAGCGTTACTGGAAGCTGCCACCGCGGCTTTCGCCCAGTCCGGCATAGCCGCCTCGACGTCGGCCATCGCCCGCAGCGCCGGTGTGGCCGAGGGAACGCTGTTTCGCTATTTCGCCACCAAGGATGAGTTGCTCAACGAGCTGTACCTCGCGATTAAGCTGCGCCTGGTGCGCACAATGATCGCCGGGCTGGATCCGGACGAGAAGCGCCCGAAAGAGAACGCGCGCAATATCTGGAACAGCTATATCGACTGGGGCGTGCGCAACCCGATGGAGCACAAAGCGATCCGCCGGATGGCGCTCAGCGAGCGCATCACCGACGAAACCCGCCGCCAGGTAAAAGAGAGCTTTCCGGAGCTCAACGAAATGTGCCAGCTGTCGGTGAAAGAGATATTCCTCAGCGAGGCGTACCGCGCCTTTGGCGACGCCCTGTTTCTGTCGCTGGCGGAAACCACCATCGAATTCGCCAGCCACGATCCGCAGCGCGCCCGGGAGATTATCGCCCTCGGCTTTGAAGCCATGTGGCACGCCCTGCATGAGGCGGACGCATAATGACGCCGGAAACACTGCATCCCTGCGCTCACCGTATCGCCCTGACCTACCCGTTTACCGAACACTGCTGGCCCTTTGGGCCAGAGTACGACGTGTTTAAGGTCGACGGCCGCATCTTTATGATCACCATGACTATTCGCGGGCGGGCGCTGGTCAATCTCAAGGCCGAGCCGCAGAAGTCGCTGCTGAATCAGCAAATTTATCGCAGTATCGAACCCGGCTACCATATGAACAAGAAACACTGGATCACGGTGGTGCCAGGAGAGGATATCAGCGAGGATCTGCTGGCCGAGCTGATTGACGATTCGTGGCATCAGGTGGTGAACAAGCTGAGTAAAAAGGCGCAGCAGCGCCTGCGTCCGCGCTGATTTTCAGCCAAATGCGATAAGTGTTATCGCATTTTTCACCCTTATCATTTTGCGATCTTCGCTGTACTCTTCCTCTCCTGAACGCACCGGTAAGGTGCTGTAAACTGTGAGGAAGAGTTATGGATATCGTATCGGTCGCTTTGAAGCGCTATTCCACCAAGGCCTTTGACGCCACGAAAAAGCTGACTGCCGGGGAAGCGGAACAGCTGAAAACGCTGCTGCAGTACAGCCCGTCTAGCACCAACTCCCAGCCGTGGCACTTTATTGTCGCCAGCACCGATGAAGGGAAAGCTCGCGTGGCGAAAGCCGCCAGCGGCACCTACGTGTTCAACGAACGTAAAATTCTCGACGCCTCGCACGTGGTGGTGTTCTGCGCGAAAACCGCGATGGACGACGCCTGGCTGCAGCGCGTGGTGGATCAGGAAGAGGCCGATGGCCGTTTCGCCACCCCGGACGCAAAAGCCGCTAACCACAAGGGTCGTACTTTCTTTGCCGATATGCACCGCAAAGAGCTGAAAGATGACGATCAGTGGATGGCGAAACAGGTGTATCTCAACGTCGGCAATTTCCTGCTGGGCGTAGCGGCGATGGGTCTCGACGCCGTGCCGATTGAAGGGGTCGATTTTGCGATCCTCGATGAGGAATTTGACCTGAAAGCCCAGGGCTACACCAGCCTGGTGGTGGTCCCGGTCGGCCACCATAGCGTAGAAGATTTCAACGCTACCCTGCCGAAGTCGCGTCTGCCGCAGTCGACGACCATTACCGAGATTTAATCTCTCCACCAGGCGCCTTTCACCGGGCGCCTCTGGTGCCGCTTGTTATTGCCGGGTGGCGGCTACGCCTTACCCGACCTACGGCCCGTGCGACCTGTCGTTAATTTGCGCCGGTAAGTGAATCGCCAACGAGCGCGTTAGTAAAGTAAAACTTGCGGGTGCTTTATACCGCAGGCTAACGCGTATCGCGTTAAGGTATCCAGACTGGCGCGGGTGATATTGGCTTCCATTCTGGAGACCGTCGGCGCACTCACCCCCATCCTCTGCGCCACCTGGGCTCGGGTTAGCCCCGCCTGCTCGCGCCATTGCGCCAGCATAGTACGTAATCGCTGTTGACGTTCTTGCGCATCGAATGCAGCCTGAACCTCAGGCTGGCCAAGCAGTTCTGTTTTTAACGTATCCCAGTCAATGATCTTTTTACTCATTGCGCATCTCCTCTAATCGCTTCAGCGCCAGGCGAATTTCCGATGACGGGGTTTTTTGCGTTTTCTTGACAAAAACCCGTAGCAGAAAGAGCGTCTTGCCTTGCTGAAAAACGTAGATCCCTCGCCCCTGTACCGAACCTAACGCACGAATTTCAAATAGCCCCTGCCCCAGCGGTTTACTGTCAGGTTCTCTCAGCGCGGTGGGATTTTGGCGTAACTTGTCTAATTGCCGGATCATCTTCGCCTGGACAATGGGCGGAAGCGCCTGCAATTCCTTTTTAACGTCCACATGCACAACCAATCTGAACATCAGACTCCCTTCCTCTGGATGTTAGCATATAAGACAAATTGCCTTAAAGGCTAATCTTTGAGATACCCGGCAAGCCTATGCTCATTTGCAGCCATTCGCAGAAAAATGCGCTAAAACTGGAATCAGGGACGAAAAAAGGCCGCGACTGAGCGCGGCCTGAGTGGTTAGCGTTCTCAACGCGAGCTTATTTTTTCTCCACCTGCCCTTCGCCGGCATGCCAGATGCGCTCGGCATAGCGGCCAATCACCGCCAGCGAGACGGCAAGGATCAGGAAAAACAGCACCTTGTGCATCCCGTTCCAGAAAAACTCAAAGAAACGGGTATAGAGATTGATCGCCAGGAAGGTTAGTCCGAAGCCGCGCAGCATTCCGTCATCGGTTTTCAGGCTGATAAAAATGCAGACGCCGGCCGCTACGGCAAACAGCAGCCCCCACGGCAGGAGTCGCGCCTGGCTCACCTGGTACCAGTTGTCTGCGTCGTAATTGCCGAAAATCGACATGATCCACAGCGCAATAAACAGGTACGTGAGGCCCATCGCCTTGCTGACGGTAAACAGCTGCCGCTGGCGAAGCAGGGATTGCGCGCCGTAGCAGAGCGCCAGCAGCGCGCCGCCGAACAGGACGAAGCGAATCGGGTAGTTCATGCCCAGCCAGTAGGCGCCCCACCCCGAGACGTAGCCGGTTTCCGCGCCGAACCAGTTGCCCAGCGCCAGCAGAAAAAAGAGCCACACCAGCCCGGAGCGGGCAATATAGCCGATGGCGCCGTAAAACACGCATCCGGCCAGAAACAGCGGTGCGATATGGCCGCTGCCGTTATCCAGCCGTTCGCCAAGCTGCCATAGCGCCACGGCGGTAAAGACGACGCCCAGAAACAAAATCGCCTCTGTGCTGTAGTGCCACTGCGTCTCCCGCCGCTGGCGACGAAAACCCCAGCCGTAGCAGGCGACTGCCAGCAGCGCAGGCAGCAGGATCCGCATCAGCGCCGAGTGGCTGAACAGGCTCAGCAGCCAAGCCACCAGCTCGCTGTCGGCGAACAGACTGCCCAGGGTAATCAGCACGCAGGCCAGCGCGGTCCAGAAGGCATAGCGGCTCAGGCGCCGCCAGTCGAAGGGGGAGACGCGCATCGTTTGCGCCAGCCGCTGGCTGTCCGAGGGGGTTAACTCCCCGCTGGCCTGCCAGGCATTCAGCGCGCGCTGAATAATGCGCTGCTCTTTTCGGGTTACGTTCATAGGCATTCCTTGAGACTGATGACAAACCTGTTTTCGCTAATATGCTCGCCTTTCTGCCGGGCAGCGGCTGTCGCCCTCCCCGGCCTAATTAACCATTTATATATCAGATTGTTACTCCTTACCGTAAGCCCGCGTAAGCGCAGCGCCGCCGGGCATGATATCAGGCACGGAGCCGCTTTATTGCCGGGTGGCGGCTGGCGCCTTACCCGGCCTACGGTCCGCAGCAGCCAGCCGTTAACTTACCCACTTGTGCGACTGAAACTGCCGGTGTTGCGGCCTCAACATCGCTGAGACGTTCCCGGCAGGCCGGGGCAGCCCGCATGGATGCGGGCTGAGGGCCGTGTTTTGCACGGACGCTGCCTCGGCCCGACCCGAAGCCTGCAGGGATAAGTCGAAGGCATCGCGCAGCGGCGATGTTGCTGGCCGGAGCCCGGGGGTACAGGGGGCGGCGGCGACTGGCGCCCCCTGTGCGCTCCCTGCGCCATGAGTGACATAACGCAGAAGGCGTATCGGGAGCGCAATGTGTGCTGAAGTCGTAGATCACATACAGGACTTCCCGACAGTGCTTTCCCTCCCCTACTCCCGGAGGGAAAGGGAACCGTCCAGCAGCGCCGGCCGGGCAATACCCGAAGATGGCACATTGCCAGCCATCTGATTCCCTGTGATTAATGTTGGTCCAGCCACGCCAGCGCCTGCTCGCCCGCCTCGTCCATCGGCAGGTAGACCAGCAGGCGCGAGCCGTTGCGCGGCGCCGAATACCAGTACATCTGCTGCAGGCTGAATCGCCCGAGCTGCGGGTGGTTAAAATGTTTAATCTGGTTTTCCACGCCGCGCACCTCGTAGCGCTGATGCCACAGCGCTTCAAACTCCGACGAGGCGGCGAAAAAGCGCGCCAGTTTGTTTTCCCACGCCGGATCGCCGCGGTGCTCGGCCATCGCGGCGCGGAAATAGGAGACGAAGGTCGGCAGCACATCGCGATTTTCGATCCGGCTGCGCCAGGTCTCATGGGTCAGATAGAGATAAATGCAGTTGCGATCTTCTTCCGGGAGGGTGGCGAAATCGATGCCCATCAGGCGGCAGAAGCTGTCGTTCCACGCCACAATATCAAAGTTCGGTTTCTGAATGCTGGCCGGCTGCGGCATCAGGCTGTCCAGCATCCGGCGGGTGCCAGGGCTGATGCCTTCGCACACCGTCACCTGGGTGGCTTCCGGCGGGGTCAGCCCGGCGAGCACGAACAGATGCCGGGTCTCCAGCGGACTGCACTGCAGGGCATTCGCCACCCCCACCAGCACCGCCTCCGACGGATTCACCTCCCGCCCCTGCTCCAGCCAGGTGTACCAGGTAACGCCGACGTCGGCGAGCATCGCCACCTCTTCCCGGCGCAGACCCGGCGTGCGCCGGCGGCCCACCCGGGGCAACCCCAGGCGCTGCGGATCGAGGCTTTCACGGCGGGCGCGCAGAAAGGCCCCCAGCTGTTTGCGTCGATCGTCCGGCACGGCGATCGTCGACTCCCGTTGCGGCATCGTGGTCATCACCCCTCCAGCATAGTAGTGCCAATACCAGTATAGACAGGAACTGGTACCCGTTTAATTTATCGGTAATGCTACGTCGGTCTGCTGAATGACGCAATGGAGAATCCCATGAATACGTCTGCTGTTTCACCCGGCCGCGCCGGTCTGTTGCTGCTGCTGAGCGGCCAGATGCTGCCGCTTATTGATACCTCGATCACCAATGTGGCGCTGGACGCCATCACCCACACCCTGGCGGCCAGCGCCACGCAGCTGGAGCTTATCGTCGCGCTGTACGGCGTCGCCTTTGCCGTCTGCCTGGCGATGGGCAGTAAGCTTGGCGATAACTATGGCCGCCGGCGCCTGTTTATGTGGGGCGTCGCCCTCTTTGGCATCGCTTCCCTGCTGTGCGGGATAGCGAACAACATTGGCGCCCTGCTGGCGGCCCGCACCCTGCAGGGCGCCGGGGCGGCGCTGATTGTGCCGCAGATCCTCGCGACCCTGCACGTCACCCTCAAAGGCCCCGCCCACGCCCGGGCCATCAGCCTGTATGGCGGGATCGGCGGGATCGCCTTTATCGTCGGTCAGATGGGCGGCGGCTGGCTGGTGTCGGCGGACATCGCCGGGCTGGGCTGGCGCAACGCCTTTTTTATCAATGTGCCGATCTGCCTGCTGGTGCTGGCTCTGAGCCGCCGCTATGTGCCGGAGACCCGTCGCGAGACGCCGTCGCGGATTGACTGGCAGGGCACCCTGTACCTCGCGCTGATCCTCTGCTGCCTGCTGTTCCCGATGGCCCTCGGTCCGGAGCTGCACTGGCCGCTGTGGCTGCAGCTGATGCTGGTGGCGGTCCTGCCGCTGCTGTTCGCCATGCGTCAGAGCGCCCTGCGCCAGCAGCAGCGTGGCGACCATCCCCTGCTGCCGCCGCGTCTGCTGCAGTTGACCAGCATCCGCTTCGGGATGGCCATCGCCCTGCTGTTTTTCAGCGCCTGGTCCGGCTTTATGTTCTGCATGGCGCTGACCATGCAGGAGGGACTGGGGATGGCGCCGTGGCAGTCCGGCAATAGCTTTATCGCCCTCGGCGTGGCCTATTTTATTTCGGCGCTGTATGCCCCGCGGCTTATCGCCCGCTACAGCATGGGGCGGATCCTGCTGACCGGTCTGGCGGTACAGATCGCCGGACTCTTGCTGCTGTGCGCCACCTTCTCCCGCTTCGGCGTCGCCACCAGCGCCCTGACGCTGGTCCCCGCCACGGCGCTGATCGGCTATGGCCAGGCGCTGATCGTCAACAGCTTTTATCGGATTGGTATGCGCGATATCAGCGCCAGCGACGCCGGGGCCGGGAGCGCAATCCTCAGCACCCTGCAGCAGGCGACCCTCGGTCTCGGACCGGCTATCCTTGGTTCGCTGTTCCTGGCGCTGGCCCGTCGCGGCGGCGGCAACTATCCGCAGGCGCTGATTGATTTTCTGCTGGTCGAGGTGGCCATGATGCTGTTGCTGGGGGCGATAGCGCTGTGGCTGCGCCATCACCTCAACCGACAGCCGGCGACGGTGGCCTCGTAATACCGGCGGCGGTAATTTGCATAATAGCTATCCAGCGGTCATCATACCCGCTGGATATTCAGGAGACGTTATGCAGGAATTAATATCGCAAATTGCCGCCTTAGGAATCGAAATAACCCCCACCCGCTCGCTGATGATTATCTTCGGCATTATCTTGTTCACCGCCGTGGTCGTGCATCTGATATTGCACAAAGTGGTCCTGCGCGCATTTGAAAAACGGGCGCTGGCCAGCAGCCATCTGTGGCTGCAAATCATCACGCAGAATAAACTCTTTCACCGACTGGCCTTTACCCTGCAGGGGATCATCGTCAATGTGCAGGCGGTGCTGTGGCTGCAAAAAGGCAGCGAGGCCGCGGAAATATTAACCACCGTGGCTCAGCTATGGGTGATGATATATGCCATGCTGTCCTTCTTCTCGCTGCTGGATGTCATTTTAAAGCTGGCGCAGAAATTTCCCGCCGCCTCACAGCTGCCGCTGAAGGGCATATTCCAGGGAATTAAGCTGGTGACGGCGATTATTATCGGCATTCTGATTATTTCGCTACTGATAGGCCAGTCGCCAGCGATCCTGATTAGCGGGCTCGGCGCGATGGCCGCGGTGCTGATGCTGGTGTTTAAAGATCCGATCCTCGGTCTGGTGGCCGGTATTCAGCTCTCGGCCAACGATATGCTCAAGCTTGGCGACTGGCTGGAGATGCCAAAGTACGGCGCCGACGGCGCGGTGATCGATATCGGCCTCACCACGGTCAAGGTGCGCAACTGGGACAATACCATCACCACCATTCCGACCTGGTCGCTGGTCTCTGACTCGTTTAAAAACTGGAGCGGCATGTCGGCCTCCGGCGGCCGCCGCATCAAACGCAGCCTTAACATCGACACCACCAGCATTCATTTCCTCGACGAACAGGAGCAGCAGCGCCTGATCCGGGCGAAATTACTTAAACCCTATATGGATTCACGCCACGAAGAGATTAGCGCCTGGAACCAGCAGTACGCCGGGGAGCAATCGATCCTCAACGAGCGGCGGATGACCAACGTCGGCACCTTCCGCGCCTATCTGCAGGAGTATTTACGCCATCATCCGCGCATCCGCCAGGATATGACCCTGATGGTGCGCCAGCTGGCGCCGGATGCCAACGGCTTGCCGATCGAGATCTACTGCTTCACCAACACCGTGGTATGGGCGGAATATGAGGGGATCCAGGCGGATATTTTCGACCATGTCTTCGCCGTGGTGGATGAGTTTGGCTTACGCATTCATCAAACGCCCACCGGCAACGATATTCGCGCGCTGACCGGCGCCTTCTCCCGCTGATCCTCAGACGCTGGCGCGGTCTATCACGCGCCAGTCCATCATCACCCGCTCGACGGCAGCGTCGGGATCGTCGATGCGTTTCATCAGTAGAGACACCGCCGTACGGCCGATCGCCCGGGAGGGCTGTTCGACGGTGGTCAGCTGCGGGGAGACCACTTCCGCCAGCTCGGTGCCATCGAAGCCGATCACCGCGATATCTTCCGGCACCCGCAGTCCGGCCTGGGCGATAGCCCGCAGCGCCCCGGCGGCGAGGGAGTCCGAAACGGCAAACACCGCGTCGGGCTGCTCGTTTTGCGACAGCAGTTGCTCCATCGCCCGTTTACCGGCCGCCGCGCTAAGATCCTGCGCGTAGGTCACCTGCTGATACGCCAGACCGTGCACGTGCAGCACGCTTTTATAGCCGCGCTCGCGCAGACGGGCATAGCGATAGCTGAGGTCGTGATTAATGAGCGCGATGCGTCGGCGGCCGCTATCGGCCAACCGGGATACCGCCCCCTGAGCCGCCTCAACGTCGTTAATCCCGACGCAGGAGATGCTGCCGGTGTCGGCATACTCCGCGCACTGCACCCAGGGCGCGTCGCCAATCATGGTGGTCAGTTCCGGCAGGCTGGAGAGCGCGTTCATGGTAATAATGCCGTCGACCATTTTGCCGGAGAGCAACTGCAGGCCCGAGGTCGAGCGGGCCAGATCCGACCCGGAGTTACACAGCAGAATGCGATAGCCATTCTTCTCCGCCTCTTCTTCTATCCCCTTCACCACCTCGGCGCAAAAGGGGTTAGCGATATTGGAGACCATCACCAGGATCATATTGCTGCGGGCGGTTCGCAGCTGACGCGCCAGCAGGTTCGGCTGATAGTTGCTCTCTTTGATCGCCTGCAGCACGCGCTCACGGTTTTTGGCTTTTACCGTATCGCTGTTGTTCAGCACCCGCGACACCGTGGCCACCGAGACGCCGGCCAGACGAGCAATTTTCTGAATAGACATAAACCCTGCACTTCCTGCGATAGAGGTGGATCCTGCAGGCTATCATAAATGACCTCTGATTGGCCTGCCAGCCTGGCGCGAAAGCGTAGCTCAGCGAGACGGTGTCCCGGGAAACTATTAATAATCAGGGCTTCTCTCCCGCCCCGTTAACGCGCATCCTTTTGCCGTTTTATATTCTCATTAGCGCAGGAGGCGCAACAGACCGCCTGCGCCCCATTTTTTCTTTTATGATTAAGGATGATATCCCCATGAGGCTCTCTACCGCGGTTCTCGCCCTCAGCTGTGCCCTGGCAACGATCACCGGCTGCACCTCGTCAAAATCGTCACCGGAACGCCATGCCTACGCCTTCGTCGCCCACCGGTCCGATTTTGTCGGCGGCAACTTCACCGTCAACCGCCAGGAAAATTACCGTTTAAACCTGCCGACCTTTACGGCGATGTATGCCCGCGGCCAGCAGGATAAAGCCGCTGGCATGAGCGAAAGCGATGCCCGCCGCACCGCGGAAGCCATCAAACAGCAGGCGGCGCAGGGCACCCGCACCGAGCACGCCTTCACCGGCAATGCCAGCGACAAATGGGATAATGCGATGGAAGATAAAGATGCCGTCCTGTTCGGCAACGAGCTCTCCGGTGCCTATCTCGACGGCTATCTTGGGGTGAAATAATCCTGCGCCCCGCCTGCGCTCAGCGTTGGACGCTGACCCAGCGCTGTTCCTGATGGCTTTTGACGATCGCCTCGATGATGTACATCACATCGGCGCCGTCGTCGAAAGCGGCGAAGCGCCGGGCCCCGGCCGCCGGCATCTTCCCGGCGCGCACCGCCTGATAAAAATGCCCCATCATATTCTTAAAGGCGTCCGGCCAGCCCTCAATATGGCCGCCGGGGTAATGGGCGCTGTCAGCGATTTCCGGCCGCAGCAGGCTCGGGTCATCGCTGAGCAGGCGATCCGGCTGCTCGCGGTGGCCGATCCACAGCCGCTGGGGCACTTCCTGATCCCAGGCCAGAGAACAGAGGCTGCCGTTAATCTCCACCGCCAGACGGTTTTTCCGCCCGGCGCTCACCTGAGAGACCATAAAGCTGCCTTTGCTGCCATCGTCAAAACGCAACAGCACCGAGCCAAAGTCCTCGGTATCGACAGGCCGCGTTTCATATGCCTGTGCCTCGTGAACGGCGCTGAAGGTCGCTTTGCCATTGACCGGCGCTTTACGCGTTGGCCAGACGATAGACAGATCCGCCATCACCTCGACAATCCGCCGACCGGTCATAAACTGCACGGTATCGCACCAGTGGGAGCCGATGTCGGCCACCGTCCGCGACGCGCCGCCCTGCGCCGAATCGACCCGCCAGTTGTAGTCGGTCTCCAGCAGCATCCAGTCCTGCAGATAGCTGCCGTGGGCCGCGAAGATTCTGCCGACCTCGCCATGGCGGATCATCGCCGCCGCCTGCTGGACCATAGCGAACTGGCGATAGACGAAGCTGACGCCATGCACCACGCCGGCCCGGGCGGCAAGCGCCACCAGTTCCCGCGCCTCCTCCGCCGTCATACACAGCGGTTTTTCGGAGAAGACGTGCAGCCCGGCGGCGAGGATCTGCCGGTTAATCTGGGCATGTAGATGGTTGGGCGTACAGTTATGCACCACCTGCAGCCCCGGATGGGCCAGCAGCGCCTCCACGCTGTCGTAGGCATGGGCAATGTTCAGCGCTCGCGCCTTGCGCTGCGCCGCCTCAAGGCGGCTGTCGCACAACGCCACCACCTCGACATCTCCCAGCCGCCGCAGCGCCTCCAGATGCGCCGGGCCAATAAACCCTGCCCCGATAATCGCGACCTGAATCATGTTATTCCCTCCCGCCGGCGGCAAAGTCATCGAAGGCCCGTCCGGCAACGGGAATGATATGGCGGCGGATAAACTCGCTGCCCTCGCGCGCGCCGGTCTCACTATCCTTCAGGCAGCACTCCCACTCCAGCACCGCCCAGCCGGCAAAATCATATTCGGTCAGCTTACTGAACACCCCTTTGAAGTCGATCTGCCCGTCGCCGGGAGAGCGGAAACGCCCGGCCCGCTGCTGCCAGGGCTGGTATCCACCGTAGACGCCATTGCGCCCGTTGCGGCGAAATTCGGCGTCCTTGACGTGAAACGCTTTAATACGCGCATGATAGATATCGATATAGGTCAGGTAGTCCATCTGCTGCAGATGCAGGTGGCTCGGGTCATAGAGCATATTGCAGCGCGGATGGTTATCCACCAGCGTAAGAAAACGCTCAAAGGTCACGCCATCGTGCAGGTCTTCGCCGGGGTGGATCTCATAGCAGACATCGACCCCCTGCTCGTCGAAGAGGTCCAGCAGCGGCCGCCAGCGCCGGGCCAGCTCGGCAAAGGCCTCATCCAGAAGCGGCTGATTGTGCGGCGGCCACGGATAAAAAAAGGGCCATGCCAGCGCCCCGGAAAAGGTCGCGTGCGCCTGCAGCCCCAGGCGGCCGGAGGCTACCGCCGCCTGGCGCACTTTCTCCACCGCCCAGCGCTGGCGCGCCTGCGGATCGCCATGCAGCGCCGCCGGGGCAAAGGCGTCAAACGCCGCGTCATACGCCGGATGCACCGCCACCAGCTGTCCTTCAAGGTGAGTGGACAGCTCGCTGATCACCAGCCCATGCTCCGCCAGGATGCCGCTGACCTCGTCGCAGTAGGTCTGGCTCGCCGCCGCCCGCTCGACATCAAAAATCGCCGGGTGGTTGCAGGGGATCTGCAATGCCTTGTACCCCAGGCCGGCGGCCCACTGCGCTATCCCCGCCAGGGTGTTGAACGGCGCCTGCGTCCCGATAAACTGCGCCAGAAAAATGCCCGGTCCCTTAATCGTTTTCATACCCCCTCCTGAAAAATTAGTGCGGCTCTTTCTCGTTGTACTGGAAAGAGAAAAGGAAAATCAGCGCGATAACCGCGGCGGCCACCGCCGGGATCCACCAGAAGGTCACCCAGGCCTGAGGCACGCTCTGGCCGGCCACCAGATGGTTATACAGCGCGCCGGAGATCTGCGAGCCCAGCAGCATGCCGATCCCGTAGGTGAACATCACAATCATGCTCTGCGCCTGGCCTTTTACCTTCTCGCCCGCCACGCGGTCGGTGTAGATAAAGCCAACGACAAAGAAAAAGTCATAGCACACGCCGTGCAGCAAAATGCCCAGATAGAGCAGGAAGCGCCCCTCCTCGCTGACTCCGAGAGCGAAAAAGGCGTAGCGGACGAACCACGCCGCCATGCCGATGAGCAGCATGTATTTCACCCCGAGGCGACGGAACAGCAACGGGATCACCAGCATAAAGACGATCTCTGACATCTGACCGAACGACATCGCGGTGCTGACATCTTTGACGCCGGCATCCGCCAGATACGACGCGGTATAGGCGTAATAGGTGCCTAACGGCACGGAAATTAAGGTGGCGCAGAGGGAGAAAATCAGGAAATGGCGGGTTTTCAGCAGCGCGAAGGCGTCCGCGCACAGCAGGTCGCGAAACTGAACCGGCATGCCTTTGGCCGGCGCCGGGGTGTGCGGCAGCGTCAGGCTGTAGAGCGCCAGCGCGACCGAACAGAGCGCCGCCAGCGTGAAGATGCCGGTGGTATCAGAGATACCGGTCACCCCGATGCAGATCCCGGCGATAATCCAGCCGATGGTGCCGAACACGCGGACCACCGGGAAGGTTTTATCGACATTGGCCAGGCTGTGGAAGGCGATATTGTTGGTCAGCGCCAGGGTCGGCATATAGCACAGCGTATAGCCGAACAGCAGGCCAATCAGCAGGGCGCCGTTCTGCGCCACCAGCGCCTGCGGGACAAACCACAGGATCGCCGCCCCGGCCAGGTGCATCACCGCCATCACCTTCTGCGAGGCGAAAAAGCGATCCACCAGCATCCCCAGCACAAAGGGAGACAAGATGGAGGCGATCGGCCCGGCGGAGAACGCATCGCCGATCAGCAATGACATCTCATAGCGGGTCATCACCAGCCCCAGGGTCACCGACCAGCTGCCCCAGATAAAAAACTGCATAAACATCATTAACGACAGCCGCGGCACCAGAAAACGGTGGCTCACGCGGACACTTTCCCGACCTTCTGTTGTTGTGACCATGTTGCTCGCCCTCAGAAAAGTAATCGATTACAAAACAGCTCAAAACAAAAGTAATCGATTACAAAAACAAGATCGCCAGGCAAATGCGCCGCCTGCGAAGAGGATCACAATAAAAAGGCAGGCAGCCCCGCCGGACGGCGGGGCATCTCGCTTACGCCGGGCGGCGCAGCAGTTTGAAGGCGATAAACAGGAACAGGATCCACACCGGCAGCAGGATCGCCGACAGACGCATGCCGTCGATAGTGCACATCAGCGCCAGGATCAGCCCAAGGAAAGCAATGCAGAAGTAGTTGCTGGCGGGCGCCAGCAGCGCTTTGAACTTCGATTCGCGCCCTTTGCGGCGCTGGGCGGCGCGGAACTTCAGGTGCGCCATACAGATCATGATCCAGTTCAGCAGCAACGTCGCCACCACCAGGGCCATCAGCAGCCCCAGCGCTTCATGCGGCAGCAGGTAGTTCAGCACCACCACCAGCGAAGTGATAATTCCGGAGAGCAGCAGGGAGTTCACCGGCACGCCGCGCTTGCTGACGCGGGCGAGAAATTTCGGCGCATTACCCTGCACCGACAGGCCGAACAGCATCCGGCTGTTGGAGTACACGCCGCTGTTATACACCGACAGCGAGGCCACCAGAATGACGAAGTTCAGCGCGGAGGCCACCAGGTTGCTGTCCAGATTATGGAAAATCATCACAAACGGGCTGCTGTCGGATTTGATCTCCACCCACGGGTAGAGCGCCAGCAGCACCACCAGCGAACCGATATAGAACAGCAGGATACGATAGACCACCTGATTGACCGCTTTTGGAATGCTCTTTTCCGGGTTTTGCGCTTCGGCGGCGGTGATGCCAATAAGCTCCAGCCCGCCGAAGGAGAACATGATCACCGCCAGCGACAGAATAAGTCCGTGCCAGCCGGTGGCGAGGAAGCCGCCGTGTTTCCACAGATTGTCGAACCCGGCTTTGCTGCCGCCGTGGCCGCCGAACAGCATCCACAGGCCGAAGGCAATCATGCCGATAATCGCCAGCACCTTGATCAGCGCGAACCAGAACTCCGCTTCGCCATACAAGCGTACGTTGACCAGGTTGACGGCGTTAATAATGATGAAGAAAGCCGCCGCCCAAACCCAGGTGGGCACGTCGGGAAGCCAGTACTGCATATAGATCCCGGCGGCGGTCAGCTCCGCCATCCCTACCAGCACGAACATCACCCAGTAGTTCCAGCCGGAGAGAAAGCCGGCGAACGGCCCCCAGTACTTATAGGCAAAGTGGGCAAAGGAACCGGATACTGGCTCTTCCACCACCATTTCGCCCAGCTGGCGCATGATCAGAAAAGCGACAATCCCGGCCACGGCGTAGCCCAGTAAGACCGCCGGGCCGGCCATTTGAATCGCGGGACCAATGCCGAGAAACAGGCCGGTGCCAATCGCGCCGCCAAGGGCGATAAGTTGAATATGTCGGTTCTGTAAACCGCGATGAAGCGTCGGGCCGCTCTCTTCTACGGCATCCGACGACGTTGACGCGTCTTTCACGTCGTTCCCCTGTGTGTTTTTGCGAAGGGGCACCTTTTATCACTTAGGGGGGATTGTCGCAAGTTGCGTGGGGCGAGCGTCAGCCGCCCGCCCCGCTTTTTTTAGCGTCAGAAGTCGTAGCTCATTGAGACGCGGACGGTACGCGGATCGCCTTCGAACAGGTAAGTACCGGTATCGTCAATGCCAGACCAGTACTTCTCGTTGGTCACGTTGGTCACCCCGACGCGCCAGATCATTTCGTTCTGGTCGGCGTTCAGACGCATACGATAGCGCAGGCCTAAATCCAGGGTGGTGTAGCTATCCAGCTTCTTGGTATTGGCCGCATCGGCATACTGCGAGCCGCTATGATTGACGCGCGCGGTGGCGGTCAGGCCTTCCACCGGCTTGATGTCATATTCGGCGCCGAGTACCGCGTAGAAGTTAGCCACCCCGATGGCATCTTTACCGTCGGTTGCGCCTTCAGCGGTTTTAGTCTGTTTGGCATCCAGCCAGACGGTACTGGCGTTAAGACGCAGTCCCAGCATCGGCTCGCCAAAGACGTTCATCTCTACGCCGCGGTTACGCTGCTCGCCGTCGAGGCCGTAATTGCCAGCGGTATCGGAAATGGCGTTCGGTTTTTTGATTTCAAACAGCGCCAGCGATCCTCCGATCGTACCGTAGTCGATCTTGACGCCCACTTCGTCCTGCTTCGAGTGCGCGATCCCGGTACTCTGCCCGGCATTGGCCGCCGTCGTCGGCGCCACAGAGCCCGGCTGCAGCGCTTCGGTATGGTTAGCATACAGCGACAGCTGCTCCCACGGCTTGTACACCAGGCCAAACGTCGGCATCCAGCGGCTTTGGGTATAACGCGAAGAGGTATCTTCCAGCCCGGTGGCGTTGCTGTAGTTGCGCACAACCACTTTCTGATGACGAGCAGCGGCGGTAAACAGCACTTTATCGTTAAAGAAGCCGAGGGTATCACTCAGCAGCCAGCCCTGCGTACGGCTGCGCGAGGTGACCAGCGGATCGTGGTAGTTGCCGCCAAAATAGGCGTTATCCGGCATCGCCACATCATGGTTGTCATAGATATTAGTGGTCGGGTTCCTGGCCGACATCCGCCAGGCGGTCGCATCGGTATGCACCTGCGCCGCATAGCCGAGGTTCACCTTATGCGAAATCGCGCCGGTATTGAAATCGCCGCGTACCCCGCCCATGCCGCTGATCGCGTCGATAATGCGGTTAGTATCCAGGCGGCCCACCGTCGCATCGCCGTTTTTATTCAGAAGCTTCGGCGCGCTGTAGGTACCAATTTCATGCGAATGCTGGCCGCCGAGGGCGCTGTATACCGTCCAGCTATCGGTCAGGTCATATTCTGCCTTCGCCATGCCGAACTCGCTTTCAATATCGCTATAGCCCCACTTCTGGCTGTAGTTTTTGCTGTTGTCCGGCAGCGCCGGAACGAAATCCACGCCGCTGATATTGACGCCCATCGTACCACCGTGGAACGTTTTCTTCTGATAGCCGAAATCGAGCGAGGAGCGGAAACGGTCGCCGCGGTAATCAAGCCCCAGCGAAGCCAGCGTGGTACGGCGTTTATCATTATCGATAGCGCCTTCACCCTCGCGGTGCACCAGGTTGACCCGAGCGCCGAACTGGTTGTTGTCGCCGAAACGGCGCCCCAGGTCGAGGGTGCCGCCCACCTGAGAATCAGAGGTATAGTCGACGCCAACGCGTGCGGTCGGCAGATCTTCCGCCCGCTTCGGCTCGAGGTTAATCATCCCGCCGACGCCGCTGCTGGCCGCGCCGTTAAGCAGGCTGTTAGCCCCTTTGAAAATTTCAACGCGCTCCAGCATCTGGGTGTCCATCACCTGACGCGGCACCACGCCCGCCAGGCCGCCCATCGTCATGTCATCGCCATCGAGCTTAAACCCGCGGATTCGATAGGTCTCGGCGAAGTTGCCGTAGCCCTGTACGGCCTGCACGCCAGCGTCGTTACTGACGACATCGGCGATAGTTTTCGCCTGCTGATCCTGAATCAGCTTCGAGGTATAGCCGATGACGTTAAACGGGACGTCCATCGCTTTTTGTTCGCCAAGCATCCCCAGACGGCCGCCGTGGGCGATCTGGCCATCGAGGAATGCCGGAACCACCAGGTCGCCGCCGGATTTAAAATCGCTGGTTTCGTTAGCCTCGACGATGAGGGTCTCTTCGCCAGGCTGCTTCGCGGCGGCAGCGTCCGCGGCCATCACCGTTTGACTGGCGGCGCCGATGGCTAAGGCCAGCAGCGTTTTACGCAGCGGGAAGGATGAATAGTGCGTGGTGTGCATAATTTGCCCCATGGATGAGGATAAATGAATCAAAGGGCCCGTCGCCGGACCCGTTATTTTTATTGCGCGTTCAGGTCGATACGTACGACGCTGTCCGGGCCTTTAGTGGAGTGGTCTTTATTGAAGGGCTGTTTGACGGTGACAAACAGCGTCTGACCATCGGCGGAAAGCAGCAGGCTGTTGGGATTGGCCGGCAGCGCCCAGCTTTTCTTCAGCGTGTAGCGGCTGGCGTCAAGGCTAATGACCTTGCCGGATTCACGCTGTGAAATATAAATTTCGTGGCGTTTCTTATTGAACTGCACCGCCAGCGAATCGCCGACGTCGAGCTGTTTAAGCAGCTTGCCGCTGTGGATATCCAGCACCAGAGTGGTTTTCGCTTTCGAGTTGTCGGTCACGAACAGGCGGCCGGTGTCGCTATCTTCGGCCATATTAAGCAGCAGCGCCGGCTTGTCGCCCAGCGGCTTCCAGCGCTGTTCAATGCGTTGGTTACGCGGGTTGATCACCAGAATTTCACCGCTGCCGTTAGCGGCGTACACGCGACCGGTTTGCGCGGAGTAGTGCAGGCCGGTCATCCATTTACCGGTATTTTTAATCCGCGTTTTCAGCTTCAGGGTAGTGGCGTCAACCACCCAGATTTGCGCCGGGTCGGCGACCGCGCCAACGTAGAGAGTATTATTCAGCAACAGCAGCTGACGGGCCCCATAAGGGCGACCTTTTTCATTGCGCTCGCTGAACAGCAGGCGGTTTTTTACCTTGCCGGTGGCGGTGTCGATAGCGCTGATGCCGCCGTCCAGCGAATTGCTGACATACAGCGTTTTACCCTCCGCAGAGAGCTGTAAAGCGAAGTTTTTCAGATCGGTATGCGTCAGGCCGATGGTATTGAGGGTGTGCGGATCCAGTGTGTAAACCGCCCCGCCCTGTACATTTTTAAAGCCTTCAGCGCTGGCGACGTACAGCGCATCACCCTGCGGGCTTAACGCCATCTCGTACAGCCCTTCCGCTAGCTGGCGCTGCAGCGGTTGCGCCACGTTAGGGACTGGCGAGTCGACAACCGGTTGGGAAACGGCAGAGGAATGAGGCGTCGCGCAGCCGCTTAACGCCGCGCTGATGGCCAGCGTCAACGCCGGAAGTGTGTATTTCATTGGATCAACCCTATAAAAAATCAATGACCCGATGGACGCGCAGCGGCCGATATTGTGTGTTTCCAGCCTGCTGTCTTTACGTCACCCTACGCCTTCGCGACTCTTAGTGAACGACTCACTGGCGCAGCTCGAACCTTGCCAAAATTACGAATGAAAAAGAGAATGAGAACTATACTCATTATCTAATATCAAACAAGTCCTGGCGGGCAAAAAAGATAATATGCTGATTTTTTTTACGGCAATGGCGGATTAGGAGGGGAAGAAAGGATCCGTGACGGGAAAAGCGTCCCGGAAGCGATGCCGTGCACCGCCCGGGTTGCAGGCCAGAAGGCACACAATGTGTTGCCTATCTGGCGCAAAGCGACACATGACAGCGCTATGTCGCTGAACGGCGATTAATAGCGCACCATCACCGACTTCAGCTCCGTATAATCATCGATAAACGCGCTGCCGAATTCGCGCCCGATGCCCGAGCCCTTCATGCCGCCGAACGGTACCGCCGGGTCGAGGAAGGTATGCATATTGACCCATACGATGCCGGCCTCAATCGCCTCCGAGTAGCGTAGCGCCTGACGAATATTATCCGACCAGACGCTGGCCGCCAGGCCATATGGCGAAGCATTAATTCGCGCCAGCGCCTCTTCTTCGCTGCGATAGCCAATAAAGCTGCATACCGGGCCGAAGGTCTCCTCGCGCATCAGAGTACTCTCTTCGCTGCGGACTTTAACCGCGGTCGGCTGCAGGAAATAGCCCTCCCCCGGCAGCGCTTCGCCGCCGCAGACGATGGTATCGCCCTCGTCGCGGGCGGTCTGAATGAGCCGCAAAACTTTGTCATACTGCTGGCGGTTGGCCAGCGGCCCCATCAGCGTCCGTTCATCCAGCGGCGACCCCGGCGCAAAAGCGCTGAGCTTGTCTTTCAGCAGCGCCAGTACCGCATCCAGTTTTCCCTGCGGCAGATAAAAACGTTCCGCAGCGGCGCAAATCTGCCCCTGGTTCAGGTAGCCAGCTTCAATAATGCCGTTGACCATCGCCTCCGGCGTCAGGTCATCGAGGAACAGCGCGGCGTTTTTCCCCCCCAGCTCAAGGGTCACCCGTTTACCTGACGCACTGGCCGACTGCTGGACTTTTTCACCGGTGGCCACCGAGCCGGTAAAGCTCACCTTGGCGCAGGCCGGATGCGTAATCAGCCGCTGGGCAATCTCGCCGCCGGGGCCGTTGACCACGTTAATCACCCCATCCGGGATACCCACCGCTTTTGCCAGCTCCGCCACGCGCAGCAGCGTCAGCGGCGTATATTCGCTCGGCTTGAGGACGATGGTGCAACCGCAGACCAGGGCCGCCGCCAGCTTCCAGATGGCAATCATGATGGAGAAGTTCCACGGCACGATGCCAACCACCACCCCCAGCGGCTGGCGGCGGGTAAAGGCGGTATATTTCTCCCCGGCCATCGATGGCAGCGAGACATCCAGCGTTTCACCGGTGACTTTCCCCGCCCAGCCGGCGAAGTAGCGCAGGAACGCCACCGACTGGTCCAGCTCGAGCATCCGCGCCAGCGTGATAGTTTTGCCAGAACAGAGACTTTCCAGCTGCGCCAGCGCTTCGCGATGCTCTGCCAGCGTGTCCGCCAGCTTCAGCAGCAGCGCGCCGCGCGCCAGCGTCGGCATCTCGCGCCACTGACTAAACGCCTGGCGGGCGCTCTCCATAGCGCGATCCGCCTGGTCACTATCCGCCGCGGTGACCTCGGCAATCGCCCGCCCGGTCGCCGGGTTGATCACCGCGAACGGCGCGCCGCGGCCCGCCTCACGTTGACCGGCAATAAACTGCCCGTGCGGCTGGCGTAAGAAGGCGGTCACTTCCGCCAGTAAGGTTATCTCGCTCATCGTCAGCACCCGTTTTTCAGCAAAGTTAACCCATCACAGCACGGCTTCCCGCCGCAGCCTATCGTTCTAAAGAACGTCATTCTTCCGGACGATATTCAACGCCCGCGCGGCGTGCTGTGATGAGGGTCTTGAGCCAGGCAAGACCACAGGGTAACGCGATGAACATCAAGATCGATGCGCTGAACTACTACGGCGCGACGAAGAAATATCACCTCCATTTCCCGGCGCTACGGGAAGATATTGAAGCCGATGTGGTAATTATCGGCGGCGGCTTCTCTGGCATTAACACCGCCCTTGAGCTGGCGGAACAGGGGATCACCAACGTGGTGGTGCTGGAGGCGCGCCATCTCGGCTACGGCGGCACCGGGCGCAACGGCGGCCAGGTGATGGCCGGTATCGGCCACGATATCGAAGCGGTAAAAAAGCACGTCGGCAAAGAGGGGCTGGAGACGCTGTTTAAAATCGCCAACCTCGGCGCGGGCATCATTCGCGAACGCATCCGCAAATACAACATCGACGCCGATTTCGTGCCCGGCTACGGCTATCTCGCCTATAACCAGCGACAGCTTAAAACGCTGCGCCAGTGGGAGAAGGAGTTTAAAGCCGCTACCCCGGATGAAGAGATCGAACTGTATACCGGAAAAGAGGTGCAGCAGGTGGTGGGCTCCGAGGTCTACTGCGGCGCGCTGAAACATATGGGCGGCGGCCAGATCCATTCACTCAATATGCTGCTCGGTTCGGCGCAGGCCGCCCATTCGCTGGGGGTGAAGATTTTCGAATCCTCGCCGGTGGTGGAAGTGAATTACGGCAAACAGGTGCGGGTACGCACCGCGATGGGCAGCGTCAAAGCCGCCAAACTGCTGTGGGCCTGCGACAGCTTCCTCAACAATATGGAGCCGGAGATCTACAACAAGACGCTGGTCACTTACTCCTACCAGGTGTCGACCGAGCCGCTCTCCGATGAACTGATCGAACGCATCAGCCCACTGCGCGGCGCCTTCAGCGATATTCGCCCGGTAATTAACTACTACCGCGTCACCCGGGAAAACCGCCTGCTGTTCGGCAGCGCCACCCGCTTTGTGGAGTATACGCCGAACGATTTCGCCGCCTGGAACCGCACCTTGCTGGCGGAGGTCTTCCCCTATCTCAGGGATGTGAAGATCGATTTTGCGTGGGGCGGGCCGATGGCCTGTAGCGCCAATCTGTTCCCGCAGATCGGCACCCTACGCGATCACAACAACGTCTTTTACGTCCAGGGGTACTCCGGCTTCGGCGTCACCCCGTCGCACATCGTGTGCAAAATCCTCGCCGAAGGGATCAACGGCGGTTCCGACCGCTATCGCCTGCTGAGCAGCATCCCCCACGCGACCATCCACGGTCGTGACAGTCTGCGCTTGCTATTAGTCACGGCCGGAAAACTGATGCATCAAACCGCCGGTTTCTGGAAAGGCCGGAGTTAACCAGGAGAACGCTATGCACGCTTTTAAACTTAAACACCCGGTACCTGATCTGCAGCCGATCGGCAGCGTCAGCCTGCTCGGCGCAACGCCGACCGCCGGCGACCCGCAGGTAGCGGGCGCGATGATCTACGGCGAGCCGCAGGACGCCTTTACCTGCGGACTGTTTTCGTCCACTGAGGGGAGCTTTACCATGACCTATCCGTTTACCGAGCACGCCACCGTGCTGGAGGGCGAAGTGGAGCTGACCGTCGCCGGCGGCGAGCCGCAGCGCTTTGCGCCGGGCGACAGCTGGTTTGTTAAACAGGGCACCGAAGTGGAGTGGAAAATTCTGACGCCGCGCTTTGTGAAGCACTACCTGGCGAACGTCGAGACCCGCTAACAAACTGATAATGCCCGGCGGCGCATTACGCCTTCTCCGGGCTACCAAATCGCGCAGCGCTGTAGCCCCGGTAAGCGGCAGCGCCACCGGGGGGGTTGAGGCCAAATTAAAGGCAGGCCGCACGGACCGTAGGCCGGATAAGGCGCAGCCGCCATCCGGCAGAAACAGGCGCAACGTGGCAAGACGGATGGCCCCGGTTTTCGGGGTCATATTGTTTATCCGCCGCGACATTCATCGACTGCGTCACAGAATCATGCGCCGCCCTCCACCTTCCGGACGATATTCGTTGAGCAGGATGCCCGCCTAAATTATGACTATCCGGGAGTGGCGCTGGCTATTCCCTGCTACCCCATTATTGTGCAGAGGTTGACTATGTTTAGTAACAGACTCGCCAGCCATCTTGAGCGCGGCGTCGTCGGCTTCCCGACCACCCTCGCCAGCTCCGTCGGGCTGATCATGGCCAGCCCGGTGATCCTGACGGTCACCAGCGGCTTCGGCATGGGCGGCGATACCTTCGCGCTGGCGGTGCTGCTGGCCTTTATTATGATGCAGGCGCAGGTCACCACCTTTGCCGAGGCGGCGACGCTCATTCCCACCACCGGTTCGGTGTACGACTATATCTCCTGCGGCATGGGCCGCTTCTTCGCTATCACCGGCGCGCTGTGCGCCTATCTGATCGTCCATATCTTCGCCGGGACGGCGGAGACGATCCTGGCGGGCATTATGGCGCTGGTGAACTTCGAGTCGATTAACGCCCAGATGGCCGCTCACCAGAATACCTGGATGGTGGGCGTCGGCATGGTGGTGATTTTCGGCTTGCTCAACGCCATCGGCGTGGAAATCTTCGGCAAGGTCGAAGTGGTGCTGACCTTCGGCATGTGGAGCACGCTGACCATTTTCGGCCTGTGCGGCATTTTTATGGCGCCGGTCACCCATCTGTCCGGCTGGTTCGGCACACCGCTGAACGTTAGCGATATCAACGGCCTGTTCGGCTATATCGGCATGGCGATGTTTATGTTCGTCGGTTGCGAACTGGTGACGCCGATGGCGCCGGAGATCAAACAGGCCCACCGCACCATACCGCGGGCGATGGCGCTGGGCCTGCTGGGGGTCGCCAGCTGCATGTTTATCTACGGCGCGGCGATCAACCGCCAGGTGGAGAATACCGTGCTCGACGCGGCCAACAACGTCCATCTGCTGGATACACCGATGGCGATCCCGGCCTTCGCCGAACGGGTGATGGGCCACGCCGGCCAGTACTGGCTGGGGGTCGGGCTACTGTTGGCCGGCTGCGCCACCATCAATACGCTGATGGCCGCCGTGCCGCGTATTATCTACGGCATGGCGCTGGACGGCGCGCTGCCCCGTTTCCTGACCTGGCTGCATCCGCGCTTTAAGACGCCGGTGATCGCCATTGCCATCGGGGTGGCGATCCCCTGCCTGCACGCCTGGTATCTGAACGGCGATCTGGACCGCATCGTGCCGCTGATCCTCGCCGCGGTCTGCGCCTGGGGCGTCGCCTATCTGCTGGTTACTCTGTCGGTGGTGATGCTGCGCATTCGCCGCCCGGACCTGCCGCGCGCCTACCGCTCGCCGTGGTTCCCGCTGCCGCAGATTATCTCCAGCGTCGGGATCATCATCGCTATCGTCAATATCACGCCGCCCGGGATGGACAGCCGCCAGGTGCTGGTGCCGTTCGGCATAATGCTCGGCCTGACCGCCGCTTACGCCCTGTTCTGGACGGTGTGCGTGCAGCGCGTCAATCCGTTCAAGCTGCTGGTAGTGGAAGAGGTGGTGGAGCGCGCCATCAACAATTATGAAAAACAGACCCGCGGGGAGATGACGCCAGATGTCCTCCGTCCCCTGGTTTGAAACGCCGTTAATGAACGCGGTGCAGCGCGATCTGGCGGGCTGGCCCAGCGAAAAGCTGAGCGAACGCAGCGCGCTGCTGCGCTTGAACGACGCCACCGCCGTCACCTTCAGCGTGCGTCAGAAGCGGCTGTTTATGGCCAGCATTCACAGCTGCGAGTTTGTCGTCGAGGGGCCGGTGACCCGGCCAGTGCGCGGTAACATTCGCGCCCACCAATCCGGCTGGCTAAAACGCCTGCCAATCCGCTTTATCGGCAGTAAAGAGAGCGCGGAACTCGCTGGCTATCTCAACGGTTTTCCTAATCTCCAGCAGACCTTAAGCGAGCTGGACTACCGCCGCTTTTCGTTGACCTTTGACGATAGCGGCTGGCGCTGCGGCATTGAACCCTGGGCCGCCAGCGAAGTGGTCTGTAAAATGCCGCCGCTGCGCCGTTATCTGCGGCTGGAAGCGCAGCAGCGGATGCTGCTGCTCAGCGTGCTGGCGATGGTTAATCAGGCAGTAAGTCAGTGGATGCGCGGTGAAATCGCAGAAGAGAAAGCATTGACTTCCCCGCCATCACCGCGGGGAAGCTGAGGTGGTTTATAGCAGGCCAAACTGCTGCGCCAGCCGATCGATGGCCTGGCGCTGGAACTGCGCGAACGTGGCGCGCGGCTGCTGCTGTTGAATAAATTCCAGCAGCGGATCCTGGACCTCGGTGCGGATGCCGCTCAGGGCTTCCATCACTGCCAGGCCGCAGAACGGCACGTAGGATTCGGCGTAGCCGCCCTCGTGCACCATCACCAGTTTCCCGCCGCACAGGCGATCCGCCGCCTGCTGGACCTGTTCGGTCATCGCCCGGAAGCTATCGCTGTGCAGCTGCATCCGCGCTAATGGATCCATGGCGTTGGCATCATAGCCGCAGGCGATAATAATCAGCTCCGGCTCAAAACGCGCCAGCGCCGGAATAACGATAGTTTCCAGCGCATAGCGCCAGCTGTCATCCCCCGCCCCGGCCAACAGCGGAATATTGATGTTGTAACCTTCGCCCGCGCCCACGCCGCGATCGTCCTCGCCGGCGTAGCCCGGCGGGAAGCAGCCGTCCTGATGCAAGGAGATAGTCAGCACGTCGTCGCGCTGCAGGTAGATATGCTGGGTGCCGTTGCCGTGGTGAACATCCCAGTCAATGATCGCCACCTTGCCCAACCCCAGCTGCGCTTTCGCTCGCTCGACGGCAATGGGAATATTGGCGAGGAAACAAAATCCCATCGACTGGTCCGGCAGGCAGTGGTGTCCGGGCGGGCGCGACAGCGAATAGGCGTTATCCAGCTCCCCCTTCAGCACCGCTTCCACCGCCGCACAGGCCAGCCCGGCGGAAAGACAGGCGATTTCATAACTGCCCGGCCCCAGCGGCGCCTCTTTGCCGAGCATGCCGCCGCCGTTATCGCTTATCGCCTTGAAGCGCTCCAGATAGCTGTCGGGGTGGATCCGCCGCAGGTCCTCAAGGCTCGCCGGCGCCGCGCTGCGCAGCGCCAGCTGCGGCGTCAGCCCGGAGACATCCATCAGGTTTTTCATCCGCCGTTTGGTCTCTGGCGATTCAGCATGACCGCCGCCGGCGGGCGGCTGTACCCAACCGCCCACCGGCAGCGTCACCGCGTGCAGACCGGTACTGTGCCAGAAACAACGTTCATCAAAGAAGAAACCGGTTTTTCTTTTCACTCTATCCTCCCGTGGGCTAAGCCTTCCCGGCGGCGGACGCCGCCACAATTAAAATCAGTGACAGCAGCGCGCAGACGCCTGCCGCCGCCAGCAGCGGGTCGGCGCTGGCGAAGTGTTGCAATAAGGCCCCCGCAAGCGCCGGGCCAGCCGCCATGCCGCCGCCGATCACCAGATTGATGCTGTTCATCAGCCGACCGCTGTTATCGAGCCCGGCCACGCGGGCGAGAATAAAGGGCAGCACGAAGGTCCAGGTGAACTTAAACAGCAGCGCCGCGATGGCGTAACGCACCAGCAGCGGCTGGCCGATCAGCAGCCCAACGCTGACGATCAACAGGCCGTAGCCCAGCCACACCGGTAAACGATCGGCCCGCCGGGTGCCGCGCAGGGCCGCGCCGCCGGCGCCGATAATGCCGCAAACCGTCGCCGCCGCCAGCACCAGACCGACCTGCGTCGGGCTCAGCCCCGCCGCGCTGCCAATGGTGCCGATAAAGGTCCACACGGCGCTGAGGCTGATATAGAAAGTGAGCACCGCCAGCACCGCCAGCGCCTGACGCCACAGCGCCGTCGACGGCTGCTGGCGGGAGACTGAAAGCGGTTGAAAGCGCGGAGGGAAAGCGGATACCAGCGGCAAACAGCAGAGCATGATGGCGGCGAGGATCAGATACACCACCTTCAGGCCAAAGGTCGCGAACAGGCCGGGCAGCGCCAGCAGGCCAAGCATCCCTAACAGCAGTTGCCCGAGCACCCAGAAGGCGTAGACCCGCGACGGGTTCGGCGTTCCGGCCGCGCAGCTGATGCACAAAATCATCAACGTGCCGCCCGCCAGCGAGGCGATAAAGCGCGCCGCCAGCAGCGTCTCGTACTGGGTGACCACCGCCGAGGCGAGGTTGGCGGTCAGAAACACCACCCCGGCCATCAGAGCAACCCGCCGCCAGTCGAGGCGGCTCATCCACCACCACGCCGGGAGCGTCGCCAGACTCATCGCCCCCAGCTCCGCTGAGAACAGCCAGCCGATCTGCCCGGGTTTTAGCTGCCATTCGCTGGCCAGCTGCGCCGCCACCGCCGGCGCGGTCATCAGAATACCCGGCGCAATAGCGGCAAAAATCACGATCGCCGCCAGCAAACGCAGGGACACCACCAGCCCGGCGGGCCGGGAAAGCGCATTATCAGTGAGAGGTGTACTCGACATCGTAGGGCGTGCTCCGGTCAAAAAAGCCTCCCCCCGGAGGATCCTCCAGGGAGTGATACCCACAGGCATCAGGAAAACGCCGTGCTGCCACGGCGCGCGCGGGATGCGAAAGTCAGATTACAGATGCAGCGTACGCTGAGCGGCCGGCATCCAGGTTCGGGAAACCAGTTCGGTACGATTGACCACTTCGGTCTTGGCGAAAATATTGCGCAGGTGCGTTTTTACCGTCGAGAGCGAGATATCCAGCTGGCGGGCAATCAGCTTATTGCTGGCGCCTTCGCGCACCATGCCGACGATTTCCCGCTCTTTCGCCGTCAGGATGGCGGGCAGATCATCTTCTTCCTGCAGGCAGTCGCGAATGGCCAGCTCTACCAGCGGCAGCACCGCCTGGGCCCGCTGGCGCTCTTCGCTGGAGAAAGGCACGTCGCGCATCAGCGAGATACCGGCGACGATCCGCCGCTCGCGGCGGATAAAGATCTCGGTCATGTCGCGCACGTTATTCGGCAACATAAATTCATGATAGTAATGCCGGTTGCGGTCGCAGAGCCGCGGCGTCATCGCCGCCACGGTGGTGTTCTGGTGGCTAAAGTGCGACGGCAGAAGCGGATCCAGCGGCTGAAAGTTTTCCAGATATTGTTGGTGCGTATTATCGGAAATATTATGCAATATATAGTTTTCGGGTTTTAAACGATTATTTACTCGATAAAACACCGCTGAAGTTAGTGGAATTAACTGGGAAATAGTCTGTAAACAACGGGCTATTATCGCATCATTACGGCTGGCTTTTAACAAAGCAGACATGATAGGGCCTCCCCGTCGAGATGATGGTACATGACACATGGATGACTACTGATAATTGAAGCATACATTTCACATTTAAGTAACACAATCATTAACATATTAACAATGTGATAGCCGTTACAAAATTTTCAGCAATACATTGTTATATAAAGCATTTAAAAAACACCCCGGCCATGCTTTACGATAGCGGCGTTAAAACATAAACAAATAAGATTAACACCCGGCGTACCTGCCCCTGGTGATAAAAAAACCCTATTCCCGATGCGTGATTCTCATCCTAAAGAACGATGGATTTTTGTTTTTTTTCACTTATACCCTTAGCAGGATGCAATTAATTTTCGCCGCGGCTTAATCATGTGATTACGCCAGACCCGCTGTTGCCAAAATAATATCAACAGCACCGGTCATTAACCGAGGATAAGCCGATGCTGAATATCGCCGCCCTGCGCCAGCAGCAAATTCCGCTGGCCGCTGAGCCGCGCTCGCCGGTGCCGTTTCATATTCTGATGAAGCCGATTGGCCCCGCCTGCAATCTCGCCTGCCGCTATTGCTATTACCCGCAGGACGAAACGCCGGTCAACAAGATGGATGACGCGCGGCTGGAGCAGTTTATCCGCCGCTATATTGCCGCCCAGCCCGCCGGCGCGCGGGAAATCAACTTTGTCTGGCAGGGGGGCGAGCCGCTGCTGGCCGGCCTGAGCTTCTACAAAAAAGCGCTCGCCCTGCAGGCGCGCTATGCCCCCGACGGCGTGACTATCAGCAACAGCCTGCAGACCAACGGGACGCTGATCAACGACGCATGGTGCCGACTGTTCCGCGAACATGGCTTTATTATCGGGTTGAGCCTCGAAGGCAACGAAGCGCTGCAGGACTACCATCGTCCGGATAAACGCGGCCGGTCGACCTGGTCGGCGGCGCTGCGCGGCATTGACCTGCTCCATCAGCATCAGGTGGACTTTAATCTGCTGGTGGTGGTGCATAACGAGATGGCGGCCCACGCGGCGGCGATTTATGACCGGCTGGTCAGCCTCGGCGCGCGCTATCTGCAGTTTCAGCCGCTGATGAGCGAAGGCGCGGCCCTGCGCGAAGGATACCAGCTCAGCGCCGATAACTGGGGACGTTTTATGGTCGGCATCTGGCGACAGTGGCGGAAGCGCTGCGATAGGGGGCGAGTGTTCGTTATCAATATCGAACAGGCGTGGGCGCAGTATTTCACTCATACCAGCGGCAGCTGCGTGCACAGCGCCCGCTGCGGCAGCAACCTGGTGATGGAGCCCGACGGACAGCTCTACGCCTGCGACCACCTGATCAACGCCGAACATCGGCTGGGCCGCCTTGACGAGCAGACGCTCGCCGCCGCGGTCGACGCCTCGGTGCAACTGCCGTTCGGTCAGCAGAAAAGTCTGCGCCGTGAATGCCAGACTTGCTCGGTAAAAATGGTCTGCCAGGGCGGCTGCCCGGCGCATCTCAACGCCGCAGGCAACAACCGCCTCTGCGGAGGCTACTACCGCTTCTTTAGCGACATCCTCGCGCCAGTACGCCCCTTTTCCCGCGACCTTAATGGCCTGAAGGCCTGGCGGGCCGCGTTTGTTGGGACTGCGCATACTGCGTAGCGCCTTACCCTGATGATATCCCCCTCTGAACAGGAGAGTCAGTCGTGAACAAAAAAGCCATGGCCGCGGCGGTCAGCATGATCCTCGCCGGTGGCGCGCACGCCGCGCAGCAGGAGCGTCCAAACGTCATCGTGATTATCGCCGATGATATGGGCTACTCGGACATCAGCCCCTTTGGCGGCGAGATCCCCACCCCCAATCTGCAGGCGATGGCCGAGCAGGGAATGCGCATGAGCCAGTATTACACCTCGCCGATGTCGGCCCCGGCGCGCTCAATGCTGCTCACCGGCAACAGTAACCAGCAGGCTGGGATGGGCGGCATGTGGTGGTACGACAGCACCATTGGCAAGGAGGGCTACGAGCTGCGGCTGACCGACCGCGTCACCACCATGGCCGAGCGCTTTAAAGACGCGGGGTATAACACCCTGATGGCCGGTAAATGGCACCTCGGTTTTGTTCCCGGCGCCACGCCGAAAGATCGCGGCTTTAACCACGCCTTCGCCTTTATGGGCGGCGGCACCAGCCACTTTAACGACGCGATACCGCTGGGGACCGTTGAAGCCTTCCACACCTACTACACCCGCGACGGCGAGCGCGTCTCCCTACCGGATGATTTTTACTCCAGCGAAGCCTACGCCCGCCAGATGAACAGCTGGATTAAAGCGACGCCGAAGGAACAGCCGGTCTTCGCCTGGCTGGCCTTCACCGCCCCTCATGATCCCCTGCAGGCGCCGGACGAGTGGATTAAGCGCTTCAAAGGCCAGTATGAGCAGGGTTACGCCGAGGTCTATCGCCAGCGCATCGCCCGCCTGAAAGCGCTGGGAATTATCCATGACGATACCCCGCTGCCGCATCTGGAGCTGGATAAAGAGTGGGAGGCGCTAACGCCAGAGCAGCAGAAATATACGGCGAAAGTGATGCAGGTGTATGCGGCGATGATCGCCAATATGGACGCGCAAATCGGCACCCTGATGGAGACGCTGAAACAAACCGGGCGCGATAAAAATACCCTGCTGGTCTTTTTAACCGATAACGGCGCCAACCCGGCGCAGGGTTTCTACTACGAATCTACCCCGGAATTCTGGAAGCAGTTCGATAACAGCTATGACAACGTCGGCCGCAAAGGATCATTTGTCTCCTACGGCCCGCACTGGGCCAACGTCAGCAACGCCCCCTACGCCAATTATCACAAAACCACCAGCGCCCAGGGCGGCATCAATACCGACTTTATGATCTCCGGTCCCGGGATCACCCGCCACGGTAAAATCGACGCCTCGACGATGGCGGTGTATGACGTGGCGCCGACGCTATATGAATTCGCCGGCATCGATCCGAACAAGTCGCTGGCGAAAAAGCCGGTGTTGCCGATGATCGGCGTCAGCTTTAAGCGCTATCTCACCGGCGAAGTACAGGAGCCGCCGCGCGGCAACTACGGGGTTGAACTGCATCATCAGGCGGCCTGGGTCGATGGCGAATGGAAGCTGCGACGGCTGGTGCCGCGCGGCCTCACCGCCGGCGACGCGCCGTGGCAGCTGTTTAATCTGCACGACGACCCGCTGGAGACGCATGATGTCGCGGCCGAACATCCCGATCGGGTCAAAGCCATGAGCGAGGCCTACGAGGCATTTGCTAAGCGCACCATGGTTACCAAAGCGCAGGGCAAAATGATCGATTATGTCGGTATCGATAGCAAAACCGGGCGCTATCTGGCGGTCGACCCCGCCACCATGAAGCCGGTTCCGGCGCCGCAGGCGATCCCTGTGAGCGAGATCCATTAACCACCACGGCTATCGTTCTTCCGGGCGATAGCCGGGACCTGACGCGCTTTTTAAGGTAATCGGAAACCCCATTACAGGAGAGTGCGGATGGCGAGAGTCGTGGTGATAACCGGTGGCGGAACCGGAATTGGCGCCGCCTGCGCGCGGCTGATGCGCGCCGCGGGCGACCGGGTGTTTATTACCGGCCGGCGCGAAGCGCCGCTGCAGGCTGTCGCCGATGAGACCGGTGCCACGGCGCTGGTGGGCGATGCCGCCGACGGCGAGGTGTGGCGCCAGCGGCTGCTACCGGCGATCCTCGACCAGACCGGCGGGATTGATGTCCTCATCTGCAGCGCCGGCGGGATGGGCAACAGCCCCGCCGCCGAGACCAGCGACCGCCAATGGCGCGAGGCGCTGGACGGCAATCTCACCAGCGCCTTCGCCAGCGTTCGCGCCTGTCTGCCTTCGCTGATTGCCCGCCGCGGCAATGTGCTGTTTGTCGCCTCCATCGCCTCTCTGGCCGCCGGGCCGCAGGCCTGCGGCTACGTCACCGCCAAACACGCTTTAATCGGCCTGATGCGCTCCGTCGCCCGCGATTATGGCCCCAAGGGGATACGCGCTAACGCTATCTGTCCCGGCTGGGTCACGACGCCGATGGCGGATGAAGAGATGCACCCGCTGATGCAGGCGGAAGGGCTGTCGCTGGCTGAGGCTTATCAGCGGGTCTGTCGTGACGTTCCGCTGCGCCGCCCCGCCAGCCCCGAGGAGATAGCCGAGGCCTGTCAGTTTCTCTGTTCACCGCAGGCCGCCATCATCAGCGGCGCTACGCTGGTCGCCGACGGCGGGGCCAGTATCGTCGATGTTCCCACTCTGGCGTTTGCCTAACGCCCTACTCTGTTCAGGAGCCCCTATGACTTCAGAAGCCGTATTTATCCAGGTCGGCGCGCTGGCCGATGGTTTTGCGCCGCACGGTAACCTGCTGGCTACCGCCAGCCTGCCCGCAGGCGAAAACTTTACCTTTTATGTCGCCGGGAGCGAGCCGCAGCAGCTGGTTATCGAAGATGAGCAGACGCTAAGCTGGAACGGCAAGCGCGCCCCATGGCGGGCGACCGCCCTGCGCCCGGACATTCTGTTTATCGACTTCCTTGACCCGGAGCGGGATAACGCCAGCATTAGCGCGGTATGCAACCTGACGCAGCGCAATGCCACGCTGGTATACGGCCAGCTACCGGACGAAGCCGCCGCGCGGCTGGACGCCTTCAGCCGGGTAGAACAAGGGTTGCCGCTGACCGCCGTCGAGGCGCGATTTGTCTTCGCCCGCCTGGATACCCAGCCGGGGCCGCTGCCGGACTTTACCACCGCGCTGGTCGGCATGCGCAATCAGTACACCTATAGCCCGACCGAGCGCTATGAGCACATCTATCTCAACGATAATTTTTACGCCTGGCAGTGTCTGGACGGCGTGGAAAAGGGGCTGGCGGATGTCGATCGCTGCCACTATGTGCAGGTGGCGGAGGATCTCTATTTGTTCGTCTGGCGGGAGAAAATCATTCCCACGCTGGGGGTGATCCTCATCGATCTGCAGCAGATGCGCACTGACGGCAAGATCATGGGCTATCAGGGCAGCGATTTCGGCGCCCTCAGCAATTTCCCGGTCGGCGCCAGCGCGAAGATCCTCAACGTCACCCGCCATCAGGAATAGTAGGGCGCCGCCGGGCACGCTTTCAGGCACCGCACCCGTCATTTCGCCGGGTGGCGGCTGCGCCTTACCCGGCCTACCGGGGCCTCTCACAGGCTCACACCTCGCAGGCCCGGTAAGTGCAGCGCCACCGGGCGATGCCATCAGGCACAGAGCCGCTTTATTGCCGGGTGGCGGCTGGCGCCTTACCCGGCCTACGGTCCGTAGCAGCCAGCCGTTAACTTACCCACTTGTGCGACTGAAACTGCCGGTGTTGCGGCCTCAACATCGCTGAGACGTTCCCGGAAGGCCGGGGCAGCCCGCATGGATGCGGGCTGAGGGCCGTGTTTTGCACGGACGCTGCCTCGGCCCGACCCGAAGCCTGCAGGGATAAGTCGAAGGCACCGCGCAGCGGCGATGTTGCTGGCCGGAGCCCGGGGGTACAGGGGGCGGCGGCGACTGGCCGCCCCCTGTGCGCTCCCTGCACCATGACTGCCATAACGCAGACAATTAACCGGGAGCGCAATCGGCCCGGAAGTAACATAGAAGCTGTAGCCCTGCTAAGCGCAGCGCGAGCAGGGACATTACCGGTTGCGCCGTTATTTTGCCGGGTGGCGGCTGGCGCCTTACCCGGCCTACGGTCCGCGTCATGTATAGCCTTCCCCCCTCTCCCCGCCGGGAAGAGGGATTGCCTCAGGCGCTGGCGCCGTCCAGCCGCGCCACTTGCTCCGCGCTCAGGCTCAGCGCCGCCGCGCGGGCAAAACTCTCCACCTGAGCCACGCTGGTGGCGCTGGCGATCGGCGCGGTCACCCCTTCGCGGCCGATCAGCCACGCCAGGGCCACCTCAGCCGGCTTCGCGCCCTGCTCGTCCGCGACCGCCGCCAGGGTATCGATAATCCGCATCCCGCGCGGATTCAGGTACTTACCAATCCCGCTTCCGCGCTGGCTCTGTGTCAGATCCGACGGCTGGCGGTACTTACCGGTTAAGAACCCCGAGGCCAGGCTGTAGTAGGTCACCACCCCGATATCGCGGCTGACGCAGAGATCGCACAGCGCGCCTTCAAACGCAGAGCGGTGGTAGAGGTTATATTCCGGCTGCAGCACCTGCCACGCAGGCAAGCCGCCCTTACGCGCCACCTCCAGCGCCCCCGCCAGCTGCATCGCATCGAGGTTAGAGGCCCCCATCGCGCGGATTTTTCCGGCCTGCTGCAGGCTGTGGAAGGCCTCCAGCGTTTCCGCCACCGGGGTTTGCGGATCCGGCCAGTGGGAGAAGTAGAGGTCGATATAATCGGTATTCAGGCGACGCAGAGAGTCGTCAACCGCCTGTTGGATCCAGGCTTTGCTGAGCCCTTTATGGCCGGGGAGGCCGAGATCGGAGCCGACTTTGGTGAAAATTTTGACTTTATCACGCATGCCGGGGCGCGCCTGTAGCCAGCGGCCGATTATGGTTTCAGATTCGCCGCCCTGGTTGCCCTCCGCCCAGCGGGAATAAACATCCGCCGTATCGATAGCGTCAAAACCGTGGTCAACGAAAGCATCAAGAAGAGCAAAACTGGTTTTTTCATCGATGGTCCAGCCAAAGACGTTGCCGCCAAAGACTAATGGGGCGATGGAAAATCCGGTTTTGCCCAAAGGACGTGTCATCATGCCGAGTACTCCTTAGCTTATATTCTGCTTCCCTCAGGTAACCACAGGGGTCAGGAGAGGAGGTCGATTGGATAATCAGAAAAGGAATCTTACGGCGGGCGCTCCACGCCCGCAGGTACACTCTGACATTATGTCCCGGAATAAACATCAAAGCTAAAATATTTGCCAGCTAATTTTTTATAGGTGCCGTCGGCAAGAATCTTCGCAATCGCGCCGTTAATTTCCTGACGCAGCGCCTCATCGTCTTTACGCAAACCTATCGCCGCCCCGGCGCCAAACAACGTATCGTCCTGCAGATGGCCGCCGACAAAGGCGAATTCCTTACCCTGCGGCTGCTGCAGGAAGCTGTAGTCGGCCATCATCCCGGAGAGCACCGCGCCGTCGATGCGCCCCGACTCCAGGTCACGCACCACGCTATCGGCCCCCTGGTAGGCCACAATGTTTATCCCCTGCGGCCGCCAGTGCTGGTTAACATACGTCTCCTGCGCCGAGCCCTGCTCCACGCCGATGGTTTTGCCCTTCAGCTGTTCCGGCGTATTGCCTTGCAGGGTATTTTTACGCGCCACGAGGAACACCGGTCCGTTATACAACTTGTCGCTAAAGGCAATCTGCGCTTTGCGCTTCTCGGTCATATACATCCCGGAAAGGATCGCGTCGAATTTACGCGCCTTCAGCGCCGGGATAATGCCGTCGAAATTGCTTTCCACCCACACGCATTTCGCCTGCAGCTGCTGACAAATGGCGTTGCCTAAATCGATATCAAACCCCGCCAGCTTGCCCTGCGGATCTTTCCATTCAAACGGCGCGAAAGTCGGGTCAACGCCGAAGCGGATCTCCTTTCCCCCTTCGGCCAGCGCCGACGTCGACGCCATTAAGGCCAGCCATAGCAACAGTGATTTTTTCATTCGCGTTCTTCTCCAGAGATTAGCGACAGTGTTTTTCCACCAGATGGGCGAACAGCGTCGCGCCGGTGGTGATAATGTCATCGTTAAAGTCGTAGCCGGGGTTGTGCACCATGCAACCGCCCTTCTCCCCTTTCTCGCCATTGCCGAGCAGGAAGTAGCTGCCCGGGCGTTCGCGCAGCATAAAAGCGAAATCCTCGCTGGCGTTCATCGGCGAGACCGACTCCAGGACCCCTTCGCGGCCAAACACCTCCAGCGCCAGCGCCCGGGCGAAATCGGTCTCTTCAGGACTGTTGGTTAATACCGGATAGGAGTCGTAAACCTCCACTACGCTGCTGGCGCCATAGCTTTTAGCGGTAAAGTCAGCGAGCTCGTGAATACGCTTGATCAGCAGGTCGCGGATTTCCGGCTTCATCGCCCGCACGCTCAGCTCCATCACCGCGCTCTCCGGAATGACGTTGGAGGCGATACCGGCCTGGAAGGTGCCGACGCTGACCACTGCCGTTTCCCCCGGCGGCACGTTGCGCGCCACAATGCTCTGCAGGGCCATCACCAGCGCCGCACCGGCGACGATCGGGTCGACGGTGCGCTCGGGGTGGGCGCCGTGGCCGCCGTAGCCGGTAATCGTGATTTTGACGGTGTCCGCCGAGGCCATGAAGTTGCCGGCGTAGAAGCCCAGCTTGCCTACAGGCAGGCCTGGCATGTTGTGCAAGCCAAAGATGCGTTCGCAGGGGAACTGCTCGAACAGGCCGTCTTTAATCATTAAATCCGCGCCGCCGATAGCCTCTTCCGCCGGCTGAAAAATCAGATGCACCGTGCCGTTGAACTGACAGGCCGGCGAGGCGATATATTTCGCCGCCGCCAGCAGAATGGTGGTGTGACCGTCATGGCCGCAGGCGTGCATTTTTCCTGGCGCCGTGCTGGCCCAGGGTAAACCGGTGGTTTCCTCGATCGGCAGGGCATCCATATCGGCGCGTAAACCGATGGTGCGCGGAGAATCGCCTTTGCTCAGGCTGCCGACCACGCCGGTCTTGCCGAGACCGCGCGTCACCTGATAGCCCCACTCCGTCAGCTTGCTGGCGACCAGTTCGCTGGTATTAAACTCTTCAAGACTTAATTCCGGATTGGCATGTAAATAATGACGGATAGAAATCATTTCCGCTTCCGTCGCTTTAATTTCTGGAATTACATAATCACTCATGCCGCTCTCCGGGAAATAAATTAAGGACTTATCACGGTATCGCGATGAATAGTTTATGCAAGCAGCATTTCTAATACCTGGAATGGACGCATCTTATTTAATAATCCACTCACCACAGCGCAATGAATAATTAAAATAGTGCAATTAAAAAATAAAAGTTTATTTTTTTGAGAATTTCCCGTTATTTACCCTACCATGCACGGCCACATCCAGCGTTATATAAAATAAACGGGCAGGCAATTACAGAGGCTTTTCCTTCTCGCAATCGTTGCGCTGGCGGGCTGCAGCGCGCCGATCGCCGCCGCTTCCAGCGGCGTGGCGTCAGATACCGCCTCGTTGCTCTCGAAGGTCAACGTTTATCATCTGACCGAAAAAGGGCTGGCCGCCCAGGCAACGATCAATGGTTATAAATACTGGCCGGATGCTGCGCTGGATCCGTAGCTTTCCGCGAGTGCGCCATCGCCGGATCAGGCTTTTCCTGACCCGGCGTCGCGGAGCAGCGCATTTAGTGGCCGAGGGCGCCGCTCACCAGAATCGAGGTGATGATCCCGGTCGCCGCGGCGATCAGCACATAGTTACCGTCGATATAGGACCAGTGATGGCCTTCCGGCGGGGGCGGCAGGCCGCGGTCGCTCCAGTCGCGGACGCGATATTCATCGCCACGGAACGGCGCCGGAGCCGGGTGGCCTTTGCGGAAATCGTTCCCGCGCCAGGCGAAATGGTCCTGTTCATGACGTGCCAGATCGCGTTTGTCATGGCCGTCGCGATCCGGGCCACGCTGGTCATGGTCGCCCTGATGATGCGCGTCAGGTCCGCCCTGCGGTGCATGCCCGTCATGGTCCGGACCGTTCTGCCACACCGTGGGTTGCCCCGGACGATGGCCGTCGTTCGGGCCATCGGCAAAGGCCGGGACGCTCAGCACACAGGATAAAATTACTGCCAGAGAAATCATCTTTTTCATGGTACACCTCCTGATTCAGCTCCTTTGTACCGGGCAAATGTGAAGAAAGAGTGAGTAACTGGTTAACCAGGACGATTCCTGGCATCGGCTGTCGGGAAGAGGTTGTGCTGATGGTGGGGCAATAAAAAAGGCCGCTTTCGCGACCTTTATTCAGACAGGTGAAAGGACTTATTCAGTCACTTTATTTTTTAACTCTTCGGCGCCGGTTTTGGTTTTATCCCAGCCCTTTTCCGCACCGGATTTGGTGGCGTTCCAGCCTTTTTCACTGACCTCTTTGGTCTTATCCCACCCCTTCTCGGTGCCTTCTTTGGTCTTGTTCCAGGTTTTCTGCGCGCCTTCGCTCACCTGGCTGCCGACGCTGTCCTGCTTGCCTTCGGCGGCGTGTTTCGCCTTCAGCTGCTGCTCTTCGCCCTCGTGCTGGGCCTGATGCAGCTTCTCTTTAGCGGTGTTGGCGTTGGCATTCGCCGCCGCGACGGTATCATCTGTTGCATGTGTTGTCGCAGCAAAAACCGGAGCCGCAACCAGAATAGCCGATAACGCAATCATTGCTTTTTTCATAATATCCTCTCTCACGTGTCGTGTTATGAGTCGCATTCAGGATGGCACAACGAACCGGGGATGACATTAGGAATTAGCCTGAAAAACGTCTTCGACCTCCAGCCATGGCAGAAAATGCTGCCGCCTCGCGCGCCCTGTCGGCGTTGGCATAATTTCCAACATGTTTGTTACATTTTATGAAATTTGCCCTTGATATACTTGCCGTTGACGTTTACTCGAGAATAATTCTCAGAATCATTATATTTATAAATTGGCAAACGGAACTCATTTTATGGCAAGAAAATCAGTAAGATCGCTGTTACTTACTGCGCTGCTCGCGACGCCCCTCCTCAGCTATGCAACCCAATATCCCCTGACGGTCACGGACCTCGACGGCCGGCAGGTCACCCTCGCCAAAGAGCCGCAGCGTATTATTTTGCAGGATGGCCGCGACATTATGACCCTCGCCCTGCTGGACCGGGACAATCCGTTTAAACGGCTGGTGGCATGGAATAATCTGGCGAAAAAGCAGGATGTTGCCACCTGGCAGATGCTGAAAACGACGTGGCCGCAGTCGGCCACGATCCTTGACATGGGCTTCAGCGATAAAGGGAACGTCGATCTTGAAAGCGTCATCGCCCGTCAGCCGGATCTGATGATCGCCCAGCTGCGCGCCAGGCCAGCGCTGATGGAGAGCGGCGTCATCGACAAGCTCAGCGCCCTGCACGTTCCGGTGCTGTTTGTCGACTATGAGATCGACCCGGCGAAAGATACCGCCCCCAGCATCGACCTGCTGGGCAAAGTCCTTAACCGCGAGAGCCAGGCCAAAGCCTTTACCGATTACTATCGTCAGCAGCTGCAGTCGATTCGCCAGAAGACCGCGACCATCACGCCGAAGGCCAACGTCTTCGTGGAAGCGCTGGCCGGCAACAGCGACGCCTGCTGCTTTACTCATGGCCACAGCGGCTGGGGCGGGCTGGTGGAGGCGGTCGGGGCGAACAATATCGGTTCGCAGCTGCTGCCGGGCGCCTCCGGGTTCGTTTCGCTGGAGAAAATCATCAGCATGAAGCCCGACGCCTGGATCATGACCGGCTCGAAGCGCGGCAACAGCCAGGTGTTGCCCCTGGGTTATGCGGTTAAGCCAGAGGCGGTGAAGGCCCAGGCGCAGACGCTGCTGGCGCGACCTGGGGTCAGCCAGATCCCGGCGGTACAGGAAAAGCGGGCCTATGGCGTTTATCACCACTTCTATAACCACCCGTGGAATATTGTCGGCATGGAATACCTGGCGAAAGATATCTACCCGCAGGCCTTCGGCGATCTCAACCCGGATGAGACGTACCATTATATTGTGCGCCATTTCACCGACCTGCCGGACCAGCCGTTCGTCTTCTCCTGGCAGCAGAGCGAGTAAATACAGCATGCGTTTAACCTCCGACTCCGTGCTCGACGGGCTGCCCGCCGGGACCTCTGGCGTGATGGATGACTATCGCCGTATCGTGCGTCGCCGTCTGCTGCTGATCCTCCTGCTGGCGCTGTTGATTGTCGCGTCACTGCTGCTCGATTTTATGCTCGGCCCCTCCGGTCTGCCGCTGCAGAACCTGTGGCAGACGTTAACCGATCCGGCCAGCGCCGATCCGGGCACGCGCGCCATCGTCTGGGATATCCGCCTGCCCTATGCGGTGATGGCGATTATCGTCGGTCTGGCGCTGGGACTGGCCGGCGCCGAAATGCAGACCATCCTCAATAACCCGCTGGCCAGCCCGTTTACCCTCGGCGTCTCCTCGGCTGCGGCGTTTGGCGCCGCGCTGGCGATTGTGCTCGGTATTGGCCTGCCCGGTATTCCCGGCCAGTGGTTTATCTCGGCCAACGCCTTTATCTTCGCCCTGCTGGCGGCCCTGCTGCTGGACGGCATCACCCGCTGGACCCAGGTGGCCACCTCCGGCGTCATTCTGTTCGGCATCGCGCTGGTCTTTACCTTTAACGCTCTGGTCTCGATGCTGCAGTTCATCGCCAACGAAGACACGCTGCAGGGGCTGGTGTTCTGGACCATGGGCAGCATCGATCGCGCCTCCTGGAGCAAAGTCGCCATCCTGCTGGTCGCCCTGGCGCTGGTGATGCCCCTGTCGCTGCGCAGCGCGTGGAAGCTGACCGCCCTGCGGTTGGGCGAGGACCGGGCCATCAGCTTTGGCATTAACGTTCGCCGTCTGCGCCTGACCACGCTGCTGCGGATCAGCATTCTGTCAGCGCTTTCGGTGGCCTTTGTCGGGCCAATCGGCTTTATCGGCCTGGTGGCGCCGCATATTGCGCGGATGCTCTTCGGCGAAGACCATCGCTTTTACCTGCCCGCCAGCGCGCTGATCGGCGCCCTGGTGCTCTCCCTGGCCTCCATCGCCTCGAAAAACCTGATCCCCGGGGCCATTATTCCGGTGGGGATCGTCACTTCCCTGGTCGGGGTCCCGTTCTTTTTGAGCATCATTTTACGTCATCGGGGGCAGGTATGAGCGACCAGACATTATCCGGGCTGTCGCTGTCTCACTTCAGCGCCGGCTACCCCAGACGCAAGGTGATCGAGAACCTGACGGTTCCCCATCTGCCGCGAGGGAAAATCACCGCGCTGCTGGGGCCAAACGGCAGCGGTAAATCAACGTTAATGCGGGCGATGGCGGGTCTGGGCCCCTGCCGCGGCGAGCTGCTGCTGGAGGGGGAAAATCTGCTGACGCAGCCGTTCTCACGTCGCGCAGAGCAGGTGGTCTATCTTCCGCAGACGCTGCCCGCCGGCGTGCATCTGCATGTGCTGGAGTCGATTATCGTTGCCCAGCGCGCCGCCGGAGGACGCCACAGTCCGCAGCGCCAGGAGGAAGTGATGGCGCTGCTGCGACAGCTGGGGATTGCCCATCTGGCGATGAGCTACCTCGATCAGCTCTCCGGCGGGCAAAAGCAGCTGGTGGGTCTCGCCCAGTCGCTGATCCGCCAGCCGCGCCTGCTGCTGCTCGACGAACCGCTCAGCGCCCTTGACCTCAACTACCAGTTTCACGTGATGGATCTGGTGCGCCGGGAGACCCGGCGGCGCAACATCGTGACCCTGGTGGTGGTGCACGACATCAATATTGCCCTGCGTCACGCCGACCACGTGCTGATGCTCAAGGCGGGCCAGCTGCTCGGCGACGGCATCCCGGCCGCGGTCATCACCCCCGAGACTCTGGCGGCCGTCTATGGGGTGCGCGGGCGTATTGAACCCTGTTCGCAGGGGGTGCGGCAGGTGATTATTGACGGCCTGGTGGACAGCGAGGCCTGACCGCGGCGCGGGGCGGCACGTCCGCCCCGCGCCCGCCGGCTTAGTGATCGAGATAGATATAGTTTTCCCAGCTCTTCATGCGGATCAGGATCTTCCTGATCAGCGACAGCTCTTTCAGATGATCCGAGTAGACCGCCGCCTCGAGGGTAGCCCCCTGCGGCAGAGCGTATTCGGCAAATCGCGGATCGGTCACCTTCAGCACCACCAGCGCCCGGCCATGGGTATTGAGCGCGTCTGTGGTCAGCAATTTGCCCTGCCCCTGGAACTGGCTCTCGCCAATCGCCGGCAGCACGTCGGCCACTTCTCCGCGAAAGACGGTGCCCGGGATAGCCGGAAACATCAGCTCCGCGGGCTCGCCTTTGTGCAGACGCTGCAGGGCGTTCTGGCGAAATGCCGCGACGTACTCCCGCGAGGCGGCGCCCTCCACCGGCACAAAGGTCATCAGCGGGATCATCCCCAGCGCAGTGGACATGGTGCCCGGCCGTAAGCCGACGGTACTGACATAGCCATCCTCCGGGGCGCGGACGACGGTGTTCTCCAGCTGAAACTGCGCCTTTTGCAGCTGCGCCAGCAGGGAGGCCACGGTGGTGTTTTTGCCCTTCACCACCGAGTCCAGCGCATTACGCGCCTGAACCACCTTTGCCTGAGCCGCGCTGACGCTGGCTTCATCGGCTTTCCACGTCTGCAGACGGGTATCAACCATTTGATCGGAGAAGGCGCCCTGGGCATGGCCCTCCCGATAGCGGGCATACTCTCGCCGCGACTGGTCACGCTGGGCCACCGCTCTGCTCAGCTCGGCCTGCGCCTGGCTTAACGCCGCGTTTAAGGAGAGCGCATCCTGACTGGCAGCTTTTATCTGCGCCTGCAGATCGTCCACTTTCGCCTGGAACGGCGTCGGGTCGAGGGTAAACAGCACATCGCCCTTATGCAGCATCTGGTTAGGCTTCACCGGTACGCTCTGCACCCGGCCGCGCACCTGCGACACAATCGGCACGGTGCGAAACACCTGGTTACCGACGTCGGTATAAGGGAAGTTGTAGTTCATCCCGAAGATCACCGCGCCAATCAGGGCGATACCGCCGAGCACCGCCGTCGGCACGGTCCACTTATTGAGCGGGATGCGAAAAACTTTAAACACCACGATGCATAGCGCGGCGTAGGTCAGCAACATTAACGTTTCCATTATTTTGCCTCCTTCGCTTTCAGAACGTCCACCTCGCGCTGGACCTGTTCCAGCTGCTGGACCACCGTTTCCAGACGCTGATGCAGCGCCTGCTGATCGTCGGCAATGTGGCGCATCCCCCATCCGCGGTCTTCGCGCCACAGCGTCGCCCAGATCCATAACAAGGGCCACAGCGCGTGGAGGGTAAATAAGCTGACCCAACCGGCATAATGAATCGCATCCTGATGAGGATGACGCCGCTCTTTGGCGATTTCATAAGGAATATCGTGAATAACAATCACGCCATAAAAAAGTATTAAGGCCACGGCGATCAGAATGGCCAGCGCCACATAGTCCAGGGTCATAAAATAACTCCAGAGTGCAAGGTTAAATAAATAAAACAGCCAGATTCAGGCGTAACGGGGCCGGGGGAAAAAGCGCGCTTAGCGCTTTCCCTGGCGGTAATAGCAACGTGATGGCGTGAATCTGCCGAATCGGATTTAGAATTTCTCAGGAATATGACGGTCGATGGAGATCAGCTTGCCTTTTTTCACCGTGATATATCCCCCCTCGCGCAGCGCGGCCAGCACCTGGTACACATAGCTGCGCGAGAGATTGGTTCGTTTAATAATAAATGCCGACAGGCTCTCATGCTGACCCCCATCAATTTCGCCGCGATATAAATAGCGCGACAGCATCGATTTAATGGTCTGAAAGCTGGTCTGGCTGCCGCGTTCATAGTGGGCATCAAGGGCAAATATGCCCATATAGGCCAGGATCGTGGTCAGCTCTTGCATATAGCCCGGCGACGAATGAAAGAATATTCGCTCAAAATCGCTGGCGGTTATTTTCGCCAGCTGGCACTCGCCCAGACACTGATAATAGAGCGCGACCGACGGACAATAATGTTCCAGTAATCCTAACGGCATATGCGCGATAACAATCCCGACCAGGTTCTGCTCATCGCCAAAGGCCAATGTCATTTGCCCCTGCAGCAGAAAGTAGAGATAGCCCGGCTGCGGAATAAAGCCCTGGTCTTTGCCCAAACTCAGCGTTTCACTGCAGGCGATCACCGCCGGCAGATGCGTAGTCAGCGTCAGCTTCTGGTACCGATCGTAAATATCGCCAAAACTGGGGTTCATCGCGCTACGCACTCCTTTACCTTTGGCCACCGCGGCGGGGCTAACCGCGACCTGTTGAACTATACCTAAGCGGGTGGGGAAGGAAAAGTCCAGATCTGGAGTGGCGAAATATTCCGCCTGGCTCACATTTTTTACCCTCGCCTCCCTGTTTCGTGACCCAATCGTTCCGCTTACCGGTGGGCTGTGCTTTAATGAGCTAAACCGGTTTAATAAAGTTTAGCTTAGAGGAGCTTGTCGTATGAATGGAAAAATCTGGGTACTCGGCGATGCGGTCGTCGATCTCCTGCCCGATGGAGAGGGCCGCCTGCTGCAATGCCCCGGCGGCGCGCCGGCCAACGTGGCGGTCGGCGTGGCGCGGCTCGGCGGTGACAGCGGGTTTATCGGCCGCGTCGGCGACGATCCCTTCGGCCGTTTTATGCGTCACACCCTGGCGCAGGAGCAGGTCGATGTGAACTATATGCGCCTCGATGCGGCGCAGCGCACCTCCACGGTGGTGGTCGATCTCGATAGCCACGGGGAGCGCACCTTTACCTTTATGGTCCGTCCGAGCGCCGACCTGTTCCTTCAGCCCGAGGATCTCCCGCCGTTTGCCGCCGGCCAGTGGCTGCACGTCTGCTCCATCGCTCTCAGCGCCGAGCCGAGCCGCAGCACGGCATTCGCGGCAATGGAGGCGATAAAACGCGCCGGGGGCTATGTCAGCTTCGACCCCAATATCCGCAGCGACCTGTGGCAGGATCCGCAGGACCTGCGTGACTGTCTCGACCGGGCGCTGGCCCTCGCCGACGCCATAAAACTCTCGGAAGAGGAGCTGGCCTTTGTCAGCGGCAGCGACGACATCGTCAGCGGCATCGCCCGGCTGAACGCCCGCTTCCAGCCGACGCTACTGCTGGTGACCCAGGGTAAAGCGGGGGTCCAGGCCGCCCTGCGCGGGCAGGTTAGCCACTTCCCTGCCCGCCCGGTGGTGGCCGTCGATACCACCGGCGCCGGCGATGCCTTTGTCGCCGGGCTACTCGCCGGCCTCGCCGCCCACGGTATCCCGGACAACCTCGCAGCCCTGGCTCCCGACCTCGCGCTGGCGCAAACCTGCGGCGCGCTGGCCACCACCGCCAAAGGCGCCATGACCGCCCTGCCCTACAGGGACGATCTTCAGCGCTCGCTGTGATCCCCTTGGGCCGGTTAACGGCCCACTTTGCTGGCGACATCACAATTCTTAAACCGGTTTAGCAATTTTTATTTTCACTGCGTTACCGACATGTTTACCATATCAACTAAACCGGTTTAGCAAACATTAGCACACTCACTGATTTACCTTTGGATGTCACCAACATGTATAAAAAACGGAAGTTAGCCATTCTTATTGCTTTGCTAACCGGCACCGCCGCCGCCCATGGGCAGACAGACCTGAACAGCATTGAAGCGCGTCTCGCCGCCCTGGAAAAACGCCTGCAGGACGCCGAGACCCGCGCCAGCACTGCCGAAAGCCGCGCCGCCTCAGCGGAGCAGAAAGTTCAGCAGTTAACCCAGCAGCAGCAGCAAACCCAGGCCACCACCCAGCAGGTGGCCAGGCGCACCACTCAACTGGAAGAAAAAGCCGAACGGCCCGGCGGCTTTGAGTTCCATGGCTATGCGCGTTCCGGGGTGATCATGAACGACTCGGCCGCCAGTACCAAATCCGGCGCTTATATGACCCCCGCCGGGGAGACCGGCGGCGCCATTGGTCGCCTGGGCAACCAGGCCGACACCTATGTGGAAATGAACCTCGAACATAAACAGACCCTGGACAACGGGGCGACCACCCGTTTCAAAGTGATGGTGGCCGACGGACAGACCACCTATAACGACTGGACGGCAAGCAGCAGCGATCTGAACGTGCGCCAGGCGTTCGTTGAGCTGGGCAACCTGCCGACCTTCGAAGGCCCGTTCAAAGGCTCGACCCTGTGGGCCGGGAAACGCTTTGACCGCGACAACTTCGACATCCACTGGATTGACTCGGATGTGGTGTTCCTCGCCGGGACCGGCGGCGGGATCTACGACGTGAAATGGAACGACAGCCTGCGCAGCAACTTCTCGTTATACGGCCGCAACTTTGGCGATATCGCCGACAGCAGCAACAGCGTGCAGAACTATATCGTCAGCATGAATAACTTTGCCGGCCCGGTGCAGATGATGGTCAGCGGGATGCGGGCGAAAGATAATGACGACCGCCAGGACGCGAACGGCAATCTGGTGAAAGGCGATGCCGCTAACACCGGGGTTCATGCCCTGCTGGGCCTGCACAATGAGAGCTTCTATGGCCTGCGCGACGGGACCAGCAAAACGGCCCTGCTGTACGGCCACGGGCTGGGCGCCGAGGTTAAAGGCATCGGCTCCGACGGCGCGCTGCGCCCGGGGGCCAATACCTGGCGCTTCGCCAGCTATGGCACCACGCCGCTGAGCGATCGCTGGTTTATTGCCCCGGCCGTGCTGGCGCAGAGCAGTAAAGATCGTTATGTCGATGGCGACAGCTATCAGTGGGCCACCCTCAACCTGCGTCTGATTCAGGAAGTGACGCAGAACTTCGCCCTCGCCTGGGAGGGCAGCTATCAGTACATGGATCTGCAGCCTGAAGGCTACAACGATCGCCATGCGGTCAATGGCAGCTTCTACAAGCTGACCTTCGCCCCGACCTTCAAGGTGGGCAGCATCGGCGACTTCTTCTCGCGGCCGGAGATCCGCTTCTATACATCGTGGATGGACTGGAGCAAAAAACTGGACAACTACGCCAACGATGACGCGTTAGGCAGCAACGGATTCAAATCGGGCGGCGAATGGTCGTTCGGTATGCAAATGGAGACCTGGTTCTGACGGCCACCGGGGCGACAGGGTAAATAACACATAAATATAAGGTTCGCGGCGCCTGCCACGGCTGGCGCCGCCCACGCCATATCATCATGCATTTAGAGGGTACTATGGATTTTGAACAGATTTCCCGCTCACTGCTTCCCCTGCTGGGCGGCAAGGAAAATATCGCCAGCGCCGCGCACTGCGCCACCCGCCTGCGGCTGGTGCTGGTCGACGACGCGCTCGCCGATCAGCAGGCGATTGGCAAAATCGACGGGGTGAAAGGCTGCTTTCGCAATGCCGGACAGATGCAGATCATCTTCGGCACCGGGGTGGTCAATAAAGTCTATGCCGCCTTTATCCAGGCCGCAGGCATCAGCGAATCGAGCAAATCCGAAGCCGCCGACCTGGCGGCGAAAAAGCTGAACCCGTTCCAGCGCATCGCCCGCCTGCTGTCCAACATCTTCGTGCCGATTATTCCGGCCATCGTCGCCTCCGGCCTGCTGATGGGCCTGCTGGGGATGGTGAAAACCTACGGTTGGGTCGACCCGAGCAACGCTCTCTATATCATGCTGGATATGTGCAGTTCGGCGGCGTTTATCATTCTGCCGATCCTGATCGGCTTTACCGCCGCACGCGAATTTGGCGGTAACCCCTATCTGGGCGCGACCCTCGGCGGGATCCTCACCCATCCGGCGCTGACCAACGCCTGGGGCGTCGCCGCCGGCTTCCACACCATGAATTTCTTCGGCATCGAAGTGGCGATGATCGGCTACCAGGGCACCGTCTTCCCGGTGCTGCTGGCGGTGTGGTTTATGAGCATGGTCGAGAAGCGGCTGCGCCGCGTGATCCCTGACGCGCTGGACCTGATCCTCACTCCGTTCCTGACGGTGATTATCTCCGGCTTTATCGCCCTGCTGCTGATCGGCCCGGCCGGTCGCGCGCTCGGCGACGGCATTTCGTTTATCCTCAGCACGCTTATCAGCCATGCCGGCTGGCTGGCGGGCCTGCTGTTCGGCGGCCTCTATTCGGTGATCGTCATTACCGGTATCCATCACAGCTTCCATGCCATCGAGGCCGGACTGCTGGGCAACCCATCGATTGGCGTCAACTTCCTGCTGCCGATCTGGGCGATGGCCAACGTCGCCCAGGGCGGCGCCTGCTTTGCGGTGTGGTTTAAAACCAAAGATGCCAAAATAAAAGCCATCACCCTGCCGTCGGCGTTTTCGGCGATGCTGGGGATCACCGAGGCGGCAATCTTCGGGATTAACCTGCGCTTTGTGAAACCGTTCATCGCCGCGCTGGTGGGCGGTGCCGCCGGCGGCGCCTGGGTGGTGTCGATGCACGTCTACATGACCGCGGTGGGCCTGACGGCGATCCCGGGGATGGCTATCGTGCAGGCCAGCTCGCTGCTGAACTACATTATCGGAATGGCGATCGCCTTCGCCGTGGCCTTCGCGCTCTCTCTGACGCTGAAATACAAAACGGACGCTGAATAATGTCATTACCGTCACGCCTGCCTGCGATCCTGCAGGCCGTTATGCAGGGCCAGCCGCAGGCGCTGGCCGACAGCCATTATCCGCAATGGCATCTGGCGCCGGTCAACGGACTGCTGAACGATCCTAACGGCTTTTGCCAGGTCGCCGGGCGTTACCACCTGTTTTATCAGTGGAACCCGCTCGCCTGCGACCATACCTATAAGTGCTGGGGACACTGGAGCTCTGCCGATCTGCTGCACTGGCGGCACGAACCTATCGCCCTGATGCCGGATGAAGAGTATGACCGCAACGGCTGCTACTCTGGCAGCGCGGTCGAGTTCGAGGGCGCCCTGACTCTGTGCTACACCGGCAACGTGAAATTCCCCGACGGCGGGCGCACCGCCTGGCAATGTCTGGCGACCGAGAATGCCGATGGCACCTTCCGCAAGCTGGGGCCGGTGCTGCCGCTGCCAGAAGGCTATACCGGCCATGTGCGCGACCCTAAAGTGTGGCGGCAGGACGGGCGCTGGTACATGGTTCTTGGGGCGCAGGATGTGCAACAGCGCGGCAAAGTGCTGCTGTTTACCGCCAGCGACCTGCGGGAGTGGCGCCTGGTGGGCGAGATTGCCGGGCACGACGTAAACGGCCTGGCGAACGCCGGCTACATGTGGGAGTGCCCGGATCTCTTTCCGCTGGCGGACACCCACCTGCTGATCTGCTGCCCGCAGGGGCTGGCCCGCGAAGCGCAGCGCTTTCTCAATACCTATCCGGCGGTGTGGATGGCAGGCCGCTTCGACGCCGAACGCGGGATCTTCGACCACGGCCCGCTGCACGAGCTGGACAGCGGATTTGAGTTCTACGCGCCGCAGACCATGCAGGCCGATGATGGCCGCCGCCTGCTGGTTGGCTGGATGGGCGTCCCCGACGGGGACGAGATGCATCAGCCCACCCGCGCGCAGGGCTGGATCCATCAGATGACCTGCGTGCGTGAGCTGGAGTGGCAGGCTGGCACTCTGTATCAGCGTCCGCTGCGCGAGCTGGTCGCCCTGCGCGGGGAAGCCCAGGGCTGGCGCGGACAGACCCTGCCCCTCGCCCCGATGGAGCTGGCCTTTGACCTTTCCCCCGACAGCACGCTGGGGCTGGACTTTGCCGGCGCCCTGCAGCTCACCGTCAATCGCGACGGCCTACGTCTGTCGCGTCGCGGCCTGCAGACGGCGGAGATGCATCACCGCTACTGGCGCGGCGAGGCGCGACGCCTGCGGATCTTTATCGACCGCTCCAGCGTGGAGATTTTCATCAACGATGGCGAGGGGGTGATGAGCAGCCGCTTCTTTCCGGGCTATCCGGGGCAGCTCATCTTCAGCGGTGCGACGCCGGTGGCATTCTGCCGCTGGCTGCTGCGGCCATGCATGGTAGAATAAGCGTTTTGCTTTCAGGCTCCCGGGTGCTGATGAAAACCAAACGCGTAACTATCAAAGATATCGCCGAACTGGCGGGCGTCTCCAAAGCGACCGCCAGCCTGGTACTCAACGGTCGTGGTAAAGAGCTGCGCGTGGCGCAGGAGACGCGCGAGCGCGTACTGGCGATCGCTCGCGAACAGCACTATCAGCCGAGCATTCACGCGCGCTCGCTGCGCGATAACCGCAGCCATACCATTGGTCTGGTGGTGCCGGAGATCACCAACTACGGGTTTGCCGTTTTCTCCCACGAGCTTGAGACGCTCTGCCGGGAAGCCGGCGTGCAGCTGCTTATCTCCTGCACCGACGAAAACCCTGGCCAGGAGAGCGTGGTGGTCAATAACATGATCGCCCGCCAGGTCGACGGCCTGATTGTCGCCTCTTGTATGCACAGCGATGCCGACTATCAGAAGCTCAGCGAACAGCTGCCGGTGGTGCTGTTTGACCGCTCCCCCAGCGACAGCGCCCTGCCGCTGGTGATGACCGACTCGGTCACCCCAACGGCCGAGCTGATCTCCCGTATCGCGCCTCAGCATGCGGACGAGTTCTGGTTTCTCGGCGGCCAGCCGCGGCTGTCGCCGTCGCGCGACCGGCTGGCGGGGTTCACCCAGGGCCTGGCCCAGGCGGGGATCACGCTGCGCCCTGAGTGGGTGATCAACGGCAACTACCACCCCAGCTCCGGCTATGAGATGTTCGCGGCGCTCTGCGCGCGGCTGGGGCGTCCGCCGAAGGCGCTCTTCACCGCGGCCTGCGGGCTGCTCGAAGGGGTGCTGCGCTATATGAGCCAGCATCATCTGCTGGATTCCAATATTCATCTCGCCAGCTTCGACGATCACTATCTGTATGATTCGCTTTCCCTGCGCATTGATACCGTGCAGCAGGATAATCGCCAGCTGGCCTGGCACTGCTATGATCTGCTCAGCCAGCTGATCGACGGCCAGGCGCCGGAGCCGCTTCAGCGCTATCTGCCCGCCACCCTGCAAATTCGCCATCCCTGACGGCGCGGTTGGCAATTAGCGTTTTCGCCTGGCGCGCGCCGCCTGCCTCAGCGCCAGCAGCGCGCTGGCGAGCACCGCGCCAAGGCCGATAGTCACCGGCCAGCGGTAAGCCACCAGCAACGAGGGCAATCCACCATCCGGCGCCAGCATCACCAGATTCCAGCCCGCCAGCCCCGCGTTGCCGTTCAGCGCCCGGCTTAACATCCGCTGATGCGGGGCGAATGGCTGAATGGTCTGGTAGTGGCTGCCGAACAGCGGGGGCTGCATCTCTCGCGGGAACTGCGCCTGCACCTGGGCCAGCACGCTGGCCGGCAGCGCGTGCGATGCCGCCAGCAGATGCCCGTCGCCATTCACCAGCAGCAGCTGATAATGCCGCTCCTGGGCGAGGGTCTGGAGAGCGGCGCGCATCGCCGCCAGCGGCCAGGTCGCTTCCCGCTGCGGCGCCGGAATGTTCATCCGCCGCTCAAGGCGTTCCGCCACCCACTGCGCATCCTCCTCCAGCTGGCGGATCTGCCTCTCACGGTAAACCTCTCTGGCCGGCAAATTCATGCCCCGGCCGAGCGCCAGGATCGCCAGCCCCGCGAGCAGCGTGACGATAAGGCCCCTTTTTCCCGCTAGCCAGCGCGGCGAGAATTTGCCAAAGGATGGTGTATTCATACGACTCCAGAAACCGCAGGCCACGCGTGGCCCCTGACGAATGGACAACGGAAGTGGCGAAACTGTACAGGATGCGCAGCGCGGGCAAAACAGACAGGCGGAGCCTGGCGGGGAGTATTTTGTTTATTTCTGGACAGGACGGGCGGCAACGGCATCCTTCGCCGTTGCCGCTCATTGATAAGATTAGTGTTTTTTCCGGTTGCGACGCATATCGATGGTTACCGCCGCAACGATAATGATGCCTTTAATAATATCCTGCACATAGGCATCGACGCCGACAAAGGTAAAACCGCTTTTGATCAGGCCAAGGATCATCGCGCCAATCAGGGTGCCGGTAATGCGCCCCACTCCGCCCATTAAGCTGCTGCCGCCGATCACCGCGGCGGCAATCGCGTCCAGCTCGTAGGACATCCCCATGCTCGACTGGCCGCTGCTGACGCGCGCCGCCAGCACCACCCCCGCCAGCCCGGAGAGCGCCCCGGCGATGGTGTAGACGATCACCAGATATTTATTCACGTTGATGCCGGACACTTTGGCCGAGGTCATGTTGCCGCCGATGGCATACACATATTTGCCATACCGGGTATGCTTCAGCGCAATGTGAAACACGGCGGCGATCACGAAGAAGATAATCACCGGCATCGCCCCCTGGCCTATCGCCGTAAAGCTGTCGGAGAGGAAGCTGATCGGGTTGCCCTGAGTGTAATACTGCGCCAGACCGCGCGCCGAAACCATCATCCCGAGGGTGGCGATAAACGGCGGGATACCGGTCCGCGTCACCAGGAAACCGTTGGTCAGGCCGCACAGCAGGCCGACGCCGATCCCCGCGCAAATGGGGATCACCGCCGGCAGGTTGACCAGCGCCGGGAACATTGGCGACAGGCTATCGGAGGTTTGCGCCAGGCTGGCCGCCACCACCGCCGCAAGGGCAATAACCGAGCCGGAGGAGAGGTCAATCCCGGTGGTGATGATCACCTGGGTGACGCCGACGGCGATGATGCCGATAATCGCCACCTGCAGCACAATCAGCACCAGCCGGTTGGTATTGAGCAGGAACGACTGGTCGCGAACATACCAGCCGGCGATTTCAAAGGTCAGGGCAATCACCAGCATCACCACAAAGATGCCGGTATCTTTCGGCATTTTATGCCGCAAATTAGCGAAGAAGGAGGAACCCTCGCTGGCCGGAGCCGCCGTTAATTTCATATTACTCATTCTCTGTGCCTCAATGGGATGCCAACGACAAAATGGTTTCCTGGTCGGCTTCGTCTTTTTCCAGGATGCCGGTGATACGACCTTCATGCATCACCATGACCCGATCGCTCATGCCAAGGATTTCCGGCAGTTCAGAGGAGACCATAATCACCGCCACCCCCCGATTCGCCAGTTCACTGATCAGATGATAAATCTCCGCCTTCGCCCCGACGTCGATACCGCGGGTCGGCTCATCGAGAATTAAGATTTTCGGTTGCGCTAACAGCCAGCGCGCAATCAGGACTTTTTGCTGATTCCCCCCGCTGAGGTTATTAATAATTTGATCCATCGTCGGCGTTTTAATATTGAGCCGGCGTATTTGCTCCATGCAGTCTTCGGCCATTTTCACGTGCTGGACAAAACCGCTCTTGCCGATATATTCCGGCATTTTGACGATACTCATATTTTCCAGCACCGACAGCACCAGAAACAGGCCCGACTTTTTCCGGTCTTCGGTTAATAATGCCATCCCCTTTTCAATCGCCACGGAGGGGGAATCGATGGTCACCGGCGCCCCGTCGATCAGCACTTCGCCGCTGTCGAAGCGCTCCATACCGAACAGGCTTTCCATAACCTCGCTGCGCCCGGCGCCCACCAGCCCGGCCACGCCCAGGATTTCGCCACGGCGTACGCTAAAGCTGACGTCATGGAACACGCCCTGACGCGTCAGGTTGCGCACCGTCAGCACCTCTTCGCCGATGGTGTTATTAAATTTCGGAAACAGCTGGGTTAATTCGCGGCCCACCATCTGGGTGATCAGCGACTGCCGGGTAAATTCGGTGGTGTTTTTGCTCCCTACCCAGGTGCCGTCGCGAAAGACGCTGATCTCATCGGTGATGGCAAAGATCTCATCCATTTTGTGGCTGATATAGATGATCGCTTTACCTTGGGCGCGCAGGTCGCGGATGATGGTGAACAGGTGAGCCACCTCGCCTTCGGTCAGCGCCGAGGTGGGCTCATCCATGATCACAATATCCGCGTTCCATGAAACCGCTTTGGCAATCTCCACCATCTGCTGGGCGGCGATGCTCAGGTCGCCCACCAGCCGGTCAGCGGTTAAGCGGATATTGAGCTTATCCAGCAGCGCCTGGGTCTGGCGGGTCAGCTGGCCATGGTCGACAAAGCCGTACTTCATCGGCTCGCGCCCCAGCCAGATATTCTCCGCCACCGTCATATGCGGCACCAGATTGAGCTCCTGGTGGATCATCGAGATCCCCGAGCGCAGCGCATCCATGGTGTCGGTAAACTCCACCGGCTCCCCTTTCACGCGAATCGACCCTTTATCGGGGCGATAGATACCGATCAGGCATTTCATCAGCGTGGATTTACCGGCGCCGTTTTCGCCCATCAGGGCATGCACCGTTCCCGGACGCACGCGCAATGAGACATTATCGAGCGCCTTCACGCCGGGGAAGAACTTACTGATACCTTCGGCTTCAAGGGCAAAAGCGTTCATACATCCACCTCCGTACCACAGGTTGGCCAGGACTATTTCTGATTACGGTTGGTAAATTCAGCCATGTTCTCTTTGGTGATCAGCTGATACGGCACGTCGATGATTTTTTCCACTTTCTCGCCGTTCGCCAGCTTGATGGCCGCGTCGACTGCGCCTTCACCCTGGCCTTTCGCATCCTGGAAGATGGTGGCGATCATCTTGCCGCTCTTCAGCATCTGCAGGGCATCCGGGGTGCCATCCACGCCGGCGATGAGAATATGGTTCGGGTTTTTGCCCAGCGCCTGCAGGGCGCCGATCGCCATTTCATCGTTGTTGGAGGCGATGGCCTGGATATCCTCACCGCTGGTCATCCAGTTGCTGACCACATCCACTGCGTCATTGCGGGTAAATTTCGCGGTCTGCTTCTGGACGATTTTGATGTTCGGGTATTTCGCTACCACCTCTTCCACCCCTTTGGTGCGGTCGCGAGTGGATTCATTCGCCAGGTCGCCGAGCAGGATCGCCACATTGCCCTTACCGTTCATCGCTTTCGCCAGCGCTTCCATCTGCAGACGGCCGGCGAGAATGGAGTCAGATCCCACATAGGCCATCTTGTCGGTCAGCTCCGCCTGCGGACGGCGGTTCACAAACACCAGCGGGATCCCGGCTTTGGTGGCCTGATCCATGATCGGTTTCACCGCGTTGGTATCCACCGGGTTGACGATAATGGCGTCCACCCCCTGGCCGATAAAGTTCTGTACCTGCTGCAGCTGCTGGGAGACATCCCCTTTCGCGTCCTCGATCTGCGATTTAACGCCATCTTTTTTCATCTCTTTTTGCATCGAGGTACGCAGGATCGTCAGGAAGTTATCGTCAAACAGCGCCATCGAGACGCCAATGGAGACATCTTTTGCCATAACCACCGCAGGCAGCATGCAGGCTAACAAAGAGGCAACAATCGTTTTCTTAATATTCATAGTTGATCCTTGATTTTGTAGGTACGCCGGTGAATGAAACAAAATGAAAAATTAATTTCAGTTACGTTGCGGCAAATGTCTGCTGGTATATCGACGACGCTGCGGCACCTCTCGCACTCCATCGTGATCTAAATCACAAATAACGGCTGTTTTATCATCACTATTTTGAAACATCAGTCCATTTACGCCGCAACCTGGATTTCAGACCATTTATTTCATTAACAAGACATTTGAAACTTTTATAAGTAAATAACTGAAATGAAAATTTTAAAACTATGCAGTAACAGAATTTTGACAGACATCTAACATTGCCGCATAAATGAGCGAAAAATGAGAAGCAGACAACGCTTTGAAGCGATCCCTCCCGGCGGGGTGGGCATTTACCCGCCGGGGAAATCCGTGTTGTCAGGAAGGGAGGCGCCGCACGCCTTAGTCCACGTTCTCGGCGCTGTAGAGGATAAAGTCGACTTTACCGTCGGCATAGGTTTGCGGCTGGTAGCCGGACTCCAGATGGCGCAGCATCAGGTCGATCGCCAGCTGGGCGTGCTGGCGGGTGTTCTGATCGAGCGTTAACGCCAGGCTGCCCTTCGCCAGCTGCTGCCGGGTGGTGTTGTAACGCTCATGGGTGATCCAGCAGACGTCGCCTTCGCGGCGGTGGCGGGCCAGCGCCTCGGCAATCTGGGTATTGCCAAGCCCGGTGTTATAGATCCCAACAATATTCCGGCTGCGGCACAGGGCTTGCTCCACCAGGCGGGTGATCTGCTCCCGCCGCTCCTCGCCCGCCAGCACGTCGCTGAGCTGCAGGTGGGGAAAGCGCTGGCTCAGCACCTCGCGGAACCCCTGAATGCGCAGGCGATGCGCGCTGTAATCTTGCCGGCCGCTGACCATCAGCACCTCGCCGGGCCGCGGCGTCATTCTCCCCAGCATTAACCCCGCCGTGCGGCCAGCCTGCAGCTGATTGATCCCCACGTGGCAGAGTCGGTCGGCGCCGGGCAGGTCCGTCGCCAGGGTGATCGCCGGGACGCCAGCCTCCCGGCAGCGGCGCAGCGCGTCGTGCACCGCGGGATGGTCATTGCCGAAGACGATGATCCCCTGACGCTGCTGGCAACTGCGCGCAATGCGCCGGGCCAGTGTCGTCGGCTGCGACTCCGGGACAAAGGTACGGTGCAAGGTCAGACGGCGATAGCCGAGGCTATCCGCCACGGCGGCAAAATCCTGCGCCAGCTGCGGAAAGAAGAACGAGTCATTGCTGCTGAGAAAGACCTCAATCTGCCAGGGAAAGCGGTGCTCCTCCGGCAGGATCCGCTTCAGTCCCGCCTCGCGCGCCGCCTGCAGCACTTTGCGCGTGGTCTGCGGCGATACGCCGCCGCGATCGTTCAGCACCCGGTCAACGGTGGCCACGCCGACGCCAATCTGTCTGGCCAGCATCGCCAGTGAAATGTTTTTCATCGCCCCTCTCTTCATGATGGAAATCCATCAAAACGGCAGTGTCAGTGAGTTTAGCAAACCGATTATGGTGGCAGCGTCCCCTCGCCATTCTGGAGAAAAAAATGATCTGCAAACGTTTTGCCCTGGTAGGCAGTGGTTTTATCGGTCAGGTTCATGCCGCCAGTCTTGCCCGTCATGAAGGAAGTGCGCTGACGATGGTGGCCGATACCGCGCCGGAGCGCGCCCAGGCGCTGGCCGCCCGCTATGGCGCCCGGGCGGTGACCGTGAGCGAGGCGATCCATAGCGACGCCATCGACGCGGTGCTGATCGCCAGTTCAACCCCGTCGCATGCCGAACTGCTGGAAGCCGCCGCCCGGGCGGGCAAGGCGGTCTATTGCGAAAAACCGATCGACCTCTCCCTGGCGCGCGCCCGTGAGGTGGTGGAGCGGGTGCTCCCCCTGAACGTGCCGGTCACTGTCGGCTTTAACCGGCGCTTCGATAGCAGCCATCAGCAGCTCCGCCGCCAGCTGGAGCAAGGGCTGATCGGCCGGGTCGAGCTGGTGCAGATGGTCTGCCGCGCCTCCAGCATGCCGCCGCTCGACTATCTGCGCAGCTCCGGCGGCCAGATGCGCGATCAGGCGATCCACTTCTTCGATCTCCTGCGCTTTCTCACTGGCGATGAAGTGCGCACCGTAGCAGCGATGGGCGCGGCGCTGGCCCTGCCGGACATTGCCGAATTTGGCGATGTCGACACCTCCATCCTGATGATGCAGATGCGCGGCGGCGCGCTGGCGCAGCTGGACAATACCCGCCGCACCGGCCACGGGTACGATGAACGGATCACCCTACTGGGCGCCGAAGGCGCGCTGGAGTCCGGTAGCCAGTCGCCGGCGGGCCCTACCCTGTGGCGCGGCAATCAGCGCATTGAGCCGGGCCTGTGGCCAGACTGGTTCAGCCGGGTACAGGGATCTTATTACCAGCATCTTGACGCCTTTATTCGCTCCCTGAATGGTGAAACCGTCGCCGACCTGCCCGGCCTGCTGGACGGCCTGCAGGCGCAGGCCATTGCCGAAGCGGCGGTTCAGTCCCTGCAGCATGGACAGTTTGTCGCCGTCGACGACTGTCGCTGAGCGGGTGCGAGGCAACCGCTATCAGGCGCTGCACCTGCCTTTATGCCGGGCGGCGGCGATGCCTTGCCCGGCCTACAGAAGACAGACATTAATACACCGTAATATCAATCGGTTGCATAGATATCCCAGGCCCGTGCAAGCGCAGCGCCGCCGGGCAAGGACAGCCGACGCGGAGCCGCTGTTATGCCGGGCGGCGGCGTCGCCTTGCCCGGCCTACATAACACAGGCATTAATCTGATTTAATATCAAACGGTTGCAGTAAAATCGTAGGCCCGTGCAAGCGCAGCGCCGCCGGGCAAGAACAGCCGACGCGGAGCCGTTTTATGCCGGGCGGCGGCGATGCCTTGCCCGGCCTACAGAAGACAGGCATTAATACACCGTAATATCAATCGGTTGCATAGATATCACAGGCCCGTGCAAGCGCAGCGCCGCCGGGCAACAGACATCAGGCATCGTACGCGTCCTTTTGCCGGGCAATGGCAGATACGCTCGCGCTATCTGCAAACCAATGCCCGGCCGGCTCCTTAGCGTTCTTCGTTAAACACCGCGCCCACCTGGCGCCGCACCTCATCCATCACCTGCAGATTCTGCAGCACCCGACTGAGCGGCCGCAGCGGCGAGTCCTGCAACCCCTGTCCGATGCACCAGGCAAAATGCTCCGCCTGCCAGAACAGCTGGTCGTAGCGATTGCGCGGCTCTTCCCAGCGCAGCACCTGCCCGCCCTGGCTGGCGGCGAGCGTGAAGCCGCCGGGGGCGTAAAACTGGCCGTCGATCGTCAGGGTCGCCTGGCGTCCGGCCACCACCGCCCCGCCCGGCGTGTTGCTGAACAAAGTGGTGTTTAACAACCCCTGCATCCCGTTCTGCCAGCTAAACAGCATCGACGTCTGACCGTTAAGCCCCTCCGCCGTGGCGCTGCCGCGGGCGACAATCTCCTGCGGCATGCCGCCCACCATCAGCGCAAACGAGGTCAAATAGCTGCCGAGGTCCATCATCGGCCCGCCGGCAAGATCGGCATTGAAGATGCGGTGCTCGGGGGTGAAATACTCGCCGTGATCGGCCAGCAGGGTATGCAGGTCGCCGAGCGCCCCATCCTCCAGCAGCTGGCGGATCACATCATATTTCGGCGCGTAATCGCACCACATTGCCTCCAGCGCCAGCTTCCCCTGGCGGGCGGCTTCAGCCTGCAGCTCACGTCCTTCGCCGAGGTTGAGGGCGAAGGGTTTCTCAATCAGCACGTGTTTGCCCGCCTTCAGCGCCTGCATGCCGTCGGGAAAGTGATGGTTGTGCGGCGTCGCAATATACACCGCATCAATATCCGGACGCGCCAGCATCTCCTCCACCTGGCCGTAAGCCTGGGGGATCCCCCATTCCGCGGCCACCCGGTCGGCCTTCGCCTGGCTGCGGGAAGCCACCGCCACCACCTGCTGCCGGCTGTAGGTTTTCAATGAGTGCACAAAGCGCTCGGCGATCCAGCCAGGACCGATAATGCCCCAGCGCAGGATGGGAATGCTCTGCGCCGCCGGGCGGCGCGGGGTTGGTAAGTGTGACGGAAACATAGCGGCTCCTTAGTCTTTAACCACGTTCACCCAGCGACGGCTGGCCATCGAGGCTTCAATCGCCGACAGCACGCGCTGATTCTGCAAACCAAATTCAAAGTTGGGATAGCAGTCGCCCTCCCCGCAAATCCCCTGCACCAGGTCATGCGCTTCGATCACCTTGACGTCAAAATAGCCCAGCCCGCCGCCGCCAAAATCGAAGCCGAAGAAGCCGGCATAGGCCGGGATCTGGCTCCCGGCATACAGCGTCTTAAAGCCGCGGTCATGTTTATCATCGTTGAAGCGATACACCTGCAGCTCGTTAAAGCGCTCCCCGTCCATATACAGCGTGCCTTCGGTGCCGGAGACCTCCCAGAACACGCCGAAGATCCGCCCGGCGGCGATGCGCGAGGCCTCAATCACCCCCGCGGCGCCGCTGTCGAAATTGACCAGGCACTGAACCTGATCGTCATTTTCCACTTCCCGCCACTCTGCATCGGCCGCGACCCGGCTGGCATACCCGGCATCGGTCTGCGGTACCGGACGCTGGCGCAGGCAGGTTTGCGCGCTGGCGGTCACTTCACGGATCCCGCCCAGCAAAAACTGGGCGACGGACAGGGTATGGGCGCCGAGGTCGCCAAGCGCCCCGCTGCCGCCGAGGGTTTTCGAGCAGCGCCAGGACCAGGGCAGGTTCGGGTCGTTATAAAACCCCTGATCAAAGGTGCCGCGAAAGCGCACCGGTTCGCCAATATCTCCCCGGGCGATAATCTGCTTTGCCAGCAGCGCCGCCGGCGTTTTGATGTTGTTAAAGGCCACCATGGTCTTCACCCCCGCGCGCCGTGCCGCCTGCGCCATCTCCTGCGCCTGCTGCTCATTGACCGCCAGCGGCTTCTCGCAATAGACATGTTTACCCGCCGCGATCGCCGCCATCGCCATTGTGTAGTGCAGATGGTTCGGCGAGGTGATATCCACCACATCAACCTGCGGATCGTTTACCAGCTCGCGCCAGTCGCCGTAGGCCTTTTCCGCCCCCAGTTTCGCCGCGTGGCGTTCGGCCATCGCCTGATCCTGATCCGCCAGCGCGTAGAGATGCGGGCGCTTGGGCAGATCGGGATAGAACATCGCCGCGCGACGGTAAGCGTCAGCGTGTGCCTGCCCCATAAAACCTGAGCCGATAAGGCCGATATTTAACCGCGCGCTCATGATGCGTACTCCTCTGACGATGAAGGGGAAGATAAATGGTGCGCCAGCCAGGCATAGGCGCGGCTGGCGGTGGCCAGCGGCGGCGCCATCGCCGGGTCCTGCTCGGCTTCGATAATCAGCCAGCCGCGGTAGTCGCTGTCCCGTACAAAGTCGAGGATCGGCGCATAGTCGATGCAGCCGTCGCCTGGGATGGTAAACAGCCCGGCGCGCACCGCCTCGTTAAAGCTCAGGTTTTCCCGATACAGACGCCCCAGCACCTGGGGACGCACGTCTTTCAGATGCAGATGGCGGATACGGTGGCCATATTTGTGCAGTACGCGCGGGATCACGACCCCGGCGACAAAGGCGTGCCCGGTATCAAACGCCAGCCCGACGTTGTCATGGGTGTGAGACAGAAACCGCTCCAGCTCGTCATCGTGCTCCACCAGCATCATCAGATGATGGTGATAGGCCAGCTGGAGGTCATAGTCGCGCAGCAGCAGGTCGGCAAAGGTATTCAGCTTGTGGCAATACGCCGCCAGGCTGACGCGGCTTAACGGCGGCGAGAGCGAAATAGGCTCATCAAGCGGGGTTTCACCTGGCAGTTGCCCGCATTCGCCGTAAACCATCACCTTCGCGCCGAGCTGCCGGAGGAGCTGGGCGTGCTCCCGCACCGCCTCCAGCTCCGCTTCCACGCTGCGGTCGGCCAGCATGCCGCTGTACCAGCCGGACGCCAGGCGCAGGTCGGCCGCCGCCAGCAGCGGGCCCAGGGTTGCTGCCTGGCGGGGAAATTTCCGTCCTAACTCAATGCCCTGATAGCCCGCCTCCCGCGCCTCGCGCAGGCAGGTATCCAGGGGAATATCACCGCCTAAATCCTCGAGTACATCGTTGGTCCAGCACAGGGGGCTCACGCCCCACCGCAGTTGCTCTGTCGCCATCTTGTTCTCCTTTCCACCCTGTGGTCTTGTCTGGCGTCACTATAAGCAGGTGACGACCGACGATGAAAACGGAGAAATGATGGAAATCCATCATTGCGCTGGCGGTATATTCGCTATTTCAGGTAACCCTGAAAAATAAATGGAAATAATGCTTGCCGCCGGCTTATTTTGCGGATAAAAATTACTGGCTTAATAACCCGCTTCAGAGGTTATCCCTTTCATTCGAAATATGATGATAGCAATATGAAAAAAACTCAACACCGCACCAGCGCGGGCTTTTGCCGTGCGCCAAGGACAGGCCTGCTGTTATTTGCCTGAATGACACATAGCCGCTTTTAAAACATCAAATAATTAACATTCTCTCTGCAATAATATGACAAGCAGTGGGAAGGTTGGCTTGCGAAATAAGCATGAAACTTTGATGTTTTACTAATAAATAACCCCAGAGCCTCTTGCTAATTACTTATCAGGACTGGTTGGGTTATTTTATTCTGACGCCAACGGGAGAATACACCAACGTGTATCCCTCTCTATGGCCCCTGCACGCCGCTATCGCGATGAGAAACAATAAGATGAATAAGACCTGGCTTTTCACCACCCTGACCCTGGCGCTGGTCGCCGCCGCGCCGGCCCACGCCATTAGCGCGAAATACCGGGAACAGCTTGAACGTTCCGGCTGCACGCAGATGACCGATGGGACCACCTGCGATATTCATAAAACCAAAGCCGAGAATGCCGCCGCCGCGCAGCAGGCCGACAGCGGCTTCGGCCCCTGGGTGGGCACCTGGTATGTTTATACGGAGTATGGCGATAAAATTGATGAGATTACCGTCACCGCTAAAACGGTGAAAACCCGCGGCCATCTGGTTGAGGCGGCGAAAGCCAGCCAGGGTAAACTGACCTTCCGGGTGAAAAGCTCAGCCTTTACGCTGAACGACGCCTTTAACGGCGTATGGGCAAACGGCAGCCAGCGCGGCACGTTGCAAAAAGTCCTGTAATAACATCGCTCTGCCGACAGGCCGGGGATAATGCAGGGAGGACCTCCCGGCGCAGGCCGGGAGGGAGTGCAACGGATTACTTCTGCGGACGCATGGCCGGGAAGAGGATCACGTCGCGGATGGTATGGCTGTTGGTAAACAGCATCACCATGCGGTCGATACCGATACCCAGACCGGCGGTCGGCGGCAGGCCGTACTCGAGGGCGGTCACGTAGTCTTCGTCGTAGAACATCGCTTCGTCATCGCCCGCCGCTTTGGCGTTCACCTGATCCTGGAAGCGCTGCGCCTGGTCTTCGGCATCGTTCAGCTCGCTGAAACCGTTACCGATTTCGCGGCCGCCGATGAAGAATTCAAAGCGGTCAGTGATTTCCGGGTTGACGTCGTTACGGCGCGCCAGCGGAGAAACTTCCGCCGGGTATTCGGTGATGAAGGTCGGCTGAATCAGATGCGCTTCCGCCACTTCGTCAAAGATTTCGGTAACTATGCGTCCCAGCCCCCAGCTTTTCTCTACTTGAATACCGATAGATTCCGCCAGCGCTTTCGCCGCGTCGAAGTTATCCAGATCCGCCATGTCGGTTTCCGGACGGTGTTTCTTGATCGCTTCCCGCATGGTCAGTTTTTCAAACGGCTTGCCGAAATCAAACACCTGGTCGCCATACGGCACTTCGGTTTTGCCCAGCACCGTCTGCGCCAGGGTGCGGAACAGCGACTCGGTCAGTTCGATCAGGTCTTTGTAGTCCGCATACGCCATATACAGTTCCATCATGGTGAACTCTGGGTTATGGCGTACCGAGATCCCTTCGTTGCGGAAGTTACGGTTGATTTCAAACACGCGTTCAAAACCGCCAACCACCAGACGTTTCAGATACAGTTCCGGCGCGATGCGCAGGTACATATCGAGATCCAGGGCGTTGTGATGGGTAATGAACGGACGGGCGGACGCACCGCCAGGGATCACCTGCATCATCGGCGTTTCGACTTCCATAAAGCCGCGGGCCACCATGAACTGGCGCATGGTGGCGAGGATCTGCGAACGGATACGGAACGTATGACGCGACTCTTCGTTGGCGATCAGATCCAGATAGCGCTGGCGATAGCGAACTTCCTGATCCTGCAGGCCGTGGAATTTATCCGGCAGCGGGCGCAGGGCTTTGGTCAGCAGGCGCAGCTCGGTGCAGTGGATCGAGAGTTCGCCGGTTTGCGTTTTGAACAGCTTGCCGCGGGCGGCGATGATATCGCCGAGGTCCCATTTCTTAAACTGTTCGTTGTAGACGCCTTCCGGCAGGTCATCGCGCGCCACGTACAGCTGAATGCGGCCGCCGACGTCCTGGAGGGTGACGAAGGAGGCTTTGCCCATCACGCGGCGGGTCATCATCCGACCAGCCACCGCAACTTCAACGTTCAGGGAAGCGAGTTCATCGTTGTCCTTCGCATCGAATTCAGCATGCAATTGGTCAGAGGTATGATCGCGACGGAAATCGTTGGGGAAAGCTACGCCCTGCTCACGCAGCGCAGCCAGTTTTTCGCGACGAGCTTTCAGTTCATTATTAAGGTCAATGGCCTCATCGGCACCTTGTGCTTGTTGTTCAGACATATGGATTCCTCATAACCTTGCTTTCAAACTAGCTTCGATAAATTGAACCAGGTCACCCTTCCGCGCGGCCTGTCTCTGGGAAGACACCAGAGCACAATCTTAACGATCCTGGATTCACTCCAAGCTGATCTCACTCAGCTATGGCTTCAGTAACGGTATTTTTTATCGTTGGCCTCCGCGCATGCCAGAATATCCTCCTCCTGTTCACTAAGCTGTGCAAGGAGCGACTTCGCGCTCCGCTGTTGAGGTAATGCCCCCGGTCGCGCTGCGCTTACCGGGGCTACGAATCGAGGCCCGGATAAGGTGTTTACGCCACGAGCCGGGACGAGCGTCAGGCGCCGCCGCCGGTAATTTCACCGGCAGCCGCACGACGTTTGCCAACGCTACAGGCCGCGGCAAAGGCGATAATGACCATCACCGCCACGCAGCCAAGGGTCCATTCGCCCATCTGCGCGAAGAAATGCTGATAGGCGGCAATCGCCGTATCGCTGATTTGCGATTCGGTGGTTTGCTGGGCGACCACGCCCGCCAGCCAGTTGGCCACCGCGCCGGTCGCCAGCATATAAATGCCGGTCAATACGCCGGTGACGCCGGGCATGTTCAGACGGGTGATTTGCGCCATCGCCACCGGGTCGATAAACAGTTCGGCAAAGCCCATCATCGCCAGCCCGGCGACCATCATGCCCATTGAGGCCTGACCGTCAGCCGCGCCATGGCGGGCATTGAGCGCCAGCAGCATAAAGCCGCCGCCCATCAGCAGCAGGCCGAAAGAAAATTTCAGCCAGACGCGCAGCACAGAACGCACGCTGCCTTCCGGGCGCATCAGCCACGCCAGCACCACGCCGGCCGCCATCACCGCTATCGCGTTAACTGACTGGAACAGCGCGGTCGGCACGTCCCAGTTCAGCAGACGACGATTGACGAAGTGGTCGATAAACAGGCTAATCGAGCTCCCGCCCTGCTGCGCCAGCACCCAGAACAGCGTTCCGGCGAGCATCAGCAGGACGATCTGCCACAGCGCGCGTCGATGCTCCGGGGCTTTGATCATGATCCGCGCCACCATCTGGGCGGCGAACAGGCAGACGATCGCCAGCAGATAGCCGGACCAGTTGTTTTGCAGCAGCAGCGTGAAAAATACCGGCGCCAGGCAGAGCATCACCAGCAGCCAGCCCCAGGTCGGCAGCACGAACTTCACCGCCCGCAGCGCCGGTTTATCGACGCCGCGGGTATGCCGGAAGTGGCGGCTGCCGCTTAAGAAAATCATCAGGCCGATAAACATACCGATCCCCGCAAGGGCGAAGCCGATATGCCAGCCGTACCACTGCGCCGCCAGTCCGCAGGCGATGGGCGCGGCAATCGAGCCGACGTTGCCGGCGGCGTACAGCAGCGAGAAACCGCCGTCGCGACGCGGGTCGTCGTGAGCGTACAGTTCGCCGAGCAGGCAGCTGATATTGGATTTAAACAGGCCGTAGCCGCAGATGATGATCGCCAGCGCGACGTACAAACTCCATGCGGAGGTCGACTCAACGCCCAGCACCACATGGCCGAGGGTCATCAACAGCGCCCCGGCAATTACCGCCGTGCGGTTGCCGAGCAGGCGGTCGGCAAGCCAGCCGCCGAGAATAGGGGTAACGTAAACCAGAGATGCGTAAGCGCTGAACAGGCTGATGGCGTGGCTGTCGTCGAAGCCAAGCTGGTGGGTAAGGTAAAGGATGAGTAAGGCGCGCATGCCGTAAAAGCTGAAGTACTCCCAGATCTGGATCGCAACGATGTAGTAAATCGCGCGCGGCTGTGAGGGTGTTTTCATGTGTTCTCCTTGCAGCGTGAAAAAGGGAAGTGGCAAGCCACTTCCCTGGTGTGCGTCTATTACTTGTTATTCTCTTCTTTCAGCACTTTAACGGTGTAACGACCATCCGCCTGACGATAGGCGCCGTGGATATCGGTTTCGAAGCCTGGATAGTGGGCGCCGATTTCGCACAGCATCTGCAGGAACTCCAGCACCGGACGGCTCTCTTCGGTGATCATCTCACCCGGCATCACCAGCGGCACTCCCGGAGGATACGGCAGGATCATGTTGGCGTTGACGCGGCCGACCATCTCTTCGAGATACACTTCTTCCGTCTGACCGTGCAGCTCTTTCTGGAACGCGGCATACGGGGTCATTACCATCGATGGCAGCACTTCAAACGCGCGGAACATCAGATCCGGCAGGTTGTGATGCTCAATCAGTTTGTGAATGTTCTGCGCGAGGTCCTGAATACGCATGTTTTCATAGAATTCAGGATCTTCACGGTACAGCGACGGCAGCATGTTTTTCACCCGCAGGTTCAGGTCGAACGCGCGTTTGAAGTCGGTCAGCGCACGCAGCAGGCTCAGCGCTTTAGTCTTATCGATACCGATACTGAACAGGAACAGCAGGTTGTACGGACCGGTTTTCTCTACCACGATGCCGTGTTCATCGAGATATTTCGCCACGATGCTTGCCGGAATACCGAAGTCATCCATGGTGCCGTCTTTCTTCATCCCCGGAGTCAGCAGCGTGACTTTGATCGGGTCGAGGTACATGTGTTCGTTATCGATGTTTTTGAAACCATGCCATGCGCTGTCGGAACGCAGCGGCCAGCATTCAGGACCATCGATATGCTCCGGCTGCCAGACGTCGAAGAACCAGCCGTCAGACTCGCCTTTCAGACGTTTGATCTCTTTACGGAACTTAATGGAACGTTCAATAGAGCCGTCGATCAGACGCTTACCAGCGTTCCCCTTCATCATCGCCGCCGCGGTTTCGGTGGAGGCCACGATCCCGTAGTGTGGAGAGGTGGTGGTGTGCATCATGTAGGCTTCGTTGAAGGTCTCTTCGTTAACGTCGCCTTTCACGTGGATCATCGACGCCTGGGAGAACGCCGCCAGCAGTTTGTGCGTGGACTGGGTTTCGTAAATCACTTTCCCTTCGACGCGGCCGCCGCTCATCCCGCATTTGCCTTCATAGATCGGCGAGAAGTTGGTGTAAGGCACCCACGCGGAGTCAAAGTGGATGGATTTCACATCCAGGGTTTTCTTGATGAAGTCGGTGTTGTACAGCAGACCATCATAGGTTGAGTTGGTGATAACCGCGTGTACCGGCCAGGTCGCATTCGGCGTCTCTTTCACACGCTTGGCGATAGTCGCGTGCTGGAATTCGCTCTGCGGAATACCGCCGAGGATACCGTAGGCGTTACGGGTCGGACGGAAGTAGATCGGCGTAATGTCGCTCATCATCATCAGGTGAGTCAGCGATTTGTGGCAGTTACGGTCAATCAGCACGGTGCTACCGGCCGGCGCGGAGTACATGCCGACGATTTTGTTAGCAGTAGAAGTACCGTTGGTCACCATGTAGCTGCGTTCTGCGTTAAACACGCGAGCGATATACTCTTCCGCTTCTTTGTGCGGGCCGCTGTGGTCCAGCAGGGAACCCAGTTCAGAAACCGAAATGGAGATATCGGATTTCATGGTGTTGGAGCCAAAGAAATCGTAGAAGATGCTGCCTACCGGGCTTTTCTGGAACGCGGTACCGCCCATGTGGCCTGGGGTACAGAAGGTATATTTACCTTCACGGACATATTTGAACAGCGCTTTGGTCAGCGGCGGCAGAATGGTGTCGATGTATTCGTCAGTGTTCTGTTTGATTTTGTTCGCGATATCTTCCGCAGCGCCCAGCGCATATTCGAAGAAGCGAACCTGCATGCGCAGATCGTTCAGGCTAACGTCCAGAGTGGAGTAGGTGTTAGCGAACGCATACAGCGGCATGTACTCGTTCATTTTGCTGATTTCTTCGCACAGTTCGAGATTGTATTTATCCCAGTCGAAGATCACGCCGCACAGACGAGAGTTGTTTTCAATAAGTTTTAATAAGTCGTCACGGTCGTTCGGGTAGACAATACGGAAGTCCAGGCGTTCGAGAGCACGATGCAGTTCACGGATGGGTTCTTCTTTGAAGTAAACCCCCATGTGATTCATGATTGCAATAACGTTCATAGTCAAATCTCCAGATGTAGAAAGCCCCTCCCGTCGCGTGATGACAGGTGATGGAAGGAGCCTCAGGAAAACGGGTTGCTGATTAGTGCGCGTTAGCGGTGGTGTTGTTATCCGATGCGTTGTTCTGGCGCTGGTGCATTTTGCGACCGTAGAACATCAGGATAATCAGGCTAACGATGAAGGTGCCGGCCAGTTCGAAGGAGCTTGCGCCCATCAGCGCGATGAAGCAGAACACGCAACCCAGTACCGAACAAATCAGGCTAACGAAGTTACGGATGTTGATGCCTTCGAAACGAATCAGGTCAACACAGGAGTAGAAGTAAGGCAGCATGGTCAGCAGTACCGCGATACCGGTCAGTTCGCCGAACAGGTCAGAGGCTTTACCACCGGCGGAGTTCATCAGGGTAATCAGCACCATCAGCGCGGTCATTTTCACTGCGGCCAGCAGCAGGCCTTTTTTCGGAATACCGTTGTTATCAACTTCGCCATACACTTTCGGGAAGTTACCGTCGTTGGCGGCACGTACACCGGCCTGGCCAACCAGCATCATCCACGAGCCCAGAGAAGTCAGGCAGGCAAAGGCGGTGAAAGCGGATACCATCGGTGCAGCCCAGCCGCCGAGGATGGTAGAGGCGCTAATTGCGAACGGCGCACCGGACGCGGCCATCTGAGAAGCAGGATACATACCGGCGATAACCTGAGTCGCGGCGATGTAGACGATACCGGCCATCGCAGTGCCCAGCATGGTAGCCAGCGGCACGGTACGTTTCGGGTTTTTCACCATCCCGGTACTCACGGCGGCGGATTCTACGCCAACGAAGGCCCACAGGCAGAGCAGGATACTTTTAATAACCGCGTGGCTATCGGTGGTGCTGGAGGTATTCCAGTTCGCCTGATAGGTAGCGACATCAAACCAGTGCCAGCCGACGACCGCGGTCATGACTACCGGAATAAGCACCAGTACCAGACCAATAGTGGTCAGACGGCTGACCCAGGTCCCGCCGAGCATATTAACGAAAGTAAAGATCCACACGATGGCAATACAGGCAATACCTGCTGGCACCGGGTTATTTAAAATTGGGAAGAACGTAGAGAGATAAGAAACTGCGGTAATCCCGATGGCCAGGTTACCAATCCAGTTTGCATGATAATAAAGGACACCGGTCTGGAAACCGAATGCCGGAGATATTTCGCCAGCGTAGGCAATAGGACCGCCCTGCTGCGGGTTTTTAGTGGCCAGTCGGGCATAAACATAAGCCAGAGACATCGCACCAATAATTGAAATCACCCAGCCCCAAATGGCAATACCACCGATGCTGGCCAGGTTCGCAGGTAATAATGCAATCCCGCTCCCCATCATATTACCGGCGACGACACCGGTACAGGCAAATAGCCCGATCTTCTTGGCAGAACTCATGGTTGTTTTTCTCCTAAGTTTATTTGGGAGGTACAGATCATGATACAGAACCATTAATTGACCCGACCAACTGCCAACAAGATTACTGATTTGTACGAGATAAGTCCTAAAGATAAAGTGATATAAAAACAAACATCAGACAAATGATATTTTGACCTTTTTCGCTTAACACATAAACATGACAACAGGGTGTCAGAAAAAGATAAACATCGTTGTATTACAGAGACTTACAAGAAGCAGAGCGTGTTATCTGACTGTTATTTAAAGCCTCCTGAATGCTAAATAAAAATAACAACAAGAGGCTTCATGAGAAACATAAATTTAACCTCACCATGCCCAAAACCTTGCACATGATGAGGGTTTACTTAATCTGAAGAGAGAAAGTTGTCGAGATATGGAACGACTCGGTTAACCGACGTCTGGAAAACCCCATTTTCAATCCAGTACAGGGTATCTTCGCCAGGACGTAAATTAAACGCCGTGATGTAAGAATCGGCAGCCAGACGGTTCTCACCTTTCATCTCATAGACTTTGCCTAACAGCACATAATTTAGCCATGACATCTCTAAATCAATCGCACTATTAATTGCGGTATTTGCTTCGTCGACTTTGCCCTTCCCCAATGAATCCACCGCTTTTATTTGATAATAAATCGCCATGTCTTTTATACCCGGCATCGCCCCTACCCGCTCGACTTCACTGTAGAGGGCGGCCAGCTGTTTATCATCCAGCGGCTGTTGTGAATGGCGCAATACATCCACCAGCGTTTTTTCGGCATAGGCGTAAATAAAATCCGGCGCCCGCTTAATCACATCATCCAGCAGGCTACTGGCCTTACTTAATGAATCGACGTCGCCCTTCATTAACAGCTGATGCGACTGGTAGAAATAGGTTAACGCCACGCTTTGCGAGGGCTGATATTGCCTGAGCATCGCCTGCATTCGCGCCGGCCACGGCTGCGCCAGGGCATCCGACAGGCTGTTCATCAGATCGTTCTGGATGGTCAGCTGGTTATCGTTGGTCACAAAGTAGCGCTTATCCAGCATCGTCGAGCTGTCGGCGTTGTCCACCAGCTGGACCGACATAAAGCACTGCTGCGCCCGATAATGGCGCTGATTAACGAACTCAATGGTCAGCGTTTTGCCGGAACTGCTTGGTTCATTGATGTTGTAGTCCGTTTTGTCATGCACCATAAAGGTCGAGAAGGTGTTCAGCGAGGTGGTGATCAGGCTGGCCAGTCCTACGGCGTAGGAGTGCTGCGACGACCAGTTAGCGCAGGAGTTGCCATTCACCAGGTGGATATCGATATCGCGCGGATTGAGCAGCAGACGCGCCTTGTTGACCGGCGGCCGCGATTCCATGCTCGACAGCGCCACCAGCGCCACGCAGGTGCCCAGCGCCAACAGGAACAGCCCCCACACCAGGGCGGTAGTGAGGCGCTTGCGGCCTGACGGCGCGCTGGCCACGGTAGGAGCCGGTGGCGGCGCGGCGGCATCAGGGAGAGGGACAGAGACGTCGGATGGCGCACCGGCGGCCGGCGGCGCAGGAACGGCGGTCGACGGCGAAGGCGTCAGCGCCTCCATCGACGGGGCTAGCTCCTCCCCCTCTTCGGTGCACCAGATCACCGGCACCGTGAGCTTATACCCCCGTTTGGGTACCGTCGCGATGTACTCAAGGCTAACGTCGTCGCCGTCTTTGAGCGACTTGCGCAGTTCAGAAATACTCTGCGTGACGACGTGGCTGGTCACAACGTTCCGGGTCCAGACGTTTTCGATAAGCTCGTCCCGGCTAAGCACTTCCCCCGGATGGCGGGCAAAAAAGACCAGAAGATCGATTAAACGCGGTTCAAGGGTAAGCTGGCGCCCCTTCCTGCTGATTTGGTTTACAGAGGGGGTTACCAGCCATTCACCGACGCGAACAACAGGTTGTAGCATACAAGAAAGCCCCAGACAAAAAGGGAAAGGCGCGATGATAACACATTTGTCCTACCTATTTTTGCCAGGGGTCACTCCCTCAGGCATTAGGTCAGAATTGGCTCTTTATTAACAATAAAAAGCAATAATTCATTAACATCGTGATCATGAAATCTATATATAGCGATAAAAACGCATTTCCGCTGCCGCTATTGCCTAAGGCAATTCCGATAGCAGAAAAAAATAAGCCCGGAGGCTTAACGCGCTCCAGGCTCAGTGCGTTGCGCGCCGATACGGCACGCTTTAAAAAAGGTTATTTATACACTTCCGCTGTGGCTTCAAAGTTAGGGCCATGCTCACGCGCAGCGGTGATCACGTAGTACTTTCCGCCTTTCTCATCGGCCAGCTTGGAGAGCTGATCGTGCAGATCGGAAGGCGAAGAGAATTCGCCACCGGACGGCCCCACCGAGATCGGCCCGACTTTGGTCAGTTTGAAGTGTTTCACTTCTTCTTTGGTAATCAACTGCGCGGCGGAGGCGCCAAATGCAACGGCGGAAAGGGCTAACGCGACTATCACTTTTTTCATCCTGCAATCTCCTTGGAATTAGCCTTCAGTCAGGCCCTTTCAGTATAGACGGCGATTTACTGAGCGTGCTACCGATGCGCTTATTTTTTGGCCGAGGCGTTCAGTAACGCGGCGGTACCCCTTCCGGGCGGGTCTTAAAGCGCCGGTGCAGCCACATGTATTGCTCGGGCGCCATCAGGATGCACTGTTCGATAATCTGATTCATCCAGGCCGCCGTAACCTCGGCGCTCGCCAGCGGCGGCGTGCGCTCCGGCGTCAGGGAGATCAATTCATACCCCATGCCGTTGGGCTTGCGCCGCGGAACAAACGGCACAATCGTCGCCCCGGACATTTTCGCCAGCATCCAGGTACCGGTGGTGGTCGCCGCCTGTTCGACGGCAAACAGCGGGGCGAAGACGCTGCTGGCCGGACCGTAGTCATGATCCGGCGCGTACCAGAGAATTTCCCCCTCTTTTAGCGCCCTGACCATCCCTTTCAGATTTTTTCGATCCAACATGGTCTTGTTAGAGCGCAAGCGTCCCCAGGTTTGCAGCCAGTCAATCAGCGGGTTATCGTTAGGACGGTAGACGCCAATGCCTGGGGTAAACATGCCGTACATTCGCGCACCCATTTCGAGGGTCAGAAAATGGATACCGATCAGTAAAATGCCCTGCTTTTCTTCCAGAAGCTCCACCACCTCGTTAACGCCACTGGTCTCGGTCCAGCGCGCTACCCGGTGCGTCGGCCAGAACCAGGCCATGCCGGTCTCCATCAGCCCCATGCCCAGCGATTCAAAGTTTTTCACCAGCAGCGCCTCGCGGTCGGCGGCGCTCATCTCGGGAAAGCAGAGTTCGAGATTACGTCTGGCAATCCGCGCGCGGCTTTTCATCACCCGCATTGCCAGCCGCCCAAGCGCCGTTCCCAGACGGTAGATCACCGGATACGGTAATTGCACCAGCAGCCACAAAAAGCCAATTCCCAGCCACAACAGCCAGTAACGCGGGTGCAACAGCGCGCGGGAAAATTTGGGTAAATTTGACATAGTAATCCTGTTAATTCACTCAATAATAGCTGAGCAAAAACCGCGAAATAAAGTAGCGGATCCTGCACGTAGTATTTTTCCAATTCGTGCGGTAATACTCAATCACAAAGCGCGTTATTATAAGCCGATTCCAGGATAAATTCAGCCCTTACGCTGGGGACTACTCTATTATTAGACGCAACGCGTAAAATTTCCTGTTTAATGCATAAATAAATAAACCTAACCTCTACGACTCGGCCGATTGTCGATAAAATAGCCAGTACATTTGCCTCAGCCTCTCGACCAATACCTCTTTTACTCACGCTTTATTATGGCGATAGCGAACGCAAACAGTCCGTTTCGCCCGGTTTGACACGGCCAGCATGCGGTTATTTGTGACTGGGGCAAAGGTTAAGCATCGACATTGCGGATCCTTTTCCCAGATATGCTACGTTTACAGCGCTCATTCGACGCAAGTGCCTTTGCCGACGTCGCCGCTTTCAGAAGCCATAGTGAGAAGGAACTATGACAATGAATTATCAATTAGTGAAGCAAGTCAGAGAAAATAACCCATTAAGAAAAAGCTTCATTGACCTTGCCGTTAAGACTTTTGACCTGTCTTTTGAAGAGTGGTATCAGCAAGGTTACTGGACCGACGCCTATATCCCCTATGCTTTTGTCGAACGCAATAAAGTTATCGCTAACGCTTCGGCCAACATCATCGACCTGCGCTGGCAGGGCGAGCCCCGGCGTTATATTCAGATTGGCACCGTGATGACCGAACCGGACCACCGTAATAAGGGATTAGCCGGCCAGCTTATCCATCACATCCTGCAGGACTGGCAGCAGGAGGCGGACGCCTTCTTTTTATTCGCCAATCCCACCACGGTGGATTTTTACCCCAAATTTGGCTTCACCCGCAGCGAAGAGTATCAATATATTATGCCGGTCTCCCCGCGAGCCGGTGATTTTCGTAAACTGGATATGGACAGCCCTGACGATGTCGCCCTGCTCCGCCATTACTATGAAAAATCCAACCCGTTCTCACCGCTGCGGGTGGAGCATAACTTTGGCCTGCTGATGTTTTACTGCTCAGCCTTTATGAAGCATTTTGTCTATTACTCGGCAAAAAATGAGGCGGTGGTCATCGCCATGCAAAACGGTCCGGTGCTGATCTGCTTTGATCTGTTCTGCGACGTGGGCAAGAGCCTGTCGACGCTGGTCAACGAACTGGCCGATGACCACGTTTACCAGGCCATCCTCGGTTTTACCCCCAGTGAAGACCGGCTCGGCGAGTATGAGAAGATAGAGGGAGAAGATATCCTCTTCGTCTATGACCAGAAGGAAAACCTGTTTAAAGACAGGAAGTTGATGTTTCCTTTACTGGCGCATGCCTGACGGCGCCGCGCCGCCAGGCAGATCAGTTATAAGTCACCACGAAGGTCGCGCTGGCGTTCGCTTCGCCCGCAGTCACTGCGGGCCCGTTGACCGCTCGCCGCGTCGGGAGACGTAATCCCGATAGCCCTCGCCAACGTAAATCTGCCGTGGCCGGTAGATGGTCAGCGGCGCCTGGTGCATCTCGTTCCAGTGCGCCACCCACCCGACCGTCCGACCGACCGCGGTGACCACCGCAAACATCGACGAAGGCAGATTCATCGCTTTAAGGATCACCGCGGTATAGAAATCCACGCTTGGCGACAGGCCATTGTCCACAAAATAGGGGTCGGTCAGCGCCACGTCCTCAAGGGCCATCGCCACCTGCAGCAGGCGGTCAGACATGCCTACCTCCGCCAGCACCCGATGGCTGGTTTCACGCAGGATATCGGCGCGCGGGTCACGGTGACGGTAGCGCGAGTTGCCAAAACCCAGCCGGCGAAATGCCTGCGGATCGCGCTTCGCCTGGCGCAGAAACGCCGGAACCTGATCGACGCTTTCAATCTCCTCCAGCATTCGCATGCTCGATTCATTTGCTCCGCCATGCATCGGCCCCCACAGCGACGCCAGCCCGGCGGCGACGCAGGCGAATAAGTTCGCCCCGGAGGAGCCCGCCGCGCGCACCGTAGTGGTCGAGGCGCACTGCCCGTGATCGGCATGCAGCACCAGGATCTGGTTCATCGCCTGCTCGATGACCGGATTCAGAACATATTTCTCCGCCGGGATAGCAAACAGCATCTGCAGGAAATTTCCGGCATAGGAGAGATCGTTGCGCGGATACGCGGCGGGTTGTTCAATGGTGTACTTGTAGCTCATGGCGGCGATAGTGGGCATTTTCGACAGCAGCCGGGTGGCGGCCAGCGCCCGGTGCTGCGGATTTTCCACATCCAGTACATCATGATAGAACGCCGCCAGCGCCCCCACCAGGGCGCACATCAGCGCCATCGGGTGCGAATCGCGACGAAAGCCGCTGCACATGCGGGCTATCTGCTCGTGGACCAGAGTATGGCGGGTGATGGTCTCGCGAAAGGTTTGATAGCTGGCCTCATCCGGCGCGTCACCGTTCAGCATGATGTAGGCCACTTCGAGAAAATCGCACTGGCGAGCCAGCTGATCCACCGGATAGCCGCGGTGCAATAGCACGCTGTTTTCCGTATCGATCCATGAGATCGCCGACTGGCATCCGGCGGTGTTGGCGAAGCCGGGGTCATAGCTGCAGAATCCGGACTGATTTAGCCCGCGCATATCGACTCCCACCGGCCCCCGAGTTCCCGGCACCTGCGGCAGGGCGATGGGCGGTTGTTGTCCGGCAAAAGAAAGCGTTAACGGTGTAGTGCTCATCCTGTTAGTCCCCCAGCAAGCTTATCAGCGACCCGAAGTCATTCTTCAGGCGGAAAGACCAACATAACCAATGTGATGCAGCTTATTCATTGATGTCATCACTATAACCCTGGCAAAGAGGATATTTTGCTGGCCTTCACGGGGAAACAGGCCGTCTTTCCCCAGCCCACCGCCGGATAGCGGCACAAATCGCCAAGGATAAAGGCGATCATCGCTGTCAAAATTTACGCTGAGTAAAGAAAGGATAAAGAAGAGCTACCATGAATTTTGTGCTGTCGATGACTCTTATCTGCATCGCCATCGCCTGGCTGATGATGAGCCTCCTGCCGGTGTAGATGCACCGCTAACCGCCACGCCAGTGGTCTGGATAACCCCTCCTTCAATTGATTTCCGCCGTGGTCTTCGCCTCTGAGGTTTCACAAGAGCCATATAAGAAGTACTGGTTGCATATCAGGCTGTTGCGTTTTCCCGCCGAGGGGTAGGCTAAAGGCCCACTGTTAAGGAGGTGATATGTCTGGACTTATTAATCCACATGCGGCCCCGGAAGAAGCAGCCTATGCGCTGCTGATTGAGCTCGTTCGCGCCCAGCGCGTGCCGCAATATGAAGGCGAAATTTCCGGCCTGCTGGCGATGTACGACGAAGCCGTTAAACACTTTAAAGAGAAAGAGACCGAGCGTTAGGCGTGGACATCGTGGTGCGAGAAAAGCGTGACGCCTGCGGAAGCCGCGCAGGCGTTGGCTGGATAGCGGCTTGGGTCATCAGCTGCCGCGGTAGGTAGAGTATCCGTACTGACTGAGCAGCAGCGGGATATGCAGTTTTTGATTTTGCTTTGTGACATTGAAAATAACCGGAATCACCGGGAAGAACGTATTCATATTTTGGCTTTTAAAATAGTCACCGGTTTTAAACGTCACTTTATACACCCCCGGCTCCATATTCTCCGCCTGCGGATAGAGCGATTTAATCCGCCCATCGGCATCCGTTTTACCGGTGGCGATATGCTGCCAGCTCTCCCCCTGCTGTTTATCCAGCTCAATCTGCACCCCCGGTGAAGGGAGCCCGGTTTGCTGATTAAGAATGTGTACGCTGAGCGTCCCCTCTGGCGCCGCCAGCGCGCTGAAGCTGAGCAGAGAAATTACGGAGGCGATAACTAATTTCATAATCGTGACCTTATTGGGCAAGTGAAAGTGCCCTAACTATAGTCAGCGCGGCGGGGAAAAAAATTAAACTTTTTGTTATCAGTTTGAGTTGATGGGTACTGTCTCCACACACAACACGCTGAACCGGTTTCCTCGTAAGAAGAGGAAGTGTCTTATGAGTAGGTAGCCCCGTGCTCTTAGTAACAGGATACGGTGACACTAAGTCTATCAGGCAGGGGAAATAGATTTGCTGGGTTCAAATATCACAAGGTAAAAAGATATACTCCGTGGCCTCTGCCGCCTCTACCAGAACAGTGCTTACTGCAAATGGGCTGCAGTATTCGAAATAATCATTTAATATTATTTAAACTACTATTCCAGTGTAAGTAATCACCTGGTTCAGATATTGATCGTTATCATTGATTCTCTTGTCGCCACGCCTTAACCATCTCCTTTGTTACCTCTTTCTTGTAGCAAATAGGTGAGTACCCACCAGCTTTGCTCCAGGCACTGCGGCCACCGCACGAGCTGCCGTTCCGGGCGGTATTGAAGGGACAGGCACAAGTACCGGGGTAGGATGCGACAGAATCATCAATAATCCTTTGACTGACCTGATCATCGCTTAAGGGATTCGATTTGGCGATGGAAATATCTGATGCAAAGACGCACACAACAGCGAATACGGAGATGGCGACGAATTTGATGTTCATTCGGATCTTTCCAGGCAGTGGATGAACATCGAGGGTATGCTTTCAAATAGTGTTCAATATTGATCTATAACAACTGTACTTCACGCCAGCTTAAAATGCGATATTTAACCCAGTCAGACAGAACCTAAAGCTATAATGACTATTAGCCTGTTACCGGCAACATATTTTCACATTCCTGCAGAGCGCTTATTCTGCACTCAGCTATAACCAGCATTAACCATTCTGTTCGATATTACAGAGCAGTAATGCTGTACTCTGACTGGCCATCGTCCGACAGATACTACAAGACATTAGAATCATCGAAATGGTCCGTCGATATGCTCACCTGGCACCTAACCATTTAACTGAGCACGCACGTCAAATTGACTCAATTTTTGCAAATTTTTGCAGAAGATGTCCCAAATATGTCCCACAAGGAAAAATCAGCGACTGGAGGAAGTTGATAAGTGATTGATTATTAAATGGCACGCCCTACAGGATTCGAACCTGTGACCTACGGCTTAGAAGGCCGTTGCTCTATCCAGCTGAGCTAAGGGCGCCCTGAGAAGCGAGTGCTTCGCGGAGTGAAACGCGTGGAATTATACGGTCCACGTCGGTTGAGTCAATCCATTTTGCCAGGAAACTGCGGGCTTATACGACGCTGGCGAAATATCCCCCACCAACTGTACAAGAAGCATACCGCTGGGGCTCGTGCGCGCGTAAATCGACTCAGTGGCCAGGCGCAACGCACCTATAACCATGCAATTACTATGGCCATAACAGGCTAAATTAGCCTCAGACAGGATAAAACAGCAAACGAGGACTGACAGCGAGGCCCGCTTCTGACAAAATATCCTCATCCCCCTTTCGTAAAGATACAGATGGAATCCTCTCTCTGATGGCAGCAAAAATTATTGACGGTAAAACGATTGCGCAGCAGGTACGCTCTGAGGTTGCGGAAAAAGTGAAGGCTCGCGTTGCGGCCGGAAAACGCGCCCCTGGGCTGGCCGTCGTGCTGGTCGGCAGCAACCCGGCCTCGCAGATTTATGTCGGCAGCAAGCGCAAAGCATGTGAAGAAGTGGGCTTCGTCTCCCGCTCTTACGATCTCCCGGAAACCACCAGCGAAGCCGAGCTGCTGGAGCTTATCGACACTCTGAATGCCGATAAGACCATCGACGGTATTCTGGTTCAGCTGCCCCTGCCGGCAGGGATCGATAACGTCAAAGTTCTCGAGCGCATCGCGCCGGATAAAGACGTCGACGGCTTCCATCCTTACAACGTTGGCCGCCTGTGCCAGCGCGCGCCGCGCCTGCGTCCGTGCACTCCGCGCGGTATCGTGACCTTGCTGGAACGCTACAATATCGACACCTACGGCCTCAATGCGGTGGTCATTGGCGCCTCCAATATCGTCGGTCGCCCGATGAGCATGGAGCTGCTGCTGGCCGGCTGCACCACCACCGTCACCCACCGCTTTACAAAAAACCTGCGCCATCATGTCGAAAACGCCGACCTGCTGATCGTCGCGGTGGGCAAACCGGGCTTTATTCCTGGCGAGTGGATTAAAGAAGGGGCGATTGTGGTCGATGTCGGCATCAACCGTCTGGAAAGCGGCAAAGTGGTCGGCGACGTGGTGTATGAAGATGCCGCCGAACGCGCGTCCTACATCACCCCGGTTCCCGGCGGCGTTGGCCCGATGACCGTCGCCACCCTGATCCAGAACACGCTGCAGGCGTGCGAAGAGTATCACGACGTTGAGGAGGCCTGAGATGGCGACATTTTCCTTAGGTAAACACCCGCACGTTGAGCTGTGCGATCTGCTGAAGCTGGAAGGCTGGAGCGAAAGCGGCGCCCAGGCGAAGATCGCCATCGCCGACGGGCTGGTAAAAGTCGACGGCGCGGTGGAAACCCGCAAACGCTGCAAAATCGTCGCTGGTCAGACGGTGAGCTTTGAAGGCCAGAGCGTGACCGTCACGGCCTGACAACGAAAATAAAAACGCCCGCTTTTGCGGGCGTTTTTTTATGGCTTACTTCCGGCGCCAGGTGGTGCCCTGCGGGCCATCTTCCAGCACAATGCCCATCTCGTTGAGACGGTCGCGCGCCGCATCCGCCGCCGCCCAGTCTTTCGCTTTGCGCGCGTCCAGACGCTGCTGGATGAGCGATTCGATCTCCGCCACTTCCGCGTCGTCAACCTGCGCGCCGCTCTGCAGGAACGCATCCGGCTCCTGCTCCAGCAGACCCAGCACCGCAGCAAGCTTACGCAGGTGGGCCGCCATGGCATTCGCCGCGGCCGCGTCCTCAGTTTTCAGACGGTTCACTTCACGCGCCATATCGAACAGCACCGAATAGGCTTCCGGGGTGTTGAAGTCGTCGTCCATCGCCTCGATAAAGCGTGCTTCGAAGGCTTCGCCACCCGCCGCATCGACGGATTTGTCCGTCCCGCGCAGCGCGGTGTACAGACGCTCCAGCGCCGAACGCGCCTGCTTGAGGTTCTCTTCGCTGTAATTCAGCTGGCTGCGATAGTGGCCGGACATCAGGAAGTAGCGAATCGTCTCCGCATCGTAATACTTCAGCACGTCGCGGACGGTAAAGAAATTACCCAGCGATTTCGACATCTTCTCGCGGTCAACCATCACCATGCCGGAGTGCATCCAGTAGTTGACGTATTCGCCGTCGTGGGCGCAGGTGGACTGGGCGATTTCGTTTTCATGGTGCGGGAACATCAGATCCGAACCGCCGCCGTGAATATCGAAGTGGTTGCCAAGCTGCTTGCAGTTCATCGCCGAGCACTCGATATGCCAGCCCGGACGGCCCGCGCCCCACGGCGACGGCCAGCTCGGCTCGCCCTCTTTCGACATTTTCCACAGGACGAAGTCCATCGGGTTACGCTTGACGTCAACCACGTCGACGCGCGCCCCCGCCTGCAGTTGATCGAGATCCTGGCGTGACAGCAGACCGTAGTTCGGGTCCGTCGGCACGTCGAACATCACGTCGCCGTTATCTGCCACGTAAGCATGGCCTTTGGCGATCAGCTGCTCGGTGATCTCAATGATCTCCGCAATATGGTGCGTTGCGCGCGGCTCGCTGTCGGGACGCAGAATATTCAGCGCGTCAAAATCTTTGTGCATTTCGGCAATCATGCGATCGACCAGCGCGACAAAGCTTTCGCCGTTTTCATTAGCGCGCTTAATGATTTTGTCGTCGATATCGGTGATATTGCGCACGTACTTCAGCTTATAGCCGAGAAAACGCAGATAGCGCGCCACGACGTCAAAGGAGACGAAGGTACGTCCATGGCCGATATGACAGAGATCGTAAACGGTAATACCACACACGTACATGCCGACTTCCCCGGCATGGATAGGTTTAAATTCCTCTTTCTGGCGCGTCAGTGTATTAAAAATTTTTAACATCGAAGATTCCGTGTAGACGTGTGTGGGTAATGAAGTCTCTATAATACCCATAATTCAGACCGGACGCAGCACACATTGCAAGGTGCATCGACCCCCGCGGTTATGCTATAACACCCCCCTATATCTCACCCGACACCGGGTGCTAGCACCACACTCATCGGAACAGGATGCAAAAATGGTTACTTTCCACACCAATCATGGCGATATCGTAATCAAAACGTTTGACGACAAAGCGCCGGAAACAGTTAAAAACTTCCTGGACTACTGCCGCGAAGGTTTCTACGACAACACCATTTTCCACCGTGTTATCAACGGCTTCATGATTCAGGGCGGCGGTTTTGAACCTGGCATGAAACAAAAAGCGACCAAATCTCCGATTCAGAACGAAGCGAACAACGGTCTGAAAAACACCCGCGGCACGCTGGCGATGGCCCGTACTCAGGCGCCGCACTCTGCCACCGCGCAGTTCTTCATCAACGTGGTTGACAACGACTTCCTGAACTTCTCCGGCGAAAGCCTGCAGGGTTGGGGCTACTGCGTCTTCGCGGAAGTGGTTGAAGGCATGGACGTGGTGGACAAAATCAAAGCGGTTGCCACCGGCCGCAGCGGCATGCACCAGGATGTGCCGAAAGATGATGTGATCATCAAAAGCGTCACCGTCAGCGAGTAATTCGTGGCGACACTTTTTATTGCAGATTTGCACCTGCAAACAGAAGAACCGGCGATCACCGCCGGTTTTCTGCGTTTTTTACAGGGCGAAGCCCGCCAGGCAGACGCTCTGTATATCCTTGGCGATCTGTTTGAGGCATGGATCGGCGATGACGATCCTAACCCGCTGCACCAACAAATTGCCTCGGCAATCAAAGCCGTCGTCGACGCCGGCGTGCCGTGCTACTTCATCCATGGCAACCGCGATTTTCTCGTCGGCCAGCGCTTTGCCCGCCAGAGCGGGATGATCCTGCTCGCCGAAGAAGAGCGACTGGACCTCTATGGCCGTGAAGTCTTGATCATGCATGGCGACACGCTGTGCACCGATGACCAAGGCTATCTGGCGTTTCGCGCCAAAGTCCACACCCCGTGGATCCAGCGTTTGTTCCTGGCCCTGCCGCTGTTTATTCGCCGTCGCATCGCCGCCCGCATGCGCGCCGACAGCAAAGCCGCCAACAGCAGTAAATCAATGGAAATTATGGATGTAAATCCACAGGCGGTAGTTGACGCGATGGAGCGGCATCACGTGCAGTGGCTGATCCACGGCCATACCCATCGCCCGGCGGTCCATGAACTGCAGGCCAACGGCCAACCCGCATGGCGTGTGGTACTTGGCGCCTGGCACAGCGAAGGTTCGATGGTCAAGGTGACGCCGGACGACGTCGAACTAATCCACTTTCCGTTCTGATTCCTGCGCGAGCACAATTCCGAAAGCGCCTTTTGCCCGGGCGAAGGTGCGCGCTTCCCCCCGCCCTGCATGCTAGTCTTCCACAACGTCACTCTCAAGGAACGAGCATGAGCAGGAAAAAGTGGAGTCAGCCGCTGATGTGGGGAATGATCATCGCGATCCTCAATCCGTTAGGGGTAAGTTATATCGCCTTAATCGGCGTCGTTATCGGCAACACGCTGACGTTTGTCTGGTGTGCGATGCTGGCGTGGGCTATCTATTTTTATGCCATTTATTTGCTCTGCACCCGCCCTCACGATAGCCGGCTGGTACAAATCTATTTACTGCTTATGGGCACCCTGATGCTCCCGTGGGGGTTAGTGCTGCTTATCACCTGTATCATGAGGGAGATAAAGGTCAATCAGGCACCCACGCCATCACCTCCAGGCGAGACAAAAGACGGCTAACCATGCGCACGCAACCGTTTTCCTTGCTGGCAGTTCATGCTATTCTCTGTGGCCTCTAAAGCAGTGTGAAACACACCCACAGGAGTTTTAAGACGCATGTCTTCCCGCAATAATTCGGCGCGTATCGCCATCGTGATGGGGTCCAAAAGCGACTGGGCTACCATGCAATTTACCGCAGAAATCCTTGATGCCCTGAACGTTCCGTACCATGTCGAAGTGGTCTCCGCCCACCGCACGCCCGATAAGCTGTTCAGCTTTGCTGAAAGCGCCGAAAGCCACGGTTATCAGGTGATTATTGCAGGAGCAGGCGGCGCGGCGCATCTGCCGGGCATGATTGCGGCGAAAACCCTGGTGCCGGTGCTCGGCGTACCGGTTCAGAGCGCAGCCTTAAGCGGTGTCGACAGCCTCTACTCCATTGTGCAGATGCCGCGCGGCATTCCGGTCGGTACCCTGGCCATCGGCAAAGCTGGCGCTGCGAACGCCGGCCTGCTCGCCGCGCAGATCCTTGCCCAGCATGATGCAGAACTGCACCAGCGCCTGAGCGCCTGGCGTCAGGCGCAAACCGATGAAGTGCTGGATAATCCGGATCCGCGGGGTGCGGCATGAAACAGGTATGCGTGCTCGGTAACGGCCAGTTAGGCCGTATGCTGCGCCAGGCCGGCGAGCCGCTGGGCATCGCCGTTTGGCCGGTCGGCCTGGAAGCCGACCCGGAAGCGGTGCCGTTCCAGCAGAGCGTCATCACGGCAGAAATTGAACGCTGGCCGGAAACCGCCCTCACCCGCGAGCTGGCCCGCCACCCGGCGTTCGTCAACCGCGATGTCTTCCCGATTATCGCCGACCGCCTGACGCAAAAGCAGCTGTTTGACAAGCTTGGCCTCGCCACCGCCCCGTGGCAGCTGCTGGCGGATAAAAGCGAGTGGCCGGCGGTGTTTGCTCGCCTTGGCGAACTGGCGATCGTTAAGCGTCGCGTTGGCGGTTACGACGGCCGCGGCCAGTGGCGTCTGCGGGAAAACGAGATCGATCAGCTACCGGCCGATAACTACGGCGAGTGCATCGTCGAGCAGGGGATTAACTTCTCCGGCGAGGTATCGCTGGTGGGCGCCCGCGCTCATGACGGTAGCACCGTCTTCTACCCGCTGACCCGTAACCTGCATCAGGACGGTATTCTGCGCGCCAGCGTCGCCTTCCCGCAGGCCAACGCTCGCCAGCAGGAACAGGCGGAAAGCATGCTGACGGCGATCATGAACGAGCTGAACTATGTCGGCGTGATGGCGATGGAGTGCTTCGTTACCGCCGAGGGGCTGCTGATTAACGAGCTGGCGCCGCGGGTGCACAACAGCGGCCACTGGACGCAGAACGGGGCGTCTATCAGCCAGTTCGAGCTGCATCTGCGGGCGATTACCGGCCTGCCGCTGCCGCCACCGGTGGTCAACAGCCCGTCGGTGATGATCAACCTGATCGGCACCGATCTTAACTACGACTGGCTGAAGCTGCCGCTGGTGCACCTGCACTGGTATGACAAAGAGGTGCGCCCGGGTCGTAAAGTCGGCCACCTGAACCTCACCGACAGCGATACCGATCGCCTGAGCGCGACGCTGGAAGCGATCAAGCCGCTGCTGCCGCCGGAGTACACCAGCGGCCTGGTCTGGGCGCAATCGCAGCTCAGCTAAGCCCTTCGTGCCGGGGATTTGATCTATCCCCTTCCCCGGCACACCTTGAGGCGCGTACAATCCCCCCCTTGCTGTAAAGCTCATTTCTGTTTTGACTTCAGAGGATACCCCATGACCAATGGGACGGATTATCGCGCCATTCTCGCCAGCGATACGCCACTGATTGACGTACGCGCCCCGGTGGAGTTTAGCCAAAGCGCGATGCCGGCGGCGATCAACCTGCCGCTGATGAATGATGAAGAACGCGCCGCGGTCGGCACCTGCTACAAGCGCCAGGGGCCGGAAGCGGCGCTGGCGCTCGGCCATAAACTGGTCCAGGGTGACCTGCGCGCCAGCCGTACTCAGGCGTGGCTGGAAGCGTGCGCCCGTTACCCGCACGGTTACCTGTGCTGCGCCCGCGGCGGCCAGCGCTCGCATATCGTCCAGCAGTGGCTGAAAGAAGCTGGCGTGGATTACCCCCTGATCGTCGGCGGCTATAAGGCGCTACGCCAGGCGGCGATCCAGGCCACCGACGACCTGGTGCAGCGGCCGATCGTGCTGATTGGCGGCTGTACCGGCAACGGCAAAACTCAACTGGTCTGCTCGCGCCCGGACGGTATCGACCTGGAAGGGCTTGCTCATCACCGCGGTTCTTCATTCGGTCGAACCCTGCAGGATCAGCATCCGCAGGCCACCTTTGAAAACCACCTGGCGGTCAGCCTGCTTAAAAAAGCCGAACAGCAGACCCGCTGGGTGCTGGAAGATGAAGGCCATATGATCGGCGCCAATCATCTACCGGAGAGCCTGCGCCTCCGCATGGCGCAGTCGCCGCTGGCGGTGGTGGAAGATCCGTTTGACGTTCGCCTCGAACGGCTGCGCGAAGAGTATTTCGATCGCATGTATCGCGACTTTATCGCCGCGTATGGCGAAGAGAAAGGCTGGCAGGCATACGGCGAGTATCTGCATCACGGCCTGTTTGCCATCCGCCGTCGCCTGGGGCTGCAGCGTTTTGCTCAGCTCACTGAACGGCTCGATGAGGCGCTGGTGCAGCAGCAGCGCACCGCCAGCACCGAGGCGCACTTTGCCTGGCTGGTACCGCTGCTGGAAGAATACTACGACCCGATGTATCGCTATCAGTTGGGGAAAAAAGCCGGGAAAATTCTCTTTCGCGGCAGCTGGCAGGAGGTCGCCGCCTGGCTGGCGAAGTAATCGCATGCTCTATTGTCCCGGCTTGCGGCGTAAACGCCTTAGCCGGGCTACCGGTCGGCGCGATTTGTAGCCACGGTAAGCGCGCGCGACCGGGGAGTTGTGACCGCTTAGAAGTCGTAGCGCAGACGGACCAGGTTCATATCGCCAAGGTTGTCGGTGCTGGAGGTAAACACGTGTTCGTAGTCAACGCGGAAACCGTAATCCAGCTGGAAGCTAATCCCCAGACCGTTATCGATACGCTGATAGTTGCGGCCGTTCACATATTCCAGACGGTCGCCCATAAAGTACGGCTGAATAGATTTAACAGCGTATTGATTGATCGGGAATTTATAGCCCGCAAAATATTCAATCCCCCAGGCGTCACCGGCAAAGTAATTATGCACATCGGTTTTCTTGGTGGTGAGGAAGTTCTGATACCAGCCGCCGCCGAAGGAGAAGGTCCAGTTATCCGGGGTCCAGCTCAGCGCGGTACCGACGATATTCTGGTCATAGGTTTTGCTGTCGGCGCTTGACGGGTCGCGCATTTCGGCGCGGGTGTAGTTCCACGCGGTACCCCAGGTCAGCTCCTTCATGATGTGGTAGTCCGCGCCAACAGAACCACCGCCTTTACGCTTGTAGCGCAGGCCGTTACCCGGCAGGTATTCGCTGTCTTCGAACAGATAAGATCCGTAAAGATCGACATCACCTACAGTTTTCTTATATTTCAGCATATTACGTGAACGATAGGAGCCATCGTAATCGCCATTAATACCGTTCCCCGGGGCCTGACCGATCATATCGTAGTCCCAGATATCGGTTTTCACCCCCACCACATCATAGTAAATGCTGTTCTGCTGCCCGTAGGTTAACGTACCCCAGGTATCGCTTTTCAGGCCGGTATACAGCATGCGGCGGGTGGTATTGTTCGCGCCTTCCGCGTAGTGGTTATCCCAGTCAAACAGCGCCGGAATGTTCACGCCCAGCTCATAGTAGCTGATCCAGCTAATATCATCGAACAGGTAGTAATCCGCCGCGAAGCGGAAGCGGGTGCCGCCGTCAAAACCGTTACGCTTATAGGAGCCTTTGTCGCCATCGCCGGTCATCATGTTGAACTGCGGCCGGATACTGCCGCCGACGGTAAAGTTAAGCCGGCTTAACGGATCGCCCGCCTGCGGATCTTGTTTCAGCAGCGTAATCTCCGCGTGGGAAGGCAATGACGTTAACGCTAATGCTGCGCCGATCGAGATCGCCAGCGCTTTTATTGTGTGTGCCATAGTTTTTCCTTGATTAATAAGCCACCTTATATTTTCCAGTTGAATATTAACCGCGAATCAGCATAGCGTGTTGTTGGGTTTTTAATGTTTTGTGCTCTTAAAAATCAATGATTTATCAATTTGTGCGTTTAAAATAAAAGCGCCGCCAAAAAAGGCGGCGCATCATCAAAATGCAATATTCTTACTGGCTAAACTGGCGGAATAGCGCTTTTCCTTTTAACAGACGCAGCCCCAGCCCGCCGCCGCACAGGGATAACAACACCGCTCCCGTCAGCGGCAGCAACACCCACAGGCGCCAGTCCGGCGCCCAGGGAAAATCAAAGACTTTCGTCTGCAGCATCGCCAGCGCCACTTCCGCGCCTATCGCCGCCACCAGGCCGGAAACCAGCCCCAGCAGGGCAAACTCCGCCCACAGCGTAGCGCGCAGCAGCGATTTTCCTGCCCCCAGCGTGCGCCAGACCACCAGCTCCTGATGGCGTTGACGCATACCGACCTGCACCTGCGCCAGCAACAGCAGCACGCCGCAGGCCGTCACCAGGCCCACCATCACCTCCAGCGCCCGGCTGACCTGGGAGAGCACCTGGCCGACCTGACGCAGGATGGCGCCGATATCCAGCAGACTGACGGTGGGAAACTCGCGGTTCAGCTGGGTCAACATCGCGGGACCGTTATCCCAGCGGAAGCTGGTGAGCCAGCTCTGCGGCTGCCCGTCAAGCGCCCCGACGGGGAAAATAAAGAAGAAGTTTGGCCGCAAGCTCTCCCAGTCTACTTTGCGCGCGCTGCTGACCTTCGCGCTGAACTCCTGGGTATCGCCGGTAAAGGTCACTGTATCGCCGATCTTTATCCCCAGCCGCTGCGCCAGCCCCTCCTCAATCGATACCTCGCCCGGCTTCGGCGGCCAGCTGCCGGCCACCAGCGGATTATGATCCGGACGCTGTTCGCTCCAGGTGAGATTAAGCTCGCGATTCAGCGCTTCGTCTTTGTTTCCGTCCGTGGATTGACCGTTGATCTGCGTCAGACGGGCCCGGACGATCGGATAGAATTCCGCCGCCCGCGTCTGGTGTTCGGCAAGGAAGGTCTTCACCGGCACTATCTGCTCAGGGGCGATATTGATCAGAAAGTAGTTCGGGCTCTGCGGGGGCAACTGCTGCTGCCAGCGGTCAAGCAGATCGCCGCGCAGCACCAACAGGAGCGCCAGCAGCATAAACGACAGGGAAAACGCCGCCAGCTGGCTGAGGGTCGACCACGGCTGGCGCAGCAGGCGGTTCACCGCCAGACGCAGCGGCAAGGCTTTGAGCGTCAGGCGTTTGAGCAGCCACAGCAATCCCCAGCCCACCAGGCCGCACAGCAGCGCCAGCACCACCGCCCCGGCCAGCACCGACCACAGCAGCGGGCTGCCGCCAAGCAGCCAGGCCAACAGGCCCACCACCACGACGCTAACCGCCGGGATCCAGATTTTCAACGGCCAGACGTTAGCCACCACATCCTGACGCAGCACTCGCAGCGGCAGGGTCGCCAGCAGCAGTCGATAGGGTCGCAGGCCCACCAGCAGGGAAATGACGCCTGTCGCCCCGATAGCCCACAGCCACGGCCAACCGCTGGCAGCGGGTAACGCGGCGGGCAGCACCGGTTTGAGCACCAGCAGCAGCAGACGCTCCAGCGCCAGGCCCGCCACCCCGCCGGTTATCACCGACAGCGTCAACAGCAGCAGCCATTGGCCGACGATAAGCTTGCGCAGCTGCGACCTTCCGGCGCCCAGCGTCTTGAGTATGGCGACCAGATCATAGCGGCTGCGGCAGTAGTGGCTCATCGCTACCGCCACTGCGGCGACGGCCAGCAGCAGCGTCAACAGCGCGGATAACAACAGGAATTGCTGCGAGCGTTCGAGGGATTTGCCCAGCGCGCTGTCGTCCTGGTCAAGACCAATCCAGCGATGCTCCGGGCCGAGCTTCGGCAGCAACCACTGCTCATAATTGGCCAGCTGTTCAGCGTCGCCGGCGAACTTATAGCGCCATGCAACGCGACTGCCGGGCTGCACGGCCCCGGTTTTTGCCACGTCGTCCATATTCATCATCAGTCGCGGCGCCATCTGGAAGGGGTTAAACCCTGCATCCGGCTCCTGAATCACCTCCCCGGCAATGCGCAGCGTGGCATCGCCAACGTCAATCGTATCGCCGGTTTTCAGGTTCAGGAGCGCCATCAGCCTTGGCGCCAGCAGCACGCTCCCCGCCTGCGGCTTCAGCCCCGGCGGCTGCGTCTCGAGGGTGCCATACAGCGGATAGCGGTCGTCCACCGCCTTAACGTCCGCCAGCTGCGGCGTATCACCGGCGAACGTCATGGTGGCAAAGCTCAGCTGCTCGCCGACGGTCAGCCCTGACTTCCGCGCCTGTGCGATCCACTCGGCGGGTACCTCGCGCGAACTGCGCAGCGTACGGTCGCCGGCCATAAACTCACGGCTTTGCTGGCTAAGGCCTTTCTCCATCCGATCGCTTATCGACCCCAGGGCCAGCACGCAGGCCACGGCGAGGCTTAACGCCAGCCAGACGATCAGCAGCGACGGCGAGCGCCATTCGCGCCAGAACCAGCGGGCGATCATGCTTCCTCCCGCAGCTGGCCATCCACCAGGCGCAGACGGCGATCGCAGCGCGCCGCCAGCAGCGGATCGTGAGTGACGAGGATCAGGGTGGTGCCGTGTTCGCGATTAAGCGAGAACAGCAGATCGGCAATTTTGTCCCCGGTCTGGCGATCGAGGTTGCCGGTGGGCTCATCGGCGAACAGAATGGCCGGGCGCCCGTTAAAGGCCCGGGCCAGCGCCACCCGCTGCTGTTCGCCGCCGGAGAGCTGCGCCGGCAGGTGGTGCAGGCGTTTGCCAAGTCCCAGCTGCTCAAGCAGCGCGCGGGCATCGCCCCGGCTCTGGCTATCGCTGGCGCCACGCAACAGCGCCGGCAGCTCGACGTTCTCCAGGGCGTTGAGCGTCGGGATCAGCATAAACGACTGAAAAACAAAACCAACGTGCTGCGCCCGCAGCGCCGCCCGCGCCTCTTCATCCATCCGGTGCAGCGGTTTGCCCAGCATCGATACTTCCCCGCTGCTGCCATCGTCGAGGCCGGCGAGGATCGCCAGCAGGGTCGATTTACCGGAACCCGACTCGCCGATCAGGGCGATGGTCTGCCGCGGTTTGACAACCAGCTCAACTCCGGTAAGGATGGAGAGCTGATGCTCCCCCTGACCGACGGACTTCTTAAGATGATGAACTTCAAGTATGTTTTCCGCTGGCATGTGCCTTTCCTGTTGTTGTTCCTGTTTACCTGCCGCGCGATGGCGGCGGACACGCTGCTGATTCTCGGCGACAGCCTGAGCGCTGGCTATCGGATGGCGGCCAACTCCGCCTGGCCTGCGCTGCTCAATGAGCAGTGGCAGGCGAAAACGCCGGTGGTGAACGCCAGCATCAGCGGCGATACCTCGCAGCAGGGGTTGGCTCGCCTGCCAGCGCTGCTTAAGCAGCACCAGCCGCGCTGGGTGCTGGTTGAGCTCGGCGGCAATGACGGACTGCGCGGTTTTCCGCCGCAGCAGACCGAGCAGACGCTGCGCACCATTATTAAAGATATCAAAGCGGCCAACGCCGAGCCGCTGCTGATGCAAATTCACCTGCCGGCGAACTATGGCCGCCGCTATAATGAAGCCTTCGGCGCGATTTACCCGGCCCTGGCCAAAGAGTTCGCTATTCCTCTTCTGCCCTTTTTTATGGAGGAGGTCTATCTCAAGCCGCAATGGATGCAGGACGACGGCATTCACCCAAATCGCGACGCGCAGCCGTTTATCGCCGACTGGATGGCGAAGCGGCTGGCTCCCTTAGTTAATCATGACTCCTGAACGCCAGGGGTCGCTGACAGGTAAAGTTATGCAAAAAACGGTTTTAGTGACAGGCTGTTCCAGCGGAATTGGTCTGGAAAGCGCGCTGGATTTAACCCGCCAGGGCTTTCGCGTGCTGGCGGCCTGCCGCAAAGCAGAGGATGTCGCGCGGATGCAGGAGCTGGGGCTAACCGGTATTTTGCTCGATCTGGATGACCCGCAGAGCGTGGAGCGCGCGGCAGCGGAGGTGATTGCGCTGACCGATAATCGTCTCTACGGCCTGTTCAATAACGCCGGGTATGGCGTCTATGGCCCGCTGAACACCATCAGCCGCCAGCAGATGGAACAGCAATTTTCCGCTAACTTTTTCGGCGCGCATCAGCTCACCATGCTGCTGCTGCCGGCGATGACGCCGCACGGCGAAGGGCGCATCGTGATGACCTCCTCGGTGATGGGGCTTATCGCCAGTCCCGGCCGCGGAGCCTATGCCGCCAGTAAATATGCCCTCGAGGCGTGGTCCGACGCGCTGCGCATGGAGCTGCGCCACAGCGGTATTCAGGTCAGCCTGATTGAACCGGGCCCGATCCGCACCCGCTTTACCGATAACGTCAACCAGACGCAAAGCGATAAGCCCGTAGAAAATCCGGGCATCGCCGCCCGCTTTACCCTCGGGCCGGAGGCGGTGGTGGAAAAAGTGCGCCATGCTTTTACCAGCGATAAACCAAAGCTGCGCTATCCGGTCACCCTGGTCACCCACGCGGTGGCGCTGCTTAAGCGCCTGCTGCCTGCCCGCGCGATGGACAAAATTATCCACGGCTGAGTTGAAGCGCGGAATGCCGCCCCCATGTAAAACAGAAATCGACTAACGAGAAATGCCCATGTCCGAACAGAATATTGTCAACATTAGCGAAGCGAACCTGCAGCAGACACTACAGCAGTCCATGAACGTTCCCGTGCTGTTTTATTTCTGGTCTGCCCGCAGCCAGCACTGCGAACAGCTGACCCCGGTGCTCGAGCGCCTGGCAGCCCAATACAACGGCCAGTTCACGCTGGCGAAGGTCGATTGCGACGCCGAGCAGATGCTCGCCTCACAGTTTGGTCTGCGCGCCATCCCTACGGTTTATCTGTTCCAGAACGGCCAGCCGGTGGATGGTTTTGAAGGCCCGCAGCCGGAAGAAGCGATCCGCGCCCTGCTGGATAAAGTCCTGCCCCGTGAAGAGGAGCTGAAAGCTCAGCAGGCGCTGGTCCTGATGCAGGAAGAAAAATACGCCGATGCCCTGCCGCTGCTAAAGGAAGCCTGGCTGCTGTCGAATCAGGAAAGCCAGATTGGCCTGCTGCTGGCGGAAACGCTGATTGCTCTGCACCGTTCCGATGAAGCGGAAAGCGTGCTGAAAACCATTCCTCTGCAGGATCAGGATACCCACTATCAGGGTCTGGTGGCGCAGATTGAGTTGCTCAAACAGGCCGCCGACACCCCGGAAATCCAGCAGCTACAGCAGCAGGTGGAACAGAATCCGGAGGATGCGCAGTTGGCCTCCCAGCTGGCGCTGCAGCTGCATCAGGTCGGGCGTAATGAAGAAGCGCTGGCCCTGCTGTTCAGCCATCTGCAGAAAGATTTAGGCGCCGGCGATGGCCAGGCGCGCAAGATGCTGCAGGAGATCCTCGCCGCCCTCGGTACCGGCGATGCGCTGGCCGCCAAATATCGTCGTCAGCTCTATTCGCTGCTGTACTAATCCGTTGCCTTCCCCGGATAGCGCTGCGCTTATCCGGGCTACGCGAACTATGCGGAACGTAGCCTAAGTAGCCCGGGTAAGGCGTGAACGCCGCAACCCGGGATCGTTCACGGGCGCTTTTTCAGCTGCGTCACCACCAGCTGATGGCGGGCGTTGAAGAACTTCCGGTAGGTCAGATAGCCGGCGATAATCGTCGACAGGCTGGCGGTCGACAGCAGCATAAAGGTCACCATGATCTGGTACTTAATCGCCTTCACCGGGTCAATACCGGCAAAAATCAGCCCCGACATCATCCCAGGCAAGCTCACCAGACCGACCGTTTTCGCCGAATCGACGGTGGGAATCAATGACGCGCGAATGCTCTCGCGAATCAGCCGCGCTGAGGCCATCTTCGGCGTCGCGCCGAGGCTCAGTTTCTCCTGAATCTGCTGCTGCTCGCTGCTGAAGCGCTGGCCCATATTGTTGTAGCACAGCCCCACCGCCACCATGGCGTTCCCGGCCACCATCCCGGCAATTGGGATCACCTGCATCGGCACGAAGGCGATCGAGCCAGAAAACACCAGTACCGCCAGCGTTAGTCCAGCGCCAGTAGTGATGGCGATAAACGACGAGATAAAAGCTTTGTCGATATATTTACTGCGCTTCTTCGCATTCCACGCCGCGTTAAAGCAGATAAACAGCACCATCAACAGCGTCAGAACCGCATGATTGACGTTAAAGATATATTTCAGCACATAGCCGACGATTATCAGCTGCACGATCGCCCGGCAAATACTCCAGATAATATCTTTTTCCAGCGCCAGCTTTTCCCGATAGCTGACCAGAATAGCGACCAGCACCAGCACCATCGACAGCGCCAGCGATTCGTTCGTAATGTTATGCCCGTTCATGCTGTACCTCCTGCATATTTCCGCCGGCAGGTTGCAGCGTAATCACTTCATCGGCATGCGAAATTTCATTGCGATCGTGGGTGACCCACAGAACAGCGACCTGTTTTTCCGTTGCGTAGCCATGAATAATTTCATTCACATTCTGTTTATTACTTTCATCCAGCGCGCTGGTAATTTCGTCCAGCAGCAGCACGCGCGGCAGAAATTGTAGATTGCGGATCAGCGATACGCGCTGCTTTTCCCCGCCGGAGAGTTCATTAATGGATTTTTCCAGCATATTTTCGTCAAGGCCAAAGCGCTGCAGGTCGGCCAGCAGCGCCTGCGGATCCGGTTGTTTATTGCGGATCTGCCACGGAAAAATCAGATTATCGTAAACCGAATCACCGAACAGGGCCGGCGTCTGCGCGCAGTAAGAGACCTGTTGGCGATACCTTTCCGGCGACAGCGTCGCGACATCCGCATCGTCGAAGAACAGGCGCCCGGAGGTTGGGCTGAGCAGCGAGGCGATAATCTTCAGCAAGGTACTTTTCCCGCAGCCGGAAGGGCCGGTAATCAACTTGAATTCTCCGGCGCGAAGCTGAAAATTGATATTGTGTAAAATAACGGCGTCGTCGGTCTTAAACCCCACACCGTCGAGACGCAAAAGCGCGTTATTTTCCTTCATGAGTCTTCCTGATTATTTTCTGAAACACCGCTAGTTTACCGCACTTTCCTTTCTCCAGGATGAGGAGAAAGATATACTCAGTTTAAACATGCGCTATTTCCTTGTAGCGCCCCGCCAGGCAACAAGACAGGAGGTTTTTGATGCTAATTTTTATTCCTATCCTTATTTTCGTCGCGCTGGTTATTGTGGCCGCGGCGGTGAAAATTGTCCCGCAGGGCTACCAGTGGACGGTGGAGCGCTTCGGGCGTTTTACCCAGACGCTGCAGCCGGGATTAAGCTTAGTCGTGCCGTTTATGGACCGTATCGGCCGCAAAGTGAACATGATGGAGCAGGTGCTCGATATCCCCTCGCAGGAGGTTATCTCCCGGGATAACGCCAACGTCACCATCGACGCGGTCTGTTTTATTCAGGTGATCGACGCGCCAAAGGCCGCCTACGAGGTCAGCAATCTTGAGCAGGCGATCGTCAACCTGACGATGACCAACATCCGTACCGTGCTCGGCTCAATGGAGCTGGACGAAATGCTCTCCCAGCGCGACAGCATTAACACCCGCCTGCTGCATATCGTTGACGACGCCACCAACCCGTGGGGGGTGAAAATCACCCGCGTCGAAATTCGCGACGTTCGCCCGCCGGCGGAGCTTATCGCCTCGATGAACGCCCAGATGAAAGCCGAACGTACCAAACGCGCGTACATCCTTGAGGCCGAAGGGGTGCGACAGGCGGAAATTCTGAAAGCGGAAGGGGAAAAGCAGTCGCAGATCCTCAAGGCCGAGGGCGAACGGCAGTCCGCGTTCCTGCAGGCGGAGGCTCGCGAACGGTCCGCCGAAGCGGAAGCCCGCGCTACCCAAATGGTCTCCTCGGCGATCGCCTCGGGCGATATTCAGGCGATCAACTACTTCGTGGCGCAGAAATACACCGATGCGCTGCAGCAGATTGGCGCCGCTAACAACAGCAAAGTGGTATTGATGCCGCTGGATGCCAGCAGCCTGATGGGATCGATCGCCGGGATCAGCGAGCTGATCAAAGAAGGCGCTGGCGATCGGAAAAAATCATGATCGGCATGATCCTCGCACACCCCCATCTGTTCTGGCTAAGCCTCGGCGGGCTGCTGCTGGCGGCCGAGATGCTGGGCGGCAGCGGATACCTGCTGTGGAGCGGCGTCGCCGGCGTGGTGACCGGCGCCCTGACCTGGCTCCTGCCGCTGAGCTGGGAATGGCAAGGCACGCTGTTTGCCGTTCTCACCCTGCTGGCGGCGTGGCTGTGGTCGAAATGGCTGCGTAAGCGCGTCAAAACGCAGCGCCCGGCCGATGCCCAGCTCAACCAGCGCGGGCAGCAACTGGTGGGCCGCCGCCTGACGCTGGATGCCCCGCTGGTGAACGGCCGCGGCCACGTCCGCGTGGGCGATAGCTCCTGGCCGGTGATTGCCGATGAAGACTTCGCGGCGGGCAGCAAGGTTGAAGTGATTGCCGTAGAAGGGATTACGCTACGAATCAGACCCGCCGTCCGTTAAGCCTGCGCCTTGCGATGGCAGCAGCCGGAAAGATTATCGATAATCGGGCACTCCGCGCTGTCGTCGCCGGGGCAGGATTCGGCCAGCGCCAGCAGGTGCGCGCGCATATTTTGCAGCTCGCGGATATGGTTCTCGATATCCGCCACTTTCTCCAGCGTGCGTTTTTTCACATCGGCGCTGTGCCGCGACGGGTCGTTGAACAGGGCCACCAGCTCGCGGCACTCTTCCAGGTTAAACCCCACCTGCCGCGCCTGGCGCAGCAGCGTCAGCTCATCGAGATGCTGCTGACTATAGGTGCGGTAGCCGTTTTCGCTCCGCAACGGCGGCGTCACCAGCCCCTTCTCTTCATAAAAACGAATCGCTTTGCTGGTTAAGCCGGTTTTTTTCGCCACATCGCTGATATTCATTTTTTCTCCTTGACCTTCCCCTTGCTGGAAGGTTTAACCTTCTTAATACTCGATGAAAGAGTGGTTCTGGTCAATCGTTGACCGGAAAATTATTCAGGAGTTATTTATGTCTAACACTATTGACCTGACGCTGGATGGCCTCTCCTGCGGCCACTGCGTCAAACGCGTGAAAGAGAGTCTGGAGCAGCGTCCTGACGTTGAGCAAGCGGAAGTCACCCTCACTGAAGCCCATGTGACGGGCAGCGCCAGCGCGCAAGCGCTGATTGATACCGTTAAACAAGCCGGATACGGCGCGGAGCTCAGCCACCCAAAGGCTAAACCGCTGGCAGAATCATCAATCCCGTCGGAAGCACTGACAGCGGCCACTCCTGAGCTTCCGGCAGCCCATGACGAAGATGACAGTCAACAGCTGCTGATCAACGGCATGAGCTGCGCCAGCTGCGTCTCCCGGGTACAAAACGCGCTTGCCGCGGTGCCGGGCGTCTCACAGGCGCGGGTAAACCTGGCGGAACGCACGGCGCTGGTGATGGGCAGTGCGTCCGCTGCAGAATTAGTGCAGGCGGTGGAGAAAGCCGGCTATGGCGCGGAGGCGATCGAAGACGATCTGCAACGCCGCGAACGCCAGCAGGAAACCGCCCTCGCGACGATGAAGCGTTTTCGCTGGCAGGCGATTGTCGCCCTGCTGGTCGGCGTGCCGGTGATGGTCTGGGGCATGATCGGCGATAACATGATGGTCAGCGACGACAACCGTTCGCTGTGGCTGGTTATCGGCCTTGTCACCCTCGCCGTCATGGTCTTCGCCGGCGGCCACTTCTACCGCAGCGCGTGGAAAAGCCTGAAAAACGGCACCGCTACCATGGATACGCTGGTGGCGCTCGGCACCGGCGTCGCCTGGCTGTACTCGATGAGCGTCAACCTGTGGCCGCAGTGGTTCCCGATGGAAGCCCGCCATCTCTATTACGAAGCCAGCGCGATGATTATCGGCCTGATTAACCTCGGCCATATGCTGGAGGCCCGCGCGCGTCAGCGCTCCTCGAAAGCGCTGGAAAAACTGCTCGACCTGACGCCGCCTTCGGCGCGGGTCGTCACGCCCGAGGGCGAGAAAGATCTGCCGCTCGCGGAAGTTCAGGCCGGCATGACCCTGCGCCTGACTACCGGCGACCGCGTCCCGGTCGACGGCATGATAAGCCAGGGCGAAGCCTGGTTTGATGAAGCGATGCTCACCGGCGAACCGGTGCCGCAGCAAAAAGGCGATGGCGACGCTATTCACGCCGGGACCGTGGTGCAGGATGGCAGCGTGCTGTTTACCGCCAGCGCCGTCGGCAGCCAGACCACGCTGGCAAGAATTATCCGCATGGTGCGCCAGGCGCAGAGCAGCAAACCGGAGATCGGCCAGCTGGCGGATAAAATCTCCGCCGTATTTGTTCCGGCGGTGGTCGTCATTGCGCTGATCAGCGCTGCGATCTGGTACTTCTTCGGCCCGGCGCCGCAGATCGTCTATACCCTGGTCATTGCCACCACGGTACTGATTATCGCCTGTCCGTGCGCCTTAGGCCTGGCGACGCCGATGTCGATTATCTCCGGCGTTGGCCGGGCGGCGGAGTATGGCGTGCTGGTGCGCGATGCCGATGCGCTGCAGCGCGCCAGTGAACTCGACACCCTGGTTTTCGATAAAACCGGCACCCTGACCGAAGGCAAGCCGCAGGTGGTGGCGGTGAAAACTTTCGCTGGCGTTGATGAGCATACCGCGCTGCGTCTTGCCGCCGCGCTGGAGCAGGGCTCAAGCCATCCGCTGGCGCGAGCGATCCTTGATAAAGCTGCCGACGGCCCATTGCCGGAAGTCAGCGGCTTCCGCACCCTACGCGGCCTTGGCGTCAGCGGCGAGGCGGAAGGTCATCGTCTGCTGCTCGGTAACCAGGCGCTACTCAACGAGCAGCATATCAATACCGCTGAGGTGGAAAGCGAGATGACAGCCCAGGCCTCACGCGGCGCCACGCCGGTGCTGCTGGCGGTGGATGGTCAGGCCGCCGCGCTGTTCGCCATCCGCGACCCGCTGCGCGAAGACAGCGTCGACGCCCTGGCGCGTTTGCATCGGCAGGGCTACCGGCTGGTGATGCTTACCGGGGATAACCCCACCACCGCGAAGGCTATCGCCAAAGAAGCCGGCATTGATGAAGTGATCGCCGGCGTGCTACCGGACGGTAAAGCCGATGCCATTAAGCGTCTGCAGAGCCAGGGGCACAAAGTGGCGATGGTTGGCGATGGGATTAACGACGCCCCGGCGCTGGCCCAGGCGGATGTCGGGATCGCCATGGGCGGCGGCAGCGATGTCGCTATTGAAACCGCGGCGATCACCCTGATGCGCCATAGTCTTCACGGCGTGGCCGATGCGCTGGCGATTTCGAAAGCAACGTTACGCAATATGAAGCAGAACCTGCTGGGCGCATTTGTCTACAACTCGCTGGGTATCCCGATTGCCGCCGGGATCCTCTGGCCGCTGACCGGCACCCTGCTCAACCCGGTGGTCGCCGGCGCGGCGATGGCGCTGTCGTCGATCACCGTGGTGAGTAACGCCAACCGCCTGCTGCGCTTTAAACCAAAAGAGTAAACGCCGTCAGATGAAACGGGCGCCGACGTTGTTCGGCGCCCGTTTTTTTGCCGGGACAAGAAAAGCCCGCCGGAAGGGTGACGTGTATCACCATATGCGCTAGCATGAAGTCCTCACACTTCGGAGCGCGTATGGGCCTGTTAAACCGGATAAAAATGCTGTGGCGAGCCGCCGTCGGCTCGTCTTATTCCTGGCCTGCGATGGATATCGTCCTGCCCGGCGAACGCTATTTGCACCTCGTCGGCAGTATCCATATGGGCACCCGCGACATGGCGCCGCCGCCGGCAAAGCTTCTGAAAAAAATACGCCAGGCCGATGCGTTAATCGTCGAGGCCGATATCAGCGGCAATGAAACCCCGTTTAGCAATCTCCCCACTTACCCACCGCTGGCGGAACGCCTGAGCGATGCGCAGCTGAGCGAGCTAGAGGCGCGAGCCGGCGAGCTGGGCCTGTCGGTCGGGCTGTTCGACAGCCAGCCGCTGTGGCAGGTGGCGATGGTCCTGCAGGCCACCCAGGCGCAGAAGCTGGGGCTGCGACCGGATTACGGCATCGATTATCAGTTGCTGATGGCCGCCCGCGAGAGCAACATAGCGGTGATGGAGCTGGAAGGCGCCGACAGCCAAATCGCGCTGCTGCGCGATCTGCCCGACGGGGGGATGGCGCTGCTGGAGGATACGCTAACCCACTGGCGCACCAACGCCCGTTTACTGCAGGTCATGATCGGCTGGTGGCTGGAGCAACCGCCGTCGCGCGGCGCGGTATCGCTGCCGACGACCTTTAGCCAGTCTTTATATGATGTGCTGATGCACCAGCGCAACCTCGCCTGGCGCGAGACGCTGCTGGCCTTGCCGCCGGGGCGCTACGTGGTTGCCGTCGGCGCGCTGCACCTGTATGGCGAAGGGAATCTGCCGGATATGCTGACATAAAAAAATGGCCAATATTGCTATTGGCCCGTCAAAGAGGAATTTCATCATTATTATTATCCCGGGATTTGCATCCCGGATCGTCTGATTGTCGCTCAAAGTGACCATCACTGCCAACACTATTGCGCAAGATGGTACTATTTTTTAGACAACCTGCGGGCGTATTCTGACGTCACGCAAAACCGGTTGGTAAGAAGGATAGCTATGACTCCCGCCGTTAAATTACTCGAAAAAAACAAAATTTCCTTTCAGATCCACAGTTACGATCACGATCCCAATGAGACCAACTTCGGAGATGAAGTGGTGCGCAAGCTCGGCCTCAATGCCGACCAGGTTTACAAGACCTTGCTGGTCGCCGTGAACGGCGATATGAAGCATCTGGCGGTGGCCGTCACTCCGGTCGCCGGGCAGCTGGATTTGAAGAAAGTGGCGAAAGCGCTGGGCGCTAAGAAAGTCGACATGGCCGACCCGATGGTGGCGCAGCGTATCACCGGCTATCTGGTGGGCGGCATCAGTCCGCTGGGGCAGAAGAAGCGCCTGCCGACGGTGATTGACGCCCCGGCGCAGGAATTTGCCACCATCTATATTTCCGGCGGCAAACGCGGGCTGGATATTGAGCTGGCGGCGAGCGATCTGGCGCAGCTTCTCGATGCGAAGTTCGCCGATATCGCCCGCCGCGATTGATAAAACGATCCCGGATAGCGGCGCACGCGCCTTATCCGGGATACCCAACTTGTAGCCCCGGTAAGCGTAGCGCCACCGGGGAAATAGCCAACCTGAAGCCCAGGCTTACTGCCAGCTCACCTCGCCTTTCGGCTCATAGGCGGCGGCATCCAGCGGCGAGTTCTTCTCGATATACTCTTTCAGCACTTCGGCATCGATAAAGCCGGTATTCACATACCCGGGTTTATCGGCGATGTTCGGATAGCCATCGCCGCCGGTGGCGTTAAAGCTCAGCGTCGCCATCCGATAGGTCTTCGCCGGATCCACCGGTTCGCCTTTGATTTTCAGATCGTTCAGCTTACCGTCTTTGGCCACGAAACTGACGTTGGCAAACTGCGGATAAGCGCCGGAATCCGGCTTCATCTGCGCGACGGCGGTCAGGTAATCCACTACCTCCTTGCCGCTCATATCGACATAGGTCAGCACATTGCCGAACGGCTGGACCTTCATCACATCTTTGTAGGTGATATCCCCCGCCTCAATGGAGTCGCGGATCCCGCCGCCGCTCATCACCGCGAAATCCGCGTTGCTGCGCGCCATTTGCGCCGCCAGCAGCAGGTGGCCCATATTGGTCTGCACAAAGCGCACTTTACTGCGGTCGCCCTCCAGATGACCATTCACGCTGCCGATTTTGACCTGCAGCTGCGCCTTGCCTTTGTTCTGGAACGGCGTCAGCAGCGACATCATCTGCGGGTTCTCGGCGATCTGCGGCGTATACAGCACCCGCTCGCTTTGGCCGTTATCGTAAGTCACTTTTTTCTTCAGGTTGACCGGGATCAGCTGATAGTGCACCAGCTTCATCTCGCCGTTGCGGAACTCAAAATCGGCGCGGCCGACGTATTTGCCCCACTCATGCGCCTGGACGATCCAGATGCCGTTCTGACGATCCGGAGCGCACGGGGTGCCTGGCACATAATCGACCTGCTTTTTATTTTCCGCCGCCATGCATACCGGATCCTGCGAGTGACCGCCGACGATCATCGCCAGCGATCCCGCAGGTAAACTCCGCGCCATTTCAACATCGCCCGGCGCGTTAGAGCCGTGGTTGCCATTGTCGTAATGGCCCATATGGGTGGTGGCCAGGATCACGTCCGGCTTTTCATTCTGCTGCAGCTCCTGGATAACCAGCTTCGCCTCTTCCGCCGGTTTGCGGAATTCAATATCGGTGAAATATTCCGGATTGCCAATCTTGGCCGTATCGTCGGTGGTTAAGCCAATCACCGCGATTTTCAGCCCACCGCGCTTAAACAACGCCCAGGGTTTGAACAGCCGTTCGCCGGTGCTTTTCTGATAAATATTGGCCGACAGGAACGGGAACTTAGCCCACTTTTCCTGCTGGCGCAGTACGCTCAGCGGATTATCGAATTCATGGTTTCCCACCGCCATCGCGTCGTAGCCGATCAGGTTCATGCCGCGAAAATCGGGCTCTGCATCCTGTAAATCAGACTCCGGTACGCCGGTATTAATATCGCCGCCGGATAACAGCAGGACGCTTCCCCCTTCCGCCGCCACCTCTTTCCGGATGCCATCGACCAGCGTTTTCTGCGCCGCCAGGCCATATTCGCCGTAGTCATTGCGCCAGAAATGGCCGTGGTGATCGTTGGTGTGCAGGATGGTAATTTTATAGGTTTTATCCTGCTCATAGGCCTGTGCCGACAGGCTGCCCAGCGATAAGGCGGCGAATAACGCCAGCGCTACGCTGTGTTTGAAATAATGCATGCTTCACTCCCTGACTTAATCCCAAGTGCCGAAAGTATAGCGAGTTAGTCGCGTTGACAAATATGTTTTCAGAATTGCGACTTCCTTCAAACCTTATCAGCAGGTATGTTAGTCGGATAATAATTCTACCTGCATCCTCTATACGCCTTCGCGTTGTATGGCATTGCGTCAGCCCGTTCGTCATATTTCCCATGCAGTAGCCGGGAAAATCAGGGCAGTCGCCATGGCGGACAAAAGACGAAAGCTATATAAAAAAGTGACGTGAACCTATGGCAATCAATCAGACCGCTCAACCCTTGTCCGGCCCCGCTGCGCCGCCGCAAAAAGCACGCACCTCGTTTGGCATCTTAGGCGCGATCAGCCTGTCCCATTTGCTTAACGATATGATCCAGTCGCTTATTCTCGCTATCTACCCGCTGCTGCAGGCGGAGTTCTCCCTTACCTTCGTGCAGATCGGCATGATCACCCTGACCTTCCAGCTCACCTCATCGCTATTCCAGCCGGTGATTGGCTACATCACCGATAAACGCTCGATGCCGTGGTCGCTGCCGGTGGGCATGTGCTTCACCCTCTGCGGTTTGATTCTCCTCGCGCTTGCCGGTAGCTTCGGCATGGTGCTGCTGGCCGCCGCGCTGGTTGGTACCGGATCCTCGGTTTTCCATCCGGAATCGTCCCGCGTAGCGCGAATGGCCTCCGGCGGCCGTCACGGCCTGGCCCAGTCGCTGTTCCAGGTGGGCGGCAACTTCGGCAGCTCGCTTGGCCCATTGCTGGCGGCGGTGATCATCGCCCCGTACGGCAAAGGCAACGTCGCCTGGTTCGTGCTGGCCGCTCTGTTGGCTATTGTCGTGCTGTCGCAAATCAGCCGCTGGTATGCCGCGCAGCATCGAATGAATAAGGGCAAACCGAAACCGGCCATCGTTAATCCGCTGCCGCGCAAGAAGGTTATTCTGGCGGTAGGCATTCTACTGATGCTGATTTTCTCGAAATATTTCTATATGGCGAGCATTAGCAGCTATTACACCTTTTATCTGATGCATAAATTCGGCTTAACGGTGCAAAACGCCCAGCTTCATCTGTTTGCCTTCCTGTTCGCAGTGGCTGCCGGGACGGTAATTGGCGGGCCTGTTGGCGACAAAATTGGGCGTAAGTATGTGATTTGGGGCTCTATCCTCGGCGTAGCGCCTTTCACCCTCGTTTTACCCTACGCCAGCCTTGAATGGACGGGTATTTTGACGGTGATCATTGGTTTTATCCTCGCCTCGGCCTTTTCCGCTATTCTGGTCTATGCGCAGGAACTGCTGCCGGGACGCATCGGCATGGTTTCTGGCCTGTTTTTCGGCTTCGCCTTTGGCATGGGCGGCCTTGGCGCCGCGGTGTTAGGCCTGCTGGCGGACCATACCAGCATCGATCTGGTTTATAAAATCTGCGCCTTCCTGCCGCTGCTGGGATTCCTGACGATATTCCTTCCTGATAACCGGCAAAAAGCCTGATTATTCGGCGGCCAAAGTGCAACCCTGGCCGCCGTTAACCCTTGTGTCATCAGCCTGTTCCACGATTTCCCCCCGCCATTTTCCCTTCTGTGCCTTTTCATCGGCTAATTGCATTTTTTTGCACAACTCAAGAATTATTCATAAACAAAGTGAACGTTTTTGTCATAAACTATTACCCGGACAGGGTAGCAAAATGGACCGATACACCACTGGAAAGGAGACGGAATGCACCACGCAACACCGCTTATCACCACCATTGTCGGCGGCCTCGTGCTCGCCTTTATTCTCGGCATGATTGCCAATAAGCTACGTATTTCTCCTCTGGTGGGATATCTCTTAGCGGGCGTGCTGGCCGGACCTTTCACCCCTGGCTTTGTTGCTGACACCAAACTGGCTCCGGAACTGGCGGAACTTGGCGTCATTCTGCTGATGTTCGGCGTCGGGCTGCATTTCTCACTTAAAGATCTGATGGCGGTAAAATCGATCGCCATCCCCGGGGCCATCGCCCAGATAGCCGTGGCGACGCTGCTGGGTATGGCGCTCTCCGCCGCCCTCGGCTGGTCGCTGATGACCGGCATCGTCTTTGGCCTGTGCCTCTCCACCGCCAGTACCGTAGTGCTGCTGCGCGCGCTGGAGGAACGACAACTGATTGACAGCCAGCGCGGGCAAATCGCCATCGGCTGGCTGATTGTGGAAGACCTGGTGATGGTCCTGACGCTGGTCCTGCTGCCGGCGATTGCCGGTATGGCGGAGAAAGGCAACGTCGGCTTCGCGTCCCTGGCCCTCGACCTCGGGATCACCATTGGCAAAGTGGTGGCCTTTATCGCCATTATGATGCTGGTCGGCCGCCGGCTGGTGCCGTGGATCATGTCGCGCAGCGCCGCCACCGGCTCACGCGAGCTGTTCACTCTGTCGGTGCTGGCCCTGGCGCTGGGCATCGCCTTCGGCGCCGTGGAGCTGTTTGATGTCTCTTTTGCCCTCGGCGCCTTCTTTGCCGGCATGGTGCTTAACGAATCCGAGCTCAGCCACCGCGCCGCCCATGACACCCTGCCGCTGCGCGACGCCTTCGCGGTGCTGTTCTTCGTCTCCGTCGGCATGCTGTTTGACCCGATGGTGCTGGTCCAACAGCCGCTGGCGGTGCTGGCGACGCTGGCGATTATTATCTTTGGTAAATCCGCAGCCGCCTTTTTCCTTGTGCGGATGTTTGGTCACTCGCCGCGCACCGCGCTGACCATCGCCGCCAGCCTGGCGCAGATTGGCGAGTTTGCCTTTATTCTCGCCGGCCTGGGAATGGCGCTTAACCTGCTGCCGCAGGCCGGACAAAATCTGGTGCTGGCCGGGGCGATCATCTCAATTATGCTCAACCCGGTGCTGTTTACCCTGCTGGAAAAATATCTCGATAAAACCGAAACCCTCGACGAGCAGACGCTGGAAGAGGTCCTGGAAGACGAGAAGCAGGTGCCGGTCGATATCTGCAACCACGCGCTGTTGGTCGGCTTCGGCCGCGTCGGCAGCCTGCTGGGCGAGAAGTTGATGGCCCAGGGGATCCCGCTGGTGGTGGTTGAAACCTCGCGCACCCGCGTGGATGAGCTACGCGAGCGCGGGATCAGCGCGGTGCTCGGCAATGCCGCCAATGAAGAGATCATGGAGCTGGCGCATCTCGATTGCGCCCGTTGGCTGCTGCTGACAATCCCTAACGGCTACGAGGCCGGAGAGATTGTCGCTTCCGCACGGGAAAAATGTCCGAATATCGAGATTATCGCCCGCGCCCATTATGATGACGAAGTGGACTACATTATCGATCGCGGAGCCAATCAGGTGGTGATGGGCGAACGGGAAATTGCCCGCGCCATGCTGCGGCTTCTGGAAACGCCACCGGCCGGCGAAGTAGTCACCGGCTGATGTACTGCCCTCTCCCCGCCGGGAGAGGGACGCGCTTACCGATCCCAGTACGCCTCTTCCAGGCTGTCCTCACGCTCCGGCAGGCCGCGAGTTAAACGCGGCGAGTGCTGGTTCAGCACCTGATAGCTCACGCGGTTGGCATATTTACACACCTGCGCCAGCGAGGAGTAGGTCAGCCATTTGCATTTGTGCTTGCTGGAGTTGGGGACGTTATTGCGGTGGTAGTTATTGGCGGTGATGTCATGCAGCAGCGCCGCCAGCGCGCCGTCGCCTGCGCCGTTGGTGTTCATGATCTTCTCGGGGCCGCCCATATAGGGAGCGATATGGGAATATATGCGCAGCGGATTAACGCAATCCTGGTGACGCATCGCGCGGCTGAATTCAAACTGGTTAAACTCCGGGATCGCCCCCGGCAGCAGCGGATGCTGGGTTTTACGCTTCGCCTCTTCTTCAGTGAAGCCCGCCATATACAGGCCCGCCGGGCCGGCGGTGCACAGCACCAGGTCGACCCAGTCCAGCGCCTTATTCGCCGCTGACAGCGGATCGGCAAAGCCGGTCAGCGCTTCCCCTTCCTCTTCGTTCATTGCCAGAATAGAGACATGCTCCTGCAGGAACTCCTGCCACCACGCCGGGTTATCGGCAATCACGTATTTGGTTCCGAGGGTTAACACCACCGGCACATCGTGCTTTTTGGCATACTCAATAGCCTTCATCGTGGCGTCCGGCATCGGCTCGCCCGGCTTGCAGCGGACCAGGTAAGAGGTCAGCACCAGCGCCGAGGCGCCGGCGATCACCGCTTCCGGAATGCTTTCCGGACGCAGCTTGTTCATGTGGCCCGGGCTGATGGCGAAGGTGCGCTCGCCGCTGTCACCGATCAGGGTAAAGCAGCGGCCAATGGCGCCGTCGACGCCCTGCAGATAGTTCAGATCGGTGCGGCTGGAGGTATTGCACAGGTAACGATAGGCGTAGCCGCCGATTTCGATATTGCTGCACATCACGCCAAGCAGCACCGAGCGATCGTCCGCCAGCACCGAGTAGTTGTGCATGGTATTGCCGATGGTGCCGCCGGCAAACTGATGGGTAATGAGATTGTTGCGCACCAGCTCCTGGTACAGCGCCTCGGCGACGTCATCTTCAATCACCAGCGAATGGCCCGCGCTCAGGCCGTAGCGCACGATAAACGCCTCATCCACTTTCGCTTCGATATCCACCAGCGTCTGGTCGATACCGACCACCCAGGAGACGCTGGATTCATTCTCCGGCTGAATTTGCTGCAGCAGCGGATCGCGGGCGTTAACGGGAAAATAGTGTTTAGATTTGCGTTTACCGGGAAATTTCATAGTGGCGCTTAAATAACAGGGAACAAGCGGGAAATAGTAGCATATTCCCCGCCCTGCGCGCGATCAGCGATAAGGCGCCGTCAGATTGACCATCATCTCAATATGCGCTGCGTCCGCATTAAGCGCCGGAATATATTCATATTGCTTGCCGCCTGCTTCGAGGAATATTTCCCGGTTCTGGACGGCGATTTCTTCCAGCGTTTCGAGACAGTCGGCGGCAAACCCCGGGCACAGCACCTGAATATGCTTCGTCCCTTTCTCGCCGAGCATCTTTAGCGTTTCATCGGTGTACGGGGTCAGCCAGGGTTCCCGGCCAAAGCGCGACTGGAAAGTCATCATCACCCGCTCCGGCGGCAGCCCCAGCGCGGAAACCAGTTCCCGCGTCGTATCGCGACAGCGCTGAGGATAATCATCGCCCTGGTTGGCATAGCGCTGCGGGATCCCATGATAGGAGAGCAGCAGCAGATCCGGTTCCCCATGGACAGCGAAGGAAGCGCGCACGCTGGCCGCCAGCGCATGGATATAGTCCGGATGTTCGGCATAGTCGCGAATAAACGAGATACCCGGAATGGCGCGCTTTTTCGCCAGAATCCGCGCCAGTTCGTCCCAGACGGCGGCCACCGTCGAGCAGGAATATTGCGGATACAGCGGCAGCACCACGATGTGCTCCACCCCCTGCGCCAGTAAGTCATCCACCGCGCTGGCCAGTGACGGTGAACCATAACTCATGCCCAGCGCCACCGGGGTATCCGGCAGCCTGGCAGCCAGCGCCTGCTGCTGGCGACGACTATACACCATCAGCGGCGATCCCTCTTCCATCCACACGGACTGATAGAGCTTCGCCACGCGCGGGGAGCGAATCGGCAGTATGACGCCGCGCAGCAGCGGCCACCATAGCAGACGAGACGTATCCACCACCCGTTTGTCGCTGAGGAATTGTCGCAGATAGCGCTTCACCGCCCCGGGGGTGGGCGCATCGGGAGTGCCTAAATTGGCCAGCAAGATACCTGTTTTCGTCTGATGCATTACCGCCTCTTAACCATTTGAATCGCAGCCAATTGTAGCTGAAATGGCGCTAAACGGAACCAATCATAGCAAAAGGTAGAAATGAGAGGAGTTCTCATCCTGCCGCAGCAGGATGAGAAAAGGCTTTATCAGCCGAGGATTTTTTCCAGTTCGGCGCGCACGTCAGCTACCGCTTTGGTGCCGTCGACTTTGGCGTATTTGGTGTTGCCCGCCTGCGCTTCTTTGGTGTAGTAGCCGATCAGCGGCGCTGTCATCTGATGGTATTCTACCAGACGCTTACGCACGGTCTCTTCCTGATCGTCTTTACGAGTGGTCAGCTCTTCGCCGGTCACGTCGTCTTTGCCTTCCACCTTCGGCGGATTGAATTTGATGTGGTATACGCGACCGGATGCCGCGTGGACGCGACGGCCAACGATGCGGTCGACGATCAGTTCGTCCGGCACATCGAATTCCAGCACGTAATCAACGGTAATGCCCGCCTCTTTCATGGCGTCAGCCTGCGGAATGGTCCGCGGGAAGCCGTCCAGCAGGAAGCCGTTACGGCAATCTTCCTGGGCGATACGCTCTTTCACCAGCGCGATGACCAGCTCATCGGTCACCAGCTTGCCAGCGTCCATAATGTCTTTCGCTTGCTTACCGAGCTCAGAGCCGGATTTTACCGCCGCGCGCAGCATATCGCCGGTGGAGATTTGCGGAATACCGTATTTCTCCATGATGAACTGAGCCTGAGTTCCTTTACCCGCGCCCGGAGCGCCAAGCAGAATAATACGCATTACGAAAATCCCCTCAAAAGTCGATTCAATTTTTCAAAAACGCTAAACCATACCACCAGAACGGCGATGGCTCAAGGAAGGCGGTGCGGCTGAAACGGTTAATGGTGAGATATTTTATGCAATCCAATGTGAAATGCCCCGCCTAAGCACATCGCTCAGACGGGGCATTTATCCCGTTCCCGGCGTCGCGTCGCTCGGCCGGGCTACTCGTTCAGGTTCGCGTCAGGAAGCCAGCAGCTGGTTCATACGGCGGATAAACTGGTTCGGATCTTCCAGCGTGCCGCGCTCGGCCAGCAGCGCCTGATCCAGCAGCAGTTCCACCCATTCGCCGAACTGCGCGTCGTCCTGGGTATCGGCCGCGCGTTTCACCAGCTGATGCGCCGGGTTCAGTTCGAAGATGTATTTCACTTCCGGCGCCGCCTGGCCCGCTGCCGCGAACAGCTTCGCCATCTGAGTGCTCATCTCGTCGGCGTCGGTGGTGACGATCGCCGGGGTGTCGGTCAGACGATGGGTCAGACGTACCTCTTTCACCCGGTCGCCAAGCAGGTTTTTCACCCGCTCAACGAACGGCTCCAGCGCTTTTTCGGCTTCTTTGGTGGACTCGTCTACTTCATCCGCCAGCTTGTCCAGCGACTCGTCGGCTTTAGCGACAGACTGGAACGCTTTGCCGTCGAACTCGGTCAGGTAGCTCATCATCCACTCGTCGATGCGATCGGAGAGCAGCAGCACTTCGATCCCTTTCTTACGCAGCAGCTCGAGGTGCGGGCTGCTCTTCGCCGCCGCATAGCTGTCGGCTGTGATGTAGTAGATCTTCTCCTGACCTTCTTTCATGCGTGAGACATACTCTTCCAGCGATACGGTCTGCGCGGAGGAGTCGGTATGGGTGGTTGCGAAACGCAGCAGTTTGGCGATCGCTTCCTGGTTGCTCGGATCTTCCGCCGGGCCCTCTTTCAGCACCAGGCCGAACTGTTTCCAGAAGGTTTGGTATTTTTCAGCGTCGTCTTTCGCCAGCTTATCCAGCATCTGCAGCGCGCGTTTGGTCAGCGCGGTGCGCAGGTTGCGGGTCACGCTGCTGTCCTGCAGGATTTCACGGGAGACGTTCAGCGGCAGATCGTTGGAATCGATCAGGCCGCGCACGAAGCGCAGGTAGTTCGGCATAAACTGCTCGGCGTCGTCCATGATGAACACACGCTGGACGTACAGCTTCAGGCCGTGTTTATGATCGCGGTTCCACATATCCCACGGCGCCTGCGACGGGATATACAGCAGGCTGGTGTACTCCTGCTTACCTTCCACGCGGTTGTGGCTCCAGGTCAGCGGGTCGCTGTAGTCGTGAGCGATATGCTTATAAAACTCTTTGTATTCGTCGTCGTTAACTTCGGATTTGCTGCGGGTCCACAGGGCCTGCGCCTTGTTGATTTTTTCCCACGAAATCACGGTTTCGCCGTCTTTCTCTTCCCGTTTTTCAATCTCAACCGGCAGCGCGATATGGTCGGAATACTTGCTGATGATAGAGCGCACGCGCCAGTCGTTGAGGAAATCATCTTCGCCTTCGCGCAGATGCAGGGTGATTTCGGTGCCGCGATCGGCTTTGGTGATATCAGCTACGGTATATTCGCCTTCGCCGGCGGATTCCCAGAACACGCCGTTTTCCGGCTTGTCGCCCGCCGCACGGGTACGCACGGTCACTTTGTCCGCCACGATGAAGGCCGAATAGAAGCCGACGCCGAACTGACCGATCAGCTGGCTATCCTTCGCCTGGTCAGAACCCATCGATTCGAGGAACGCTTTGGTGCCGGATTTGGCGATGGTGCCGAGATGGTCGATAACCTCTTCCCGGTTCATACCGATACCGTTATCGGCGATGGTCAGGGTGCGGTTGTCTTTATCAAACGAAACCCGCACGCGCAGCTCGCCGTCTCCCTCATACAAATCCGGCTGCGACAGCGCGCGGAAACGCAGCTTATCGGCCGCATCAGAGGCGTTGGAAATCAGCTCACGCAGAAAGATTTCTTTGTTGGAATAGAGGGAATGGATCATCAGGTGCAGAAGCTGTTTTACTTCTGACTGAAAACCACGAGTTTCTTGTCCTTTCATCTGATTCAACCTCAACAATGCCATTTTAAATGGGTAAAAACCGTTGAGTGGGAGATGGGGACAGCGGGGAAATTTTTCAAGCGGAGGCGGCGAAGGCCGCCTCCATTTGTTCAGAAAGTAATCTTGTGGCGACCGGCCAGGGAGTGGGACAGCGTGGTGCCGTCGACCATCTCCAGCTCGCCGCCCACCGGCACGCCGTGGGCGATTCGGCTGGCGTCGACGCCATACTGCGCGCACAGCTCCGCGATGTAGTTGGCCGTCGCCTCGCCCTCAACGGTCGGGTTGGTGGCGAGGATCACCTCGGTGATCGACTCCGCCTCCAGCCGTTGCTCCAGGCGATCGAGCCCGATGTCATCAGGCCCGATGCCGTCGAGCGGCGACAGGTGCCCCATCAGCACGAAGTAGCGGCCGGAATACTGCCCGGTCTGCTCAATGGCATAGATGTCCGCCGGACTCTCTACCACGCAGATCTGGCCGTTTTCCTGGCGACGCGGGTTGCTGCAGATATTGCACACCTCCTGCTCGGTGAAGGTGCGGCAATCGGCGCAGTGGCCGATCTCCGACATCGCACGCGTCAGCGCCTGCGCCAGGCGCATCCCGCCGCTGCGATCGCGCTGCAGTAGGGTAAACGCCATGCGCTGCGCTGACTTCGGGCCGACGCCCGGCAGACAGCGCAGCGCTTCCATAAGCTGAGTTAACAGCGGGCTAGTTTGCATCAGAACGGCATCTTGAAGCCTGGCGGCAGTTGCATACCGGCAGAAACGGAAGCCATCTTCTCTTTCTGGGTCTCTTCGATACGGCGCGCGGCGTCGTTGAACGCGGCAGCCACCAGGTCTTCGAGCATCTCTTTGTCGTCTTCCAGCAGGCTTGGGTCGATCTCCACACGGCGGCAGTTGTGCGCGCCGTTAATGGTCACTTTCACCAGACCCGCGCCGGATTCGCCGGTTACTTCCAGCTGAGCGATCTCTTCCTGCATCTTCTGCATTTTTTCTTGCATCTGCTGGGCCTGCTTCATCAGGTTACCCAGGCCGCCTTTTCCACCAAACATAGGCTTCTCTCTCAGTCATCGTTAAAGGTACTGAATGCCAGTCAGACTGGCATTCAAATGGGGCGAATACTCTCTTCATCCAGATCGGCGTCGAAGAAACGACGCAGGGTCTGAATGTTATTATCCGCGATAATGGCTTCGCGCGCCTGCGCGAGCTTCTCTTCATAAATAGCCTGCCGCCACTCCAGCGGCGTACGCATCGCGGGATTATCGTCTTCCACGATGGTCAATTCAACCGGCGTACCGTACAACACCCCCAGCGCTTCAGCCAGCTTTTGCTGCGCGCTGGCGGAATTGAGGTGGCGCTGGCTGGGACGCAGATGCAGACAGACGCGGCTGCCCTCCTGCTCTTTCCACGCGTTGAGCGCCACCTGCTCGACCAGCTTCGGTACCGCCAGCTGGCTCACTTCCGCCGCCCAGCTGTCGCGCTCGACCGCTTCTTCGGCGAGCTTGGCCGCCAGCTCCGGCGTCTTCTCATGCTCCAGCGCCTTTTTCAGCGCTTTGGGCGTGGCGACTTCGACTTTGCTCTCTTCCACCACCGTCGTCGCCTTCCAGCGATAGGCCTCTTTCTTCGCCGGGGCCTGCTCCAGCGCGGCCGCGGCCGGACGAGCCTGGACGCGCTCGGTAATCGAACTCAGTCGCTCCAGCGCAGCGTTATTCACCGGCCGCGCGCGGGAAGCGGCTGCCGGTTCACTCTTTTTTGGGGTGGTTGCTCCCTGACTGCGCTGCAGGTGGCTGCGGGCCGCCAGCACCTGGCTGGTGGTCGGCGGCAAACTCTGCGGCGACTGTGGCGGCGGCGCGGCGGGGGCAACCGGCTGACGCGGCGCGGGCGCGGCGGCCTGTGCCGGCTGCACCTCCGGCTCCGGCAGCGGCTTACGCGGATGAAACGCCAGGGCACGCAGCAGCGTCATTTCGACGCCCATCCGCCGGTCCGGGGCGTAAGGCAGCTCTTTGCGGCCAATCAGCAGCGTTTGGTAGTAGAGCTGAACGTCGCCGGGCGGTACGGTTCGCGCCAGTTCGCGCATCCGCACTTCGACCGCGGCCATGTCGGCGCCCAGCGCCGAAGGCGACAGCTGAACCATGGCGATGCGGTGCAGCAGGCTCTGCATCTCGACCAGCAGCGCCTCCCACTCGACGCCGCGTGCGGCGGCGTCATTGACGCCCGCCATGACCCGCTCGCCGTCGGCAGCAACCAGCGCTTCAATCAGCGACAGCGCCTGATCGTCATCAAGGGTGCCGAGCATGGTGCTCACCGATGCGGCCGTCAGCTGCCCTTCCCCACTGGCAATCGCCTGATCGGTCAGGCTTAAGGCATCGCGCAGGCTGCCATCGGCCGCCCGCGACAACAGCTGCAGCGCGCGGGGCTCAAAGGCAATCTGCTCTTCGCCAAGAATATGCTCCAGCTGATGGCGGATCTGTTCAACGTCCAGCGCCTTCAGGTGGAACTGCAGGCAGCGGGATAAGATCGTTACCGGCAGCTTCTGCGGATCCGTCGTCGCCAGCAGGAATTTGACGTGCGCCGGCGGCTCCTCCAGCGTTTTTAACAACGCGTTGAAGCTGTGACGCGACAGCATATGGACTTCGTCGATGAGATAGACCTTAAAGCGGCCGCGGGCCGGCGCGTACTGGACGTTGTCCAGCAGATCGCGGGTATCTTCGACTTTGGTTCGCGAGGCGGCGTCAATCTCAATCAGATCGACAAAGCGCCCCTGTTCAATTTCCCGGCAGTTATCGCACACGCCGCAGGGGGTGGCGGTGATGCCGGTTTCACAGTTTAACCCTTTCGCCAGCAGACGGGCGATGGAGGTCTTCCCGACCCCGCGGGTACCGGAAAAAAGATAAGCGTGATGAATGCGCCCTAACGACAAGCCGTTCGCCAGTGCGGTCAGCACATGTTCCTGGCCGACGACGTCAGCAAAGGTTTGTGGGCGCCATTTACGGGCTAAGACCTGATAACTCATGGGCTGGCTCTGAAACGCTGGAAGGTGAAATCACGAAGGGGTCATGCTATCACAGCCCCGCCCGATCGGCGAGGCTATGTGGAGGGATTTGCTTAGTGGCCCGGGAACGGCACCAGACAGTAGCAGTGGATCCCCAGCTTCTCCAGGCGCTGTTCGCCGCCCAGATCGAAGAGATTGATAATGAAAGCGGCATCGTGCACTTCGCCACCGAGGCGGCGGATCAGTTTGACCGTGGCGTCGATAGTGCCACCGGTCGCCAGCAGATCGTCAACCACCAGCACTTTATCGCCCGGTTTAATGGCGTCAACGTGGATCTCCAGCTGATCGGTGCCATACTCCAGCTCATAGGTCTCGGCAATGGTTTCACGCGGCAACTTACGCGGCTTGCGTACCGGAACAAAGCCCACGCCCAGCGCCAGCGCGACCGGTGCGCCGAACAGGAAGCCACGCGCCTCAGTCCCTACCACTTTGGTAATACCCGCGTCTTTGTAGCGCTCGGTCAGCAGTTCAATGCTAAGCGCGTAGGCTTTCGGATCTTCCAGTAAGCTGGTGACATCGCGGAAAAGAATGCCAGGTTTTGGATAATCCTCGATACTCTCGATGCTGTTCTTCAGATATTCAAGCTGCTGTGCAGTTGCGGTCATAAGTGTATGCCTGATTGAAACGGTGTTACCCACGGGCGTGCAAAAGGGGTCAAAGAAACATTTGTTTAACCTTTGACCTGGCTTACCCGCGCTCGAAAACGCCAGAATTTACTGGCTGTCGGCAACAATTGCAACAGGCATTATTGCGCATCAGTGCTTTTGTTGCTTTGCGTCAACCACCGGAATGCGCCACATAAAGATCAGCAGACAGGCCAGAATGACCAATAGCATGATGCGCACCCACGTAAGCTTAACCAGCCACAGCGAAATAGCAAAAGTCACTACGATCATCGCAATGGCGCGCGGTTTGGCGCCGCGAGGCATGGCGCGGTACTGTTGCCAGTGGCGAAGATAGCCGCCAAACCAGGAGCGATACAGCAGCCACTGGTGAAAGCGCGGCGATGAGCGGGCAAAGCACCAGGCGGCGAGCAGAATAAACGGCGTCGTCGGCAGCAACGGTAAGAAGACGCCCAGCGTACCCAGCGCTACCGCCAGCCAGCCGATAATGGTTAAAATAACAGGTGGCATAATGCGAATCGTTATCAAACAGATGAGGCTACTGTAGCACAGTTGGCTGGAAGGGAATGGAGAGGTGTGGTGAAAACAGCTCAACTTTTACAAACGCTGAACGATCAGCTCAGCGAGCTGGCCGCGCTGGTGGCGCCGCTGGCGGAGCACGCGACCCTCAGCCCGCGCTTTGACCGTCAGCTCTTCCACACCCGCAGCACGCTGATGCAGGCCTATCTGGCGGAAGCCCAACACAACTTTAACCAGCTCCGCCAGGCCGTCGAGCGCCAGCAGCTGCCGCAGGTGGTCTGGATTGCCGAGCGTCTGGCGGCACAAATCGCCGCGCTGCGCCGTGAAACCGCCACCTGGTCCTTGCGCAGTTGGGACCACGCGTCGCCAACGTTGAGCCGCTGGCAGCGCCGTCGCCTGCAGCATCAGGAGTATGAGCGCCGCCTGCTGGCGATGCGCGACCAACGCCAGCGTCAGCTGGCGCAGGCGACCAGCCTTGACGAGCAGCAGCGGCTGGGGAAAGAAGTTGAAGCCTACAGCGGCCGGTTGGCGCGCTGCCGACAGGCGCTGGACAAGATTGAAAACGTACTGGCGCGGCTGACGCGCTAACAGGAGAGCCCGATGTCGCTGGAAAATGCATCCGATGAGGTCAAACTGGCCGTCGATTTAATCATGTTGCTGGAATCGCATCAGATCCCGGCGCAAACCGTGCTGAGCGCGCTGGAAATTGTCCGGCGGGATTATGCAAACAAGTTAAAAAACGCGGAAAGCGGGTCGCAAAACCCAGAGAAGTAGGATGTTGTCTCCGGCAGCGTGCTGGCAGTCTGGTCCTCTGCGCATGACGCCACTGGAGACAATATTGATGGAAAAAGTCAGTCAAACCCCACACGACGCGGTGTTTCGCCAGATGCTCATGCATCAGGCGGTCGCGAAGGATTTTTTGCAGTTGTACCTCCCCGCGCCGTTTCTGGCGATCTGCGAACTGGATTCGCTGCAGCTGGTCTCCGGTAGCTTTGTTGAAGAGGACCTGCGCGCCAGCTATTCCGATATCCTTTACTCACTGCGCACGCGTCATGGACCGGGCTATGTGTACGCGCTGATTGAGCACCAGAGTACCCCGGACAAGCTGATGGCATTTCGCCTGCTGCGCTATGCGCTGGCCGCCATGCAGCGTCATCTGGACGCCGGCCACGACACGCTGCCGCTGGTGGTGCCGATTCTGTTTTATCACGGCAAAGTGAGCCCCTGGCCCTGGGCCCGCAACTGGCAACAGCTATTCGCCGATCCGGCGCTGGCGAAGGCGCTCTATAGCAATGATTTTCCGCTGGTGGACCTCACCGTAATGCCAGATAATCAGATCGCCCGTCATCGGCGGATGGCCATGCTGGAGCTGCTGCAAAAGCATATCCGCCATCGCGATCTGGCCGAGCTGCAGGTGCCGCTGATTGCGCTGATGACGCAAGGCTATCTGACAGAAGCGCAGCTGAATACGCTGCTGCGCTATATGTTGCAGGCGGGAACCACGGAACATCCGGGGGCGCTGATCCGCACGCTGGCGGCGCAGTCGCCCAGGCATAAGGAGCTGATGATGACCATTGCCGAATGGCTGGAAGAGAAAGGCCGTAAACAGGGACAGCAAGAGGGTGAGCAGGAAGGTCGAGAAGCCGCCACTCGCAGCATCGCCGCCAGAATGCTGGCGCGCGGCCTCGAACGTCAAACCGTGCAGGAGCTCACCGGGCTGAGCGATGAAGAACTCGCCGCGCTGGCGCCCTGATACAGCAGGGGCGGCTTTGCGCCGCCCCTCTTCGCTCAGGACGCGGTGGTGGGCGCCAGATCGTCGCCTTTCCCGTCCCGTTTCACTTCGGTGACTTCATCGCCTTTTTCATTGCGCAGATGAACTTCCAGCTGGTTAAAGGCAATGTTGATGTCATTCTCCCGGCACAGGCGGTCGATGGCGCGGTTGAGCTCATCCACCGTGTAGCTGCGATCGCGCAGTTCTCGAACATACAGACGCAGTTCATGATCCAGGGTACTGGCCCCGAAGGTGGTGAAGAAAACCGCTGGCGCCGGCTCCTGCATCACTTTCGGATGATCGTGCGCGGCCTTCAGCAGCACCTCTTTCACCTTATCCAGGTCTGAGCCATAGGCGACGCCGAGGCGGATCACCACCCGGGTCACGGTGTCGGAGAGCGACCAGTTGATCAAGCGCTCGGTAACGAACGCCTTGTTCGGGATAATCACCTCTTTGCGATCGAAGTCGGTGATGGTGGTGGCGCGAATACGGATTTTGCTTACCGTCCCCGAGAAGGTTCCGATAGTGACCGTATCCCCAATGCGCACCGGACGTTCGAACAGAATGATTAGGCCGGAGACAAAGTTACCGAAGATCTCCTGCAGACCAAAACCTAAACCAACCGACAGCGCGGCCGCCAGCCATTGCAGTTTATCCCAGGAGACGCCCAGCGCCCCGAATACCGTCATCGCCCCGATAGCGATAATCGCATAGTTGAGAATGGTGGTGATGGCGTAGGAGGTCCCCTGACGCATGTTGAGCCGCGACAGCACCAGCACCTCCAGCAAACCCGGCAGGTTGCGGATCAGCGCCCAGGCGACCATTGACGCCACAATGGCGAACAACAAACTGCCCATCGTCACGCTGCGCACCACGCTGGCCCCCGCCTCGGTGCCGTTGTAGTGCCAGAGGGTAATGCTGTCGAGGTAGGCGAAAACGGTGATCAAATCAGACCAAATCGCCCAGAACATCACCGCGAACAGCGCGACCATCACCAACATGGTGATGCGCAGCGTCTGCTGGTTGACCTGCTCGAGAGCGATAGTTGGCTCTTCCTGCGGCTCGGCGCCTTCCGCCCCTTCCTTCACCAGATGTTGACGGCGCGCCAGCGCGCGGCGCCAGGCGATACGCCGCGCCGCCACGCTCAGGCCGCGCAGCACGGTCTGGTACAGCAGGTTCCAGATCATCACCAGATACACGGTCTCGATCCAGCGTCCCGCCAGACGCAGCGTCGTGTAGAAGTAGCCGGTTGCCGTCAGCACCATCAGGGCCACCGGAACGATAGACAACACCGTGATCGTCAGCAGGCGCAGGCTGTGCGACTCTTTATCGCGCCAACTTTCCCGGCACATCGGCCAAACCAGCACCGCGATCAGCAGTAAGTTGAAGAAAATCACCAACTGCCCCAGCACGTCGTCCATCAGGTTCAGCGGCGACAGTTCGGAAATCACCGACCAGAAATTCAGCGGCAGCAGCGCCAGGCTGACGCGAACAATCTGCCGCCGCCAGTGGCTGGTCAACTGCGCCGGCATATTAAAGTGGTTGACCGCGACGCCGTTCTTTTCCAGCACTTTCCAGCACAGGCCAAACACCAGCCAGAACATAGCCAGCTTTTTACTGTACGCCCACAGCAGTCCGCTAATATTTAACTGCATGGTGAGTAAGATCAGACCGATAGCCAGAATCAACAGCACCACCGGTAAGGCGCGGATCAGATCGATCAGGATCGCCTTCGGCGTATGCAGTTGGGTATCGTTGCGCAGCTGTCCCACCTGGGAAGCAAGCTTTGCCTGATAATCCTTGAGCCACTGCAGACGCCAGCGGATGAGGCCGGCAATCAACAGCAGCGGTAAACCGGCCAGGAAAGCGACAAACACCGCAGGCCACGCTTTTTCCCAGTTCACGGTGATTTTCATCGCCTTAAACTGACCTTTCAGCGCTTCCGGGAAGGCCTTAATCCACTCCCAGTCCATCGGTTTATTGCTGTTCACCCAGAAAATTTGCTGGGTCAGAATTTCCTTCAGACTGCTCGAGACGCTCATCAGCTGCTGCTGGTTGATCTGCAGGTTGATGGCCATCATCAGCTGGTTGCCCAACTGTTTGTTGAACTGATCAAGCAGTTCGCGACGCATGTCGATCACTTCCAGTAGCGCGGCGTGGACTTCATCGTTCACTTCGCTGCTGTGCCCCTCCTCCAGTTTGGCGACAAAGGCATCGCTCTGGAACAGCGCGTCGCGCTGCTGGTTCACCTCAAACTGTTCAAGCCGCAGGTCGGCGATGCGGTTGGTCATATCCTGCAGCTCATCCGCCGACGGTAATGTCTGTTGCTGTTGGTAAAGAATACGCGACAGCAGCAGGCTCCCCCGCAGAACTGAAATTTGCTCTTTAATATCCCGTTCAGACTGCAGCGCGCGGTCGAGCCAGTTTTTGACCTGGATATTGCGCTGCACCAGCTGGTTACCGTTCTCTGTTGCCTGGATCAGCTTCTCGCTGAGCTGATGGTTAATATCCAGCTCCTGCTTGACCAGCGGGTTGGCCTGAATACGCGCCGTTTCGTCGGGGGTAACCGCCTCCTGGGCGGTTTTCTCGGTCAGGGTCAGCCGTTTGCTGTTCACGGCCTCCTGCAGCAGCTGTAGCTGATGCTCCAGCCGGTTGCTCCAGGCGGTGACGTAGTCACGCTGCTTCTGCAGGGTATCCTGCAGGATAGTGTTGCCTTCGAGGCTCTTGCGCTGTTGCTCGATCTGCGCGTTGAGCAATGCCTGTTGAGCCTGCAACAGCACCTGCTGGGTCGGGCGTAGGGTCTCGTCGCCCACCGAGGTGCCATTCAGACGATTGCGGATCTGCTGCAGCTGCTGGGAGGCGTTGAACATCGCATTTTGCACGCGTTCCGGCTGCGTTTGCAGGGAAACCAGTTGGCTGTTATAGGTCGCCAGATCGTTTTGCGCATTCTGCAGATCGTCCAGCGTCTGGGTGACGCGCGACTCCAGCTGACGCAGGGAGAGCGTACTTAGCGTTTTGCGCGTCGCGTCGTCGTTCGGGACATCGCTCAGGTTATTGAGGCTCTCCACCGCCTGGCGCAGCTTCGCCGGCGCCTGCTCGACCTGCTGTCGCAGCTGTGCCGTCTCGCTTTTGATACGCTCGATTTTATCCAGCGTTTCCAGCGTCTGAGTCAGATCCTGCTGGACCAGTTTGTCCTGCGGAGTCAGTTCTTTTTGCTTGTTTAACGTATTGAGCTGGCTCTGCACCTCTGCCCGATCGGGGAGATCCGCGGCGCGGCCCTGGACTGGGCTGAAAAGGCCAATAAAACAGAGCAGCGTGATAATAAAGATGAACGTGGCGCGTTGCCTGGAGATCGTGTGCAGCATAGTTAATATGAATGAATGCAAATGCCGGAGAATACCGGGGGTCGTCGCAAGCGCGCAGAATAGCACTTCTCAGCGCTGGCGAATAGCGGCGGACGGCGCTAAAAATTCACGCCCATCCGCGCGCTACCTTTAAGCTGACAAGCTCTCCGGGCCGCGTAGCGTCGGGCAGAATTGATACATCTCCAGCAGAATAGCGACGTAGTCCCGCGCTTCCGCATGCAGGTCGAACGAATCGGGGGCAAACAGCCAGTTTTCCATCAGCCCGGAAAGGTAGCTGCGCATTAACACGGCCGCCCGCCGGGTGAGTAAATTGGCGGGCAGCAGCTTCGCCGCGATGCACTCTTTCAAGGTCTGCTCGATACGCTCATAACTCGCCAGGGAGAGCTGCCGCTGGGCCTGCTGCACCACGGTCATTTCACCGACGAACTCACACTTATGATAGATAATCTCCATCATTAATCGTCGACGTTCTTCTGTCACTGTCGCTTCAAGAACATAGACTAGAATCTCCCTGATAACTGAGAGTGGATCGTTGGGGAATTTTGCCCGATACTCAATTTCGAGATCGCTAATACTGGCGTCTGACAGCTCCCAAATTTCGTTGAATAAATCTGATTTATTCTTGAAATGCCAGTAGATAGCCCCCCTCGTTACACCCGCAGCTTTTGCAATTGTTGCCAACGAGGTAGATGATACGCCTTGCTGCGAAAACAGACGCAGAGCAACATCCAGAATCAGTTGCCGGGTTTCACGTGCCTGTTGTTTGGTTTTTCGTGCCATAGGTTAATGACTTTACAGAGGTTACGTTTACATACATTTGTGAATGTATGTACCATAGCATGACCATAATAGAAAGACTGTAGTGGGTTTGTGGTTGTTTGAGCCACTGAACATTTTGAAATTGGACACTCGAGGTTTACATATGAACAAAAACAGAGGGTTAACGCCTCTGGCGGTCGTTCTGATGCTCTCAGGCAGCTTAGCGCTAACAGGATGTGACGATAAACCGGCTCAACAGGGAGCCCAGCACATGCCGGAAGTCGGTATTGTGACGCTCAAATCCGCACCTCTACAAATAACCACCGAACTGCCAGGCCGCACCAGCGCCTATCGCATTGCGGAAGTCCGTCCTCAGGTCAGTGGCATTATTTTAAAACGTAACTTCGTGGAAGGTAGCGATATCCAGGCCGGCGTCTCCCTGTATCAGATCGATCCAGCCACCTATCAGGCCAGCTATGACAGCGCCAAAGGCGACCTGGCAAAAGCCCAGGCGGCGGCAAACATGGATCAACTGACGGTCAAGCGTTATCAGAAACTGTTGGGCACCAAATATATTAGTCAACAAGACTACGATACCGCCGTTGCGACGGCGCAGCAGAGCAATGCGGCCGTGGTCGCGGCGAAAGCGGCCGTTGAAACCGCGCGCATCAATCTGGCCTACACCAAAGTCACCTCGCCGATCAGCGGCCGGATCGGTAAATCCGCCGTGACCGAAGGGGCGCTGGTACAGAATGGTCAAACGACCGCCCTGGCAACCGTTCAGCAGCTGGATCCGATCTATGTTGACGTCACCCAGTCGAGCAATGATTTCCTGCGCCTGAAGCAGGAGCTAGCCGACGGCCGCCTGAAACAGGAAAATGGCAAAGCGAAAGTGGAGCTGGTGACTAATGACGGGCTTAAGTATCCGCAGTCCGGCACGCTGGAATTCTCGGATGTCACCGTCGATCAGACCACCGGCTCAATCACGCTACGCGCTATTTTCCCGAACCCGGATCACACCCTGTTACCGGGGATGTTCGTCCGTGCCCGTCTGGAAGAAGGGATTAACCCTGACGCCCTGCTGGTACCGCAACAGGGTGTTACCCGTACGCCGCGCGGCGACGCCAGCGTCATGGTAGTGGGTGAAGGCGATAAAGTCGAAGTCCGCCAGGTCACTGCTTCTCAGGCGATCGGCGATAAATGGCTGGTCACTGACGGTCTGAAATCCGGCGATCGCGTTATCGTCACCGGCCTGCAAAAAATCAAACCAGGTGTGCAGGTAAAAGCGCAGGAAGTAGCTTCTGATGATAAACAGCAAGCCGCAGGCAACGCGCCATCAGAACAAACCAAGTCTTAACTTAAACAGGAGCCGTTAAGACATGCCTAATTTCTTTATCGATCGCCCCATATTTGCATGGGTGATCGCCATTATCATCATGCTGGCTGGGGGATTATCGATCCTCAAATTGCCGGTGGCGCAATATCCGACGATTGCGCCGCCAGCAATTTCCATTACCGCCATGTACCCCGGTGCTGACGCCGAAACGGTGCAGAACACCGTAACTCAGGTTATCGAACAGAATATGAACGGTATCGATCACCTGATGTACATGTCCTCAAATGGCGACTCCACCGGTACGGCAACCATTACGCTGACCTTCGAATCCGGTACCGATCCGGATATCGCCCAGGTTCAGGTTCAGAACAAGCTGGCGCTGGCGACGCCTCTGCTGCCGCAAGAAGTACAGCAGCAAGGGATTAGCGTTGAGAAAGCGTCCAGCAGCTTCCTGATGGTTGTCGGCGTCATTAACACCAACGGCACCATGAACCAGGACGATATTTCGGACTACGTGGCGGCCAACATGAAGGATCCGATTAGCCGTACCAGCGGCGTCGGCGACGTTCAGCTATTCGGTTCCCAGTATGCGATGCGTATCTGGATGGATCCAAACAAACTGAACAACTTCCAGCTTACGCCGGTGGATGTGATCAGCGCCCTGAAAGCGCAGAACGCCCAGGTGGCCGCGGGCCAGTTAGGCGGTACGCCGCCGGTGAAAGGCCAGCAGCTTAACGCCTCGATCATCGCGCAGACGCGTCTGACCAATACGGAAGAGTTTGGCAACATCCTGCTGAAGGTGAACCAGGACGGTTCCCAGGTTCGTCTGCGTGATGTCGCCAAAATTGAGCTGGGCGGCGAAAGCTATGACGTAGTGGCGAAGTTTAACGGCCAGCCGGCATCCGGTCTGGGTATTAAACTGGCTACCGGCGCGAACGCGCTGGATACCGCCAACGCTATTCGCGCTGAACTGGCGAAGATGGAGCCGTTTTTCCCGTCGGGGATGAAGATCGTTTACCCGTATGACACCACCCCGTTCGTGAAAATTTCTATTCACGAAGTGGTTAAAACGCTGGTGGAAGCGATCATCCTGGTGTTCCTGGTCATGTATCTGTTCCTGCAGAACTTCCGCGCCACCCTGATCCCCACCATCGCGGTACCGGTGGTCCTGTTAGGCACCTTCGCGGTGCTGGCGGCGTTTGGCTTCTCGATAAACACCCTGACGATGTTCGGGATGGTGCTCGCCATCGGCCTGTTGGTGGATGACGCCATCGTGGTGGTAGAGAACGTCGAGCGCGTGATGGCGGAAGAGGGTCTGCCGCCGAAAGAAGCGACGCGTAAATCGATGGGACAGATTCAGGGCGCGCTGGTAGGTATCGCTATGGTGCTGTCGGCGGTATTTATCCCGATGGCGTTCTTCGGCGGCTCAACCGGGGCCATCTATCGCCAGTTCTCCATCACTATCGTTTCCGCGATGGCGCTGTCGGTACTGGTGGCGTTAATCCTGACGCCGGCGCTGTGCGCCACGATGCTGAAACCCATTCAGAAAGGCAGCCATGGCGCGACCACCGGCTTCTTCGGCTGGTTTAACCGCATGTTTGATAAGAGCACGCACCATTACACCGACAGCGTAGGCAACATTCTGCGCAGCACCGGTCGTTATCTGGTGCTGTATCTGATCATCGTGGTGGGTATGGCATGGCTGTTCGTCCGTCTGCCGAGCTCGTTCCTGCCGGACGAGGACCAGGGTGTATTCCTGAGTATGGCGCAGCTGCCTGCCGGCGCCACCCAGGAGCGTACGCAGAAAGTGCTGGATGAGATGACGAATTACTATCTCACCAAAGAGAAGGACAACGTGGAATCCGTGTTTGCGGTTAACGGCTTCGGTTTCGCCGGCCGCGGCCAGAACACCGGTATCGCGTTCGTTTCGCTGAAAGACTGGAGCCAGCGTCCGGGTGAGGAAAACAAAGTTGAAGCGATCACCGCGAGAGCAATGGGCTACTTCTCGCAGATTAAAGATGCGATGGTCTTCGCCTTTAACCTGCCGGCTATCGTTGAACTGGGTACCGCGACCGGCTTTGACTTCGAGCTGATTGACCAGGGCGGTCTGGGCCACGAAAAACTGACCCAGGCGCGTAACCAACTGTTTGGCATGGTGGCGCAGCATCCTGACGTGCTGACCGGCGTGCGCCCTAACGGTCTGGAAGATACACCGCAGTTTAAAATCGATATCGATCAGGAGAAAGCTCAGGCGCTGGGCGTCTCCATCAGCGACATTAACACCACGCTGGGCGCAGCCTGGGGCGGAAGCTATGTCAACGACTTTATCGACCGCGGCCGCGTGAAGAAAGTGTACATCATGTCCGAAGCGAAATACCGTATGCTGCCGGAAGATATCGGCAAGTGGTATGTTCGCGGCAGCGATGGTCAGATGGTGCCGTTCTCTGCTTTCTCGACCTCGCGTTGGGAATACGGTTCGCCGCGTCTGGAACGCTACAACGGTCTGCCGTCACTGGAAATCCTCGGTCAGGCCGCGCCAGGCAAGAGTACCGGTGAGGCGATGGCGCTGATGGAAGAGCTGGCGGGTAAACTGCCTTCCGGTATCGGCTACGACTGGACCGGGATGTCTTATCAGGAGCGACTGTCCGGCAACCAGGCCCCTGCCCTGTATGCCATCTCGCTGATTGTCGTCTTCCTGTGTCTGGCGGCGCTGTATGAGAGCTGGTCGATTCCGTTCTCGGTTATGCTGGTCGTCCCCTTGGGTGTGGTCGGTGCGCTGTTAGCCGCCACCTTCCGCGGACTAACCAACGACGTTTACTTCCAGGTGGGTCTGCTGACCACCATCGGCCTGTCGGCGAAGAACGCAATATTGATCGTTGAATTCGCCAAAGACCTGATGGAGAAAGAGGGCAAAGGGCTGATTGAGGCGACGCTTGAAGCAGTACGTATGCGTCTACGTCCAATCCTGATGACATCTCTGGCGTTCATCCTCGGGGTAATGCCGCTAGTTATCAGCTCCGGCGCCGGCTCCGGTGCGCAGAACGCCGTCGGTACAGGCGTAATGGGCGGGATGGTGACCGCGACGATCCTGGCGATCTTCTTCGTGCCGGTGTTCTTTGTGGTGGTTCGTCGCCGCTTTAGCAAAAAATCGGAAGATATAGAGCACAGCCATCAGGTTGAGCATCATTAATCTTCACTCCTGAACAAAGGGCCGCTACCGCGGCCCTTTTTTATCACTGGCTGGCAAGGCACATATTGCCATTGTTTATTTTTCGTTCTGCATTTAATATATATTGATATGGCGCAGGCTATTTTTAGCAGCTTGTTCAACAACTCGGGATCGGCAAACACTCATTTACCAGGAATAATCCTACTATCATTATCCACGGGTCGGCGGTTTCTGAACGCGACAGCTGCCTGCCTTAAACCAATGATTCATAAGATTTCTCTATTTCTCCGGCTGTGGGCCAGCGCCTGCGAAATTAATTCGTCTATTTTTAAGATAATTTCTCGCTGATAATTGTAATTTTTCGTAATAGCACGATGAAATCTGTTGGAGAGTGGATTATAGTTAAATCAGCAGGATTACTCAGTTAGTGTCAGGTCAGTTAGTCGTGTTCATCCCACAACGGTGTTTGCTAGTCGTCGTTTAAACCACTCAAAAGGGGATGCGTTATGGACGAATACTCGCCAAAAAGACATGATATTGCACAGCTACGCTTTCTCTGCGAAACGCTGTATCATGACTGCCTTGCAAACCTGGAAGAGAGCAACCATGGCTGGGTCAACGACCCGACGTCGGCTGTCAATCTCCAGTTAAATGAATTGATCGAGCACATTGCCACATTCGCTCTTAATTATAAAATTAAGTATGCAGAGGATAATAAGCTGATCGCTCAGGTTGACGAATATCTGGACGACACTTTTACGTTGTTCAGTAACTACGGCATTAACTCTACGGATTTGCAAAAGTGGAAAAAATCCGGTAACCGACTATTTCGTTGCTTTGTCAACGCCAGCCGGGAAAACCCGGCCAGTCTATCGTGTTAGAATTATTACAATCAAAAGGTGGAATTATGTCTGATAAGCCATTAACTAAAACAGACTATTTGATGCGCTTACGTCGTTGCCAGACAATTGACACGCTGGAGCGCGTCATTGAAAAAAATAAATATGAACTGTCTGATAATGAGCTGGCGGTATTTTACTCAGCTGCCGACCATCGTCTGGCGGAACTGACCATGAATAAGCTATACGATAAAATCCCGACCTCTGTCTGGAAATTTATCCGCTAATTTACGCGTACTACGTGGTCTGCTGGCCGGACGGTACGGGTCAGCCGCCGCAGGGTATCTTTGTGATAGACATCACATCATTCAGCCAACAGCAACCCTGTAACCGGTTTCTTTTTTATACTGCTACGGCCATCAACAGTCAGGTATAAGGAAGACCCATGAGTGAAGAAAAACGCAAAATGATCGCCGGTGAGCTCTATTTATCTGGCGACCCAACGCTTCGCGCCGATCGCCTGCGCGCCAGACAGTTGTTGCACCGTTATAATCATTCCGCCCCGGATGACCAGGAACAACGTCAGCATATTCTGGCCGAGCTGTTCGCTCGCGCCGGCGATGCGTATATCGAGCCAAGCTTTCGCTGCGACTATGGTTATAATATTTTTCTCGGCGCCGGTTTTTACGCCAATTTTGACTGCGTGATGCTCGACGTCTGCCCTATCCATATTGGCGATAACTGTATGCTGGCGCCAGGCGTCCATATTTATACCGCCACTCATCCGCTGGACGCCGATGCGCGTAATAGCGGCCAGGAATACGGCAAGCCGGTAACTATTGGCCACAATGTGTGGATTGGGGGTCGGGCAGTGATCAATCCCGGCGTGACCATTGGCGATAATGCGGTCATTGCGTCCGGCGCGGTAGTCACCAAAGACGTACCTGCCTGTACCGTCGTCGGCGGTAACCCGGCGCAGATCATTAAGCGCCTTCCGCCGACAAATCCGTAACTGTTATGCTTTTCTGTAACTGATCTGTTACTTTCTCCGCAGAATATTGCAACATAAAATAGCCTTCAGGCTGAGCCTGCCGCGCCTGGTCCGCCGGGCGCGGCAGGCTCATTGCATAATTCGAGGACCAAGATGACAGAAATACAACGCCTGCTGATTCACACCATTGACGAACTCAACGTCCAGGAAAAACGCGATAATCGCCCGCGTTTTAGCATCAGTTTTATCCGCAACCATCCGGGACTGTTTGTTGCCATGTATGCCGCGTTTCTGGCGACGCTGGTGGTCATGCTGCGCTCTGAAACGCTGGTAGACTCGGTCTGGTTGCTGGTGGTGCTGTTCATTCTGTTCAACGCCTTTTTCTTCTTTGACGTCTATCCACGCTATCGCTACGAGGATATCGATGTCCTCGACTTTCGCGTGTGCTACAACGGGGAATGGTACAACACCCGCTTTGTCCCCCGGCAGCTGATCGACCGTATCCTGCAGTCGCCAGACGTCGATAGCGAGCAGAAGGCGCAGCTCAAAAAGATGGTCGCCACCAAAGGCGAGCTCTCCTTCTACGACGTCTTTACCCTCACGCGCGCCGGTGCTGCGCAATAAGGCGATTTAGGGTCCGCAGCGCCGGGAGATAGCGAGAAGCAGAGGTATTGCCATACCCAAGCACCAGTCCGCTCCGCGCTCGCTGCGGGTCGAGATAGAAATGACTTAACGCGGCGGGCGCCAGCTGAAACTGGCGCGCCTGCTGCGCAAGCGTCCGGTCATTAACGCCCTCCATCGCCACCGTCAGGTGCATCCCCCCTCCCCCGCCGAGAACGTCGCACGGCACGGTTATCTCTTGCGCCAGCGCCTCGCGCAGCTGTTGCTGACGTTTACGGTACAGGCGGCGCATCGCTGCCAGATGGCGCGCATAGTGTCCCTTCTCGATAAAGCTGGCCAGCGCCCGCTGTTCAGCACGGTGTCCCCCGCGCAGCAGCGCGCCAATGGCGTCCTGAGCAGCATCCGCCAGCGCGGGCGGCATAACCATAAAACCGATACGCAACGCCGGAAACAGCGTTTTGCTGAAGGTGCCGAGATAGACCACCGGGGCATCAGGCACCATTCCCAGCATCGCCGGGATCGGTTCTCCGCTATGGCGAAACTCGCTGTCGTAGTCATCCTCCACAATCCACGCCCCGTGCCGGCGGGCATATTCCACGAGCGCCAGACGGCGCCCGGCGCTCATGATGCTCCCACAGGGATACTGGTGTGAAGGAGAGGTGAAAATGAGCCGGGGCGGCTCCGCGACGCCGTTGGCAATACACATCCCTTCATCGTCGACAGCCATTCCTCTGACCCGCAGTCCCGCCCGCTGAAAGCCACTCCTCGCCCCCAGGTACCCCGGTTCTTCCAGCCACACGCTGTCGCCCGGGTTGGTCAGTAGCGAGGCGCATAAGTTGACTCCTTCCAGCGCGCCTTCGGTGATGACGATCTGCCGGATATCGCACCGGATGCCCCGGGAGAGCGCCAGATGACGAGCGATAGCCTCTCGCAGCAAAGGATCGCCCGCGGCTTCGCCATAACCCAGCAGCGCGCTACCATCTTCGCGTAGCACGTTATCCATCAGTCGCCGCCACAGCGGCAGCGGGAAATAGTTTACCGCCGGCATGCCTGGCGTAAATGCCAGCGTCGGTGAGTCGCGGCGCATCGCGGCTGGCAGCCTTTGCAGCCGCTCAGGCAGCACGACGGGCGGCATCTGACCCGCCTCCTGGCGGCAGGAGGCGAGTGGTGCCACCTGCGTTCCCTGACGGCTCCGTGTCAGGTACCCCTCCAGCGCCAGCTGTTCCAGTGCGGCATTGACCGTATTCCGCGACAGGTGTAGCCGTTCGGCCATCACCCGCGATCCGGGTAAACGGCAGCGGGCCGTCAGGGTTCCCTGCAGGATAGCGTCACGTAAGGTGTGGTAAAGGGCGCGCTGTAAGGTTTCGACCGTGCGGTTCCGCATCCCCTGCGTCAACAGCGTAAAAAACCCCTCGTCCGGTATATTCATATTGCCTCCTCGTGGCCCCATAAAAACATACTCTAATGGCACTTTTTATGGAACCAGCGAGCGCGTACGCTGCCTGTAAATCCCCAATAAGGAAACCGCAATGTGTGAATATAATCAGTTTGGCCAGGCGCTCGGCGTCGCGCTGCCTGACTGGCAGCCGCGCCCCTGGCCGACACGACAGGTATTACAGGGCAGCCGTTGTCGACTCGAACCGCTGACTCTTGCTCATGCCAGCGATCTGTTCGCCGCTCACCAGCTGGCGCCAGACGCCCGCAGCTGGACGTGGCTGCTGCGTGAACCTGAGAGCAACCTTGCAGAATTCAGTGCCTGGGTGGAGCAGGTCGCCACGCTGGCAGACCCGATTCATTTTGCCGTCATTGACCAGCAGCGAGGGAAAGCGGTCGGCTCGCTGGCGTTAATGCGTATCGATATCGCTCACGGTGTGGTAGAGGTGGGGCATGTGCATTTTTCACCGCTACTGAGCCGAACGGCCATGGCCACCGAAGCGCACTGGCTGTTGATGCAGTATGTCTTTGATACGCTCGGCTACCGTCGCTATGAATGGAAATGCAACAGTCTTAATATCCCATCAGCCCGGGCGGCAAGGCGGCTGGGGTTTCAGTACGAAGGACGTTTTCGCCAGGCGCTGGTGAGTAAAGGACACAACCGGGACACGGACTGGTTTTCGGTGATAGACGGCGAATGGCCGGAGCTGGATAACGCCATGCGCCAATGGCTGGCCGCCGACAATTTTACCGCCGACGGCCAACAGCGCCGCTCGCTGGAGAGTTTCCGTTAACGGCGTTTTTTGCGCCCCTGCACCGCTTTGAAGCGGGGGTTGCTCTTACAGATAACGTACAGCCGCCCTTTGCGTTTAACCAGCTGGCAATCCGGGTGGCGCTGTTTAGCGCTACGTAATGAGTTGACGACCTGCATCATGCTTTCCTTTTCGCATCAATAAAGCCGCCGAAGCGCTGGCGGAATCGGGCTGCACTGCCTTCATTGGCGAAGGTTTTTTGTTTGCCCGTGTAGTACGGATGCGATTTCGAGGAGACGTCGATCGTCACATACGGAAAAGTTTCGCCATCGAGTTCAATCACGCGATCGGTGCGGATAGTTGAGCCGACTTTAAAATACTCATTCGCGCTGGTGTCGTGAAACACCACCGTACGATAGGGAGGATGGATATGGGCTTTCATGATGACCTCTTTATTACGTTATAACATAACAATAAGGTTACGCCGTGCTGTGACAAAGATCAACCCTGCTCAATTTAAGGGTAAGGTGATAAGGCGAGTTTCCCCGCCTTTGGCGTCAGGGTGCCAGACGGTGGGCGATGGCGCGGAGCTGTTCCGCAATGGCCTGCAGATCTTTTCCCTGCTCGATTCGGGCGCCGCTGGAATGGCGTATCACCAGGCGCGCCGGCAGAATGGATGAGGTATGAGGCGCCCCGCTGGTGCTGGCGAGGATCCGCCGCACCGCCTCTTTCCCCTGCAGGTCGAGGTCGAGCGACACGGTACTCAGCGCCGGATAGAAAAAGGAGCTTTCGTAAGTATCGTCATAGCCAATAACCGACTTCTCACCCGGCACCGCCACCTGATGCTGATGGAAGGCGCTGAGCACCCCTAGCGCCATCTGATCATTACCCACCAGCACAGCGCTGAAATTAGGCGTTTCGCGCAGCATCTGCAGCGCGCCGGCGTAGCCGCTCTGCGCATCCCAGTTGCCGTGCAGGACGGTCACCGGCTTTAGACCGTAACCATCCAGGGTCTCCAGCCAGCTTTTTAACCGGAGTTTGGCCGAGACTGAGCTGTCCGGCCCCGCCAGCAGGGCGATCTCCCGATGCCCCATCTCATAGAGATATTTGACGCTGGCCCGGGTGCCGTCAGCCGGGTTAAACGAAACGTTAAACACGGAGCTGTAGGGATCAACGTCGAGAAACAGGCAGACGATATCATCGTTGTCAGCAGCGATTTTCTGCGCCTGTTCGGTCTCCAGCGGCACGTTGATAATGACTTTATCCACCCGCTGAGATTTCAGCTCATTGATGGAGTCCTGGATACTTTGGTTGACGCTCTCATCGATCATCGAAATCAGAACCTGGTAACCTTCCAGATTGGCATAGCGTTTTACCGCCGCCGCCACCTGGGAAGGCGCATGCCAGGCCAGAGAAATAGTCACCAGCCCGACCGTCTGGCTCTCCTTCCCCACCAGCTGCTGCGCCAGCCGGTTTGGCACATAGCGTAAGGCCTCTATCGATTTCTCCACCTTGCGACGCGTCGCTTCGGATACATTAGCTGATTTGTTGAGTACCCTGGACACGGTCTGGTAAGAGACGCCCGCATGGCGTGCGACGTCTTCCAGAGTAGCGCTTTTAGACTTCATGGTCCGGTTCCTTATGTTGTTATCCCATGATTGTAACAGGGGCCATTTGAAAAAACGCTCACCGCCACCTCTCACTGCAAAACAATAGCGATAAAAGTATTACGTTCACAATACAGCGAATTGTGAATCATCTCACCCATCGCAACAAAAACCACCGTGATTATTTGCAGTTAATCACACAATAATCATATCTCATTTGCCTGAAGTTACATTTAGGCATTTCATGACACCAGTTATGTGAACGTAATACAAAACAATAAGAGGATAGAGATGAACACTACACTGCGCGCCCTTTCAGTCGCGTTAGCCGCTGCGCTAATCGCTCCTTCCGCGTTTGCGGCCACCGCCGCGATCCCAACGATCGATTTCCATGGCTATATGCGCGCCGGGGTTGGGGTCTCCGGCGACGGTAGCGAAGCGGAATGGCAAAAAAATAAGCTGGGCCGTTTGGGGAACGAGTCGGATACCTACGGCGAGCTGGAGCTGGGCTCTGAGGTCTATAAGAAAGATGACGTCAGCTTCTATCTCGACAGTATGGTCAGCATGGTCTCCGACGGCTCTAACGATAATGAAACCACGCTGAACGATGATGCACAGTTCGGCTTACGTCAGTTGAACCTGCAGATAAAGGGGCTGATCCCTGGCGATCCGAATGCGGTGATCTGGGGCGGTAAACGTTACTACCAGCGCCATGATCTGCATATCATCGATACCAAATACTGGAACATTTCCGGCTCCGGAGCCGGGGTGGAAAACTACACCCTCGGCCCGGGCGCCGTCTCGCTGGCCTGGATCCGCGGCGATGCCAACGATGTTGACTATCGCGTCGATGGCGACAGCAACGTCAATATCAACTATATCGATTTACGCTACGCGGGCTGGAAGCCATGGGCGGGCTCGTGGACCGAATTCGGTATCGACTACGCGATGCCAAACACCACCAAAAAACAGGATAGCTACGGCGGACTGTACGATGCTGACAACGGCGTCATGCTGACCGGTGAAATCAGTCAGGATATGCTGGGCGGCTATAACAAAACCGTGCTGCAGTACGCCAACAAAGGCCTGGCGCAGAACATGGTCTCCCAGGGCGGCGGCTGGTACGATATGTGGAACTACGTGAACGACGCCACCGGTTATCGCGTGATTAACACCGGCCTGATCCCGATTACTGAGAAGTTTTCTATCAACCACGTTCTGACCTGGGGCTCGGCGGATGACATTACCGACTATACCGACAAAACGCGGATGCTGTCGCTGGTCGCCCGCGGGCAGTACCAGTTCACCGACTACGTGCGCCTGATTGGCGAAGTCGGCGGTTTCTATCAGAAAGACAGCTACAACAATGGCACCAGCTACAAACAGGCCGGTGAGAAATACACCATTGCGTTGGGCCTGGCGGACGGGCCAGACTTTATGTCACGTCCGGAATTACGCATTTTTGCTTCATATTTGAATGATTCCGAAGATGGTAAACCGTTTGAAGACCAGACGGCGAATAATACCTGGAATTTCGGCGTGCAGGTTGAGGCCTGGTGGTAATTGCGCACGGCTAAGACTCATACGTTATTTTTATCTCCTGCTGTAAGACTGTTAATTATCTTCCGGTAAACTTTATTGCCACTGCTGTCTTTGTCTTATTTTCGGGATAACCTGCTTTCAGGTTATCCCGTTTTATTTATTTCCGGGCGGCAAAATGTTCATCCAGAAGCTGACGCAGCGCATCGGACTGTTTACCGAAAATAGCATGCACCTGCTGACCAAGAATAATAACCCCTAGCGCGCCCTGCTGCTGTAATGCTTCGGAGTCCACGGCCGCAAGATGGCGAACGCTAACCCGCAGACGGGTAATACAGGCGTCCACTTGCGTAATATTCGCTTCGCCACCAAAGGCCTGAATAAGCGCCTCGATTTGCTGTTTTTCCGCCTCGCTTAATGGCTGTGCCGGACGCGCTGGGGAGAAATAGTGCAGGAAGGATTTTAAACTCACCATAATAAACTCCAGGTTTAAGATAAAAAAAAGCCTGCTCGTCAGAGCAGGCGTGGAGAAGAAGAAATTACGCGTGACGACGGAGAATACGGCAATCCCATGCCGTCAGGGTCAGTGGAGCCGATACCGCCGCGTCGGTCAGGCAATCCCAATACCCTTGCGGCAGGGTCAGGGTATGGTTTTGCGCGCTGTAGTTCTGCAGGAAGATAAATGCGTTGTCACCGTCGGTGCGCGCAGTCGCCACCACGCCGGGTGGTAACTCCGTCGCTATCGCCCGCGGCAGGGCCAGCTCCTTGCTCAGGGCGGTAAAGAAATCGCGCTGGAAGGCTAAATCGTTGCGGGAGGCCACATGCCAGGCTTTGCCTTTCCCGAACGCGTTCACCGTCACAGCCGGCCGTCCGGCATAAAAATCATCCCGGTAGGTGGCCAGCGCCTGGGCGCTCTCGATATGGATCAGTTCGCAGAGATGGCGCACCTGATAAGGGCCCTGCAGACCGCACTGATTCCCGGCAAGCCCCTGCACCAGATTAAACTCGCCGTCATTCAGGCAGTCGATCTCTTCCGCCCAGATCCCCAGCAGATTGCGCAGCGGGCCCGGGAAGCCGCCGAGATAGCAGAGATCGGACTCATTGACGATACCGGTCCAGTAGGTGGTCACCAGGTGGCCGCCGTTGGCGACAAACGCCTCCGCCCGACCGGCAAAGCCGTCGCGCACCATATATAACATCGGGGCAATCACTAACTGATACGGCGTTAAATCGACATCGGCGTCAATCACATCGACGGCGATGCCTTGCTCCCAGAACGGGCGGTAGTGCTCGTTGACCGTCTTCTCATATTCCATCCCAAGATTGCGCGGCCCCTGGGCGTCATCCAGCGCCCAGCGGTTCTGCTGGTCGAAGATAATCGCTACTTTCGCCTCGGTGCGGCAGCCTCTCACCTCCGGCAGCTTGCTGAGGATCTCGCCGAGCTGGCAGACTTCGCGGCCAATGCGGGTATCAATATGTCCGACGTGGTCGACCACTGCGCCGTGAAATTTCTCAACCGAACCGCGGCTTTTCCGCCACTGGAAATACTGCACCGAGTCGGCGCCATGCGCCACCGCCTGCAGCGAGGAAAGAATATGCATTCCCGGCTTCTTCAGTTTGCTGGTCGGCTGCCAGTTGGTGGCGCCCGGGGTGGACTCCATCAGCACAAACGGTTTGCCGCCCTTCAGGCTGCGCATCATGTCGTGATACATCGCGGTGTAACAGGCCAGCGCGGTTTCGTCTTTATCGCGGTGCCACATCGGATAGCTGTCCCAGGAGATGAAATCCAGCGCCTCCGCCAGCTGCCAGTAGTCGTAATCGTAGAAATACTCCATAAAGTTGGTAGTCACCGGCAGGGAGGCATTCGCCGCCTTCAGCGGAGCAATTTCATGGCGGCAGAAATCGGTCACCTGAGCGGTGTTAAAGCGATGCCAGTCAAGATTAAGACCGTGGATCGACATCTCGCCCTGCGGCGCAGGCGATTCAATCTGCGACCAGTCAGTATAGGTATGACTCCAGAAGGTGCTCCACCAGGCCTGGTTGAGGTTCTCCAGGGTCTGGTAACGCGCCTTTAGCCAGTCGCGAAAACGGTTCTGGCAGAGATCGCAATGGCATTCACCGCCATATTCGTTGGAAATATGCCAGCCCAGCACCGCCGGGTGTGAGGAATAACGTTCTGCCAGCAGGGTATTGATTTGCAGGGTTTTCTCGCGATAGACCGGTGACGACATACAGTGGTTGTGACGGCCGCCGTGCAGGGCCGGCACCCGATCGCGCCCCACCCGCAGAACCTGCGGATAGCGCTGCGACATCCACGCCGGGCGCGCACCGCTCGGCGTGGCCAGAAAGACATGAATGCCGGCGGCATACAGTTTATCGAGGATAATATCCAGCCAGGCGAAATTAAATACCCCTTCGCGTGGCTCCAGTTTCGCCCAGCTAAATATTCCCACCGACATCACATTGCATTTTGCCTGCTGCATCATGGCAATGTCTTTATCAATAATATCGGGGGCATTCTCCCATTGCTCCGGATTATAATCCGCGCCATGCAGCAGCGTACTAACCTTCGGATGTAAAGGTGCAAATTTATTCATAATAAACTTCCTGAAAAAGACGACAAAAAAATTAATTAAAAACTTTTACCGACGGCAATACTTTTCCCTGGCAATCAAATAGCGCCTGATTTTCACGTGCATTACCCTCTTTCCACTCGTCGTGGATATATTTCATCCCCGCCGGGGTGGCCCAGGTATTTCCCGGCACGGCAATCCATGTAGGCTCCCAATAGAAAATACCTTTACCACGCTGGTCTGGCACATCAACCACCGCCTGCATTAAATCGTGAATATAGTTATATTGCCCCTGTACGCTGGCGGGATATCCCCCATCCTTTTCCTCTTTCGCCTGGAAACTATTTTCCGCGTTATCGCAGTTGGCCAGGGTATAGGCATAGGCCGCCTCGACGACGATAACGTCTTTGTTATAGCGTTTGCTGATGTCATCCATGTTAGCCTTCAGGGCGCTGATCGGGCCATTCCAGTAGGTGTACATCGACAGACCAATCACGTCATATGGCACATGGCGTTTATCAATCTCATCAAACCACCAGCGGAAGGTATCGTTCTTGGTCCCTTCGGCCAGATGCAGCATGATTTTCACCTGCTCGCCGTGATGCAGGTTCTCCTTCAGGCCAGCGATAGCCGCGTTCAGCAGCCCGGCCAGCCGGTCGAACTCGCCGCCCCCCTGCCCCCAGCTTTTCCCTTCCGGCCACAGGATGCCGCCGTTGATCTCATTGCCGATCTGCACCATATCCGGCAGGACGCCTGCCTGCTTAAAGCGGGCGATGGTATCGCGGGTATAGTCATGAATCGCCGTTTTCAGCTGCGGATAATCCATCTTTTCCCAGGCTTTCGGCTTGAACTGCTTGCCGGGATCGGTCCAGAAATCGCTGTAATGAAAATCGAGCAGCAGTTTCATCCCCTGGGCTTTCGCCCGTTTCGCGAGGGTCAGGGTGGTGGCCAGGTCGTTATTTCCGCCGCCATAGCCCTCACCGCTCGCCGATTGCGGATCCACCCACAGACGGAGGCGAACATAGTTGACGCCGTTCTCTTTCAGAATCGCGATCGGATCCTTGCGCTGATTATTCTGGTCGTAGAACGTCGCCCCGTGCTTTTCGGCATCCAGCAGCGTGGAGATATCCGCGCCTTTGATAAAGTCCGCCGGCATGCCCTGAAACGCGCGGGTTGCAAGCGCGTCCGCGGCCAGAGAAGAGGTGGAGAAACTGCATGCCAGACAAACCGCAAGCCATGCGGGGGTGAATCTTTTCATGTGCTTATCCTTTAGTACTGCCCGAGGTCAGGCCGGAGACAAAGTATTTTTGTAACGCCAGGTAGAGGATCGCCACCGGTACGGCAATCAGCACCGCCCCCGCCGCGTAGGTGGTGTAGCTGGCACCCATTTTTTGCGCCACCAGGTTATACAGACCAATAGGCAGCGTGTATTTATCCGGGGTACGCAGGATGGTGCTGGAGAGGATGAAATCCCCCAGCGGACCGGTGAAAGAGAACAGCGCCACCACCGCGAGGATAGGCCTCGACAACGGCATGATGATCTCGATAAAGATGCGAAAGCTGCTGGCGCCATCCATGCGGGCGGACTCATCCAGATCTTTGGGGATCGCGTCGAGATACCCCTTCATCAGCCAGGTATTCATCGGGATCATCCCCCCGACGTAGATCAGCACCAGCGCCAAATGGCTGTTAATCAGGCCAAGCAGTTGCGACAGGACAAAGATCGCAATCAGCGCGGAAAACTGTGGGATCATCTGCAGCAGCAGGAACAGCATCAGCCCGTTCTGCCGCCCTTTAAAGCGGAAGCGGGAGAAGGCGTAAGCGGTAAAGCTGACGCTAATCAGGGTCAGCACCATAGTCAGGAAGCTGATTTTCATCGAGTTCCAGTACCAGGTGAGGTAATTCACATTGCCATTGAACAGATCGGCATAGTGCTGGAACGACACATTTTCCGGAATGATTGAGGTACTGAGCAAGCTATTGCCGGCGTTCAGCGACGCCCCGACCGTCCAGACCAGCGGATAGATAATCACCACCGAGACCAGAATAACCACCAGCCAGGTGAGAGAGAGTCGGATCCACTTTTCGCGTTTAATACTGGGTGATTGAGCCATGTTGCTTCCCTTACGCCATGTCGTCATTTTTGAAGGATTTGGTGGCGCGGAACTGCCACAGCGCCAGGCCGACGACGAAGATCGACAGCAGGATCGTGATGGTCGCCGCGATGGCGTACTGCGACGAGGACATCGTCAGCTTATAGATCCACGACACCAGAATATCCGTCCCACCGGCGTTGGAGCCTGCCACCGCAGGACCGCCGTTGTTGAACAGGTAAATGATATTGAAGTTATTAAAGTTGAAGGTGTACTGGGTGATGATGATCGGCGCGATCGCATACAGCACCAGCGGCAGGGTGATGGTGCGCAGACGGGTAAAGGCGCTGGCGCCGTCCATCGTCGCCGCTTCATACAGATCGTCCGGGATCGCCTGCAACACGCCGGTGGTCATGGCAAAGACAAACGGGAAACCAAGCCAGGTCTGCATCATGATCAGCGCCGTTTTGGTCCAGAACGGATCGGTGAGCCATGCCTTCGGACTGATGCCAAAAAAGGACAGGATCGCGTTGTTGATGACCCCGAAGGAGTCGTTGAACATGCCGGCAAAAACGAGAATGGTGACAAACCCCGGCACCGCCCACGGCAAAATAAAGATGGTGCGGATCAGCGGCTTAAAGCGCAGATCTTTTTGGTTCACCAGAATCGCCAGCAGCACGCCCACCGTACACTGCAGGGTGGTCGCCAGCAGCGTCCACACCACGGTCCACTGCAGCACATCCAGGAAAGTGGAGCGCCAGATAGAGAGGGTGAAAATATTAATAAAGTTTTTCAGCCCCACCCAGTCCACCAGCTTCGCCGGCGGGGTGTGGTACAGGTTGTAGTTGGTGAAGGCGATGGCGAAACCGAACAGAATCGGAAAGATCACCACAAACACCAGCAGAATAAAGCCCGGGGTGATCATCAGGTACGGAAAGCCGTCGCTCAGCAGCATCTGGTACTGCTTACGCACGCTGTTGAGGGCGATCCCCTCATCGCGTTTTTTGCCGTTGAGCCACGCATCCCGCAGCGAGAGAAAATAGATCAGCACGCCGAAAGCGACGATCAGCACGCTGATAATCCCCTCGGCTAACAGGAAGATAGAGTTATCCCGCGGTACCTCTTCACCCAGGGTATATAACCCCCACAACCCCTCACGCAGGAAATCATAAAAAATCCCCAGAAAGCTGCTCAGCAGCACCAGGAAGACCAGCCCTTTCAGCCACTGGCGATGATAAAACTGACCGAAACCCGGCACGATTGCCAGCAGCAGGCCGCACCATGCATGGCGCCCGGGCCCGCGTGCGTCGCTAAAATTTTCGCTGGAATGGATGCTCACACTCGACTCCTTCTACAAACGGGAGGTCCCCCTCCCGCTCGGTGACTTCACGTGACGGTGAATTACTGATTGCTGGCCTGCATCGCTTCGATCTGCATCGTGATCTGTTTCACCGCGTTATCGAGCGCGGCCTGCGGCGCCTGCTTACCGGTGAGGCTCAGTTCAAGCGCGGCGTTGGCCGGCCCCCACACTTCCCCCATCTCGGGAATGCCCGGCATCGCCACCGCTCGCGCCGACTGGATGGCGACGGCGCTGGCCTTTTGGTCGTTTTTAATCACCGGATCGTCAATCATCGCCTTCAGCGGCGGAATTTCGCCAGTGGCGACATAGCGGGCTTTCACATACTGCGGCTGGTTGATGAACTCGATAAACTGTTGCGCCAGCGCTTTGTCTTTACTCCAGGTCGATACTACATAGCCTTTGACGCCGAGGAAGGAGCTCATCGGCTTGCCGTCCGGCAGGGTCGGCAGGGGCGCCACGCCATAGTTAATGCCAGCGGCTTCATACGGCTGGAAGGCCCAGGGGCCGTTGATCACCGCCGCCGCTTTTTTCTCGGTAAACAGGGAATCGATGGCATTCAGCCCGTTATCGCCGAGGATCCCCGCCGGAAAGACCTTCTCGGCATAGAATTTTTTCAGGAAGGTGACGGCTTCGACGGCGCCGGGGGTATTGAGACCCACCTGCTGCGGGTTAAAGCCGCCGCTGTCGTTTTTAGCAAAGATATAGCCGCCCATCGGGCCAATCGCCCCCCAGCTGTAATAGATCTGTTCAAACTTGGCGAGCAGGCCGTATTTGTTCTGCTCGCGCTGGGTTTTCGAGTAGTCCAGCCAGGCCTGCAGGCTGTCCAGCGGCTTGTCGATCAGGTCCTTGTTGTAGATAAGCACCAGGGTTTCCACCGCCTTCGGGATCCCATACAGCGCGTTGTCCATGCGGAAGGCATTGATGGAGGCTGGCGTAAAGGCATCCTGTTTCGCCTGATCGACGCTGAGCGGCGAGAGTAGTCCCTGTACCACGGCGCCGCCGAGCTGGTCATTCGGGATCACCAGCACGTCCGGCCCAATGCCCGCCGGGCCGTCGAGGCGCAGTTTTTCCAGTTGCTGGGCGTAGGGCATCTCCTGGAGATTGACCTTCACGTTGTACTGCTTTTCAAAATCGCTAACCGCGGTTTTGATGCCAGCGGATTTTTTAATGTCCTCCCAGACGTTGAGCTGCCCGGCGGCATGCGCCTGCAGGCTGGCGAGTTGCCCCGCCGCCAGGGTGGTAAGGATCAGTGCAGCAAGCGTGTTCTTTTTCATTATCAACCCCATGTGAAGGTATAACAATTTAATGGTTTTTATTTGAATTCCGTCTGCCAGTTAGAAAAATAAATCTTTTCAAACTGCCGTATTACGTGGAAAACATGTTCTGATGCGCTTTTGTTATACGCTACGCTTTGATCATTGATAAAACTACCATAAGCTGCCAGTTGTGTGATCATCCTTGCAGAAATGAAACGTCCCTGTATGGCGCAAAATCCGCGGAAGTTATAGTCAGGGCATGATTTTACTGCTGTTGAACATCGTCACATCGATTTGTTACACGTAATACAAATCACACTCAACATAACGATAAGCCAACGGCAAATAACAGCTACTCACTCCGGGGAATGTGGATGTCCAATATACGACTGAGGAATGTCACCAAAAGGTTCGGCAGCACGGTGACGCTGCACCAGGTCAATCTCGATATTGAAGATGGCGAGTTTGCCGTCTTCGTCGGCCCTTCCGGTTGTGGAAAATCGACGCTACTGCGCATGATTGCCGGGCTGGAAGAGGTCAGCGAAGGAGAAGTACTGATCGGCGATGAGGTGATGAATGATGTCGTGCCCGCCCGCCGCGGCGTGGCGATGGTCTTCCAGTCCTATGCGCTCTATCCGCACATGACGGTGGCAGAGAACATGGGCTACGGGCTGAAGGTGAATAAAGTGCCGAAAACGGAGATCCGTCGCCAGGTGGAAATGGTGGCTAAAACGCTGCAGCTCTCGCACCTGCTGGATCGTAAACCGAAGCAGCTCTCTGGCGGCCAGCGGCAGCGCGTGGCCATTGGCCGGGCGATCGTGCGTAATCCCCGGGTGTTTATGTTCGATGAGCCGCTCTCTAACCTTGATGCGGAGCTGCGCGTCGATATGCGCCTGCATATTGCCCGTCTGCACCAGGAGCTGAAGACCACTATGGTGTATGTCACGCACGATCAGGTGGAGGCGATGACGCTGGCCGATAAAATCGTGGTCATGAACTACGGGAAAGTCGAACAAATGGGTTCGCCGATGGCGCTGTACTACAATCCGGTCAACAAATTCGTCGCCGGCTTTATCGGCTCGCCGAAGATGAACTTTCTGCCGGCTATCGTCAGCGACTGGCAGCCGGAACGCTTAACGGTCACCCTCGCGCAGGACCATCAGCTGGCCCTGAATATCGCCACCCAGCCGCTGAAGCCCGGCGCTGCGGTGACGCTGGGGATCCGGCCGGAGCACCTCACCCCGGAAGTCGCCACCGGTACCGTGGTGGAGTTTCAATGTGAAGTGGTGGAGCGTCTGGGCAACAATACCTATCTGTTCGGCCAGTGCTACGGCCACGACAACGTCAAGGTTCTGCTGCCCGGCGACGTCCATTTCCGCCCCTGGCAGAAAATTAAGCTGGCTTTCGATGAGCGCTTCTGCATGGTGTTTGATGAGAACGACCTGCGCATCAGCGCTGATATCCCGGCGCCGGATGCACACTAGCTAACATATTGCTGTCATCTGCGCAGCGTATGCTGCGACTGAATGCCGGAACACACCCTGCCCGGCATTCACACCCTCATTTTTATTCTGCTACATCGGAATCATCCTTCTCTCCCGGCATCGCAGCCTGTTGTGATGCCGGCTTTTTCCCCAAACGACGCGTTTTCTCCCGCTGCGCCCGAATTATCTTTCGCATATACTGATGACACCCGGCGAACGATAAGGACACAGGCATGAGGACCCGGCATCTGATGGCGCTGTTTACAGGAGTGCTGATACTGGCCATCATCCTGCCCATTTCACTCAGCATCTGGCAGGCGGCGCGGCAGGCCAAAATGCAGTTCTATCGTGAACTGGATGACTATTCCAACCGTATCGTCGTTCGGACGCTGCAGGTTGCCGACCAGGCCCGGGAAGCGTTACGAGAGGCTGACGCACACACCGCCGCCTCCTGTAGCCCTGAACATCTGCTTACGCTCCGCCGCATCGCCTATACCCATCGCTACATTCAGGAAGTGCTCTGGCTGCGTGATTCCGTGCCGCAATGCTCCTCCCTGGAAGACCATAGCGTCGCGGTCACCTTCCCCCCGCCGGACCACATTGCCCCCGACGGCTATCGCACCTGGCTGACCTCAATTAACGATCTTGGCCTCGATCATCAGATGACGGCCATGGGCAGCCGGCAGCACATGGTGATGATCGATCCCGTCTCCTTTATTGATGTCGTTCCCGCCAGCGAAGAGAAGATCCATACCATGCTGTTTGGCCTGGACCACCAGAAAATGGTGATCAGCAGTCAGCCGCTGCCTGCGAAAGTCTGGCAACGCATTAAAGATCCGCATGTGGATATGCTTACTCTGGATAACACAGTCTACCGGATCCAGCGCATTCCCGAGCTGGGCTCTGGCATCGTAACCTGGTCTTCAACCTTGCCGCTGCAGCAGCGCATTCGACAGCAGCTGTTCTTCTGGCTCCCTGCCGGCATTTTCACCAGCCTGCTCGCCACCTGGCTGCTGCTGCGTCTGCTAAGGCACCTGCGCTCACCGCGCAACAGCATGCTGGACGCCCTCAATTCCGAAGCGATTCAGGTTCACTATCAGCCGATTATTTCGTTGCAGGACGGGAAAATTGCCGGGGCGGAGGCCCTGGCCCGCTGGCAGCAGCCCGATGGCACTTTTTTATCGCCGGATATCTTTATTCCCCTGGCCGAGCAGACCGGGCTCATCACGCAGCTGACGGAAGATATCGTCAGGAAAATTTTTGCCGATCTCGGCCCCTGGCTGCGGCAGCGGCCGGAAGTGCACATCTCCATCAACCTGTCGGTAGATGATTTACGCTCGCCCACCCTGCCGACGTTGTTGCACAATCAGCTACAGCACTGGGGAATCGCCGCCGAACAGATCATCCTTGAAATCACCGAGCGCGGTTTTGTCGACCCGGAGACGACTATGCCGGTGATCGCTCACTATCGTCAGGCCGGGCATCGGATCTCGATTGATGACTTTGGCACCGGCTACTCCAGCCTGAGCTATCTGCAGAAACTGGACGTCGACACGCTGAAAATCGATAAATCTTTTGTCGATACCCTCGAGTACCGGCCGCTGACGCCGCACATTATTGAAATGGCCAAAGCGCTCAATCTGGCCACCGTCGCCGAAGGGGTGGAAACCGAAAGCCAGCGCGACTGGCTGCGCCAGCATGGCGTTCAGTACGCCCAGGGGTGGCTTTACAGCAAAGCGCTGCCAAAAGAGCAGTTCATTCTGTGGGCAGAGCATAACCTCCATGCGCATTAAGCGGCGGGTGGCTTGAGCGGAACGTCAGGGGGCGCTACTTCAGATAGGATTTAATCACCTGCATCACCGTCTCCAGATCCGCTTCGCGCTGCTTCTCGTCAGGCTCTTTCACCACATGGTCGGTAAGATGCCCCTGAATAACCTGCAGCATCATACCGTTGACCGCGCCGCGGATCGCCGCCAGCTGCTGTAATATTTCAGCGCACTCATGCTCGCGATTAAGCATTTTCTCTAACGCGGTACTCTGCCCCTGAATTTTCTTCAGCCGGGTCAGTAACATCTTTTTGTGTCGAACTGTATGTGACATTGCACGATCCACCGTTTCATTCTGTCCGGGATTACCGACCTGCGTGGTCAGCAACGCCTGCCAGCATACCATGATCCTTTTTATTAGCCGCTTTATCTACTGGGGGGTAGTATTTTACTACTGGGGGGGAGTAGGATAATCGCACTTTTGGCAAGGATCCCGATATGAACGATTTCACTTCCCTTCTGCAGCAGGGCAATGCCTGGCTGTTTATACCCAGCGCAATACTGCTCGGCGCGCTGCACGGCCTTGAACCCGGGCACTCAAAAACAATGATGGCCGCCTTTATCGTGGCGGTGCGAGGAACCTTAAAACAGGCGGTACTGCTGGGGCTGGCGGCCACGGTTTCCCATACGGCAGTGGTCTGGCTGATCGCCATGGCCGGCCTGTGGTTTGGCCGCGGCTGGAACGCCCAAACCTCTGAACCCTGGTTTCAGCTGGTCTCAGGGATAGCGATTGTGCTGATTGCCTGCTGGATGCTCTGGCGCACCTGGCGCGAATCGCAGCCCCACACGCACCATGATCACCACCATGAACATGAGCACCACCACGAACATGATCATCACCACGAACATGATCATCACCACGAACATGATCATCACCCCGAACATTATCACCGCCATGACCATCACCATGCGTCCTCATCCGCCGCGCCGCTGGTGGCGGAGGAGTGGCAGGACGCGCATCAGCGGGCTCATGCTCAGGAGATCAACCGGCGCTTTGATGGCCGCCAGGTGACGACCGGGCAGATCGTACTGTTTGGCCTGACCGGCGGGCTGATCCCCTGCCCGGCGTCCATTACCGTGCTGCTTATCTGTTTACAGCTGAAGAAATTCTCGCTGGGCGCCACGCTGGTGCTGGGCTTTAGCGTTGGTCTGGCGCTGACGCTGGTGGCTTCCGGGGCCATCGCCGCCCTGAGCCTTAAACATGCCACCCGCCGCTGGCCGTGGCTTAACGACCTCTCGCGCAAGGCGCCCTGGTTCTCAGGCTTACTGATTATTGTGGTGGGGATCTACATGATGCTTCATGGCCTGAGCGGCCTGTAAGCGATGAAAGGCCCTCTCCGTGATGAAGAGGGCGATGGGTTAATTCAGGAGACTATTTCCCGGGGAGGGCTGACCGCGTTGCGGCTGACGGGCTGGCTGAACCACGGTAGGCACAGCTGGATCAGCGGCCCAATCGACAGCGCGTAGATGACGGTTCCGACGCCAAATTTGCCCCCCAGCAGCCAGCCAATCAGCAGTACGGAAAGCTCGATCGCCGTCCGGATACCGCGCAGTGACCAACCAGTGCGAGCATGCAGACCGGTCATCAGGCCATCGCGCGGCCCGGGGCCAAAGCCCGCGCCAATATACATTCCGGTAGCGATAGCGTTCAGCACAATCGCTCCTGCCAGCAGCGCACTGCGCGCCACCATCGACTCCAGCGGCGGCAGGACGGCCAGCGTGGCGTCCGCCGCCAGTCCCAGCACGATGACATTGCTCACCGTGCCGAGCCCCGGCATTTGCCGGATCGGGATCCACAGCAGCAGTACCGCCGCGCCGGTCAGGATAATCACCGTACCGAAACTGATCCCCAGCTGTTTAGCCACCCCGAGATGGAAAACATCCCACGGATCGGCGCCGAGATTGGCATGCACGAAGAGCGCCGTGGACACGCCGTAAAGCACCAGACCAATATATAACTGCAGCAGGCGACGAAGCATATTTTTTCCTCAACATCATTGCGAATGCCCTAATCATCAGCAAAAATGGACTGATAATTAATGGCCAGTTTTGGAAAAGTGGATCGCTATGTCAGCCCGACGCTTTGGAACCCAATCGCTGGTACGCCTGCTCGGCAACTGGCAGGAGACCAGCTCACGCACGCCGCTATGGCGCCAGCTGGCGGAAGCGCTCCGCCTGCTGATCCTTGATGGTCGCCTGACGCTGCAAACGCGCCTGCCCGGCGAGCGCGAGCTGGCGGCGGCCCTGAACGTCAGCCGGACCACCATCGCCAGCGCCCTCGGCCAGTTGCGGGAGGAGGGCTTTCTCTACAGCCGCCAGGGGAGCGGGTCACGCATTGTTTTGCCGGAACGCCCCGCCGATCTTCCTCTGCCTGCCGGCATCTCATCTACGCTTAATCTCTCTACCGCCGCCCTCAGCGCCGGGCCGGAGGTCCATCAGGCCTTCCAGCACGCTATGACCCTGCTGCCGCCCTATCTCGCACAGACTGGCTATGACCAGCAGGGGCTGCCGGTGCTGCGGGAGGCGATTGCCCGGCGCTACAGCGAACGCGGTCTGCCGACGCGGCCCGATGAGGTGATGGTGGTCAACGGCGCCCTCAGCGCCTTCGCGCTGATCCTGCGCCTGTTCACCGGGCCGGGCGATCGGGTGGTTATTGACGCTCCAACCTATCCGATGGCCATCAGCGCCATTCAGGGCGCCTCCTGCCGTCCCGTCGGGGTTGCGCTTCCGCAGCAGGGATGGGACTGCGATGGACTGGCGGCGACTATTGCGCAGACTGCGCCGCGGCTGGCGTGGCTGATGCCGGATTTTCACAACCCCACCGGACGCTGTATGGATGCCCCCACCCGCCAGCGGGTTGCGGACATCGCCGCCAGGACGCGAACAACGCTGGTAATCGACGAGACCATGGCCGACCTTTGGTATAACGCGCCGCCGCCCCCACCGCTGGCCAGCTTCAATCCCGATGCCGCGGTGCTCACCATTGGTTCGGCCGGGAAAAGCTTCTGGGGGGGACTACGTATCGGCTGGATCCGCGCCAGCGCGCGGACCATCGCCTCGCTTATTCAGGCCCGCGATTCGCTGGATTTGGGTACGCCGCTGCTGGAGCAACTGGCCTGCAGCTGGCTACTGGAAAATGCCGCCACACTGCTGCCGCCGCGGCGGAATATGCTCAAGGCGCGCCGGGACATGTGCGAAACGCTGATGGCGGAATATTTTCCCCGCTGGCGGTTTTCGCCACCGGAAGGTGGGCTCTCTTTTTGGGTGGAACTTCCTGACATGCTGGCCACCCTGTTCTCTGCGCGTGCGGAAAGCCAGGGGATCCATATCGGCACCGGTACGCGGTTTGGGCTGGAAGGGGCGTTCGATCGCTATTTACGTCTGCCGTTTACGCTGCCGGATGAAGCATTGCGCCGGGCCTTCTCCACGCTACAACCGCTGTGGCAAAGCCTTGCTGAACAGAAGGAAAATACACGTTTGCGAAAAATAATATAAGAAAATAGCGACGGGCTGACTTCAGCCCGTCAAATGACCTTCATCCATGAGGTATATGAGATGTTTTTATAAAATTGCCTGGCTATCCTGCCCTCTGGTTATGGCAACCCAATGACAGAAAGAAGGCAATTTCATTAATGCTGGCGCGGAATAGGAAACCCTTTCAGGGAAATAATAAAGCCATCTTCATCTTTTTTGATTTTAGCGCCGGTGTCACACCAGTCGGAAGCAATGCGAAAGAACTCATCACTACCGATATTCCAGTTCAGGCGGACGTGTTTTACGTATCCTGAGCGCAACATATCGCAAGCTTCGCTATAGTTGCTGGCTGTAGAGAATTGTTGTTTCATTTTTTCTTCTTCAGAAGTTTTCTTAATGCTTTGATTTCTTTAGGGGTAAGTGGCGTCGCTTCCTCTTCGGTATGCTGGCTGTCAATGTCCTCTTCCGTCACCCCCGCCTCACCTGCTGACTCCTCCAGCTGAAAAGCCAGCTGCAGCAGCTTTTCCGTTGCCGTTCCCAGGTTCTCGTTATTAACTTCCGCAAAATGACGCAACTTTTCTTTTAGCTCTGCGTCAATTTTTACATTCAAAACCACTGTGGTCATAGCTACGCTTCCCGTGCAATAAAATCATCATAATTAATACACGAAGTTAACATGCTGATCCAGAGATATATTTTACAGCATGAGCCTGGCAACAAATTCCCATCAGTAAGATGCGCTTTATTTATGACATGCAAATGACATTAATATTTCAGTAGTATTTCAGATTTATGACAAGTAAATATTATGGAATAAAAGCAGGGGGTTTTAACAACAAAAACTAATATGCGATCTTTATCAGAAATTAATTATTGCAGGAGTAAAAACCGGACAAATATAAGGGAAACACCAGGCGGGAGAAATGGGTGGGGGCCCTGCCAGCTACATCCCGGCACACACGTCGTCTGCTCTGGCTGCTTCCTTCCGGACCTGACCTGGTAAACAGAGTAGCGTTGCGGGAGAACCAACAGAGCCCCCATTGAGAGCGTTAGTTGCCTAACGCGCTGGCGCATTATCCCTGTTGACCTGGTGAATTGCAAGCTCACACCGTCCGCCTGCTGGTTTATTGCGCAATAACGCGAATAAAACCAGCCACTCACGGTCAGCCTGTGAGATTGCGAGCCCGCGCTCAGCACACATCCGGGTTATCCACCATACTTATCCTCTTCGTCCTCTTTTATCACCAGTACATTGTCTCGACGGTAATCGAATGACTGACTCATCACCACAGACCATCACTCTGCCTTTACCTGCTATTGAAGGGATGACTATCGCCTTTCAGGGCGTAAACTACCTGCGTCCTGAAAAAATGCTCGACTTCGCGACCATCAGTCCCGCGCCGGTGCGGGCGGTTACGCCGCTGGCGCTGCTCTATTCCACCGTCGGCGTGCTGCGCCAGGTGGAGCTACGCAAGCTGCCGGTCTATATCAGCGGTCGGGTGGTGTACCCTATCTCGTCGTTAACCATGCCGGGCCTGCGCGCGAGGCTGATCATCAACGCCACTTCGCAGCGGTTGAAATTTCTTGAAAGTCTCATCGCCAGCTCAGCCTCCGACAATGTCCATGGCATGCAGATCCTCGGCCTCGCTCTGACGTTCACCGTCGAACAGGCCGCCTGACCCAGGCCGGCTGTACAGCTCCTGGCTTAGCGCTTATGCTGACGTTTTGCCGGTAACAGGACAGAAAATGGCTCCGCACGACACATTTCCCCAACGCGTCTGGCACATCGTGGCGTCGATACCGGAAGGGTATGTCACGACCTACGGCGAGGTCGCCCGGCTGGCAGGTTCACCGCGCGCGGCGCGCCAGGTGGGCGGCGTATTGAAGCGCCTGCCGGAAGGGTCCACCCTGCCATGGCATCGGGTGGTCAATCGCCATGGCGATATCTCCCTCACCGGCCCCGATCTACAGCGGCAGCGTCAGGCGCTGCTGGCCGAGGGTGTGCAGGTCTCCGGCAGCGGCCATATCGATCTCCAGCATTATCGCTGGGTTTATTGAAGGCAAAAAAAAGCCCCCATCCGGGGGCGTAGCGAGCTTACTGGGCGACAGGAACGGCGGTCTGCTGGACCGGAACCAGCGTCAGGTCGGCATGAGTGCCGCCCTGGTTTATTACCGTCTGCACGGTATCGGTAATAAACATCAACTGGCCGTTAACCGTGATCGCCGCGCTTAGCAGAATGCGAGCGTTCGGTTGAATATCTGCCGGGTTGTAAGGCAGCGCAAAGTTAAATGGCGCCTGTTTGCCTTCGGTACGCACCGCTTTTTGCGACAATACGCGGGCTGGCGCATCTGCCAGAGAAGCATCCGACAGGGTCACCGTCAGTACCGCATCCGGCGGTAAAGCGATTCTCTGGCGGATATTAATCGTCCCCGTGACGCTCGGCTGCTGCTGCGCCACGCTCAGCGTCGCGATACCGTAAGGGTCGGGCGCGGCCGCCTGCGTCGAAGAATTGTTCGAGTGGTGATTAGCACAGGCGGTCAGCGTCGCGGCGACGGCTAAGGCACTAAACATATAGGCAAATTTCATGATGTTCTCCTTATCATCCCTTAATACCCAGGAGGATGTTCCGCCGCTTCGCCGGCAGGAACTTTCGTGTCGTCAATAAGTGTGGCACAGATCTCAGATTTGTTCCTGTTAACTGGTCGTTATTCAGATTATTACACCCATCGGACCACTTGCGATTCCAGGTTATACTTGGCCACATTACGCGCGCTGCGCCGCTATTGTTAATTGAGGATAAGTATGAGTCAGGCACTCTCTAACCTGCTGGCATTATTAGATCTGGAAAAAATTGAGGAAGGGTTGTTTCGCGGGCAGAGCGAAGACCTGGGGTTACGTCAGGTTTTTGGCGGCCAGGTAGTGGGTCAGGCGCTGTATGCGGCAAAAGAGACCGTGCCCGTTGAGCGTCTGGTTCATTCGTTTCACAGCTACTTTCTTCGCCCCGGCGATAGCCAGAAGCCGATCGTTTACGATGTGGAGGTGCTGCGCGACGGCAACAGCTTCAGCGCCCGTCGGGTCGCCGCCATCCAGAACGGGAAGCCGATTTTCTATATGACCGCCTCCTTCCAGGCGCCAGAGAATGGCTATGAGCATCAGAAAGCAATGCCGGCCGCCCCCTCCCCTGACGGCCTGCCTTCGGAAACCGATATCGCTCGCAAGCTGGCGCATCTCCTGCCGCCGCAGGTGAAAGACAAATTCCTCTGCGATAAACCGCTGGAGATCCGTCCGGTGGAGTTTCATAACCCAATGAAAGGCCATATCGCCGAACCGGTGCGCCAGGTCTGGCTGCGCGCCAACGGCGCCGTCCCTGACGATCTGCGTATTCATCAGTATCTGCTGGGCTATGCTTCAGACTTTAACTTCCTGCCGGTGGCGCTGCAGCCGCACGGCGTTGGTTTCCTTGAGCCCGGCATGCAGGTCGCCACCATCGACCACTCTATGTGGTTCCACCGGCCGTTTAATATTAATGAATGGCTGCTTTATAGCGTCGAAAGCACCTCGGCCTCCAGCGCCCGCGGCTTCGTTCGCGGCGAATTCTACACCCAGGATGGCACGCTGGTTGCCTCAACGGTTCAGGAAGGGGTGATGCGCAACCGCAACGCATAAAAAAAGCCTCCCGGACGGGAGGCTTTTCGCTATCAGGAGAGAATGGCTTTTTTATCAGGCGTTATAGGCGTTTTCGCCATGGCTGTTGACGTCCAGCCCTTCGCGCTCCTGCTCTTCCGGCACGCGCAGCCCGACGGTCATATCCGCCACTTTGTAGCCGATGAACGCCACAACGCCGGACCAGACCACGGTGATGGCGATACTTTCCAGTTGCACCAGCAGCTGATGGCCCATGGTGACGCCTTCCGCATAACCGACGCCGCCCAGAGAAGTCGCCGCGAAGATACCAGTCAGGATACAGCCGACGATGCCGCAGACGCCGTGAACGCCGAAGACGTCGCAAGGATCATCCACACGCAGCCAGCGTTTCAGCGCAGTCACGCCCCAGATACCCGCCAGGCCAGAGGCGATACCGACGATCAGCGCCCCGCCGACACCGATATAACCACACGCCGGCGTAACGCCAACCAGACCGGCAATTGCCCCGGAGCAGGCGCCCAGCAGTGAAGGTTTGCCGCGCAGAGCCCATTCGCCAAAGGTCCACGCCAGGATAGCCGCAGCGGTCGCCACGACGGTGTTAACGAACGCCAGGGCCGCAATTTCATTCGCTGCGCTGGCAGAGCCGGCGTTGAAGCCGAACCAGCCCACGTAGAGGATAGCGGTGCCAGTGAACACCATCGGCAGGTTATGCGGTTTGAACGCTTCTTTGCCGAAGCCCACGCGTTTGCCCATCATATAGGCGCCGACCAGCCCGGCGACCGCGGCGTTGATGTGCACAACGGTGCCGCCGGCGAAGTCCAGCGCGCCATGGGTCGCCAGCAGACCGCCGCCCCAAACCATATGCGCAATCGGCACGTAGGAGAGTGTCATCCACACCACCACGAAGATCAGTACCGCGGAGAAACGAATACGTTCCGCCAGCGCCCCGACAATCAGCCCGACGGTGATGCAGGCGAACGAGCCCTGGAAGGCCACGTGGATATACTGATAGAAGGTGCCCATCAGCGCTTTCAGCTCAATATTTTTCAGCATCACCCAGTCAAAGCTGCCGAAGAAGCTGCCGCCGGTGCCGAAGGCCAGGGTATAGCCATAAATCACCCACAATACGCAGACCAGGCCAAAGGTGACAATCACCTGAGTCAGCATGGACAGAACGTTCTTACCGCGGATCAGGCCGCCGTAAAACAGCGCAATCCCCGGGATAGTCATAAACAGAACCAGCGCGGTGCAAATCATCATAAACGCGTTATCGGCTTTGTCCGCCACCGCAGGCGCGGCCATCGCCAGCCCCGGCAGAAGGGCTAATGCCCCCAGACCCGATTTCATTGTTGCCATTTTCATTGTTTCGTTCCCCATCACTGTGTGGTCTGGAAATTACAGTGCCGCTTCGTCAGCTTCGCCGGTACGGATGCGAATGACGCGCTGCAATTCAGCGACGAAAATTTTGCCGTCGCCAATTTTTCCGGTGTAAGCCGCTTTGCTGATGACATCGATGACTTCATCCAGCTGATCGTCGGCAATCGCCACATCAATCTTCACTTTTGGCAGAAAGTTGACGCTATACTCGGCGCCGCGGTAGAGCTCCGCGTGACCTTTCTGACGGCCAAATCCTTTGACTTCAGTGACCGTAAGGCCCTGAATGCCGATGGAAGACAAAGCTTCACGCACGTCTTCCAGTTTGAATGGTTTGATTACCACGGTAACCAGCTTCATAAGTCCCCTCCAGTCAGTATTTGGTAATGGCCGCAGCTAACACGATGGATATAAAGCAAGGGCTATGCCAGAAATGAAAAAAGGCCGCAAAGCGGCCCTTTGATGGCAAAAAACAGGGGACAGGTCAGGCAATATCCTGCGCAACGGCGCCTGGCGCGCAAAAATGCACCACAACGGTGCATTTGATGTAACGTTTTTGCACCATGGCAGGCCGCCCAGCGTTCCCTGCCTGCTGGTGGTGCATCAGGCGCTGAGCGACTCCTCTCTGGCGCTGGCCGCCAGCTCTTCGCCGGCCAGCTGCAGCTGATACATCTGCCAGTAGCGGCCTTTCGCCGCCAGCAGCTGCTGATGGGTGCCCCGCTCGACAGCCTGACCTCGATGTAGAACCAGGATGGTATCGGCCTCCACAATGGTCGACAGCCGATGGGCAATAACCACGAGGGTGGTATGCTGGCGGACCTTCGTCAGCGCCTGCTGGATCGCCTGCTCGGTACCGGAGTCGATGTTTGCCGTCGCCTCATCCAGAATCAGTACCTGCGGGGTATCCACCAGCACGCGCGCCAGCGCCAGCAGCTGCTTCTGCCCGACGGAGAGATTATTGCCCTGCTCGCCCAGTTGGGTGTACAGCCCATCGCTCATGCTGCGCGCCACCGCCGCCAGCTGCACCGCCTCCAGCGCTTCCCAAACCTGCGCCTCACTGATGTCCCGGCCCAGCGCGACGTTGGCGTAGAAGGTATCCGCCAGCACTACGGGATCCTGTTGCACCATCGCGATGCCCCGACGCAACGCGCTGTGGCTGAGGGATGCGAGCGGTCGACCATCGATGCGGATCTCGCCGTGGGTTAACGGGTAATAGCCCATCATCAGACTGGCGAGGGTACTCTTTCCGCTGCCGGTATGTCCGACCAGCGCCACGAAGCTGCGGGAGGGAATATCCAGCGTGATATCCTGGAGAACCAGACGGTCCCCCCGGTAAGCAAAGGAGAGATGGTCAATTTCCACCCGACCGCTGCTCAGCGGCGCGTCATCCGTACCCCACGCCTGGCGCGGGCGATCCATCAGCTCGAAAACGCGCTCGCCGGCGACCACCGCCTGCTGCAGCATCGACTGCTGGGTGGTCAGCTCGATAAGCGGCTCGTTAAGGCGTCCAAGATAGCTGATAAACGCGTACAGGACCCCAACCTCGATCGTGCCCACCGCGCTAAAGCCGAACAGCATCAGCAGCCCGCACAGCACCAGCGAGGAAAAAAGGCTCAGCAGCGGGCGCAGCAGAAAACCGTCCAGGCGCAGCGTCTGCATCCGCGCCAGATAGTGGGCATAGCTGGCCTCGCGCATCCGTTCGCCAAAGCGCGCCTGCTGGCGGAACTGCTGGATGACGCCCATGCCGTTGATCACTTCGTTGAAGCCATCGTTGATGTCGGCAAGCCAGGCGCGCACCCGCCGCACGATCGGCGTGCTATAGCGCTGATAGATAATCATCACGATCAGCACCGCCGGGAAAATCGCGATCGCCACCAGCGCCATCCGCCAGTCGAGGCTAAACATCGCCACCAGCATCGCGCCGATCAGCGCGGCGCTGCGCAGTACCGTAGCCACCACCGTCACGTACAGATCGCGAATGACTTCCGTATCGTTGGTTACCCGTGAGATAAGCTGCCCAACCGGCTGGGTATCAAACTCGCTGAGCGGCTGATGCAGGGCGGCATCCATCACGTCGCTGCGCAACTGCTGGACGACGCCGACCGCGGCGCGGTTAAACAGCAGCGACTGGTTATAGTGCAGGAGCGCCGCCAGCAGCTGCAGGCCGATATAGGCTACCGCCAGGCCGGCCACCAGCTTCAGCGGCAGCGTATGTTTCGCCACCATGTTGTCGATGAAATAGCTGATAAGCAGCGGGCCGCTCACTTCCGCCGCCGCCGCAATCCACATCATCGCCACCGCGATGGCCAACGGCTTGCGCCACGGTGAACCATAGGCCAGCAGGCGTTTAAGCGTCGGCCAGAGTTCGGTAAAGCTACGCATCCAGGGCCTCCTCTTGCGTCTGCGGAACCTCGTCGAGCGCGGCCTCCAGCTGCTGATATCGATACATGTCGCGGTACCAGCCGGGCTGCACGGCCAGCGCCTCGTGGCGGCCGCGCTGGGCAATATGCCCATGCTGCAGTACCAAAATTTCACTGGCCTCAGTGAGCGCCGACAGGCGGTGGGCGCTGATAATGACCGTCCGCCCCTCCCCCCACTGGCGCAGGTTATGCAGGATCTGGTGCTCGGTGCGGCCATCCACCGCCGATAAGGCATCGTCGAGGATCAAAATTTCGGCCTCCAGCAGCAGGGCGCGAGCAATAGAGATGCGCTGTTTCTGGCCGCCAGAGAGCATCACGCCGCGCTCGCCCACTTCGGTCTCGTAGCCCTGAGGCAGACGCAGAATGTCGTCATGCACGCTGGCCAGTTGTGCAACCCGCTCAATCTGCGCCTGCGTCGCGTCCGGTTTTCCCAGCGCGATATTATTGGCGACGGTATCGGAGAATAAAAATGGCGTCTGATTGACCACCGCCAACCGGGCGCGCCAGCTGTCGAGCTGCAGAATCGGCAGCGGCAGATCGTGAAAGCGGATCTCGCCGTGAGTGACGTCAAAATGGCGCTGCAGCAGCGCCAGAATGGTGCTTTTGCCGGCGCCCGTCGGCCCGCAGATGCCCAGCATTTGCCCCGGCTGGAGAGTAAAATTTACCTGCTCCAGCGAAGGTTTGCTCGCCTGCGGATAGATGAAATCACGGATAGCAACCTGCAGGACGCCGCGGCCTGCCGGCACCGCCTCGGTCCCGTCATCCACCGCCGGCGCCTCTTCAAGCATCGTGCGGATACGACCATAGGCCGCGCTACCGCGCTCCACGATGTTAAACATCCACGCCAGCGCCAGCATCGGCCAGATCATCAGGCCAAGATACATCACGAAGCTGGTCAGCTGGCCCAGGGTCAGGCTGCCGTGGATCACCATCCAGCTGCCGCCGCCGATGGCCAGCAGGTTAGCGGCCCCGATGGCGATATAGATGGTGGGGTCGAAGCGGGCGTCAATGCGTGCCACGCGCATGTTTTTCGCGCCGGTATCGGCAGCATCGGCAGCAAACTGCGCCGACTGGCGATCCTCCAGCCCAAACGCCTTAATCATGCGGATGCTGGTCAGGCTCTCCTGCGTGCGATCGTTGAGGCTGGAAAAGGCCGCCTGAGCAACGCGAAAACGTTCGTGAAGCGCATCGCCGTTACGTTTGATCGCCAGGGCCATCAGCGGCATCGGCAGCAGCGCCAGCAGAGTAAGCTGCCAGCTAATCTGCGTCGACATTACAATCAATACCGCACAGCCCATCACCAGGGAATCCACCAGGGTTAATACTCCTTCACCAGCGGCAAACACCACCCGGTCCACGTCATTGGTGGCGCGGGCGATAAGATCCCCGGTGCGATGGCGCAAATAGAACGCCGGATGCTGGCGGCTCAGTTGCCGGTAAAAATCTTCCCGCAGCTCAACCGCCAACTGGTAAGAAGCACCGAACAACAGCACGCGCCAGACATAGCGCAGCAGGTAGACCATCACCGCGATCAGCACCAGCGCGCCGATCCACATCCACACCTTCTCCGCGGTGTAATGCTGTTGCGTCACGCCGTCGACCACAATGCCCACCACCTTCGGTGGAATAAGCTGCAGGACGGCAATAATGACCAGCAGGGCAATTGCGCCAAGATAGCGGCGCCACTCCCGGCGGAAGTACCAGCTGAGTTGAGCAAATAATCGCAAGCAATAAAATCCTGATTTTGTAATGGGTTACGGCGCAATACCGTTATTCGACAGGCAAGGCGGTGGTATATTTTATCTGTTCCATGGCAAAACTCGAAGTGACATCCGACAGACCAGGCACACTGTTCACTAAACGTTTATAAAAGTCGTCATAGCGTTTCATATCAGCCACCTGCACCCGTAGCAGGTAGTCATACTCCCCCGCCATCCGCCAGAAGCCGAGCACTTCCGCCATCTGCGTCACTTCGCTCACGAACTGACAGTACCAGTCGCTGCTATGATGCTGAGTCTTGATCAGGACGAACGCCGTCAGCCCCAGCCCCACCTTTTCCGCGTCCAACAGGGCGACGCGCCCGCGGAGAATGCCCTCGTCTTCGAGCCGTTTCAGGCGTTTCCAGCAGGGCGTGGTGGTCAGATTAACGGCATCGGCCAGCGCCTGCAAAGAGAGGGTGCAATCTTCCTGCAGTAGCGCCAGCAGCTTACGGTCAATTTTATCTAGCATTGGGCATCCTCAGAGAAAATTTTGCTCTCATAATGGTAATCCACAGGTTAAATGGCAACAATTTTTCCTGCGCTTTCCGCTAAGCTAGGCACAAAATGACAAACAGGAAATCACGATGAATAGCGCCTGGGTTAAACATGCCATTAGCGAAATCAACGCTGACTATCAGCGCTCCGCCGACACGCACCTGATCCGTCTGCCGCTGCCCGCTTTTCCGGGCATCCACCTGTATCTGAAAGATGAAAGCACCCACCCCACCGGCAGCCTGAAGCATCGCCTGGCGCGGTCGCTGTTTCTCTATGGCTTGTGCAACGGCTGGATCAAAGAAGGCACGCCAATTATAGAGTCCTCCTCAGGGTCAACCGCCGTTTCGGAGGCCTATTTCGCCCGCCTGCTGGGGCTGCCGTTTATCGCTGTGATGCCTTCCTGCACCGCCAAGCGCAAAATCGAACAGATCGAGTTCTACGGCGGACGCTGCCATTTTGTGCAGAGCGCCGGCGAAATCTACGCGGCTTCCGAAACGCTGGCCCGCGAGCTGAATGGCCATTATATGGATCAGTTTACCTTCGCCGAGCGGGCCACCGACTGGCGCGGCAACAACAATATCGCCGACAGTATTTTCCGCCAGATGAGCCATGAGCCGCACCCGCAGCCGTCATGGATCGTCATGAGCGCCGGCACCGGCGGCACCTCAGCGACCATTGGCCGCTATATTCGCAGCCAGGGCTACGAGACGCAGCTGATGGTCGTTGATCCGCAGAATTCGGTGTTCCTCGATTACTGGCAGACCCGCGACGCCAGCCTGCGCAGCCCGGTCGGCAGCAAAATTGAAGGCATCGGACGGCCGCGCGTCGAGCCGTCGTTTATTCCCGACGTTGTCGATGAGATGCTGCGCGTGCCGGATGCGGCGAGCGTAGCTACCGCCCTGTGGCTGGAAACGCAGCTTGGGCGCAAGGTCGGCGCCTCGACCGGCACCAATATGTGGGGCGTATTGCAGCTGGCCGCGCGGATGCGCGAGGAAGGTCGCACCGGCTCGATAGTGACACTCCTGTGCGACAGCGGCGAGCGTTACCTGGAAAGCTATTACAACCCGCAGTGGGTGGCGGACAATATCGGCGATATTGCGCCCTGGCAGGCGGAGATCGCCGGTCTGGTCGAAAGGCGATAAAAAAAGCCAGATAGAAGCCTATCTGGCTTGCTGGAAGGGTCTCTCTATTCGGGGGAATAAGGAAGATCAGGATTATCCAGCCAATGAGTTAAAAAATGGGAGACTGCCTGATTCCGGCAGTCGCCAATTACCGGCAGATGCGGCAGCTCGGCTTTCAGCTGCGGCATCGCGTTGCCCATGATGAACCCCCGCCCAACGCTGCCCAGCATCTCGCGGTCGTTCATCGCATCGCCGAAGGCCATGCACTCCTGCAGGGTGAAGCCTAAATGCTGGCTGAGCACCGCCAGCGCCGCGCCTTTATTGCAGCCAACCGGCAGCACCTCCAGACAGTCCATTGCCGAGAAGCAGAGAAATGCGCGATCGCCCAGCGTCTCATTCAGCTGGATCCGCAGACGGCGCAAATCGTCATGATCGCCGCAGAAACAGATCTTGGTGACATGCTGCGCCGACATACGCTTTAGATCGCACAGTTGATAGTGAAAGCCGCTGAATACATGCGCTTGCAACAATTCAGGCCTTGCCTGGCCGGTAAACCAGCCGCCATCGTTAAAGACGTGCATGCTGGCCTGGGTATCCCATTTGCCGTGCAGCACCGCTTCTGCCGCCTCGGGAGCGAGATCCTGGCGATAAAGCTCCTCCCCTTCCAGCGAATGGATGCGCGTCCCGTTGCCGGTGATCAGAAATGCATCAAGGGAAAATTCGCCAATCACATGGTGCATCTCCAGCACATGGCGGCCGGTGGCGAAGGTCAAGGTGATATCGCGCTCACGCAGCCGTTTCAGCGCGGAAAGCGTCTTTTCTCCAAGACGATGGTCCGGCATCAGCAGGGTGCCGTCCATATCAAATGCCGCCAGTTTTGCCATGGTATATTCCCCGATGTGTGATGGGCTTCGCTTGTGTTGCAGTATCACCTGGGATATACGGAAGTAATAGTGAATAGATATTATTAATTGTTCCGGGTTTACAGCGGCCCGGTGGACGACGCCCCCCATGCGACTCTTACACCGTTTAAATCAGTACCAGCGATTGTGGCAACCCTCAGCCGGGGCGCCGCAGCAGGTCACCGTCGGCGAACTGGCGGAGCGCTGTTTTTGCAGCGAGCGCCACGTCCGTACTCTGCTGCGTCAGGCGCAGGAGGCCGGGTGGCTAAGCTGGCAGGCCAGCTCCGGGCGCGGCAAACGCGGACAGCTCTCATTTCACAAAACCCCGGAAAGTCTGCGCAACGAGATGATGGAGCAGGCGCTGAACAACGGTCAGCAACAAACCGCGCTGGAGCTGGCGCAGCTTGCCCCGGTGGAGCTGAAAGCCCTGCTCCATCCCTTCCTCGGCGGTCAGTGGCAAAACAATACCCCCACGCTGCGTATTCCTTACTATCGCCCGCTGGAGCCGCTGCGTCCCGGCTTTCTCCCCGGCCGCGCCGAGCAGCATCTGGCCGGACAAATCTATGCCGGGCTGACGCGCTTCGACGAAGGCGACAATATGCCGATCGGCGATCTGGCGCACCACTGGCAGGTCTCCCCGGACGGCCTGCGCTGGCATTTTTATATCCGCTCCACGCTGTGCTGGCACAATGGCGATACGGTGGAAACCGCGCAGTTGCGACAGCGGTTACTGCTGCTGCTTGAGCTGCCCGCCTTGCGGACCCTCTTCGCCAGCATCAGCCGTATCGATGTCACCCATGCCCAGTGTTTAACAATAACCCTGCATCGCCCTGACTACTGGCTGCCGTTCCGCCTCGCCAGCTACTGCAGCGTGTTGGCGCATCCCGACGATCCGGCCATTGGCTGCGGACCGTTCCGCCTGAAGCGGTTTAGTCCGGAACTCGTCCGCCTGGAAAACCATCCCCGCTACCACCTGCAGCATCCGCTGATCCAGGCGGTGGAGTACTGGATCACTCCTCAGCTCTTTGACCGCGATCTCGGCACCAGCTGCCGCCATCCGGTGCAGATCACCATCGGCGATCGCGAAGAGCTGCATAATCTGCGTCAGGTCAGCAACCGTATCAGCCTTGGCTTCTGCTATTTGACCCTGCGCCACAGCCCTCGGCTTAGCAAAGCGCAGGCCCAGCGGCTGGTGTCGATAATCCATCACTCGTCGCTACTGGATACGCTGCCGCTGGAGGAGGATCTGATTACGCCAAGCCATGAGGTGCTGCCGGGCTGGTCCATCCCGCAGGGACCGGCAAACAACGCGGTACCGCTGCCAGCCAGGCTCACCCTGCTCTATCATCTGCCGGTCGAGCTACATGCGATGGCCGAACAGTTGAGGCAACGTCTGGCTCTGCTGGGCTGCGAGCTGACGCTCCTGTTTCACGACGCTAAAAACTGGGAAGGCTGCCAGCATCTGGGGCAGGCCGACCTGATGATGGGCGACCGTCTGATCGGCGAAGCGCCGGAGTACGCCCTGGAACAGTGGCTGCGCTGCGATATGCTGTGGCCTAATTTGCTGACCGGGGCGCAATATGCTCATCTGCAGGCGACATTAGACGCGGTGCAGTCTCAGCCCGACGCTCGCAGCCGCAACGATGCGCTGCGCAACGTATTTAACAGCCTGATGGAAGACGCCATCATGACGCCGCTGTTCAAGTATAACTATCGGATCAGCGCGCCACCGGGGGTCAATGGTCTGCGCCTCAACGCCCGGGGCTGGTTCGACTTCGCCAGCGCCTGGCTGCCGGCCTCGTCGACGTGAGAGAGCTGGTGATGGAGGGCGTCTGGCGCTACCATATCGCCTTTATTCATTTAGTCAGGAATTGCCATGAAACGCGCCGTAGTTGTCTTCAGCGGAGGACAAGATTCAACCACCTGTCTGGTGCAGGCTCTGCAACAGTATGATGAAGTGCATTGCGTCACTTTTGATTATGGCCAACGCCACCGCGCGGAAATCGACGTTGCGCGCGAACTCGCCCTGAAACTGGGCGCCGTCGCGCATAAAGTGCTGGACGTCACTCTGCTCAACGAACTGGCAGTCAGCAGCCTGACCCGCGATAACATTCCGGTACCGGACTATCAGCCTGATGCCGAGGGTATTCCCAACACCTTTGTCCCCGGGCGTAATATTCTGTTTTTAACCCTGACGGCAATCTACGCCTATCAGGTAAAAGCCGAAGCCATCATCACCGGCGTGTGCGAGACCGACTTCTCCGGCTACCCGGACTGCCGCGATGAGTTTGTCAAAGCGCTGCACCACGCCGTCAGCCTGGGGATGGCGAAAGACATTCGCTTTGAGACGCCGCTGATGTGGCTGAATAAAGCCGAGACCTGGGCGCTCGCCGACTACTGGGGTCAGCTGGATCTGGTGCGCCGGGAAACCCTCACCTGCTACAACGGCATTAAGGGCGATGGCTGCGGCCAGTGCGCCGCCTGTAACCTGCGCGCAAACGGACTCAACCAGTATCTGGCGGACAAGGTCGGGGTAATGGCGGTGATGCAGCAAAAAACCGGACTGGCGCAGGCATAATCTCCGGGGATCGATTTACCAGAGCTTTGACTCAAATTCCCCGGTGGCGCGATGCTTACCGGGGCTACGGGTTCATCACCTGCCATGGGCCCGCCACTCGCACGACGGTTGTCAGCGCAGGTTCATCTGGTCAAGTTTCGCACGCAATTCCCCTTCCAGCGGCAGCGCCTTCTGGGTTTTCAAATCGATACAAACGAAGGTAATCAGCGCATCGGCCACTACTTCGCCATTGGGGTTGAGGGTGACCACCTGGCTTAGGGTGCCGCTTTTGCCGTTGAGTTGCTCCAGTTTGCTGCTCACCGTCAGCACATCGCCCAGTACCGCCGGACGACGATAGTTAATATTGATATTCACCACCACAAAGGCGATGTTTTTCTCCATCATCCACTGAAACGCGGGGCTGTTTTCCAGGCCGTCCCAGCGGGCTTCCTCAAGGAACTCCAGGTAGCGAGCGTTGTTCACATGCTGGTAGACGTCCAGATGATAGCCGCGAACTTTAATTTGTGTCTGCATAGCACTAATGCCTTTCTGTTATTGTTGTTTATGAGGTAAGAGGTCACACCACTTGATGCAACCTCTTTATCCTGGCAAAAAATCACCGCTGTGCAAGGTCTGGCATAAAATTTACAGCGTCAGATGGGCTAAATTGCGCTCCACCAACGCGCTCCCCATTCCCGGGACCTGCTTCAGATCATCGAGGGTTTTGAACGGCCCGTACTCTTCGCGGTAGCTGACAATAGCCTGGGCTTTTTTCAATCCTACGCCATTTAACGCCTGCGCCAGCTGTTCGGCGCTGGCGCGGTTAATGCTGACCTTTGTCGCCCCGTTGTCAGACTCGCCGGGCACCGCTTCCGCCTTCGCCGAAGAGGACGCCTGCACATTTTCTTTATTCACCGCCGCTTTGCCGCTGGCGGGTGCCGCCAGCGCCCCCTGTACCCCTACCGCAAAAACCAGAACGCCCGCGGCCATCAGTGCTTTTATTCCATATTTCATGCTGATATCTCCTTGTGTGTAGACAGCAAGGTCACGATAGCGTCAGTGCGGATGGTCGACAAAAGGCAAATCACAGAAATGGAAAGGGCCGCGAAAGCGGCCCTTGAGGATTACATCGTGTTGCTCATTTTTGCGAGACGACGCGAAATTACTGCTGCTGGTCGATGCTGTCGCCGAGCTTAATTTTCGCCGCCTTGCGCAGGTTGCTCATCAGCGCTTCGAAAGCGATTTGGGCATTGTTCTGGGTGATCCCCTGAACCATGGCCTTCTTCTGCTCTTCCGGCATGCTGCCGGCTTTCACCTCATCCAGCGCTACCAGCACCACATCGCCTTGCATATTGCTGCCCACGCCGTAGACCGGTTTACCCTGCTGCGGCAGCGGCAGGGTAAATGCCAGCTGGCTCAGCGGATCCTGGCCGGTACGAGAAAGCGTCTGCGGCGCGCCAAAGCTCAGGCCAGCCGCCTTCATCGCTTCATCGCCTTTGCCGTCTTTCAGCGCCGCCAGCAGCTTGTCGGCCTCCAGTTTCGCCTGCTGTTCCGCTTTATTGTGCTTAACGATATCGCTAACCTGTGCCTTCACTTCGGCCAGCGGCTTCACCGCCTCGGCTTTGTGTTCGCTAATGCGCAGAACAAAAGCGCGATCGCCGTCAACGGTAATGATATCGGAGTTGCTGCCCGGCGCGCCGTTCTCACCCACCAGACCGCCGTTGAAAATAGCGTCAGCGACCGGTTTAAAGTTCAGCTCCTCCGGCAGGTTATCGCGGCCAAACCAGCCGGTTTCTACGACCTTCAGCCCGGCGACCTGCGCTGCGCTCGCCAGCGATTCATTATCGTTGCTGGCCGCATCGCTCACCTTCTGCTGCAGCGCGTAGTAAGCATCCAACGCTTTTTCCTGCTTCACTTTCGCCGCAATGTCATTACGCACGTCAGCCAGCGGCTTCACCTGCGCCGGCTGGACGTCGTCCAGACGGGCCACCAGGAAGCCAACCGAGGATTTGATCACGCCAGACAGCTGGCCTTTCTCTTTCAGCCCGGCATCTTTCAGCTCAGGCACGGTAGAGGCATCTTCCATCCACCCCATATCGCCGCCGTTGCGGGCAGAGATAATATCGGTCGATTTTTCTTTCGCCAGCGTGGCGAAGTCCGCTCCTTTTTGCAGCTCGGCCAGTACCGCTTTCGCATCGGCTTCAGTTTTGGTCTGAATCACGCTGTAGCGGTTGCGCTGCGGCTGAGTGAACTGATCCTTGTGCTGGTCGTACCATGACTGAATCTCGTCGTCAGAGGCGCTCTCCTGCATGCTGGCGGCATCCATTTTGATGTAGCTGACGCGGAACTGCTCCGGCGCCATAAAACGGGCCTGATTCTGCTGCCAGAAGGCGTTGATTTCCTCATCGCTGGCGGTCTGTTTTGCCGCCAGGGCATTTACGTTGATGGTCGCTTCGCGGACCACCCGCTGTTGAGATACCAGCGCCGCCAGCTGATCGGACTCGCCCGGCAGCATGAAGTCGGTACCCGCAATGGCGTTAATCAGCTGCTGCGTGGTCAGCTGGTTACGCAGCGCCTGGGCGTACTGATCGGTGGTCATCCCCATCTGGGCGACAATACCGCTGAAACGCTGGTTGTCGAACTTACCGTTCGTCTGGAACGCCTGGGTCTGGAAGATCGCCTGCTTCACCTGCTCATCGCTGATGCTGAGGCCCAGCTCGCGGGCATACTGATCCAGAAGCGACTCATCGATCAGGCGGTTCAGCACCTGCTGGCGCATGGTTTTCATGTAGTTTTCGTTCGCCGCCAGCTCGGAGAATTGATCGCCAAGCTGCTGCTGCATACGGTTACGTTCGCTGGCGACGGCGTTTTCAAACTGCCCACGGCCAATCTCCTGGCCATTCACTTTTGCGGCATAGTTTTTGCCACCGCCAATCAGGTAACCACTCACCCCGGTCAAAATGAACGAGACGATAATGATACCGAAAATAATCTTGAGCACGACGCTGTTGGCGGCCGTGCGTAGGTTGTCCATCATGGTGTAACAACGCTCCGCTGTAGATGACTTTAGCTCGCGCAGCATAGCACGTGATGGCCGCCGCGCGTGAGGACGTATTTTGACAAGAAAACAGGGTGATTGTCAGCCCACAAGTGGCGATAAACACACATAAAGTGGTCTGAAAAGGCAATAAAAAAGGCACATCTCACGATGCGCCCTTGTACTTCGTCACATTCCCTGATGGGAAAGCCGATCAGTTCACCGCGTCTTTCAGCGCTTTACCAGCACGGAAGCCCGGCACTTTTGCGGCAGCGATAGTAATTTCTTTACCTGTTTGCGGGTTGCGACCAGTACGGGCGGCACGTTCTTTAACAGCAAAGGTACCAAAACCTACCAGCGCAACGTCATCCCCAGCCTGCAGAGATTCAGTAACAGAAGCGATTAAAGCATCTAACGCACGTCCAGCTGCAGCTTTAGAAATGTCCGCACCCGCAGCAATTTTGTCAATCAGTTGAGATTTATTCACTGTTCTCTTCCTCTCTTTATAATTTATATCGCACCTGAGTCCTTCATAGTGCGACCGCGCAGCAGTTATATCAGGACTGTCATGCCCTTACAACAGCAGTTGTCGATGACCCCCCTGCCAGCGATCTAAGTTAGCTACACAAAAAAAGGCTGGCAAGTCCGAAATGACTTACCAGCCCTATTTTTATTAGCGCAATTTGCGCAGAATCACTATTTCGCGGTCACAACCTGCATGCCGAACGGTTCGTTCTGCAGCGCAAGTGTCAGAACTTCCTCGATTCGTTTCACCGGATGGATATCCAAATCGGCGATAACGTTATCCGGAATTTCTTCAAGGTCGCGTTTGTTCTCATCAGGAATCAGAACAGTCTTAATGCCGCCGCGATGCGCCGCCAGCAGTTTTTCCTTCAGACCGCCGATCGGCAGCACCTGACCACGCAGAGTGATTTCACCGGTCATCGCCACATCAGCGCGTACCGGGTTACCGGTCAGGCAGGAGACCAGCGCCGTGCACATGGCAATACCCGCGCTCGGACCATCCTTAGGCGTCGCCCCTTCCGGCACGTGCACGTGAATGTCACGCTTCTCGTAGAAGTCGGCGTTAATGCCCAGCTTGTCAGCCCGCGAACGTACCACCGTCAGCGCAGCCTGAATCGACTCCTGCATCACCTCGCCAAGCGAGCCGGTGTAGGTCAGCTTGCCTTTGCCCGGCACGCAGGCGGTTTCGATGGTCAGCAGATCGCCGCCCACTTCCGTCCACGCCAGACCGGTCACCTGACCGACGCGGTTCTCACTATCGGCGCGGCCATAGTCGAAGCGCTGTACGCCGAGATAATCATGCAGATTCTCACCGTTAATTTCGATGTGTTTCAGCGATTTATCCAGCAGCAGTTGCTTAACGGCCTTGCGGCACAGCTTGGAGATTTCACGCTCCAGGCTACGTACCCCCGCTTCCCGCGTGTAGTAACGAATAATGCCGATAATGGCGCTATCGTCGACGGTCAGCTCGCCTTTCTTCAGCGCATTACGTTCGATCTGCTTCGGCAGCAGATGACGTTTGGCGATGTTCAGTTTTTCATCTTCGGTATAGCCGGAGAGACGAATCACTTCCATACGGTCCAGCAGCGGCGCCGGAATGTTCATGGAGTTGGAAGTCGCCACGAACATCACGTCGCTGAGATCGTAATCCACTTCCAGATAGTGGTCGTTAAAGGCCACGTTCTGTTCCGGATCCAGCACCTCAAGCAACGCGGAAGCCGGGTCGCCGCGCATGTCGGAAGACATTTTGTCGATCTCGTCCAACAGGAACAGCGGGTTTTTGACCCCCACTTTCGCCATTTTCTGGATCAGTTTGCCCGGCATCGAGCCAATGTAGGTCCGACGATGACCGCGGATTTCCGCTTCATCGCGCACACCGCCAAGCGCCATACGAACGTATTTCCGTCCGGTCGCTTTGGCGATGGATTGACCCAGCGAGGTTTTACCTACCCCCGGCGGTCCCACCAGACAAAGGATTGGCCCCTTGATTTTGTTCACCCGGCTCTGCACCGCGAGATATTCAAGGATGCGATCCTTCACGCGCTCCAGGCCATAGTGATCGGTATCGAGGATCTCCTGGGCCTGACGCAGGTCTTTTTTGACCTTACTGCGCGCATTCCACGGCACCTGCACCATCCAGTCGATGTAGCCACGCACGACGGTCGCTTCCGCAGACATCGGCGACATCATCTTCAGCTTCTGCAGTTCCGCTTCGGTTTTTTCTTTCGCCTCTTTCGGCATTTTCGCCGCGTCGATCTTACGCTTCAGCGCTTCGTTTTCGTCCGGGGCGTCGTCCATCTCGCCGAGTTCTTTCTGAATCGCTTTCATTTGCTCGTTCAGATAGTACTCGCGCTGAGATTTCTCCATCTGCTTTTTGACGCGGTTGCGAATGCGCTTCTCAACCTGCAGCAGATCGATTTCCGATTCCATCATCGCCATCAGATATTCCAGACGTTCGTTAACGTCGGACATCTCAAGCACAGACTGCTTGTCAGCCAGCTTCAGCGGCATGTGCGCCGCGATGGTATCCGCCAGGCGCGCCGGATCGTCGATGCTGTTCAGCGACGTCAGCACTTCCGGTGGGATCTTCTTGTTCAGCTTGATATAGCCTTCAAACTGGCTGATAGCGGTGCGAACCAGCACTTCCTGCTCGCGTTCGTCAATCGCCGGCGAGTCGAGATACTCCGCTTTCGCCGAGAAATGCTCGCCATTATCAGACAGCGCAGAAATGCGAGCACGCTGCAGCCCTTCGACCAGCACCTTCACGGTGCCGTCCGGCAGCTTCAGCATCTGCAAAATAGACGCCACGGTTCCAACGGTGAAAAGATCGTTTACACCCGGCTCATCCGTCGACGCTTCTTTCTGCGCAACCAGCATGATTTTTTTATCATGGTCCATGGCCGCTTCGAGGCAACGGATAGATTTTTCCCGCCCTACGAACAGGGGTATGACCATGTGCGGATAAACCACCACATCGCGCAATGGCAATACGGGGATTTCAATGCGTTCAGAACGCTCAGGATTCATAGAGCTCTCTCTTAGTTTAAAGTCCGCCAGGTAGCCGACGACGCCACACTCCACTGCATCGTCGTTAATATGTAATCCAGTATATGGGGATGTATTCCACACATTCAACGGCGGGAATGCAGGAAAAATAAAAGGGGAGATAAAATCCCCCCTTTTTGTTAACTGCTTGAGTGAAATGGTTAATTATTCACCAGATGCCTGCTGAGCTTCCGGTTTGCCGTAGATCAGCAGCGGTTTGCTCTGACCGGCGATAACCGACTCATCAATGACCACTTTTTCGACATCTTCCATCGAAGGCAGGTCATACATGGTATCCAGCAGCGCCGCTTCCACAATTGAGCGCAGGCCACGGGCGCCGGTTTTACGCGCCATCGCTTTCTTGGCGATAGCGTCCAGCGCTTCGTCGCGGAATTCGAGCTCTGCGCCTTCAAGGCTAAACAGCGCCTGATACTGCTTGGTCAGGGCGTTTTTCGGCTCTTTCAGGATCTGGATCAGGGCTTCTTCGCTCAACTCGTTCAGGGTCGCCACTACCGGCAGACGGCCGATGAACTCCGGGATCAGACCAAACTTGATCAGATCTTCCGGCTCGACCTGAGCCAGCAGTTCCCCTTCGCTCGCTTTGTCGGACTTCGCTTTTACCGTCGCGCCAAAACCAATGCCGGAGCCGGTTTCCACACGGTGGGAAATCACTTTGTCCAGGCCAGCGAACGCGCCGCCGCAGATAAACAGGATCTTGGAGGTATCAACCTGCAGGAACTCCTGCTGCGGATGTTTACGCCCGCCCTGCGGCGGAACGGCGGCAACGGTCCCTTCGATAAGCTTCAGCAGCGCCTGCTGCACGCCTTCGCCTGAGACGTCGCGCGTAATCGACGGGTTATCGGATTTACGCGAAATTTTATCGATTTCGTCGATATAAACGATGCCGCGCTGCGCTTTCTGCACGTCGTAATCGCACTTCTGCAGCAGTTTCTGAATGATATTTTCGACGTCCTCACCCACATAACCCGCTTCGGTCAGGGTGGTGGCGTCCGCCATGGTAAACGGCACATCCAGCAGGCGCGCCAGCGTTTCCGCCAACAGCGTTTTACCGGAACCGGTCGGCCCGATCAGCAGGATGTTGCTTTTACCCAGCTCTACGCCATTGCTGGTATCGCCATTGCGCAGACGCTTGTAGTGGTTGTATACCGCGACCGCCAACACCTTCTTCGCCTGTTCCTGACCGATGACGTAGTCATCAAGGTGGTGGCGAATCTCGTGCGGCGTCGGCAGCGCGCTGCGCTCGCGGTGCGGCGCCACTTCTTTAATCTCTTCGCGAATGATGTCGTTACATAAATCAACGCATTCGTCGCAGATATACACGGATGGCCCGGCGATCAGCTTACGCACTTCATGCTGGCTTTTGCCGCAAAAAGAGCAATACAACAATTTGCCCGATCCATCTTTGCGTTTATCTGTCATGAGTCCAAACCTCTTTTTAAGTTCTTTGTGCCGCACACGACGACGCAAATGCCATTCTCAGGCGCAAGCCGCCATATAGCGTTGTGCCGCCCTTCATTAGTATATACACAAAATCCTTCGCGCTACATCGAGCCGGTAGCGAAGCCACCGGCCGCAAGCCTGCCAGACAAGCGGCCGAATAAAAGCCAACCGCTCGCACAGACGTGGCGAGAAGGATGAAGCGTAAAGCGGCACCCTTGCGCCTTGGGCATCAATTACGATGGGTCAAAATAGAGTCGACCAGCCCGTACTCCACGGCTTCCGCAGCAGACAGGAAGCGGTCACGCTCGGTGTCACGCTCAATCTGCTCAAGAGACTGGCCGGTATGATGCGCCATCAGCTCATTCATGCGTCCTTTCACCTTCAGGATTTCACGGGCGTGGATCTCAATATCCGTCGCCTGTCCCTGATAGCCGCCCAGCGGCTGGTGGATCATCACGCGGGAGTTCGGCAGGCAGAAGCGCTTGCCTTTCGCCCCGGCGGTCAGCAGGAACGCGCCCATAGAAGCGGCCTGCCCCATACAGATGGTGCTGACATCCGGCTTGATGAACTGCATGGTGTCATAAATCGACATCCCGGCGGTGATTACCCCGCCCGGAGAGTTAATGTACAGGTAAATGTCTTTTTCCGGGTTTTCCGCTTCCAGAAACAGCATCTGCGCCACGATCAGGTTTGCCATGTGGTCTTCGACCTGGCCGGTCAGAAAAATGACGCGTTCCTTAAGCAGACGGGAGTAGATATCAAAAGAACGTTCACCGCGTGAGGTCTGTTCAATGACCATCGGCACCAGGGCCATATGGGGTGCAAAGTTGTCTCGTTCGCCACTGTATGACATTTCCGTCTCCTGGAGTAATTTTAAAATACCTGCTGCACTGATTGTAACCTTACGGACGGATTATCAGCCACAGTTTCTATCCGCTGAATGCGTCACCGCCTCTTCAATACGCGTGCGATTGCGGATGCAGTTGCCTCCCCCGGTAATGGGGATGGTGTTGCCATATTTCAAGCATAACAAGCTTTTGCTGTAACGCTATCATGGTTAATGCGTTTTCGCACCGTGCCTGTGGCTATCATTATCTTAAAAAAAAACCCGCCGCCTTTCGGCAACGGGTTTTTGCTCGAACCTTAAACGATAGCGGCGAAATTACGCCTGCTGGTTCATCAGTTCGTTGAAGGAAGTGGCTTTTTCAGACACTTTGGCTTTCGCCAGCACGGCTTCAACAGCCTGCTCTTCCAGCGCCACGTTGCGCATGTTGTCCATCAGCTCTTTGTTCTTGCTGTAGAACTCAACGACTTCAGACGGATCTTCGTACGCAGAAGCCATCTCTTCGATCAGGGCTTTTACGCGCTCTTCGTCAGCTTTCAGCTCGTTGGTGCGGATCACTTCGCCCAGCAGCAGACCAACAACGACGCGACGTTTAGCCTGCTCTTCGAACAGCTCGCGCGGCAGTTCCAGAGCCTGTTTCTCGTTGCCGCCGAAACGCTGAGCAGCCTGACGACGCAGCACGTCGATTTCGCTGTCGATCAGGGCAGCCGGAACGTCGATCTCGTTGGCTTTAACCAGACCTTCGATAGCCTGAGACTTCACGCGGTTACGCACAGCACCTTTCAGCTCGCGTTCCATATTTTTACGCACTTCAGCGCGCAGGCCAGCGACGGAACCATCTTCCACGCCGAAACGTTTGATGAACTCTTCGGTCAGCTCCGGCAGTTCACGCTCTTCGACTTTCTTCAGATTGATAACGAACTTAGCCGCTTTACCTTTCAGGTTTTCTGCGTGGTACTCTTCCGGGAAGGTCACGTCGATGGTGAACTCTTCACCCGCTTTGTGGCCTTTGATACCGTCTTCGAAGCCCGGGATCATGCGACCCTGGCCCATCGCCAGTACGAAGTCAGAGGCTTTGCCGCCTTCGAACTCTTCGCCGTCAACAGAACCGGTGAAGTCGATGGTTACGCGATCTTCAGCGTCAACCGCGCCTTCTTTTTCTTTCCAGGTCGCCTGCTGCTTGCGCAGAGTTTCCAGCATGGTATCAACGTCAGCGTCGGTGACTTCAACAACCGGTTTTTCAACTTCGATCGCGTCCAGACCCTGCAGTTCAACTTCCGGATACACTTCGAACTCTACCGCGTAGGTGAAGTCTTCGCCCAGTTTGTATTCGCCCGGAACGTAGTTCGGCGCGCCGGCCGGATTGATTTTTTCTTTGATGATCGCGTCAACGAAATGACGGCTCATCAGGTCGCCCAGCACGTCCTGGCGAACGGAAGCGCCATAGCGCTGAGCAACAATATTCATCGGCACTTTGCCTTTACGGAAGCCGTCAATGCGAACTTTTTTCGCTACGTTGACCAGCTCGCTTTTGACAGCATTCTCGATGCTGTCAGCGGCGATAGTAATCGTTACACGGCGCCCAAGGCCCTGAGTGGTTTCAACTGAAACTTGCATCTTGTTACCTCAAAAAAATCACAGTGCTCGGTCAACTCTGGAAGCGCGTGTAGGTGGCTTCGCAGAACCGGGATGCCCTCTTCAAATCAGAAACACATTCCCTGTCGTCAGAATCATCCCGAAGACATTCATATATAAGACGCGGCATTATAGCGGCATCACTTTTGTGAGTCGAGAACGGTTGTCGCCTGATGCTGCGGCATTTTTCACATTTCCCGCTCAAATTTGCCCGCAAAAGCGCTGACTTTGCGCATTTTCCAGGCAAAACAAAACGGCCCGTAGGCCGTTTTTGCTAAATCTGCAAGCAACATACTGGAAAAGCGCCAGCGGTTGCAAATGGGATTTCTAAGCGATACTCCCTGCGCCGCGGCACGGCGGCGAAGCAAATACCGTATCCTGTAATGCTTCCCATTCTTTAATCGTGTAGGTGTGCAGCGCCAGGGCATGCACCGTATTCGACAGCTCCTCGGTTAGCGTGCCGTAGATCATACGGTGGCGATTGAGGAAACGCTCGCCAGTGAAGCGATCGCTCACTAACACCACTTTAAAATGACTTTCAGAGCCCGCAGGGACGTTGTGACGATAACTTTCATCCACGACTTCGAGATACATCGGGTCGAACGCTGCTCTAAGTTTTGCTTCGATCTGTTCACGTATCATCATGAATTTTCTCCTCCGACAACGCTGAGATGCCGCCACTCCATTTAAATGTTAGCCGCTTTTACCGCTTCCATTAGGAGAAAACAACAAAAAATTAGCATTGTTCTGATATTTTCATTCAAAAGTATCACGTTTACTGGCTCTGGTCGCCAGATCCGTCGGGGAACGAGCCATTAACCGTGTCGGGACGCTCAGAAAACCGCCAGCACGATGGATTTACACGCGTTGCCACTTCCCCTTGCCGTTGGCAATGCTATGATGGCGGTAATTTTCCTTATAACAACACCATGCGTTGAGACCTGAACATGCTTAAGAAGATTCTTTTCCCGTTGGTCGCCATGTTTATGCTGGCAGGATGCGCCACGCCGCCGACCACCATTGAAGTATCGCCGAAAATCACGCTGCCGCAGCAGGATCCAAGCCTGATGGGCGTGACCGTCAGCATCAACGGCGCCGATCAGCGTCCGGACCAGGCGCTGGCGAAAGTGACGCGTGACAATCAGCTGGTCACTCTCACCGCCTCCCGCGATCTGCGCTTCCTGCTGCAGGAAGTGCTGGAGAAACAGATGACGTCTCGCGGCTACATGATTGGCCCGAACGGCGCGGTCGATCTGCAGATCATCGTCAACAAACTCTATGCTGACGTCTCTCAGGGTAACGTGCGCTATAACATCGCCACCAAAGCCGATATCGCCATCATCGCCACCGCGGCAAACGGCACGAAAATGACCAAAAACTACCGCGCCAGCTACTCCGTTGAAGGCGCCTTCCAGGCCTCGAACAAAAACATCGCTGATGCCGTCAACAGCGTCCTGACCGATACCATCGCCGATATGGCGCAGGACACCAGCATCCACGATTTCATCAAGCAAAACGCGCGTTAATGCTATCGCGAACCCGGCCTCCGCCGGGTTCGTGCTTTATGCTATGTCCAGTCATTACTTACGCATTTTTCAGCAGCCGAAATCAGCCATTTTGCTGATCCTTGGCTTCGCCTCCGGTCTGCCGCTGGCTCTCACCTCCGGTACCCTACAGGCCTGGATGACGGTGGAAAATATCGATCTGAAAACGATCGGTTTTTTCTCGCTCGTCGGCCAGGCCTATGTCTTTAAATTCCTCTGGTCCCCGCTGATGGACCGCTACACGCCGCCGTTTCTTGGGCGTCGTCGCGGCTGGCTGTTGACCACCCAGGTATTACTCCTGCTGGCGATCGCGGCGATGGGCTTTCTTGAGCCGGTCACCCAATTACGCTGGATGGCGGCGCTGGCGGTGGTGATCGCCTTCTGCTCGGCGTCGCAGGATATTGTGTTCGACGCCTGGAAAACCGACGTGTTGCCAGCAGAAGAGCGTGGCGCCGGCGCCGCGATCAGCGTGCTGGGCTATCGCCTGGGGATGCTGGTCTCCGGTGGACTGGCCCTGTGGCTTGCCGACCGCTATCTCGGCTGGCAGGGGATGTACTGGCTGATGGCGGCGCTGCTGGTACCCTGCATTATCGCCACGCTGCTGGCGCCCGAACCGAGCGACGTTATCCCGGTCCCCAGATCGCTCGAGCAGGCGGTAGCCGAACCGCTGCGCGATTTTTTCGGCCGCAACAACGCCTGGCTGATTCTGCTGCTCATCGTCCTTTATAAGCTTGGCGATGCGTTTGCCATGAGCCTGACCACCACCTTCCTGATCCGCGGCGTGGGATTTGACGCTGGCGAAGTGGGAATGGTGAACAAAACCTTAGGCCTGTTCGCCACCATTCTCGGCGCCCTGTACGGCGGCGTCCTGATGCAGCGGCTGACGCTGTTTCGGGCACTGCTCATTTTCGGTTTGCTGCAGGGGGTCTCTAACGCCGGCTACTGGCTGCTGTCGATTACCGATAAGCACCTCTATTCCATGGCGACCGCGGTATTCTTTGAAAACCTGTGCGGGGGAATGGGGACGGCGGCATTTGTCGCGCTGCTGATGACGCTATGTAATAAGTCGTTCTCCGCCACCCAGTTCGCGCTGCTCTCGGCGCTCTCTGCGGTCGGTCGCGTATACGTTGGGCCGATTGCCGGCTGGTTTGTCGAGGCTCACGGCTGGTCGACCTTCTATCTCTTCTCTGTCGTTGCGGCGGTGCCGGGGATTGCCCTATTGCTGCTGTGCCGGCAAACGCTTGAGCATACCCAACGCACCGCAAGCTTTATGCCGCGTAGTGAGTTCCCGCAGGCCTATGCGCTGGCGCTGGGGATCCTGACTCTGGGCTGCCTGCTGCTCGCGGTGTGGCTGGCGCTGCTGATCCTCAACGCGCTGGATTATACGTCGTTCTCCTTCCTGTCCGGCCTGCTGGAGGTTGCCGCGCTCACCGCCGTCGGCGGGATTTTGTTCGGCGGCCTGCTTGACTATCTGGCGCTGCGTAAAACCCGCCTGATTTAAGGATCCAGCATCATTATTAGCCGTTGTAATTACGAAACGTAATTATAACGGCTTATTAACGCTTTTATATTGTCCGCCGCGCTATTTGTTGTTTTGTGCGTTTTTGATTTCTGGAAATTATTGACAGTTTTCGTTCGATTCTTTAAATAATTTAACCGATTCAGCTCCGGGGATTTTATTTTTCGTTTTCACAATGTCTTTTATTTGATAATTAAATGTTAAACAATTGTTCTAATTTATGGGTGGTTATGCCCATTAGCCGCTAAGCACTCCTTTTCTTATCCCTTTCGTTATCAATCCCGCGAAAATCAGGCTTTGCAAGCGATTAAGTAACACTACGTTACATATGTGACAAACCAAGCAGAAGCCGCTAACACAGAACTGACAGAGATCCAATCATGTTTACAGTAATGCAACCTTACCGTAAAATGCCCATACACTTTAAACGCCACCAGATCCCGTGGAATTGAGGTCGTTCAATGAGACTCAGGAAATACAATAAAAGTTTGGGATGGATGTCATTAATCGCAGGTACTGTATTACTCAGTGGTTGTGATTCTGCACTCCTTGACCCAAAAGGACAGATTGGACTGGAGCAACGCTCTTTGATTCTGACGGCCTTCGGCCTGATGATGATTGTCGTTATTCCCGCCGTCTTGATGGCAGTAGGATTTGCCTGGAAGTATCGCGCGAGCAATAAAGATGCGAAGTATAGCCCGAACTGGTCACACTCCAACAAAGTGGAAGCTGTGGTCTGGACGGTACCTATTCTGATCATCCTGTTCCTGGCCGTTCTGACCTGGAAAACCACTCACGCACTGGAGCCAAGCAAACCGCTTGTCCATGACGAGAAGCCAATCACCATCGAAGTCGTATCGATGGACTGGAAATGGTTCTTTATCTATCCGGAACAGGGTATTGCTACCGTTAACGAAATCGCCTTCCCGGCGAACGTACCGGTACACTTCAAAGTGACCTCTAACTCGGTGATGAACTCGTTCTTTATTCCGCGCTTAGGTAGCCAGATTTATGCAATGGCCGGTATGCAGACTCAGCTGCACCTCATTGCTGACGAAGCTGGTACTTATGACGGTATCTCCGCTAGCTACAGTGGCCCGGGCTTCTCAGGTATGAAGTTCAAAGCGATTGCCACCCCGGATCGGGCGACTTTCGATCAGTGGGTTGCAAAAGCCAAACAGTCTCCGAACTCCATGGACTCCATGGCCGCGTTCGAGAAAGTGGCTGTGCCTAGCGAATACAACAAAGTGGAATATTTCTCTAACGTGAAACCGGATCTGTTCAAAGATGTTGTGAACAAATTCATGTCTCACGAGAGCATGAACATGTCTAAACCTGAAGGCGAGCACGCTGCTCACGACGGGATGGAAGGCATGGACATGAGCCACGCGGAAACCGCTCACTAAGGGGCCGAGGAAGAAAACGATGTTCGGAAAACTTACACTGGATGCAGTGCCCTACCACGAACCTATTATCGTGGTAACGGTGGCTGCGATTATCATTGGGGGACTGGCGCTTCTGGCAGCCATCACTTACTTCGGTAAGTGGTCCTACCTATGGAACGAGTGGCTGACTTCTGTCGACCACAAACGTCTCGGTATCATGTACGTTATCGTGGCAATCGTCATGCTGCTGCGTGGCTTTGCTGACGCCATCATGATGCGTAGCCAGCAGGTGCTGGCTTCGGCCGGGGAAGCCGGCTTCCTGCCGCCTCATCACTACGATCAGATCTTTACCGCCCACGGCGTTATCATGATCTTCTTCGTGGCGATGCCGTTTGTTATCGGTCTGATGAACCTGGTGGTTCCGCTTCAGCTCGGCGCGCGCGACGTAGCCTTCCCGTTCCTCAACAACCTGAGCTTCTGGTTCACCGTTGTGGGCGTGATTCTGGTTAACCTGTCTCTGGGCGTTGGTGAGTTCGCGCAGACCGGTTGGCTGGCCTATCCGCCGCTGTCGGGAATTGAGTACAGTCCTGGCGTAGGGGTTGATTACTGGATTTGGGCGCTGCAGCTCTCCGGTATCGGTACTACCCTGACCGGTATTAACTTCTTCGTGACCATTATCAAGATGCGCGCCCCGGGCATGACCATGTTCAAGATGCCAGTATTCTCCTGGGCATCTCTGTGCGCTAACATCCTGATTATCGCCTCGTTCCCAATTCTGACCGTCACCATCGCGCTGCTGACCCTGGATCGTTACCTGGGCACCCATTTCTTTACCAACGATATGGGTGGCAACATGATGATGTACATCAACCTGATTTGGGCCTGGGGTCACCCGGAAGTGTACATCCTGGTTCTGCCGGTGTTCGGGGTCTTCTCCGAAATCGCCGCGACCTTCTCGCGTAAGCGTCTGTTCGGTTACACCTCTCTGGTATGGGCAACCGTCTGTATTACCGTTCTGTCGTTCATCGTTTGGCTGCACCACTTCTTCACCATGGGTGCTGGCGCGAACGTAAACGCCTTCTTCGGTATTACTACCATGATTATCGCGATCCCGACCGGGGTTAAGATCTTCAACTGGCTGTTCACCATGTATCAGGGTCGCATCGTCTTCAACTCGGCGATGATGTGGACTATCGGCTTTATCGTGACCTTCTCCGTAGGTGGGATGACCGGCGTGCTGCTGGCGGTACCGGGCGCGGACTTCGTTCTGCACAACAGCCTGTTCCTGATTGCGCACTTCCATAACGTTATCATCGGCGGCGTAGTGTTCGGTTGCTTCGCAGGTCTGACCTACTGGTGGCCGAAAGCCTTTGGCTTCACCCTGAACGAAACCTGGGGCAAACGCGCTTTCTGGTTCTGGATCATCGGCTTCTTCGTGGCGTTTATGCCGCTGTACGTGCTGGGCTTCATGGGTATGACCCGTCGTCTGAGCCAGCAGATCGATCCGCAGTTCCACCCGATGCTGGTTATTGCAGCTTGCGGTGCAGCGCTGATCGCCTGCGGTATTCTGTGCCAGCTGATTCAGTTCTACGTGTCTATTCGCGACCGCGATCAGAACCGTGACCTGACCGGTGACCCGTGGGGTGGCCGTACGCTGGAGTGGGCAACCTCTTCTCCACCGCCGTTCTACAACTTCGCTATCGTTCCTCAGGTTCACGAACGTGATGCCTTCTGGGAAATGAAAGAGAAAGGTGAAGCGTACAAACAGCCTGCTCACTATGAAGAAATTCATATGCCGAAAAACAGCGGCGCCGGCATCGTGATTGCCGCCTTCGCTACGGTATTTGGTTTCGCCATGATCTGGCATATCTGGTGGATGGCGATCGCCAGCTTCATCGGCATCGTAGCGACCTGGATTATTAAGAGCTTTGACGAGGACGTGGATTACTACGTACCGGTTGCAGAAGTCGAAAAACTGGAAAAACAGCATTTCGATGAGATTAACAAAGCAGGGCTGAAAAATGGCAACTGATACTCTTGCGCATACTGCCCACGCGCATGAACACGGGCACCATGATACAGGACCGATGAAGGTATTCGGTTTCTGGATCTACCTGATGAGCGACTGCATTATCTTCGCTACGCTGTTTGCTACCTATGCCGTTCTGGTGAACGGCACGGCCGGCGGACCGACGGGCAAAGATATTTTCGAACTGCCGTTCGTTCTGGTTGAAACCGCACTGCTGCTGTTCAGCTCCATCACCTACGGCATGGCGGCTATCGCCATGTACAAAAACAACAAAAGCCAGGTGGTTTCCTGGCTGGCGTTGACCTGGTTGTTTGGCGCCGGATTTATCGGGATGGAAATCTATGAATTCCATCACCTGATCATGGAAGGCTTTGGTCCGGATCGTAGTGGCTTCCTGTCCGCGTTCTTCGCGCTGGTTGGCACCCACGGTCTGCACGTGACCTCCGGTCTTATCTGGATGGCGGTGCTGATGTTCCAGGTTTCACGTCGTGGCCTGACCAGCACTAACCGCACGCGTATCCTGTGCCTGAGCCTGTTCTGGCACTTCCTGGACGTCGTGTGGATCTGCGTGTTCTCGGTTGTCTATCTGATGGGGGCGATGTAATGAGTCATTCTACCGATCATAGCGGCGCTTCTCACGGCAGCGTGAAGAGCTACATGACAGGATTTATCCTGTCCATCATCCTGACGGTCATTCCGTTCGCCATGGTGATGAGTGGCTCCGCCTCGCATGCGGTTATCCTTGGCACCATTCTGGTGACCGCTGTGGTGCAGATCGTGGTACACCTCGTGTACTTCCTGCATATGAACAGCAAGTCCGATGAAGGTTGGAACCTGACCGCATTTATCTTCACCGTAATCATCATTGCGATCGTGGTTGTCGGCTCCATCTGGATTATGTGGAACCTGAACTACAACATGATGATGCACTAAGAGCGGCGAGTATGTTTAAGCAATACCTGCAAGTAACGAAACCAGGCATTATTTTTGGCAACCTGATCTCCGTGATCGGCGGTTTCCTGCTGGCCTCCAAAGGCCACATCGACTATCCGCTGTTCGTCTGGACGCTCCTTGGAGTATCCCTGGTGGTCGCCTCGGGTTGTGTATTCAACAACTACATCGACCGGGACATCGATCGTAAGATGGAACGGACGAAAAACCGGGTGCTGGTCAAAGGGCTGATCTCGCCAGAAGCTTCGCTGGTGTACGCCACCTTGCTGGGTATTGCTGGCTTCATGCTGCTGTGGTTCGGCGCTAACCCGCTGGCCTGCTGGCTGGGGGTGATGGGGTTCGTGGTTTATGTCGGCGTCTACAGCCTGTACATGAAACGCCACTCCGTCTACGGCACGCTGATTGGCTCACTCTCCGGCGCTGCGCCGCCGGTGATTGGCTACTGCGCGGTCACCGGTGATTTCGACAGTGGTGCGGCGATCCTACTGGCTATCTTTAGCCTGTGGCAGATGCCTCACTCCTACGCCATCGCGATTTTCCGCTTTAAGGATTATCAGGCGGCGAATATTCCGGTGCTGCCGGTGGTGAAAGGCATTTCGGTCGCCAAAAACCATATTACGCTGTACATCGTCGCCTTTGCCGTGGCAACCCTGATGCTCTCGCTGGGCGGCTACGCCGGGTATAAATACCTGGTCGTGGCGGCAGCGGTCAGCGTCTGGTGGCTGGGCATGGCGCTGCGTGGCTATAAAGTGGCCGATGATAAAGTCTGGGCGCGTAAGCTGTTCGTCTTTTCTATCGTCGCCATCACCGCGCTGTCCGTGATGATGTCCGTTGACTTTATGGTGCCGGATTCACATAGTCTGCTGGCTTACGTGAGATAATTACGCACTCCCGTACGATCTAAAGCCCCGTATTTACGGGGCTTTTTCTTTCCTGTTTCATCATCGCTTTCTTTCTCATTTCATACTTCCCTCCCCTCTTCCGACGCTTTCCCGCTATCTTTCATATCAAAAAATGAGGAAAAATTGAGCCAGCACACACCGGGCATCACTCGCGCCGCACGGTCCTGCGATGCTACCTTTCGCCGGGGCTCTTGCCCCTTTGGGAAATAATCACTACAAGGAATTGCAATGAAAGAGTTAACACTGAACGAAATGGAGTATATCTCCGGTGGCTTTAATCTGTTCGGCGCAGCCAGCGGCTTCGCCAGCTTTGTCGCCAACTCTGGCGTCGGCTTCACCTCTTTTGTTCTGACCTCCGGCACCGCATTTGCCTCCTTCGTCGGCGACAGCGCGATGGCGTTTGGTTCCTTCCTGACCGGACAGTCAAACTGGGAAACCTTTGTGACCGCCGGAAAGGAAAACTGGGGAAGCTTTGTTAACACCGCCGGCAACAGCTGGAATACTTTCGTGAATAACGCGGCCAGCGACTGGAACACCTTTCTGACCAAAGCGTCGGCCTAAGCGACGTCTATCTTAGGGCAGCGCCACTGGCTGCCCTGTTTAACCCACCAGCATCGCCTGCGCGCTGTAGAGCAGATCGAGGTGATCGCGGCATAACGCTTCCAGCGAAGTGCGCGATTGATGACTGGTCAGACTCAGCGCCCCCCACCAGGTCCCTTCCCTGTCGGTTAACGGCACCGCCAGCACCAGCATGCCAATCTCAAACTCCTGCTCAATAGTGGCGTATCCCTGGCGCCGTACCTGGGCGATTTTCTCCATCAGCGACGCAATATCGGTCACCGTATAGGGGGTACGTTGTTCCCGGGTTATGCGCTGCAGGACGGTCTCACACTCTGCTTCCGGCAGCGAAGCCAGCCACAGTCGCCCCCCGGCGGTACAGAAAATGGGCACCCGCTCCCCAAGCCGCACCGACGTAGAGTTGAACGGCGTATGCCGACTGCGGGCGATATAGACCAGTTCATCTTCATCCACCACCCCCACCGAGGCGTGCTCTTCGGTCCGGCTGGCGATGTATTCGACAATCGGCCGTACCATGCGAGGAAACTGCGCCGAATCGACATAGGCCTGGCCAAGCCGCAGCGTCTTTGGGGTAAGCCAGTAATAGCGCCCGTCGGTTTGCAGATAGCGCTCATGCAGGAGCGTCAGCAGAAAACGTCGCGCGGCGCTTTGCGTCAGACCGCTCATTTTCGCCGTCTGGGCGACGGTGAGCTTTGGGCAGGTTTTGGAAAAAAGCTGAATTAGCGCCAGCCCTTTTTGTAAACCGACGATCAGATCGCGTGGATGAATGGTGTTTTGCATATTCGCTCACATTTTTGCAACATCATTATCGATTTCCTGCGATTATCGCAGCGTTCGTGCGATTAACAACCGACATGTCCGAATTCTGCGTTGTCGCTCCCAGCTTCCACTGAAATACTTTCACAACATTCATTTAACAAATGAGGTTTGAAATGGTCAGTGGAACTACCCAGGTTGTCGCCGTGATTGGTCATCCGATCGCCCAGGTGAAATCACCGGATAACTTCAACCGCTACTTTGCCGAACAGCACATGGACAGCGTCATGATCCCGGTGGATATCGTCCCGGACGCGGTGGCCGCCTACCTCAACGCCCTGCGCGGCTGGCAGAACATGACCGGCGTGCTGGTGACGGTACCGCATAAACAACGCGCCGCCGCGCTGGTCGACGACCTCACGCCGCGCGCCCGCCGACTCAACGCCGTCAATGTGATCCGCAAGCTGGCGGATGGCCGCCTGCAGGGCGATATGCTGGACGGCGTCGGCTTTCAGCTCGCCGCCGAGGCGCAGGGTTTTCAGCCGGCAGGTAAGCAGGCGCTGCTCTCCGGTTGCGGCGGCGTCGGCAGCGCCATCGCCTGGGGACTGTGCGAGGCGGGGATCCGTCGGCTGGCCCTGCACGATCAAACCCCGGCCACCCGGCAGCGCCTGCATGACCTTCTGGCTGAGGCCTTTCCGGCGGTGCAACTGAGCGCGCTGCCAGACACCCTTTACGGCCTCGATCTACTGGTTAATGGCTCACCGGCCGGCATGGCCGGATTTGATGAGCTGCCTCTACCGCAGGCGCTTCTGGATACGCTCGACAGCACCACTCATGTGGCCGACGTTGTCACCGCCCCGGTGATGACGCCGTTGCTCACTTTCGCCGCCGCCCGTGGTTGCAAAGTACAGACCGGGCCGGAAATGGCGCTGGCGCAGATGAGGCTGATGGGCCAGTTTATCGGCGCCATCCCGCAGGCGCAGGGAGCGGCGGCATGAAGAGCTGGGATGTGATCGTCATCGGCAGCGGCGCGGCCGGTTTTGCCGCCGCGGTCACCGCCTGCTGTAAAGGGCTGTCGGTGCTGATGCTGGAGAAAGCCGGCCAGTTCGGCGGCACCTCGGCCATCTCCGGCGGCGCCGTGTGGCTGCACGATACCGACCAGGCGCGCGCCGAGGGCAAAAGCGGTAGCGCCGAGGCGATGAAAACCTACCTGCGAACCATTATCGGCGAGGGCCAGTACCGTGAAGATCTCGCCGAAGCGTTTGTCAGCGCCGGGCGGGAGGCGCTGGCCTTTCTCGAGCGTGAGGGGGCAGTAAAGTACAGCCTGCGTCCGCTCTCGCCCGATTACTATCCGGATGAACCCGGCGCAGTCGACGTCGGGCGCGCGCTGGAGGTGGTGGAGTATGACGGCCGTGAACTGGGGGACGCGTTTCGCGACCTGCGTTCGCCGCCGCCGGGGATGCTGCTGTTTGGCGGGATGATGGTCAACCGCGTCGATATTCAACATTTTCTCGACATGCGCCGCTCGCTGCGCTCCCTGGCCCATTGCACCCGGCTGCTGCTGCGCTATGCCCGCGACCGGGTGAAGTACCCTCGCGGTACCCGCCTGGCGATGGGCAATGCGCTGATTGCCCGCATGGCGACTACGGCGCTGCGTAAAGGCATGAGCCTGCGGCTGAATGTCAATGTTCTGACGCTGTGCGAAGCGCAAGGCGCGGTCCGCGGGGTGGAGATTGAGTATCAGGGGCAAAGAGAGACGCTGCACGCCCGCCGCGGGGTGGTACTGGCCGCAGGCGGCTTCGCCGCGGGCGCGCTGGCGGCGCGCTATCGGCCACATACCCGCGAACACTTCACCATGTCGCCGCCGGCCAACGATGGCGCCGCGCTGCATCTCGCGGCGGCGCTTAACGCTCGCGAGGGAGCCGATCGGCCATCCAATTTTTTCTGGGCGCCGGTATCGGTGCTGACCCGGGCCGACGGCAGCGAGGAGCGCTTCCCCCATCTGGTAACCGATCGCGCAAAACCGGGCGTGATTGCCGTCAATCAGCGGGCGGTACGCTTCGTCAACGAGTCCAGCTCCTATCACCATTTCGCCAGCGCAATGCAGGATGCAGCGGAAAATGCCCCCTGTTTTTTACTCTGCGACGCCCAGGCGATGAAGCGTTATGGCCTCGGGCTGGCACGCCCGGCGCCGGTCAATAATGACGCCCTGGTCGCCGCCGGCTATCTGCACAAAGCCGATACCCTGGCCGCGCTGGCGCAACAGCTTGGTCTGGATGCCCAAACCCTGAGCGAGACGGTAGCCCGCTACAACCGCGACGCCGCGCAGGGCGTGGATCGGGAATTTGCTAAAGGCGGCAACAGCTATAACCGGGCGATGGGCGATCCGGGCCATCAGCCTGACGCCTGTAATGCCCCCCTGCTCAGCGCGCCGTTCTATGCCATCAAACTTTATACCGGCGATCTGGGGACCTCACGGGGCCTGGTCACCACCGCCGATGCCCAGGTCGTCAATACCGAAGGACACCCCATCCCGGGGCTGTACGCGGTGGGAAACGACATGGATTCGCTGATGGCCGGCACCTATCCGGGCCCCGGCATCACCCTCGGCCCGGGGCTGACGTTTGGCTATCTCGCCGCCTGCCATCTGGCACAACACTCCACCCACTAATCAGGAAAACATCATGATCTACGAAAAACGCACGTACACCATCAATCCGCTGAAAATGGCCGACTGGCTGGCGCTGTACCAAAGCGATGCCCTGGCGGTGCAAACCGACCATCTCGGCCAGCTAATCGGCTTCTTTTTTACCGAGATCGGCGTGGTCAATCAGGTAGTGCACATCTGGGCTTATGAAAGCCTGGACGATCGTCTGGTGCGCCGCGCGCGGATGGCCCAGGACGAACGCTGGCAGACCTTCTCGCGTAAAAATCGCGAACTGGCCGCCGTGGAACGCCTCGAGTCGGTGCTGATGCGCCCCACCGCTTTTTCACCTCTGCAGTAAGGAGTCCAACATGAGCGGGCCTGTGAAGGTGGATGTGCTGGTGGTCGGCTCCGGCGCCGCGGGGCTCTCTGCCGCGGTGACTGCGGCGATGCACGGCGCCAGCGTCATGGTGGCGGAGAAAGCGTCAGTGCTCGGCGGAACCAGCGCCTGGTCCGGCGGCTGGCTGTGGATCCCCCGCAACCCGCTGGCGCGGGCGGAGGGCATCGACGAAGCAGCCGACGCGCCGCTGACCTATCTGCAGCATGAGATGGGGGGCGAAGCCGCCGATATTCGTCTGCAAACCTTCCTGCGTTACGGGCCGGAGATGGTGGAATTTTTCCATCAGCGGACGGCGGTGCAGTTTCTCTCGGGCAGCGCCATGCCGGACTTTCACCCGTCGCCGGGTGCGGCGAACGGTGGGCGGTCGGTCACCGCGCAACCCTACGATGGCCGCCTGCTCGGCGACTGGCTCCATCGCCTGCGTCCGCCGCTGGAAACCATTAGCCTGGGCGGGATGGGCATCGCCGGCGGCGCGGATATGGCGCATTTTTTCAATGCCACCCGCTCGCCGCGCTCCGCGCTGTATGCTGCCCGCCGCCTGCTGCGCCACGGCTGGCAGCGGCTACGCGCCGGACGGGGGCAGCATCTGGTCAATGGCAATGCGCTGGTCGCCCGTCTGCTGCGATCCGCCCTCGACGCCGGCGTGCGTTTTCAGTTCAATGCCCCGGTGGTCCGGCTGCTAAAGGGTCCGCGGGGCGTGTCCGGCGCGGTGCTGCGCAGCGACGGCGGGGAGATTCACGTCGAAGCTGGCGCCGTGGTGCTGGCCTGCGGCGGTTTTCCCCACGATCGCCAGCGGCTGGCGCAGGTGGTGCCTCACGCGGCGGAGGGTTACGGCCATTTCTCCGCCGCACCGCCGGACAATCAGGGCGAGGGGATCAGGCTTGGCGAATCCGTCGGCGGCCAGTTCGACACTTCCCTGCGCCACCCGCTGGCCTGGGCGCCGGTGTCCCGCGTCACTCTGGCCAGCGGCCAGCAGCTAATGTTTCCTCATCTGGTGGAGCGCGCCAAACCCGGGGTGATCGCCGTCCTGCCCAACGGCAAACGTTTTGTTAACGAGGCCGACTCTTATCATGACTTTATCGCCGCCCTGCTGGCGGCCACACCCGCGGGCGACACGCCGCAGGCCTGGCTGCTGGCCGATCGTCGCGCGCTGCGTCGCTACGGCCTGGGCCACGCCAGACCGTTCCCGTTCACTCCCACCGCCTGGCTGCGTACCGGCTATCTGCAGCGAGGAAACACCCTGGCGGAGCTGGCGAAGCAGTGCGCTATCGACGCCAATGCGCTGGCGGAAACCGTTGAACGCTTTAACCACTTCGCCAGCGCTGGCGAAGACGTCGATTTTCACCGCGGGGCATCAGCCTATAACCGCGCCCAGGGTGACCATCAGGTGACGCTCGGACCGCTGCGCGAAGGGCCGTTCTACGCGGTGCGCATTCTGCCCGGCTCGCTAGGCACCTTCAGCGGATTGCAAACCGACGAACACGCCCGGGTGCTGGATGAACAGCAGCAGCCGATACCGGGCCTGTACGCCATCGGCAACGACATGTCGAGCGTGATGCGCGGCTATTACCCCAGCGGAGGGATCACCCTCGGGCCCGCCATGACCTTCGGCTATCTGGTGGGTAAAAACCTGGCAAAAAAAACAAATATAAACAATAACATAACTTGATTTCCACGAATGGATGCACCCTAACTCTCTTCACCTGCAACTGTACCGGAGCCCTTTATGAACAAGCGTACCCTATCGCTCGCCGCGCTGACCCTGCTCGATGTCCCTCCCCCCGAACAGGTGCGGATTGCGGCCAGAACCGGTTTTACCCACGTTGGACTGCGACTGCTCCCCGCCACACCGACCGACCCGGACTACGACATGCTGGGCGATACCCCGGCCGTCCGGGCGACGCTCGCCGCGTTGATGGAAACTGGCATCCGCGTGTCGGACGTGGAGATCGTCCGCCTGACCCCCGGGTTTACCCTCGACGATCGGCTGCAGCGTTTTATGGAGACCGCCGCGCGTCTTGGCGCCGGACAGGTGTTAGTCGCCGGCAATGATGACAACCTGCAGCGCAGCGCTGACAACCTCGCCATCCTCGCCGCGGCCGGTCGTCCATTTGGGCTGACCATGAATCTTGAGCCGATGCCCTGGACCCAGTTGCGCAACATCGCCGCAGCGCAAGCACTAATCGCCGCCAGCGGGCGGGAAGACATCGGCATTCTGGTGGACGCTCTCCATTTCTGGCGCGCGGGAGAATCGCTCGCCGCCCTCTCCAGCCTGCCCGCGCATCATCTCAACTATATGCAACTCTGCGATGGCGCGGCGCAGAGGCCGGCGAGCGAGCAGGAACTTATCCGCCAGGCCCGCTCGGCGCGCAACGTGCCGGGGGAAGGCGGTCTGGATCTGCATGGTCTGATGTCGGCCCTGCCGGCGACGCTGCCGGTCTCTCTCGAAGTGCCGCTTGACGGCGAGCAAGGCGCCCTGCCGCCTCTTCAGCGGGCGCAGTTACTGTTCGATGCCGCGCAGCCCTACCTGCGCGCCTGCGCATAAGGAATACGCTATGACACAGACTCAACGCCTGGATGTCAGAGAGTTAATAAATCGTAACCCGCTGAGCCGATTTCAGAAGCAGATTATATTTCTCGGCTTTTGCGTCATCGCTCTCGATGGTTTTGATATCGCGATCATGGGCTTTATCGCCCCGACGCTAAAGCTGGAATGGGGGGTAAGCAACCACCAGCTGGGTCTGGTGATCAGCGCCGCGCTGATCGGCCTCGCGCTGGGGGCGATTTTCTCCGGCCCGCTCGCCGACTGGCTGGGACGTAAGAAAATCATCATCAATAGCGTTTTCTTCTTCGGTTTCTGGACCATCGCCACCGCCTTCTCGCACAACGTAGAACAGATGATGTTCTTTCGCTTTATGACTGGCCTCGGGCTGGGCGCCGCGATGCCGAATATCGGGACGCTGGTGTCGGAATACGCTCCGGAACGCCAGCGTTCATTTATTATCACCATCATCTTTTGCGGCTTCACCTTCGGCGCGGCGGCGGGAGGATTTTCGGCATCGTGGCTGATCCCCCAGTTTGGCTGGCACTCGCTGATGGCGCTCGGCGGTATTCTGCCGCTGCTGTTTGCCCCCCTGCTCATCTGGCTGCTGCCGGAATCGGTTCGTTTTCTGGTGATCAAACAAGCGCCCGCGGCGCGCATACGCGCCATTCTTAACCGTCTCTATCCCGGACAAATCAGCGACAATGTGACGTTTATCCTGCCGGCGCAGCCAGCGGCCGGCAACGCGATGCGCATTGTCCTCTCCCGCCAGTACGGTTTCGGCTCGCTGATGCTATGGCTGGTCTACTTTATGGGGCTGTTCCTGGTCTATATCCTCGGCAGCTGGCTGCCAACGCTGGTTAAAGCGGTAGGAATGACCGTTAGCCAGGCGGCCATCATGACGGCGATCTACCAGGCGGGCGGCACCCTCGGCTCGTTGTTTGCCGGCTGGCTGATGGACAGGATCAACCCCCATCGCGCGCTGGGGATAATCTACGCCGTTGGCGGCCTGTTCACCATGGCGATGGGCTACGCCGCGGGCAGCTTTGCCTTGCTCTGTATGCTGGCGTTTATCAGCGGCGCCTGCCTGAACGGCGCGAATACCGGCATGAACGCCCTCTCCGCCCGCTACTACCCTACGCAGGCGCGGGCGACGGGCTCCAGCTGGATGCACGGCGTCGGGCGCATCGGCGCCATTCTCAGCGCCTTTGCCGGCGCCGAGATGATGGCGCTCAACTTGCCCTTTGAAAGCGTCTTTTTGATCCTCGGTATCCCGGCAGCCCTCACCGTCGCAGGCCTGGCGGCGAAGGGCATCTTTGCGGCCGGTCATCCTCCCGTCGCTTCAACTTCCCCCGCGTCTGTGCGCGGAGCGTCATAGCGGCATCTGGTCCCCGGTGCAATCGGCGGATTGCACCGCCTTCAGCAGCTAATAAAGAAAATTTATTTCATATTTTGTTGAAACGAAAAACGCCCGCAACAATCTGGACGACTCCGGCAGGCGATATCCCGCCCTCACCTTTTCAACCAAGCGCAAAAGAAACTATCGCTAATTCGATCCCCCTCGCATATATGGAAAATAAATTCCACAACACAATTGAAACAGAACAAACATTTCCTTAAGTTGAAGTCAGTCTATCCGGATGCGCGTTGCCGCAGGCGTCGGCATTGAGCGCCTCAGAGTGCAAATGATTTCAAAAAGGAGAGCACCATGTTAAACGGCCTGAAACCCTTATCCCGTTCCCTGCGCTGGGGCATGGTCGGCGGCGGGGGAACCAGTCAGATCGGCTACAGCCACCGCTGTGCGGCGCTGCGTGACAATGTTTATACCCTGCTGGCCGGCGCGCTTGACGTCGATGCCGAGCGCGGGCGCGCGTTCGGTGAGCAACTGGGCATCGCGCCGGAGCGCTGCTACGCCGACTACCAGACCCTGTTTCGCGAAGAGGCGCAGCGCCCTGACGGGATCGAGGTCGTCTCGGTCACCACCCCGAACAATACCCATTTCGCCATCACCAAAGCGGCGCTGGAGGCGGGACTCCACGTTATCTGCGAAAAGCCCCTCTGCTTTACCGCCGAAGAGGCGCGCGAGCTGGTGGATCTGAGCAAAAAACAGAACAAAATCGTCGGCGTCACCTACGGCTATGCCGGCTATCAGATGATCCAGCAGGCGCGGCAGATGATTGCCGATGGACTGCTCGGCGAGATCCGCATCGTTAACATGCAATTCGCCCACGGCTTCCATAACAAGGCCGTCGAGCTGCAGGCAGAATCCACCCGCTGGCGAGTAACGCCGAAGTTTGCCGGGCCCAGCTATGTGCTTGGGGATCTGGCCACCCATCCGCTGTTTGTCGCCGAGACCATGGCGCCGCAGCTCAATATCAAACGGCTGATGTGCTCCCGTCAGAGCTTTGTTCCCTCCCGCGCGCCGCTGGAAGATAACGCCTTTGTCCTGATGGAATATGACAACGGCGCGGTTGGCTCGATGTGGACCAGCGCGGTCAACAGCGGCGCCATGCACTCGCAAAAAGTGCGCATCGTCGGCGAAAAAGCAAGCATCGAATGGTGGGATGAGCATCCTAACCAGCTCAGCTATGAGGTGCAGGGCGAGCCGGCGCGCATTCTGGAACGTGGAATGCCCTACCTGTCGCCGAACGCGCTGGCGGATGACCGCATTGGCGGCGGCCATCCGGAAGGGCTGTTCGAAGCCTGGGCCAACCTCTATCGCCGCTATGCGCAGGCGATTGACGCCACGGATCGCGACGATCGCGCCTTCCTGCAAGACTTCTGGTATCCGGACGTCGAAGCCGGGCTGCACGGCGTCTATTGGGTAGAGCAGTGCGTCAAATCGGCTGACGCTGGCAGCCAGTGGGTTGACTTTACTTTACCTTAATTTTCCCCCTCGCCAGTGGAGTCCCCCTCCACTGGTTTATTGATTTTTACCAACTTGTCGCATCGCGCAACAGCCCCGTAATATCTGTTAAACAAACATTTATTTACGCTTCTTACCCCCCGCCGCTACACTAGGCGCAGTTTTTATATTGAGGTGGTAATGAACGATAACAAAATGACGCCAGGGGAACTGCGCGCGACCTGGGGTTTGGGGACAGTATTCTCCCTGCGCATGCTTGGCATGTTTATGGTCCTGCCGGTTCTGACCACGTATGGCATGGCGTTGCAGGGTGCCAGTGAAGCGCTGATTGGCCTGGCGATCGGTATCTACGGCCTGGCGCAGGCGGTGTTCCAGATCCCCTTCGGACTGTTATCTGACCGTATTGGCCGTAAGCCATTGATCGTCGGCGGCCTGCTTATCTTCGTGCTCGGCAGCGTCATCGCCGCGCTCACCGACTCCATCTGGGGCATCATTCTTGGCCGCGCCCTGCAGGGCTCCGGCGCCATCGCCGCCGCGGTTATGGCCCTGCTGTCCGATCTCACCCGCGAACAGAACCGCACCAAAGCGATGGCCTTTATCGGCGTCAGCTTCGGCGTCACCTTCGCCATCGCCATGGTGCTGGGGCCGATTGTCACCCACCAGCTGGGTCTGCACGCGCTGTTCTGGATGATCGCCATCCTGGCGACCGTCGGCATCCTGCTCACCCTGTGGGTGGTGCCCAACAGCCATAACCATGTCCTTAACCGCGAATCCGGGATGGTGAAGGGCTGCTTTAGCAAGGTGCTGGCGGAGCCGCGCCTGCTGAAGCTTAACTTTGGCATCATGTGCCTGCACATTATGCTGATGTCCACTTTTGTCGCCCTGCCCGGACAACTGGAGGCCGCCGGCTTCCCGGCCGCCGAGCACTGGAAGATTTACCTGGTCACCATGGTTATCTCATTCATCTCGGTGGTGCCGTTTATCATCTACGCCGAAGTGAAGCGCAAGATGAAGCGCGTCTTCCTGCTCTGCGTCGCCATCCTGCTGATTGCGGAAATTGTCCTCTGGGGCGCCGGAGGCTACTTCTGGGAGCTGGTGGCGGGCGTTCAGCTCTTCTTCCTGGCGTTTAACCTGCTGGAAGCGCTGCTGCCGTCGCTAATTAGCAAGGAGTCTCCGGCGGGCTACAAAGGCACCGCGATGGGCGTCTACTCCACCAGCCAGTTTCTCGGCGTGGCGATTGGCGGCGCGCTTGGCGGCTGGGTCGATGGTTTCTTTGATTCGCAAACCGTGTTTCTGCTGGGCGCCCTGCTGGCGATGCTGTGGCTGCTGGTGGCCAGCACCATGAGCGAGCCGCCGTACGTCAGCAGCCTGCGGGTGGAGGTGCCGGACGGCGTGGTGGTCGACAGCGCGCTGCAGGCGCGTCTGCTGAGCGCCAGCGGGGTTCATCAGGCGCTGGTGGTACCCGAGGAGCGTTCGGTGTATATCAAAATCGACAGCAAGGTCACCAACCGCTTCGAGATAGAGCAGCTCATCAAAGGGGTATAAAAAAAGCGGGGAATTCCCCGCTTTTTGCTGTCTGCCCGCCGCCTTAGTCGCGGAAGTTTTTGAACTGGAACGGCTGTCCCAGATCGCCACCGCGCACCAGCGCCATCACCGACTGCAGATCGTCGCGGGACTTACCGGTCACGCGGATCTCTTCACCCTGAATCTGGGCCTGCACTTTCAGCTTGCTGTCTTTGATCAGTTTAACGATCTTCTTCTGCACCGCGCTTTCAATGCCTTGCTTCAGCTTCGCTTCAACAAACCAGGTTTTACCGCTGTGCACGATATCTTCCGGTACGTCGAGGGAGGTGCCTTCAATGCCGCGCTTGAGCAGCTTGGCGCGCAGGATATCCAGCAGCTGGTTCACCTGGAAGTCAGACTCGCTCAGCACTTTAATGGTCTTGTTGGCGTCGTTTAATTCAAAAGTGGCTTCAACGCCACGAAAATCAAAACGCGACTCGACTTCGCGGCTCGCGTTGTCCACCGCGTTACGGGCTTCCTGAAGATCAACTTCAGAGACAATATCGAAAGATGGCATCTTTTCCTCTCCTTCCGTTTCTTTTGCGTTGCATAATACCTGCAACGCGGCATAACTCAACTTGTTATCCCGGAAGCTTAGCTGATTACGCAACGCTCGCGCTATTTTCCCCGTGATGTCCGACGATGCGAAAAGCGACGAGATAGACTTTAGCCATCAGCGCCTGGGATAGCGGCAGATGAGGAGGAACAATGAAAGTAACCGTACTGGGATGCGGTGCGCTGGGACAACTATGGCTGACCGCGTTGTACAAACAGGGACATGAAGTCCAGGGCTGGCTGCGCGTACCGCAGCCATTCTGTAGCGTCAACGTCATTGAAACCGATGGCTCAGTGTTCAACGAATCGCTGACGGCCAACGACCCCGATTTTCTCGCCAGCAGCGAGCTGCTGATCGTCACCTTAAAGGCCTGGCAGGTGTCGAATGCGGTAAAGCACCTGGCCGGGATCCTGCCGGACACCACGCCAATTGTGCTGATTCATAACGGCATGGGCACCGTCGAGGAGCTGCGCGGCGTGAAACAGCCGTTGCTGCTGGCCTCCACGACCCAGGCGGCGCGGCGCGATGGGAATGTCATCATCCACGTTGCCCAGGGCACCACGCATATCGGACCGGCAAAAAGCTACGAGGGGGACTACAGCTATCTCGCAGAAGTTCTGCAGAGCGTGCTGCCGGATGTCGCCTGGCATAACAATATCCACTCGGCCATCTGGCGCAAGCTGGCGGTTAACTGCGTGATTAACCCTCTGACCGCGCTCAAAGGGTGTAAAAACGGCGATCTGCGCGACTATACGCAGGAAGTTGCGGCCATTTGTCGCGAGGTGGCGGCGGTGATGGAGCGCGAAGGTATTCATACCTCGGCGGAAAACCTGCTATTTTATGTCGAACAGGTAATTGAAAGTACGGCAGAAAATATCTCTTCCATGCTGCAGGACGTTCGCGCCCAGCGGCATACAGAGATCGACTACATCACCGGTTTTCTGCTCAACCGCGCCCGCGCCCACGGCGTCGCCGTACCGGAAAACGCCCGCTTATTTGAATTGATCAAGCGTAAGGAGAATGAATATGAGCGCGTCGGCACTGATTTGCCTCGCCCCTGGTAGCGAAGAGACCGAAGCGGTCACCACTATCGACCTGCTGGTCCGCGGCGGAGTAAAGGTGACCACCGCCAGCGTCGCCAGCGACGGCGGCCTGACCATCGTCTGTTCGCGCGGCGTCAAACTGCTGGCGGATGCGCCGCTGGTCGAGGTGGCCGATGGTGATTTCGATATCATCGTCCTCCCGGGCGGTATCAAGGGCGCAGAGTGCTTCCGCGACAGCACGCTACTAGTGGAAACCGTCCGCCAGTTTCATCTCTCTGGGCGCATTGTGGCCGCCATCTGCGCCGCCCCGGCGTCCGTGCTGGTACCCCATAATCTGTTCCCGATCGGCAACATGACCGGTTTTCCGGCGCTGAAGGAACATATCCCCGCCGAGCAGTGGCAGGATAAAAGAGTGGTCTGGGATCCGCGGGTGAATCTGTTAACCAGTCAGGGTCCGGGGACTTCGATTGATTTCGCCCTGAAAATGATCGATCTGCTGGTGGGGCGCGAGAAAGCGTATGAGGTCGCCTCACAGCTGGTGATGGCCGCTGGCATCTATAATTACTACGAAGCCTGATAGCCGGTCCGCGCCGCGGGCTGGCTCCCCTTTTCCTGAGGAATCGCAGCATGTCCCGGAGCGCAACCGATTCTCGCGATCTTGTAATCAGCCGCCTGCTCAGCGCGCCCGCCCCAGCCCTGTGGCGCGCGTGGGCCGACCCGGCATTACTCCGAACCTGGTGGTGCCCGAAGCCCTGGCAAACCGAGGTTCTGGCCTTTGATTTTCGCGCCGGCGGGGCCTTTCACACCGTGATGCACGGGTCTGACGGTGAACGCAGCGATAACCCCGGCTGTTTTCTTGAAGTTATCCCGCAACAAAAAATCGTCATGACCTCGATGCTGACGGCGGATTATCGCCCCGCCGTTTCCCCCCTTCGCGATGACGGCCATCATCACCTTTGCCGATGAACAGGGCGGGTGTCGCTATACGGCTACAGTGCTGCATGCCGATGATGAAACCCGCGAGCAGCATGAGCAGATGGGATTTTTCGAGGGCTGGAATATTGTCATCGATCAGCTCAATGACCTGGCGCTGACCCTGCGCTAATATACTCCCCTGCCAATAGTAAAAAGGCCTTCCATCAGGGAAGGCCTTTTGCATCATAACAACCTGTTACGGGCGATACACTTTCACGTTGCTGAAGCCCTGCTCGCGCAAATAAAGCGCCTGCAGACGGCTCATCACCCCGCGCTCGCACCACAGCAGCCAGGTTTTGCTCTGATCGAGATCGCCAAATTTGGTGCTTAGCTTGTAGAACGGCAGGGAAACAACCTCAACCCCCTCGACCTTCAGCGGCTTGTCTTCCTGCTCGTCGATGGAGCGAATGTCGAGGATCGCGTCATTGGCGCCAAAGCCGGTCACGGTTTCCACTTCCACCACCGTCTCTTCCGTCTGCTGGGCGATCTCGCGGATATCGATATTGCTCGCCTCTTCCACCACTTTATCAAGGATGCTGAAATCGAAGTGTTCTTCTTCCGCTTCAATCTTCGCCTTCACCGCCTTCACGGTCGGGCTCTTGGAGATCACGCCGCAATATTCCGGCATGGTGCGGGCAAAATCTTCCGTGCCGATCTCACGCGCCAGGTCGATGATGTGCTCTTTATCGTGCGAAATCAGCGGGCGCAGGATCAGAGTATCGGAGACATTATCGATCAGGCGCAGGTTAGTGAGGGTCTGACTGGAAACCTGGCCGAGCGCTTCGCCGGTGACCAGCGCCTGCACGCCATAGCGTTCCGCGACTTTTGACGCGGCGCGGACCATCATGCGCTTGAGCACGACGCCCATCTGGCCGTCGTCCACTTTTTCAAGGATTTCGCCGACTACTGGCTCAAAGTTAATCGCCACAAAGCGAACGCGGTGTGAGCTGCCGAAGCGGTTCCACAGATAATGCGCAACCTGGCGGACGCCAATCTCATGGGCGGCGCCGCCAAGGTTAAAGAAGCAGTAATGAACGCGGCAGCCGCGGCGCATCAGCATGTAGCTGGAGACGCCGGAGTCAAAGCCGCCGGAGATCAGCGACAGCACATCTTCCTGGGTGCCGATCGGGAAACCGCCGATGCCTTCATAGCGGCCTTTCACCAGCAGCAGGCGATCGTTTTCAATCTCGAGATTGACAGTGACGTCCGGGTCGGTCAGCTTCACGCGCGCCGTTTCAATATGCTGATTCAGACCGCCGCCGACGTAACGTTCCACTTCAATTGAGGTGAATTCATGTTTGCCGCGACGCTTCACTCGCACGCAGAAGGTTTTGCCTTCCAGCGCCTCGCGCCACAGCGGCAGCGTCTGCTCGAAAATATCGTGCAGCGAGGTGAACGGCACGTCTTCGACTTCCAGAATATGGTGGATGCCGGGGATACGGGTCAGCGCATCGCGAATAGCCGGGCGCTGATTTTCATCTTTCGCGCGAACTTCGATATGATCCCAATGACGGACGACGGCCAGCGTCTCATCATAGTTTTTGAGAACGTTACGAATGTTCCCGGTTAAGATTTTAATGAAGCGCAACCGCACAGATTGGCTTTTGATGGTGATTTCCGGGAACAATTTAATGATAAACTTCATAGCGACAATAGTTCGTTGGCAAGCCCGACGGGGCTATAAGCAAAAGTTGTAAAGCAGCGCACACCGGTGCCTGCATCCTGGGCGCGGAGTATATCACCATTGCGCGTTATTTGCTTACACGCGTGACTTCGTTACCATACCCGGTATTGCCGTCGCGACATAACAAGAGTCTACATTCACTATGCCAAAGAAAAATGAGGCCCCGGCCAGCTTTGAAACTGCTCTGGGCGAACTGGAGCAGATCGTTAACCGTCTGGAAAGCGGCGATTTGCCGTTAGAGGAAGCGCTAAGCGAATTTGAGCGCGGCGTACAGCTGGCGCGCCAGGGGCAAAGTCAGCTGCAGAAGGCCGAACAGCGCGTGCAGATCCTGCTGGCGGATAGTGAAGATTCCCCGACCACGCCTTTTACGCCGGACGCTGAATAAATGGATTTCCCGCAACAATTGCAGGCCTGTGTGGAACAGGCAAACGAAGCGCTGCGCCGTTTCATCGCCCCGCAGCCCTTTCAGAACACTCCGCTGGTGGAAGCGATGCATTATGGCGCATTGTTAGGCGGTAAACGCCTGCGTCCCTTCCTTGTCTACGCCACCGGCGAGATGTTCGGCGTGTGCCGTACCACGCTGGATGCTCCTGCCGCGGCGGTCGAATGCATTCATGCCTACTCCCTGATGCATGATGATTTGCCGGCGATGGATGATGACGATCTGCGCCGCGGCCTGCCGACCTGCCATATTAAATTTGGCGAAGCCAACGCAATTCTTGCGGGAGATGCCCTGCAAACGCTGGCGTTCTCTATACTGAGTGATGCGCCGATGGTCGACGTTCCTGACCGGGACCGGCTGGCGATGGTTTCCGAACTGGCGCAGGCCAGCGGCGTGGCGGGCATGTGCGGCGGCCAGGCGCTGGATCTGCAGGCCGAGGGACAGCAGGTTGATTTACAGGCGCTGGAGCGTATCCATCGCCACAAAACGGGCGCCCTGATCCGCGCCGCCGTCCGGATGGGAGCCCTGAGCGCCGGCGAACGCGGCCGCGCCGCCCTGCCCGCGCTGGATCGCTATGCGGAAAATATCGGTCTTGCCTTCCAGGTCCAGGATGACATTCTCGACGTGGTAGGGGATACTGCGACCCTTGGCAAACGTCAGGGTGCCGACCAGCAATTGGGTAAAAGCACCTATCCCGCCCTCCTGGGTCTTGAGCAAGCCCGGAAGAAAGCGCACGACCTGATCGCTGATGCCCGCCGGTCGTTAGATGAGCTGGCCGCACAATCTCTGGATGCTTCGGCACTGGAAGCGCTCGCGAATTACATTATTCAGCGCGATAAATAAACAAAAAATGAGTCTCTGATGAGTTTTGATATTGCCAAATACCCGACCCTGGCGCTGGTAGATTCCACCCAGGAGTTGCGCCTGTTGCCAAAAGAGAGCCTGCCGAAGCTATGTGATGAGCTGCGGCGCTATCTACTGGACAGCGTCAGCCGTTCCAGCGGTCACTTTGCCTCTGGCCTCGGCACGGTGGAACTGACCGTGGCGCTGCACTACGTGTATAACACGCCGTTCGATCGCCTGATCTGGGACGTCGGCCATCAGGCCTACCCGCATAAAATTCTGACCGGTCGCCGGGACAAAATCGGCACCATTCGTCAGAAAGGCGGCCTGCATCCCTTCCCGTGGCGCGGTGAAAGCGAGTATGACGTGCTGAGCGTCGGTCACTCCTCCACTTCCATTTCCGCGGGTATCGGGGTGGCTATCGCCGCCGCGAAAGAGGATAAGCAGCGGCGCGCGGTGTGCGTCATTGGCGACGGGGCGATCACCGCCGGCATGGCGTTTGAGGCGATGAACCACGCCGGGGATATCAAACCCGACCTGCTGGTGGTGCTGAATGACAATGAAATGTCGATTTCCGAGAACGTCGGCGCGCTGAACAATCATCTGGCGCAGCTGCTCTCCGGTAAGCTCTACTCCACCCTGCGCGAAGGGGGCAAAAAGGTCTTCTCCGGGGTGCCGCCGATTAAAGAGCTGCTTAAGCGTACCGAAGAGCATATCAAAGGGATGGTGGTGCCGGGCACGCTGTTTGAAGAGCTGGGCTTTAACTACATTGGCCCGGTGGATGGCCATGACGTGCTCGGTCTGGTCAGCACGCTGAAGAACATGCGCGACCTGAAAGGCCCGCAGTTCCTGCATATTATGACCAAAAAAGGCCGCGGCTATGAGCCCGCCGAGAAAGACCCGATCACCTTCCATGCGGTGCCAAAATTCGACCATACCAGCGGCGTACTGCCCAAAAGCAGCGGCGGCCTCCCTTCCTACTCGAAAATCTTCGGCGACTGGCTGTGTGAAACGGCGGCCAAAGACAACAAGCTGATGGCGATCACGCCGGCGATGCGCGAAGGTTCAGGGATGGTGGAGTTTTCGAAGAAATTCCCCGATCGGTACTTTGACGTCGCCATTGCCGAGCAGCATGCGGTCACCTTCGCCGCCGGGCTGGCGATTGGCGACTACAAGCCGGTGGTGGCGATCTACTCCACCTTCCTGCAGCGAGCCTACGATCAGGTGATCCATGATGTGGCTATCCAGAAGCTGCCGGTGCTGTTTGCTATCGACCGCGCCGGGATCGTCGGCGCAGACGGCCAGACGCATCAGGGAGCGTTCGATCTCTCCTTCCTGCGCTGTATTCCGGATATGGTGGTAATGACCCCGAGCGATGAAAATGAATGTCGCCAGATGCTGTACACCGGCTACCACTACAGCGACGGCCCCTGCGCGGTGCGCTATCCGCGCGGTAGCGGCACCGGCGCGACGCTCGAGCCGCTGGCATCGCTGCCGATCGGCAAAGGGGTGGTGAAACGTCAGGGCGAGAAAATAGCGATCCTCAACTTTGGCACCCTGCTGCCGGAAGCCGCGGCGGTAGCGGACAAACTCAACGCCACCCTGGTGGATATGCGCTTTGTGAAGCCGCTGGATACCGCGCTGATCCTCCAGCTGGCCGGCGAGCACGACGCGCTGGTGACGCTGGAAGAGAACGCCATCATGGGCGGCGCCGGCAGCGGCGTGAACGAAGTGCTGATGGCCCATCGCCGGGCGGTACCGGTGCTCAATATTGGCCTGCCGGATTATTTTATTCCTCAGGGCACTCAGGAAGAGATCCGCGCCGACCTCGGCCTTGATGCCGCCGGTATTGAGGCCAAAATCCGCGACTGGCTGGCATAATTGCCCCTTCCGCTCCTGCTATGCTTAAGGGATACCCTTGATGAATAGCAGGAGCGCACTATGCACTATATCCCCCTCGGTGATACTGCCTTACGTGTTTCCCGACTCTGCCTCGGCTGCATGACCTTCGGCGAGCCGGACCGCGGCAGACACGCCTGGACGCTTCCGGAAGAGAGCAGCCGCCCGCTTATCCAGCACGCCATTGAAGGCGGCATCAACTTCTTCGATACCGCAAATAGCTACTCCGACGGCAGCAGCGAAGAGATCGTTGGCCGCGCCCTGCGCGACTTTGCCCGCCGTGACGAGGTGGTTGTCGCCACCAAGGTGTATCACCAGGTCGGCGATCTGGCGGAAGGACTTTCCCGGGCGCAGATCCTGCGCTCCATCGACGACAGCCTGCGCCGTCTCGGGATGGACTATGTCGACCTGCTGCAGATCCACCGCTGGGACTATACCACCCCGATTGAAGAGACGCTCGAAGCGCTGGACGAGGTGGTGAAAGCCGGCAAAGCGCGCTATATCGGCGCCTCGTCCATGCATGCCCGACAGTTTGCCCAGGCGCTGGCGCTCCAGCAGCAGAACGGCTGGGCGCGCTTCGTCACCATGCAGGATCACTACAACCTGATTTACCGGGAAGAAGAGAATGAGATACTGCCCCTGTGCCAACGTAACGGCGTAGCGGTGATCCCATGGAGTCCGCTGGCGCGCGGCAGGCTAACCCGCCCCTGGGGTGAGACCACCGCCCGGCTGGTCTCAGATGAGTTCGGCAAATCGCTGTACAGCGCCAGTGAAGAAAACGATGCGCAGATCGCCGGGAATCTCGCGGACGTGGCGGAAGAACTCGACGCCAGCCGCGCCCAGGTCGCCCTCGCCTGGCTGTTAAGCAAACCCGGCGTCGCCGCGCCGATTATCGGCCCGTCGCGTCAGGAACAGCTTGATGATCTGCTGCAGGCGGTGGATTTGACGCTCTCCCCGGAACAGATCGACAAGCTGGAGGCGCCGTATCAGCCGCATCCGGTGGTGGGATTTAAGTGAAGGGCGTGGTTTCCCCGGCAGCGTAGCGTTGCCGGGGAGAGGCGGTTAAAGCAGACCGATGGGCCAGTGATGGCCAATGACGTACAGCACGCCAGCGGAGATCACGCCGGCGACGATGTCGTCGACCATAATCCCCATTCCGCCGTGGATATTGCGATCAAACCAGCGAATTGGCCACGGCTTCCACATATCGAAGATACGGAAAATCACGAAGCCGGCGGCCACCCACTGCCAGTCCAGGGTCGGCAGCGCCATCAGGGTGATCCACATCCCGACGAACTCGTCCCAGACGATGCTGCCGTGGTCATGGGTGCCCATATCTTTGGCCGTGCGATGGCACAGATAGACGCCGATACAGATGCTCATCATCACCACCAGCGAGTAAAGCTGCCAGGGGAGAAAGGTCATCAGATACCAGAACGGGATCGCCGCCAGCGAGCCCATCGTCCCCGGCACCACCGGGCTTAAGCCGCTACCAAAGCCGGTCGCCAGCAGATGCCACGGATTACGCATACTCAGGCGGCTAAGCGCCTCGTCTCGACTACGCAAAGTGATCGTATCCCTTTAAATCAAGCGCGACCGGCTTACCGTCGCGGATAAACTGCAGCCCTTCGCTCTCCGGCGCAATCTGTCCGATACAGGTAAAACGCGCGCCAAGATGGCCAAGAGCCACGTCCAGCGCCCCGCGGTTCAGTTCCGGTACGGTAAAGCACAGCTCGTAATCTTCCCCGCCGGCGAGCGCCCAGCGCAGCGCCTGCTCAGAATCAACCTGGCGCAGCATCGCATCGGAGTACGGCATGGCATCGAGATCGATACGTGCGCCGCAGCCGCTGGCTTTGAGAATATGGCCCAGATCGGAGATCAGGCCGTCGGAGAGATCGATAGCCGATGTCGCCAGGTCACGCAGCGCCTGGCCCTGCAGCACGCGCGGCATCGGCCGCAGATGACGGGCCAGCAGGTAGTCGGCGTCAGACGGTTCATCCACCGTTAGACGATTCTGCAGTACCGCCAGACCGGCGGCGCTATCTCCCGGAGTGCCGGTAACATAGATCCAGTCCCCCGGCTTCGCGCCAGCGCGTTTCATGGCGCGTCCCGGCGGCACAAAGCCGTGGATACCCAGCGTCATGGAGAGCGGGCCACGGGTAGTGTCGCCGCCAATCAGTTGCATATCGTAATAGTCCAGCTGGACAAACAGGCTGTCGCTGAAGGCTTCCAGCCAGACTTCATCCACCTCCGGCAAGGTCAGCGCCAGCGTGAGCCACGCCGGCTCCGCGCCCATCGCCGCGAGGTCGCTCAGGTTCACCGCCAGCGCTTTATAAGCGAGGTCGGCAGGGTCGATATCGGGTAAGAAGTGATTGCCCGCCACCAGGGTGTCGGTGCTGATTGCCAGCGTTTTTTTCTCGGGAATATGCAGGAGCGCGCAGTCATCGCCGATGCCGGTTTCAACATCAAGGCGGGCGCTTTTAACGCGATCAAAATAACGGGCAATCAGGGAGAATTCGCCGCATGCCATACGTTATGCCTCAGCAAAATAATAAATAAGGCCGGGCTGCGAGGCGACCCTCGCAAAACCCGGCCTGCAGTTTACTTCTTGTGGGGACGAATTACCGGAGCCGCTTTGTCCAGCACGCCGTTAACGAACTTGTGGCTATCTTCAGCGCCGAAGGTTTTCGCCAGTTCGATAGCTTCATTGATGGCCACTTTATACGGTACGTCATCACGTTTGGACAGCTCAAACAGCGCGATACGCAGCACCGCTTTTTCAACCTGGCCCAGCTCTTCCAGCTGGCGGGACAGGTAGGGCTTCATCAGGCCGTCGAGGTACGCGCTGTTAGTCGCCACTCCGGACAGCAGTTCGCGGAAATACAGAACATCAACATCTTTTACGTCCTGTTCCGCCAGGAACTGGTATTCGACATCAGCGATGTCGTTGTGGGACAACTGCCAGGAGTAGAGCGCCTGAACGGCACACTCACGGGCGCGGCGACGAGCAGCAGGTTTCACGGAATTCCCCTTACAAAAATCAGGCCTTGATGGCTTTCAATACGTTAATCATTTCCAGCGCGGTCAGCGCAGCTTCTGCGCCTTTGTTACCGGCTTTGGTGCCAGCGCGCTCAATGGCTTGTTCAATACTTTCAGTGGTCAGAACACCAAAGGCTACCGGGATTTCGCTGTCCTGAGCGACATGCGCCAGGCCATTGCTGGCACCGCCTGCCACATATTCAAAGTGGGCGGTACCGCCGCGAATCACCGTCCCCAGCGCGATCACCGCGTCATATTTACCGGTTTTCGCCAGTGCGCCAGCCGCCAGCGGCAGCTCATACGCGCCTGGAACCCAAACGACGGTGATGTTTTCATCTTTTACCTGACCAATGCGTTTCAGGGCGTCAATCGCGCCTTCCAGCAGGCTGTCATTGATAAAGTTGTTGAAACGCGCAATGGTGATGGCGACGCGAGCGTCCGGGGTAGCAACGTTAGCTTCAATAATGTTCATACTCTTCCTTCGGGTTCATGTGCCCCGCAAGGGGGGCGGATTTTATCATATTATTCTGAGCGCTGCTTCCTAATAATCAGGAAAGCCTCACGCAGTGGTTAAATGCAGGCAGACATCCGGGCCAACCTGACGTATCTCATTGAATTTAAAATGGGGGGCCTGGCTCAGCTCTTCAAGCCCCGGCAGCGCGCATAATCCACGCGCCGTATTGCCTAACAGTTTAGGCGCAATATAGACGATAAGCTCGTCGACCAGGCCCGCCTGCAGCAGCGCCCCGGCAAGCGTAGCCCCTGCCTCAACCCAGACGCTGTTGATCTGCTGTTTGCCAAGCAGCATCATCAGCAGCACCAGATCGAGATGGCCGTTATGCTCCGGAACCAGCAGCGTGCGGACGCTTTCCGGCCACTGCCGTTCATCGGCGCGCAGGCGGGCAAACAGCGTTTCCCCCACCTGCTGCACAATACGATGCTCATGCGTGACGCGGTTCTGGCTGTCGATGACGACGCGCAGCGGCTGGCGCAAATTCTCTTCGGGATAAAGCGCCTGGGTATCGGCGCTCAGCTCCTGCCAGCGCACGGTCAGCGCCGGATCGTCCGCCAGCACGGTGGCGCTGCTGGTCAGGATGGCATGGCTCTGGGCGCGCAGACGCTGCACGTCGCGTCGCGCCTGCGGGGAGGTGATCCACTGGCTTTCGCCGCTGGCCATCGCCGTGCGGCCGTCCAGCGAGGCGCCCAGCTTCAGCTGCACCCAGGGAAAACCGGTGCGCATCCGCTTCAGAAAGCCCTTATTCAGCGCTTCCGCTTCGTTCATCATCAGCCCATGGCTGACCTCAATGCCGGCCTGCTGCAGGCGATACAAACCGCGCCCCGCCACCTGCGGGTTCGGATCCTGCATCGCGGCGACCACGCGACTAACGCCGGCGGCAATCAGCGCATCGCAGCATGGCGGCGTACGGCCATGGTGGCTGCAGGGCTCAAGAGTGACGTAGGCGGTGGCGCCGCGCGCCTTTTCGCCAGCCATGCGCAGGGCGTGCACTTCAGCATGCGGCTCGCCGGCGCGATAGTGAAACCCCTCGCCGACGATCTCGCCGTCTTTCACAATGACGCAGCCGACGTTAGGGTTAGGATGGGTAGTAAAGCGACCGCGCGCGGCAAGCTTCAGCGCACGCGCCATGTACATTTCGTCCTGCATGGCTTAGTCCTGTAAGCGGGCGATCTCTTCGCCGAATTCTTTAATATCTTCGAAGCTGCGATAGACCGACGCGAAGCGAATATAGGCGACTTTATCCAGCTTTTTCAGCTGCTCCATCACCAGGTTGCCGATCATTTTGCTGGCCACTTCGCGCTCGCCGGTGCCGCGCAGATGAGTCTTGATATGGTTGACCGCCATTTCCACGTCGTCGGCGCTAACCGGACGTTTCTCCAGCGCTTTCAGCATCCCGCTGCGCAGCTTGTCTTCGTTGAAGGGTTCGCGCACATCGTTACTCTTCACCACCCGCGGCATCACCAGCTCCGCCACTTCGAAGGTGGTAAAGCGTTCGTTACAGACCAGGCACTGCCGACGGCGACGCACGGAAGAGCCTTCCCCCACCAGACGAGAGTCGATCACTTTGGTATCCACGGCGAAACAGAAAGGGCAATGCATAGCGCGTCCTGACAGGTAGTTAAACTGAAGAGTAGTTTACCGCGAAGTGACCGGACTACAAAGAAAGAGCTTTTGAGACAAAGGATCTATGGGAGATGAGGCCGGTTTGGCTACCATTAAGCATCCTCTGTAAACGGAATCCTGACCATGACAAGACGTTACCTGAAGCTCGCCATCGCGGGCTGCCTGTTCACCCTGACCGCCTGCGCCCAGCAAAGCGAAATCCGCCAGATGCACCAGAGCGTGAGTACGCTGAGCCAGGAGATGACCCAGCTCAACCAGCAAACGATCAAAATCACCCAGCAAAACGCGCTGAACGCCAAATCCACCCGCGGCGTCTATCTGCTGCCGGAGGCCAAGACCCCGGCGCGGCTGGAGAGCCAGATCGGCACCCTGCGCATGTCGGTGGGCAGTATTACCCCGGATGGCGATGGGTCACGCCTGACCTTACGCATTCAGGGCGAATCCAACGATCCGCTGCCGGCCTTCACCGCCACCGTCGCTTCCGGACAGATCACCGGCACCACCCACAGCTATCAGGAAGTCAATGTTCAGGATCAGCTGATTAGCGCGCCGGCCAGCACCCTCGCCCCCAGCGATGTCGATATCCCGTTGCGCCTCAATGTAACGCCAGATAAAGTCGGTTTTATTCGCGTACACGATATCCAGCCCGCCGCCGCCCAGTAAGCCTTCAGCCGGGCCTGCCCCGCCCGGCTACGTCCTGCCCCGTCTTTCTTATCCACTTACAACTTTTCGCAAGAGTTCATTAGAAATCGTTCTGCAGCGCGATTTTCAGTAGCATTTTGTCAAGAAATGCATAGAATCGTGAACGCAATCGATTACGCATGTTCTGGTTATGTGAAACAACACGTATTTTTGTGAGCAATGATTCCTATAATAGACCCCCACAGAAAGACGAAATATTTAGAAACGCTTCGGCACTTCTTTTAACGCCTTCAGGCTCAATTTAAACAGTGGCATTACTATGAAAAAAACATTACTGGCAGCGGGTGCGGTTGTGGCGCTCTCCACTACTTTTGCCGCGGGCGCGGCAGAAAACGACAAACCGCAGTATCTGTCTGACTGGTGGCACCAGAGTGTTAACGTGGTGGGCAGCTACCACACCCGTTTTGGACCGCAGATCCGTAACGATACCTACCTGGAATACGAAGCGTTCGCCAAAAAAGACTGGTTTGATTTCTACGGCTATATTGATGCCCCGGTATTCTTCGGCGGCAACAGCACGGCAAAAGGTATCTGGAACAAAGGTTCCCCGCTGTTTATGGAGATCGAACCGCGTTTCTCTATCGATAAGCTGACCAATACCGACCTGAGCTTCGGGCCGTTCAAAGAATGGTATTTCGCCAACAACTATATCTACGATATGGGCCGCAACGACTCCCAGGAGCAGAGCACCTGGTATATGGGTCTGGGTACCGATATCGATACCGGCCTGCCAATGAGCCTGTCGCTGAACGTCTACGCCAAGTACCAGTGGCAGAACTACGGCGCCTCCAACGAAAACGAATGGGACGGCTATCGCTTCAAAGTGAAATACTTTGTGCCGCTGACCGACCTGTGGGGCGGTTCGCTGAGCTACATCGGCTTCACCAACTTCGACTGGGGTTCTGACCTCGGCGATGACAACTTCTACGATCTGAACGGGAAGCACGCGCGCACCAGCAACTCTATCGCCTCCAGCCACATCCTGGCGCTGAACTACGCGCACTGGCACTACTCTATCGTCGCCCGTTACTTCCATAACGGCGGCCAGTGGGCTGATGATGCGAAGCTGAACTTCGGCGATGGTCCGTTCAGCGTTCGCTCGACCGGCTGGGGTGGTTACTTCGTGGTCGGCTACAACTTCTGATTGCTGATACAGCAAGACAGCGCCCGGGCCGCAGCTCCTGCTGCCCGGGCTTTTTTATTTCTCCCGCACCTCGCACCGGACCTTGCGCAGAAAATCGCTTAACGAGCGGTCGGCGCACTCGCTGAATCGACGTTCGGTCCTTCTGACCTCCAGACAACGGTCGAGGCGAAAATTGCGGTAATCATTGCGCAGTTCGCACCAGGCCACCAGCAGCCAGCGCTCCCCCCAGAAAAACAGCCCCAGCGGCAGCACTTCACGCCACGTCACCTGACCGGATTCATCCTGGTAGTGAAGCTGTAATACCTGCTGATTGGATACGGCCTGGTGGATAACGTCAAAATGGGTTTTAGCATAGCGATGCGCGCCAAGGTCAGGGGCAAACAGGCGAGTCTGCTCCGCCTGGCGCCGACGCGCCTCCGGCAGGATCGCCAGCATTTTTTCCTGGGCGGACTCCAGCGACTGCGACAGCGCCTCACCGCCCCAGGTTTTTAGCAGCCGAATCGCAGCGATCAGCGCCTCGGACTCTTTGGTGGTCAGCATCAGCGGCGGCAGATCGTAGCCCGCCAGCAGCCGGTAGCCGCTGCCCGCTTCGCCCTCCACCGGTACGCCGGAGAGGGAGAGATCGCGAATATCGCGATAGACGGTACGCTCCGACACGCCCAACCGCTCCGCCAGCAGCGCGGCGGTAGTGAGCCGCCTGCCGCGCAGGATCTGCACAATCTGAAATAAACGGTCGGCGCGTCGGGTCATGTCTCACTTCACCAAAAGTTAAGGTTAAGCCGGCTGGTGCAGGCCGACGCGGTTGCCCTCGCTGTCGGTAAACAGGGCGATGGTGCCAATATCATTCGGCAGCGTCAGCGGGCCGAAGACACAGGCCCCACCCGCCGAGGCAACGCGCTCCAGCGTGGCGGCAAGATGATCAGTATGCAGATAAATAATAGCGCCCTGCGCCGAGGGCGCGATACCTTCAAATTTGGCCAGCGCGCCGCCGGGGGCCGGATCCTGATGCGGGAACACCGCCAGCTCGGCGCAGTCCATGGTTTCGCGACGCAGCGACACTTGCATCACCGGCTCATAAAACGCGACGGCGCGATCCATATCGGCGACCGGAATTTCAAACCAGTTAATCACGTTGTTCATACTTCCTCCTGCTCGTTAGTGAGTTCAGGGGCAGTGTATGGGAGGGCTCCTGACAGCATACTGTCAGCAGGTTTTGTCGCGGGCAAAAAAATCCCGGCCACAAGGGCCGGGATAGCTTTATCTCAACTGAACCGGATTACGGCAGAATAGACGGCTGATCCGCCCCTTCTTTCTCAACCTTCTGCTGGATCAGATGCTCGCGCTTCATGCCCAGCTTCAACGCCAGCGCGGAGGCGACGTAGATAGAGGAAGCCGTACCGATGGAAACACCGATCAGCATGGTCAGCGAGAAGCCTTCCAGAATCGGGCCGCCGAACAGGAACAGCATCAGGATCACCATCAAAGTGGTACCAGAGGTGATCAAGGTACGGTGCAGCGTCTGGGTCAACGACACGTTAAAGATCTCGTACGGCGTACCGCGGCGGATCTTACGGAAGTTTTCACGGATACGGTCCGATACCACGATACTGTCGTTCAGCGAGTAGCCGATAACCGACATCAACGAGGCCACGATGGTCAGGTCGATCTCGATATGGAACAGCGACAGCACGCCCATGGTGATCACCACGTCGTGCGCCAGGGCGATAACCACCCCGGCGGCCAGACGCCATTCGAAGCGGAAGCCGACGTAGATCAGGATACAGACCAGAGCCGCAATCAGCGCCAGGGCGCCGGTTTGCGCGAGGTCCGCGCCGACGCTCGGGCCGACAAACTCAATACGCTTCACTGCCGCATTCTGGCTGGTCGATTCGTTAATCACCGTCACGACCTTGCTGCCCAGCTCCTGGCTGCCGTTGGCGTCATGCACCGGCGGCATACGTACCATGATGTCGCGGCTGCTGCCAAAGTTCTGCACCTGCGGCTCTTCAAAGCCCGCTTTCTGCAGAGAATCGCGCATCTGGTCCAGATCGACCGGTTTCTCAAGGGTAATTTCAATCACCGTACCGCCGGTGAAATCGAGCCCCCAGTTAAACCCGCGAACGCCGATGATGGCGATCGACACAATCAGCAGAAAACCTGAAATGCCGAAGGCCCAGTAGTCCCAGCGCATAAAGTCCCAGACTTTACGGCCGTGGTTCAATTGTTCAACAGTATATTCCTGTGCCACAACGCACTCCTCAGATAGACAGCTTTTTAACGCGCTTGCCGCCGTACAGCAGGTTCACGATGGCACGGGTGCCGACGATAGCGGTAAACATTGAGGTCGCGATACCGATACCGGTGGTAATCGCAAACCCTTTAATGGCACCGGTACCGACCGCGTACAGGATGATCACTTTGATAAGCGTCGTCACGTTGGCGTCGAAGATCGAGCTGAACGCGCCGCGATAACCTTCGTCAATCGCCTGCTGAACGGTACGCCCGTTGCTCAGCTCTTCTTTGATACGCTCGTTGATCAGAACGTTAGCATCGACCGCCACCGCCAGGGTTAACACGATACCCGCGATGCCCGGCATGGTCAGCGTCGCCCCCGGGATCAGGGACATAATGCCGACAATCAGTATCAGGTTGGCAATCAGCGCCGAGGTCGCAATCAGGCCGAACTTCTTATAGAAGAGGATCATGAACAGGATAGAGACCACCAGACCGGCCAGACAGGCTTCCAGACCCTGCTTGATGTTCTGCATTCCCAGGGTTGGGCCGATAGTCCGCTCTTCGACGATCTGAATCGGCGCAATCAGCGCGCCGGCACGCAGCAGCAGCGACAGCTGACGCGCTTCGTTCGGATTGCTGATACCGGTGATACGGAAGCTGTTACCCAGACGCGACTGGATGTTGGCGATGTTAATCACCTCTTCCTCTTTCGCCAGGATAGCGCGACCGTTAGCGTCTTTCTTACCGCTGTCTTTATACTCCACGAACAGGGTCGCCATCGGCTTGCCGATGTTGTCCTTAGTGAAGTTAGACATGATGTTACCGCCCGCGCTGTCCAGCGAGATGTTGACCTGCGGCTGGTTGTACTCATCCATGCTGGAGGTCGAGTCGGTGATATGGTCCCCGGTCAGGATCACCCGCTTGTACAGCACTACCGGCTGGCCTTCACGCGTCTGCTTCACTTCCGAGTCGCCCGGCACGCGGCCAGAGGCGGCGGCGGACTGGTCCACGTTAGTATTGACCAGACGGAACTCGAGGGTCGCGGTCGCGCCAAGGATTTCCTTCGCACGCGCGGTATCCTGGATACCCGGCAGCTCAACCACGATGCGGTCAGCGCCCTGACGCTGAACCAGCGGCTCGGCGACGCCCAGCTGGTTCACACGGTTACGCAGGATATTAATGTTCTGCTGAACCGCGTACTCACGGGCTTCTTTCAGGCGCTCATCGGTCATCACCGCTTTCAGGCTGTTGTCACCCTGAGAGGAAATAACCAGATCGCGATGGCGAGGGCTGAGATAAGAGATAGCCTGGTCGCGCGCCGCGCTGTCGCGGAAGACGATGCTCAGACCGTAGTTGTCTTCTTTACGCACGGTCGCGTAAGGAATGCCTTTGTCGCGCAGCTCGCTGCGCAGGCTATCGATGTTCTGTTCCTGCAGTTTGCCTAACGCGGTGTCCATGTCGACTTCCATCAGGAAGTGCACGCCGCCGCGCAGATCAAGACCCAGCTTCATCGGCTCGGCATAGAGCGCCGCCAGCCAGCGTGGGGTTGCCGGAGCAAGGTTCAGCGCCACGACGTATTTGTCACCCAGCACGTTAAGCAGCGCTTCGCGCGCGCGCAGCTGGGTATCAGTGGTGTCGAAGCGCGCAAGAATAGCGCCCTCTTCCAGTGCCACAGACTTCGCGGTTATTTTTTCTTCTTGTAAAGTTTTCTGGACCTGGATCAGCGTTTGCTCACTGGCGGCGACGCCGCGCGCGCCAGTGATTTGAACAGCCGGATCCTCACCATACAGGTTGGGAAGCGCATAGATCAGGCCGACGACAATGACGACGACCAGCATGACGTACTTCCACAAAGGATAACGGTTTAACACGGCAGTTCCCTTTGGGAAAAGTTAGATTACAGCGCCTTCATGGTGCCTTTCGGCAGAACGGCAGCAACGAAGTCACGTTTGATAACCACTTCAGTGGTATCGTTCAGCGCGATAGCAATGTAGCCAGTTTCCGCCACTTTGGTCACGCGACCGACCAGACCGCCGTTGGTCAGCACTTCATCACCTTTGGCGATGGAGTTCATCAGGTTCTTATGTTCCTTGGTGCGCTTCTGCTGTGGACGCAGGATCATGAAGTAAAAAATCAGACCGAACACCACCAGCATCAGAATCAGAGACATCGGGCTGCCCTGCGCCGGTGCACCCGTTGCCGCTACCGCATCAGAAATAAAAAAGCTCATTGAAATTCCCTCATTATTAAAATTAATCAACGTTCAAAGGAGGCACGGTGCGCCCCTGACGTTGGTAAAAATCGGTCACGAAGCTCTCTAATTTACCCTCTTCGATAGCCTTGCGTAAACCAGCCATTAAACGCTGATAGTAGCGCAGGTTATGAATGGTATTGAGACGCGCGCCCAATATTTCGTTGCAACGGTCGAGGTGATGCAAGTAAGCGCGTGAATAATTGCGACATGTATAGCAATCACACTCGGCGTCCAGCGGCGCGGTATCGCTTTTGTGCTTCGCGTTGCGGATTTTCACCACGCCGTCGGTGACGAACAGGTGGCCGTTACGCGCGTTGCGCGTCGGCATGACGCAGTCGAACATATCGATACCGCGACGTACCCCTTCCACCAGATCTTCCGGCTTCCCGACGCCCATCAGGTATCGTGGTTTATCGGCCGGGATCTGCGGGCAGACGTGCTCCAGAATACGGTGCATGTCTTCCTTCGGCTCACCAACCGCCAAACCGCCGACAGCGTAGCCATCAAAGCCAATCTCTACCAGACCTTTCACCGAGATATCGCGTAAATCTTCGTAAACGCTACCCTGAATAATGCCGAACAGCGCATTTTTATTGCCAAGGCTATCGAAACGGTCGCGGCTGCGCTTCGCCCAGCGCAGAGACATCTCCATTGAGCGCTTGGCGTAATCCCAGTCCGCCGGGTACGGCGTACATTCGTCGAAGATCATCACGATGTCAGAGCCGAGATCGTACTGAATCTCCATCGATTTTTCCGGATCGAGGAAAATCGGATCGCCGTTGATCGGATTGCGGAAGTGGACGCCCTGCTCGGTGATCTTACGGATATCGCCAAGGCTGAACACCTGGAAACCGCCGGAGTCGGTCAGGATCGGTCCTTTCCACTGCATAAAATCGTGCAGATCGCCGTGCAGCTTCATGATCTCCTGACCCGGGCGCAGCCACAGGTGGAAGGTGTTGCCGAGAATAATCTGCGCGCCGGTGGCTTCCACCTCCTCCGGCGTCATCCCTTTGACGGTGCCGTAGGTGCCAACGGGCATAAAGGCCGGTGTTTCCACCACGCCGCGCTCAAACACCAGGCGACCGCGGCGGGCGCGACCGTCGGTGGTATCCAGTTCAAATTTCATGCTTGCTCCTGCGTCAGAAAAACAGTCCGACGTTTTCATACTCGCCACGGAATGATTCCGTAGCTAAAAAATGCGTTATGGCGTCTACAAGCCGGCGTACCGGCCTTTTCAGGGACGCTCAGAAATAGCCTGCGGATTGTACGTGATAAACATCGCATCCCCGTAGCTAAAAAAGCGATATTTCTGCTCAACCGCCACCTTATAGGCGTTCATGGTGTGCTGATAACCCGCAAACGCCGACACCAGCATAATCAGTGTGGATTCAGGGAGATGGAAGTTAGTCACCAGCGCATCGATCACCTGGTACTGATAACCCGGGTAGATGAAAATCTGCGTATCGTCGAAGAACGGCGCGATCAGCGCGTCTTTCGCCGCCTGCGCCGCGCTCTCCAGCGAACGTACCGAGGTAGTGCCCACCGCGATCACGCGGTTGCCGCGCGCTTTCGCCGCCAGCACCGCATCGACCACCTCCTGCGGCACTTCGGCATATTCGGAGTGCATGGTGTGCTCTTCAATGCTGTCGACGCGCACCGGCTGGAAGGTGCCCGCGCCCACATGCAGGGTGACAAACGCCATCTCAACGCCTTTGGCGCGCAGTTCGTCCAGCAGCGGTTCGTCGAAATGCAAACCGGCGGTCGGGGCGGCTACCGCGCCCGGCCTGGTGCCATAGACGGTTTGATAGAGCTCGCGGTCGGCGTCTTCGTCCGGGCGGTCAATATAGGGCGGCAGCGGCATATGGCCGATCCCGTTAAGGATCTCCAGCACCGGGCGCTCGTCGTTAAACTCCACTTCAAACAGCGCGCCGTGGCGCGCCAGCATCGTGGCCTTAATACTTTCGTCATCGCCCAGCAGCAGCTCGGCGCCCGGCTTCGGCGCTTTTGAGGCGCGAATATGGGCCAGGATGCGCTTATCATCCAGCATCCGCTCCACCAGCACTTCAATCTTGCCGCCGCTGGCCTTGCGGCCGAACAGACGCGCCGGGATCACCCGGGTGTTGTTAAACACCAGCAGATCGCCGGGATTGAGCTTATCGAGAATGTCGGTGAAGGTGCCATGCGTCAGCGCGCCCGTCGGCCCGTCCAGGGAGAGCAAGCGACAGCTACTGCGCTCAGGCATCGGATAGTGGGCGATCAGAGATTCGGGTAGTTCAAAAGCAAAATCGGTAACGCGCATGACGGTAACTCAGACTGAATAAAGAGGCGGGTAGTCTAGTGCCGGGGCGGTCTGGCTGCAACCTTTACCCCTCCGGATGAATGACATAATCTATATTCCAAATCATTCCGAATGCCGCCATGCGGCAACCGAATGCCTTACCGGTGGCAAAGGTGCCGCGCGCGGCCAGACAGCATGCCATTCGGCCACCGAGGCGGCGTTCAGCGCAACATCGGTGTTTCCACCTGCCCGCTCGTATTTAAAGGATGTCGTTTTATGAATTTTCTCGCCCACCTGCACCTGGCCCATCTCGCCGACAGTTCGCTGCCCGGCAACCTGATGGCCGACTTCGTGCGCGGCAACCCGCAGGGCGACTATCCGGCGGAGATCATCGACGGCATCTTTATGCATCGGCGGATTGACGTGATGACTGACAACCTGGCGGAAGTCAAAGAGGCGCGGGAGTGGTTTCGCCCGCAGACCCGCCGCGTTGCCCCCATCACCCTCGACGTTATGTGGGATCATTTCCTGTCCCAGCACTGGACGCAGCTCTCCCCTGACCTGCCGCTGGACGAGTTCGTACGCTACGCCGAGCGGCAGATCGTCCCCATCCTGCCCGACTCGCCTCCCCGCTTCGTCAATCTCAATCAATATCTGTGGTCGGAGCGCTGGCTGGAGCGCTATCGGGAAATGGATTTTATTCAGCGCGTGCTGAACGGCATGGCCAGCCGCCGTCCACGTCTCGAGGCGCTACGCGACTCCTGGCTGGATCTGGATACCCATTACGACCGTCTGGAGACGCAGTTCTGGCGCTTTTATCCGCAGATGATGCGCCTGGCAGAAAACAAACAGCTGTAATAGCCACGTCATTGATAGGTAAAAGCTGGCTGAACGATTGTTAGCGCCTCTTTGTGTTATTGCCGGGCAGGCTCTATACTTGCCCGCGTTGCGTTCCAAATAACCTTAGTAATTACAGGAGAATCAAATGGTTCTGGTCACTCGTCAAGCGCCGGATTTTACTGCAGCCGCTGTGCTAGGTAATGGTGAGATCGTTGAGAAATTCAATTTCAAACAGCACACCAACGGTAAACCTACCGTTCTGTTCTTCTGGCCGATGGACTTCACCTTCGTGTGCCCGTCTGAGCTGATCGCGTTCGACAAACGTTACGAAGAATTCCAGAAACGCGGCGTGGAAGTGGTTGGCGTTTCCTTCGACTCCGAGTTCGTGCACAACGCATGGCGTAACACCCCGGTAGACCAGGGCGGTATCGGCCCGGTTAAATACGCGATGGTTGCTGACATCAAACGTGAAATCCAGAAAGCTTACGGTATCGAGCATCCGGACGAAGGCGTAGCGCTGCGCGGCTCTTTCCTGATCGACGCTAACGGCGTGGTACGCCACCAGGTGGTTAACGACCTGCCGCTGGGCCGTAACATCGACGAAATGCTGCGTATGGTTGACGCCCTGCAGTTCCACGAAGAGCACGGCGAAGTCTGCCCGGCGCAGTGGGAAAAAGGAAAAGAAGGTATGGCCGCCTCTCCGGAAGGCGTTGCAAAATACCTGACCGAAAACGTTTCCAGCCTGTAATCGGCACGCGTTTTAATAAAAGGCTCGCTCAGGCGGGCCTTTTTTGTTAGCGGCGTCAAAATTTAAGAAAATGACCCGCCGATATTTGTGACCAGCGATACACTTCTGCCGAAAAAATTCGCTCTACCTCTCACTTTTTCTCTGCCAAATTTCAGCGTCAAAATACAAAGTCTTCATAACAGCCTGAAAAATATATAAATTATTTATATCGTTTTCTGCCGGTGCTTTGCCGTCGATGTGATCCCCATCAATATTTAAAACCGCGGATGTGATCTCATCCATCATTTTCATCAATGTATTTGGTCATGATTTAACTCAGGAACAGGAATACGTTCAGGAGCTGAGGATGGAAATTATTTTTGACCCGTCGTTAATCGCCCTTAAGCAGAATATATCCCGTGCGGAAGAGGCCATCGAACTGGCGGGTTCATTACTTGCCAGGCGCCAGATTTGCAGTGCCGAATATGTCAACGAGATGCTGACGGTATATGAAGATTTTGGCGCCGCCATCGTGATAGATGACGGGATTGCCATGCCGCATGCCCGGCCGGAAAAAGGGGCATTACAGACCGGGTTCTCACTTGTCACCACCGCCACGCCAATCTCCTTCGGCCACGATGAGTTCGATCCGGTTTCCGTGGTCATCGCGATCGCCGGCGCCGATGCTGACAGTCATATCAAAATGATCCAACTGATAGCCTCGCTGATCGAGTCAGATATTGTGACCTTTCTTCAGCAGGAAAATGACGTTAATTCAGTCTTACATTTCATTCAAAAACAAATGGAGTAGTCATTATGTTAGTTATCAGAACGGTTTGTGGTAACGGTATTGGCAGCTCATTGATGGCTGCGAATAATGTGAAAAAGATCTGTGACGAATTAGGCATCAAAGCGGACGTCGCCTCGGTCGATTTTGCTAACGCCGTCGGGGAAAAAGCCGACCTTTACGTCACGATCAAAGAACTGGCAAATCAATTTCCGGCCCACTGTCATGTCGCCATCATTCGCAGCTACGTCCATAAAGCGAAGATCGCCGAGGATATTACCGACGCGCTGATGAAAATTGCTGCGACTCACTCTTAATCAGCATAGAGGGAACGACCATGCAGGCTATTCTTAGTTTCTTAACGGAAATATTCAGTCAACCCGCCTTTTTAATGGGGCTTATCGCCTTTGTTGGTTTAGTGGCGCTGCGCTCCCCTGGCAATAAACTGCTTACCGGCACATTGAAGCCGATTTTAGGCTATTTGATGTTGAGCGCTGGGGCAGGCGTTATCGTTGCCAATCTCAATCCGCTGGGCGGTATTATCGAGGCCGGATTTAATATCCGCGGCGTTATTCCGAACAATGAAGCCATTGTCTCCGTCGCCCAGAAGATGCTGGGCGTGGAAACCATGAGTATTTTACTGTTAGGCTTTATTTTCAACCTGATTATCGCCCGCTGTACCAAGTATAAATATATCTTTCTGACCGGCCATCATTCGTTCTTTCTCGCCTGCCTGTTCTCCGCCGTTCTGCAGGCGGCGGAGTTCCAGGGCTGGATGTTGATCCTGATCGGTGGATTCCTGTTGGGCTCATGGTCGGCCATCTCCCCGGCCATCGGTCAGCGTTACACCAGGCAGGTAACCGAAGACGGCGGGATCGCCATGGGCCATTTCGGCTCTCTCGGCTACTACCTCTCGGCATGGATCGCCAGCCGGACCGGCAATCCGGCAAATTCCTTCGCCGATACCGAAATTTCAGAAAAGTGGGGCTTTCTGCGCGATACCACGGTCACCACCGGTATCGTGATGTTTGTTATCTACTTTGTCTGCAGCGCTGTCGCCGGGTCGGCGTACCTGAGCACCATCACCGACCAAAACATGCTGATCTTCTCGGTGCTGACCGGTCTGCAGTTCGCCGTTGGCGTAGCCATTGTCTATAACGGCGTGCGGCTGATCCTCGGCGATCTGGTGCCGGCGTTCCAGGGCATCAGCCAGAAGCTGATCCCGGACTCCATCCCGGCCGTTGACTGCGCGGTGTTCTTCACCTTTAGCCCCACCGCGGTGGTAGTGGGATTCATCAGCTCCTTTGTGGGCGGGCTGGTCGGGATGCTCTTGCTCGGCGGGCTGGGCATGGCGCTGATTATTCCCGGCATGGTGCCGCACTTCTTCTGCGGCGGCACGTCCGGCGTCTTCGCCGACAAACTGGGCGGTAAGCGCGGATGTATCATCGCCTCCTTTATCGGCGGGATCTTCCTCGCCTTCCTGCCGGCGATGCTGCTGCCGGCGCTCGGCAACCTCGGGTTTGAAAACAGCACCTTCGCCGATTTCGACTTCGCGGTATGGGGCATCATTATCGGGAATGCGTTCACCCAGTTTGGTCAGATCACTATCTATCTGATTTGTCTGGCGCTGCTCGTCGCGCTGCTGGCGCCTTTCTGCTTCCGTCACGTCCAGGTGGTGGGCAACACGCTCAGCTATGAGGAGCTGACGGCGAAGCAGAAAAATGAATAAGCGAGGTCATTTTTCCCGGCGGGAGGGCCACGCTTTCCGCCGCTGACAAATAATCAGGAGTGGTTATGGCTATTTTGTCCATTGGATTTGCTTGTTTCGATCAGTTTTTCTTTCTCAATGAATGGCCCCAGGAGAATACCAAAAACTTTTGTCATGATTTTATTGAAAGCGGCGGCGGTCCGGCGGCCAATGCGGCCTGGCTGCTGGGATTATGGGGCGAGGAGGTTTATTACATTGGTCATCTGCAGCAGGACCTTTACGGTCAGCGCATTATCGATGAGTTTGCCGAGGCGGGGGTGGATACCAGCCAGGTGGTTTTCTCCGATGACATGATCACCCCGCTGGCCTCGGTGCTGGTCAATCGCTTAACGGGTTCGCGGACGATTATTACCCGCAAGATGCAAACGCCGCCTTCCCTGACCTACGAGCAAAAGCTCAAACTGGACGACCTCGCCGAGCGACTGATTGCCAGCGAGGAGCCGGTTACCATTTTAATTGACGGCCATGAGGCGGAAATCAGTGAATATTTAATTAAGAAACTGCCCAACGCCAGGGTCGTGATGGACGGCGGGTCACTGCGCGCCAGCAATATTAAACTGGCGGCCTGGACTGACTATTTTGTAGTGAGCGAACATTTCGCCCGCGATTATATGAGCTATCGCTCGCTGAGCACCGAAGCAGAAATTAAAGCGGCCCTGATTGAGTTGAATAAAATTTGCCGCGGTGAAGCATTTATTACCCTTGGCGAAAAAGGCTGCGCTTTTTTAAAAAGCGGTATGCTGCAGATCGTCCCGTCCTGGCTGTGCAATGCCGTAGATACCACCGGCGCCGGGGATGTATTTCACGGCGCCTTCACCTATGGCGTCCATTACTCATGGCATATCGATAACATTATTTTATTTGCCAGCCTGACCGCCGCCATTTCTATTGAGAAAAAAGGGGTTCGGGAATCGATGCCGGACCTGGCGGTCGTCCACCACTCGTTAAATAGCTACGAGAGAAACTTAACGCAATATTTTGAAGAATAACTGCATTTAATAAACATCAAGAGGTGAATATGTTAGTGTCGATGAAGGACATGCTTCAGCATGCCCTGCGGGACGGCTACGCCGTCGGTCAGTTCAACATTAATAATCTGGAATGGGTCGGCGCCGTATTAAGCACCGCCCAGCAGTGCCGCTCACCGGTTATTTTGGGGGTGTCCGGCGGCACGGTTAAGCATATGCTCGGGTTAAAATGTATTCATGACATCGTGGTTAACGCCATGGAGTATTTGCATATTGATGTTCCGGTGGCGCTGCATCTGGATCATGGCACCTCCCGGGAGGCCTGCGAAGCGGCGATCGCCGCCGGCTTCAGTTCCATTATGTTTGATGGCTCGCATCTGCCGTTCAGGGAAAACCTGGCCATTACCCGCCACCTGGTGACGCTGGCGCACAGCAAAGGTATCTCTGTGGAGGCCGAACTGGGGACCATCGCCGGCAGTGAAGACGGCATTGTCAATTCCGAAGTCATCTACGCCGATCCCCAGGAGTGCTACACCCTGGTGACAGAAACCCAGGTGGATTGCCTCGCCGCCGCGCTGGGCTCCACCCATGGTCTGTATAAAGGTAAAGCCAGGCTGGGATTTACCGAGATGAAAGCCATTGCCGAGCAGGTGAAGGTTCCGCTGGTGCTGCATGGCGGCACCGGAATTGCCGATGAGGATATGCGCCGGGCGATTGCCTGCGGCACCGCCAAGATTAACGTTAATACCGAAAATATGTACGCCTGGTGCCAACAGGTGAAAGCAATTTTCGCCGCCGACACCGGACACGATGTGAACGATCCGCGGAAAGTCATCGCCCAGGGACTGCAGCCGGTACGCGAGATGATTGCCCGCCGCATGGCGCTCTTTGGCTCAGAGCAGCGCTATTGACGCCGGGCCTGCGGCTGAAACCACCGCCCCGACGCTGCCGGGGCGGTGGCGTCAGGTATCAAAAGGCAAAGCAGGAACAGCCCAGCACGCCCCAGAAGGCCTGCTCGTCAGAGACCGGAATCGACGACTTACGCGCAATATCATGCTGATGGCCGTGGACGCCACAGCTACCGCAGCACTGGTGCATCTGCACCATGGCGCCGATTTTAGCCGTCGCCGGCGGAGCGGAACGGTAATGGCCTGGGACCTTCACCACCGGCGACCACTCCGGCAGCACCGGAATAGGCGGCGGCGCCAGCGGCGAGAAGTGACCGGCGGCGTACACCACTTTGCCGTCAACCACCGTCAGCACCGACTCAATGCCTTTGATCTCCTCTTCCGCGACGCTGAAGTAGTCTTTCGACAGCACCACCAGATCGGCAAGCTGACCGGCGGCCAGACGGCCTTTCTTGCCCTGCTCGCTGGAGAACCAGGCGCTGCCCGCCGTCCACAGCTCCAGCGCGACATCGCGCGGCAGGCGGTTGGCGTCGTCATACATCGCCATCCCGCCAACGGTGCGCCCGGAGACCAGCCAGTACAGCGCGGTCCACGGGTTATAGCTGGCGACGCGGGTCGCATCGGTGCCCAGCCCCACCGGCACGTCCAGCGCCAGCATCTTTGCTACCGGCGGGGTATGTTTCACCGCCTCTTTGCCGTAGCGATCGACAAAATATTCGCCCTGGAATGCCATCCGATGCTGCACCGCAATACCGCCCCCCAGCGCCTTCACCCGCTCAATGTTACGCTCGGTAATGGTCTCGGCATGATCGAAGAACCAGTGCAGGCCATTAAACGGGATATCGCGGTTCACCTTCTCAAACACGTCCAGCATCCGGCTGATGGACTCATCGTAGGTGGCATGCAGGCGGAACGGCCAGCGATGCTCCACCAGATGGCGTACCACCCGCTCCAGCTCATCCTCCATGCCTTGCGGCAGATCCGGCCGCGGCTGCAGGAAATCTTCAAAATCCGCCGCCGAAAATACCAGCATCTCGCCGGCGCCGTTGGCGCGATAGAAGTCAGTCCCCTGCCCCGGCTTCAGCATGTCGGTCCAGCGTTCAAAATCCTCCAGCTCCTGCTTCGGCCGCTGAGTAAACAGGTTGTAGGCGATGCGCACGGTCATCTGATCTTTCGCGTGCAGCTGTTCGATAATTTCGTAATCTTCCGGATAGTTCTGGAAGCCGCCTCCGGCGTCGATGGCGCTGGTCAGCCCCAGTCGGTTCAGCTCGCGCATAAATTGACGGGTGGAGTTCACCTGCAGATCCAGCGGCAGCTTCGGCCCCTTGGCCAGCGTAGCGTAAAGGATCATGGCGTTCGGTTTGGCGATCAGCATCCCGGTCGGGTTGCCGTGGCTATCGCGGACGATCTCGCCGCCCGCCGGATCCGGCGTCTCTTTGCTATACCCCACGGCTTTCAGCGCCGCACGGTTCAACAGCGCGCGATCGTAGAGATGGAGCACAAACACCGGCGTATCAGGCGCCGCCTCGTTCAGCTCTTCCAGGGTCGGCATCCGCCGCTCGGCGAACTGAAATTCGCTCCAGCCGCCGACCACCCGCACCCACTGCGGGGACGGCGTGCGATCCGCCTGATCCTTCAGCATTCGCAGGGCATCCGCCAGCGAGGGGACGCCCTCCCAGCGGAGCTCAAGGTTGTAGTTCAACCCACCGCGGATCAGGTGCAGGTGAGAATCGTTGAGGCCCGGGATCACCGTATGCCCTTTGAGATCGACGATTTGCGTCCCCTCGGCGGCAAAGCTCATGATCCGATCGTGACTTCCGGTGGCAACAATTTTTCCGTCGGCGATGGCCACGGCTTCCGCCAGGGGATTCGCACGATCGAGGGTATGAATCTGACCGTGGGTCAGAATCAGTGTGGCAGTTTGCGACATAACGCACTCCTTGAGGAGGCTGACTCAGTTTTTCTTCAACCAGCCAGCAAACAGGCGGGTCACGATGGGCATCCAGAACCAGACCACCAGCGCAACCACGCAGGCATCATTGATGAGGTGCAGCAGCAGGCTCCCCTTAAGCGACGGCAGCAGCATGCCGGTCACCGCAGGCACCAGGTTGGTGCTGGGGAAAATCACCAGCAGGGTGATCAGAAACTGTTTCCAGCGCCGCGGCTGGCGTACGTTCACCGTCGGCGGGGTAAACCAGAAGGCCGGTTCAGTCCGCACCTCAGTCCGATCGCCTTCCGTCAGCAGTGGGGCAATCTCAGCCACCAGTTGCCGACGGGTTTCCGACTGCGTCCAGGCGTAGAGGTGCTCCAGGGTATCGAAGCGGATTATGACGCTCCACAGATTCTGCCCTGCGGCGGGCCGGATCACATTCGCCCCAAGATGGCCGGGAAATTCTGCCGCAATGGGCATAATTTTACCGAGCCACTCTTCGTAGCGCTGGCTGTGTTGCGGATCGAGCAGATGGCTGATAACCAGGGTCACCGATTTTTGCTGCGCCATGACGAGTTCCTTGCTTCAGGGAAATGGCCGGTTTTCTCCTGCCACTCTCCATAAATGATCTGACACAACATCCTTCATGCTGCGTTGAAGCGGCAGGCGGGCACGTCCCCGTGAACTTGAATAAATTCAGTAGCTGGGGACGGACAAACGCAGCCAACAACGCAGCAGCCTGGAGGATGGAGTGATTTACGCTTTACGCTCCGGCGCGCCATGCACCATGGTATAAGCGTAATCGACGCCCATCCCGTAGGCGCCGCTGTGTTCGCGCACCAGGTCCATTACCGCATCGTAGGTCGCTTTGCGCGACCAGTCGCGCTGGTACTCCAGCAGCACCTGCTGCCAGGTCACCGGCACCGCCCCCGCCTGCACCATCCGGTCAATAGACCGCTCATGGGCGTCGACAGAGGTGCCGCCGGAGGTATCCGTCACTACATAGACCTCGTAGCCCGCCTCCAGCGCCATCAACGCCGGGAAAGTCAGGCAGACTTCGGTCCACAGAGCGGAGATCACCAGCTTTTTACGGCCGGTCGCTTTCACCGCTGCCACAAACGCATCGTCTTCCCAGGAGTTCATGGAGGTACGTTCAATCGGCTTGACGTCAGGATGCACGGCCAATAATTCCGGCCAGATATAGCCGCTAAAGCTTTTGGTCTCTACGGAGGTATAAATCACCGGTACATTAAAAATTTTGCCCGCTTTTGCCAGCGCCACGGTGTTATTTTTCAGGGTCTGGCGATCGATATTCGCCACGCCAAAGGACATTTGCGGCTGATGGTCAATAAAGATAAGCGCGGAATTAGTGGGATCGAGCAGTTCACGAATAGACATTAAATACCTTCTTAATCAATTAGTTAAAAAGATGACATGATGATTAATGCGTCGTGTGGATCCTGACTGATAAAGCATGGTGAGTATAGCCAGTTATTTCTAACAAGTTATTAAGGATTTTTTATGGTTTATATTTTTTGCCGCGACCAGGATTTATTCACGCCTGTTTTAATCAAATTTTTACGCCAAACTGTTCTGATTTATTCACTGGCTTTGATTATTGCGCTTAGGTACAACAGAGAAAACAAATTAATGGATAGCTTCATATGCGCGTAAACTTTGATGTTTTGATGATCCTTGATGCCCTTGACCGCCACGGATCCTTCGCCACCGCCGCGGAGTCGCTGTATAAAACCCCCGCCGCTCTGAGCTATATGATCCAGAAGCTGGAGAGCGATCTGAACATCGTGCTGTTGGATCGTTCCGGCCATCGGGCAAAATTTACCGATACCGGCCGGCTGATGCTGGAGAAGGGGCGACAGCTTTTAAGTGCCGCCAGAGATCTGGAAAAGCAGGCCCAGCAGCTGAGCGCGGGCTGGGAGCGAGAGCTAGCCATCGCCCTTGACGCCTCATTTCCCTTTTCGGCCCTGCTGCCGCTGATCGCCGAGTTTTACGCGCAAAACCCACAGACGCGACTGAACTTCAGCCATCACACCCTCGCCGGTTCGTGGGAAGAGCTGACCCATCATGGGGCGGATATTATCCTCGGCGCCATCAATGAGCCGCCCACCTCCGCGGAGTGGTCATGGCAAACCCTCGGCGCGTTGGATAACATTTTCGTCGTCGCCCCCCATCACCCGCTGGCTCAGGCGAAGGAGCCACTGGCCAATAAACAGCTCAGCCAGCATCGGGCCATCGTGATCCGCGACAGCGCCCGCTATTGCCATCCGCTCAACAGCAATCTCCTCGACGAGCAGCCGCAAATCGGCGTCGATGATTTCGCCAGTAAAGTCGAACTATTGTGCGCCGGGCTGGGCTGCGGCTTTCTGCCGCGCCATATCGCTCGCCCGTGGCTGGTAAAAGGCAGTCTGGTGGAGAAAAGCGTCGCCTGCTGGCGGGAAAAGGATATTACCTATATGGCCTGGCGCAGCGGGAATGATGGGCTGGCTCAGCGCTGGTGGCGGGAGGCGCTCCTCCGCGGCGACCTGCTGAGCCAGCTCTACCATTAACGGCCGGACCAGACGTTGGCGGAGATGGCCGGGAGGGTCAGCACCCCGTCCTGGAAGGCGCCGGCGCCCTCCTGCAGCGTCCACCCGGCCACGTTCAGCAGCGGGGAATCTTCAATAACCACCTCGCAGGCTTCCCCGCGGTTAATCGCCACCAGCACCCGCTGCTGTTTGTAGACGCGGACAAACACCACCACGTTATCCTCAGCGTAAATCACCTGACAGCCGCCGTAGCGCAGCGCCTGGTGGGTCTTACGCAGTTTCGCCATCCGCTGATACAGCGCCAGCAGCTGGGTATCCTGCAGCGCCGGATCCCACGGGAACGGTTTGCGGCAGAACGGATCGTTATTGCCATCCACGCCCACCTCGTCGCCATAGTAGATGCACGGTACCCCCGGCCAGCTGAACAGCCACACCACCGCCAGCGGCAGGCGCGCTACGTCTTTGCCAAGAAGAGATTTAAAACGCGCCGTATCATGGCTGTCGAGCTGGTTGAACATCCGCAGCTGCTGCTGATGCGACAGCCCGGCGCGATAATTATCCATCCACGCCATACAGGTCTGGGCGTCTATTTTCTGCGGATCGTAAGAAATATCGGTATTGGCGAGGAATCCCCAGATCGGGAAGGTGAAGCCGCGATAGTTCATCGCCGCGTCTTCGGCATCCGCCTGCAGCCACTGGCGCGCGTCGCCAAAATGTTCGCCAAAGACAAAAGCTTCCGGCTGCGCTTGCTTCGCTGCCTGGGTAATGCCGGCGATATGCTGCAGGTTATTCCGCGCCCCGCCGCCTTCGCCCAGCATATGCACCACGTCCAGACGCCAGCCGTCCATGCTCCATGGCGCCTTCAGCCAGTGGCGTACGATACTGTCTTCACCGGCATAGATCTCGTTGACCAGGCTGGTCGACCGATAGTCGAGCTTCGGCAGACTGGCATAACCCAGCCAGTTGTGCGCCTGCCCCTCCTCTGAGAAGGTAAACCAGTCGCGCCACGGGGAGTCCGGATCGTGGCCGGCGCCGCCGCTGCCCTGCTGGTGACGGTCGAACCAGGGATGGGAATCGCCGGTATGGTTGAACACGCCGTCGAGGATCATGCGCATTCCCGCCCGCTGGGTGTTGTGGCGCAGCCGGAGCAGCGCCGCGTCGCCGCCAAACTGCGGATCGACGCGCCGATAATCCTCGGTATCGTATTTATGCACGCTGGGGGCGGCGAAAACCGGGTTCAGATACAGAGCGGTTACGCCGAGCTGCTTCAGGTAGGGAAGTTTTTCGCTGATGCCGTCGAGATCCCCGCCGTAGAACGTCGACCCGCCCGCCTCGCCGGTAAGCGGGTCGTCCCACGCCTTGCGCACAATCTCCCGTCCCGCCGCGTGATGGTAATAGACCGCATCCTGGTCGGCGTCACGCGCGGCGCTGCGGGCAAAGCGATCGGGGAAAATTTGATAGAACACCTGATCGGCCACCCACTGCGGGCCGGCGTCCGGCAGGTCAATGGCGAACTGCTCCAGTCGGGCCAGCGGGAATCGGGTGAAGCCTTGTGGCGTAAACCAGCGCTGATGGTCGGCCCACAGCAGCTTAAAGCTGTAGCGGCGGCGCGGCTGACCGCTGGCGAGAGAGATTTCGCCGCGCCATGCCACCACGCCTGGCTGCGGCGCCTGGCGGAGCCGCTGCATCGGCAGCGACAGCTCTTCGTTATCCTCTTCCGCGCGCAGCGTGATCCGCTGCGGCAGCGACTCACCGCTTAACCACAGAGTAATAAACAGTCGGTCCTGTTGCACCTTGATAAAGGGTGCAACCGGAAGGTGCCATGCCTTCAACATCGTGAATCCTCATTGTGCAGAATGGGCACACCTTGCCATAGCCGCCGGGCGCAGAACTCATCATCTCAGAACTTTTTGGGGGAGGATAACGGGGGAGGACGCGGGACCGCAAGCCGCCCCGGCCGCGCGATGCTGACCGGGGCGATGTCGATTACTGAGCCTGCGCCAGGCGGCGCTCACGGCGGGTCTTAAAAACCCAGCCGAGCAGCAACAGCGCAATCCACGCCATACCGACGTACAGCGAGATGCGGGTGTCCGGATGATAGCCGATAAGGGCGATAATAAAGGCCAGGAACAGCAGGCCGATCACCGTGGTCACCACCCCGCCAGGGACTTTGAATTTCAGCGCCTTAACCTCTTCGGGCGACAGACGGCGGCGGAAGGCTATCTGTGACAGCAGGATCATAATCCACACCCACACCGTGGCGAAGGTGGCCAGGGAGGCGATCACCAGGAAAACGTTCTCCGGCATGATGTAATTTAGGTATACCGCAAACAGCAGCGCAATGGTCATCACCATCACCGTCACCCACGGAATACCGCGACGCGACGTTTTAGCGAACACCTTCGGCGCGCTGCCCTGCTCAGCCATGCCGTGCAGCATACGGCCCACGCCGAACACGTCGGAGTTAATCGCCGACAGCGAAGCCGTCAGGACCACGAAGTTAAGAATACTGGCCGCGAAGGTAATGCCCAGATGCTGGAAGGTCAGGACGAAGGGGCTGCCGTCGGTTCCCACCTGATTCCACGGGTAGATGGACATAATGACGAACAGCGTGCCGACGTAGAACACCAGAATGCGCATCGGCACCGAGTTGATGGCGCGCGGAATGGATTTCTCCGGGTCCTTCGCCTCACCGGCGGTAATGCCGATGATTTCGATGCCGCCGTAAGCGAACATCACCATCTGCAGCGACATCACCATTCCCAGCCAGCCGTTGCTGAAGAAGCCGCCGTTGCTCCACAGGTTATGAATCCCCGTCGGCTGGCCGCCGTTGCCGATCCCCCAGATAATGATGCCGAACCCGGCGAGGATCATGATGATAATGGTGGCCACTTTGAAGAACGAGAACCAAAACTCCAGCTCGCCAAACACCTTGACGCTCATCAGGTTGACGGCGCAGATGATCAGCACCACGCTGAGCACCCAGATCCAGTGCGGCACCGTCGGGAACCAGACGCCCATGTAGATGCCGAAGGCGGTAACGTCGGCGATGGCGACGATCAGGATTTCAAAGCAGTAGGTCCAGCCGGTGATATAGCCCGCCAGTCCGCCGAGGTTTTCCTGGGCATAGCGGGAGAATGAGCTGGCGGCAGGGTTATGCACCGACATCTCACCGAGCGCCCGCATAATGATATATGCCGCGACGCCGCCGATAATGTAGGCCAACAGTACGCTGGGTCCGGCCATTTTAATGGCGTCGGCCGAGCCGTAAAAAAGCCCGGTGCCGATGGCGGAACCCAGGGCCATAAAGCGAATGTGCCGGGTGCTTAGCCCGCGCTTAAGCTTGTTACTACTTTCCATCGTGGTTTTTCAATGCCGTTTAACACAAAAAATAAAAAACCACGGAACCCGAAGTCCCGTGGTTAAACGCTTGTCCTCACCGCCGGTTAATGCGCGCTGGAAGTCACCTGACGTCCGGCTGCGCGATCCCAGATCACCGCGAGAATGGTCATCACGGCGGTGGGCATCAGCCAGGCCAGGCCCTGCTCCGCCAGCGGCAGACGCGCGGTCCAGTCCGGCAGAATCGCGGCAAATGCCGATGACTTAATCCCGTCAATGATACCAAACATCAGGCTGATAAACATGGCCGGCGCGATAACGCGGGACGAATTATGCCACCAACTGCGGGTAAAGCTTAATACAACCAGTGCGATACACGGCGGATAGATAGCGGTCAGCACCGGAATCGATACCTGGATCAGATGGCTAAGGCCCAAATTGGAGACCGCCATGGAGAACAGGCCGAGAACAAAGACCAGCGTGCGATAGGAGAACGGCAGATACTGGGCAAAGAACTCAGCGCAGGCGCAGGTCAGGCCCACCGCCGTCACCAGGCAAGCGATGAAGATCAGCGCCGCCAGCAGGAAACTGCCCGCCCCGCCGAAGGTGTGCTGCACGTAGGCATGGAGGATCGCCGCGCCGTTGGCGGACTGATCCACGAGAGTAGCGCTGTCAGAGCCCAGACGGAACAGCGCCAGATACAGCAGGGTCAGGCCGACGCCCGCCATCAGGCCAGCCCAGACGGTATAACGGGTCAACAGACGCGCTTCGCTGACGCCGCGTGAGCGAGCGGCATTAACAATCACGATGCCAAATACCATCGCGCCGAGGGTATCCATGGTCAGGTAGCCGTTGACGAAGCCATTGGAGAATGGCGCCGTACGATACGCTTCCAGCGCGTCGCTGATCGGGCCCGCTGGCCAGATGATGGCGGCGACCGCCAGCACAATCAGGGCGATAATTTTCAGCGGCGCAAGGAAATTGCCCACGGTGTCCAGCAGTTTGCCCGGATAGAGGGAGACCAGAATCACCAGCGCGAAGTAAATAACGCTGTAGATCAGCAGCGGCAGCGGGCCGTCGCCGGTCAGCGGGGCAATACCGACTTCAAAGGAGACGGTCGCGGTACGCGGCGTCGCGAACAGCGGTCCTACCGCGAGATAGCACACCACCGCCAGCAGGATACCGGCCACTTTACCAATCGGGGTGCTCAGGCTTTCAACGCCGCCGCCGACTTTCGCCAGCGCCACCACCGTCAGCACCGGCAGACCCACCGCAGTGATCAGGAAGCCGATCGCCGCCGTCCAGACGTGCTCGCCCGCCTGTAAGCCAACCATCGGAGGGAAAATAATGTTGCCTGCGCCAACGAACAACGCGAAGGTCATAAAGCCCAACGCTATGATGTCGCGAGATTTTAACTGATGGGTCATAAATTCATTACTGCCTGTGGATGTGGTGTTGTAAAAAAATGGAAAAATACCGCGCTCCCCTCTCAGGGACGATACAGCGGCCATTGCCGGTAAACTCAGCGAGATATGCTCCCGAAGCGGCGTGGGAAAGAATTGTTTTTGGTATTACCACGCAAAAGCAGTCTGTCATCGACTGCGCAGGCGCAATTTAAACGCTTATAACGTTTTAAAGCAAGGCACGATCGCAAAAGCAGATGATTATGCTGTTTATGTCTTTCACACCAGAATCATTTACCATATTGATAGAAAACCCGTGGCTTATCATGCGAACAAAAAAGCAGCGCACGCTCATTAAATAGGCGAGAAAAAACGACTGCCAATGAAAATGACCAGCTGAAGCTGGTCATTGGCAAGATAAACTGACAGCGCGTCGATCAGGCGTCATTTTTGGCAATTAATCGTTCCGGGAGCAGGAAGCTAAAGCGGGTTCCCTTGCCCACCGTGCTGTCGATTTCCAGCCGGCTGTCATGATGGTTAACCGCGTGTTTGACGATCGCCAGTCCCAGGCCACTGCCCCCCGTTTGCCGGGAACGGGCTTTATCCACCCGATAAAAACGCTCGGTCAGACGGGGAATATGCTCTGGCGCAATGCCTGGCCCGTTATCCTCGACGCTGAACAGCGCTCCCTGCGGGGTCCGCTGCCAGCTGACGCGAATTTCGGTCCCCGGCGGGGTGTGGTTCACCGCGTTATAGACCAGGTTGGAGATGGCGCTGCGCAGTTGCTCCTCATTACCCAGCACCTTGAGCTGCTCATCGACGGTGAAGATCAGCGTCTGTTTCTCCTGGCTGAGAGTTTGCGCCTCGCGCTCCACCACCCGCAGCATCATCGGCACGTCGATGCGATCATTCATCGCCAGCGCCGGCGCGGCTTCAATACGCGACAGCGTCAGCAGCTGCTTCACCAGACCTTCCATACGTTGAGTTTGCTCCCGCATGGTGTGCAGGGCTTTTTCTCGGGTCGCCCCCTCCAGCACCTGCTCCTGCATCATCTCCAGATAGCCCTGCAGCACCGTCAGTGGGGTGCGCAACTCATGGCTGACGTTGGCGAAAAAGTTCCGCCGCGCTCCTTCCAGCTGATGCATCTGCGTCACGTCGCGCGCCACCATCAGCCACTGCTTGTCGCTGTAGGGCATCACGCGAATTTCCAGATGACGGGCGTTATTCAGCACCAGATTGAGCGGCTTTGAAAAATCGCGCTGTTTCAGATAGTTGGCGAACTCAGGATAGCGCAGAAGGTTAAGAATGTTTTGGCCACTGTCGTCCGGCCAGCGCAGGTTTAGAATCTGCTGCGCCAGGCCATTACACCAGAAAATAGCCCCCTCTTCCGTGGTCAGGACGACCGCATCCGGTAACGATTCCGCCCCGCTGCGAAAGCGTTTAATCAGGCTTCCCAGCTCGCGCCGACGCTTTTTATTACGCATCTGCATCTGGTGCAGACCATACAGCAGCGGCTCCCAACTGCCGCGGCCAGGCGGAGGAGTCATGCTCCGGTCCACCCACAGCCACCACGACAGGCGCATCAAATTCCAGAAATGCCAGATCAGCAAACCGGTCACTGCCGCCAGTAAAAACCACGGCAGATGACCCACAAACGCCCCCAGAATCAGGGCCGGAATACACGCTAAAAAGAGCTCCAGCGCCAGCCTTTTCCATGACAGCCGTTCCAGCACGGGTCACACTCCTGTCAAAATTCAGAAACGGGCGGAGAAACGATACCCCGTGCCGCGAACCGTTTGCACCATACGATCATGGCCACTGTGTTCCAGCGCTTTGCGCAGGCGGCGAATATGGACGTCCACCGTGCGGTCTTCCACATAAACGTTGGTCCCCCAGACGTGGTTCAGCAGCTGTTCGCGGCTGTACACCCGCTCCGGATGGGTCATAAAGAAGTGCAATAATTTAAATTCCGTCGGTCCCATATCCAGCGGACTGTCGCCGGTCATTACCCGGTGCGATGAAGGGTCGAGGCTCAGCCCCTGCATTTCGATCACCTCTTCCACCGCCATCGGTGAAATACGGCGCATCACCGCTTTGATTCGCGCCACCAGCTCTTTCGGAGAGAAAGGCTTGGTGATGTAGTCATCCGCGCCGGTCTCCAGGCCGCGAACGCGATCCTCTTCTTCTCCACGCGCGGTCAGCATCACTACCGGAATATCCCGCGTCATCGCCTCGCGCTTGAGCAGTTTAATAAACTGCAGCCCCGAACCGCCCGGCAGCATCCAGTCCAGGAGAATCAAATCAGGCCAGGGTTCATTGAGTTGATTCACCGCGCTGTCATAATCTTCCGCTTCGACAGGCTGAAAGCCATTTTGCTCCAGAACAAAGCAGACCATTTCGCGGATTGGAGCTTCATCTTCAACGACCAGAATTCTTCTCGCCATTATTTACCCTGTGTTTTTTAGCCATCAGTATAGAAGTGCGGCGTCATTATGCGTCACTTTTGTGACAGATTTATGAAAAAAATGACCGTCTGATGATCGGGTATTTTGAAGCACGACGCGGACTTACCCCTCACGAACAAGTGGTATACTGCCGCCCATGCTTTTTTCGCTAGGGAAGATTTATGCGCCTCCTTCACACCTCCGACTGGCACCTGGGCCAGAATTTTTACAGTAAAAGCCGCGCGGCCGAACACGACGCTTTTCTTACCTGGCTACTGGACCGCGCGCAGGAGCATGAAGTCGACGCCATTATCGTGGCTGGCGATATTTTTGATACCGGCTCGCCGCCGAGCTACGCCCGCGAACTGTATAACCGTTTCGTCGTCCAGTTGCAGCAGACCGGCTGTCGCCTGGTGGTGCTGGCGGGCAACCACGACTCGGTGGCGATGCTCAATGAATCCCGCGATATCCTCGCCTTCTTACACACCACCGTGGTGGCGAACGCCGGCTACGCGCCGATTGAGCTGCCGCTGCGCGACGGCACGCCGGGCGCCATCTTCTGTCCGGTGCCGTTTTTACGCCCGCGCGAGCTGGTGACCAGCCAGGCCGGTCACTCCGGTCGGGAAAAACAGCAGCTGCTGCTGCACGCCATCAGCGACTATTATCAGGAGCAGTATCAGCAGGCCTGCGCGCTGCGCGGCGATCGGCCGCTGCCCATCATTGCCAGCGGCCATCTGACCACCGTCGGCGCCAGCAAAAGCGATGCCGTCCGCGACATTTACATCGGCACACTGGATGCCTTTCCGGCGCAACACTTCCCCCCTGCCGACTACATTGCGCTGGGCCATATTCACCGGGCGCAGATGGTCGGCGGCTGCGAGCATATCCGCTACAGCGGCTCGCCGCTGCCGCTGAGCTTCGATGAAACCGGCAAAGCGAAATCGGTGCATCTGGTGAGCTTTAGCGAGGGGCGACTTAGCGCCGTGGAAACCCTGGAGGTGCCCGTGACCCAGCCTCTGGCGGTAATCAAAGGCGATCTGGCCGCCATCACCGCCCAGCTGGAGCAGTGGCGCGGCGTCGAGCAGGACCCGCCGGTGTGGCTGGATATCGAAATCACCACCGAGGACTATCTGCACGATATTCAACGTCATATTCAGGCGCTAACGGAGGATCTGCCGGTGGAAGTGCTGCTGGTGCGCCGCAGCCGCGAGCAGCGCGAGAAAATACTGCTCAACGCCCAGCGGGAGACGCTCAGTGAACTGAAGGTGGAGGAGGTATTCGAGCGCCGGCTGGCGCTGACCGAAATTGACGAGATGAAGCGCGCCCGGCTGCATGAGCTGTTCGCCCATACGGTGCATACGCTCACCGCGGAGGACGAAAACGCATGAAAATCCTCAGTCTGCGTCTGAAAAACCTCAACTCCCTGAAAGGGGAATGGAAGATAGACTTTACCGCCGAGCCGTTCGCCAGCAATGGCCTGTTCGCCATTACCGGCGCCACCGGGGCCGGGAAAACCACGCTGCTCGATGCCATTTGCCTGGCGCTCTATCATGAGACGCCGCGCCTGAATAAAGTCTCCCAGTCGCAAAACGACCTGATGACCCGCGATACCGCCGAGTGTCTCGCGGAAGTCGAGTTTGAAGTAAAAGGCATCGCCTACCGCGCTTTCTGGAGCCAGAACCGGGCCCGTAACCAGCCGGATGGCAATCTGCAGGCGCCCCGCGTCGAGCTGGCGCGCTGCGCTGACGGCAAAATCCTCGCCGATAAAGTCTCGGACAAGCTGGAGCAAACCGCGACGCTTACCGGCCTCGACTATGGCCGCTTCACCCGCTCGATGCTGCTTTCCCAGGGGCAATTTGCCGCCTTCCTGAACGCGAAGCCGAGCGATCGCGCGGAGCTGCTGGAGGAGCTGACCGGCACGGAAATCTACGGCCAGATTTCAGCCATGGTCTACGAACAGCACAAAGCCGCTCGCCATGCGCTGGAGAAGTTCGAAGCCCAGGCGGCGGGCATCGTCCTGTTGACGGAGGCCCAGCAGCAGGCGCTGCAGGAAAGTTTGCAGGTACTTACTGACGAAGAAAAAGCCCTGCTGGCCCAGCAGCAGAGCCAGCAGCAGCAGCTCCAGTGGCTGACCCGCCGCGACGAGCTGGCGCAGCAGCAGCAGCAGGCCGCCACCCGGCAGCAGCAGGCCCGCCAGGCGCTGGCGGACGCCGCCCCGGCGCTGGCGAAGCTTGAGCTGGCCCAGCCCGCCGCCCAACTGCGTCCCCTGTGGGAGCGCCAGCAGGAGCAGACGGCAGGCCTGGCGCAAACCCGGCAGCGGATCAGTGAAGTAAATGCTCGCTTACTTGCCAGCACGGCGCTGCGCGCGCGCATCCGCCAGGGCGCCTTGCGCGCTCAGCAGCAGCGTCAGGCTGAACTGGCCGATCTGGCGCAGTGGCTGGCCGCCCATGAGCGTTTCCGCTTATGGGGTCAGGAGATCGCCGGCTGGCGGGCGCAATTCTCGCAACTGACGCGGGATAAACAACAGCTAACGGCTCAGAGCACCCGCCTGGCCGCGCTACGCCAGAAGCTGGCCACGCTGCCAGCCAGCCCTCTCACCCTGAGCGCGGATGACGTTGCCGCAGCGATAGAACAGCAAACCCAATCGCGGCCGCTGCGCCAGCGCCTGATCTCCCTGCATGAGCAGCATCAGCTGCTGCGCAAGCGTCTGCGCCAGAACGCCGAGAGCGTCCAGCAGGCGCAGGCGGAGCAGGTAAAACTTAACGCCACCCTGACGCTGCGCCGGGAACAATATAAAGACAAAAACCAGCACTATCTCGACCTGAAGGCGCTCTGCCAGCGGGAAGAAACGATTAAAGACCTGGAAAGCTACCGCGACCGGCTCGAGGCGGGTAAGCCCTGTCCGCTGTGCGGCGCCTGTGAACACCCGGCGATTGAACAATACGCCTCGTTGACGCTCACGGATAATCAGCGCCGCCGCGATGCGCTGGAAAAGGAGGTCGCCGCGCTGAAAGAAGAAGGCCTGCTGATCCTCGGGCAGGTCAAGGCCCTGACGCAACAGCTTCAGCGTGACACCGAAGCGGCCGGGCGGCTCGCAGAGGAAGAGCAAGCGCTTACTAAAGCGTGGCAGGAGACCTGCGCCTCTCTGCACATCACGCGGGATATTGCGCAAGAGATAAACGACTGGATGCAGGAGCAGGAGCGCTACGAGCAGCAGCTCTATCAGCTCAGCCAGCGCCTGATGTTGCAGAGTCAGCTTAACGATCAGCAGGCGCTGGAGCGCCAGGCCGAGCAGCAGCTGGCGGCCACGCGCCAGGGACTGGAGAGCGCCCTGCAGGCCCTGGCCCTGAGCCTGCCGGCAGAAGGGACAGAAGCCGCCTGGCTGCACGCTCGCGAAAGCGAATTTGCCCAGTGGCAGGCGCAACAGACCCAACATGATGCCATTCAGCAGCAAATCGCTGCTCTGCGGCCACTGCTGGAGACGCTGCCGACCAGCGACGAGACAGAGGTTGAAGCTGAGTCGGCCATCCCGGACAACTGGCGCGAAATCCACGAGGAATGCCTGTCGCTGCACAGCCAGCTTGTCGCCCAGCAGCAGCAGGAAACCCAGGAAAAGGCGCGTCTGGACCAGTCGCAGGCGCAATTCACCTCCGCCCTGGCCGCCAGCCGCTTTAGCGATCGGGAGGCGTTCCTCGCCGCGCTGCTGGATGACGAGACCGCCCAGCGGCTGACGCAGTTAAAACAGACGCTGGAGCAGCAGCTTCAGCAGGCGGCCGCGCTCTGCGAGCAGGCGACCCGGCAACATGAGGCGCACCTGGCGCTGCGTCCGCAAGGGGTGGACGCTGACGTCCCCACCCTGCAAACCCAGCTGCACGCCCTGGCCCAGCGGCTGCGGGATAACACTACCCGCCAGGGTGAGATCCGCCAGCAGCTCAGGCAGGACGCAGAGAGCCGTCAACAGCAGCAGGCGCTGGGGCAGCAGATTGCAGAGGCGGCGCAGCTGGCGGACGACTGGGGCTATCTCAATTCGCTGATCGGCTCCAGCACCGGCGACCGGTTCCGCAAATTCGCCCAGGGGCTGACGCTGGATAATCTGGTCTGGCTGGCAAACCAGCAGCTCAACCGCCTGCATGGCCGCTATCTGCTACAGCGCAAGGCCAGCGAGGCGCTGGAGCTGGAGGTTGTCGATACCTGGCAGGCCGACGCCGTGCGCGACACCCGCACCCTCTCCGGCGGCGAAAGTTTCCTCGTCAGCCTGGCGCTGGCCCTGGCGCTGTCAGACCTGGTGAGCCATAAGACACGGATTGACTCCCTGTTTCTTGATGAAGGCTTCGGCACCCTCGACAGCGAAACGCTGGACACGGCGCTGGACGCCCTGGATGCCCTTAACGCCAGCGGTAAGATTATCGGGGTGATCAGCCACGTGGAGGCGATGAAAGACCGCATTCCGGTGCAGATCAAAGTGAAGAAGATTAACGGCCTGGGCTATAGCCGGCTGGACAAAGCGTTTGCGGTGGAGTGAGGTCTGAATTATGGCGATGTCCCCGCACCCGGACCCTCTCCCGAGGGAGAGGGTCCGGGTGCGGGGAAGCGGTTCAGGTCCCCTGGAGCGGCCACAGCCAGGCCGCGCCGCGTACCCCGCTGGAGTCGCCGTGCATCGCTTTGCGGATCGGCGTTTCACACTCGCCGCCGAAGACCCACTGCTTCACCAGGTCCGGCACCGTCTGATACAGCCGTTCGACGTTGCTCATCCCGCCGCCCAGCACGATAACGTCCGGGTCGAGGATATTCACCACGTGGGCCAGCGATTTCGCCAGCCGCTGTTCATAGCGGCTCAGCGCCAGTTCAGCCTTTTCGTCACCTTCTCCCACCAGGCGCATAATCTCGCTGCCGGTTAACCCTTTGCCGCTCAGCCGCTGATAGTCGGTGGCGAAACCGGTGCCGGAGATAAAGGTTTCGATACACCCCTGTTTGCCGCAGTAGCAAGGGACTTCCGCACGGTAGCGTAGCTCATCGTCGTTCATCCACGGCAATGGGTTATGTCCCCATTCGCCAGCGTTACCATTGCCGCCGATATGCGCCCGCCCGTTGAGCGCCACCCCGGCGCCGCAGCCGGTGCCGATAATCACCGCGAATACCGCTTGCGCCCCCGCCGCCGCGCCGTCCACCGCTTCCGACACCGCCAGACAGTTGGCATCGTTAGCCAGCCGGACTTCCCGCTCAAGGCGCAGGCTGAGGTCCTTATCAAAGGGCTGGCCGTTGAGCCAGGTCGAGTTGGCGTTTTTCACCACCCCGGTATAAGGCGAAATTGAGCCAGGAATGCCCATCCCCACGGTACCCTGCTGTCCGGTCGCCTGCTCGGCCATCGCCACCAGAGTGGCGATGGTCTCGATGGTTTGCCGGTAGTCCTCCCGCGGCGTGGGTAACCGGTGGCGAAACAGCTGCTCTCCCTGATCGCTCAGGGCTATCACTTCGGTTTTTGTTCCACCTAAATCAATACCAATACGCACGCTCAGCTCCTCACCCCGATTAACAATGCAAGCATAGCGACAATTCGCTATCATGCCCGCCTGATTTAACGACAAAGCCGTGGAAATTATCATGCTGTGGTTCAAAAATTTAATGGTTTACCGTCTCAGCCGCGATATCGAATTGCGCGCCGAGGAGATGGAAAAACAGCTGGCCGAGCTGACATTTACCCCTTGTGGCAGCCAGGATATGGCGAAAACCGGTTGGGTGTCGCCGATGGGATCGCACAGCGACGCGCTGACGCATACGGCAAACGGCCAGATCATTATCTGCGCGCGTAAAGAAGAGAAGATCCTGCCGTCGCCGGTGATTAAGCAGGCGCTGGAGGCAAAGATCCAGAAGCTGGAAGCCGATCAGGGGCGCAAGCTGAAGAAGACCGAGAAAGATTCCCTGAAAGATGAAGTGCTGCACTCGCTACTGCCGCGCGCCTTCAGCCGCTTCAGCCAGACAATGATGTGGATCGACACCGTCAACGGCCTGATCATGGTCGACTGCGCCAGCGCGAAGAAAGCGGAAGATACTCTGGCCCTGCTGCGTAAAACCCTCGGCTCGCTGCCGGTGGTGCCGCTGACCCTGGAGAATCCGATTGAGCTAACGCTGACCGAGTGGGTCCGCTCCGGCACCGTGGCGCAGGGCTTCCAGCTGCTGGACGAAGCCGAGCTGAAAGCGATGCTGGAAGATGGCGGCGTGATCCGCGCCAAGAAGCAGGATCTGGTTAGCGACGAAATCGCTGTACACATTGAGGCCGGGAAGGTCGTCACCAAGCTGGCGCTGGACTGGCAGCAGCGTATTCAGTTTGTGATCTGCGACGACGCGTCAATTAAGCGCCTCAAGTTCTGCGATGAACTGCGCGACCAAAACGAAGATATCGATCGGGAAGATTTCGCCCAGCGCTTTGACGCCGACTTTATCTTAATGACCGGCGAGCTGGCTGCCCTGATCCAAAGCCTGGTGGAAGGGCTCGGCGGCGAAGCGCAGCGCTAAGCGCCGCTTTCCTTCCTGCCGGGCAGGAAGGAAAAAACAACCCGGCGGCAGACGCCGGGCGTCACGCTGGCTTACAGATAGCGGCACAGATAAGAGGTTGGCTCAGCCACCTGCAGATGAAATTCGCTGTTGCCTGGCACATTGAAAACTTCGCCGGCAGCGTAAACTTTCCACTCAGTCTCACCCGGCAGCAGGACATTCAGCGCCCCGCTGACTACCGTCATCTCTTCCGGCTGCGCCGTACCAAAGGTGTATTCCCCTTCCGCCATCACGCCAACGCTGGCGCGACCGGTACTGCTGCTGGTGAAGCCAATGGATTTCACTTTTCCGTCAAAGTATTCATTGCTTTGAAGCATAAACAAGCCCTTCTGATCGTCGGTTAAAGGCTCAATATAGGGGGCGCTCCTTGCCCCTGTCACGCGAAATTAACACATTAGACCAATAGTTCTGCCGCCAGTCGGGAAACCAGCACATTCGACAGCAAAACCGGAACATCGAGGGCTTTTTGTAACACATCGCGATGATGCTGATAGTAACCGAGACAGTCGAGGACCAGCACGTCGGCGCCCTGCTCCAGCAGCGTTTTGCCGGCGGTTAATAGCTCGCTGTCGCTGCCGGTAAACGGATTGGCCAGCGCGTAGTATGGCGACTTTTCCAGCGAGAGCCACTTTTGCCGCTGCATGGGCATGATCTCTTCCACCGGCACGATCACCCCTACCTGGTGCCCATCGACGATCGATGCCACCAGCGGCGGGATGATCCGCTGCGGCTCGAGGAGGATCGCGTGGTGGGTGGTAAAACCAGTCAGCTGTTCGGAACTGAGCAGCAGGATCACATCATAATGTTGTCGATCCAGCATCGCGATCGCGCTGCGGACATCGCGTTCAATTTTCTGTCGCGACACCATCACCAACTGGTTATTACTGAGCAAGGTCAGGAGTCCTTTCTCGCCGTCACCTACGGCGTACTCGGCCATTACCTCGTCAGGCGTCATCTCGCCCAGCAGGGTGATGTGGGCGATCTGTTCTTCCCTGATATGTTCGGTCAGGAGCGGCAATACTCCCGCCAGCGGCACAACGCCGATGGTCAAAATTGCCATCGTTGCACTACTCATATCATGTACCTTTTCACAACCACTGCTTCAACACAGGCTTTCCACACACAGCATCCGCCCCCCTGGTGAGTAAAAATCAACCGTCGAGAAGCGTAGCAGCTCCACGCCGCGGTTGAATGTAAAGATTGCCGGGCGGCGGCGCCGTGCCTGAAAAATCCGTGTGTTAGATATTCATTAGTACGACTGATAAATAAAAAATGTGAGATACGCCCGATATTGCCAGCATGGCGGGCAATTCGGGCTCAGGGGGTTACGACTTGTCAGGATCTTCATAACGCCGTTTGGCATCCACGGCTTCCTGCTCGGTAGGATGTTCGCTGATAAGCGAATCAGGCTCAGGATAATCCGCACGGAGCTGGTACCAGGTCACCGTCTGACCCTGAGGACCTTTCTCTACCGCAACCACGCGCGCTTCTCTCGGATAGGGGGGCCTGTTTGGCATAGTTCTTCCTTCTTCTGGTAGCAGAACTATTAAGTATAGGCGCCCCTCGCCGCCTTAATGTAAGTAAATTCTTAACTTACCGGGGTTGCCGTCGCGCTGCACAGCATGGACATAATCTGCTCCACCACCCGATCCGGCGAGGCCGTGGCATCCACAATATGGTGGGCAGCGTCCCGGTATAACGCTTCGCGCTGCGCCAGCACCTCGCCCACTTCCTCGCGCACCGGTTTTCCGGTCAGCGTCGGCCGCTGTTCGGCTTTCGGGTAGGCTTCCAGACGGTCAATCAGCGCCGACACCGAGGCCTGCAGATAAATCACCACGCCATTCTCCCGCATAAACTGACGGTTACCTTCCGCCAGCACAATGCCGCCGCCGGTGGCGATTACCGTATTCGGCAGGGTCACGGCCTTCAGCGACAGGGTCTCCAGTTCGCGAAAACGCGCCCACCCTTCCGCCTGCACGATCTCAGCCACCGTCCGCTGCTCATGGGCCTGTAGCCGATGATCGGTATCGGAGAACTGAAAATGCCGCGCTCGCGCCAGCGCATGGCCGACGGTGGTTTTACCGCAGCCGCGTGGCCCAATAAGAAAGATAGGCTGTGTCATAACCGAAGACCCCCTGGTTCCGTCTGTCGCAAAAAAATGAAAACGAAAGCACGTATTATCGCTGTCTGTCCCGCAATGCATACGTAAAGAAAAAATTACACAACTTCTTTACACCCCATTACCACGGTGAGAAGAGGGGCTATTAATGTAAACTTATCATTGCATTTAGTGTTTAACCAGCTTTACTTTCCGCTTGGCGTTATTTTTTATCCACCGCTGGCGTAAACGGTAACACATTTATGCATAGCTTTACGAAGCAACATATTTACAACATCATGTTTCAGAAGCACCCTGATGCCTATTCGACAGTGTGACAGAGGAATGTAACATGCAATCTGAAGAACAACGCCTTATTGATGGACTGTTTTCCCGGCTGAAAGAGGCTGAGGCGCACAGCGCATCGCGCGATGCCAGCGCCGAGGAGCGGATTGCCCAACACGTGAGCGCGCAGCCGGCGGCCCCCTACTATATGGCGCAAACCATTCTTATCCAGGAAGCCGCGATTAAACAGCTTAACGATCGCATCCAGGCGCTGGAGAGTCAGGTCAGCCAACTGCAGGCGGCAAAGCCCAGCAGCGGCGGCTTCCTCTCCGGCCTGTTTGGCGGTGGCGGCTCGTCACGCGGTTCTGACCCTATCCCAGGCGCGGAGCAATATGGTCGCCCGCAGGCCAGCGCCCAGCCGCAGTATACGCCACCACCGCAGCAGAACTATGCCCCGCAGGCTGCCGCACGCGGCGGCGGCTTTATGGCGGGCGCGCTGCAAACGGCCGCTGGCGTGGCAGGCGGCGTGGTGCTGGGCAATATGCTGACCAATATGTTCAGCGGCTCGCACCCGCAGGAGATAGTCAATATCATCGAAGAGAAGCCGCAGCCTGATGCCGCCTCCGCGCAGGACAGCATCGCGCAGGACACCACCGCAGGTGACGATCCGTTCCGCCAGGGAGACGATCAGTTCCTTGCCGACAATACCTGGAACGACGACTTCGACGCCGGCTTTGGCGACGATGATTTTGGCAGCGATGACGATAGCTGGGTTTAACCCTGGCGACGCTTAACCGCCAGCAACCACTTCTCCAGCTCGGCGGCAAACTGTTGCCGATCGCGCTGCGATAAACTATCCGGGCCGCCGGTCTGAACGCCGCTGGCCCGTAATGTCTCCATAAAATCCCGCATTGTCAGCCGCTCGCGGATCGTCGCCTCGCTGTAACGTTCCCCGCGCGGATTCAGCGCCGCCCCGCCCTTCGCCAGCACCTCCGCCGCCAGCGGGATGTCGGCAGTGATCACTAAATCTCCCGCCGCGCACTGGCGAACGATTTCATTATCCGCCACGTCAAAACCCTGCTCAACCCGCAGGGTGCGGATGAAACGCGACGGCGGCACGCGCAGCGGCTGGTTCGCCACCAGCGTCAGCGGAGTCTGGGTCCGCTCTGCCGCGCGGAACAAAATCTCTTTAATCACGTTCGGACACGCGTCCGCATCCACCCAAATGGCCATGCCAGCTCCTGTTACCTGCAATAAGTGACGCCAATGTTACCTGCTTTTCTCCCCCAGGAAAGCGCCAGGATGGTAAGCTAATCAGATCGTAACGAAAAAAGCAGAGGGGAATGGTGATGGATAAGAAAATTGGCTTTATCGGCTGCGGCAATATGGGTAAGGCCATTCTGGGCGGGCTGATCGCCAGCGGTCAGGTACAGCCGGGACAAATCTGGGTCTACACCCCGTCGCCGGACAAGGTTGCAGCTCTGCGCGACCAGTATGGCATCAACGCCGCCAGCAGCGCCCAGGAAGTGGCGCAGATTGCCGATATCGTCTTCGGCGCGGTTAAACCGGGGATCATGACCAAAGTGCTGGGCGATATCGCCTCCAGCCTGAATAAAGAGTCGCTGGTGGTCTCTATCGCCGCCGGCGTTACGCTTGAGCAGCTGGCGCGCGCCCTTGGCCACGATCGCAAAATCATTCGCGCGATGCCGAATACGCCGTCGCTGGTTAACGCCGGTATGACCTCCGTCACGCCTAACGCCCTGGTGAGCAGCGAAGATGTTGCCGAAGTGCTGACTATTTTCCGTTGCTTTGGCCAGGCGGAGCAAATTGCCGAGCCGATGATCCATCCGGTGGTGGGGGTAAGCGGTTCGGCGCCGGCCTATGTCTTTATGTTTATCGAAGCGATGGCCGATGCCGCCGTCCTCGGCGGAATGCCGCGCGCTCAGGCCTATAAATTCGCCGCCCAGGCGGTGATGGGCTCCGCCAAAATGGTGCTGGAGAGCGGAGAACACCCAGGGGCGCTGAAAGATATGGTCTGTTCCCCTGGCGGGACCACCATCGAAGCCGTGCGCGTGCTGGAAGAGAAAGGGTTCCGCTCGGCGGTAATCGAAGCCATCACCCAGTGTATGGAAAAATCAGAGAAACTGAGCCGCTCCTGAAGCTGAGCTGGCGGGCTTCAAGCCATGAGAGGTTAAAGAACAAGGGAGCGCGTGCGCTCCCTTTTTTTCAGGCTTTCTTCAGGCAGCTACTCATGAAGGTACTGCGTTCATCGCCCTTCAGTGATTTCGCCGTGGCCGCTTTGCTGCAGTCGCTCATTTTCTGCTGCTGAGGGGTGAGCGCCTTTCCCTGCGAGGTCGTGGTCTCTTTTTTCAGACACTGGCTCATAAAGGTCTTGCGCTCCTCACCTTTCAGCATTTTGGCTGACGCTTGCTGATTGCAGTCCGTCATCCTTTGCTGCTGAGGAGTGGGCGTTTTTTCTGCCGCGCCAACCGCGCTGATAAAGATCAAGCCAAACAGTAGGGTCATCAATAAAGTTATTTTCATCGCACCATCCTTCTGTGAGTGGAACGTTGTAAGTCTGGACGCAGATAGAAAAAAAACCAGCCGGTGACGCAATTTCGCCACCGGCAGCGACTTATTTGAGACTCAGGGCAGCTTTCATGGTCGTGAACAGGTCGGTCTGATCGGTCAGGCCGACGACGTTAGCCGCATGCGGACCGTAGGCCGCAATGCGCAGTTGGGTGCCGGTGTGCTCCATCGACTCTTCCTCAGAGTTGCCGTAGCTCATCACCATCACCGCGCCATCGTGCGTGTTCAGAGCCTGGGTCAGCCCCGGGGCTTTGCTATCCGCCGGGATGATCTGGCTGGCATGCGCATGGTCGGCGGTGACGATCACCAGGGTATTACCGTCTTTTCGCGCGAATTCCAGCGCCTTCTGCACCGCTTCGTCAAGATCAACCGTTTCGCCGATCTGGCCGCACGGATTGGCCGCATGGTCCTGCTTATCGATGGACGCACCTTCGACTTGCAGGAAGAAACCTTTCTCATTGCGACTCAGCAGGTCAATCGCTTTCTCCGTCATCTGCGCCAGCGTCGGCACCGAGGCGTCACGCTTCGGGTTTGGCGTACAGGTCACCGGCGGCTTATCGATATTACCGTGATAAGACGCCTTCGGCCCTTCCCAGCGTACCGGCATATTGCCATCGGCAAAGAGTCCCAGCAGCGGTTTATCCTGACTGGCTTCCGTCGCGGCGGCAAGAGAAGCCGCGTCGGTCACAATCTGGTAGCCGCGCGCTTGCGCCTGCTCGCGCAGGGTTTTGCCCTGCCACTCGCCCGCCGTCGCCGTTTCGGCAAAGGTCTTCGCGCCGCCGCCCAGGGTGACATCCGGTCGGGCGTTCAGCAGCTGTTCGGTAATGGAGCCTTTGCCCCCTTTTTCCAGCGCATTGCTGGGGCATTTTTCGCTGGTAACCGTCGGGCCGTAGCATTTACGCGATGTCACATGCGCCACCAACGCCGCGGGGGTGGCGTCCTGCAGCTCGGCGGTGGAAACGTTGCCGGTGGCCAGCCCCGCCGCTTTCGCCAGCTCGAGGATGGTCTGATGCGAATTCTCATGAATATCGACGCCCAGCGCGCCGTTATAAGTCTTCACGCCGGTGGTCCAGGCGGTGGCGGAGGCCGCCGAGTCGGTCACGTAGTCCGGTTTCCCGGTTTTTTTATCCAGCGAATAATGCGTGTACTGCCCGGTTAACGGCAGAGCATCAATTCCTTTAAAGAAACCGCCCGCCCCCTCGGCATAGTTTCGCGCAGCGGTAATTTCCGAATCACCCATGCCATCGCCAATCAGCAAAATAACGTTTTTAGCTGGCTTATTGATTAACGAGGCGCGCAGCGCTTCGGTTTGATCGCCTGTTAAACGACGCGCGCCGCCAGGAGTGGTGATATCTCCCTGCGCAGCGCGATTTTCCAGAACCGGCGCAGCAGTAGTTTCTGCATGAATAACCGGCGAGCCCAGTAGAGGAATCAGGGCAATAAACAGGGCGCTTAATTTCACTTTTGTCATCTCCATGTAAAAAATACTTAAAAAAACAAAACGAGGGAGACTTTATAAAAGGGAGATGACAGAAAAATGACGGCATCCTTGTCGTGTCACAAAGACTAGCTACGAGGATGCCGCAACAGCTTCTTTAGATATTGCTGCAACAGCATCGCATCATGGTCGTTGACCGGTGGACAGGGGGTCACCTGGTCAATCGCCTGTTCAATATCCTGAATCAATGCCTGCTGGGCATCATGCTCCATATGGCGCAATAATGCGGTGACCACGATCTCCAGCGCTTCAACCTGCACCGTCAGTTCCTTTGCTTCTTCTTCCTTTTGCGCCAGTTTAACCAGTAACTCAGCAATGAGATTCTTCATAGCACCAGTTCCTTATGCGAGGCCTGTTTTGATTGGGATGTCATACGCGATGACGGACCTCAGAATTACTTAAATTAAGAATCATCGCAACACCCAATATACAGCGAAACGTTTTACCACAATAAAATACCACTATAAATAGTATTGTTTAATCATGACCGGGGTTGCTTATAACCAGATTGCCTGGAAAATAATAAAATGGAATAGCGTTCACGCCATGACGATAACAAAAAGTAATAGTAAATCCGCTGAGGCGAATAATGCTGACGGTATCGCAATAAATACCGTCAGCAGAGGTTCAGGCGTTAGCCCGGCGGGTTTGGCGCAGCATCCACGCCAGCTGCCAGAGGTTAATGAAAACGATAATGGCGGTGGCAATAAACACCCAGCGGAAGCCGGCCATGGCTGACACAGAGGCGCCAATTAGCGGCCCGGCGACGTTGCCCAGATACATAAACGACTGGTTATAGCCAAAGATACGCCCGGTGACGCTGTCGCTGCTGTACTTCAGCAATAAGGTCTGCACCGCCGGGAGCATCGCGCCATCGGCAAAGCCGAGCAGAAAACGCAGCGTACCCAATTGCAGCGGGGTGGTGACAAAGGACATGGCGAAGAACATCACCACCGCGCAGCAGAGCGTCGCCAGCAGGATCCGCGAGGTGCCGATGCGGTCGCCAAGCTTACCCAACCGTGGCGCAGAAATCAGTGCCGACACGCCGGGCACCGCGGCGATCATCCCGGCCAGAAAAGCGATATTGTTGCTGTCCGGCGCCATCGACTTAATAAACAGCGCCAGAATCGGGCCGATTGAGCCGTTGCACAATTGGATCACCAGGGTGGTGAAGAACAGGCTGATCACCAGCCCCGGATAGGGCAAAGAGGCAAAGACTTGTTTCCCGGTGAGACGCTCGCTTTTGCTGACCTGCGGGCGAACGCCCTCTTTAATCAGAAACAGGGTCACCAGAAAACTGATGGTCAGCAGGATCGCCGTAATAAAAAAGACCATCCGCAGCCCGACGTGGTCCGCCAGGAAACCGCCCAGCAGCGGACCGCCGATCACCCCGCTAATTTGCGCCGTCGACAGCGTGCTTAGCGCCCAGCCGCTGCGCTCGCGCGGCACCTGGGAGGCCACCAGCGCCATGGCGTTGGGAATATAACCGGAGGTTAAGCCCATGATCGCCCGCAGGATAAACAGCTGCCAGACGTTGGTGGCGAAGGCCTGCAGTAAAATGGCAATCGCCATCCCCAACGAGGCGCGCAGCAGCATGAGCTTGCGGCCTTTACGGTCCGCCAGGCTTCCCCACATTGGCGAGACGATCGCCGAGACAAGAAAAGTGACGCTGAAGGTCAGCCCCGACCACATCGATAGCGCTTCATGCGAGGTGACGCCGAGCTGGGAGACGTAGAGGGGTAAAAAGGGGAGAATTTGACTAATCGCCAGGCCGGTAAAAAAGCAACCAAACCAGACGGAGATGAGATTAACCTTCCAGGATTCCATAACTACGCGTATTCATTAATGATTTGCCAATTATTATCTAGCTTAGCAATTTCATATCACTGGTGTACTACCATAGATGCGCTGGCGGTGAGTTTGGTGTTTTATGGCTGCGGATGAGAGCCTGACGAAGCATTTTCTGGTCATTTAGGCTGCTCATAGCGCTTTATGCTCAAAAGCAGAAGCCCTGCCCGCGCATGCCGAAATGAAAATGGTTGGCGTGAGCCGCGTTGTACTCTGGCCCCAGCGCGTTACCGAAGTAATGGCAGCTGTTGTTCAACAGCGCCACCAGCCAGGGATGCGAGGTCTCGCTCCGCCAGCCCTGCAGGACGCTGACGCGTCGGCCGTCCGCCAGGCGGAAACCGCTGACGTCCAGCGCGTCCGCCGTGGCGTGTTCACTGCGCCGCGCCTGTTGACGATGGTAAATATTGCGACAGGCGAAGCTGCCGAGATGATCGATCTGGCGCAGATCGCTCGCCATCAGTTGACGGGTCAGCGGCTTCGCCTGCTGCTCAATGTACAGCGCGCTGCTCAGCGCCAGCGGGCAGCTGGCGAGAAAACTACTGCTCAGCTGCACCGAGCCAAAATTCGCCACCCGCACCACGTTACGCAGAGGGCAGCTTCCCTCGCTGTCGGCCACCGGCCGGCTGGCGATAAGCCGCCGGCGATTGGCTTCCGCCAGCAGGGAGGCGCACTGGTCTGCCGTCAGCCTGCGCAGCTTAAACGACGTCAGCCAGCCTGGGGGATCGTCCAGCGCCAGCGGCGCCAGCGGATTCAGGTGCGGCGGCAGATTGCGGTATCCCAACAGGCCCGCGCCGAGCAGCCCGGCCAGCACCAGCAGCGTCTTTCCTCTCACGCCCACTCCCGTCAATTGATCAGGTAAATATTATGGCAGCCAGGCAGCGGTTTCACATGGTATGTTATGCCCTTTGATGTTATCTGGATGGAAGTTGAAATGGCAAAGATGAGGGTTGGGATCGTTTTTGGCGGCAAGTCGGCGGAGCATGAAGTGTCGCTGCAGTCAGCGAAGAATATCGTGGAAGCGATTGATAAATCGCGCTTCGATGTGGTTCTGTTGGGTATTGATAAACAGGGGCTGTGGCATATCAACGACGCCGGCAACTACCTGCTCAACGCACAGGATCCTGCCCGCATTGCCCTGCGCCCTTCCACGGTGACTCTGGCGCAGATCCCGGGCCGCGAAGCGCAGCAGCTGATTAACGCCGAAAGCGGCCAACCGCTGGCGGCCATCGATGTGATTTTCCCGATCGTCCACGGCACGCTGGGTGAAGATGGCTCCCTGCAGGGGATGCTGCGCATGGCGAATCTGCCGTTCGTCGGCTCCGATGTGCTGGGCTCTGCGGCCTGTATGGACAAAGACGTGACCAAACGTCTGCTGCGCGACGCCGGGCTCGCCGTCGCCCCGTTTATCACACTCACCCGCGCCAACCGCGCGCAGTTCAGCTTTGCCGATGTCGAAGCGAAGCTGGGCCTGCCGCTGTTCGTTAAGCCGGCTAATCAGGGCTCGTCGGTTGGCGTCAGCAAAGTTAAAAACGAAGAGCAGTACCATCAGGCGGTGGCCCTGGCCTTCGAATTTGACCATAAAGTGGTGGTGGAGCAAGGCATTAAAGGGCGGGAAATTGAGTGTGCGGTGCTGGGTAACGACCACCCGCAGGCCAGCACCTGCGGTGAAATCGTCCTCAACAGCGAGTTTTACGCCTACGACACCAAGTATATCGACGATCAGGGCGCGCAGGTGGTAGTCCCGGCCGCTATCGCCCCTGAGATCAACGACAAAATTCGCGCTATCGCGGTGCAGGCCTACCAGACCCTGGGCTGCAGCGGCATGGCTCGTGTCGACGTGTTCCTCACCGCCGACAACGAGGTGGTGATCAACGAGATCAACACCCTGCCGGGCTTTACCAACATCAGCATGTATCCGAAGCTGTGGCAGGCCAGCGGTCTCGACTACACCAGCCTGATCACCCGCCTGATTGAGCTGGCGCTGGAGCGCCATGCCGCGGACCGGGCGCTGAAAACCTCCATGAACTAAAACGCGTTTTACCCCGCCTGGCAGCGGCGGCCTCAGGCCTCTTCTGCCGGGCGGCGGCGGATCACAAAGCCCGCAATCCAGAAGCTAATGACCCAGGTGATCAGACCGACGGCGTAGGATTGCCACCCCTGTGTTTCAACCCCCAGCAGCCCCACCACGCCATTAAGAATAAAAATCAACCCCAGCGCCACGGCGTAGTAGTGCCAATCGCGGCGAATTTTATCAGTGAGCTTCATGCGGCCTCCAACAGCAAAAAACGCATCTTCGCATAGCCGCCCGCGGCGGTCTGTAGCGATATGGAGAATGTTGCTGGATTGCGACGCCGCTCTCCCTTTTGTGCTCCTGTGGCGCAGTTAACACAACGGTGAAAACAGGATTATTCCTGGACGGCAATTACCAGCAATCTGATACTGATGATGGCCCCTGACTGCCAGAATACCTGACATAGAGCTGGAGAAAAAACCAGCAGCGCAGATGTGGGAGGGCCTATGGCTGAATTCAGTTTTTCAAAATCGCTTTTGGGAAATAAAAAAAGGGGCGCGCTGACCGGCAGCCATGTCGCCTACGGGCTGTTCGTGTTGATCTGCTGCTGGGCCGGCGCGCAGATGCTCAGCATGCTGATCCACGCCCCGGGGGTATTTGAACGCCTGATGCAAGCCCAGGACGCCAGCCGTCCGCAAGTCGACATCAGCCTCGCCGTGGGTACCCTCTTTGGTCTGATCCCTTTCCTTATCGGCTGCACGTTCATCGGGGTACTGGCGCTTATCGTGCGCTGGCGTCAGCGCCGTTAACGCCGCGCCATACAGTTTGCCCGCCGCTCATCAACCCGTTTCGCAAACCACGCCGTCGTCAGATTTCGGGTGATTTTTGGACTCTCCAGCTGGATCCCTGGCAACATCTCCCGCGGCAGGGTTTTGCCCGCCTTTTTCTCGGCGAGACGGAAAACCTGCTGATAGAGATCGGTCTTCTCAAACGCCAGGCTGTCGCCCTTTTTCAACTGACGATGGATCTCGCTGTCGCTCATACCCAGCTGGCTCGCCAGGCGACGCACCGCCAGCTCGGTGCTGCCCGGCTCCTCGCTGTCGTAGCGGATAAGGTCGCCGTCGAGCGCCAGTTTTACCCCGCTGGCTTTCACCACCGCGTTCTGGAAGGCGGCGTTACGGCTGGCGTACCAGCCGGCGTTGAAGTCGGCAAAGCGGTACAATGGCGCACTATAACTGGCCGGATAGTTCAGCAGATGATAGGTGCCAAACCACAGGCCACCGCGCAGACTGAAGACCTCCTGGCGCACCGTGCCGTTCATTTTCCACGGGTAGCCGGAGGTGTGCTGCTCGGCAAAAGCAATGCTGACCTGCATCGGCCCCCCGGTGTGCACCGGGTTAAGGGAACCGAACAGCTTCTGCCCCATCGGCACCATCCCGATAAAGTCATCAAAAATGGCGCTCAACTGCTTTTCCGTCTTCACATTGTCCAGACGGTCGCTATAGCTTTTACCGTTTGGCGAGGTGATCTTCAGCGCGGTATGGACCAGAAACGGCGGAATGTGCATTTTTTCCGCCCGGCGGTCAATTTCCTGCCAGGCGATTTTATTCAGCCCCGGCACCACCGGATCGGACTGATAGTTAGACTCTTGCTGCGCGACCGCCAGCACCGAGCAGACGTTTTCTTCCGTCGGCGCCAGCTTCTGGCTGTCAAACGCGGTGGCGATGGCTTGCGCCCAGGCCTCCCGATCCTTGACGCTGGCCGGCATTTTCTGCCGCACCACCGACGCCACGTCAACAGGCTTCTCGCCCTCTTTCAGCGCCGGAGCCTGCTGGCTGGTACAGGCGCTCAGCGCCATGGCCGCCAGCAGCGTCAATGAAACGGGAATAATGCGCGATAAACGTGCGGCCATTATGCTTCCTTGTCTTGATTAACGTAATGTCGGGATCGCTTCCTGCAGCGGTTTGCCGTCCAGCTCGCGTTCAAAACTGCGCAGACGTTTGTAGATGGACATCAGTTCCACCAGCGTTGTCCACGAGCTGATCAGGTACTGGAACGAGCCGCGCACCTGGCCGAAGACGTTGGTAATTTGCGTCATCAGCCCGAGGGTAATCGTACCGGCAACGATCGACGGAAACAGCAGGAAAAGGCCGAAAACGTTATCCACCTGCAGATAGAGGATGCGGGCGATATTGAAATACATATAGTGGAAATAGAGACGGAAATAGTTGCGACGCACCGCGCGGAATAGCTCGCGCACCGTCGGCGGCGTGGCGCGAGTTTCATCGTCCTCGCCGTAAACCAGCTCTTTACGATAGGCCGCTTCCACGCGCTGGTTTTTAAACTCCAGGCCCGGCAGCTTAATCCCCACCACCGCCAGCAGGCCGGTACCCATCAGCGACCAGACGATAGCGGCAATCACCAGGCCATACGGCAGATGGCCGACGATAGGCAGGTCGGGAACATGTTCGGAGAGCGTTACCAGCACCGGCAGGAAGGCGATCAGGGTCATCACCGCGTTGATAAAGCTCACGCCCATATCTTCGAGGGTGGAGGCAAAACGCATGGTATCTTCCTGCACACGCTGCGCGGCGCCTTCGATATGGCGCAGATGCTGCCAGTGGGCCATATAGTGCTCGTTCATCGCCGTGCGCCAGCGGAAGACGTAGTGGCTGACGAAGAAGTTGTTCATCACGCCAATAATCACCGCGATGATCGCGATGCCGAGAAAGACGCCGATTTCCTGATAAAACTGGTTGATGCTGACCTTATGCGGGGTGGCCAGCGCGCTCTGGATCAGGTCGTAGAACGGCGCATACCAGGCGTTGATCGCCACCCCGACTTCCACCAGAAACCAGGTGACGAAGATGATGAGCGAGGTGCCGAGAATCGACCAGTACTGCCAGCGGTGCGGGCAGTAGACAAACCAGAACAGCGCGAACACGCCGACGCAAAACAGATAGTAAGCGTAGAACACCAGATAGTTGAGCGACCAGAAGCGCGCCGCGCTGATCGCCACATTTTGCGATGCCCCGGTGACCCGCAGCAGCCAGTCGCCGCCGCCCGCCTGCCAAAAGATCACGGCCAGCAACGACCAGATAAAGGCAGAAATAAAAAACGGCCCCGGTTTGGGGAAAAAAGATTTAAACATCATTGTCTCCTGCTAACTTCTTATCGTTCTGCTATTGCTGTGTACGACGCATACGTCGGCCGCCGCGTGGATGAGCCCTCGCGGGACAGACGAATGATAAGACCGGATATCAACAGCTTAGTTCTGCTGCCATGCGTGCAGAATTGTTTCTGTGGGTTTCACCTGTAAAGGATTGCCAGGAATGGTCAGGGTACGCCACACCTCATTGTAGTGGGCGATAAGCGTCGCGGCCTGCGCGGCGGGGCGGTCGGCGGTGGTGTGGGCATCTTCCGCGATAACAATAACGTACCCGCGGCTGGCGCCATTTTTAATGGTGGTATCGAGGCAGTAGTCGGTGGCGCAGCCGCAGATGACGAACTGCTGAATGTCGTGTTCGTCCAGCACCTGCGCCAGCGAGGTGTGATAGAAGGCATCGCAGGCGGTTTTGGTGACATACAGCGCGCCAGCCGGCTGCTCCAGCTCAGGAAGCAGGGCGAAGCCTTCGCTGCCGGCTTCGAGGCCGCCGGCTTCATCATGCTGAATGAAAATAACCTTGTCCGCCGCGCGCACCAGACGATTAATTTGCGCGACGCAGCGCTCGCGCGCCAGACGCGGCGTGGCGAACACGCCGTTTTGCATATCCACGACCATCACTACCCGTTGAGCCGTCATTGTTCTCTCCCACGAACCTTCAGCCAAACGGTCATCATACGCGCCGGCGAAAAAAGCCGGTATCCGAAAGCGTAAAAAAGTCTTTTTTACGCACCGTTACCTTTTTCCTGCAGGAATGTCGTGAATCCCGCTTTGTTCTGCGCCACTTCGTAGTATAAATACCCTCTTCTTTTTATTTATTTAATGGATGATCTCCGTTGAAACGTAGTTTGCTCATTTTTGCTGCGCTGTGCGCGGCGTCGTGGACCTCGGTGCAGGCCGCACAGCCTACCGTTGACCCGGTTTTCGCCTCGGATGTGGTCGATCGTTACGCCAATCATATCTACTACGGCAGCGGCGCCACCGGCATGGCGCTGGTGGTTATCGATGGCAATCAGCGTGTTTTTCGCAGCTTTGGCGAAACCCGCCCGGGGAATAATCAGCACCCGCAGCTCGACTCGGTGATCCGTATCGCCTCCCTCAGCAAACTGATGACCAGCGAGATGCTGGTGAAGCTGCTCGACCAGGGGGTGGTGAAACTCAACGATCCGCTGAGCAAATACGCCCCGCCGGGCGCCCGGGTGCCTGACTGGCAGGGAAAACCAATCACCCTGGTTAACCTCGCGACCCATACCAGCGCCCTGCCGCGCGAGCAGCCTGGCGGCGCCGCTCATCGTCCGGTGTTTGTCTGGCCGACCCGCCAGCAGCGCTGGAACTGGCTCTCTACCGCGACCCTGAAGACCGCGCCGGGCTCGCAGGCGGCCTACTCCAACCTGGCCTTCGATTTACTGGCGGACGCGCTCTCCACCGCCGCCGGCAAACCGTATCCGCAGCTGTTTGAAGAGCAGATCACCCGGCCGCTGGGGATGAAGGACACCACCTTTACCCCGTCACCGGATCAGTGCCAGCGGCTGATGATCCCGGAAAAAGGCGCCAGCCCGTGCAACAACACCCTGGCGGCGATCGGCAGCGGCGGAGTCTACTCGACGCCGGGGGATATGATGCGCTGGATGCAGCAGTTCCTGTCATCCGATTTCTATACCCGCAGCCAGCAGGCCGACCGGATGCAGACGCTGATTTATCAGCGTAACCAGCTGACCCGGGTGATTGGTATGGACGTGCCGGGCCGCGCCGACGCGCTGGGCCTCGGCTGGGTGTATATGAAGCCGAAGAACGGCCATCCGGGGATTATTCAGAAAACCGGCGGCGGCGGCGGGTTTATCACCTATATGGCGATGAATCCGCAGGCTAACGTTGGCGCCTTTGTGGTGGTAACCCGCTCGCCGTTAACCCGCTTCAACAATATGAGCGATGGCATCAACGACCTGGTCAGCGAGCTGAGCGGCGCACAGCCCAACATGCAGACGGCCAGCCAGTAAGCCCGGGGAAGGTTTCGCCGATGCGCCATAACGATCGTTTTGGCGAAACATCCCGCTGCCATTTCAGTTACACTATCGTCTTTCATTTCACAAAATCAGGCAAACCATGACAGATTTAATCACTCGCCCCCGCCGCCTGCGTCAATCCGCTGCGCTGCGCGCCCTGTTTGAAGAGACAACACTGAGTTTGAACGACCTGGTGTTGCCGATCTTTGTTGAAGAAGAAATTGATGATTACAAAGCGATCGAGGCCATGCCCGGCGTGATGCGCATTCCGGAAAAATATCTGGCGCGCGAGATCGAACGCATCGCCAACGCCGGGATCCGCTCGGTGATGACCTTTGGTATTTCTCATCACACCGATGCCACCGGCAGCGATACCTGGAATGAAAATGGTCTGGTGGCGCGTATGTCGCGGATTTGTAAGTCCACGGTGCCGGAGATGATCGTCATGTCCGATACCTGCTTCTGCGAATATACCTCCCACGGCCACTGCGGCGTGCTGTGCGACCACGGGGTGGATAACGACGCGACCCTGGAAAACCTCGGCAAACAGGCCGTTGTCGCCGCCGCCGCGGGGGCGGATTTCATCGCTCCTTCCGCCGCGATGGACGGTCAGGTGCAGGCGATTCGCCGCTCGCTGGACGCCGCCGGCTTCACCAATACGGCGATCATGTCCTACTCGACCAAGTTCGCTTCTTCCTTCTACGGTCCGTTCCGCGAAGCGGCCGGTACCGCGCTGAAGGGCGATCGGAAAACCTATCAGATGAGCCCGATGAATCGCCGGGAGGCCATTCGCGAGTCGCTGCTCGATGAAGCCCAGGGCGCCGACTGCCTGATGGTGAAACCGGCTGGCGCCTACCTGGATATTCTGCGCGATATCCGCGAACGCAGCGATCTGCCGCTCGGCGCCTATCAGGTCAGCGGTGAGTACGCGATGATCAAATTTGCTGCCCAGGCGGGCGCTATCGATGAAGAGAAAGTGGTTCTGGAAAGCCTCGGCGCTATCAAACGCGCAGGCGCCGACCTGATCTTCAGCTATTTCGCCCTCGATCTGGCCGAGAAAAAGATCCTCCGTTAAACCCGCCCCTCCCCGGTGGCGCTGCGCTTACCGGGGCTACCAAACCTCATCTCCGGTGCGCTGTATTTATCGCGACCACCACACCGTAGCCCGGATAAGGCGCTTGCGCCGCTATCCGGGGACAGGCGCTAACCAATATCTGTAGCTAAAACTTTGCGCGCCGCTTTCCACCTTCTGCGCCTTCTCCTTGGCGTACCGGATTTCGCCTTCTAACGTGTTAAACCACATCATAAATACCGAATTCCAGGAGATCCTGTGGTGGCTTATCGACGTTATTACATTAAGGGGGGAACCTGGTTCTTCACTGTTAACCTTAAAGACCGTAGAAGCATGCACCTAACTGAAAACATAGAATTATTGCGCTACTCTGTCGCCGTTGTTAAACAACATCGCCCCTTTATTATTGATGCCTGGGTGGTGTTGCCTGAACATCTGCATTGCATCTGGACACTACCTCATAATGATGACGATTTTTCTTCACGCTGGAGAGATATCAAAGGCTGTTTTAGCAGAACGTTAAAACGACAACCCCTCTGGCAACCGCGCTTCTGGGAGCATGCCATACGCGATGAAGATGATTACCGCCGACACGTTGATTACATCCATATCAATCCACTTAAGCATGGCTGGGTCACCCGGGTGATCGATTGGCCATTTTCAACCTTTCATCGCGATGTCCAGCGCGGGCTATATCCCCCAAATTGGGCTGGCGATAGCTTTGATCTTAGCTGCGGTGAACGCCGATAGCCTCTCCCCGGTGGCGCTGACGCTTACCGGGGCTACAAATCGGCGCCAACCGTAGCCCGGATAAGGCGCTTGCGCCGCTATCCGGGGAACCTCGCTTGCTGCGACCGAAACTTCACCCAACTGTAATCTGAACGACATCTCCACCTTCTACTGTCTGGGCAGGACGGAGGAGGAGCCACTATGTTTAGTCTCGACAACGTACTCGATGACCTGTGGCCTCAGGCGAGGCCCGCCCCCTGGCAAAAGAAACTGTTAAAAAAGCTATTTTATGAGGAAGAGTTTCAACAATTTGCCGACCGTCACCGCCACCTGAAGGGGCTTGATACGGTCGAACAGGTGCTGGAATACCTCAATATCCGCTGCGCCATCCCGGCGCACGATCTCGAACAAATCCCCGAATATGGCCCGCTGGTCATTATCGCCAACCACCCCACCGGCACCCTCGACGGCCTGGCGCTCCTGTATGCGGTATCCCGCGTGCGCCGCGATGTCAAAGTGGTCACCAACCGCATGCTCACCCACCTTGAGCCCCTGAGCTCGCTGTTTATCCCGGTAGATAATATTCATGGCCGCACCGCTAAAGCGGCGCTGCAGCAGATGGACCAGCAGCTGCAGGCCGGCGGGGTGCTAATCTTCTTCCCGGCGGGGGAAGTCTCCCGCCTCACCCGTCGCGGCATCCGCGATAAAAAATGGCACTCCGGCTTTATTAAGCTGGCGGCAAAATATCGCGCCCCGCTGCTGCCGGCGTGGATTGACGCCCGCAACAGCGCCCTGTTTTACGCCAGTACGCTGGTCTCCGACAACCTGCCGCTGCTCCTGCTGATGCAGCAGATGTTTCGCCGGCGCAACAGCAGCCTGCCGGTGCGTATCGGCCAGCAGATCCCCTGGTCGAACTGGTTCGATGCCCAGTCCAGCGCTCGCGAGCTTACCGGCCGCTGCTATCAGCACCTTGAACAGCTGCGCAAAGGGCTGCCGGGGCGGTTTAAAACCGAAAGCGCCATCGCCCGTCCGGAAGACCGGGCGCTGCTCAAACGCGAACTGCACAAGGCCGAATGCCTGGGCCGCACCGCCGATGGCAAAGTGATTTACCTCTGGCAGCGCAACGGCCAGGAGGACGCGCCGCTGCTGCGCGAGCTGGGACGTCTGCGGGAAATAGCCTTCCGCGCGGTCGGGGAAGGCAGCGGCAAACGGCGGGATATCGACGGGTATGACGACGACTATCTACATCTGATCCTGTGGGATGAAGAAGACCTCGAGATCGTCGGCGCTTACCGCTTTATGCCGACGACCATCCAGCTGGCAAAGCGCGGCCTGGAGGGGATCTACAGTTACAGTCTGTTCCATTACGACGGGCGGATGGACGATGTCCTGCAGCACGGCATTGAGCTGGGGCGCAGCTTTATCCAGCCGCGCTACTGGGGGCGTCGCGGGCTGGACTACCTGTGGTCCGGCATCGGCGCTTATCTGGCGCGCTATCCGCACTATCGCTATCTGTTTGGTCCGGTGTCGATTTCTGGCGGATTGCCGCCCGCCGCCCGCGATCTGCTGGTGGCATTCTACCGGCTGTGGTTCCCGGCGACGCATCCGCTGGCGGAGTCGCGTCGCCCTTATCCGGCGTCGCTGCCCGACGTGCTGGCGCAGTTTGGCGGGGAGGATTACAACGACGACCTGGCCCGGCTGAAGTCCCTGCTCGGCAACCTCGGCTGCGCGATCCCCCCGCTGTATAAGCAGTACTCGGAAGTGTGCGAGCCGGGCGGCGTGCAGTTTATCGATTTCGGCAGCGACCCGGATTTCAACAACTGCGTGGATGGTCTGGTGCTGGTGGATCTCACCTACCTGAAGGCCAATCGCTACCAGCGCTATATTGGCGCGCATCTGGGTGCGCAAAAATCGGCATAAACGCTTTTTCCCGGCTTGCGGCGCGTTGCGCCTTAGCCGGGCTATGGTTCACCGTTTCCGACGGTTCGGTAGCCCGGAAAAGGCGCGTCAGGCGCCGTCTCCGGAAGCAGCGGGCAATGTTTTCCGCGGCTCGCGGCTGATACCTTAACCGGCTACAAGCCTTACCCCGCCCGGTAATACGGCTTATCGCCGAGGATCGTCGCCCGGTGCATGATCCGCCGCTGCGGCAGATAGTCGGCGTTGGCGTAATGCTGCGTCACCCGGTTATCCCAGATAGCGACATCGTTCGGCTGCCAGCGCCAGCGCACCTGAAACTCCGGTTTAGTGACATGAGCAAACAGGAAGTCCAGCAGCGCTGCGCTCTCTTTCTCACTCACCTCGACAATTCGCGTGGTAAAGCCTTCATTAACGAACAGCGCCTGCTTGCCGGTCACCGGGTGGGTACGTACTACCGGATGCAGCAGCGGCGGATGCTTCGCCACCGCTTCCTGCCAGCGCCGATGCTCAGCTTCGGTCTTGTTGTACTTATACTCCTGGAACGATTTGCGGAAATCGTGTTCGGCATGCAGGCCGCTCAGCAGCTGCCGGAAAGGTTCTGACAGCGCTTCCCAGGCGGCGATGCCGCTGGTCCACAGGGTGTCCCCGCCGGTCGTCGGCAGCTCTTTCGCCGCCAGAATGGCGCCGGCGGGCGGCGTGTCGATAAAGGTGACATCGGTATGCCAGTTGTCATTATCCGGCGGATTATCGTTGTGGGTATCGAGGACGATAATCTCCTCCACGCCAGGGGCGTGAGGGTAGACCGGATGGATATGCAGGTCGCCAAACCGCAGCGCCAGGTCGCGCTGTTGCGCCGGGGTGATATTTTGCTCGCGCAGGAATACCACCTGATGACGCAGCACCGCGTGATACAGCTGCTCAAACTGGTTGTCGCTCAGCGGACGGGTTAAATCCGCCCCGCTCACCTGCGCGCCAATATACGGCCCCAGCGGGGTAATGCTCAGACGTTCACTCATTGTACTTCTCCATGCCAGGGCGTCAGGCGCCGCTGCAGCGCGCGCAGACCCAGTTCCAGTAAAAAGGCGATAATGGCAATCACCGCGATCCCCGCCAGCACCACATCGGTGGCGAGAAACTCGCCGGCAGACTGCACCATAAATCCTAATCCGCGGGTGGCGGCGATCAGCTCAGCGGCCACCAGCGTTGACCAGCCCACCCCGAGACCAATGCGCAGCCCGGTGAGGATCTCCGGCAGCGCGCCGGGCAGGATCACCAGCCACAGCACCTGCGCCCGGCTGGCGCCAAGCGAACGGGCGGCGCGAATCCGCACCTGCTGCGCGCTTTTTACCCCTGCCAGCGTCGACATGGCTACCGGCGCGAAAATCGCCAAGTAGATCAGCAGGATCTTCGAGGTTTCACCGATGCCAAACCAGATCACCATCAGCGGTAAGTAGGCCAGCGGCGGCACCGGACGATAGAGTTCGATCAGCGGGTCGAGGATCCCGCGCACCGTCGAGTTGAGCCCCATGGCGATCCCCACCGGTACGCCAATAAGCACTGCCGCCAACAGGGCGATAACGATCCGCGTCAGGCTCGCCGCCAGGTGCTGCCAGAGCGTCGCATCCATAAAGCCCTGCGGCCCGGCGATGGTGATAAGCTTCTGCAGCACCTGGCCCGGCGGCGGCAGAAACAGCGGACTAATCAGCTGCAACGCCGCGACCGCCCACCAGACGGCCAGCAATACCGCCAGGGTCGCCACGCTGAGGGTGAGCTGGCGGGAGAGCGGCCAGCGCCACTTCAGCGTCGACTGACGCGGTTTGTCGTTCAGTACCACGCTCATGAGAAAGCCTCCCGTTGATCAAACACCCGGCTCAGAATGTATTCCCGCTGTTCAATAAAGCGCGGGTCGGATTTGATGCTGCGGCAGGATTCGCCCGCGACAAAGCGACGGCTGAAATCAAGCGGCAGCCTCTCCACCACCCGTCCCGGCCCCGGCGACAGCAGCACCAGCTCGGTCGCCATGAAGATGGCCTCTTCAATATCATGGGTGATCAGCAGCACCTGTTTGCCGGTCTCATGCCACAGTTTCAGCAGCAGCGTCTGCATCTGCTCGCGGGTAAAGGCGTCAAGCGCGCCGAAGGGCTCGTCAAGCAGCAACAGCTGCGGATTCGCCGCCAGCGCCCGGGCGATGCCCACCCGCTGGCGTTGACCGCCGGACAGTTGCCAGATAAAGCGCTTTTCCGCCCCTTCGAGCCCCACCTTCTTCAGCATCTGCGCCGCCGCTTGCCGGCGCTGCGCTTTATCCACGCCCGCCAGCTGGAGGCCCAGCGCCACGTTATCCTGCACATTGCGCCACGGCAGCAGACCTTCGTTCTGGAAGACCACCCCGCGCTCTGCGCCCGGCCCGGTCACCTGCTGACCTTCGAGGGTGATGCTGCCGTGCTGATAGGGCACGAATCCGGCAATCAGGTTCAGCAGGGTAGTTTTACCGCAGCCCGAAGGCCCCAGCACCACCAACAGCTCCCCACTCTCCAGCGTCAGGTTGATATCCGCCAGCGCCGGTTTACCGCCGTAGTCGGCGGAAAGATGCGAGATTTGCAGCATCGCCGCCTCCTTTACTTCACAAAGCGGTCAGTAACGTACTGACGATAATCGGTTCCCGCCGCAGGCACTTTGCCCTGCTCTTTCAGGAAGCGCGCGGTATCGACGATGGCCTGATTGACCGGCCCGTTCAGCGCCTGCGCCTGCTCAGCGGCGGTGAGATAGGTATTGCCCTTCACCAGACCGGGGACATCGGCTTCCGGCACGCCGCTCAGGCGCGCCAGCTTGCTGATGTTGTCCGGCTGTTTCAGCCATGCCTCCGGGTTGGCGATGTAGGGCTGCTGGGCGTCGATGGCGCTTTTAGCAAACGCTTTGACGATCTCCGGATGCTGCTCGGCGAAGTCCTTACGGACCACCCAGACGTCAAGGGTCGGCGCGCCCCACTCCCCAACCTGAGAAGAATCGGTCAGTACCTTGCCCTCTTTTTCCAGTTCGTTAACCGCTGGCGCCCAGACGTAAGCGCCATCGATATCCCCGCGCTGCCAGGCGGCGATAATCGCCGGCGGCTGCAGGTTAATAATCTGTACCTGGCCCGGCTTGATGCCCCAGTGTTTGAGCGCCGATAGCAGGCTGTAGTGGGTGGTGGAGATAAACGGCACGGCGATGCGCTTGCCGATCAGATCTTCCGGTTTGGTAATGCTTTTCTTCACCACCAGCGCTTCGGAGTTGCCGAGCTTTGAGGCAAGCAGGAACACTTCAATCGGCACCTGCTGGCTGGCGGCCACCGCCAACGGGCTGGAGCCAATATTACCGATCTGCACATCGCCGGAGGCCAGGGCGCGTACCACGCTGGCGCCGCTGTCAAATTTCCGCCAGTCGACGGTCGCCCCGCTGGTTTTGGCGAAGGTGTTGTCCGCCTGGGCGACTTTCGCCGGCTCAGCGGAGGTTTGATACGCCACGGTAACGTTGACCGCCTGCGCCTGGAAGGCGGCGACAGCCAGCGCCGCCAGAAGAGTAATTCGCGATGTGAATGCCATAATGTCTGCTTCCCCTGAGTTGTTATAGGTGCAGTATTTCCGGCATCAGGATGGAGATGAAGTAATTAAAAATTCTGGCTAATAGCGAATCGTTTTTAGAACAAAAGCGGGAAAGGATAGTTGGTTTTGTGCGGTGAGTTAGTGGCAGATGGTTGGCGCCGGGCGGCGGCTACGCCTTACCCAGCATCCGGTTCGCGCAATATGTAGGCCGGGTAAGCGCAGCGCCACCCGGCAAAAATTTAGCGCTTCGCGTTAAGCGCGGCGATGTCCTTCGGCGTGGTGCGGCAGCAGCCGCCGATCAGCTTCGCCCCGGCCGCCAGCCACTGCGGCAGATAATCCGCCAGGCTGGCGCAGGCTTCGCCATGATGGTGCCAGGTCTTGCTCACCGCATCATAATGTTCGCCGGAGTTAGGATAGACCACCAGCGGCAGGGCCGTCAGGCTGTGCAAATGCGCCAGCGCCGCGGGCGTATTTTCCAGCGCGATACAGTTGATCCCCACCGCCACCACCTGCGGGTTATCCGCCAGGGCGGCCATCAACTCGCGCAGCGGCGTGCCGTCGCTGAGATGTTCGGCGTCGCGCAGCGTGAAGGAGTACCAGGCGCGGGCGCGGGGATACTCCTGCAGCAGGGCCGCCAGGGCCTGGATCTCAGCGAATGACGGCAGGGTTTCACAGGCCAGCAGGTCGGCGCCGGCATCCAGCAGCGCTTCGACGCGCGGGCGGTGGAAGGCCTGGAACTCTGCCGCGCTGCGCTGATAATCGCCGCGATACTCCGAGCCGTCGGCGAGAAACGCGCCATACGGCCCCACCGAACCGGCCACCAGCAGCGTACCGGCCTGCGGGTTCTCGGCGAGGTACGCCTCGCGCGCTTTGCGCGCCAGCTCGACGCTTTTGCCGATTAGCGCCCGGGACTGCGCCTCATCCAGCCCGCGCGCGGCAAAGCCCGCCGGAGTGGCCTGATAGCTGGCGGTGATCGCCACCTGCGCCCCGGCGCGAAAGTAGTCGAGATGCACATCGCGGATCAGCTGCGGGTTCTCCAGCAGCACTTTCGCCGACCACAGGCTGTCGGCCAGATCGCAGCCGCGGGCCTCCAGCTCGGTGGCCATGGCGCCGTCCAGTAGCACGAAAGGCTGGGCGGCAAGCAGGGCGGTAAACGGATTAGTCTGCGACATGTTGGGGCTCCTGAGTCATATTCCGTGAACGAGTAAGATACCAGGCACCATAGCACAGGGCCACAAAGGGGATCCCGCACCACAGCGCAATTCTCTGGCTCGGGTCAAAAGCGAGGCCCACGCAGGCCACCAGGCACAGCACAAAGCCCAGAACGGGCACTACCGGATACCAGGGAGCGCGATACTGCAGATCGCTCAGCGCCTTACCCTGCTGCAGATGGCGGCGGCGGAACATAAAGTGCGAGGCGCAGATGCTCAACCACACCGCCACCACCGCAAAACCGGAGATCGCCGACAGCGCGACAAACACCGTATCTGGCGCCACCACGCTGGAGAACAGCGCCAGCACGCCGCCCAGCATACTCACCGACAGGGCGGTCACCGGCACGCCCCGTTTATTGACTTTGGCAAAGCAGGCCGGCAGCGTCTTCTCGTTCGACAGCGACCACAGCATCCGCCCGGAAGCGTACAGGCCGGAGTTAGCCGCCGACAGGATCGCCGTCAGGATCACGAAGTTGAACATGTCCGCCGCATAAGGGATGCCCACCTTCTCAAACACCAGCACGAAGGGGCTTTTCTCCACTCCCGCCTGCTGCATTGGGATCAGCGCCGCCAGCACAAACACGGTGCCGATAAAGAAAATAATCAGCCGGGCGATGGTGGTGCGGATGGCAACCGGAATAACCTTATGCGGGTTTTCCGTCTCTCCGGCGGCAATGCCGATAAGCTCCGTCCCGGAGAAGGCGAAGTTCACCGCCACCATCGTCATCAGGATCGGCAGGCCGCCGTGCGGGAACCAGCCTTCGGCGGTGATATTGCGCAGGCCCGGCGCCGGGGAGCCATCCTGCATCGGAATGATGCCGAAAATGGCCGCGCCGCCGAGAATAATAAACGCGACGATGGTGATCACTTTCACCAGCGAGAACCAGAACTCGCCTTCGGCGAAGAAGCGCGTCGAAATGATGTTAAGGCCGAAGATCACTGCGCAGAACACCACGCACCAGATCCAGACCGGCACCTGCGGGAACCAGTACTGCATGCAGAATCCCGCCGCGGTGAAGCTCGACCCCAGCGCCACCGTCCACGTTAACCAGTAGAGCCACGCCACGGTATAGCCCGTCGCCGGGCCAAGATATCGCGCCGCGTAAACGTGGAAAGCGCCGGTCTCTGGCATCGCCACCGACAGTTCGCCAAGGCACTGCATCACCAGCCAGACCACCAGGGCGCCAATCAGATACGCCAGCAGCGTCCCGGCCGCGCCGGTGGTGGAGATGATATAGCCGGTATTGAAGAATAAGCCGGTGCCAATCACGCCGCCGAGCGACAGCATGATCAGATGGCGCGTTTTCATGGTGCGCTTCAGCTGCCCACCTTGTTGTTGTGTTGTGCTTTGCATTTTATTTTCTCACGCCAGCCCGCTTGCCCGGGTCATGATGCGTATAAACGTATAGACATCTAAACATCCAAAAGAAGAAGTGTTATACCGTGCCGCCGCTGAAAAAGCAAAGCCGCTGCACCAGCGGGCGCGCCGACAGCGTGCAGCCTGCCCCATTTTTGCGCAGCGCCAGCGGGCGCGCCACGGACTGACGCCTTATCGCGGCAGGCAACGTTCTGGCACTCTCTTTGCAGCCTGTCGTTCAGCACCTTTCTATCTGGCGAGGCAATACGTATGACAGAGCAAACCACCACCTTAAAAAGAACGCTCGGCAGTTTTCGTTTATGGGGGATCGCCGTCGGACTGGTGATATCCGGGGAGTACTTCGGCTGGAGCTACGGCTGGTCGCAGGCGGGCACGATGGGGTTTATGGTCGTCGCCCTGGCGGTCGCCGCCATGTACTGCGCCTTTATTTTCAGCTTTACCGAGCTGACCACCGCCATCCCGCACGCTGGCGGCCCTTTCGCCTATGCCTACCGCGCCTTCGGGCCCACCGGCGGCTTTATCGCTGGTTTTGCCACCCTGATTGAATTCGTCTTCGCCCCGCCGGCCATCGCCATGGCCATCGGGGCCTACCTCAACGTGCAGTTTCCGGCGCTGGATCCGAAATGGGTCGCCTGCGGCGCCTACGTGATCTTTATGACGCTCAATATTCTCGGCGTCGGCATCGCCGCCACCTTCGAGCTGATCGTCACTCTGCTGGCCATCTTCGAGCTGCTGGTGTTCATGGGCGTGGTCGCCCCCGGCTTCTCCTGGAGCCACTTCACCACTAACGGCTGGGCGGGCGCGGACAGCTTCAGCGGCCTGGCGCTGCCGGGGATGTTCGCCGCCATTCCGTTCGCCATCTGGTTCTTCCTCGCCATTGAGGGGGCCTCCATGGCGGCCGAAGAGGCCAAAGATCCGCAGCGCACCATTCCCCGCGCCCTGGGCGGCGGCATTCTGACGCTGACGGTGCTGGCGATCGGCGTGATGGTCTTCGCCGGCGGCGTCGGCGACTGGCGCGCGCTGTCCAATATTAACGATCCGCTGCCCCAGGCGATGAAGACGGTCGTGGGCAACGGCAGCGGCTGGCTGCATATGCTGGTGTGGCTGGGGCTGTTTGGCCTCGTCGCCTCCTTCCACGGCATCATTATGGGCTACTCGCGGCAGATCTACTCCCTCGCCCGCGCCGGCTATCTGCCCGCCGGGCTGGCCTCCCTCAACCGCCGCACGCGCACCCCGCATCTGGCAATCCTCGCCGGGGGCGTGGTGGGGATCGCCGCGATCTTCTCCGACTCGCTGATCACCATCAGCGGCATGCCGCTGACCGCCTGCATCGTCACCATGTCGGTATTTGGGGCTATTGTTATGTATATCACTTCCATGGCGGCGCTGTTCAAACTGCGCCGTAGCGAACCGAAGCTGATCCGTCCGTTCCGCGCCCCGCTCTACCCGCTGGCGCCGGCCTTTGCCCTCGGCATGGCGGTGCTCTGCCTGGTGGCGATGGTCTGGTATAACCTGCTGTTGGCGCTGATTTTCGCGGCGATGATGCTCGGCGGCTACCTGTGGTTCCGCAAAACCGCAGCGGCCCGTGAACGGGCGCCAGTGGATCCTCAACTGCGCACGGTCTCCTGAGGAGGCGGCATGTATAAAACCACGCTATCGGGCCAGGTATGGCGCTTTGATAGTCTGAAAACGTTGATGGCGAAAGCGTCGCCGGCCCGCTCCGGCGACGCCCTCGCAGGGGTTATCGCCACCTCAGCCGAAGAGCGGATGGCAGCGAAAATGGCCCTCGCCGAGGTGCCGCTGACCGACATTCTCGATAACCCGCTTATCCCTTACGAGCAGGACGAAGTGACTCGCCTGATCCTCGACACCCATGATGCGCAGGGCTTTGCCGCCCTGCGTCACCTGACGGTCGGCGATTTTCGCGACTGGCTGCTGGATGATGCTACCGATACCGCCACGCTGCAGCGGGTCGCCCGCGCCATCACCCCGGAGATGGCGGCGGCGGTCAGTAAGCTGATGCGCAATCAGGATCTGATCCTTGCCGCCAGCAAATGCCAGGTGGTGACGCGCTTTCGCAACACCATCGGCCTGCCCGGCCACCTCAGCGTACGCCTGCAGCCCAACCATCCTACCGACGACCTGAAAGGCATCGCCGCCAGTATGCTCGACGGGCTGCTGTACGGCGCCGGGGACGCGGTGATCGGCATCAACCCGGCCAGCGACAGCTTACCGGTGCTGGCGCAGCTGAACGTGATGCTGGACGATATTATCCAGCGCTTCGCCATTCCCACCCAGTCCTGCATTCTGACCCATGTCACCAATACGCTGCAGCTGATTGAGCGCGGCGCGCCGGTGGATCTGGTGTTTCAGTCGGTGGCGGGAACCGAAGCGGCCAACAGCGGCTTCGGCATCAACCTTGCCATGCTGCAGGAGGCCCGCGAGGCGGCCCTGAGCCTCAGGCGCGGTACCCTCGGCAACAATGTGATGTATTTTGAGACCGGCCAGGGAAGCTGCCTGTCGGCCAACGCCCACCACGGCGTCGATCAGCAAACCTGTGAGGCGCGGGCCTACGCCGTCGCCCGCCACTTTGAACCGCTACTGGTCAATACCGTGGTCGGCTTTATCGGTCCGGAGTATCTCTACGACGGCAAGCAAATTATTCGCGCAGGGCTGGAGGATCATTTCTGCGGCAAGCTGATGGGCCTGCCGATCGGCTGCGACGTCTGCTATACCAACCACGCGGAAGCGGATCAGGATGATATGGACACCCTGCTGACCTTGCTGTGCGCCGCCGGGCTCACCTTCCTGATCGGCGTGCCCGGAGCGGACGATATCATGCTCAATTACCAGAGCACCTCGTTCCATGACGCGCTGTACGCCCGTCGTCTGCTGGGCTTAAAGCATGCCCCGGAGTTCGCCGACTGGCTGGCGAAGATGCAGATTATCGATCCGCACGGCGCGCTGCGGCTCACCGACGCCCGCCATCCGCTGCTGTCCGTCCTGCCGCAAGGAGCCTCCGTATGAACCGTCCCGATGCCTGGAACCCGCTGCGTGAATTTACCGATGCGCGGATCGCCCTGGGGCGCAGCGGCGCCAGTCTGCCGACCCGCGAAGTCCTCAACTTTGGTCTGGCCCATGCCAGAGCGCGGGATGCCATTCATCAGCCGTTCGCCAGCCAACAATTGGTGGCGCCGCTGGCGGCGCTCGGCCTCGAGGCCCTGACGGTGCACAGCGCCGCGCCGGACCGTCATACCTATCTGCGGCGCCCGGATCTCGGGCGGCAGCTCGCCGATGAGAGTCGCGCCGACCTCGCCGCCAGCGGCGTCCGCCCCGCCGACCTGCTGCTGGTGATCGGCGACGGCCTCTCTTCCTGGGCGGTAGAGCGCCAGGCGGTGCCGTTGATCCGCGCCCTGCTGCCCTATCTGCGGACGCTGGGTATCGGCCTGGCGCCGGTGGTGCTGGCGCATCAGTCGCGGGTGGCGCTGGGAGATGATATTGGCGAAACCCTGAAAGCCCGCGCGGTGGCGATCCTGATTGGCGAACGACCGGGTCTCTCCTCGCCGGACAGCCTCGGCGTCTACCTCACCTGGCAGCCTCATCGTCAGCGTCTGGAGTCTGAGCGCAACTGTATCTCCAATATTCGGCCGGAGGGATTAAGCCATGACGCCGCCGCCTTTAAACTGGCCTGGCTGCTGGAGCAGGCTTTTTTGCGTCGGCTTACCGGGGTGGGTCTGAAAGATGAAAGCGATAATCCGGCGCTGCATGGTAAAATAAAACCGTTGCCCCCTTTAAAATAATAAGTCACGCGAGCAGCAGAATAGATTTTTAATATTATCTTGTGCACCTGACTTTATATTCCGCCGCGTGCTGAAATTGCCCGGCGGCGCTTCGCTGGTACGGGTCTACGGAAGCCGTGCCAGCGGTTTATATGACGTATTTTTCAGGCCGGGTAAGGCGCCAGTCGCCCCCCGGCAAAATGCTTTCACCGTACCAAAAACCGTGTTGTCGCCAGCCTTATGCCCTTCCCTGCAGGTAATAAGAATATTGCATGAGTAAAAACGAAACGGACGTTGTAAGGTAAATCAGCGCATTAAAAATACCCGTCATACTTCAAGTTGCATGTGCGTTGGCTGCGTTCTCTCCCCCAGTCACTTACTTCTGTAAGCGTCTGGGGACTCGCTTACTTGCCGCCTTCATGCGACTCGAATTATTTAGGGTATATATCTCGTTATCTATTCAACATAACAGCCAATAATTCGCCGGATACGCTGGCGCATTATTCCTCAATGTTATGCAGTCATTGATGGTTAAAGATAAATAATCGACCGACGGAGAAATACCAATGAAATCGTTTTCCGGGAAAGCGTCTTTAATGGCCACGCTGGTTGCCGCGCTGGTCGGCGCCAGCAGCGCGCAGGCAGCGGAAATTAAAATCGGGGTGGTATTACCCCTGAGCGGCGCCCTCAGCGGCTATGGCCAGCCGTCGCAGAAAGGGCTGGACATTATTCAGGCCATCACCCCGACGTTAAAAAATGGCGATACCATCAAGCTTATCGTTATCGATGATAAAAGCGACAAAGTCGAAGCAGCCAACGCCATGCAGCGCCTGGTCTCCAGCGATAAAGTGGATGCCGTGATCGGGGAAGTCACCTCCTCCAACACCCTGGCGATGACCAAAATCGCCGACGACAGCAAAACGCCGCTGGTCTCCTCCACCGCCACCAACGACCGCGTCACCCGCAACCATCCCTACGTCAGCCGGGTCTGCTTCTCGGACAGCTTCCAGGGGGTGGTCGGGGCCAATCTGGCCTCCCGCGATCTGAAAGCCAAAACCGCCGCCATCGTGTTTGACAACAGCAACGACTACTCCGTCGGCCTGGCGAAAGCGTTCCGCACCCAGTTCCTGAAAAACGGCGGCACCATTCCCATCGAGGTCCAGGCGCCGGGCGGCAGCAAGGACTTTAAAGCCCAGCTGGCGAGCGTCAAGGCGAAGAATGTCGACATGATTTACATGCCGATCTACTACACCGAAGGGGCGCTGATTGCCGTGCAGTCTAAACAGCTGGGGCTCAACAAACCGGTGGTGGGCGGCGACGGTCTGGCCGCGGATCAGGTCTTCTTCGATGTCGGTAAAGACGCGGTCAACGGCTATATGACCACCGATTATTACTCGCCGAACGCCAAAGAGCAGACCCCGGCGGGGGAAACCTTCATCAAAGCCTGGGAAGCTAAATACCAGCAGCCGACCCATACCTGGGGCGCAATGGCGGCGGACGCCTATAACGTCATCGTCAACGCCATGAACCAGTGCAGCGATCCCCACGATCGGGTCTGCGTGAATGAAAAAATCCGCGCCACCAAAGATTTCCAGGGCGTGACCGGCATGCTGACGTTACAGAACGGCGATGCCATTCGCAGCGCGGTCATCAACGAAGTGAAAGATGGCAAGCTGGCGTTTCGTACCGTGGTTAACCCTTAAGTTGTGACGAGGCTACAAAATGGACGGCGCCATTTTTCTCCAGCAAGTGGTAAATGGAATGAGTCTTGGGGGCATGTACGCCCTGATTGCCATCGGTTATACGATGGTTTATGGCGTGCTGCGGCTGATCAACTTCGCCCATGCGGACGTGATGATGGTCGGCGCGTTTAGTACGCTGTTTTTATTTTCTTCGGTTGGGCTACCCTTCGGGGTAGCCGTTTTCCTGACCCTCGGGCTGTGCGGCCTGTTTGGTATGCTGATTGACCGGGTCGCCTATCGTCCGCTGCGTCAGGCCTCGAAAATCTCCATGCTGATCACCGCCATCGGCGTCAGCTTCTTTCTCGAAAACCTGTTTAACGTACTGTTTGGCGGCAGCTCGCGCTTCTTCTCCGCCCCTGACTTTTTCAACCAGACCCGGGCCTTCGGCAGCGTCATCATTACCAACGTGGCGTGGATTGTGCCGCTGATCACCGTCCTGCTGCTGCTGGCGATCCTCTGGCTGCTGTACCGCACCCGCTATGGGATGGCGATCCGCGCGGTGGCCTTTGACGTCAACACCGTGCGCCTGATGGGCATTGACGCCAACCGGATCATCTCCCTGGTCTTCGCCCTCGGCAGTAGTCTCGCGGCGCTCGGCGGCGTGTTCTACTCCATCAGCTACCCGACGATCGATCCCCTGATGGGCGTGCTTATCGGCCTGAAGGCCTTCGCCGCCGCCGTGCTGGGCGGGATCGGCAGCGTCACCGGCGCGGTGCTGGGCGGCTTTATCCTCGGTTTTACCGAGGTGGTCGCCGTGGCGATCTTCCCCGAACTGGGCGGCTATAAAGACGCTTTCGCCTTCCTGTTCTTGATTCTGGTCCTCTTGTTCCGCCCGGTCGGCATTATGGGCGACGAACGTCTGGAAAGGAGCCGTTTCTGATGCTCAACGCGACGACGACCGCCGGGGCGCAGCTGCGCAACCTGGCCATTATTGTCATCTGTATCGCGCTGCTGGCCGGAATCAACGTGGTTTTCAATGACTACATTGTTCGTGTCATCAGCACCATTTTTATCTTTATGATCCTCGCGGTCAGCTACAACCTGATCAACGGCGTGACCGGCCAGCTGTCGCTGGAGCCGAACGGCTTCGTGGCGGTGGGCGCCTACGTGACCGCCCTGCTGATCCTCTCCAGCGACAGCAAGGTAGACATGTTTGAAATGGCCGCCCCCAGCCCGTGGATCCTCAGCCTGCACGCGGGCTTCCTCCCTGCCCTGCTGATAAGCGGCCTGTGCGCGGCGGCGCTGGCGGTGTGCCTCGCCGTGCCGGTCTTCCGGGTACGTGGCGACTACCTGGCCATTGTCACCCTCGGCTTTGGGTTTATCATCAAGATCCTCGCCATTAACAACCCGCAAATCACCAACGGCGCCATCGGGCTGAACGATATTCCGCAGCAGCCGCATCTCCTGTTCTGGTGCGGGCTGTTCGCCCTGCTGGCCACCGGCATGATCCTCCAGCTGGTGTGGTCGAAGTATGGCCGGATGATGAAAGCTATTCGCGACGATGAAGATGCGGCGATCGCCATGGGGGTCAACACCTTCCGCATTAAAACCTGCGCCTTCGCCACCAGCGCCTTCTTCGAAGGGATCGGCGGCGGTCTGCTGGCTTCCCTGCTCACCACCATTTCCCCGGGGCTGTTCGACTTTATGCTCACCTTCCAGCTGCTGATTATTATCGTCCTCGGCGGGCTCGGCAGCACCACCGGCGCCCTGCTCGGCACCGTGCTGGTGGTCGGCAGCAGCGAGTGGCTGCGCTTCCTCGATCAGCCGCTGCAGTTCTTCGGTCACGATCTCGGCGCGTACCCGGGCCTGCGAATGGTGGTCTTCTCCCTGCTGTTGCTGATTATCATGCTCTTCGCCCGCGAGGGGCTGCTGGGGAAAAAAGAGATTTGGCAGATGGGAAGAAGGAACAGCAGCTATGGCGGAAAATAACGTTATCCTGCAGGTGCAGGACGTCACCATGCAGTTCGGCGGCCTGCGGGCCATCGACAACGTCAGCTTCCATGTTGACGAGGCGGAGATCTTTGGCCTTATCGGCCCTAACGGCGCGGGCAAAACGACCCTGTTTAACGTCATTACCGCCAACTATAAACCCACCAGCGGCAGCGTCACCCTGGCGGGCACGTCGCTGAAGGGGCTGAAGCCCAACCAGGTGGTGAACGCCGGGATCGCCCGCACCTTCCAGAATATCCGCCTGTTTAACTCCATGACGGTGCTGGAGAACGTGATGGTCGGACTCGACCGCGCCAGCCGCTATTCGCTGCTGGAGGCGGCCCTGCATATTGGTCGCTACTTTCCGGCCGAGCGGGCGGCGAAAGCCAAAGCGATGGCCATCCTGGAGGATATCGGCATCGCCCACTTCGCCCATATGCAGGCCACAAACCTAAGCTATGGCAACCAGCGCAAAGTGGAGATCGCCCGCGCGCTGGCCACCGCGCCGAAGCTGCTCCTGCTCGATGAGCCGGCCGCCGGGATGAACCCGAAGGAGACCGAGGATCTGGCGGAGCTGATCTTCCGCATGCGCCATGACTATCAGCTAAGCGTCCTGTTAATCGAGCACGATATGCCCTTCGTCAACCGCCTGTGCGAGCGGGTGATGGTTCTGGAGTACGGTAAGCCGTTGTTCAGCGGCCTGATGGCCGAGGCGATCCAGCATCCGGACGTCATTTCCGCTTATCTGGGAGAAGCCAATTATGCTTAACGCCCGGGAACTGAAGGTCTTTTACGGCGTGATCCAGGGTCTGAAGGGCGTCGATATCGACGTCTATGACCGGGAAATCGTCACCCTGATCGGCAGCAATGGCGCCGGTAAAACCTCCACCCTGAACGGGATCGTCAACCTGGTGCGCTCCAGTGGGCGCGTCAGCTTCCTCAACGACGATATCTCACGCAGCCAGACCCACCAGATCGTGCGTCGCGGGCTGGCGCTGGTGCCGGAGGGACGGCGCGTCTTTACCAACCTGACCATCGAAGAGAACCTGCGCATGGGCGCTTACAATAATCTCGCCGGCTACGCCCGCCTGCGCGATCGCATGTACGCCCTCTTTCCGCGGCTCAAGGAGCGGCGCCATCAGATGGCGGGCACCATGAGCGGCGGCGAGCAGCAGATGCTGGCCATCGCCCGGGCGCTGATGAGCGAGCCGGTGTTATTGATGCTGGATGAACCGAGCCTCGGGCTGGCGCCGAAAATTGTCGGCGAGCTGTTCGGCATCATTAAGCAACTGCGCGAAGAGAATATGACGGTGCTGCTGGTGGAGCAGAATGCGACGGCCGCGCTGGCGATCGCCGATCGGGCGTATGTCCTGGAGAATGGCCGGATCACCTTGTCAGGCGCGGCGCGGGAGATGCTGACTAATCCGGAAATTAAGCGGATGTATCTGGGGGGATAGGCATGGTCAAAACTGCCTGGGCTGCGGCGGCGCCTCCTGCAAGGCCGCAACCTCAGGCAGTCTCTTGCTACACAAAGCACACCTCGTTCCAGTAGGCTTCTCGCGTCCTGCGTCGCTCAGTATGTCTTATCATGACGGAACCACCGGGTTTCCACGTTGCCAATGTCCACGCCGTAGAGGCTGGCTACCGGCAGGATCGCCTCCATGACGCGCTGGGTATCCTGCTGTCCGGCTTCACCGTTGGACAAAAAAGCCAGCCAGCCCGTTAACCGTTGCCACAATGCCACTTTCGTTTTCTCCTCTGTCGGGAAGCGAATCGCCTGGGTCTATTTCAACCACAGTTGGCCGGGCGCGGGAAATATTAATTCCGAATTTGCAATCCTGGCTGGCGCATATTACCCCCGGTCCTATCACCCTCTCCCTGGCCCTCTCCCTGAGGGAGAGGGGACCGCCCGGCAGTCGTTGCCGTCCTGGTAAAAGCCAGCGGCGCATAAAGAATACCCATAGGTTTGTTAAGTTCTTTTTGGTTATAGATAAGAATTTTTTCTTCTTTGCCGCCGACGGGCAATTTGTGGGAGCGTGATGTCCACAAAACAAAACAGGGATTCAGGGGAAAAACTATGCGCAATAAAACCACAAAAATCGCACTGGCGCTGGGTATGCTGCTGCTCGCCTCGCAGGCACAGGCGGACCAGCTGGCTGACATCAAAGCCGCCGGCGTCGTAAAAGTCGCCACCTTCGACGCCAACCCGCCGTTCGGCTCCGTGGACGCCAAAACCCACCATATCGTCGGCTACGACGTTGACTTTGCCCAGGCGCTGGCGAAAGCGCTCGGCGTCAAACTCGAGCTGGTGGCCACCAACCCAGCCAACCGTATTCCGCTGCTGCAGTCCGGCAAAGCCGACCTGATCGTCGCCGACATTACCATCACCCCGGAGCGGGCCCAGGTTATTGATTTCTCAACGCCGTATTTCGTCACCGGCCAGCAGTTCCTCGTGCCGGCCGGCTCTCCGGATAAGCTCGATGAGTACAGCAAAGCGCGCATCGGCGCGGTGAAAGGCACCACCGGCGAACAGGCCCTGCACCAGCGTTTCCCGCAGGCTCGCGTCCTCTCCTATGACGATATTCCGCTGGCCCTGACCGCCCTGCGCAACGGCAACGTCCAGGCCATCACCCAGGACAGCACCATCCTCGCCGGTCTGCTGGCGGAAGCGCCGGATAAAGCCAAGTTTAAAATTCTGCCCGACCTGCTCAGCAAAGAAGAGATTGGCGTGGGCGTGAAGAAAGGCGAACCGGCCCTGCTGAAGGCCGTCAACGATGAGCTGGTGAAGCTGGAGAAAACCGGCGAAGCCGCGAAAATTTACGATGTCTGGTTTGGCCCTGCCACCAAAACGCCGCAGCCGCGCGCCTTTACCATAGAAGCGAAATAATATGTTCTCGGGTTTACTCTCCCACTCCGCGGCGCCGGCCGCGGATTTTTCACGTCTGCAGCGCGCCAGCATTACGTTCCGTGATGTGGCCAAGCGCTACGGCGATCATCAGGTACTTAACGCCATCAACCTACAGGTCGAGCCCGGCGAAGTAGTGGCGATCCTCGGCCCTTCCGGATCGGGAAAATCGACGCTGATCCGCTTGATCAACCAGCTCGAATCCTTAAGCGGCGGCGAGATCCTGATCGACGGCAAACCCACCAGCCGGCTGAGCGGCAGCGCCTTGCGCCAGCTGCGCAGCCGCGTCGGCTTTGTCTTCCAGCAGTTCAACCTTTATGCCCACCTGACGGCGCAGGAGAACATCACTCTGGCGCTGGAGCGCGTTCATGGCTGGGAAAAAAGCGCGGCTCAGGCGCGGGCGCTGGCGCTGCTGCGTCAGGTCGGACTGGAAGAAAAAGCGCAGCAGATGCCGGCGCAGCTCTCCGGCGGCCAGCAGCAGCGGGTGGCCATCGCCCGCGCCCTGGCCTCCTCGCCGCAGATTATCCTGTTCGATGAGCCCACCTCGGCGCTCGACCCGGAGATGATCGGCGAAGTTTTGCAGGTGATGAAAAACCTCGCCCACAGCGGGATCACCATGCTGGTGGTGACCCACGAGATGCAGTTTGCCCGCGAAATCGCCGACCGGGTGGTGTTTATCGACGGCGGCGACATCCTCGAAGTCGCCCCGCCGGCTGAGTTTTTCGCCCATCCGCAGCATGCCCGCGCACGGCGTTTTCTGCAGAAGGTGCTGGATCCGCTGCACCAGGAGAGCCTCGAGTGACGCCGATGCTTGACTGGCACGGCGTCCTGAGCGGGCAGCCGTTGCAATGGATTATCTCTGGTTTTCTCACCACCGTCTGGGTCAGCGTCGCCGGGATCCTGCTCGCCACCCTGCTGGCGGTCCTGCTGCTGGCCCTGCGCCTCGGCGGCGGACGCGCGGGGCGCGGACTGGTGGCCGCGTGGGTCTCGTTGTTTCGCAATACCCCGCTGCTGGTCCAGCTGCTGTTCTGGTACTTTGCCGCCTGGAACCTGCTGCCGCTGGCGGTGAAGGAGGTGGTGAACGACGAACACGCCTGGTCCATTCTGCCGGGCAACGTCTGGTGGCTGACGCCGGAGTTCCTCTGCTCAATGTGGGGGCTGGGGGTCTTTACCTCCGCCTTTCTGGTGGAAGAGATCGCCTCCGGACTGCGCGCCGTCAGCCACGGGCAGCGGGAAGCCGCGCTGTCGCAGGGCTTTACGCCGTGGCAGGAGCTGCGCTTTATCCTCCTGCCGCAGGGACTGGCCAACGCCTGGCAGCCGATTGTCGGCCAGTATCTTAACCTGATGAAACTCTCATCGCTGGCCAGCGGCATCGGCTTTGCGGAACTGACCTATCAGGTGCGGCAGATTGAGAGCTATAACGCGCACGCCCTGGAGGCGTTTGCCGTCGGCACCGCGCTGTACCTGGCGCTGGGGGTGGCGATGGGCGTGGCGCTCACGCGTCTCGGCCCGGGAAGAAAACTGCAACGGAGCGCCCGACATGAACGCTAATCTGGCGGTGATCGCCGATAACCTCGATTATCTGCTGTGGGGCCGGCTGGCGGAGGGCCAGCCCGGCGGCGTGGCGCTGACCCTGCTGATGGCCATCGGCGCCACCCTGCTGGCGCTGCCGGGAGGCATTGCGCTGGCGGGCCTGGCCTGGCGCTACGGCGGGCTGGTGCGGCGTCTGCTGTTTCTGTGGGCGGAAATTATCCGCGGCATCCCGCTGATATTTGTCATCTTCTGGCTGTGGTATCTGCTGCCGATGCTGACCGGCGGCGATCTGCCCGGCGCGGTGACCGTGACCCTGGCGCTGGCGTGGTTTACCGCCGCCTCGGTGATGCACTCGGTGCTTGCCGGGCTGCAGTCGCTGCCGAAAGGACAGTATGAGGCGGCGCTGACCCAGGGGTTCGCTCCCGGGCAAACGCTGCGCCTGGTGCTGCTCCCGCAGGCGCTGCGCAACGTTCAGCCGTCGCTGGTGGGGATCTTTATCGGCCTGCTGAAGGACACTTCGCTGGCGTTTATCGTCAACGTCCCGGAGCTGACCACCGTGGCCGGCCAGGTCAACAACCGGGTGCAGATCTATCCCCTGGCGATCTTCGTCTTCACCGGCGCGGTGTACTACCTGCTGTGCTGCGGTCTGAGCCTGCTGGCCAGCCGGCGCTTTACCCGCCGCACGACCACCAGATAAGGCTCACTCCGCGGGACGGGGCTTCAGCGGACAGGTATCGCTGATCTTAATAAATTTGTCGTTATAGACCAGATAGTGGTTCCCCGGCTGGCGCAGCGCCGGCTGGCGAACCACGTCCCCGGGACGCAGATACCACGCGTCCCCCTCCTCTTCGGTCGAATCGCATCCGGGCTTAATCAGCAGCTTAAACCAGGTATTGCCGGTGTTGCTCACCGTCCCGGCCACCTTATCGAAAGACCATTTAAACTGTACCTCGCGCGGGCGCACCACCAGAATGGTATCCATCACCACCACCGGCTCCATGCTGACCTCGCCGCCGGTCGGGCTGCGCCTCGTCAGGTTGCGGGTGGGGATTTCGCGAAACGAGACCCGATAGTAGCGCTCGCGGTTATCCCGCGGCCCATGATAGTAAAATTTAAAATACTCGCTCTCACCTGCCTGCAGCACCAGCTGGCGGGGGGCGAACAGCAGTTCGCCATCCACCGGCCGGGAGCGGACTTCGCTGCCGCCCGGGCGATCGATGGCGCTGACGGCGATGCGGTACAGCCGCGCGCTTTTATTGTTGTTGACCACCCGTTTGCTGGCGAAATCCGCTTCGGCCGGCAGGGAAAAGGTCAGGTTACCGACCGAGATCGCCTGCGCCAGCGGCGCTGCCAGCAGGCAGCCCACCGTCAGCAGGGCCTTAGTTAATGTTGCGCCACGTCGCCTGGACATGAATCTCTCCTGAAGCGCTGACTTCGCCAAACCAGCCGTTATCGTCTACCGTCCGCAGCGAAATGGCGTTATCCATCGGAATCGAAAATTTCACCGTGGTCTTATCCATCTGCCCCACTTCGCCGGAGATATCGGTCCACGGCGTGGTCAGCCACAGCGCATCGGTCATATCCCGCCAGCTGTCATCGCACCCGGCATCGTAGGTCTGCGTCGTGCCGCTGCGGGTGATAAAAGAGAGCGTCGCCGGGAATGGCACTTTCGCCGTACCGTCATCGGAGCTGAAGAGACAGTAGGAACGCCCGCCAATCACCTGCGCCGGTCCGGTCACCTTGATCAGCACTTCATCGGCGGCCGTTTTACCGCTGGTGGTGACGATGTAGCCGAAATCGAGCGCAGGTTCGCCGCTGCCGACATACCCCTCGCGCGACGGCGCCGAGGTATATTCGTCGGAGATAATGCTGATGCTGAAATCACGGGGCTTGATAATCAGCGTGTTGGAGGTGGAAAACTCATACCAGCCTGACTCCGGCGAGGTGGTGTTCTGAAAGCGAAAGTTGAACAGATCCTTGGTGTTAATATCGCTGATCCCCAGATTGACCATCTGCTTAAAGAAGTTGCTGGAGAAGAAAACATAGATCGAGTCCGAGCTCTTCATCTCGTTGAAGGTGTAGTAATAGGCGGTATTGCTCACCGGCTTCCATGAGCTGCCGTTGAGGCTGAACTGCATATCGTACGCCCCGACGGCCGAGGCCAGCGACGAGTTGGCGATCGCCGGGAAAATATGGATCGAGGTGTTGCTTAAGCCGTTGGTCTGCAAGGTATAGTTGACCATCTTACAGCTTAATCCTGCGCGGCTGCCGATGGTCTGCGTCCGGCAGTCGGCGTTCCCTTCCCCGAGGGTCGGCACGCCATCGCTGTTGATAAACACCTCCGCCAGCGAGTGGGTATTAATCAACCGCAGGTTCGCGGCTTTGGTGTGGGTGACGTTGCGCACATACCAGTTACCGGAGGCCTGATCCTTACAGCGCGCGCCGCTGCTGGCATCGTAGTTCACCGAGGTCTGACAGGCATTGATGGTCATCGTAAAGCTGCCGCCGACCGGCATCTGCTGCAGATATTGATAGAAGGCGTCCGACATCATGCCGTGCATCCACTTCGCGCCGCCGCTGGTCACCGTCGCGCCGTAAAACCCGCTGGCGTCGGTGGTCTGCGGCAGGATCAGGCTGGTAGCCATATCGCACCCGGCGTACCAGTTGATGCAGCGCAGGCCGGTTAAGGGGTGTGAAACCGGTGAGTTTTCCAGCCACATATCAAACTTCCAGTTGGCATTGAGCCCGGTGTTGTAGCCGTTATCGATATAGCCGAGACTCTGCTGATAGATGGTCCCTGAGCCGGTGTATTTTAAGCCGGTCCAGCGGTTAGCGCCGGTCATACGCGGATCCAGCGCCCCGCCGGGGGTGACGAAAAAGTTGTCGTCGGAGTTGTTTTCCACAAACACAAACTCGCGCGCCGGCGCATCCGACCAGGTGGTCTTGGTCACCGCCGCCCTGAGCGCGGCTGCCGGCCAGAGCAGCGCGAGGATCGCCAGCGCCATCAGTGCATTAACTTTCATTCTCTTCTCCTGACTGCTGCACCGCCGCCCACGACGAGAGGCCGCTGCAGACCACATCCCCGACCCAGACGGCGCCGCGCGCCTGGCTGAGCTCCAGCGCCACTTCGCAGGTTTTATTGCCGCCGTAGCTGAAATCGATAGTGGGGTATTTCTTATCCACGTCCATGACAAACTCGCCGTTTTCATCGGTGCGGGTACGGCCGATATGGTTGTTAATCCGCGCATTCGCCAGCAGCGTGCCGTCTTCTGCACGAATACGGCCGGAGACCGTGACCATCTGCTTTACCTCTGGCTCAATCACCGCGACGTTGCCCGGATAAAGGGTCAGATGACTCTTGCGCCCGCTGACGATGTCGTAGCTGTCGAGCGAGTTTTTGCTGTTCTGCAGCTCCACCTCATAGCGACCATAGGGAGAGAGCGGCAGGTAGTTACGCTTGCCGCTGAGCGGGAAGATCCGCCCGTTAACCCTGGCGCTAATCTGACCATCGTCCTCCAGCCCGGTGTTGAAAATCACCCCGGCGTTACCGTCGGTTCGTCCGCTGGCGGCGATGTTTTTGCCCTGCCAGCCGACGCTGCCGCTGGCGGTGAGGTTGGTGTTGACGTAGCCGTCCGCCGCGCTGTTGACGTTCAGCGTGCCGCTGGCGTAGCGGGCGTCGAACTGGGCATACGCGCCGCCGCTGAGGGTTTTGTCATCCCCGGTATCGCCGGAGATGGCCCGCGACAGATTGGCGCCGATGGTGCGAATAGTGCCTTCATCAAACTGCTTGCGCGCTGAGAGGTTAGCCATGGTGTAGCCGTTCTGATGGGTCATCCCGGCGCTGAACCAGTTGCCCAGCGGCAGCGACAGATCGAGGGCGATATATTTCCCGGTGTTGGCGCTGCTGTCGCCATTGTTATAGCGCTGGATCCCCGCCCGCAGGCCGAGCGAGCCAAAGGCGCCGCTGTAGACCGTCTGATAGTAATCCGCGGTGTAGTAATGGCTGTTGTAGCGACGGTCATCGTTGTAGCTGACGCTGAACGTCCCCAGCTTCGACCACAGCGCGTTCAGGTTGAGGGTGCCGCCGATCGCCCGGTTGTCGGCATCGCTGCGCCGCAATTGATCGCCAATGCGGGTTCTCTCCTGGTTAACCCACACTGAACTGAATCCCCCGGGCAACGTGGCGCTGATGCTGCCGACGCTGCTCCACGAGCTGTCGCTGGCCAGCATGTTTTGCAGGTTAACGTTGATCGACTCGCCCAGCGGTAGCGTCAGGCGGGTTTCCCCCACCGCCTGGTTGTCGTAGCCATAGCCCGTAGCCGCCCAGCTCAGGGTGCTGAGCGACCCGGAGGCCGAAAGGCCTGCCAGCCAGCTCTCTTTCGCCGGTCGGGTCTTTTTCCCGCTCTCTGACCAGCGATCCATATGAAAACTGCCGCCCCATACCTGCCACGCCAGCGGCGCGCCGGCGCCGCGTCCCCGGCTGAACAGCTTATTGACCCGCTGGGTGCGTTTGCTGACCACCCGACCATTGACGATCACCTCCACTTCCACGTCGTAAATACCGTACGGCAGGCCGCGGGTATCCACTTCATGGTTGCCCATAGCGAAGTTCTGGACGCTCAGCAACCGACCGTCACGGGTGAGATGCACCTCGCCCGCCGCCGGCAGAAAGGCGATCACCGGCGTGGCGGACTGGCTGTTGTCGAAGACGGTGGAGCTGGCCTGGTTCCCCCAGGAAAGGCCGTAAATCTTACCGGCCGAAATAGCGGTCATCGGTCCCAGGGACTGCAGGTTCCAGGTGTCAAGCATCCCGCCGGCAAAGCGGTGGCCGGCGAAATCGCGCTCATACATGGCCTTATATAATTCACTGTCCTGCTGACCGCTGCCGATGCCGTATAGCGAGCCGTCGAGCACCACGTGATGCTCACGCAGCGCCGTGACGTTGTTCAGCGACAGGTAGCTGGAGGTGTTGCTCCCGCCGTTACGCATCTGGTTGTTATAGACGCCGAGGTTATAGCTCAGGTTGCTGCTGAGAGCGTTGACGCTGGACTGACCGATATCTTCGCTGCGCGAGCGCAGGACGGTGCCCAGCGCCTCGCGCTTGACCACCAGCTGCAGCAGCAGCTGGCGCAGGCTGAGATCCAGCTGTGCGCTGTCGGTCAGGGGAATGGTGAGCGCCTCGCTGAACGGGGCGTTGGCCAGGCCAATCAGCTGCTGGCGGGTCTGTTCGCTGACGCTGGCGTTACCTTCGCTCTCCTCCAGTTGGATCTGCCGAACGCGCAGCTGGCCGCCGTCCAGCCAGATAAAGGCGCTGCCGATCCGCTGATCGTCCCGGGTGCTCTGGCTGCCGGCGAGATGAATATAGAGCGGGACGCTCATGCCGTCCTGCAGCGCCTGGCTGAAGGCCTGCGGAATAATCACCCCGCCAATCTGCTGCGCGCCTGCGGCAGCAGCGCTGACGTCGGGCTGAACGAACAAAAAGATCATGCCGAAGGCAAGCCGTGTTTTCAGTCCTGGGGTAATCCATCGTTGAGGCATCGTCGTTATCCATCTGCACAGCTGTCTATTTCACGGGAACAAACTGCTCACCCTGCCAAAGCGCCACCCGTCCTTTTTTATCCGCCGTGTCCACGCGCGTAAAACGGCGCGATTTACCCGGCATCAGGTAGTAATTCTCTTTACATTCCTTACCATCGGCGGCCTTCAGGCAGGGGCCGTAGGCGAGGATCCGCAGCGTCGCATTCCCGGTGTTGGTCAGAGAGCCGTTGGCGTACTGAAAGCGATAGTTCACCTGCCGGGGCGCCACCACCAGGATGGTGCCGATGCGGGCGGAAGCAGTGGCCACCGCGCTGCGGTTGGCGTTATCGCGTTGGGCATCGCTGAGCGCCTGATCGAACCAGACAATGCGGTAGTAGCGCTCTTTGTCATCCGCCGGGCCTTTGTAGAAGAAGCGGATCACATCGCTGGCCTGGGCGGGTAGCAGCAGGCTGGCGGGAGTGAGCAATACCTCATCCGGTTTGTCCATCGGGATAACCTGCCCGCCGTCCAGCGGGGAAGAGAGCCGTTCGAGATGGATATTGATCAGTCGACCGCTGTCTGTGCTGTTCTTGATCGTTTTGCTCAGCGTGCTGCTGCCGCTGTTCATAAAGGATGAAATATCGCCGACATCCAGCGCCTGCGCCGGCGACGCCCCGGCAAGCAGCAGCCCGAGGGCCAGAAGGTGCTTTTTCATAACAATTCCGTCCGTGAAAAAAGCAGGGGGGGATCCCCCTGCTGGTGCATCAGAAGGATCAGCTGGTCCAGGTGGCGTCGAACTGTACGCTGACGTCGCCGCTCCAGATCCCTTCCGGCAGAGTGCTGTAATCGGTCACGGCGGTGGTGCCGTTGGTGGTGCCGCTGATGATGGAGAAAGTGAAACCATCCTGCGCGGTGGTACGGCCGCTGGCGTTGTAGCCATTAGCCAGCGCGCTGAGGTTGCCGCCCATAATATTGTTGGCGGTATCGATCATCACGGTATCGCCAGTTTTTTCCACCGCGGCGCCGTTATAATCCACGCCCACGCTCAGCGTGGAGCCGGAGGTATCCAGCTGGGTTAAGGTGTTGGTGATAAGACGCGAGGTCAGCTTAAAGGCGGTCGCCGTTGTGTCCCCCTCAATCGCCACGTCAAACAGACCTTTCTGCGAGTTAAAGCCTTTAATGCCTTCGGCGTACTGGAACGCCAGGCTGCCGAGCGGGGTCACAACCAGCTTGCTGGTGGTGTCTTTTTTAGCGGTCGCAGACCAGGTCGCTACAGCCTGAGCCGTTACGTCAGCAGCCTGCGCCACGCCCATACCGGTAAACGCCGTTACCAGAGCTATTGCCAGAACCTTTTTTTTCATCGCTTTTTCATCCTGAGTTGAATTAAGGACATGATGTCCCGGTGAACCATTTAAAAAACAGAATTGCCTGGGTGTTACTGAACTAACTTATATATTTTGGAATACAGTTTGGCCTCAGCATTACGCCGATGGGTATACACTGTCTTCACGCTACAATTTTCAATTCTGGCGATCGATTTCGGCTGCATGCCCTGGGCGGTCATGCGGATAATTTTCATTTCCCGATCTGTAATTTTATCTTTCTTAATATCTTTGCGGAGAAACCTGCCATTAATTACATAGGCCAGTTCTTTTCGAATATCGCGACTCAGACCAACATATACCACCCCGCGAATATCGCTATTGTAATACCAGTAGTTCGCTAAGGCCTCTGATTTCCTGGCCGCAATCAATACGACCTGTTTCCCCTTTACCGCGGATAGCCATTCGCTGTCGCGCCTGATAAATTCGTTTAATGAAGCCGTATTGAGATTGATAAACACAAAATCTTTTCTGATTTTCTCCAGTGAGAGATAAATTAATTCGTCGATGTCTACAATCAGTTCGGACAGTCCTTTATAGAAATAGGAGTCATCGGCAGACCAAATATACTTATCGGAACAGCTTTTATATTCCATATAGTTTTTAACCTCATAGTCCTTGAAGTAATCATTTTTACAACGTCACTGCTTGCCAGGCCTATAAAGTTTACTGGCGTATTCGTTTCCTTTAATAAATCGCCATTAAATAAGACACGCATTACTTATCAATATTGGATAAGCGGGGATTAAACTATAATTATTTTCTGCTTGGCGTTGAATTTAAGTTTTTTCCTATGGAGTGTCAACATGCGGAAAGGCAATGAATTTCGCGCCCAGGTCAATATTTACAAAAACTGAAAATATCAAATTTTTGAGCGCCAGAAAAAGACATTTATTTTCATAAGGTTATTGGTAATATAACCGTCAATTCTTATCTGCGCTTTATATTATCCAGGATCTTCGCCCTATTATGTTAGGAATATTCTTAATGGAACTCTTGAATGGCTTATCAAATAAACCGGATTTAGCACAAAAGAAAGGATATAAATCTACAAATAAAGAAAAACCAGGATGATTCACCAACACATAAGACTCATGAATAGATTAACCTGCCGCACAAAATAGTTATGTATATGTTAATACATGCGGGATGTTGAATGCTAAACAAAGGCAGACGCATTATCTATTCGATTAAACAGTCTTCTTCATCAAGATTAAGCGAAGATTGCCGAAGGCTGTCTACGCCTACGAACCGGTTTGTCCCCGCGTCCTCCAAAGCATAGCGGCTTTTCGGCGCTTCGCCAGCCGCCAGCATGCCGCACGCGTTGAGCCGCTGGCCGTCGCTCTTTCACGCCAGTTCACGCTTTGTTCGCAATACCGTCATCGAAATTTCATATAAAGACCTATTAATAGTGGCCAGTTAATGACGAACCTGGACACTCTTATGAATAGCTCTCTTGCCGCGGTGGCCGAAACTGATTTCCAGCCGTTCACCGATCTCGCTGCCGGCCGGCAGCGGAAGGTCTTAAGCGTGCGTAATCTGAGTAAAGCTTATCAAGCCCAGCACAAAGTGCTGGACGGCATCTGCTTTGATCTGCACGCCGGGGAAATGGTCGGGGTCATTGGCCGCTCCGGCGCCGGTAAATCGACGCTCCTGCATGTCCTCAACGGCACCCACAGCGCCAGCGGCGGAGAAATTCTTAGCTACCCGGAAGTCGGTACCCCGCACGATGTCTCACAGCTGAAAGGCCGCGCGCTCAATGCCTGGCGTAGCCACTGCGGAATGATTTTTCAGGACTTCTGCCTGGTGCCGCGCCTCGACGTGCTCACCAACGTCCTGCTGGGCCGCCTCAGCCAGACTTCAACCCTGAAATCGCTGTTTAAAATCTTTCCCGCAGCCGACCGGGCGCGCGCCATTGCGCTGCTTGAGTGGATGAACATGCTGCCGCACGCGCTGCAGCGGGCGGAGAACCTCTCCGGCGGGCAGATGCAGCGGGTGGCGATCTGCCGGGCGCTGATGCAAAACCCCGGGATCCTGCTGGCCGACGAGCCTGTCGCCTCGCTGGATCCGAAAAACACTCAGCGCATCATGGATGTGCTGCGCGAAATTAGCGAGCAGGGCATCAGCGTGATGGTAAACCTGCATTCGGTGGAGCTGGTCAGGGCCTACTGCACCCGGGTTATCGGCGTCGCCAGCGGCCAGCTTATTTTTGACGATCACCCCTCCCGGCTGACGCAGGATGTGCTGCAGCGGCTGTACGGCGATGAAGTTAGCCAATTGCATTAATTTCACTCACACGGGCAACATAATGAAAAAATATATGACTGGCGCAGTTCGTTTATCCGCAATGGTCGCGGGCATGATGATGGCATGGCAGGCAGCGGCGGCGCAGCCGAAAGAGCTCAATCTGGGCATTCTCGGTGGCCAGAACGCCACCCAGCAAATCGGCGATAACCAGTGCGTGAAGGCCTTCCTCGATAAAGAGCTGAACGTGGATACCAAACTGCGCAACTCTTCCGACTATTCCGGGGTGATCCAGGGCCTGCTGGGGGGCAAAGTCGACGTGGTGCTGAGCATGTCCCCCTCCTCCTACGCCTCGGTTTATCTCAATAATCCGAAAGCGGTGGATATCGTCGGCATCGCCGTGGACGACAAAGATCAGTCTCGCGGCTATCACTCGGTGGTGATCGTCAAAGCCGACTCCCCATACAAAACGCTGGACGATTTAAAAGGCAAAGCCTTCGGCTTCGCCGATCCGGACTCCACTTCCGGGTATCTGATCCCTAACCATGCGTTTAAAGAAAAATTTGGCGGTAACGCCGACAACAAATACAACAACACCTTCTCCAGCGTCACCTTCTCCGGCGGCCATGAGCAGGACATCCTCGGCGTGCTGAATGGCCAGTTCGCGGGCGCGGTCACGTGGGCCTCGATGGTTGGCGATTACAACACCGGCTACACTACCGGCGCGTTCAACCGCCTGATTCGCATGGATCATCCGGATCTGATGAAGCAGATCCGCATTATCTGGCAATCGCCGCTGATCCCGAACGGCCCGATCCTGGTGAGCAATGCGCTGCCGGCGGACTTTAAGGCGAAGGTCGTAGCGGCAGTGAAAAAGCTGGACACCGAGGATCACGCCTGCTTTATCAAAGCGATGGGCGGTACTCAGCACATCGGCCCGGGCAGCGTGGCTGACTTCCAGCAGATTATTGATATGAAACGCGAGCTGGTAAGCGCGCGTTAATCCTGCCTCAACGCCGCCTGCTTGCCCCAGGGTAAGCGGCGGCGCTACGTTGAAGATCCCCGACGCATGAAGACAACCCACACCGAATTTGAACGCTATTACCAGCAGGTACGCTCGCGGCAAAAGCGCGATGCCGTCTGCTGGTCGCTGCTGCTGCTGGCGCTCTATTTTGCCGCCGGCAGCGCCGCGGAATTTAATCTGCTGACTATCTGGCACTCGCTGCCCCACTTCTTTGACTATATGGCAGAGACCATTCCGCCCCTGAGCGCCGGCAACCTGTTCGCCGATGTGCAGACCAAAGGGTCGCTGGCCTGGTGGGGCTATCGCCTGCCGATCCAGCTGCCGCTGATCTGGGAAACCCTGCAGCTGGCGCTGGCCTCGACCCTGGTGGCGGTCGCCATCGCCACGGTTTTCGCGTTTCTTGCCGCCAATAACGCCTGGTCCCCGGCGCCGGTGCGCTTTGCCATTCGCGTGCTGGTGGCGTTTTTACGCACCATGCCCGAGCTGGCGTGGGCGGTGATCTTTGTGATGGCGTTCGGCATCGGCGCGATCCCGGGCTTTCTGGCGCTGATGCTGCATACCGTCGGCAGCCTGACCAAACTGTTCTACGAGGCGGTGGAAAGCGCGCAAAACAAACCGGTACGCGGCCTGGCGGCCTGCGGCGCGTCCCCGCTGCAGAAAATTCGCTTCGCCCTCTGGCCGCAAGTGAAACCGCTGTTTCTCTCCTATGGCTTTATGCGGCTTGAAATCAACTTCCGCTCGTCGACCATTCTCGGGCTGGTGGGCGCAGGCGGCATCGGCCAGGAGCTGATGACCAACATCAAGCTCGACCGCTACGATCAGGTGAGCATCACCCTGCTGCTGATCATTCTGGTGGTGTCGGCGCTGGACATGCTGTCCGGTCGTCTGCGCCTGTGGGTACTGGAGGGGAAAAAATGAGCGTCTGGCACATGCAACCGGATATCGCCGCCAGCCGGCGGCAGCATAAGCAGCTCTATCAGGTCCAGGGGCGCTACCTGCGCTACGTCGGGCTGGTGGCGCTGGCCTGCCTGCTCTATTACGTCTGGTTTTTTCTGCAGTTCGGCGTCAGCGGCGAGCAGCTGACCACCGGCCTGCAGCAGATTGGCCGCTACCTGGCGCGGATGTTCGTCTGGCACGACTTCTGGAACTGGCCGTTCGGCTATTACTTTACGCAAATCGGCGTCACCCTGGCCATCGTCTTCGCCGGGACGCTGACTGCCACGGTGCTGGCGCTGCTGCTCTCCTTCTTCGCCGCCCGCAACATCATGCGCGGCGTGGTGCTGGGGACCCTCGCCCTGCTGATGCGCCGCCTGTTTGATGTGCTGCGCGGGATCGACATGGCTATCTGGGGGCTGATTTTCGTGCGTGCGGTCGGCCTCGGGCCGCTGGCAGGGGTGCTGGCGATCATCATGCAGGATACCGGCCTGTTGGGAAGGCTGTACGCGGAAGGACACGAAGCCGTGGACCGATCTCCCGGGCGCGGGCTGACCGCCGTCGGCGCGAACGGCCTGCAAAAGCATCGCTTTGGCATTTTTACCCAGTCGTTCCCGACCTTCCTCGCGCTGAGCCTGTATCAGATTGAATCCAACACCCGCTCCGCGGCGGTGCTGGGCTTCGTCGGCGCCGGCGGTATCGGGCTTATCTATGCCGAGAATATGCGTCTGTGGAACTGGGATGTGGTGATGTTTATCACCCTGCTGCTGGTGGCGGTGGTAATGATCATGGACACCCTCTCCGCCTGGCTGCGCCGTCGCTATATCGGCGGCGCCGTGGTGCCGCTGTATCAGGGCGGACGCTAGCGCACATTTGCGCCGGATGGCGGCTTCGCCTTATCCGGCCTACCCGTCCGGCTCCGACTGTCTCCAGGCCCGGCAAGCAACGGCGCCGCCAGGCGATGGCATCAGGCACGGAGCTGCTTTTATGCCGGGTGGCGGCTGCGCCTTACCCGGCCTACAGCCCCAAATCACCGCTGGCGCAGGGGCTGCTGAAACTGCCGGTGCTAGCGGCCTCAACATCGCTGAGACGTTCCCGGAAGGCCGGGTCAGCCCGCATGGATGCGGGCTGAGGGCCGTGTTTTGCAGGGACGCTGCCTCGGCCCGACCCGAAGCCTGCAGGGATAAGTCGAAGGGACCGCGCAGCGGCGATGTTGCAGGCCGGAGCCCGGGGGTACAGGGGGCGGCGGCGACTGGCCGCCCCCTGTGCGCTCCCAGCGCCATGAGTGACATAGCGCAGAAAAAATATTGGGAGCGCAATCTGTCCGGAAATAACATAGAAGTTGTAGCCCTGCCAGGCGCTGTATGCATAGGGAAATTTACGCTTGTACCGTTATTCCGCCGGGTGGCGGCTGCGCCTTACCCGGCCTACAGGGCCCTCTCACAGGCTGACACATCGTAGGCCCGGTAAGCGCAGTGGACTGCGCCGCCGGGCGATGGCATCAGGCACGGAGCTGCGTTTATGCCGGGTGGCGGCTGCGCCTTACCCGGCCTACTCGTCCGGCTCCGACTGTCTGTAGGCCCGGCAAGCATTTATCCGCTCCGCTATTCCAGCCGCCAGCTCAGCACCGGCCAGCCGTATCCGGCACCGGCCGCCTGCAGCTGCGGACAGGGATTGACCAGCCGCACGCGATCCGCATGCAGGCACAGCGGCAGATCGTTAATGGAATCGGTATAGAACGTCACCTCGCCGTCATACTGCGGATGCGCCTCGCGCCACTGCGCCAGACGCGCCACCTTCCCCTGCTGATAGCTGGGGATCCCGGTGATTTCACCGCTGTAGCCGCCGTCGACCATCGCCACGTCAATACCCAGCGCCTGATCGATCTCCAGCGCGGCGGCCACCGCCTGCACCAGCAGGCTAACCGAGGCGGAGATAATCAGCATCTGCTCTCCCTCGGCCCGCAGACGACGAATGAGCTCCCACGCCTGCGGATAGACCCGGGGCAGGATCGCCTCGCGCACGCAGCGGGCCACCAGCGCGTCAACGTCCGACTTCGGTATTCCGGCCAGCGGCGCCTGGATCAGGGCCACATAATCGGCGATATTCATCTCTCCCCGGTCATAATCCGCCATTAGCCGCGCCTCGCGGGCAAGATACCCCTTCTGCGTCGCCAGCCCTTCGCGAACCATAAACTGGCTCCAGACCGTACTGCTATCGCCCTGTATCAGGGTGTTATCGAGATCAAAAATCGTCAGCGTGTTGCCCATGGTACTTTCCCTTACTGGTCAAAATAAGCTGCCGGGAGCATGCGTAAAAAAGATGACAGGAAAATGAACCGGACGCCGCAGCGCCCGGCTCGCCATCAGCCGGCGCGGACCTTCGCGGTGCGGAACACCAGCACGATCCCGCCGACGATCGCCATCATACCGATCATCGCCGCCGCCGGCAGCCGGTTGCCCAGCAGCAGATAATCCAGCAGCGCCGTGATCGCTGGCACCAGATAAAAGAGGCTGGTGACATTGACGATATTTCCCGCGCTCAGCAGACGGTACAGCAGTAGCTGGGCGACCACCGAAATCAGCAGCCCGAGAAACAGCACCGGAATAATCAACCCGGCGTTAACGGTAAACCGGAAGCCGCTGAACGGGGCAATCAGCAGGCACAGCCCCAGACTAACGGCATACTGCAGCGGCAGGACATCCGCCGGCGCCTGACGGCTGCGCTTTTGCCACAGCGCGCCAAAGGTCATCAGCAGCAGCGCCGCCAGCGCAAACAGGATCCCCACCGTCGCCATCGGCGAGGCCGCCAGGCTGCGCCACACCAATAGCACCAGCCCCGCCAGGGCAAGCAGCAGTCCTGACAGCCGCCGCCCCTGCAGGCGGCGCTCCACCACGCAAAGCGTAAGGATGGGCTGGATCCCCATGATGGTGGCGATAAGTCCCGGCGTCACGCCGTTGGCCATCGCCTCGAAGTAACAGACCGAATAGCCGCCAATCAGCATCAGACCGGTGGCCGCTGTTTGCAGGCGGGTGCCCGGCGCGGGCAGCCAGCGCCGACGGACGATAGCCAGCGGCGCCAGCGCGACCAGGGCAACCAGAAAACGAAAGACCAGCAGCGCCATCGGCGAGGCGTTATCCAGTCCCCAGCGGGTGAAGATGGCCGCGCTGCCCCACAGCAGCACAAAAAGGGCCGTTGTCGCCTGCGAGGCGAGCAGAGAATAGCGAACGTGCATAGCATGCTCCAGAACGTCAAACACAAGGTATCAAGCGTCATACCGGCAGGTAAGCGCCTGCTAAAGACGGCGTTAAGCGCCGAAAACTACCCGGTCTGGAGGGGGAGGCGGTGGGCAGAGCGTGGCGAAGCGATGATGAGGCGCAGACGTCATCCACCCCGCGTCGAAAGCGGCGCCGGGCAAAGTCTCGCTAGAGATGGCGTAATGCGTCATGGAATGCCTCGTGAAATGTTCCTGTCAGCATCCTGGCACAGACCGTTGCGAAGTGACAACTGCCCTTTATGGCTGATCCATCCCGAGGTTGTTTATTTTTAATCGTAAATAAACGTAAAGGCGGCCTCGGCTTATTCAGCCGTGGTTTTTAATCGGCTATAAAACAAAGCAGTGTCTGCTTGCTACTTCGAAAATAACGATATGAAGCCAAAACTGACGCATGCTCTCTTTTTAATTCCTTTTTTGTTGTTGGCAGGATGCTCCTCCTCACCGAAACAGGCAAAGAACACAAAATCTCATGCGGATATGACCATTGACGGCGGATCGGACGATCTGATCCCGGTGGTGGCGGCCCTGCATGATCAGATGCACACCTGGCAGGGAACCCCCTATGAATGGGGCGGTACTGAACAAAGCGGCGTCGACTGCTCGGGTTTCGTCTGGCGCACGCTGAAGGATCGCTTTAACCTGCCGATGGAGCGGATCACCACCCGCGAGCTGCTGCACATGGGCGTGCGGGTCAATAAGCGGGATTTACGTCCCGGCGATCTGGTGTTCTTCCGCACCCGGGCCGGGATGCACGTTGGCTTTTACGATACCGATCATAATTTCCTTCACGCCTCGAGCAGCCAGGGCGTGATGCGCTCTTCGCTGGACAACCCTTACTGGGAATCAGCGTTCTATCAGGCGCGTCGTCTGCCGAAGGAGTATAACGCGCAGATCACCATGAACAGCGACACCCTGCATCTGGCGAAGAATCGCCGCTAAAAAAAAGCCGCAGCCAGGGCTGCGGCGGGTAGTTCTGCGGTTAATCAGAACTGGTAGGTCATACCCAGCGCGACGATGTCGTCATCGTTGATGCCGAGTTTGTTATCGCTTTTCAGCTGGTTGATTTTGTAATCCACGAAGGCGTTCATGTTTTTGTTGAAGTAGTAGGTCAGGCCCACGTCAATGTAGTTAACCAGATCCTCACTTCCCACCCCTTCGATATCCTTCCCTTTCGACAGCACATAGCCGAGGGACGGACGCAGACCGAAGTCGAACTGATACTGCGCCACCGCTTCAAAGTTCTGCGCTTTGTTGGCAAAGCCGCCGCTGATCGGGGTCATCTTGCGGGTTTCAGAGTACATGGTCGCCAGGTAGATATTGTTGGCGTCATATTTCAGGCCGGTCGCCCAGGCTTCCGCTTTCGAACCCTGGCCGCGGGCCAGCAGGTTCTGATCGTTGGTACGGTCGGAGCTGGTGTAGGCTGCGCTGATGGCGAAGTCGCTGCCGCCGAAATCATAGCTTAACGAGGTGCCGACGCCGTCGCCGTTCTGTTTCTTCGCTTCACGGCCTTCGTTTTTACCCTGGTACTGCAGGGTCAGATCCAGGCCATCCACCAGACCGAAGAAGTCGGTGTTGCGGTAGGTCGCCAGGCCGCTGGCGCGCTTGGTCATAAAGTTATCGGTCTGGGCAGAGGAATCGCCGCCGAATTCCGGGAACATATCGGTCCAGGCTTCCACGTCGTACAGGGCGCCAAGGTTACGACCGTAATCGAAGGAGCCGTAGTTCTTCAGCTTCACGCCGGCGAACGCCAGACGGGTTTTCTGGCTGGAGTCGCTCTCGGTTTTGTTACCGGAGAATTCAGATTCCCAACGGCCATAGCCGGTCAGGTCGTCGTTAATCTGCGTTTCGCCTTTAATACCGAAACGCACGTAGGTCTGATCGCCATCCTTGCTGTCATAGTCGCTGAAATAGTGCATGGCTTTGATCTTGCCGTACACATCCAGCTTGTTCGCGTTCTTATTATAAACTTCCGCTGCCTGCGTCGCTGTTGAAGCCACAAAGCCCATCATCATTAATGCCAGAGTACTCTTTTTCATTATTCAGTCCTGGTGATTTATTTATACGCGCTATTCAATTGCGGGCGCTCGCCCATCAAAAACTGGAGGTTTTTTAACGCCGGGATATTAAATATTTATGACAAGATGGAACTTTTTATAAAAAAGGGTATTTAAATGTATCTGACATATTTTTGTCACATTCCCTCTCCAGAATGCCCGATCCCGCGCAATAAAATGGCGCGCCCGCCGCCCCGGGTGTTGGCAAGCGGGCCGACTCCTGCTACAACATCAGCTCGATATCGATATTCCTTTTGAACGGCAGAGAATCATGAGTGAAAGCCAGACGCTGGTGGTAAAACTGGGCACCAGTGTTTTAACAGGCGGGTCCCGTCGCCTGAACCGCGCCCATATCGTCGAGCTTGTGCGCCAGTGCGCACAGTTGCACGCCATGGGACACCGTATTGTCATCGTGACCTCCGGGGCCATTGCCGCCGGGCGCGAGCACCTTGGTTACCCGGAACTGCCCGCCACCATCGCCTCCAAGCAGCTGCTGGCGGCGGTGGGACAAAGCCGTCTGATCCAGCTGTGGGAACAGCTGTTTTCTATCTATGGCATTCACGTTGGCCAGATGCTGCTGACCCGCGCCGACATGGAAGACAGAGAACGGTTCCTCAACGCCCGCGACACTCTGCGCGCGCTGCTGGATAACAGCATCGTCCCGGTCATTAACGAAAACGACGCCGTCGCAACCGCGGAAATCAAAGTGGGCGATAACGACAATCTCTCCGCGCTGGCCGCGATCCTCGCCGGGGCGGATAAGCTGCTGCTGTTAACCGACCAGCCAGGCCTGTTCACCGCCGACCCGCGCAGCAACCCGCAGGCGGAGCTGATTAAAGACGTCTACGGCATCGACGACGCGCTGCGCGCCATCGCCGGCGATAGCGTCTCCGGACTCGGCACCGGCGGCATGGGCACCAAGCTGCAGGCCGCGGACGTCGCCTGCCGGGCGGGGATTGATACCATCATCGCCGCAGGCAACCGTCCGGACGTCATCGGCCATGCGATGGCAGGCCTGCCGGTAGGTACCTGCTTCCACGCCCAGGAGTCTCCGCTGGAGAACCGTAAGCGCTGGATCTTCGGCGCGCCGCCGGCGGGGGAAATCACCGTCGATGCGGGCGCGACCCAGGCGATCCTCGAAAGAGGCAGCTCGCTGTTGCCAAAAGGGATCAAAATCGTCAGCGGCAATTTCTCCCGCGGCGAAGTGATCCGCATCCGCAATAGCGAAGGACGCGACATCGCTCACGGCGTCAGCCGCTACAACAGCGATGCGCTGCGCCTTATCGCCGGCCAGCACTCGCAGCAAATCGATGCCATTCTGGGCTATGAATACGGCCCGGTGGCCGTCCACCGCGATGATATGATCATCCGTTAAGGAGCTGAAAATGCTGGAACAAATGGGCATTGCCGCCAAAGCGGCCTCCTGGCAGCTGGCGTTACTCTCCAGCCGGGAAAAGAATCAGGTACTGGAAAAGATCGCCGATTATCTGGAAGCGCAGACCGACGTTATTCTGCGCGCCAACGCGGAAGATTTAGCCGAAGCTCGCGCCAATGGCCTGAGTGAAGCGATGCTCGATCGCCTCGCGCTGACCCCGGCGCGTCTGAGCGGCATCGCCAGCGATGTGCGCCAGGTGTGCAATCTGGCCGATCCGGTCGGCCAGGTGATCGACGGCGGGCTGCTGGACAGCGGTCTGCGTATTGAACGTCGCCGCGTCCCGCTGGGGGTGATTGGCGTGATTTATGAAGCGCGTCCTAACGTGACGGTCGACGTCGCCTCCCTGTGTCTGAAAACCGGCAACGCGGCGATCCTGCGCGGCGGGAAAGAGACCTGGCGCACCAACGCCGCCACGGTGAAGGTGATCCAGCAGGCGCTGCAGGAGTGCGGTCTGCCGGCCGCCGCGGTACAGGCTATCGAGAGCCCGGATCGCGCGCTGGTGGGCGAAATGCTGAAGATGGATAAATACATCGATATGCTGATCCCTCGCGGCGGCGCGGGCCTGCACAAGCTGTGCCGTGAGCAGTCAACGATCCCGGTGATCACCGGTGGGATTGGCGTGTGCCATATTTTCGTGGATGAAACCGCCGAGATCGCCCCCGCGCTGAAGATCATCGTTAACGCCAAGACCCAGCGGCCGAGCACCTGCAATACCGTGGAAACGCTGCTGGTGCACCGCAACATCGCCGACACCTTCCTGCCGGCGTTAAGCAAGCAGATGGCCGAGAGCGGCGTCACCCTGCACGCCGCCCCTTCCGCCCTCCCCGCGCTGCAAAACGGCCCTGCGAAGGTCGAGCCGGTGAAAGCGGAGCAGTATGACGACGAGTATCTGTCGCTGGATCTGAACGTCAAAGTGGTGGCTGATATGGATGAGGCTATCGCCCATATCCGCGAACATGGCACCCAGCACTCCGACGCCATCCTGACCCGCACCCTGCGTAACGCCAACCGCTTTATCAATGAAGTGGACTCTTCCGCGGTATATGTGAACGCCTCCACGCGCTTCACCGACGGCGGCCAGTTCGGCCTCGGCGCGGAAGTGGCGGTCAGCACCCAGAAGCTGCACGCCCGCGGCCCGATGGGGCTGGAAGCGTTAACCACCTATAAGTGGATTGGTTTCGGCGACGATACCATTCGTGCGTAAATGAGAACGGGCGATGCAAAAATAGGCAGTTGATTCCACTGGCTATTGACGCATCGCCCGCTAAGTTCTAACCTTTTGCCTCGTGATTCACGCTCGTGAACACCTCTTGCAGGGCCGATATAGCTCAGTTGGTAGAGCAGCGCATTCGTAATGCGAAGGTCGTAGGTTCGACTCCTATTATCGGCACCATCACTTAAAAATCCTTATAAATAAATAAGTTAGACTTAAAAATCTGCCTTTTATTCATCTATAAGAATCGGTAAATCATCCCTCATAACTGCCGCTATGGTTGATATGGCAATTGGGATGTTAACTGTAACGGCCTGTAGTTGTACAGCTCGAACAGGTACAAGCTTAACTCGAAGCTGATGACTTCCAATGTCTCAAAATTGCCCAATAAACGCTTAGAAGTCACGCATTCAGCCCCGATGCCCCTTACTGAGGGATAAACAGGCTTATGGTGATTCTCGTCCCTGTAAACGATATACAGGCTCTGTCTCCGGCTGGCTCACGGTTCCATATGGATACACGAGCGTCCTGATAAGATGGCTTTTGAGCGTACATGATGAAGTCGCTAAAGCTCCCGTTGATTGGTATCACCAGCCGGGGCTAAATGGCTACTATTGTCTTTTAACGTCTAAGCAGATTTTTCAAGCAGATGAACAAGAGCGATGTGATGTCGCTGCTTATCACTACACCCTGCAATACCGTACCGCTTAACCAATTCATAGCTGACCCTATCCAGCCTTTTCAGTAGCTGCTCAGGTAGCGATAAGACCAAATTAAAGGCTACGGGGGTAAGCACCTCTTGCTTATCATTTTGTTTCAGTGGGTTGAATGCGTAAAGGTTCATTGTTCAGTCTCCACATTTCGTAGCATCTCACCAATTGCCAGTATTAGACGCTGTTCTTCTGACTTAATCCCGTCACCGATTCGGTTTGCCAGCCTTTCCAGTTTTCCCAAATAAAAAGGGTGAAGGTTCAGGACTACGTTTGCTCGTACTTGCTGACCATGTTCATTGAAGAATTGATTCATTTACAGCCCTCCTGTCATTTTCCTGATTGCCTCTTTCAGGGCTGCATCTCTTTGCTGTTCAATTGTTGGCGGCTTAGGCTTGACCTTATACGTGGTGACCGCTTTAGCTGGCTTCAAAGTTGGTTTAGGCTTATTACCTGAAGCAAGCAGCTTATAAGTTGATTCACTGATTTCTGCTTGACCGTTGAAATATTTGAATTCCATTGAGTCAGTAAGATGATTATAGCTGCCACGTTTGGACAGCCCTTTCATTGGAATACTCATTATTCGGTTACCTCTTCAGACTCAGTTACAATTACGTTTAAATAGCTTTCAAAGGATTTAATTGAATCCAGAGCTTTACGGGCTTCAATCACAATCTTGTTTCGCTGGTGGACAGCTTCAACTGTTTTCACTTTCAAACGCTCAATCATTTTATCAATGGTTGATTCAGCCTCTGCTGTAGCTTTATCTGTAATTTCCTGTAGGGGATTATCTTTAGCGTTCTTAGGCATACGAATAAAGGTAACCATTCCAACAGATACACGGTGAACCATAAAACCTTGTTCAGCCATGCTTCGAATCACCTGTTGCTGGTTAGTTGGATAAACCTGCTTCACAATGAATCCGTGACGTTCTGAAGGATTAGCCAGATATTCAGCGGCTTTCTGATTAATCAACACTGAACGAGATTCTACAGCATCCTGATATTCAGATTCAGCTTTATTCATTCTGTCAGTAGCCTGTTGTACCTTTGGGAAATACAAGCGTTCCATATGCTGGCGCTGTTCAAAAGGTAGCAGATGGTTAATACTTGCGATGGGTTGGTTAATTGATACGGCTTTATTCAAGGTTGTCATTAGTAACGCTCTCGTGAAATTCAGATACAAAAATACACCACACAGGCCGTCTTTTACGTAACTCGTGTAGTGTCATCTGGAATGTGTAAGGGGGTTGGCTAACCTGTCCCCGAGGAAGGGATGCCACAGGAAAGCCATTAATTTGTTAGGAAATCAATCCAATATACAAATGTTAACATATTGTTAAATTCTGTCAAGGGGGTTCAGTTTCTGACAAATAGCCTTGATAACTTCGTATCTTCTGGTTTTTGTCATCATACGAGGTGGGGTGTAACCAGAGGGTGGTGTAATTCCTGTTAATTCGGAAAGGCTCTTATACTGCATGTAGAATTGATGTGTCTTTTCAGCTACGATAGTAAAGTATTTCTTTCTTTTCTTCATTCATATTAATAGTCCTTAAACAGGAAAGGTCACCCCCCCCATGATAAAACTTGAGAAGGTGACCTTCCAGCTATTCTCATCTATCTAAGACCCTGTTGACCGATTTTGATAAATGAGTATTACCGTATTAGTATCATACGGAGCTGTATTTTTGTCCAGTGGTATTTTTTTTATTACAGAAATTGATAGATTGTTATTATTGGTGGGGGGGGGGATGGCAGAAATACATATTTAGCACTTTTTGCTATTGACGGATTTTTTACGATTGATATAATGCATTAAGACCTTTACAGATTATCTTTAAAGTTTTCTGATTATCACTAATTGAATGCTTCAATAAGAAAATGGCTTACGCCAAAAGCCATTAAAATCTTATTATATCTTCAAAGGTACTTAATCAATACCTTTAAAGATTACTGTTGAGATTGGAATCACCAATCAAGGAATTATCCTTTCAACTTTCGCATGGCTTCGCGTTGTCATGCTTCTTACTTCCGCCTTGTATCTGTTCAGATAGCCTATCAGAATCCCTGTATGTCATTCTGAAGCGTTCCTAATATCAACCATCCATTCTCCCCTCAAGGCCCATCATAAGCCCTCAGAGAGCGCTAAAATAGCTCAGGTTACAATTGCATCAAAATATTTCATTTGATATAATAATCAACCTGTTAGAGATGAGCTCTCTTTGAGTTGTGGGAATATCTGGTGTCGTTGCTTAAGCCCCCGTTGAGTCGGGATAGCTTGGGAGTTCAACTAGTCCAGCCATATCTAAAGAGATTTATCAAATGGCAGACATTTACAATAAGAGTGAATACTAAACAACCCCAAACTGTTGAGTCACCTCACCCTACAGCAATATTGTGAATTGCAACTTTCAGGCCTTCCCATCTGTTAAGCCATAGACAATCCATCACGGTGAAAAGGGTTCCTTCCCATCAAGCGTTAATCGCTGGCGGGTGAGTTTACTGGAAATATTTTTTCTAAAAAATCTTCAGCCCCCTTTTATTTCGACCTCACCGGAAATTTTCAGCATATCTAGAGCACCTTTGAAGATTTTGGATAGCCTGAATCTCTCTGCTTAGTAGCGTTCTTTTCAAAGGTTCCGTACCAATGGCAAAAAATGAACATATCTGAGCCTGTACAGCGTTCTAAGCGATTATTTAATGATGGCAACCCTGAACCATAGGTTAATAATAAAGACTGCTTAGAATGCGTTACAGGGATCCTGATAAACGCCAGATATAAAAAAGCCCCGCTAAGATGCAGGGCGCTAACTGTTTAAGCTGCTGCTTTCCACTCTTTCTTGATTCTGAACACTGTAGCTCTACCGCATTCACATAGCTTTGCTATCTCATCAGGTGAATAAGTTCCCGCTTCAAGGTACTTTACAACCTTAACGTGAAGTGCCTGATTAGCTTGCTTGCCTTTGTATTTACCAGCCTCTTTAGCAACCGCTATCCCTTCATCGCGTCTGGCTGCAATGATACCCCTTTCAAACTCTGCTACAGCCCCCATCATGGTCAGAATCAATCGTGAAGCTGGTGTATTGTCAAAGCTCATTGAGTTGTCCAGAAACTTAACAATCACACCCTTACCAATCAGTGAATCAACCACTTCAAGCAAATCTTTCGTGTTCCTTGCAAGGCGGTCAATGCTTTTGCAAATGAGCGTGTCACCAGACTGGATGAATTCAAACAGCTTCTGAAGCTCTGGACGGTTCAAATCTTTACCGGAAACTTTCTCAACCTTAACCACATCACATATAGGCTTAAGAGCAGTTAACTGACGGTCTAAGTTTTGCTCTTTGGTTGATACCCTTGCATAGCCATAAATCATAATGTGATTCCCTGAGTCTCGTTTAATTGTTTTCAATGATACAGTCTCATAAGGATGGTATCAACCTATAAATGATACTTTAAGCCAACCTTTCAATCTGTCTCTGTGGGGTAGACTCTAATGAGATTGTTTTGCATGGTTGATGCTATCTCATCGTTTTGGATATGATATAATCAATACCAGGTTCAAACTCGCTGAACTCTTACTACAAGCTATATGCTAAGGGGAAATCTTGGCTATTTATGATTTGTTCTCTAAGAGACAAAAGAGATTAAGAGGAGAGGTTCCTGATGTGTATCAGTATACGAACCTCCCTAACAATTTTCGTGTGCAGGTTATTCATATCGTCAAGGAGACAATTGGTGAAGACCACGGGAGGGGGAGTGACCCAGGTGGTGTTTACAAAGGGATAAATGATACGTTATGCCGCGAGTATGGTGTTTTTAAATTAAGGGATTACCCGAAGAGTAACTTCGAAGCTGTATATGATTTCTTTCTGAACGAAAAAGATATCGAAAGATGCCTTGATGTGATTGAATTAAGTTTCAAAGCAATCGATGTTTATGTTAGAGAATATCACTGGCGTTTCCACGGGCAACAACAAAAATGTGACGCTGCGATAGAAGAGCTTAACGTTAGATTCAAAGAAGCAGGAATAGGTTATCAGTTCGAATCGGGTGAATTGGTGAGAGTTGATTCACAATTCATTCATTCCGATGCTGTTAAACCTACCCTTCAGATTTTGGGGCGTTCTCAAGAATTCGCAGGGGCTAATGATGAGTTCCTCTCTGCGCACGAGCACTACAGGCATCAAAGATTCAAAGAGTGTCTTAATGATTGTCTGAAGTCGTTTGAAAGCCTTATGAAGGCCATCCATAAAAAACGCTCATGGGAATATGGAAGTACTGATACAGCAAAGAAACTAATTTCCAGTTGCCTTTCAAATGGGCTTATTCCTGACTATATGCAAAATCAATTTTCATCACTGAGGATTTTACTCGAAAGCGGTGTGCCAACTATCAGAAATAAAGAGGGTGGTCACGGTCAGGGGGATGAGGTGACGAATGTACCAGAGCATCTGGCTAGCTATACATTACACCTAACAGCATCTAACCTACTATTTTTAGCAAAATGTGATGAGAATTTCACAAAGAAAAAATAATTATGCTGGTGGGGATTATATCTCTCCACCATTTTTAACAAATCAATTGATTACTGTTTTTGTTCAGTAAATCCTCTGTACATCTGATTTAACAGGCATACCTTGCCAGCTATTGGTGCCAAAGGGATGCTGGCAAATTAACACCACATCCCTTCAACTGAAAATCACTGTATTTTTATGCGCCTTGTTGTGGCGAAAACTAGGATAATCAATCACCCATCGACTATTTATGCACTTTTGAAAAATGAAAACGTCAAGCCGTCAAGCTATACCGTCAAAATTGACCTTTTCCACGTACTGAGCAAGCTCTTTGAGTGAAGCCCCTTGACTGTAAGTCTTGAAAGACTCTGTACTCCCCCTCTCATGACCTACAAGAAGCGCTATCCTGTCTTCAGGCACTTTAAGGCGGTCAAGTTCGGTGATGAACATACCACGCAACGAGTGAAAGACCTTCCTCTCTGTTTCCTTCTCGCCTAAAGCCTTTCTCTTTGCTCTGGTGAATTGCTGTGTATGCCATGTAGAGCGCTTACCATCAGCCCTGTCTGTTAACGCTGCATGTCTGAAAAGAAACTTATCCGTATGGTTTTGAATCAACTTATCAATAAGCACGTTAATTGAAGGATGAACGGGAACTAACCGAGCTGCATTCTTTGTTTTGCCTTTTGAGATGCGTAAACACCTTACGTTTTCCTCTGTAACAATATCATCAGTGATAAGGCTACAAATTTCATTCAATCTCATCCCTGAATAAAGGCCAATTAAAGTAACCTGTTTCATCTCCTCATTGAGTAACCTAAAGACTTTGCTTAACTCAGAAATAAGGAAAGGTTCATAACTATCATGTGAACTTTTGGCCTCTAACCTGTGCCCTCTGAAGGGATTATCTTTAGGTGCATCGTGATAACGATTCTTTGCAAAATCGAATAGTTGAGCCAGTGCGCTTATATAGTTTTGTAGCGTTTGAGTTGCTTTCTCTTTTTTCAATTGGTCAAGCCATCCGGTTACTACCGTTCGGTTAATATCCTGAAGCTGTGAATCACGTTGCTTAATGTGAGAAAGAATTAACTCAACGGCTTTAGTTATCTTTGAAAGCGTTGTTAGTTTGCGTTTATCGCTATATTGCAGCAAATAAAGGTCACGTATTTGTATCAGTGTAGGACAGCGCTCAATATTAGCCCCGTAATTCACTGGTGATTCCTTTGCAAAGTTGCTGATACCACGTAGTTCATTGATTATCTGCTCAACCTTTGAGCCGTTTTGTTTTGGCTTAAGCTGTTCCCTTAGCTTGATGAACTCTACCGCTACAGCATCCCTGAAAAGCCTTGCTTGCCTGATATCTTTGGTGGCTGTGGATTTCATGTAGTAGCGCTTACCGTTGAAGTAAGGCTTCATGTAGGACGGTATAACGATTCGCACCATGTAAACCCCGCAATGGTCGAGAATCAGATATCTGTCACGCTTGTAAGTCATGTAAACCCCTGATATTTTGTCGGGGCAGTTTCAGGGTTGATATATACCTTTTGTTGCTGGTGAAAAGTCTAATTAACTAAGTTTAATCAATAAGTTAGCTAGGCTTTGTAGATAATTCATTAGAGTCTGCGAAGGTCGTAGGTTCGACTCCTATTATCGGCACCATCAAATGCATCCCGTTTCAACATCCCCCTGTTTTTATTAAATAAAAAAATTTTTCTCATCGGCGGGATGGCGTCAGTCCACCGAATGCGATTGCCGCCGCCGAGGTGGGGCTCTCCTTTTTTGACTGGATGAAGTGCGGTTTCCCGGCAATGATCGTTTTACTGCTTGTCGCTATTGCGATTCTTTACCTCTTATTCAGGCCGGAACTTAAGGGAACCTTTGAAATGACTAGTGAACAGGTCGATTGGGATAAAGGCAAAGATGATGCATGGCGGCCTGTTTTTGAATATCGCTTGTATTGTCGTTTTAACCGTTTTTAGCATATTGTTTTGGGTATAACTTAAACGCAGCGCGGCGGTCACTGCTGGCCGCCGTGTCAGGGTCATTCTCTTTGAGCGACAGGCGAGGCGCGCTCGTGCCATCGGCGAGATCGCCAGTATAAAACGATGCCGGGCGTTACGATTAAGCCAATACTCTACGGCAGCGTAAAGGTCACCGTAGCCCTGGCGCTCCATGCGCCTGATGCGGTCGAACTTTGCGCTTTCCACTGCGCCGTCAACGACTGTGGCGTCTGCACCGGATGGGTATAGGTCGCCCCCGTACAAACGTTGGCGTTGGTATTGTCGCGCATTATTCGAAAATCGATTTGCCCTGTTGTCGCGCAGGTCCAGGATTCAAGAACGTTAAAGTTCTGGGATGCGCCAAAATCGCGGGTGATATTCCCCTGCCCGGTTACGGTAAGCGGTTGTTCCATATAGGTTGTGCGCCAGGCGGAGATAGTCCCGGTGTTAAATACCGTCCTTGGGAGAATGTCAATCGCGGTGATATTACGGATATTTACGGCGATAGTATTGATGATAGGGAGCGCTGGCGAGTAACTAATCGTCGGGGAATAAGCGGGTTTACTGGCCGCAGGCACCATCGCAAAAGGATAAGAAACTACTCCCCCAGTGGTCATTATGACCCGGAGGCCTTGCGATACGCTGCAGTAAAGATAGGTATAAGGCGGCGTTTTGGCAGATAGTGTTGCCTGTAGATTTATATCGTAAGTTGTCCAGCGGTAACTTGTTGATCGAGTCGTACTTGGATAGGTGAAAGAGGTAGTATTGACGTCTGTTATACCTGTCTTGTTCAACTGGATAGTGTTTGTACCAGGGCCAAGAGTAAGTGCGACAAAATCGCCAAAATTCGTTAAAGAACTTAAATTGCTCAGTAAACTAAAAAAGGATTTACAAGAGGCGCTTTTTCCCATGTAGATCGTGCCATTATGTGAAAAGGAAAAACATCCGTTTATGGTAAGAGATGTACCACTGCCGGTTGCAGTACAGACTCCGCTGGCATTTATACCGGGAATGGCTAATGTGACGTCAGAGGCACTTTCCAAGGTGTAGGTATGCGATCCCCAGTAAAACGTACCTGCTCCTTGGGGATATTTATCAGTGGCCCAGTAAACCCTTTCACCATTCGCGATTACCGACGTGCTGACAGCTACGGTCTTTGGCGTCAGCGTGACGGTTATCGGATCCGTAGTATAAGCACCAGTTACCGGATCAAACGATCCGCTATTAGCCTCAGGGGTGACCATCAGCGTCGCCGCGATTGCCGCGAACATAAAAACAAACCACTTCATTTTATTCTTCCTCGTAAGGACGGCTATTTACTTTGCTCAAGGGCGCAGAGTTATTGACAGACGCTCGTCGCGTTCCAGAGACCGGACGCGCCAGCAGATTTATGGGCTATGTAATCCGCCCGACAGGTGGTTTCCTGCCCCTGGCCATTCCCCCATTTCACCTGCAGCGTCCCTTTTTGCGGTAAACCGCTCAGCAGAACTTCTCCGCCGTCACCGACAATTGACGCGTTTTCTTCACTTTTAAGCAGCGACGCCATCGCGCCAAAGGGGACCGGTTTACCCCCAGGCCGCGTTAACGTCATCAGGACACGGTGGCCAATGGCGGTTTTATACTCTGCTCTAACGATTGCCCCGCGGGTGGGGACGACTTTATTGGTCATATAGGTGATATCGGTATCGTCCCGCAGGGTTTTACTATTCAGGCTAATATCATTGCGGCGATAGGGGGTCAGATACGGAACAACCGCGTAACCCCGACTATCCGTTGAGATACCGGCGTAGTTATTGACGCCAATGCCTTCTGCGCCAGGAGCCTTAACTAAACCAATAGTTTCACCCAGGGATTGGGACAGCGTGATACCATTCTCATGAATCACTACCCCACCGGCTATGCCATACCCCAGCTGTTGGCTGTCGCGGCTGCGGCTGTAGGAACCATTTAACGTTCCGTGGCTTGCCTTCCAGCTGACGTTACCCCCGACGACTTGTTGTTCGCTGCGCCCCGCAAGCGTCGCGTTTACCCCCCAGTCAAGACTGGCATCATCAAAGGCTGAACCATTCAGTCGGAGGTTGTGGCTGGTTCCGTTTCCACTCGCATGGGTTGTCCCGTATGAGGCGTATGTCCGGTTGAGGAATTTATCCAGCGGCACATTGATCTCAAAGGAGACCACATTATCCTGTTCGGCATGGCCATAGAGCCCGGTATTCCGGTTCCAGGAGTAGTTCAGACTGATACCAATCGCGTTGAAATTTTTGTAATAGCCCAGATTTGCCGACAGGCTGTTACGTTCGTTCTGCCAGTAATCCTCGCTGATCAAGGATGCATTCAACGCCCCAAAGTTATCGCCAAGATCCTGATTCAGCGACAGCTCAGCCCGGTTACGCCGGCGATCGGTGATATAAGAAGGAATGTTATTATCGCTACGGTAGGTACCCAGCGTTTCTTCCAGCGAGCGAAATCCGGAGGTGGAATAGCGATAGCCGGCGATGGTAAAATTTGTTCCCGTCTGCAGGAAATTTTTGCTATAGCGCACCCGGAGCGACTGGCCCTGTTGCCTGCCGGTATCGGTCGACATGGATCGGGAATGGATGGCGTCGGCGGAAAAGGCGCCCCAGCTACCAATATTCTTACCCACCCCCAACGCATATGACTGATATTTATTGCCTGCATTTTGCACGCCGCCGTAGAGCGTAAAGCCCCACGGAAGGCCATAAATTCCGGTGCCCTGAACAAACAGGTTTTTTTCCGTGTGAGAATCGTAGGCGCGGAATTGACCGCCCGTAACGCTATAGCGAAACTTACCTTCACGCTGTAGAACAGGCAAAGATGCGTAGGGGATGCGCAAGTGCTGCTCGCTGCCGTCGGCTTCTTTGATGGTCACGTCAAGATCGCCTGCTCCTCCGGTGGAGGCCAAATCGGAGATCTCGAACGCCCCCGGCGCCACTTTGGTCTCATAGACAACGTAACCATTCTGACGGATGGTGACCAGGGCATTGCTGCGGGCAACCCCTCGAATCACAGGCGCATAGTTACGTACGCTGGAAGGCAGCATGTCATCATCCGAGGCCATCTGAAAACCACGAAACGGCACGCTATCGAAGACATCAGCTGGTGCTGAACTGTCGCCTAACGTCAGTTGGCTTCGCAAAGAGACAATATTCCGCTGAAGATAGCTATAGACGTTGTCCCATTTACTTCCACTCTGATTACTATGCTCAAAGGTGGTGTAGTTGCGCAGACGCCAGGGACCGATATTGAGACCGGGACGCAGGTTCAAATACGTGCTTTCGTAAGTTTCTGCACCCTTATATCGGCTCTGATAGCTATTCATGTTGTAATTGAGGAGAAGGGCTGGAATACCTTCATCCCAACGTTCAATAGGCACTTCATCCAGGCTGCGCGTATTCATTGCCGCATGAGGGATACTCAGATTCAGCTTTTGGCGGTTAAACTGGAAGTCGGCAAATGCATCAGGGATGCCCGCAAGATTGGCGCATTCGCTATCACTGACGGCGAGTTCTGGAAATGAGGCCGTATCAACTCCCCATTGGCTGAGTTCTGCCAACGTGACGCAGGGCTCCAGCTTCCCATCCTGGTTCTTTGAAAACATCACATCGCGGGCATCTGCGGTCACCATTTCGTTATTGACGTAGATATCTACCCGGTAGTTTCCTGCTGGCTGTCCATTGACGACTTCAAATACGGAGAGGTCTGTCGTCGGCGCACCTTCTCCTTCGCGAACCTCAAGCAAAGCAGGATTAAAAAACTCATCCGCAAACGATATGGCTGGAGCATTGAATAGCGCAGACATCATCAACAGGCATGCATATTTCATATTGAAATTGAACTGACCCAAAATTCCATACCCATTAATCAGATGTAATCAGAAGAAATTAATATTTTGAGTGAAACTCTTTGCCACTCGTACCGTAATCGTTAATTATTTTCCAGCTAATAGTGTTACCGACTGCTCCTGCAGGAATGGTAAATAGCCGTTCTGTTGCTGGTGCCACATAGGTCTGCTCTGGCAAGGTGGGTTTAAACGTCTTTCCGCCCACCGTAATGACGCTGAAGTTCATGTAAAACGGCGTTGGGTTAGTCACCTGAATCTGGTTACCGATTTTTTTCCAGACAAGTTTATCCGCGTGTTCTTCAGGCAAGCCTTTTACAGCTGAAGGACGATAAATAAATTTCAGCCTTTTTTTGATCGCCAACTGCAATGTATTTGCCTGTACCTCGTTTTTTTTAACTGAAGGGATAGTCTTAATGTTTAGCCAGAATAATGACTCACGGTCTTGCGCAAGGTTTGCCCCCGTAAAAACCGCGCGCAAAGTATTGTCCTGGCCGGGCTCAAGACGAAACAATGGTGGGGTAATCATAAACGGGGCCTTAGCTTTGCTATTCTCCCCTTCGTCCACCCATGACTGAATAAGAACGGGAATGCCCTTGTTCGTATTGCTTACAGTAATCGATGCTTCTTTTTCATCACCATGAAAAACCAGGCGGGTCCCGCCGACCGAAACCGCCGCATGACTATTTATTGAAAAAATCAAACATGACGTCATTAAAGATAAAACAAGTAACGCTTTCATTGATACTCCGATAGCGGAGGTGTTACCACCTCCGCTGCGTGTCAAAAATTACATATACGAGATGTTTACCTGGGCGACGGCGTTAGCCGCGCCTGCGGTGACAGAAGCCGCAGTACTGATGTAATTAGCGGTAAAGCGGAGCTGTTGGGTCGTAGCGCTAGTCAGTGCAATACCGGAATCGGTAGAGTTAATATCAATGTTGGTACCATCTGCTTTTTTGATATTAATGGAAACGCCCGATGCGCCGCCTGCGGTCAACGCCAGGTCACCGGCCGCATCCGCGGCCCCTGAAAAGGTCACCAGTGCAGCCGTCGGGCCACCTGAAGCCGGACAACCCGTTAAGTTGATGGCGAAAGGAACAGGAAGGGTCGTTGTCCCTACCGTCGGGAATTGAGCAGCACCGTAGGTGCCTAGCTGAACGTTAACAGTATTGTCTGAAGTATCTACACTGCAGGCTTCCTGAAGAATGGTTCCGCTGAAGTTAACGGTGGCATCCGCCGCCAATGCCTGAGATACAGACACAGATAACAGACCAAATGCAAACGCAGCTGCTGATAATTTTTTCATACATCATTATCCTTAATATAAGCCACCGAGGTGCTTCGGGGCATATTGCTATAAAGTGTTGCAGAGCCATATCATATGAATGGCCTTGAGCAGCAACATAACGCCCACGTTATTGCCATGCACCTGAAAACGTCTTATTAAGAATTTATAACTGTGCATCATTAGCGCCTGATAAAATCCTTCTTCCAGCCTATAAAAGATGCGCCATGATTTTTACGATTGTGTAAAAGGGCTCGATGTACATTTATCACAATGCGTAATGCCATTACCTCTTCTTTTACCTTGTTTTTTTATTTTCAAAATAGCAAGCGCTCCTTTGAGGGTTGAGTTTTTATTGGTTACAGCCTTAACCGTCATGTTATTATTTCGTTTAAATACGCATTCAAATTTAAAGTGTTATTAACAAAAAAATTTTCGCCGGGTGTCCATTAATATCTCACACCCCCTTCACACCAATAATTGAATGGCCAGACATAAAACACACCATAACCTTATTAATCAACAAGTTAAAACTTAAACTCTTAAGAATTTAAGTAATAATTAAGAACCTTTAAGATTTTTTAAGGGCGTTTCATGTGGCAGAGCGTGACGTGTTCAGCGTTAAGTGAGATGATTTGTTCAAGTTAAAATATATTTAATCCCCAGGTCACAAATTTATCCCTAACACAGGAAATCAAGAATTTACTATGTTGCATTTTGGGGATAATACGTTATCGAACATATGAGTTTGGCATGCACTTGAGGGTTGCAACCAGTCTTCCTTTCAGTCTATTAAATTTAAAGGGATTAATAATGGTTACTATTATAAGGCACGAAGTCAATGAAAGCCTGGCAATATCCGGTGTGGTCGAAACCCGTGGTCTGGTCTTTGTGAGTTACTGTCTCGGGAACATCGGAAAACCTATCGAGGAACAGATAAATGGTGCCTTCGATAACTTGAGTGAAAGGCTTAACGCTATCGGCCTGACGCTGGAGTCAGTTGTTAAAATTGATGCTTTGTTTAGGGACGTGTGGAATATCCCAATAATGGAAAAGATCATGCGCCAAAGATTTAACGGCAATTATCCAGCCAGAAAATCTATCCAAACCGAGTTTGCCCATGATGGAGGAGCTGCGGGTATGCTCTTTCAGCTTGACGCGATTGCCTGCCGGTAACTCTCGATGCCTCATCAGTGATTTTGCAGAGATATACCATTCAGTTATTCAAGCGGGAAGCCATTATAACGGCTTCCCAGACCGCTAAAAAAATGAGTATCACAGGGAGAGGTAGTTTATTCGCAGGAAACCGTTTTAGGTATTCTATCTTTTAGACGCGTCATAAAAAACAAAAGCGATTTTGTTTTTGTCAGGGTCGCGTACGTAAGCACTATAAAAATCAGCGCCGTAATGTGGACGATAATCTGGTGGACCTTCATCCTCTCCTCCATTCTCTATCGCTAATCGATAAAGTTCCTGGACCATGTCAACGGATACCGCGTTCAGCGCTACCATAACGCCATTGCCGCGAGTGGCGGGTAGATTATCAAACGGCATGCCAACGCATAATCCGGTAGTATGGTTATCTTTGAATGTTCCCCATGCGGCGCCTTTTTCGCTACGCCCATCCAGAGGATGACCAAGCACACGCATCAAAGGCGCATAAAATTTATATGAAGCTTGAGGGTCATTGGTTCCCAGCATAATATAAGAAAACATAGTTCCTCCTTTTTTTTTAATCATAACATAGCCACGATATAATAAACACCTGTCGAATGAGAAATTAAATAATACATTAAAAACCTTGAATAATGATGGTTATAATAAATAAAACAGAACTAATGACCAACCTTAGCAAATGCTGCACCGGCGCCGCCCCTACGTGCTAGGCAGACATGATAAACGATTCTTATATCGCGCAAGAAGAGGGCTACGGGTTCCCATCAGCAAAAAACATCTTGTTTAACATGAAACCATCGTTATCCCGATGCCAGGCTTTATACGCTAAGGATGACGATGCTCTTGGATGCTGGCAAAAAAAGCATAGATTAGACAATAACTAATTGTAGTTACTGGGTTTATTACGTTTTAAATGCAGATGTTTATCCCAGAGTTCAGCGAATTTACGACCGTTACCCAGCTAATACGCGAAAGGATGATAGTGCTTTATGCGGCGTTCGACAGGGCGGGAAAGCGAAGTATTAAAATTTAAGGAGTCACATATGTTTTCTCAATCATATAATTAGCTATAATGATCGTAATTCCACCAACACCGATTACCTCCTTACTCCTTTAAACTCTTTTAACATATAAGCCGCGTATAGCATATGTATTGGATCATAAACAAAAATATAGAATTTTGGCCTGAAAATAAGCGGTTAATCTCGTTGAAAAACCCGGCTCAAAGCGTCACATTGACGGCCCCGGCAAGCCACTGTCTTGTTCTTTTACTGGAAGCCACTCCGGAACTGGTCAGTCAGCAAGTTTTCTTTAAAAAAGTGTGGGAAGATGAAGGGATTCTGGTCCCGGCAAATACCCTGTATCAAAACATATCGATAGTCAGGCGCGGACTGCGCGATGTCGGGGAAACGGATAATTCGATAGTCGTGACGGTTCCGCGAAAAGGCTTTCATATCAATCCTAACGTTAACGTTGAGAGGATGGATGAAAAACCTTTAAATTCAGAAACTTATAATAACATCACCATCATAAGCCAGGATGACGTCGCTGAAAAAAATCCGACCACAGAGTCTGGTGATATCGTGCAAACGGCCACCAGAAAAAACATCGGTGCAAAGGCTACAACGTTCTTGATCATGCTGTTAAGTTTACTGGCGGGTTGTTTGTCTTTTCATTACATTTGGCATTTTCATGATGAAAAACCTTTTTTTAGCAGCTATACATTGGTTGAAAACGATCGCGGGTGTCATTTTTATACCAAAGATGATAACCATGCTAAAGTTGATAAATTTAACTATTATAAATCTTTGATATTCAAATCCGGACTTGATTGTAAGAAGTATCCCTTCGTTTATTTTTCGATGTCGCAAATGTCTCCCGGATTTATAGTCTTTATTTGCAGAAAAAGTTACAGCGAGAAGGTTTCTGCCGGATGTGTTACTCTCTCTTTTCGTGGAATAGTATATGAATAGAATAAAATTTGCTTTTGGCTTTTTTATTTCTGGCGCTATGCTGGGCCTTTTTTATAATTTGCTGAACGATAAAATACATCATAAGGAAGAGTGCACGGCATCGCTCGTCGTGTTCAAGGGTAATACACAAACTAACTTGACGTTAAATTTCATGTATTCGCTTGATGAAAGCAAGGGCACTGTTGCGGTCAGCGGTAGTTATCTGGATGGAGGGAAACTGCAGGGCCACATCAGAAGAGACGTCATTTATGATATGGTCAAAAATCATGAATCTCATCATTTCCACTCCCGAGAAATAAACCGATACGGTAACATTGATTCTGTATCGGATACGTTCCTGGCCACCATCCTGCCAGATTTTTACGTTTATCCGGATGAAAAAATAAGCTATATCATCTCAAAACAAAATGAACATAGCTTCCTGATAAAAGTTGGTTCAAGGCCACTACTGTATTGCGCTAACTAAAGCTATGGATGATTTGTCAGGGTGACTCATTACCTGCTATTTTTTGGGCATAATCATCCATTAAGTGGTCTGAATCGCCACAGGTTTACGCTATCAGTCAGGCAATAAACATTCCCCGACAGAAATGATGGGTCGATGACACCGCTACTAACCACTTCGCTATATAGTTATAAAGAAAGGGGGAGTTGAACAGGCAGCATAGTTTAAACTTTACTACCTGCATTATCCTCAGGAGGTTATCAAGATAGAGATATTATCACCGACACCGATAAACCGTGCCGCTTAATGTAACGTTTGTTTGCTGGCTTGAACCTGTGCCATGATAGACGCTACCGGTCTGACCCGCTCTTTGGGTTAACAGTACCACGACGTTCCCCCCCATTTTCCACGCTTTATTTTTTAGATCATTTCGGGCCCCCGTCTCGAGGTTGCTATTTGACGTCCATCCTCCCGTGAAAAAATTACCCTGGCTACCAGTCACGTCCCCTAAATAGGTGCACGAAGCATCAGGTTCGTTATGTGTTATACGTACTCCCTCAGCGCCATGTTGTAAGGAGTTAGCGCTACAAGCTGTTAGCATAAAAGCGGCCAGAAAGACCATTTTTTTGTTCATGTTAATACCTTAATCAATTCTGCTAAAAATAATCCAATAGTTGCGAAACCAGTCGAATGTTGAGGCGCATTGTGCTGGCAATAAAATATACTTCCCAGGGAGCTCCAGGGAGATTTACGATTTAAACTACCATCAAGTATAACTATCTTAAGGGTCCATAATATCTCTTATCGTCGTCATGATATTTTATTTTTTTGAGATAATGTATTCCTTGCCATAAACAGAGGCGTTTTAGGTATTAGAAACGATAACCTACGCTCACACCAAATGTATTTGTATCAACGAAAAGTAATTTGGCCGTTTCCCATGAGAGGCCAAGGGAAAGATTCGTTAATGGATTAAAAATAACGCCTGCTCCATAGGCAAAAGCATTTTCTGAAGAGGAATGATTATCCCGGTTTTTTATCTTCATTTCTGCCATGCCGACATTACCATACAAACTAATATAGTCATTAAACCGATAGGTCGGTCCAATCATTAACGAACTATAGCTGATAGTATTATCCCCATCTTTATGTAACTTCCCCGCGTCCCACTTGTAATTTTGTAGTTCATGACGAGTGGCGGTAAGAGAGGTTAATACCCCCCAGTCAGAATTGAACTCATAACGATATTTTAGTGCGAGGCCACGAAGATCTTTACTGGCAGAGTTCTTTAACGCACTAAGGTGCGTTTGGGCATAGCCAACCGAGAGGGTATGATTTTCCATCGCTACCGCTAATGCGGGCGAAAATAATAGTGCTGCCATAATCCATGGTGAAAAAATACGCTGCATGTAAAGCTCCTTACTGGTAAATAACTCAATGCTTATCAACAAGCAATCACCGTAGAAAACCGATTGCGGCAGCAATATAACCATAAAAATCGAGAGAAAATTATGAAATTAGTCTTACATATATTTTACCGTCACTTTCAGAAAAAGTATGATTTAGTAAGCTATTGATATTAATAGATAAAAAACCTATTAGCAACGCAAACCCAGGTTCACTGCAAGGTACAAACGTTATATATCTGACGATTTATTGAGTACAAATAGGTGCTATTACCGACTCTGGTGACTCTTATTTCATTAGCGGCACCGGGGTGCAGCAAGCGAAAATGTGCTAAAAAATCACCGGCAGTATCAGTAGAAAACACCTTTACCGAATCAACATCAAATGTATAAATTCCGGCCCCCGGCATCTTCAGGTTTTTTATATATACATCGCGATACAACACTTTTTTTATCTGCTGTGCGGTGATGATGTCATATTGAAGCGTAATGCGTTTATTTTTGAAATCAAGGACGATATTGCCATCAGCGTGAAAATTACCCGGTTGAACTGAGGTTACCGTCCTGGTAGTACATAAAAAAGCGTTCAAATCTGATAAAGGGTAGCGTTGTTGACGTACATGTAAAATCAGTAACGCGAAGGATATCGCCAGGATAAGCAGCGTAATGCTGTTCAGTACCGTTCTTTGATAGTGATGCATTTGGGCTCCGAAACATTCAGTTGATTCAGACACTGAACAAAAATATTGGTATTAGGGACACGAATATAATAAATAAAATTGCCATTTTGCTTATAGACTTGCGGGCTCAACTCGGAAAAAGCCCCCACCGCATCCTCAAGAGTACGGTTATCCTCTGTAACACCGTAAAAGGTATATCCGTTATAGGTTCCCAATTCAGAAAAATAATCTGGCTTACTGTTGTGGTATATATAAATCATTACCAGCAAGAATAACGTTGCGCCGATTAAAAAAAACCATTCTTTCCTGATGGTAAACTGAGAAATTTGCGTTGGTTCTGGCGACGCGTCTGCAACTGGCGCAACGGTATAGCTGGCGATATTTTGCATTGCGGATGTTGAAGCATCAGGCAATGATTCGATGGATACCGAGAGCGTTACGCCGACCTTAGGACGCGTTAATACCGCTGAAGGGGGAAGGCCGACCTTTTCAAATGAACCGCGTAACTGGTTGATTAATTTATAATAGCTCGCACTGGAAACCACAACGCCTTTTCGTCCCCATACCCAGGCAATTAAGTCATCCTTCTTAAATAACCCTTCATGGAAAGCAATAAGCAAATTGCATTCGGATTCAGAAATTCTCAAGCTTTCGCGATCGCACGACAGCGTCATCTTTTCGCAATCAAGAATGACTTTCTTATCAATTAGGTATTTTTTCTTACTCATAAGACCTTCTGTTAAGAATGCGTCGTTCAGGTTAAACCATTATGTTACCTCAGTGGTTACTGATTTATTGAACATTTTTTGCATTTAATCCTGTCATTTTGCTCATTGGCACGCGTATCAAGCCAGCGCGTAAAATCAGATGAACACATAGGCTTTGCGTAAAGATAGCCCTGTATAAATCCTACGTTATGATCGAGAATATAGCTCAATTGATGTTCTGAACTCACGCCTTCCGCAACGATATTAAGACCGAGTTTATGGCTAAGCATGATAATGGTATCCAGAATGGGCACGTCGCTACCGCTGGTATCAATCGTATCGACAAAAGTACGATCGATTTTCAGATAATCAACGGGTAGCTGCTGGAGGTAAGAAAGCGAACAGTAGCCGGTACCAAAATCGTCTATCGCTATCAATATGCCTTTCTCACGTAGCCGTATCAGCTTATCTGACACAAGTGCTGGTTGTACAATGAGGCTGCGTTCGGTGAGCTCCAGCATCAGACGCAGATTGCCTAATCTTGCCTGTAACAACTCAACGTCTTCAATAAAGCTCTCATGCACCAAGTGTTCAGGCGAAATATTAACACTGATATAAAAGCCTTCGGCGACCTGCCACCTTTCGACATCCTCGGCGATGAGCTTAAACAGATGCCGCGAAAGCGGAACGATCATACCTTCGTTTTCTGCGGCGGTGATGAAAATGTCGGGTGTAATAAAACGACCATCGGGAAGAGGCCAACGCATTAATGCCTCTACCCCACCACAATTACCGCGGTTGACGTTAAATACTGGTTGATAATGCACCGTGAACTGCGCATTTTTCATACCGCGGATAATTTCTCGCGCCATGGACATCCGCATTTTCGACCAATGCCGGTAAAGAACCAGGGTCAAAAATGAGAAGCAAAACGAGAGAGGGATAAAAATGAGCAGAGATTTCATCCAAACTGCCGTCAATGTGCCAAGAGGCGCAGCGACGGTAAGAGAAATCTTTCCGTCGTCAGTGACGTAATTCTGGGTCATCACTATTCGATCATACTGTGCTGGTTGACTGATAATGGCATCGCCTTTGCCAAATCTAAGGCTGAAAACGGCCTCTCTCTCCTCTGAGAGTACATCCATCAGCTCCTGGACATACCGAGAATCGACGATAACAAACGCCGCTTTATCCGCCGCGACTTGCTGTGTGTAAACCACCGCGGGCCTGCCAGGCCCACCGGCCATCCAGCTAAATGAGCGAACCCACCTGGCAGGTAGCGGCGTTGGGAGCGTTTTACCTGGTGGCAGAGGAAAAGGATGCGCCTGCTCTCTGCTAACAAAGGAACAGAGCAGATTGCCCTTTTCCAGCAAACCAATATCACGAATATAAGGAGTAAAGGCGCGGGTACGGTTAAGCTCCGACAAAATTTCAGCGCAGGGCCTGTCCGCTAATTTTACGGCTTGCCCGGTGACCCGCCACGAAGCAGTTGAGACATCTTCACTAAAACGTAATAAGGTTTTCGCACTCAGGGCGACATCCTGTTTAAACTGCAGGACACTGACCAGCAGTGCTAACGTAAGCATCATGACCAGCGGCACCAGCACTGCACAAATTATATACGATAGTTTTAGCTTCACTGGTTTCGCCTCTCATTCACGAATGGATGTGCGGTGGTATAGCTGACCGCAAGCCCCATTATGCCTTGGTGCTACCGCTGGTTGTGCAAAAATTATAGATCTGCCGGTTTAGTGAAAAAAGATAGGTTCGCTGACCGACTTTGTTTATCGTCAGCTCATTCACGGTTGCCGGTTGCAGGAGACGCAGCCAGGAAAACATCTCCCCCGTCGTATCCGAATCAAATTTGTGTACGGCTTCAATCCGGAAAGTGTAGGTTTTCGGGCCAATGCGGTTAGGCGCACTGATGGTGATGTCCTGAAAGAATAACCGCTGCTCCCGCTGTTGATCCTGCACGGCGTAATGAATAGCAATCCGATTGGATTTCAAGTCCAGCACCAATGTTCCGCTCAAAATTAATTTTCGCGACTTTATATAAACATTTGATTTAGCAGTGCAAATAAGGTTATTCACTTCTTCCGTATCGCGTCTGGCTCCCCGATACACCTGCGTTGCCAGCACCATACATGCGCAGAGCAGAACACACAGGATAATTAGTAACGCTCTTTGATGGTAATGCATTTTGGTACCGCCGTTTCAACAGGATTCAGGCACTGCAAAAAAAGATTCATGTTCGGCTCCCGGAGGTAATAAAGATAATGTCCGTTCTGGCGACATAGCGGTAGCGTCAGGGTGTTATAGGCCGAAACCACCTCCTTAAATGTCACTTTATCGCTCGCCATTTTGAAGAAGATATAGCCATCCTTATCACCAAGCATCCTGAAGGTGCTTTTGTGTTTATTTTGCACAGGTGCATGTTGAAATAGCATCGCTATAGCCGTTAACAGCATCAACAACATTGTCAGCACCAGAAGACGTATTTTGGCGGTAAATTTTTTACCCTCCGCGAGATGAGTCTGTCGACTGTCTTTACCCCGCGCTGTATCGCTGGCCTGTTCGCCTGCTTCCGAACGTTGTTTTTTGAACGGTTCTAATGGCAGTGACAACGAAACACCAATTCGTGGACGGGTAACAATATCGTCCGCTTTCAAACCAACGAGCGAAAAATTATTCCGCATTTGATTAATAAGCTTGTAATAACTCGATTCTGAAACACAACCCGCACGATTCTTCCAGACGAAATCAATGATATCTTCTTTTTTATATATACCGCGATGGAAGGCAAGAAGTAGGTTTGTCTCCGACTCAGAGATTTTAATAATCTTATTACCATTAGCCAATGTCATTCTGGCACTATCAAATATCACCTTTTTAGCGATTAACAACAACTCTTCATCCATGGAAAATCCGTTCTTCAATACACTTACTCTGTCGCCTGTCATATTAACACAGGGTGAAATGATTTCACCCACCTTAACATTCGCAATCTTTTCACAAAACACAGTCACTAACATCAACTCTGCTACCCTTATTGCTTACTCTTCACCAAATCAATAGATTAGCTTCCTTTATGAATTTTTCTTACCTTTTTTGAATATCAACACACCAGTCAAGTAAGATAAATTTAAGGAATATTCAGCACATCAGTAAGCTCTTTTCAGAAAATGGTTCGTAATCTTGCCTTTAAAACATGATGGCGCCGCCCGGCGATTGACCACGTCGCTATGCAACCTTATCACCGGGAACCGCACAATAAAATCACCTGGCGAGACGCTATTTTGTTTTGCATCAACTAAAGGACGTTGTCTTTATCTGCCCTAGCTGCAGAGCGAGCCTCATCATATATAAATGAATAGCAACAAAGGAATAAAAAACCATGTTCAAGAAAACCACACTGGCTTTATTAACAGCCTCACTTTTTATTTCCACCAGCGCGCTAGCCATATCTAATAATACTATTACCTTTCGCGGTGAAGTTTCCGATGAAACCTGTTCTGTGGCGATTAACGGCAATCAGGCAAAACCGGTAGTTATTCTGCCGACGGTGAGTGCCAAGGAATTGGCGAAAGGCGGTGATGTCGCAGGTCAGGTGACATTTGATATTGGTCTCACCGGCTGCACGGGTAATACCGATAGAGCGACCAAAATCTCTACCGTCTTCGTTGGTAACCAGGTGACCAGCAACGGTAATCTTGGGAATACGGGAGACGCGACCAACGTTGAAGTACAACTCCTTGATACCGCAAATAAAGTTATCAATTTGACCAACGGCTTCAAAGGTGAAGGCGATCTACAACTGAAGCCTGGAGAGACGGAAGCCAGCGCCACCTACACTGCGCAGTATTACGCCACAGGAGCAGCATCGGCTGGTACGGTCGAAGCCACTCTCCAGTACGCCGTTTCCTACCTGTAAAACTCTCCGTGGTCCGGTGCTAGCCGTCGGACCTTTTTGATAGCAATGGAGTTGTTGCGATGAAAAAGGATGCCCCCCGTTCAGGGCTACGCTATCTGGTGCTGCTGATAGCCCTGTTCTTTCCCGTTACCGGGGCCTGGGCCAGCGTTACCATTGTAGGCAGTCGGATTATTTATCCATCGACCGTCGCCTCAGTCGATGTACAGCTAAAAAATAACGATGACTTTCCCTATATCGTACAAACCTGGTTTGACAATGGCGATCTGCATATTGGGCCGGAGAACGCGAGCGGCATTCCTTTTATCTCTACGCCGCCAGTATTTCGAATCCAACCGAAATCAGGGCAGATTGTCCGCGTTGTCTATAGCCAGCGTAAAGCGCTGCCGCACGATCGTGAATCGGTTTTCTGGTTCAACGCGTTGCAGGTACCGCCAGCCAATATAGGTGGCCGCCAGCAAAATAAAGTGCTGGTGATGCTTAGGACGCGGATCAAACTCTTCTATCGGCCGGAAGGCATTGGTTCACCAGGTAATCTGGCGAAAAAACTGCACATCACCGTGGTGCGTAATGCCCGAAAAGGCGCCGGTATTGTCATCAGCAATCCGCAACCCTGGTATGCCTCCCTCAGTAATCTGAGCGTGAAAGTAAATGGTACTTCACGCGAGCTTAATGTCGACATGGTCCCCCCTTTTTCCAGTCGCACTTTCTGGATACCGGGAAACGTCAGCGCCAATTCACTTAACGGTACCGTCACTGTGACGGTGGTTAACGACCAGGGTGCAAGGATAAGCGAGCGTTATCATGTCGCTGAAGGTTAAATTCTCACGCCAAAATATCTTCGTTATCTTAGCCGTAGCCTGCGTTGGCCAGGCTTTCGGTGAAGAATATTATTTCGACCCCTCTCTATTGCAGGGAACAGCTTACGGACAAGGTATGGCGAGCGTTAACGGACCCGACACCCCCGCCGGAGAGTATCTGGTTGACGTTATCGTCAATGGAACGCTGATAAAATCCGGCGTAAAAATCCGCTTTAGTCCAGTCAATGGCGGACAGCGCACCGAGCCCTGCCTTCCGTTATCGCTGATGCAGGCCGCTCAGGTTAAATCGCTCCCGGACAACGCGCTGCAAAATAGCTGCCGTCCGCTAAGGGATTGGGTATCCCGCGGTGAATGGAAATTTGATAGCGCGACGCTACAGCTCCGGCTTACGCTGCCGATGAGCGAGCTGATGCACAGGCCGCGCGGCTATATCCCGCCTTCGCAGTGGGACAGCGGCGCGCTGGCGCTGTTTTTACGCCATAACACCAACTGGACCCACACAGACAACACCAGCCAGCACTTCCGCTACCACTATTTGTGGAGCGGCATCAACGTTGGCAGCAATATTGGCCTGTGGCAGCTCCGCCATCAGGGAAATCTGCGCTATGCCGACAGTAACCAAAGCGGTAGCGCCTGGCATTATAATCGCGTGCGCACCTGGGTACAGCGGCCACTCACCGCAATCGACAGCATCATGGCATTTGGCGATAACTATACCGACTCCAGTTTATTCGGCAGCTTGTCATTCAATGGTATTAAACTCGCCACGGATGAGCGCATGTGGCCGCAGGGCAAACGCGGCTATGCGCCGGAGGTGCATGGCGTGGCGTCAAGCAGCGCGCGGGTGGTCATCAAACAGCTAGGCAAAGTTATCTATGAAACCCATGTTCCACCTGGCCCGTTCTATATAGATGATCTTTACAACACCCGCTATCAGGGGGATTTGCAGGTTAAGGTGATTGAGGCTAACGGAAAGGTTTCTCGTTTTACCGTTCCCTATTCCGCCGTTCCCGACTCGGTGCGCCCTGGTAACTGGCACTACGCTTTTGCTCTAGGCAAGGTCCGCCAATATTACCGCATCGACAACCGTTTTCTTGAGGGGACGCTGCAGCACGGGGTGAATAATCATCTCACGCTTAATCTTGGATCGCGGTTGGCGCATGATTATCAGGCCTGGCTGGCTGGCGGCGTTCTGGCAACCCGTCTGGGCGCGTTTGGTATGAATGCCACCTGGTCTGGCGCACAAGTGGAACATAACGATCGGCAGCAGGGCTGGCGCGCGGAGTTCAGCTATAGCAAGACCTTTTCCACAGGCACTAATCTGGTACTGGCGGCTTATCGCTACTCAACCGGCGGATTCCGCGATTTAGAAGATGTGTTTGGCGTCCGGCAACAGGAGCACAACAGCATTGTTTACTACTCCGATACCCTACACCAACGCCAACGTCTTTCTGCAACCGTCAGCCAGCCGTTAGGTCGGTTGGGGACGCTCAATCTTAGCGCCAGTACCGCTGATTATTACAATAACCGGTCGCGGATCACGCAACTGCAGCTGGGCTATAGCAACCAGTGGCGAAAAGTGAGTTATGGATTCAACCTTGCCAGGCAGCGCTCCACCTGGGACGATGGCCGCTTCTACCACAGCGTTAACGAACCGCAGGATCTGAACCAGCGGCAAAAATATACCGAGACGACGCTATCGTTCACTTTATCCATTCCCTTTAACTGGGGCGACAATCCGACCTCCGTGGCAATGAATTATAACCAGTCGCGCGCGAACCGATCCTCAACCTTGTCGATGAACGGAACCCGTGGCGAGCAGAACGAACTCTCCTGGTCGGTCTACGGCGGCTATGATCGCTATCGCAATGGGGATGAAGGGACAGCAACGACTTTTGGCGGCAACGTCCAGCAAAACACCCGTTTTGGCGCGCTGCGCGTGGGCTACGATCAGGGAAAAGACTATCGTCAGGTGGCGCTAGGTTCCTCCGGAACCGTGGTGTTGCATTCCGGTGGCGTGACGTTCGGCCCCTACGCCAGCGACACGTTTGCATTAATTCACGCCGATGGCGCACAGGGCGCCGTCGTACAGAACGGTCAGGGGGCGGTAATCGACCGTTTTGGGTATGCCATTTTGCCCTCGCTATCTCCCTATCGTCGCAACAACGTCTCACTCGATACCCGGCAGATGCGCAGCGATGCCGAGCTGACCGGGGGAAGTCAACAGGTGGTTCCCTATGCTGGCGCGATCGCACAGGTGAACTTCTCAACGATTACCGGCAAAGCGGTGCTCATCGCGGTGAAAATGGCAGATGGCGGCATACCGCCAATGGGCGCCGAGGTCATGAACAGCGAAGGGGCCGTCATTGGGATGGTCGGGCAAGGCGGGCAGGTGTATGCCCGGATCAGCACACCCTCTGGCTCATTACTGGTGCGTTGGGGAAAAGGAGCCAACCGACGTTGCCGTGTGCCTTACCAGTTCGATATGCATTCTCCTGAAAACGTGATTTATCTCACGACTACCTGCGAGAGGAAATAGTCTCATGTGTCATCTTCGCCGAACGCTGCTGTTTGCAGCTGGCCTGCTTTTCAGCACCGCGCCCTGGGCTAACTGCGTTAAGGTCACGGATAATAGTTTCCTTTCTGAGGCTGCGATTAAAGCGGGTTATATCGCGCGCTACTGGCGCGGCGCCTATGATGACAATATCGGTCATCTTGGTCTGCCGTCAGTCATTAGCGTTAGCGCCAATAACAAGTTCCAGCCTTCAGGTACTGTGCTTGCCAGCGCAGTGGCTAATTTCCTTACCGCCGGCGTTCAGACGCCCTACTCGGCAAAACAGGTGCTTTACCGCTGTGATTTGAAGGATGCCGGGCAACTGTACGAATTATATTCTACCAATGCCGATAACCCTTTTGTTGGAGGACGCCGGGCGAAAGAAGTTGAAGGGGCCTACTATGACGCGGAACGTAACGTCGCGGTACGGATGACTAACCTGAGTACTGGCGAATACTATAGCCGCTACTGGAAGCAGCGCCAGCTTACTGCGGATAGTTGGTTTCAGGACGATCGCGCAATCTATATTCCCGCAGGCGCGTTTAGTAATGTCCTGTATGAGATGATTAAAATTGCCGCCTCGGATCAGTATATTTATTCGGACAGAATCAACAAAGACCTCTATACCCAGCCGCGCGGTTATATCGCCTTTAAAGGGCCGGGCTTAATAACATCCGCTATTCAGCCAGGTATGGATCATGCTTCAAGCTATTATGGTTGGCCTGCTTATTGGCCCGGTGCATGGAGTAGCTATAATCAGGTTACCTATATTCGCGGCGCAGCTTGCACCATTGAAGATTATCCTGCGACAGTGCTGCTCCCCACCATATCAGCAGAAGCGCTTACTTCTGGCGAAAGCAGCGAGGCGCCTTTCAGTATAACGCTTGAGTGCGAAGCCGGCGCGATGTCTTCAACTCACCCCACAACCCAGGTAGCTAATGTCGCCATGGGCTTTTTGGTCAACCAGCCTGCGGCTGTTGCCGCCGCGCGCCGCCTGGGCCTGACGACCACCGGTGGCGGATTAACCTGGTTACTGGATACGCATTATGGCGAAAAGGGCGTGGCTTCCGGAGTAGGAATACGGATTTACGATGAGCGCGGTGCGCCGCTTAACCTGTTACCAGACAAAACGAGTACGGGAACGGGCAATGCCCGTGGCTGGTATGGGTATAAGGAGCTCACGGTACAAACCGGCAAAAAAGATCATGGTTCGGTGGAAATCTGGCACGGTGATTTTACGGCCTCCCTTGAGGCGCTTGGAGGACAAACGGTAACGGTAGGGAGCGTGAATGCGCAGTTACAGGCAGTGGTTAGTTTTCAGTAAGGCTTTGTTAGCGCTATTGTTGCTGGCAGGCATCACTCCGGCGCCGTTTGCTGCGGTTAACGTTGATCGAACCCGGCTCGTCTTCGCTGCTAACGATGTTGTCCAGTCGCTGACGCTCACAAACGATAGCGTGACGCCGATGCTGTTACAGGTCTGGACCGATGCCGGAGAGACGGCCTCTTCACCAGACAGTAGCCGCACGCCGCTGGTGGTCTTGCCCCCTGTCTTTAAAATGCAGCCGGATGAGTTGAGAACGCTTCGTGTGATGCTGAGCTCGCGCCGTAGTTTGCCAGGGGATCGGGAAAGCCTTTTCTGGCTTAATATTTACCAGATCCCCCCCGAGCAGAATGCAACAGACAGCGTCACTCGCAAATTAGTGTTACCCCTGCGATTACGGTTAAAGGTATTTATTCGTCCGCACGGCTTAAAGGCCCCCACCAGCAACGATGAGCGGAAATTACGCTTCAGTATCGCTTCGCAGGGCATCACGATAACCAATCCGACCCCGTGGTATATGAGCCTGGCTGTCGCGCCGATAAAGGGAATAAGTATCGGTAACATCATGCTCGCGCCCTATGAACAGCGCGATGTCGCGCTTTCTAATATGCCAGCGGTGGGGTCAACAGTAGACTATGCGGTGATTAATGATTCGGGGAACTGGCGGACCTATACCGCAACCATTATGGATAAAGAAATTTGAGCGCCATTTTTTATTACCGAAAGTGAATCAGAAGCCTCACTCTTCTGCCACTCTATTGCAGATGGCAGTTATGGCGGTTATCTGGCGCGGTCTGTGCAATTCACGCTCCGCTCAAAGCATATATTTGTACGCGGGAAAATGTCTGAAAGTAAATGGTTCGTTTTGCTGCGATATTTGCATCTTATCCTTATTATTGCCACTCGACCTCATCTCTGTTGCCCTTACTGACGTTGCACTCGTTGCACATGATTTGCAGATTGGCAATATCGAGGGCTAAATGCGGGTAAAGAGAACGCGGTTTAATATGATCAACGTGCATCACCATTCCGTCACTGGCGCCGCGCCCGCATACGCAACATTTATTGCCGTAGCGCTGGAACGCCTGGTAACGTAAACGCCGCCACTCCCTTGAGCGGTAGAACGTATCAGCCTCTTTAGCTGCTTGCTGCCGCAGCGCCTGCTCACGCCGGTACTGCTCGAATAAAACGACATGCCCTTCAGCTTTAGGGTAATTTCCCCAGGCATCCGTCGCTGGCGTTGTGTCGGGCTTCTCCTGTACCTTCACCGAGTCTGGAGGATAGAGTTTGCTCGCAACCTTTTGTACCAGTTTGAAAAGTACCCATACGACTACGGCCAGAATAACTAACGTTTCCACTCCCTCGCCTTATTCTCATTCAAAGATAATTGCTGCATTATTTTATACAAGCGCCATATTGATGGTCATTATACCTTTGTAGGGATGAAATTGCGTTATCGCAAGGCTAGCCAGCCCCCACAGCTCATCCACCCCCAGGCGACTCATCTCTATTGTGCCCCTACTCTCCTGGCCGTACGTTGTGATACCCCAGAACACGTCATGGTCAGCTACGACGAACTGAAGGTCTGAAGGTGGTCGGTAGCGCCTCCTGACGCTACCGACATACCGGTTAACGCGCCATCAGGACAAACACGCCCCAGCCGAGATATTCCCGGGTCCAGGTGACGTGGTGTAGCGGCGCAGTGGTCAACTGCTGGCGAACCTCCGGTGCGAAGTCATCGTGCGGATTGGCCTCCAGCCAGCGGCGCATTGTCAGCCATTTCGCCGCTTCATAACGATCCCAGCCCTCCTGGTCGGCCAGCACCATCTCCACCACGTCATAGCCCAGTTCGCCAAAGTGGGCGACCAGCGCCGGTAGCGTCAGGAAGTCATCGGGTGACTGCGCGCCGCAGGCAATCGCCTCTTCTGCCGTGGCCGGACGTTTGCGCCACCATGGCTCGCCGATAAGCAACATGCCGCCTGGGGTAAGGCTCTGCTTCAGCAGCTCGATTGTGCCTGCCACCCCGCCGCCGATCCACGTGGCCCCCACGCAGGCGGCAACATCGCACGGCTGGCTGGCGACATATCCGCTGGCATCCTGGTGCACAAAGGTTACCCGGTCGCTTACCCCGAGCTCCTCTGCCCGGGCGGCCGCCTGCTGACTGAACAGCAGGCTCATGTCTACGCCGGTGCCGACGATCTGATGATCGCGCGCCCAGCTACAGAGCATCTCGCCGGAGCCGCTGCCGAGGTCGAGAATGGTGGTGCCCGGCGCCATTCGCAGCGCCCGTCCCAGCGTGGCGTACTTTTCCGGGGTAAAAGGGTTATGGATACGGTGCTCGCTTTCACTGATGGTAAAAATGCGAGGGATATCGATCATGAGGTTTTCTCCTTGAGAGCCATACGCCCGGGCAGCGACCCTGCCCGGGTCGCTATTTCAGCGGTTGTCCGCTTGCGCGCGAACGTTATTCAAACCGGTCGTGTTGATCCGGTACGGCTGGCCGTTCACCGACTTAATCAGCTTTTTGGTTTTGAGCTTTTTGAAGACCGCAAGGGTGCAGTCGCTCAGCAACAGCCCTTCGCGGGTGTAGCATTCAACGGCGGTAATGCGGCCGGAGGTATCGCGGACGTGCGCAATACGGCCACCTTTGGCGAGAACGTGTAAGGTCCGTTGTTCCTGACGGGATAAATTCATACTGAAACCTGTTCATTATCATGTGCGAAAACATGCCTACACCCGCAGGTGTGTGCGTAAGGTTTAAGCGCAGCGATAATCAGTCCGGCCTGGGCAGGTCGGGAAACTGATTATCTGATAATGACATTCTCCAGCATCGAAGCCTCAGTGAGCATTGAAAGGTATTTACCGGCTGAATATTAACACCTTCATCTGGTAAGGATATTGTGCAGATTAAAAACTGTGACCGGTATTACGATTTCCCTCGGCCTTATCCCCATTTTGCGCTATACGCCACCCGCTCTGTTCCGCAACTTTCACCACCACCTTATCCCCCTTTCGCATTGTTAAATAATTGTTGTCAGATCACAAAATGGAAACAAAAAAGCCATTTCGTACGCATTTTATAAAAATGTAGATATTTTTAATTTATGGCTACGAAATGAACATCACCCTGACCTTACAGCGAGGAACGATCCTGATGAACGCCCTGACCGCAGTAAAACCGACACCCGCGCCGGTAGCCCAGCAATACCCTGGCTTTTCTTTCACCCCTTCCGCCCAGTCGCCGCGCCTGCTGGAGCTCACCTTTTCCGCCGAAACGACCACGCAGTTCCTGCAGCAGGTCGCGCAGTGGCCGGTGCAGGCGCTGGAGTACAAATCTTTCTTACGCTTCCAGGTCGGCAAGATCCTCGACGATCTGTGTGGCAATCAGCTGCAGCCGTTGCTGATCAAAACATTGCTCGATCGCGCGGAAGGCGCGCTGCTTATCAACGGCGAAGGGATCGATCACGTCAGCCAGGCCGAGGAGATGGTCAAGCTGGCCACCGCCGTCGCCCACCTGATTGGTCGTTCCAACTTCGACGCCATGAGCGGTCAGTATTACGCCCGCTTTGTGGTGAAAAATGTCGATAACTCAGACAGCTACCTGCGCCAACCGCACCGGGTGATGGAGCTGCACAACGACGGCACCTACGTCGAAGAGCAAACCGACTACGTATTAATGATGAAGATCGACGAGCAGAACATGCAGGGCGGCAATTCCCTGCTGCTGCATCTCGACGACTGGGAGCATCTCGACGAATTTTTCCGCGACCCGCTGGCTCGCCGCCCAATGCGCTGGGCCGCGCCGCCGAGCAAAAACGTCAGCAAGGATGTTTTCCACCCGGTGTTCGACGTCGATTCGCTGGGCCGCCCGGTAATGCGCTATATCGACCAGTTCGTCCAGCCGAAAGATTTCGAAGAAGGCACCTGGCTGAGCCGCCTCTCCGACGCGCTGGAGACCAGCAAAAACATCCTTTCCATACCGGTGCCGGTGGGCAAATTTCTGCTCATTAACAACCTGTTCTGGCTGCACGGCCGCGACCGCTTTACGCCGCACCCGGACCTGCGCCGCGAGCTGATGCGCCAGCGCGGCTACTTTGCGTATTCCACGAATCATTACCAGACTCATCAATAAGGGTTTTCAGGCGAAGGAATTGAGCGGATGTATGATTTCGTGATTATCGGCGGCGGCATCATCGGCATGTCGACCGCCATGCAGTTAATTGAGATTTACCCGGACGCCCGCATTGCGCTGCTGGAAAAAGAGGCCGGCCCGGCCTGCCATCAGACTGGCCACAACAGCGGCGTGATCCACGCCGGGGTGTACTACACGCCCGGCAGCCTCAAGGCGCAGTTTTGCCTCGCCGGCAACCGCGCCACCAAGGCCTTTTGCGAGCAGAACGGCATCCGCTATGACGTCTGCGGCAAAATGCTGGTCGCCACCTCACCGCTGGAGATGGAGCGGATGCGCGCCCTGTGGGATCGCACCGCCGCCAACGGCCTGCAGCGCGAGTGGCTAAGCGCCGGGGAGCTACGCGAGCGCGAACCGAACATTACCGGGCTCGGCGGGATCTTCGTCCCTTCCAGCGGCATCGTCAGCTACCGCGAAGTGGCGGCGGCAATGGCGAAGAACTTCGAAGCGAAAGGCGGAACGATCGTCTACAACGCCGAAGTCAGCGCCCTGAAAGAACATGCCAGCGGCGTGGTGATCCGCACCCGCCAGGGCGGAGAATATGAGGCTTCGACGCTGATCGCCTGTTCGGGCTTGATGGCCGATCGGCTGGTAAAAATGCTCGGCGTCGACCCCGGGTTTATCATTTGTCCGTTCCGCGGCGAGTATTTCCAGCTGGCGCCGCAGCACAACCAGATCGTCAACCATTTGATCTATCCGATCCCCGATCCGGCGATGCCGTTCCTCGGCGTCCACCTGACCCGCATGATCGACGGCAGCGTCACCGTCGGCCCCAACGCCGTGCTGGCTCTGAAGCGCGAAGGCTACCGCAAGCGCGATATCTCGCTGGCCGATACCCTGGAGATCCTCACCTCGCCCGGCATCCGCCGGGTACTGCAAAACAACCTGCGCTCCGGACTGGGCGAAATGAAGAATTCGCTGTGCAGAAGCGGCTATCTGCGGCTGGTGCAAAAATACTGCCCGAGCCTGACGCTGAGCGATTTACGCCCGTGGCCCGCCGGCGTGCGGGCGCAGGCCGTGTCGCCGCAGGGCAAGCTGATCGACGATTTTCTCTTCGTTACCACCGCGCGTTCGATACATACCTGCAATGCGCCATCGCCAGCGGCCACCTCCGCTATCCCGATCGGCGCGCATATCGTCAGCAAGGTGCAGACCCTGCTGGCCAGCCAGAGCAATCCCGGACGCACGCTGCGTGCGGCACGTAGCGTGGAGACACTACACGCCGCTTTTACCCGTTAACCCCCCTGAAGACAGGAAGCGTTTATGCAACTCAACGATATGACACTGTTTCGCCAGCAGGCGATGATCGATGGCCAGTGGCGCGATGCGCCCAACGGCGACGTGATTGCGGTCACCAACCCGGCCAACGGCGAGCAGCTCGGCAGCGTGCCGAAAATGGGCGCCGATGAAACCCGCGAAGCGATTGAAGCCGCCAATCGCGCCCTACCCGCCTGGCGCGCCCTGACCGCCAAAGAGCGGGCGAACATTCTGCGCCGCTGGTTCGATCTTATGATGGAGAATCAGGACGATCTCGCTCGCCTGATGACCCTCGAGCAGGGAAAACCGTTGGCGGAAGCCAAAGGCGAAATCAGCTACGCCGCCTCCTTTATTGAGTGGTTCGCCGAAGAAGGTAAGCGCATCTACGGCGATACCATTCCCGGCCACCAGGCCGACAAGCGCCTGCTGGTGATTAAGCAGCCCATCGGCGTTACCGCCGCCATCACGCCGTGGAACTTCCCGGCGGCGATGATCACCCGCAAAGCGGGCCCGGCGTTGGCCGCCGGCTGCACCATGGTCCTGAAACCGGCCAGCCAGACGCCGTTTTCCGCGCTGGCGCTGGCCGAACTGGCGAATCGCGCCGGGATCCCCGCCGGAGTGTTCAACGTGGTCACCGGCTCCGCCGGCGCGGTCGGCGGCGAACTGACCAGCAACCCACTGGTGCGCAAGCTCTCCTTTACCGGCTCTACCGAGATTGGCCGCCAGCTGATGGAGCAGTGCGCGAAAGACATCAAAAAAGTCTCCCTGGAGCTGGGCGGCAACGCGCCGTTTATCGTCTTTGACGATGCCGACCTCGATAAAGCCGTCGAGGGGGCGCTGGCGTCGAAGTTCCGCAACGCCGGGCAGACCTGTGTCTGCGCCAACCGCCTGTACGTCCAGGACGGGGTGTATGACCGTTTCGTCGAGAAGCTGCAGCAGGCGGTGGAAAAACTGCGCATTGGCGACGGCCTGCAGGACGGCGTCACCACCGGCCCGCTGATCGACGAGAAAGCCGTGGCCAAAGTTGAAGAACACATTGCCGATGCCATCGCCAAAGGCGCGAAGGTGGTCACCGGCGGCAAACCGCACGCCCTGGGTGGCAACTTCTTCCAGCCGACCATCCTGGTCAACGTTCCCGACAGCGCCAAAGTGGCGAAAGAGGAGACCTTCGGCCCGCTGGCCCCGCTGTTCCGCTTTAAAGATGAAGCCGACGTCATTGCCCAGGCCAACGATACCGAGTTCGGTCTCGCCGCCTATTTCTACGCCCGCGATCTGAGCCGCGTCTTCCGCGTCGGCGAAGCGCTGGAGTACGGCATAATCGGCATCAATACCGGCATTATCTCCACCGAAGTCGCGCCGTTCGGCGGCGTTAAGGCCTCCGGCCTCGGCCGCGAAGGGTCGAAGTACGGCATCGAAGATTACTTAGAAATCAAATATATGTGCATTGGCCTTTAACAGGAGCGACGGATGAACAGCAATAAAGCAATGATGGCGCGTCGCAGCGACGCGGTCCCGCGCGGCGTCGGCCAGATCCACCCTATCTTCGCCGAACGCGCGGAGAACTGCCGGGTGTGGGACGTGGAAGGCCGGGAATATCTCGATTTTGCCGGCGGTATCGCGGTGCTCAATACCGGCCACCTGCATCCGCAGGTTGTCGCCGCCGTCGAAGACCAGCTGAAAAAGCTGTCGCATACCTGCTTCCAGGTGCTGGCCTATGAGCCTTATCTGGCGCTGTGCGAAAAGATGAATCAAAAGGTGCCCGGTGATTTCGCCAAGAAAACCCTGCTGGTCACCACCGGGTCGGAAGCGGTGGAGAACGCGGTGAAGATCGCCCGCGCGGCAACCGGGCGCAGCGGCGCTATCGCCTTCACCGGCGCCTATCACGGCCGCACCCATTACACCCTGTCGCTGACCGGCAAAGTGAATCCTTACTCCGCCGGTATGGGCTTAATGCCGGGCCATGTCTATCGCGCCCTCTACCCGTGCGCGCTGCACGGCGTCAGTGATGACGAGGCGATCGCCAGCATCCATCGCATCTTCAAAAACGATGCCGCGCCGGAAGATATCGCCGCCATCATTATTGAGCCAGTGCAGGGTGAAGGCGGGTTCTATGCCGCCTCCCCGGCCTTTATGCAGCGCCTGCGCGCCCTGTGCGACGAGCACGGCATTATGCTTATCGCCGATGAGGTCCAGAGCGGCGCGGGCCGCACCGGTACCCTGTTCGCCATGGAGCAGATGGGCGTCGCGGCGGATATCACCACCTTCGCCAAATCCATCGCCGGCGGTTTTCCGCTGGCGGGCGTCACCGGCCGCGCGGAGGTGATGGACGCCATCGCCCCCGGCGGACTGGGCGGCACCTACGCCGGCAACCCCATCGCCTGCGCCGCCGCCCTGGCGGTATTACAGATTTTCGAGCAGGAGAATCTGCTGGAAAAAGCCAACCAGCTCGGCGACACCCTGCGCCAGGGCCTGCTGGCGATCGCTGAAGATCATCCGGAGATCGGCGACGTGCGCGGTCTGGGGGCGATGATCGCCATTGAGCTGTTTGAAGAGGGCGACCGCAGCAGGCCGAACGCCAGGCTGACGGCGGATATCGTCGCCCGCGCCCGCGACAAAGGCCTGATCCTGCTCTCCTGCGGGCCGTACTACAACGTGCTGCGCATCCTGGTGCCGCTGACCATCGAAGAGGCGCAGATCGAGCAGGGGCTCAAGATCATCGCCGACTGCTTTAGCGAGGCGAAACAGGCATAGAGAAACAGGCATAGAACAGAACACATGCGGAAGCGAAGTACGTTCGTAAGGGAATGAAGACGAGACCTGCAAAACAACAATAATACGCGTGCCCCGGCGCGGGAACGTCGGGGCGCTCTCCCAGGTGACACACTTCGAGAGGGTAAATGATGGGGCAACTGTCGCAATCACAGGATTTAGGGGCGGGGCTGAAGTCGCGCCACGTCACGATGTTATCTATCGCCGGGGTGATCGGCGCGAGTTTATTTGTCGGATCCAGCGTCGCCATTGCCGAGGCAGGCCCGGCGGTGCTGCTGGCCTATCTGTTTGCCGGGCTGCTGGTGGTGATGATTATGCGTATGCTGGCCGAAATGGCGGTCGCCACGCCGGATACCGGCTCCTTTTCCACCTACGCCGATAAAGCCATCGGCCGCTGGGCGGGGTATACCATCGGCTGGCTGTACTGGTGGTTCTGGGTCCTGGTTATTCCGCTGGAAGCCAATATCGCGGCGATTATTCTGCATTCGTGGGTGCCGGGCGTCCCGGTGTGGTTGTTCTCCCTGGTCATCACTCTCGCCCTCACCGGCAGTAACCTGCTGAGCGTCAAGAACTACGGCGAATTCGAGTTCTGGCTGGCGCTGTGCAAAGTGATCGCTATTCTGGCGTTTATCGTACTGGGCGCGGTCGCCATTACCGGCTTTTATCCCTATGCCGAAGTGAGCGGCATTTCGCGGCTGTGGGATCACGGCGGCTTTATGCCTAACGGCTTCGGCGCGGTGCTGAGCGCGATGCTGATCACCATGTTCTCGTTTATGGGCGCGGAGATCGTCACCATCGCCGCCGCCGAATCGGATACCCCGGATAAACATATCGTGCGCGCCACCAACTCGGTGATCTGGCGTATCTCTATTTTTTATTTGTGCTCGATCTTTATCGTCGTCGCCCTCATCCCATGGAATATGCCGGGGCTGAAGAGCATCGGCTCCTACCGCTCGGTGCTCGAGCTGCTGCATATTCCCTATGCCAAGCTGATTATGGACGGCGTGATCCTCCTGTCGGTCACCAGCTGTCTGAACTCGGCACTGTATACCGCCTCGCGGATGCTCTACTCCCTGAGCCGTCGCGGCGATGCGCCGGCCATTATGGGCCGGACCAACCGCAGCAAAACGCCATACGTGGCGGTGCTGCTCTCCACCGGCGCGGCGTTCCTCACCGTAGTGGTGAACTACTATGCCCCCGCCAAGGTGTTTAAATTTCTCATCGACAGCTCCGGCGCCATCGCCCTGCTGGTCTATCTGGTGATCGCCGTTTCACAACTGCGGATGCGCAAAATCCTTCAGGCGCAAGGCGGTGAGATCCGTCTCAGAATGTGGCTCTATCCATACCTGACCTGGCTGGTGATCGCCTTTATCACCTTCGTGCTGGTGGTGATGCTGTTTCGTCCGGCGCAGCAGCTGGAGGTGATCTCTACCGGCCTGTTAGCTCTGGGGATTATTTGTACGGTACCGATTATGTCACGCTGGAAAAAGCTGGTATTGTGGCAAAAACTGCCGCTGCAAAATACGCGTTAACCCTGTTCCCGGCGCCCGCCGGGAAGAGTATTCAGGAGTAAGAACATGACCGCCATTCCCCAGGCGACGGCCATTAACGGATACCGTTGGTTAAAAAACGACATCATCCGCGGGGTTTACCACCCCGATGAGAAGCTGCGGATGAGCCTGCTGACGTCGCGCTATGGCCTGGGGGTCGGTCCGCTGCGCGAGGCGCTTTCGCAACTGGTGGCCGAGCGGCTGGTAACGGTGGTCAATCAGAAAGGCTATCGGGTGGCGCCCATGTCGGAACAGGAGCTTCTCGATATCTTCGACGCGCGCGCCAACATGGAGGCCATGCTGGTGCGTCTCGCCATTGAACGCGGCGGCGACGAGTGGGAAGCCGAGCTGCTGGCCCGCGCCCATCTGCTCAACAAGCTGGAATCGTGCGAAGCGAGTGAGCACCTACTCGATGAATGGGACCAGCGCCATCAGGCGTTTCACACCGCCATCGTCGCCGGCTGCGGTTCGCAGTATCTGCTGCAGATGCGCGAACGGCTGTTCGATCTGGCGGCGCGCTACCGCTTCATCTGGCTGCGCACCACCGTGCTGTCGGTGGAGATGCTGGAAGATAAGCATGTCCAGCATCAGACCCTGGTGGACGCTATTCTGGCGCGCGACGCCGAACAGGCCAGCGCGCTGATGCGTGAGCACTTACTGACTCCGATACCGATTATTCAACAGGCGATGGCTGGCAAGCTGTCGCCGCAGGCAGGGTGAGTCAGATGGAGGGGTGGAAATTACGGGTATGGCGGCACGCATCTCCACGCCGCACGGGCGTGGAGAAATCGTATCCGTAGATCAATCAGGCTCGCAGGCGAACCGGCTCGCTGAAATCGTCGGCCGGTTCCAGCTTCAGATTAAAGGTGGTCAGCAGCGCTGCTGCGCGCTCGTGAAACTCGCGCAGCGTTTTTTCCAGCCTGTCGCTCACTTCCGGGTCGTCAATGTCGACCGCCTGCCATGATCCTTCCTTATTGAACAGGCCAAACTGGTAGCTATAGGTGAAACGTGACTCTTGTGCTTCCATTTCCATCCACCAGCCCCAGAATTCACGCTTCTCCGGTGCGGGCTTAACATTGACGCAAACTGCCAGGCAATCGAAAAAGAAACGGTTGTCATGGCACTGCTCTTCGCGAATGTAAGGCCCCAGCGCCGTGAATTTCTTGATCAACTTACTTTTCAGGTGTCCACTCGGTAACGTCATTGCGATCTCCTTTAGTGATGCAACTGTTTTACCAAACCAATAGAATTTAGCAATAAATTAACCAAATCTATGATTGATCCAGCGGGCGATCTGTCGCAATGCGTGATCAAAATTGCGATACACCGGGTTAAACGGGATCTCCAGCAGTTTGCCATCGGCAGATGACGAAGTGATTAACCGCGACTCCTCTTCGGGGCTGAACGGATCGTCCTTCCAGAAGCCGGAAAGCATCGGCGTCGGGCAACGGCGCCCCAGCAGTCCCTGGGTTTTTAACGAGTAGCGGTTGAGCTCCACGCGCAGCGCTTCATCGGACGCGTCATGCATGCCCAGCCGCGAGGCCAGCACGTCAAGATACATCTCCGGCACGCGCCCCTGATGCAGGGGATCCACCAGCAGACCATGAACGACCGGGCCCAGACACGCCACAGCCTTCAGCCGCTGCGGCTCCAGGTAACCCAGACGGACCGCGATATTGGCGCCAAAGCGGAAGCCGAAAGCGGCGACCCGCGTATGGTCAATCCACGGCACATTTTCCAGATGGCGCAGCGCGTGCTGATGCAGCAGGCTGGTGTCCTGATTTAGCGTCCATTTTGACGAGAAGCCGATGGAGGGCATATCAATGGTCAGCATGGCAATGCCGAGCGGTGAGAAGTAGTTCTCATACAGGTTGTAATAATCGGTCTGCAGCGAGTCCAGCCCCCCGCACATCAGCACCGTCGGAAACGGCCCCTCGCCTTTCGGCATATGCAAAAAGCCGGTTATCGGCGAGCCGCCAGGGATGGTGAACTCCAGCTCGCGCAGCGAGCCCGGCAGCCGCTGGGCGGCTTCTTCATACGCCCGGTTGGCTAAAGCCTGCGCCTGTTCCGCCAGCTCATCGCCTTTAATATGCGGATAAGCGGCAATGCTATACAGGTTCGAGGCATGCAGCCAGTGGCGGCCGCTCAGCAAAGGATCGGCTTCCTGCCCGGCCTTTTGCTGCCACTGCATGGCTTCTTTCGCCCACTCGAAGATCCAGTTGCCGCCGCGATAGCCGATGACGGTATCGAACAGCTCAGGATCGGTTCGTTCGGCCTCGCTCATCACAATGCGCGCTTGCACATCGAGGATCTCCTGCGGAGTTACGCCGCGCCAGATCCACATCAAACGGTTGATCAGACGGTACCAGTGATCGACGTGATTGCCGCTCAGCGCCGACTGCATCGCCTGGGGTTTTCCGGCAGAAAACCGACGCACCAGCGTAGAAGTTTCGGGATGTTTGAAGCGAGGTTTAAACAGCGTTTCGCTGAGGTTAGCCTGTGACATGTGCAGTCTCCGTCGTAGTGCCACTCCGGATATTGTAACCTGCTAAAGGATAAAAAAAACCACGCCCGGCAAGCCGGGCGTGGTAAATAGCACTGTCCTGAAGAATTAACGACCTGCGATAGGCGGTACAAACACCACGCCCATATCCCACGGCTGTTCAATCCAGGTATCCTGCGGAATATCCACAACGTAATCGTCCACCAGCGGGCGGCCTGCCGGCTTGGCGAAAATGGTAACAAAGTGCGCTTTGGGATACATTTCGCGGATAGCCACGGCGGTACCGCCGGTATCCACCAGATCGTCGATGACGATAAAGCCTTCGCCATCGCCTTCCGCACGTTTCAGCACTTTCAGCTCGCGCTGGTTATCATGGTCGTAGCTGGAGATGCATACGGTATCAACATGACGAATGCCCAGTTCACGCGCCAGTAAGGCTCCCGGTACCAGTCCACCGCGGCTAACGGCAATAATGCCTTTCCATTGCTCAACCGGCAGCAGACGGCTGGCCAGTTTGCGGGCGTGAATCTGCAACATGTCCCAGGTGACGACGTATTTTTCGCTCATGTGAAGTGTCCCAGCCTGTGTAATACGGCTTAAATAATGTTCGAGGGGGAAAATGGTTGCGCGAGATTATAGAGATCTGACGCACTAAAAACCAGTGCTAAGCGGTTTGCGCAACGCTTTTTGCGTTGTTTACACTACCTGCGGCGGTGGAAAGTGGTATTCTCAACTCCATCGCGCAAGCCCGGGCTTGTTGTGTATTTTAACGCTAACCCTCGTCCTGCAACCGCTGTATGCAGGAGTCTGTAAGGAGACTTACCGTGTCTGAACTGTCTCAACTATCCCCGCAGCCGCTTTGGGATATTTTTGCCAAGATTTGCTCCATCCCGCACCCGTCCTATCACGAAGAACAGCTCGCCGAGCACATTATGGGTTGGGCAAAAGAAAAAGGCTTACATGCGGAACGCGACCAGGTTGGCAACATTCTGATTCGTAAAGGCGCGACTGCCGGTATGGAAAACCGTAAGCCGGTAGCGCTGCAGGCGCACCTCGATATGGTGCCGCAGAAAAATAACGACACCGTCCACGACTTCGTTAAAGATCCGATCCAGCCGTACATTGACGGCGAATGGGTGAAAGCGCGCGGCACCACGCTGGGCGCGGACAACGGTATCGGAATGGCGTCCGCACTGGCGGTACTGGCCGATGATAGCGTCGCTCACGGCCCGCTGGAAGTGCTGCTGACCATGACCGAAGAAGCCGGTATGGACGGCGCGTTCGGTCTGCAGGCCAACTGGCTACAGGCCGATATCCTGATCAACACCGACTCCGAAGAAGAAGGCGAAATCTATATGGGTTGCGCCGGCGGGATCGATTTCACCTCTAACCTGGCGCTGACCCGCGAAGCGATTCCCGCCGGGTTCCAGAGCTTTAAAGTCACCTTAAAAGGGCTGAAAGGCGGCCACTCCGGCGGTGATATCCACCTTGGTCTGGGTAATGCCAACAAGCTGCTGTCGCGCTTCCTCGCCGGCCACGCCGATGAGCTGGATCTGCGTCTGGTCGATTTCAACGGCGGCACGTTGCGCAACGCCATCCCGCGTGAAGCTTACGCTACTGTCGCCGTCGCCGCGGATAAAGCCGATGCGCTGAAAGCGCTGGTGAATACTTACCAGGCGCTGCTGAAAAACGAGCTGGAGGCCAAAGAGAAGAACCTGGTGGTGCTCCTGGAAGCGGTCGATAACGACAAAGCGGCGCTGACTCAGGCTTCCCGCGACACTTTCATCCGTCTGCTGAACGCCACGCCGAACGGGGTTATCCGCAACTCTGACGTGGCGAAAGGCGTAGTGGAAACTTCGCTGAACGTCGGCGTCGTCACCATGACCGATGACAACGTACAGATCCACTGCCTGATCCGCTCGCTGATCGACAGCGGCAAAGACTACGTGGTCAGCATGCTGGATTCTCTGGGTAAGCTGGCGGGGGCGAAAACCGAAGCCAAAGGCGCTTACCCTGGCTGGCAACCGGACGCCAATTCGCCGGTGATGCACCTGGTACGCGAGACTTACCAGCGTCTGTTCAACAAGACGCCGAACATCCAGATCATTCACGCCGGTCTGGAATGCGGTCTGTTCAAAAAACCGTATCCGGAGATGGACATGGTCTCCATCGGGCCAACCATTACCGGTCCGCACTCCCCGGATGAGCAGGTCCATATCGAGAGCGTCGGTCAGTACTGGACGCTGCTGACCGAGCTGCTGAAAGCCATTCCGGCTAAATAAGCCCCACAACCGGCGGCGGCCCGCCGCCGGTTTTACCCCGCATCACCTTAGCGCCACGCGTTTTTCCATCCGGTAATTAATAAACCACTCCCCGCGCGCCGCCACCCGTTGCTCAGCCACCGCCTTAAAACCATGAGCCGTAAAACAGGGCTTTGCGGTAATGCTGGCGTCCACCGTCAGGATTTGCGCTGGATACTGAACGCAGAGCGCCTCGATAAGCGCGCCGCCGATACCCTGGCGGGCACGATCCGGCGAGACGAACAGCAAATCGATATGCGTCCCGATGGCGGTGATAAAGCCAACCGGCTGGCTGTTGACCACGGCCACCAGGCCGATTGAGTCGGCCAGCTTTTGTCGCCAGCGCGTCTCATCCACCTGCGCCCAGGCCGCGATCTGCCCCGGGGTATAGTCCCGACTGGCGGTTTCCCGCACCGCGCGCAGAAAGATCTGGCAGAGCAGTGGCAAATCGCTGTCGCGGTAAGCACGAATATGCATGGCTAAATCCCTAATAAAAGCTGCCTTTCCAGCTGCGGATCGAGCAACGTCACGTGGAGCCCAACCAGGCGCACGCCCCGTCCGCCGCGGCGCTCATCCCAGGCTTTGTGCGCGGTGGCGATCAGATCCTCTTTGTTCAGCCGCGGCCAGACGTGCTCCTGGGTGGTCAGCTGGAAATCATTGAATTTCAGTTTAATGCCCTGACGGGCGATCAGCAGGTCAGGTTTGACCTTCGCCAGTCGCCTCTCCAGCTCGGGATAGAGATTTTCGATAATCGCTTCGCACTCCGGCCATTCATGGATATCCTCCGCTAAGGTGCGCTCCACGCCCACCGATTTACGCTGCCGATCGTTATGAATTTCCCGCTCATCAATCCCGTGGCTGCGCTCCCACAGAATACGCCCGAATTTACCGAAGCGCTTAAGCAGCATGGCCAGATCGCTGTTTTGCACATCGCCACAGGTTCGCAGGCCCATATTTTCCAGCTTCGCTGCCGATACCTTCCCGACGCCGGGTATTTTCGCCAGCGGCAGCGCCCGCACAAACTCTGCCAACTGATGGGGGGCGATAACGAACTGGCCGTTGGGTTTATTCATATCTGAAGCGATTTTAGCGAGAAACTTCACCGGCGCCACCCCCGCCGAGGCGGTGAGGCGCAGCTCCCGTTCGATGGTCTGGCGGATCTCCTGGGCTATCAGGGTGGCTGACCCGTGACAATGCTCGCTGTCGCTGACGTCAAGATAGGCTTCATCCAGCGACAGCGGCTCAATGCGCGAGGTATAGCGGGAGAAAATTTCGCGGATATGGTTCGAGGCTTCTTTGTAGGCATCGAAGCGGCCGGGAAGCAGCGTGAGATGCGGGCACAGCTTGAGCGCCGTCGCCGTCGGCATGGCGCTGCGCACGCCAAACTTACGCGCAGGATAGTTCGCGGTACTAATCACGCCACGTTGTACCCGACTGCCGCCTATCGCGAGGGGAATATCGCGCAACGCTGGGTTGTCGCGCATCTCCACCGCCGCAAAGAAACAGTCCATATCGACATGGATAATTTTACGCATCGTCAGACTCAACACTGTATACCCATACAGCATAGCAAAATCAGATGCGAATTTTATGCTTTTTTTATTTCATCGGCTAAAAAAGCGGTTAAAACATAAATCTGCAATAAATCATGTTTATTTTCATTGAGTTAAAAGATAAATCAGGGAGATATAATCATGAAGAAAATACTTACCGCGCTTTGCCTGCTGGCCACAGCCGGCGCCTGGGCCGCTCCACAGCTGATAGCCCACCGCGGCGGCACCGGCGATGCGCCGGAAAATACCCTGCCGGCCATTAAGCTGGCGCTGGAGAATAACGCCGAAGCCATCTGGGTCACGGTGCAGTTAAGCCGCGACGGCGTACCGGTGCTCTACCGGTCAAGCGATCTTTCCGCATTGACCAATAGCGAGGGCAAAGTTTCCAGTTTGACCGCCGCCGAGCTGGCGAAAGTCGACGCCGGCTGGAAATGGGGGGATGACAGCCACCCGTGGCGCGGTAAGCAGGCCACCATTCCGACCTTGCAAAGCGTTTTACAGCAATGGCCGCACACTTTTTTCTATATTGATATCAAATCTCCGGATGCCGATCCGACCGTGATGGGCCAGCGCCTGCTTGAAGTGTTAAAAACCACCGATAGCCTCGATCGCGTGCGGGTCTATTCCACCGAAGACCGCTATATCGCCGCCCTGCCGCCAGCCATCCCTCGCTTTGTCACTCGCAGTGAAACCCGCACCAGGCTTGCCAATATTTCGCTCAGCCATCAGTGCCAGCCAGCGAGTCAACGCGATGGTGAGCAGTGGTATGGACTGGAGCTGAAGCGCAAAGTCGAGGTGGTGGAGAAATTCACCCTTGGCGAAGGGATCTCCCCGGCGACGCTCACCTGGGATAAAGAGGCAATGGATTGCTTCCGCTCGCAGGATAAAGCGCACATTATCTTCTTCGGCATCAACAGTGCGGAAGACTACCGCACGGCGAAAGAACTGGGCGCCGACGGGGTGATGGTGGATTCTCCGGCGCAGGCGAAAAGCTGGCAGTAAGGGAGTCAACGGCTAAAAAAGCCGCGAAAGCGGCCTCACATTGCTGGCATGTTGTTGCCGGGTGGCGGCTGGCGCCTTACCCGGCCTACAAAACCGAAGCAGCAGCCCCGGCATGCGCAGCGCCGCCGGGCACGGAGCCGCTTTATGCAGGGTGGCGGCTGGCGTCTTACCCGGCCTACAAAACCGAAGCAGCAGACGCGGCCAGCGCAGCGCCGCCGGGCACGGAGCCGCTTTATGCCGGGTGGCGGCTGGCGCCTTACCCGGCCTACAAAACTGAAGCAGCAGGTCCGGCATGCGCAGCGCCGCCGGGCATTACAAAATACGCCGCTGCTGACGCTGCGCCTCGCGGGCGAGGCGCTTTTTACGCGCGTCGCACGGTTCCGGACAATCGCAGACTTTCTCCAGCCCCAGCGCGGAGATCCCACCGCAGCTGCCCTGGATGCTCTTGCGCTTCACCAGGTAGCCCAGCGACATGCCGAAGATCACCAGCGCAAAAATCACAAAGGTCGCGATAAATACCGTCAGCATCGTCAGCCTCCAAAGTCGTCGAGGAGAATATTCTCGTCCTCGACGCCCAGATCTTTGAGCATCTTAATTACCGCGGCGTTCATTACCGGCGGCCCACACATGTAGAACTCGCAGTCTTCCGGCGCCGGGTGATCGCGTAGATAGTTCTCGTACAGAACGTTATGGATAAAGCCGGTATGCCCGGTCCAGTTATCTTCCGGCAGCGGATCGGAGAGCGCGACGTGGAAGGTAAAGTTTGGATTGTCGCGCGCCAGCTGTTCAAGCTCCTCATCGTAGAACATTTCGCGCAGCGAACGGGCGCCGTACCAGAAGCTGATTTTGCGCGTGCTGTGCAGACGCTTGAGCTGGTCGAAAATATGCGAACGCATCGGCGCCATCCCGGCGCCGCCGCCGATAAACACCATCTCGGCGTCGGTTTCTTTAGCAAAGAACTCGCCAAACGGCCCGGAAATCGTCACCTTATCGCCCGGCTTCAGCGACCAGATATAGGATGACATGATCCCCGGCGGCGCATCCGGGACCTTCGGCGGCGGCGTCGCGATGCGCACATTGAGCATAATGATGCCCTTCTCTTCCGGATAGTTAGCCATTGAGTAGGCGCGCAGGGTCGGCTCTTTCACCTCAGAGACATAGCGAAACAGGTTGAACTTATCCCAGTCTGAACGGTATTCATCGGGAACATCAAAATCTGCATAGGCCACTTTATGCGGCGGGCATTCAATCTGAATATAGCCCCCGGCGCGAAACGGCACCACCTCCCCCTCCGGGATCCGCAGCTTGAGCTCTTTAATGAAAGTGGCTTTGTTATCGTTAGAGATAACTTCACACTCCCATTTTTTGACGCCGAAAATCTCTTCCGGCAGTTCAATCTTCATGTTCTGCTTCACCGCCACCTGACAGGCCAGACGGCAACCGGCTTTGGCATCCCGCTTGGTAATATGCGAAAGCTCGGTCGGCAGGATATCCCCGCCGCCCTCTTTAACAGTTACCCGACACTGGCCGCAGGAGCCGCCGCCGCCGCAGGCGGAGGAGACGAAGATCCCGTTGCTGGACAGCGTGTTCAGCAGTTTGTCACCCGCCGGGGTGCGGATCTGTTTATCCGCTTCGTTATTGATCTCAATAACCACGTCGCCCGCGTTCACCAGCTTTGAGCGCGCTGCCAGGATAAGCCCCGACAGCACCAGCACAATCAGCGTGAACATCACGACGCCAAGAATAATTTCCATACTTATTCGCCCTTATAGCTGCACGCCGGAGAAGGACATAAAGCCCAGCGCCATTAGTCCGGTGGTGATAAAGGTGATCCCTAACCCGCGCAAACCGGCGGGCACGTTGGCGTACTTCATCTTTTCGCGGATCCCCGCCATCGCCACGATCGCCAGCATCCAGCCAATGCCGGAGCCGAAGCCGTAGACGATGGACTCCGGGAAGTTGTAATCGCGCTGCACCATGAACGACACGCCGCCGAAAATCGCACAGTTAACCGCAATCAGCGGCAGGAAGATGCCCAGCGCGTTGTACAGTGCCGGAAAATACTTATCGAGGATCATCTCGAGGATCTGCACCAGCGCGGCGATCACTCCGATAAAGGTGATGAAGTTAAGAAAGCTGAGATCCACCCCCTCAACCAGCGCGCCGTCGCGCAGCACCAGGTTATAGACCAGGTTATTGATTGGCACGGCAAGCCCCAGCACTACCGTCACCGCGACGCCGAGGCCGAAGGCGGTGGAGACCTTTTTCGACACCGCAAGAAAGGTGCACATCCCGAGGAAGAAGGCCAGCGCCATGTTCTCAACGAACACCGCGCGGACAAACAGGCTGATGTAATGAGCCATCACCGATTACTCCTTTTCCTGCTGCTCAGGCTTCCAGCTACGCAGGGCCCAGATCAGCAAACCGATAATGAAGAACGCGCTCGGCGCCAGCAGGAACAGGCCGTTCGGCTGATACCAGCCGCCGTTCTGCACCGTTTCCAGCACCGTGATACCGAACAGCTTGCCGCTACCGATAAGCTCGCGCAGGAAGCCGACGATAATTAGGATCGCGCCATAGCCGAGACCGTTGCCAATACCATCCATAAAGCTCGCCAGCGGCGGCGACTTCATGGCGTAGGCTTCGGCGCGGCCCATCACGATGCAGTTGGTGATGATAAGCCCGACGAATACCGACAGCTGTTTGGAGGTCTCATAGGCGAAAGCCCGCAGCAGCTGATCCACCACGATCACCAGCGAGGCGATGATCGCCATCTGCACGATGATGCGCACGCTATTGGGAATATGGTGGCGGATCATCGAGATAAACATGCTGGAGAACGCCGTCACCAGGGTCACCGCAATGGTCATCACGAAGGCGGTTTCCAGTTTGGTGGTTACCGCCAGTGCGGAGCAGACGCCCAGCACCTGCAGGGCGATGGGGTTATTGGCGATGAGCGGCCCCACCAGCACGCGCTTCACCTCTTTCATATCGCTCTGTTCAGCCATTATTCAGCTCTCCCTCACGAACCTTTTTCAGGAACGGACCAAAGCCCAGTTCGCCCATCCAGAAATCAAAGCTATGCTGCACGCCATTGGACGTCAGCGTGGCGCCGGATAAACCGTCAACCGCGTGGAGATCGCCTGCGCGCGCGCCGCCTTTCACCACCTTCAGCGCCGGCATGCCGTTGTCATCCAGCACCTGCTTGCCGACAAACTGCTGGCGCCAGTTCGGGTTTTCCACCTCGCCGCCCAGCCCCGGCGTTTCGCCCTGATCGTAGTAAGTAATGCCTTTTACCGTGCGGCCATCGACGTCCAGCGCCACGAAGGCATACATCATCGACCACAGGCCGTTGCCATAAATAGGCAGCACCACCTGCTCAATCTTCTGCTGCGCGTCGCGCACCAGGTAAATTTCCGCCAGATTACTGCGTCGCTTTATACCTGCCGGATCCTGACTGGCATCCAGGGCCATACTCTGCTGCGGATCCTTCAGCGCCTGAGCCTGATTAAATTTACCCGGGTCTTTCTCCAGCAGTTCGCCGGTGGCCAGATTCACCAGTCGCGGGGTAATGCGCGCCGCGAAGGTGTCCGCTACCGCATCCGCATCCATACCGGGGTGCATCAGCCCTGACACTGCCAGGATATTGCGCTGCTTATCCAACGCCCGCTGCGCCTGCTGGCGGGATTTCAGCCCCACGGCCGAGCCCGCCACCACGATGGAGCAGACCAGACAAAGCACCAGCACCACCAGCAGCGTTTTGCCGATGCTATCGTTACTTTTCTTCTCAGCCACGCGACTTCCTCCGCTTAATATTGGCCTGCACCACCAGATAATCGAACAGCGGTGCGAAGAGGTTGGCGAAGAGGATCGCCAGCATCATCCCTTCCGGATAAGCCGGGTTCACCACGCGGATCAGCACGCACATCACGCCGATCAGCACGCCGTAACTCCATTTCCCTTTATCGGTAAACGAGGCGGATACCGGGTCCGTCGCCATAAACATCATCCCGAAGGCGAAACCGCCGAGCACCAGATGCCAGTACCATGGCATAGCGAACATCGGGTTGGTGTCGGAGCCGATAACGTTAAACAGGGTGGCGGTGGCGATCATGCCGATCATTACCCCGGCGACGATGCGCCAGGACGCGACGCGGCCAAAGAGGATGATCGCCCCGCCGATGAAGATCATCAGCGTTGACACTTCGCCAATTGAGCCGGGAATATTGCCGAGGAAGGCGTCCATCCAGCTCACCGGCACGCCAGTCGCCACGTTCACCAGCGCTTCACCGCCGCCGCTGGCCCACTGGGAGAGCGGCGTGGCGCCGGAGAAACCGTCCGCCGCGGTCCATACGAGATCGCCGGAAATCTGCGCCGGATAGGCGAAGAACAGGAACGCGCGCCCCGCCAGCGCCGGGTTGAGGAAGTTGCGCCCGGTGCCGCCGAAAATCTCTTTGGCGATCACCACGCCGAAGGAGATCCCCAGCGCCGCCTGCCACAGCGGCAGCGTGGGCGGCACAATCAACGCGAAGAGAATAGAGGTAACGAAAAAACCTTCGTTAATCTCATGCTTGCGCACAATCGCGAACAGCACTTCCCAGAAGCCGCCGACGATAAAAACGGTGATATAGATCGGCAGGAAGAAGACCGCGCCCAGGGTCATCATGCTCAGCCAGCCGGCGTCGGCACTGAAGCTCACCCCTAACCACTGGGCGACGCTGTAGTGCCAGTTGTTGGCGATCGCCTGCTGCAGCTGTTCGGCGCCGTATAGCTTGTGCAGCGCCGGAATGGTCTGCAGCCCAACGTTGTACATGCCCCAGAACATCGCCGGGAATACGGCAAACCACACGAGGATCATCATCCGCTTCAGGTCGATGGCGTCGCGCACGTGCGCCGCGCCGCGGGTTACCTGGCCCGGCGTGTAGAAGATGGTCGCCGCCGCCTCATACAGCGGGTAATATTTTTCCAGCTTGCCGCCATGCGTGAAATGCGGCTCAAGTTTCTCAATCAGGTGCTTTAAGCCCATCTCTTATCCTTCCTGCTCAATCCGGGTTAACACGCTGCGCAGCGCCGGGCCATATTCATACTTTCCAGGGCAAACATAGGTGCACAGCGCCAGATCTTCTTCATCCAGCTCCAGACAGCCCAGCGCCTGAGCGCTGTCGGTGTCTCCGGCCAGCAGATCGCGCAGCAGTATGGTCGGCAGGATATCCAGAGGCATCACCCGCTCGTAGTTGCCGATCGGCACCATCGCCCGCTCGCCGCCGTTGGTATCGGTGGAAAAATGAAAGCGCTTGCGCTTGAAGAAATGGCCCAGCGTGGTGCGGGTAATCGAGAATTTCTCTTTGCCCGGCATCACCCAGCCGAAGAGCTCTTTTTCCCGCCCTTCTTTGACCACGCTCACCTGCAGATGGAAGCGCCCCAGGAAGGCGTGAGGGCCATGGGCGCGGGCGCCGCTAAGCACCGAGCCGGAAATGACCCTGTTTTCCCCCTCCTGCAACTCACCTGCCAGCAGATCCTCCAGGCTGGCGCCGAGCGTCGTTTTGACCAGCCGCGGAGATGTTACCTGCGGGCCGCCGAGCGCAATTATCCGTTCGCAGTAGAGCTCCCCGTCGAGGAAAAGCTTACCAATGGCGATCGCGTCCTGATAATTGAGGTGCCAGACCTGCTTATTCAGGCTCACCGGCTCCAGAAAGTGAATATGCGTTCCCGGCAGCCCCGCCGGGTGCGGCCCGCTGAACTGATTAAAACAAACCTGGCCGAGAGGATGACCGCCCAGCTTGCCGCCGCTGGGCTGGCAGACGTGCACTTTCCCGTCGGTCAAGCGCGTGAGCACGGTAAGACCGGCGTCGAAGGCGGCACGTTCGGCCAGAATAATCGGCTGCGGCTCCGCCGCCAGCGGATTGGTGTCCATGGCGTTAACAAAGATAGCGGCGGGCGTGCTCCCCGGGAGCGGCGTTTTGCTGAACGGCCGGGTACGCAGCGCCGTCCATTGGCCCGACGCCAGCAGCTGCTGCTGTACGGTGTCGCGCGGCAGTTCGGCCAGCGCGTCCGCGGCGTAACGGGTAAACGCCACCGCGTCATTGCCCTCGATATCAATCACCACCGACTGCAACACGCGCCGTTCGCCGCGGTGGATCGCGCTGACGATCCCGCTCGCCGGGGCGGTAAAGCAGACGCCAGGGATCTTTTTATCTTCGAACAGGATCTGACCTTTTTTGACCCGATCGCCTTCTTTAACCGCCATCGCGGGGCGCATGCCAACGTACTCTTCGCCGAGTAGCGCGACGCGCTTCACCGCTGGCGCGGGAGAAATCTGCTGTAATGGCATGCCAGCTATGGGCAAATCCAGCCCTTTCGTGATTTTAATCATATCGTTAGCAGGTATCCGTAACCTCAACCCCGACGCAGGTCAGGGCCAGCTTATTGACAGAATGGCAGAGAAGAAAGGGCGAAACGGCGCCAGTAGCGCTCAGGACGGAAGAGAAGCATCCTTTCTTACTCTGATGATGAACCGGCGCAAGTGTAACATTTCGTGAGCGGCGGCTGTAGCGCAAGGGGCGATAAGTGCTTCTAAAATGCGAGCTATTGCGCAAAGTTCTCACTGTGTTTTCGTCGCTGGCAGGGTATAAAGTGAGGCTGATTTGTAAACGCCGCCACGTCGCCCTTGCGAAAAAATGCCGTGATGCTAATGTGAGCGCTCTAAATCCAGAAAACTCTGATTTCGGGTCTCTCTTGCCGTCCTGGCAATGTGGCTATTTTGTTTTATCAAGGAACAAGCAGTATGCGCAAAATCGCATTATTTATTGCGATGCTTCTGTTGCCGTGCGTGTCATTTGCCGGGCTGCTCAGCAGCAACAGCCCGACGACGCCGGTAAGCAAAGAATATAAGCAGCAATTAATGGGTTCACCGGTTTACATTGAGATCTTTAAAGAAGAGCGCATGCTCGACCTTTACGTCAAAATGGGTGAGACCTACCAGCTCCTCGACAGCTACCGGATCTGCAATTACTCCGGTGGCCTCGGTCCGAAACAGCGCCAGGGCGATTTCAAGAGTCCGGAAGGGTTCTATAACGTCACCCGCAGCCAGCTCAAACCCGACAGCCGCTTCTATAAAGCGATTAACATCGGCTTCCCGAACGCCTACGATCGCGCCCATGGTTATGAAGGGAAATACCTGATGATCCACGGCGACTGCGTCTCAGTCGGCTGCTACGCCATGACCGACAGCGGTATCGATGAGATCTTCCAGTTCGTGACCGGCGCTTTAGTCTTCGGCCAGCCAAGCGTGCAGGTGAGTATCTATCCGTTCCGCATGACCAACGCCAACATGGAACGCCACAAATACTCCTACTACGCGGATTTCTGGAAACAGCTCAAGCCTGGCTATGACTATTTCCAGCAGACCCACAAACCGCCGGTCGTATCAGTGACCGACGGCCGCTATGTGGTGAGCAAGCCGCTCAGCCACGAGGTTGTCCAGCCGCAGCTGGCCTCAAACTACACGCTCCCCGAGACAAAATAACGCCCACTCGCCTGGCATGATCTTATGCCAGGTTTCATTGGCCGTCAGCGGCTGCGTGGCGATAACCGTGACCACATCGTTGGGTGTGGTCTCGCGTTGAAAGTCGATCTCCACATCCTGGTCCAGCAGTTTTGCCACGCCGAACGGCGCTCGCCGGGTGATCCAGTGCAGATTGGTCGAGCAGAACGCCATTACGTAGCGCCCGTCCGACAGCAGCATGTTGAACACCCCTTTCTCACGTAGTTCACCCGCGAGGGTGGCGATATACTTGAAAACGCCCAGCATATTGCCCGGCGTGCGCGGATAGCGCTCGGTTAAACGGTGCAGCAGCCAGCAAAACGCTTTTTCACTGTCGGTTTCACCTACCGGATGAAAATTACCGGTTTTCAGCGACTTATAGCCTTTTAGCTGCCCATTGTGCGCATAGGTCCAGTTGCGCCCCCACAGTTCGCGGGTGAAGGGATGGGTGTTCTCCAGGGCCACCCTCCCGCGGTTGGCCTGACGAATATGGGCGACGACGGAACAGGACTTAATGGGGTAATCCTGAACCAGTTTCGCGATCGGCGACTGAAAGCTCGGCTGGGGATCCTTGAATGTGCGACAGCCTTTACCTTCATAGAAGGTAATGCCCCAGCCGTCTTTATGCGGCCCCGTCCCGCCGCCGCGCTGCACCAGCCCGGTAAAGCTAAAACAGATATCGGTTGGCACATTGGCGCTCATCCCGAGCAGTTCGCACATAGATCACCTCACCCTCACAAATCACGACGGCGCCGGAGCGAGGCTACCGTCAACAGTACACACTCACCTGCCTGTTAGCCTTTCGCCATCTCTTTTTCGATCAGCATAATCAGAATGTGGATCACTTTGATATGGATCTCCTGGATGCGGTCGGCGTAGCCAAAGTGCGGCACGCGAATTTCAACATCAGCGCTACCGGCCATTTTACCGCCGTCTTTACCGGTCAGGGTGATCACTTTCATCCCCTGCGCCCGCGCGGCCTCAATGGCCTTAATCACGTTGCCGGAGTTGCCAGACGTGGAGATACCGAGCAGCACATCGCCTGCGCGGCCAACGGATTCAACGTAGCGGGAGAACACATATTCATAGCCAAAATCATTGCTCACGCAGGAGAGGTGGCTGACGTCGGAGATCGCGATGGCCGGGTAACCCGGGCGGTTTTCGCGATAACGTCCGGTCAGCTCTTCCGCAAAATGCATCGCATCGCAATGGGAACCGCCGTTACCGCAGGACAGCACTTTCCCACCCGCCTTAAAGCTATCCGCCAGCAGGACAGCGGCACGCTGGATAGCATGGATATTAGCTTCGTCCTGCAGAAAGTTAGCCAGCGTTTCCGCGGCTTCGTTCAGTTCGTTACGAATAAGATCCTGGTACATGAGGATAATCCTTCAGTATGAGTGGAATAACCCCGGCAGTGTACCGGATAGCCGTCGAAGCGAGAAGCAGCAGGCAGCGTTATCCCTCGCTCTTTTGATTTTATGTGCCGCTTTTGCATACAACAATGTGAGCAAGGTTGTAATTATTTTGTAAACACATTGCTAAATAAAAACGCATGCACTACAACCAATACATCACAAGTGGTCAGACCTCCTACAAGCTCAGGGAGCATTTCTCTATGATGATTTTGAGTATTGTTGCAACCGTCGTTTTACTCGGCGCGCTCTTCTATCACCGGGTCAGCCTGCTGCTCAGCAGCGTGATTTTGCTCGCCTGGACCGCGGCGCTCGGCGCGGCCGGAGTGTGGAATATCTGGCTGCTGCTGCCGCTGGCGATCATACTGTTGCCGTTTAACTTTGCGCCTATGCGTAAATCCATGATTTCCGCACCGGCGTTTCGCACATTCCGCAAGGTGATGCCGCCGATGTCGCGCACGGAAAAAGAAGCCATCGACGCCGGCACCACCTGGTGGGAAGGCGATCTGTTTCGCGGCAATCCTGACTGGCAAAAGTTACATAACTATCCGCAGCCGCGGCTGACCGCCGAAGAGCAAGCTTTCCTCGACGGCCCAGTTGAAGAAGCCTGCCGGATGGCTAACGACTTCGCCATCACCCACGAAATGGCCGATTTGCCGCCGGAGCTGTGGGCCTATCTGAAAGAGCACCGCTTCTTCGCGATGATCATTAAGAAAGAGTATGGCGGACTTGAGTTCTCCGCTTACGCTCAGGCACGAGTACTGCAGAAACTCTCTGGCGTCTCCGGCATCCTGGCGATCACCGTCGGCGTCCCGAACTCGCTGGGTCCGGGCGAACTGCTGCAGCATTACGGTACCGAAGAACAGAAGAATCATTATCTGCCGCGTCTGGCACGCGGCCTGGAAATCCCTTGCTTCGCTCTCACCAGCCCGGAAGCGGGCTCTGACGCCGGCGCCATCCCGGATACCGGCGTGGTGTGCATGGGCGACTGGCAGGGTCAACAGGTGCTGGGGATGCGCCTGACCTGGAACAAACGTTATATCACGCTGGCGCCTATCGCCACCGTGCTGGGGCTGGCTTTCAAACTCTCTGACCCGGATCGTTTGCTGGGCGGAGAAGAAGAGCTGGGTATCACCTGCGCGCTGATCCCCACCTCCACCCCGGGCGTGGAAATCGGCCGTCGCCACTTCCCGCTGAACGTGCCGTTCCAGAACGGTCCAACCCGCGGCAAAGATATCTTCGTGCCTATCGATTACATCATCGGCGGCCCAAGCATGGCCGGTCAGGGCTGGCGCATGCTGGTTGAATGTCTATCGGTCGGCCGCGGTATTACTCTGCCGTCCAACGCCACCGGTGGTCTGAAATCCGTTGCCATGGCGACTGGCGCTTACGCCCATATTCGCCGCCAGTTCAAAATCTCCATCGGCAAAATGGAAGGGATTGAAGAGGCGCTGGCGCGTATCGCCGGTAACGCCTATGTGATGGACGCTGCGGCGTCGCTGATCACCTACGGCATCATGCTCGGCGAGAAACCTGCAGTGCTGTCCGCTATCGTGAAATATCACTGCACCCACCGCGGCCAGCGCTCCATTATCGACGCGATGGATATTACCGGCGGGAAAGGCATTATGCTGGGCGAAGGCAACTTCCTCGCCCGGGCCTATCAGGGCGCGCCTATCGCCATCACCGTGGAAGGCGCAAACATTTTGACCCGCAGCATGATGATCTTCGGTCAGGGGGCGATTCGCTGCCATCCGTACGTACTGGAGGAGATGGCCGCCGCGCAGAATAATGACCTGAACGCCTATGACAAGCTGCTGTTCAAACATATCGGCCATGTCGGCAGTAATAAAGTGCGGAGTTTCTGGCTGGGCCTGACCGGCGGGCGCACCAGCAGCGCGCCGACCCGTGACGCCACCCGTCGCTACTATCAGCAAATGAATCGTCTGAGCGCCAACCTGGCACTGCTGTCAGACGTCTCAATGGCGGTGCTCGGCGGCAGCCTCAAGCGACGCGAACGTATCTCCGCCCGTCTGGGGGATGTGTTAAGCCAGCTGTACCTGGCCTCGGCGGTGCTGAAACGCTATGACGATGAAGGACGCAATGAAGCCGATCTGCCGCTGGTTCACTGGGGGGTACAGGACGCGCTGCACCAGGCCGAGCAAGCCATTGACGATCTGTTGGACAATTTCCCGAACCGTCTGGTGGCAGGCGTAATGCGCCTGGTCATCTTCCCGACCGGCCGTCATCATCATGCGCCATCGGATAGGCTGGACCACCAGGTCGCCAAAATTCTGCAGGTGCCCAGCGCCACGCGCTCCCGCATCGGCCGCGGTCAGTATCTGACGCCGAGCGAGCATAACCCGGTAGGCCTGCTGGAAGAGGCCCTGCTGGAAGTGATGGCGGCCGATCCTATCCACCAGCGGATCTGCAAAGAGTTGGGTAAAAATCTGCCGTTCACCCGTCTGGATGAGCTGGCCCACAACGCGCTGGCCAAAGGATTAATCAGTCAGGATGAGGCCGCCATTCTTACCCGTGCAGAGCATAGCCGTCTGCGCAGCATTAACGTCGACGACTTTGCGCCAGAGGAGCTGGCGACAAAGCCGGTAAAGCTGCCGGAAAAAGTTCGTAAAGTTGAAGCTGCATAATAAAACCACTACCACATCACACGCCGGGCGGGGAACTTTCCCCGCCTTTTTTTCGCCCTCTCCTCCCCTTTCGTTTCCATCAGTAGCATTTTTTTAACAAAATATTCCGCGGACCGCCGCGCGGCTGATATGGTGTTACAGTTAACCTAACCCCCTCATGAGAATGGAGTTGACCATTGTGCCTGGCCTGAAAATTTCGCTGTTGCAACAACCGCTGGTCTGGATGGACGGCCCTGCCAACCTGCGCCATTTTGATCGCCAACTGGAAGGAATTACCGGGCGCGATGTGATTGTTTTACCAGAGATGTTTACCACCGGCTTTGCCATGGAAGCGGCAAAACAGTCTTTACCCGAGGCCGACGTGGTGGAGTGGATGCATGCCCGGGCTGCGCAATCCCAGGCGCTGATTGCCGGCAGCGCTGCGCTGCAAACTGAACACGGCGCCGTTAACCGCTTCCTGCTGGTCGAGCCTGACGGTACGGTGCACCATTATGATAAACGGCACCTGTTCCGTATGGCCGATGAACATCATCACTATGAGGCCGGAAACCAGCGCGTGGTCTTTGAATGGCGTGGATGGCGGATCCTGCCGCTGGTCTGTTACGACCTGCGCTTTCCGGTATGGTCGCGTAATCAGAACGACTATGATTTGGCGCTGTATGTCGCCAACTGGCCGGCGCCGCGCTCGCTGCACTGGCAGTCGCTGCTGATCGCCCGCGCGATTGAAAACCAGGCCTATGTCGCCGGCTGTAACCGGGTTGGCACTGACGGCAACGGCCATCATTACCGCGGCGATAGTCGGATTATCAATCCCCAGGGGGAGATTATCGCCACCGCCGATCCGCATCAGGCCACTCGTCTTGATGCCGAGCTGTCGCTGAGCGCCCTTCAGGAATATCGTGAAAAATTCCCCGCCTGGCGCGATGCCGATCCTTTCACGATCGGCTAATCACCCTTCGGGAGCCGCTGCGCTCCCTTTTTATTCCACCACGATCCGCACAGCACAGTAGACCAATAACGCTGCCAGCATCCAGTTCAGTTGCCGCCCGTACAGCAAAAACAGGCGCTGAAACAGATGCCCCGCCAGCGCCCAGCACAGATTTCCCAGTGCGCCAATCGCCGCCAGCAGCAGACTCACGCTGATAAGCCAAACAGGCTCGCGAGTAACGGGCAGAACAAAGGTAGAAAGCGCGGTGATGCCATACAGAATAATTTTAACGTTGACGAACTGTAGCCCCAGACTCGCCCAAAAGCCTACCGGTTCTACACTCGGCGTCCCTGTCGCCGGTTTGCTTTTGGCAATCTGCCAGGCCAGCCACAGGATGTACGCCGCGCCAATCCATCCCAATACCAGGGTAAAGCGTGAGTCGAGTTCAACCAGCGAAAAGGTTAAAGCCGCGCAAATCAACATAGTGATAATAAACCCGACGCTCATCCCGGCCAGCACCCGCAGGCTGCGGCGTAGACCATGGGAGGTGACGCTGCTCAGCGCCAGGATATTGTTGGGCCCGGGTGTCAGGGCGGTGATCAAAGTGTAAGTTAAAAAGGCGCTTATCAGGGTAGGTGTCACGGGTTTTCTCCTCTTGTCTGGCAGACACTACCCGAAGCTGATAATTTAAAAAAATGAATATTTTTTCATTCTCGCTTCGATAATATCGATACAAAGAGGAAATATGGATCTGCGACGCTTCATCACCTTCAAAACTGTTGTCGAAGAAGGTTCCTTTCTGCGCGCGGCGCAGAAACTATGCTGCACTCAGTCCACCGTGACTTTTCATATCCAGCAGCTGGAGCAGGAGCTTGCCATCCCGCTGTTTGAGAAAATCGGCCGGCGGATGTGTCTCACCGCCGCCGGTAAGAAGGTCCTGCCGCATGTCTACGACCTGACTAAAGTGATGGCCTCGATACGTCAGGCGGCACGCCAGGACGATGAGCCCGGTGGCGCACTTCGCGTCGCCACTGGCGAAACGCTGCTGGCGTATAAAATGCCGCGGGTGCTGCAGCGTTTTAAGCAACGCGCTCCGAAAGTGCGCCTGTCGCTGCAGTCGCTCAACTGCTACAGCATCCGCGATGCGTTGCTTGCCGACGAGGTCGATTTGGGGGTGTTTTACCGGGTGGGTAACGATGACGCGCTCACGATAATGGAGCTTGGCCAGCAGTCGCTGACGCTGGTCGCATCGGTCGAGCAGGCGCCGGTAGACTTCATGCGCCCGCGCCAGCATATCCCGCTGAGCTTTATCATCAACGAACCCCAGTGCGTGTTCCGGCAGATTTTTGAAAGCACCCTGCGCCAGCGCGAAATTACTCTGGAGAACACCATTGAGCTGTGGAGTATTGAGAGTATCAAGCAGTGCGTGGCGGGAAATCTGGGAGTGAGTTTTCTGCCACGCTTTGCGGTGGAGGACGAGCTCAAGCGCGGGACGCTGGTTGAGCTGCCATTCAGCGAGACGCCGTTGACGATCCATGCGCTCTGCGCCCACCATGCCGGGAAGGCTATCAGTCCGGCGATGCGGGTATTTATGCAGTGCATGCAGGAGGAACAAGAGGCGCGCTGAAATTCGGCGACGAAAACGACGAAAGCCTGAATCATTGCTGATTCAGGCTTTCTGAATAGTGGCGGAACGGACGGGACTCGAACCCGCGACCCCCTGCGTGACAGGCAGGTATTCTAACCGACTGAACTACCGCTCCGCGTTGTTGTTCCGTTGGGAACGAGGCGAATATTACGGATTCCCCTCTACCCCGTCAACGCTTTTTCTACCATTTTGAATCGTTTGCTGCAAAAATCACCCAACCGCCTACTTTTAATTCATTTTAGTGGCTATCAGGCACGCCACAAGCAGCTTCCGCCTTTCTTTTGTACCAGGTCGAGGCGGGATTCATGGTTCGCCAGTTCTTCATCTGAGGCATAAACCACGCGTAACTGACTGCCGGCGCGGACGACGCGCTGAATTCCCATCTCTCCCGCCTGCTGCTGGCTTTCGCCTTCCATAGAGAACGCCATTGAAGTCTGGCCGCCGGTCATCATCAAATAGACATCGGCAAGGATCTGGGCATCGAGCAACGCCCCGTGCAGCGTACGCTTGCTGTTGTCTATTTCGTAACGCGAACATAGCGCATCGAGGCTGTTGCGCTTGCCAGGAAACATTTTCCGCGCCAGCGCCAAACTGTCGGTGATTTTACAAAAGGTCTCGGTTTTTCCGATGCCGCGGTTTAGCTTACTGAATTCATAATCCATAAAGCCGATATCGAACGAGGCGTTATGGATCACCAGCTCCGCGCCGCGGATGTAATCCATAAACTCATCAGCCACGTCGGCAAAGGTAGGTTTATCCAGCAGGAACTCATCGGCGATCCCGTGTACGCCGAATGCTTCAGGATCCACCAGCCGATCGGGCTTCAGATAGACGTGAAAATTGTTACCGGTCAGGCGGCGGTTGATCACCTCCACGGCGCCGATCTCAATGATCTTGTGTCCTTCGTAGTGTGCCCCGATCTGGTTCATACCGGTGGTTTCGGTATCGAGAACAATCTGGCGCGTAATTGCAGTGCTCATAGCGGTCATTTATGTCAGACTTATCGTTTACAAATCGATTTCAATTACAGGAAGTCTACCAGAGATGCTCAAACAGGTAGAAATTTTCACCGACGGCTCTTGCCTGGGTAATCCAGGACCTGGCGGCTACGGCGCCATCATGCGCTACCGCCAGCACGAAAAAACCTTCAGCGCTGGCTACCGTCTGACCACCAATAACCGCATGGAACTGATGGCGGCAATTGTTGCCCTGGAAGCGTTAAAAGAGCATTGCGAAGTGGTGCTCAGCACTGACAGCCAGTATGTTCGTCAGGGGATCACCCAGTGGATCCACAACTGGAAAAAGCGCGGCTGGAAAACGGCAGAGAAAAAGCCGGTGAAAAATGTCGACCTCTGGCAGCGGCTGGACGCCGCGCTTGGCCAGCATAAAATTAAATGGGAATGGGTAAAGGGCCACGCCGGCCATCCTGAAAATGAACGCTGCGACGAACTGGCGCGCGCGGCGGCCTCCCACCCTACACTGGACGATGTCGGCTATCTGCCTGAGAGTTAATTCTGCCCTTTGCGCCACTGCCGGGTGGCGCCCACCGCCGGCCGCAGCTGAGTTTTCGCTTTGCCGGATTTCATCGGATTGAGCGTCAGCGGAATGGTCCGTTTGCGGGCGACAATCAATTGCAAACAGCCCAGCGCCGGCAAATGGGTGCTCAATAATTTGCCGCCATGGCGCGACCAGGGCAAAACCTGGTAACGTCCATAGTGCAGCACTTCAAAGTTGAGCAGCGCCAGCCAGTCCAGCTGGCGCATCAGCGTAAACATACGGCTATTATAAGGCGTACCGTTGCGCAGGACCGGCACCAGCTTACGCAACCCCATCAGGCTGACCGGATTAAACCCGGTCAGGATCATCCAGCCATCATCGATCAGTACACGATCGGCTTCCCGCAGCAGACGATGCGGATCGCTACACCACGGCAGGGTGTGCGCCAGCAGGCAGGCGTCAACGGACTTTTCGGCAAAGGGTAAATGCAGCGGGTCAGCCCGGACCTGCATTGGATTTCCCGCCAGCGAGACATTCACCTGGTGCGAGATGGCGCAAGCTTCGGTATTGATTTCCGCGCTCAGATTGCCAATCTTAAGCAGATGAAAGCCATATAATTTAGCCAGCCACGGTTTCATCTGCTGCTCCAGCGTTTCGCGATAGTATTCGCCCCACGGCATACTGGACCAATGCTCAGGCGCTGTCACTGTGTGAGGTATCCTTGCCGGCTTCATTGCCACCTTCCGCTACGCTTTAGAGGTAATTTATGAATCTTATCAGTATTCCCGCGTTTCAGGACAACTACATCTGGGTTCTCAGTGAGAATAACGGCCGCTGCATCATCGTAGATCCAGGCGAAGCCGCGCCGGTTCTGGCAGCCATCGAGGAAAACCAGTGGCAGCCCGAGGCTATTTTATTGACCCATCATCATCAGGATCACGTCGGCGGCGTAAAACAATTACGTGAAAAATTCCCTTCTATAGTGGTTTACGGGCCGGCGGAAACCCAGGATAAAGGCGTCACTCAGGTGGTAGGCGATGGCGATCGGCTGTCAATTCTCGGGCACGATTTTTCCATTTTCTCTACGCCAGGTCACACATTAGGACATATCTGTTACTACAGCGAACCTTATCTGTTCTGTGGCGATACGATGTTTTCCGGCGGCTGCGGAAGGCTGTTCGAAGGTACAGCAGAGCAGATGTATCAATCATTTATGAAAATTAACGCCCTTCCTGAAGAAACCCTCATATGTTGCGCACATGAATATACGTTAGCGAATATGAAGTTTGCATTGAGTATCCTGCCAGATGATAGGGACATAAACGATTACTATCATAAAGTTAATGAGTTACGTGCAAAAAAACAAAAAACACTACCCGTAACTCTGAAAAATGAGCGGCGTATAAATTTATTTTTACGCGTAAATGATATTGATTTAATTGACAAAATTAACAAAGAAACAAATTTGCAACACTCTATGGCGCGATTTGCATGGTTAAGGTCAAAGAAAGATGACTTCTGATATTTAATTCTTGTCATCGGCCAACTTCGCCGTTATCCTTGGTCGTCTTTTAAGCAACTATTGACACACACATGAAGGCACGAGCGATATTACTCGCCTCTGTCCTGCTGGTGGGGTGCCAGGCGTCTAAGCACGATGGCACCGTCGAACAGCGAGCACAGAGCCTTTCTGCGGCTGGTCAAGGGGAAGCAGGCAAGTTCACAAGTCAAGCGCGCTGGTTAGATGATGGAACCTTCTACGCGCAAGACCAGGATCTGTGGACTTCCATAGGCGACGAGCTAAAGATGGGAATACCGGATAATCCCCGGATTCGCGAACAGAAACAGAAGTACTTAAGAAATAAGAGCTATCTCCACGATGTAACTTTACGGGCAGAGCCGTATATGTACTGGATAGCCGGGCAGGTTAAGAAACGTAACATGCCAATGGAACTGGTATTACTACCCATAGTGGAGAGCGCTTTTGACCCACACGCGACGTCTGGCGCCAATGCCGCAGGCATTTGGCAGATCATTCCGAGCACAGGGCGCAATTATGGTTTAAAACAGACCCGCAGTTACGATGCGCGTCGTGATGTCGTCGCGTCTACTACCGCGGCGCTGGACATGATGCAGCGTCTGAACAAAATGTTCGACGGCGACTGGTTGTTAACGGTCGCAGCCTATAACAGCGGCGAAGGCCGGGTCATGAAGGCAGTAAAAGCGAACCGTTCGCGTGGCAAACCCACCGATTTCTGGTCGCTGTCTCTGCCGCATGAAACGAAAATCTACGTCCCGAAAATGCTGGCATTGAGCGACATTCTCAAAAACAGCAAACGTTACGGCGTAAAGCTGCCTACGGCTGATGAAAGCCGTGCGCTGGCGCGCGTTCGCCTCGACAGTCCGGTTGATATTTCTCAGCTCGCGGACATGGCCGGTATGCCGGTCAGCAAGCTGAAGACGTTCAATGCGGGCGTAAAAGGGTCAACGCTGGGCGCGAGCGGGCCAAAGTACGTCATGGTGCCGCAGAAGCACGCCGCACAGCTGCGTGAATCGCTGGCCTCTGGCGACATTGCCGCCGTGCAGCCGACGCAGCTCGCGGACAATACGCCGCTGACCAGCCGTAGCTATAAGGTGCGTTCCGGCGACACCATTTCCGGGATAGCTTCCCGTCTTGGTGTGACGACCCGCGATCTGCAGCAGTGGAATAACCTGCGCGGCTCTGGATTAAAGGTTGGGCAGAATCTGGTTATTGGCGCAGGCAGCAGCGCCCAGCGTCTGGCGAACAACAGCGATAGCATCACCTATCGCGTTCGTAAAGGCGATTCGCTGTCGAGCATCGCCAAACGTCACGGCGTTAATATTCGTGACGTGATGCGCTGGAACAGCGATACCGACAACCTGCGCCCAGGCGATCAGCTAACGTTGTTTGTGAAAAACAGCGATCGACCAGAGTCCTGATACCTCTGGTTCGACAAAAAGGCACCGACTTCCCCGGTGCCTTTTTTGTTGCCTAAATTAAACCGCTTTATGCGCTTCGAACAGAATGGTATCGCTGGTAAACGATCCGTCCTCCTGTAACTCGAAGTACGCTTTGACCTCCGCCGAAGCGCTCTGCTGATATAAGCGAATCGCCTCCACCAGCGGCTCAGGAGTACGCATCCGCGCCACCCATGAACTGAACTCCAGCGGCAGGCGATCGGTCAACAACTGGTTAACCACCAGCCCCGCTTCAGTCGCCAGCGTCAACCACTCGCCGCTGGAATAATTACGCACATGCGAGGTGTCGCGCAGGGCTTCCACCGTCTGCAGCCAGACATCACGTACCGGATGACCCGGCGACATCACGTCCATCACGATAATCACCCCGCCCGGCTTGAGAACACGTTTCACCTCACGCAGCGCCTGGCCAACGTCATGCCAGTGGTGAGCGGAATAGCGGCTAATCACCACATCAAAGCTGGCATCAGCGAACGGCAGCGTTTCGGCGTACCCCTGCTGGGTCACGATATTGCTAAAACCTTTCTCCTTTGCCGCGGCGGCAACGACCTCCAGCATCTGGCTCGATAAATCATAGGCGGTTACCTCGGCAACCTGTCCCGCCGCGGTAAAGCTGGCGTGCCCTGCCCCGCAGCCCATATCCAGCACTTTCGCCTGAGGAAAATCAGCCAGCCGTTCCGCCAGCCGCTGCAGATCGCGACCAGAGGCGTGTACGGCGCTGGTCAGATAGGCGCTGGCCTGGGAGCCGAACTGCTTTTCGACGTTGTCATGGTGAGAGCGTGTTGTCATGTTGTCTTGTCCTTACGGTTTTTTTTGAGTAATAAAAGGCAGCACCATGCATGCGCAGGCCTGCCCCATGGCAGGCCTGACCAACCTTAAATTAATCAGGCTTGCCGGGACTGAATTCGACTAGTAGCGGGTTGTGGTCGGAGGCGCGGGTCACCAGCACGGAAGCATCGTGCACGCTTAACCCACGGTAGAACACAAAATCGAGGGGACGACCAAACGCGCGGCGGCGCTGATCGTCTGAGAAACGAACTTCGCGTAACGACATCTCACGCGCAAAGCGGTACAGCGCATTCATCCGCGGCCGGCTCCAGGCATTGAAGTCGCCGGCCATGATCACCGGCCCGCTGTGATGGGCGATCTGATCGCCAATTGGCAGCAGCTGTTTGCTGTAGACGTCGACGCCAAGGCTAAAGTTGACGGCATGGATATTGACTACCATCAACAACCGCGCATCCGGCAGCGGATAAACGGTCACTAACGCCGATTTCGGCAATCGCAAAATAGGCTCGCGCTCGCGCAGCGGACAGCAATAGATGGGGTGCGCGGAGGCCAGCGTCATTACGCCGGAAGGATGCTGCGGCAATACCAGCGCCGGCACCTGATCGGCGGCCAGATAGTTTGAAGTCGCGAACCGGACCAGTTCTGGGGTAGTTTGCGCCTCCTGCAACAGGACCAAATGCGCATCTTTGCCGAAATTTTTGAGGACCGACTGCCACTCTGCGCGCTGCTGCTTGAAGATATTCCATACCAGCACGCGGATCTTCTCATCGCTGCTTAATGGCGTACCGGCGGGATAAACCGGACTTACGCCCGCAAACGCCCCCGGAGGCAATATTCTCTCCGCAGGTTGTCCGGCGACATAGCGCATGGCGTAGGTGTTCTTTCGCAATTTGGGCATTAATCCTCGATAACAGAAACCAGCCCGACGACGACTGGTTATTCTGTTATAGGGATTTTCCCATACACTTTCAATGCAAATTGCGAGAAACCCTTAGCCTTCGGGAGAAAGCGCTGCCGAACGGCGTGGCAATTTATCTAAACGTCCGCTCAGGACCACCAACAGCAAAGCGACCAGCACAATCATCGCGCCAATCCACGGCGTCTGCGCCAGACCGTACCGCTCGACCGTCTGTCCGCCGACGATCGACCCCAGCGCGATGCCGACGTTAAAGGCGGCAATATTCAGGCCGGAAGCGATGTCGACAGCCCCCGGGGTATACTGCTCTGCTTTTTGCACCACATAGACCTGCAGACCCGGCACGTTGCCGAAGGCGAAAACGCCCATCACCAGCACTGTCGCCAGCGCGGCATAGTGAACGCTGGCGGTCAGCTGGAAGACCAGCAGCAGTAGCACCAGCGCGGCGAAGATAAACTTCAGCGCAGAGACGGCGCCATGCTTATCGGCCAGTTTGCCGCCCCACACGTTACCTATAGCCACCGAGACACCATAGCCCAGCAGGATCCAGCTCACCGCTGACGGGCTGAAGCCGGCCAGCTCCTGCATCATCGGCGCCAGGAAGGTAAAAGCGGTAAACACGCCGCCGTAGCCCAGCGCGGTAATGGCGTAGATCATCAGCAGGCGCGGATGGGTTAATACTTTCAGCTGATCGCGCAGGCTGGCGCTGGCGCGGCCCGGAATATTATTCGGCACCAGAATCAGACTGCTGATTAGCGCAATCACCCCGAGAATCGATACCGCGAGGAAGGTTTCCCGCCAGCCGAAATGCTGGCCAATAAAGGTGCCAAAGGGAACGCCGGTCACCAGCGCGACCGTCAGGCCACCGAACATAATGGCGATGGCCGAGGCTGCTTTCTCTTTTGCCACCAGGCTGGTGGCGATTGTCGAGCCGATAGAAAAGAACACGCCGTGCGCCAGACCAGTCAGCAGTCGCGCCAGGATCAGCGTTTCATAGCCAGGGGCCTGCCAGGCCAGTATGTTACCCGCCGTAAACAGCACCATCAGCGCCAGCAGCAGCTGTTTACGCGGCATACGCCCGGTCAACGCCGTCAGTACCGGGGCGCCGATCGCCACGCCCAGCGCGTAGATAGAGACCAGCAGTCCCGCCGAAGGCAGGGAGATAGAGAGTTGCTGAGCAATGGTCGGGACCAGGCCGACAATCACAAATTCAGTGGTGCCAATTGCGAAGGCACCGATGGTTAAGGCAAATAGCGCCAGTGGCATAATTTACTCCGTAGCATCAGGATTAAGATGACACGTAGTATGAAGGGTTGTATAAATAACAAAAACTATCAAAGTATCAATAGAATTTTGCTATAGGTGCAATAATGAGAGCCACATCAGAGGAGATCGCCATCTTTGTGGCGGTGGTGGAAAGCGGGAGTTTCAGCCGGGCGGCCGAGCAGCTCGGACAGGCCAACTCCGCCGTCAGCCGGGCGGTCAAAAAGCTGGAATCAAAGCTAGGCGTAAGCCTGCTCAATCGGACCACCCGCCAGCTCAGCCTGACAGAAGAAGGCGAGCGCTATTTTCGCCGGATGCAGGTGGTCTTGCAGGAAATGGCGGCGGCAGAGAACGATCTGCTGGAGACGCGCACGACGCCGCGGGGCCTGCTGCGGGTAGATGCCGCGACGCCGGTGATGCTGCATTTTCTCATGCCGCTGGTGAAGCCATTTCGCGAACGCTACCCGGAAATGACGCTGTCGCTCGTCTCGTCTGAGACGTTTATCAATCTGATTGAACGGAAAGTGGATGTGGCCATTCGGGCCGGGACCTTAACGGATTCCAGCCTGCGCGCCCGACCGCTGTTTACCAGCTATCGTAAGATCGTCGCCTCGCCCGACTATGTCGCGCGCTACGGTATGCCGCAGCATCCATCCGATCTGAAACAGCATCACTGCCTCGGCTTCACCGAGCCGGTATCGCTGAATACCTGGCCGGTCTCCTGTTGCGATGGCCAGCTGTTAGAGATCGAAGCGGCGGTGTCATCCAATAGCGGCGAAACGCTCAAGCAGCTGTGCCTGACCGGCAACGGTATTGCCTGCCTGTCGGATTACATGGTGGATAAAGAGATTGCCAGCGGAGAGTTTGTCGAGCTACTGGCCGATAAGCGCTTACCGGTGGAAATGCCTTTCAGTGCCGTCTATTACAGCGACCGGGCGGTCAGCACTCGCATCAGGGCATTTATTGATTTTCTGAGCGACCACGTAAAACAGCTCCCGAAGGAGCTGTCGTAATACCTTCTCGGGCGGCAGGGCGAACGGCATACCGGTAACGAGTGATTAATCCCACTGCGGCGCCAGACCTTCCGGGCTCACCAGCCGATCGTTGCAATCCAGCGCAGCGATCGCCTGTCGATCTTCATCATCCAACTGCAGATCCAGCGCCTTCAGGTTGCTGGCCAGGTTATCACGCTTCGTCGAGGACGGTATCACCGCGTACCCCTCGCCCATCGCCCATGCCAGGATAACCTGCGCCGGAGTCGCATTATGTTTCGCCGCGATACGGGCAATCACTTCATCTTTCAGCGCCTTACCATAAGCCAGCGTCATGTAAGAGGTGATGTGGATGCCGTGCTCACGTGCCCAGTCGACGACTTTACGGTTTTGCAGATACGGCGAGAGTTCAATCTGGTTGGTCGCAATGTTTTCAGCGCCAACGGCGGCAATCGCGCGCTCCATCAGTGGAATAGTGAAGTTGGAGATACCAATCTGACGGGTCAGACCCAGCTTCTTCGCTTCCATCAGGGCTGCCATAAACTCTTCAACGGCAACCGCATCGTTCGGTGATGGCCAGTGGATGAGCGTCAGGTCAACATAGTCCGTGAGCAGCTTCTGCAGACTTTCTTGCAGGCTGGCGATGAGTTTGTCTTTGCTCAGGTTCTCGATCCAGATTTTGGTAGTGATGAACAGCTCATCACGCGGCACGCCGCTTTCGGCGATAGCCTGACCCACCGCGGCTTCGTTGTCATAGATTTGCGCGGTGTCGATAGCACGATAGCCCAGCTCCAGCGCGGTTTTTACGGATGCGATAACAACATCATCTTTCAGACGGAAGGTGCCAAGACCAAATGCAGGGATTGCCATGATTTTCCTCGTTATTTCTTCATTTCGGTTAACGGATGAAATTATGGCTGATGGTGTGGAGGGGAAAAAGAGCGATTAATGCAGAGGATTTTTGCTGAATTAGCAATAATAGAGAACAGATCAAACAAAAAAGCCCTGAGCAAATGCTCAGGGCTCTTAATAAGTGGCGGAACGGACGGGACTCGAACCCGCGACCCCCTGCGTGACAGGCAGGTATTCTAACCGACTGAACTACCGCTCCACCGAATTTCTTCGCTTTATTACCACCGGTTGTCACCCCGGCTTACTGCAATTTGATGCCTGGCAGTTCCCTACTCTCACATGGGGAGACCCCACACTACCATCGGCGCTACGGCGTTTCACTTCTGAGTTCGGCATGGGGTCAGGTGGGACCACCGCGCTAGTGCCGCCAGGCAAATTCTTTGTGCTCGTCCTGTGTCTTTTGCGCTCATACTGCGTTGGCTGCTCTCGCGAGTGTCAGTCACATACTTATGTATGCTCCTTCCATCGCGTCGTTTGCCGCCTTGTCTCAGCGCAAAATCCTTCGGACTCTGAATCAGAGCTGAAAATCTTCTCAAATCCGCCAAAACATCTTCGGCGTTGTAAGGTTAAGCCTCACGGTTCATTAGTACCGGTTAGCTCAACGCATCGCTGCGCTTACACACCCGGCCTATCAACGTCGTCGTCTTCAACGTTCCTTCAGGAGACTTAAAGTCTCAGGGAGAACTCATCTCGGGGCAAGTTTCGTGCTTAGATGCTTTCAGCACTTATCTCTTCCGCATTTAGCTACCGGGCAGTGCCATTGGCATGACAACCCGAACACCAGTGATGCGTCCAC